>BNJU01001709.1_pt1 | contig 486409 bp, 558 predicted proteins | sample 8539281 | NCBI WGS metagenome assembly BNJU01 (sample SAMD00202456, study PRJDB9452) | human saliva metagenome | isolation source: human saliva | place: Japan
TCCTTTATTTTATCACGTTCCAGGGATTTTCACAAGTTGAAGAAAGAGGACATCAACTCTCCTTCCCATTCAAAAAACTCTCCAAATCTCTTTCATGTTGGTACTTAATGGCTGCTTTTTTATCTTTGTCAAAAATGGTTTTGGTTAGGTCAATATCGTTGATGGCCGCGATTGCAACCGTATAGTGAATAATATCAGCCAGTTCTTTGGCTAGTTCCTCATTTGAGTCCTGGACACCCTCTTTTCGACCAGAGCGCCCATTCAAGACCTCGGCTACTTCTCCGACTTCCTCCACTAGCTTGATAAAGAGGCCTTCCTCAGTTCGAGATTGCTGGTAATGTTCGAGTAAGTAAGCTTGTAATTGTCTAAATGTTAAATCCCCCATCTTCTCCTCCTCACAAAAAAGCGAGACTTCAGTCCCGCTTTTTTATTTTTCATCGATAACGATTCTTACTTTTTTGTCTTCAGTTGGGACAGAGTAGACAATCGTTCTTATCGCTGAGATAGTGCGACCCTTACGACCGATAACACGACCGACATCGCTTTGGTCAAGATCCAAGTGATACTCCAAAAACTCTGGTGTGTCTTCAATCTTGATAGTTAAGGCATCAGGTTGTGAAATCAAAGGTTTCACAATCGCAATAATGAGATTTTCAATCGTATCCATCTGTCAACCTACTTTAAACTTATTTTGAGAATTTAGAATCGTGGAATTTTTTCAATACGCCTTCTTTTGAAAGGATGTTGCGAACTGTATCTGAAGGTTGAGCTCCATCAGCCAACCATGCAAGAACGCGGTCTTCTTTCAAAGTTACTTGGTTTTCAGCAACAAGTGGGTTGTAAGTTCCAACTGTTTCGATGAAACGTCCGTCACGTGGTGAACGTGAGTCTGCTACGTTGATACGGTAGAAAGGTTTTTTCTTAGAACCCATACGAGTCAAACGGATTTTAACTGCCATTTTTTTAATGTCTCTTTTTCTTATTTTTTTATTTCGGTGAAATAGCTGAGCTATTTAGCACATGTTCTATTATAGCAGATTTCTGACAGGTGTCAAGAAAAAAACTTGACAGAGTTTTTAATTTTTTTAACTACTAGAAATTTTTTTAGTAAAAATCTTTTACATTTGAAATCAAACTCCTTTTAAGGTACAATGGTAGAAATGAATTTTTGAGAGGTTAACAATGAAAAAAACTAGCGACCCTTCTTTTTTACTATCCACTGTAGCCCTTGCTGGATGTACTAGTATCCAACGTGGTCTCCGTGGTGATGAATATGTCGACTCCAGCATCTCTGCTGAAGAAAGCTCAAAAGCAGCTGCTCAGACTGCCAAAGATTTGAATGACGCTTTAACCAATGAAAATGCCAACTTCCCTCAACTTTCTAAAGAAGTTGCTGAAGACGAAGCTGAGGTCATTTTTACACACAAATCAAGGCGATATCCGCATCAAACTCTTTCCAAAAACTAGCACCTCTAGCAGTTGAAAAACTTCCTCACTCATGCCAAAGAAGGCTACTATAACGGCATCACCTTCCACCGTGTCATCGATGGCTTTTATGGTCCAAACTGGAGATCCTAAGGGAGATGGTACAGGTGGCCAATCTATCTGGCATGATAAGGATAAAACGAAGGATAAGGGAACTGGTTTCAAAAATGAAATCTCCCCTTACCTATACAATATCCGAGGAGCCCTTGCTATGGCTAACACTGGTCAACCAAACACCAACGGTAGCCAGTTCTTCATCAACCAAAACTCAACAGATATTTCAGCTAAACTCCCTACTAGCAAGTATCCAAAGAAAATCATCGAAGCCTATAAAGAGGGCGGAAATCCTAGTCTAGACGGCAAACACCCTGTCTTTGGTCAAGTCATCGATGGCATGGATATCGTTGACAAGATTGCCAAGGCTGAAAAAAAGATGAGAAAGATAAACCAACGTCTGCTATCACCATTGATAGTATAGAAGTGGTGAAAGACTACGACTTCAGTAAAAAATAAGCCATCAACAGATAAGGAGACGATGATATGATTTTATTTTGGGGTTCTAAAGGTTATCAAAAAGATTTGGGACATACGCAAACTGCGATCGAATGTGGTCACTGTAACAATGTCGACACTTGGGAGATCGTAGAAACTGGGACGCAAGTTCACCCTTTACTGGATTCCACTTTTTCCCTTATGGTAAAAAGTTACTTCGTTTCTTGTCCGATTTGCCACTACGGTAAAGAAATTGAGAAATCTGAAGTTGAAAGCTATTTAAATTACTAGTCAAAAAAGCCAAGTCATTTCGACTTGGCTTTTTTACTGCTTTTAAGTTAGCTTGTTAAAGTCCCAGATTTGGTCCATCCAGCCTTCATAGAAGTCTGGTTCGTGGCAAACCATAAGAATCGATCCCTTGTATTCTTTGAGAGCGCGTTTGAGTTCATCCTTGGCATCTATATCCAAGTGGTTGGTCGGCTCGTCCAGCACTAAGACGTTGTTTTCACGATTCATCAAGAGACAGAAACGCACCTTGGCTTGTTCACCACCTGATAAGACCTGAATTTGGCTTTCAATGTGCTTGGTTGTCAAACCACAACGAGCAAGGGCTGCACGGACTTCTGCTTGGTTAAGGGCAGGAAAGGCATTCCAGACAGCCTCTAGTGGTGTTTGACGATTGCCACCTTCTACTTCCTGTTCAAAGTAGCCAAGTTCTAAGTAATCACCGCGTTCAACTTCCCCAGCGATTGGCGGAATAATGCCCAAGAGAGACTTCAAGAGGGTTGTTTTCCCAATACCATTGGCCCCAATAATGGCAACCTTTTGATTGCGTTCAAAGGTAAGATTTAAGGATTTGGTCAGAGGACGATCATAACCAATCTGCAAGTCCTTGGCTTGGAAGATAAAACGCCCTGGCGTACGAGCTGTTTTGAAATCAAAGGATGGTTTTGGCTTCTCACTTTGCAGTTCGATAATATCCATCTTGTCGAGTTTCTTTTGACGGGACATGGCCATATTACGCGTTGCAACACGCGCTTTGTTTCGAGCCACGAAATCCTTGAGGTCTGCAATCTCTTTCTGTTGGCGTTCGTAGGCTGCCTCCAGTTGAGATTTCTTCATAGCATAGACTTCTTGGAACTGGTAATAGTCACCAGAGTAACGCGTCAGCTGTTGATTTCCACATGGTAGACGATATTGATTACGTCGTTGAGGAAAGGAATATCGTGCGAAATAAGGACAAAGGCATTCTCATAGTTTTGGAGATAACGTTTGAGCCAGTCAATATGCTCAGCATCCAGATAGTTGGTTGGCTCGTCCAGCAATAAGATATCTGGCTTTTCAAGGAGGAGTTTAGCTAAAAGCACCTTTGTTCTTTGTCCACCTGACAAAGAGGTTACATCCGTATCCATGCCATAGTCCATGACACCGAGAGCACGCGCAACTTCATCAATCTTAGCATCCAAGGTATAGAAATCACGACTCTCCAAACGGTCTTGGAGCTCTCCTACTTCTTCCATCAGCGCATCAATATCCGCCCCGTCTTCTGCCATTTCCATATAGAGGTCATTGATACGAGCTTCTGCATTAAATAGCTCATCAAAGGCCGTACGGAGAACATCACGCACAGTTTGACCTTTCTTTAGCACAGCATGCTGATCCAGGTAGCCAGCAGTCACATACTTAGACCACTCAACCTTCCCTTCATCTGGTAACATCTTACCAGTCACGATGCTCATAAAGGTTGATTTCCTTCACCATTGGCACCGACTAGACCGATATGTTCTCCCTTGAGGAGACGGAAAGACACATCTTCAAAAATTGCACGGTCACCAAAACCGTGACTTAAATTTTTAACTTCTAAAATACTCATTCTAATTCCTTATCTTATTTTTATGTAGTCCTTTATAGAGGAGCCAAGCCAAATAGCCTCCCAGGGTATTGGTCCACAAATCATCAATCTCAAAGACGCGATTAAAATCAAAGAAAAAGTCTAAGACCAGTTGCGTACACTCAATTCCTAGACTTAGTAAAAAACTGAACAAAATCACTTTCTTAGTATTTCTTAGACCAGGCATAAGATAGAGAAGTTGGAAAATCAGTGGGAAGAGCAAGAGGATATTTAAGGCATTTTGCAAAAATATCCAGAATAGCTGCAGAAGGCTAGTCACTTCACCTAGATTCCAAAGGGAGTTTAAGGGAGTTAAAAGAAAAACCAGGCGTCCAAAAGTTTGAATACCTGGAGTTTCCACTCCTGTAGGAAGTTGAGGCTGCGGAGTGAAGCAAAAACAGACAATGCAAAGGCTGTAGACAGCCACTCCCAATCTTAAGATTAATTCTCTTTTTTTAGTCATTTTATGGATTTACCGCTGCGACTGCCTTCTGGCGGTCACGTTTCATTGTATTGGAGCGTAATTGTCCACAAGCTGCATCAATATCTGTACCATGCTCTTGACGGACAACACAGTTGACCCCTTTTTTCTTGAGCGTATCGTAGAAGGCCATCACGCGCTCTTTAGGACTACGGCTATATTGGTCATGTTCACTAACTGGGTTATAAGGAATCAAGTTGACATAAGACAATTTCTTGATGTTCTTGAGCAATTCAGCCAACTCCAAGGCTTGTTCAACACCGTCGTTGACTTCATTGAGCATGATGTATTCAAAGGTCACACGGCGATTGGTTGTTTCGATATAGTACTCAATGGCTGCAAAGAGCTTTTCAATCGGAAAGGCACGGTTAATTTTCATGATGCTTGAACGCAATTCATTATTGGGAGCGTGAAGGGAAACAGCGAGATTGACCTGTACTCCTTCATTAGCAAAATCACGAATTTTATGAGCCAAACCTGAAGTTGAAACTGTGATGTGACGAGCACCGATAGCCATCCCCTTGTCATCATTGATGGTACGAACGAAATTCAATACATTGTTGTAGTTATCAAATGGTTCACCAATTCCCATGACAACGATATGGCTGACACGTTCGTCCTGACCACGCTCATCAAAGTATTTCTGAACCAGCATAATCTGCGCTACTATTTCCCCGTTATTGAGGTCACGTTGCTTCTTGATCAAGCCTGACGCACAGAAGGTACAACCAATATTACAGCCAACCTGAGTGGTCACACATACTGACAAACCGTAGTGTTGACGCATGAGTACTGTCTCAATCAACATGCCATCTGGCAACTCGAAAAGATACTTAACAGTACCGTCAGCTGACTCTTGTACGATCCGCTGTTTCAAAGGATTTACGACAAACTGGTCATTGAGCTTGGCAATCAAATCCTTGGAAAGGTTGGTCATTTCTTCAAAGGACTGCACACGTTTACGGTAGAGCCATTCCCAGATTTGATCTGCTCGGAATTTCTTTTCTCCCTGTTCTAATACCCATTCTTGCATGGTTTGACGTGTTAAACTATAAATAGACGGTTTCATCTCTACTCCTTATTCTCTATCTATTTCTGACGAATGACAAAATGGCGCTGTCCTTTGTCCTCTTTCTGAGACTTTTGGTCCTTATGACGACGTCTATTTCGCTTATCCGCATTTGGTTTTCTCTTGTTTTGAGAAGGTTTCTTGCCTCTTCTAGGAAGGTTTTCCTCTTCCTTTTTACGCGATTTCTTGTCAAATGACGCACGCTTCGGTGCTTGGTTTTCTAGGACAAAATAGGCACAACTATAACTACAGTACTCCAAAAGATAGTCCTGTAAGCGACTGATCTTTTCAATTTTTTCCTCTGTTCGATCGTCTTTGTAAAAACCACGTAGGCGGAGCTGTTCATTGCTCCAGTCCCCCACGACATAATCAAACTTGGTCAACACTTCTGAGAAGCGTTGATTAAAGACTGTCACATCGAAGGCATCCTTGATATTTTCAACCAAGGTAAAAGCAATCCCTTCAGTCTCAACCTTATCCCCATTTACTTGAAATTCTGGGCCAGGAAACTTGTTATAGTTGTATAATTCAGGTGCAATTTCTTTACGCATAGTCTTCCTTTTCCACGATTACTTAACACTCTATTTTACCATAATTTCTAGCAGTTAGCACGTTTCTCATAAAAATGAAAAAAGTCTGACGATTTTGTCAAACTTCTGCAGTATAAACCAAAAAGAGAAGATTAACTCTTCCCTTCCTATTTTTTTATTTTGCTTCTGCGTAAAGCTCATCTACTTTGTTCCAGTTGATAACTGAGAAGAAAGCTTTGATGTAGTCAGGACGCATGTTGCGGTATTTCACGTAGTAAGCATGTTCCAAACGTCCAAGCCCAAGATTGGTTTTTTACCTTCTGAGATTGGGGTGTCTTGGTTTGCTGTTGAAGTCACTTCAAGCTTTCCTTCTTTGTTGACAACCAACCAAGCCCATCCAGAACCAAAGCGAGTTGTAGCTGCTGCTGTAAAGGCTGCTTGGAACTCTTCAAATGAACCAAATGTTGCATCGATTGCTGCTACAAGTTCTGCTGATGGAGCAGTTTTTTCAGGAGTCATCAATTCCCAGAAAAGAGCATGGTTCAAGTGTCCACCACCATTATTGATAAGTGCTTGACGGATATCAGCTGGGATAGAGTCTACATCAGCAAGCAAAGCTTCAAGGTCTTCACCAATTTCAGGGTGTTTTTCAAGAGCAGCATTGGCATTGTTGACATAAGTTTGGTGGTGTTTGTCATGGTGCAAGTGCATTGTTTCTGCATCGATGTATGGTTCCAAAGCGTCGTATGCGTATGGAAGGTCTGGTAAGATAATAGCCATCTGTAATACCTCTTTTTCTTTCTATATGAAAATGATAACGCAATCATCCTCTTTTTTCAAGTTTTTTGCTCAATTTGCTTCTGCCGCGATCTGCAAAAGTGCCTTTTCAAACAGGTACCCTTTTTCATAGACACCTGTCTTAATCTGGTAGTCCGTTTCAATTAAATAAGAAATCGCTCGCTTGAGAAAGGCCATGGAAATCCCTCTCGAATCTCTCAGTGCAAACTTGATTTGATAAGGATTAGGGTTGCGCCCCAAGTAAGTTCCCAGACTGCTTGCAATCTGCGATTCCGTCTGACCAGTCTCTGATAAAATCTTCACTTGGGTAAAGGTACGAAACTGTCCTAACATGACAGCTATGAGCTTGATCTCATCCTCCCCTTGCAATGTCAAATCTCTGACCAAGTCACGGGCCTGATCAATCTTTTTGCCCAAGATAAGCTGAGTCAAATCAAAAATATTGTCCTGCAGAGTCTTTGGAATAGCCTCGACAATGTCCTTCTCCTCAATCACGCCGTCTGATTTATAAGACTGTAAAAAAAGGAGGTTTTTCTGGATTTCACTAAATTGAAAACCAGATTTGAGAAGTAGATTTTCAAAGGATTGCCCCACAAACTGCAGACCTTGTGTCTGACTCCATTTTTGGAAATACTGGCGCAGTTCTTGTTCCTTGGGTTCAATAGCATCAAATACAGTCGCATCTCGTTTGAGCAATTTGACCAGCCGTCTCTTACTATCTAGCTTTCCTTCTGCAAATATCAATAACTTGGTTGTTGGCGAAGGGTTATCAAGGTATGCCTCAAACGACTTGAACTCATCATCTGCTAAAAAGCGTTTCTTGGCTGTTGTGATATCGACAAAATGGTCTAATATCACGATTTTCTCATCCGCAAAGAAAGGGAGACTGACCAGCTCCAACTCTAAGTCTTTATAAGCTACTTCTTTCATATCAAAGTAAGCAAAATTGAGATCAGCTGGATCATAACCAATCTGTTTCAACACTTGACTCTTCATAACTTCAAACTGGCCCTGATCTGTCCCTGTAAATAGATTCAAGCTAGATAGATTTGATAAAGTCAACGTCTGACTGTCTTCAATGGCAAGCATCATCTCTCCTTTCTTCTGATTTTTTATTAAACTTAATCAATATAGCGCAATTTCCCACGGAAATCTTCTAGGCTCTCGTATCCTTTTTCCGCCATGATTGCTTTTAGTTCATTGGTAATGCGTTCAAAAGCACTGATACCTTCTTTGTGAAGAGTGGTCCCTACTTGCACCATACTAGCACCGCAGAGGATATGTTCAAAGGCATCACGACCCGTAAGAACGCCACCCGTTCCGATGATTTGGATTTGGGGATTGAGACGTTGGTAAAAGGCGTGCACATTCGCTAGAGCAGTCGGTTTGATATACTCTCCACCAATGCCACCAAAACCATTTTTAGGACGAATCACGACTGACTCGTCTTCTATGTAAAGACCGTTTCCGATAGAGTTAACACAGTTGACAAACTTAAGTGGATACTTGTTAAAAATAGCTGCCGCTTGATCAAAGTGGACAATATCAAAATATGGTGGCAACTTGATTCCAAGAGGTTTGGTAAAGTAGGCAAATACTTCTGCCAAGATACGGTCTGTTGTCTCAAAATCATAAGCAATCTGAGGTTTTCCTGGAACATTTGGACAAGAAAGATTAAGCTCTGTCAGTCCTTTTGAATTCACTATCTTGGACTTTTTTTCAAGATGGTATGCGTTTCCTCTGGAGACATGCCGACTAGGGAAAGGAAGAAAAGTACGGTTCGGCTCTTTTTTTCCTGCAAGTCCAAAAGATAGTCCAAATAATAGTCTAAACCATTATTTGGTAAGCCCATGGAGTTGATAGAACCAAGTGGAACATCCTGATAACGTGGCTCAGGATTGCCCTGACGAAAGTCCAAGGTCGCTGTCTTCGTGACAAAAAGTACCCTGCTGCTGAGTTTTTTTGACCCCTTCAAGCTCTTCTATCGTCATACAAGCCACACCCAGCTGCATTCATCAAGCAATTGTCAAACTCAAAGCCAGCAATTTGTGTTTTCGTTGATACCATGATTCTGATCCTCCAGATTCCTTTTTATTTCTAATATTATACCATACTTTAAGATTTTCTCTTTGAGAAACTAATTTCTATAAAAACGTTCGGTTTTGTAAATTGAAAGAATTTTTAGAAAATTTCTGTTTTTTTCTTTACACTCAAAAAAAATTCTGCTATAATGGCTCATGTAATAAAATATAACAACAAAAAGGAGAACGATATGACATCTGCTAAAGACTATATCCAAAGCGTGTTTGCAACTGTGAAAGCTCGTAACGGGCATGAGGCTGAATTTCTCCAGGCGGTTGAAGAATTCTTCAGCACTTTGGAACCTGTATTTGAAACATCCTGAGTATATCGAAGAAAACATCTTGGCACGTATCACTGAGCCTGAGCGCGTAATTTCTTTCCGTGTTCCTTGGGTGGACCGTGATGGAAAAGTCCAAGTCAACCGTGGTTACCGTGTTCAATTCAACTCAGCTGTTGGACCATATAAAGGCGGACTTCGTTTCCACCCAACTGTAAACCAAGGGATCTTGAAATTCCTCGGTTTCGAACAAATCTTTAAAAACGTTTTGACTGGACTTCCAATCGGTGGAGGTAAAGGGGGATCAGACTTCGATCCTAAAGGTAAGACTGATGCTGAAGTGATGCGCTTCTGCCAAAGCTTTATGACAGAATTGCAAAAATACATCGGACCATCTCTTGACGTACCTGCTGGTGATATCGGTGTTGGTGGACGTGAAATTGGTTACCTATACGGACAATACAAACGTCTTAACCAATTTGATGCGGGTGTCTTGACTGGTAAACCTCTTGGATTTGGTGGTAGCTTGATTCGTCCAGAAGCAACTGGTTATGGTTTGGTTTACTATACTGAAGAAATGCTCAAAGCTAATGGTAACAGTTTTGCTGGTAAGAAAGTGGTTATTTCAGGTTCTGGTAACGTAGCTCAATATGCTCTTCAAAAAGCGACTGAACTCGGCGCTACTGTTATCTCTGTATCTGACTCAAACGGTTATGTCATCGACGAAAATGGTATTGACTTCGATCTTTTGGTTGATGTTAAAGAAAAACGCCGTGCTCGTTTGACTGAGTACGCAGCTGAGAAAGCAACTGCTACTTACCATGAAGGTTCTGTATGGACTTACGCTGGAAACTACGACATCGCTCTTCCATGTGCGACTCAAAACGAAATCAACGGTGACGCAGCCAAACGTTTGGTTGCTCAAGGCGTTATCTGTGTATCTGAAGGTGCTAACATGCCTAGTGACCTTGATGCGATTAAAGTCTACAAAGAAAACGGAATCCTTTACGGACCTGCCAAAGCTGCTAACGCTGGTGGTGTAGCTGTATCAGCGCTTGAAATGAGCCAAAACAGCCTTCGCCTTTCATGGACTCGTGAAGAAGTTGATGGACGCCTCAAAGACATCATGACCAACATCTTCAACACAGCTAAAACAACTGCTGAAACATACGGACTTGGTACCGACTACCTTGCAGGAGCAAATATCGCTGCCTTCGAAAACGTAGCAAATGCTATGATTGCACAAGGTATTGTTTAATTAGTCGATACATCCTATCGGAGGACAAATGATGAACTTACGGCCAATGGAAGTAAGAGATAATCCAGCTGTAGCGCAGCTCATTCGAGCTAGTCTTGAAGAATTCGGGCTTGACAAACCTGGAACTGTCTACTTTGATTCTCATCTAGATCATTTGGCCGACTACTATCAACAGCAAGAGAGAGCAGCTTACTTTATTCTGGAAGATGAAGGTCAGCTGGTTGGCTGTGGTGGCTTTGCACCTGTGTCTGATAAGATTGCTGAATTACAAAAACTGTATGTCACTAAAAATAGCCGTGGCAAAGGTTATTCCAGCCGTTTGATAAAGCGGATATTCCAGGAAGCCCGTCTAGCTGGTTATGAACAGCTTTATCTAGAAACCTCTACTGAACTGGCTACGGCTGTGGCAATCTATCAGCACTATGGTTTTACAGCACTACAAGAACCACTTTCTAACGCCGCCGGCCACCCAGCTATGAATATCTGGATGATAAAATCCTTCTCATCAGATGAATAGATGGCAATATACTATGGTCGACTTGAGGACATCAGTATCAAGCTCCTCAAGACAGCTAAAATAACTTTTAAAAATGTAGCCAAGGCTATGATAGTAAAGGTATTGTTTCAGCACTATCACACTAGAATAAATCCGACTGCTTATAAAAGCAGCCGGATTTTTATATATCTAATTTTTCAAAAAATTTGCCTGTTAACTGCTTTTCTTTTAGCTTCTCAAGTAGCTCATTTTCCAGAAAAGGACTTAGTTCGTCAAAATCTTGACAAACCTTAAAAACAGTCTCTCTGTCCAACTGACCATAAGCTAATTCGTAATAGTCCTTATTATGCTGCCAGTTCTGGTCATAGTTGACATCTGTCCGTTGATAGTAAACGATGTTTTGCTTCGGAGTCAGGTAAAGCTTCTGTGTTAGAATGCTTTTCTGATCTTTAGATAACTTGCTACGACTGAAAATCTTAACACCTTGAAAAATCTTGCGCTCATGAATTCCTTGATCTGTCACCTTCAATTCAATTCTTTTATAGTGCATACTATCACCTCCTGAAATTACCTACATTATATCATGTTCTGGCAAATTTTCAAACAAAAGTGTCATTTCCAAAAGTCTTCAGTCGCCTCTAAAATCTCTTCTGTTGGTGTTACTGTGGCCTCAATAATGCTCTTGCCAGTCTTTTTCAGATAGGCTTGTATAAGATGATAGCCATAAGCATAGCCTGCAGCATAAGGCATACCAACCGGTATTTGACCTTGAATCTCAGCAATTTCATCACCGTAAAGATAAGGAGCCATTTCCGCCATACCTGTTAGCTGAAGCTGACTTGAGATGATGGGCTTAATCTCTTCTAACTGCTCTGGACTGGTTGAAGTAACCCAAGGCCCAATGAGATCCTTACCATAGAGCTCAGCCGCAAAAGACTCTGCCAATCCTTCACTGACTACCCAGTCTGCTAGTGTCGTCTGCTGGTTCCATTTGACAAATTGGAAGCGGACATTGTGATTGCACTCATGGGCTAACGCTGCCTGCACACGGGGTAAAGTATAGTCATTTGGTAGTAAACTAAGCATGAGGTAGCCTGGAATTCCTCCATCTCCGCTGTAACCCTTATTGAGCTGTAGCATAGGTTTTTCTGGATTGCCCAATAAAATAGTAAAATAGTAATCCTCAACCTCTAAGTCATAGCCAGCTTGCTCAAAAAGACCAATACTCCTCTTGATGGTATCTTGACAATCCTGCCAGAGTTGATCAGAGCTCAGAGCGTCGATAGCCGGTCTATCCTTTTCTGATAGAGTTCCGGGCAACTGATTCATAAAGCCAAGTAGGAATAGAGCATCAAATCCTCCAGGGTACTTTGCTTTCAAAGGGATGTGTTGCGTTTGGTATTTCATTGCAAAAGGTGCTAATATTTTAGCTCGAAAGAGACCTTCTCTCTTTTCTAAAGGAAGCTCAAGCATCTCCTGATAAACTTTATCTGAACGAATCATATTGATTTGCATAATAATCTCCTTTCTTATCTACTATTAGTATAATCCCTTACCTAGGGTCAGAGTCAAGAAGAAAATTGAAATATCTATTAAAATTTCATTGAAATTACCTCAAACCGTTCGAAAATTACCTTCAATAAAGTTCTTTAATACTGAGATTGTAATATCCGGAGTATCAATAAATTAAAAACTTACTTTTCTACTGTTCATAGGAATGATGATACCAGAAAAAAATAAATCCTGAAGGGTAAAAACTTGTATTATTTTTTTATGGAAAGCCTATTATTCAAAACTTGTTTGTCTCCTAGATAAACTATATAATTAGTTTGCCCCATTTGTACCCCATGAAATATAAAAAGAAAAACCGCTACTCCTAAGAATAGCGGTTTTATCATGTTTTTAAGCTACTAATGTAGTTGCTCTATTATTTAAGAGTAACTGAAGCTCCAGCTTCTTCCAATTTAGCTTTGATTTCTTCAGCTTCTGCAGTTGGAACGCCTTCTTTGATGACACCTGGTGCACCATCAACAAGTTCTTTAGCTTCTTTAAGTCCAAGACCAGTGATTTCACGTACAACTTTGATAACGCCAACTTTTTTGTCACCGGCAGCTGTCAACTCAACGTCAAATGAGTCTTTAGCAGCACCAGCGTCAGCAGCACCAGCTGCAGCAACAGCTACAGGAGCAGCTGCAGTTACACCAAATTCTTCTTCGATAGCTTTTACAAGGTCGTTCAATTCAAGGATTGAAGCTTCTTTAATTTCAGCAATAATGTTTTCAATGTTCAATGCCATTGTTATTTCCTCCAAATAAGTTTTTAATTTTATAATAGTTTTTTCGTAGCTAAGCTACGCTGCGTAGCTTAAGATTAAGCTGCGTCTTCTTTGTTGTCTGCAACCGCTTTGACTGCAAGAGCAACGTTGCGCACTGGCGCTTGAAGTACAGAAAGGAGCATAGAAAGAAGCCCTTCGCGGTTTGGAAGAGTTGCAAGAGCAACGATTTCTTCTTTAGATGCGACAGCGCCTTCGATTGCACCACCTTTGATTTCAAGTGCTTCAGCGTTTAGCAAAATCGTTCAAGATTTTCGCTGGTGCGATAACATCTTCGTTAGAAAATGCTACTGCAGATGGTCCAACAAAAACAGATGCAAGATCTTCAAGACCAGCTTTTTCAGCTGCACGACGTAAGATTGAGTTTTTAATTACTTTATACTCAACTTCGCTTCCACGAAGCTCACGACGAAGAACTGTATCTTGTTCAACTGTCAAACCACGAGCGTCTACAACGACGATTGATGCAGCAGCTTTCATTTTCTCAGCTACTACGTCAACTAGTTCCGCTTTCTTAGCAATAATTGCTTCACTCATTAGTGTGTTCACCTCCGTAATTATTTTGCTTGGGGAATTTTTCCAAAAGAAAAACGCGCCCAAACCTAGACACGAAAGTACAATACGCTTCTTTTTACATGATACGTTTTGTCCTCGGTAGGATCTTTATGAGTCGAGCTCCCCTACTGTCTTAGGCAGTTTTTTCAAACCGTATATAAGTATAGCATAGACAAAAAAAGAATGCAAGATTTTTGCAAACTTTTTTTAAATTTTTTTAAATCTCTACTGTCAAAACTTTGCCTTGCTTAACCACCTGTTCTCCAGCGATATAAACATCATCAACATCACTGGATTTGACAGCATAAACGAGGTGAGAGAGCATATTTTTCTGAGGTTGAAGATGGATTTTTCCTTGTGGTTGAATGACCAGAAAATCTGCCTGTTTGCCGACTTCTAGGCTTCCTATCTGCTTTTCCATTCCTAGAACCTTAGCTCCTTCGATTGTCAGTGCCTTAAGGGCTGTTTCGATAGGAAATTGGCTGGCATCTCCACTTTTCATCTTTTGAAGAAGGGCTGCTGTCCGTCCTTCCTCAAACATATCTAGATTGTTATTGGAAGCAACCGAGTCTGTCGCAATTCCGACTGCTACTCCTGCTTTTTGGAGTTGGATGATTGGAGCAATCCCTGAGGCCAGTTTGAGGTTACTGATAGGATTATGGGCGATTGCCACATGAGAAGTTGCCAAGCGTTCAATTTCTCGCTCGTTTAGCTCGACCCCATGAGCAAAGACAGACGGATGATCTAAATAACCCAGTTCTTCTAGAAAGGCGAGGGGACGTTTGCCATAGCGTTTGAGGATAATTCCTGACTCTTCCTTGGTCTCTGCCACATGGATATGGATAGGAATGTCCAGCTTTTTTGCCATATCTAAGCTCGCTTCCAGCAAGTCTCTACTACAGCTGTAGGGAGAATGTGGAGCTACCATAACCTTGAAATTTGGGTTTTCATATCCTAAGATTTCCTCTATGATGGCTCGGGTTCTGCTTATGGTCTCAGCAGTTGTTTCTGCCTCTGAAGAAAAGAGGGTCGGTGAGAAATAACAACTCATCTTGGAAGCCTTAACTGCCTGATAAATTTGCTCAATATCCACACCATTGGGATTATACATATCGTTGAAGGTTGTTGTTCCTGACTGGAGCATCTCTGTCAGAGCTTCTTTGACTGCCTTGGTAGTCATATCGGGAGTAAATCCTGCTTCTGCTGGCCAGATATAGTCATTGAGCCATTCGTGGAGATTGCTGTCATCCTGAATTCCTCGCAAACCTGTCATGACAGAATGGGTGTGGCAATTAACCAAACCAGGCATGATCCAGGCTCCCTGATAGTCTATAATCTGCTCAGCTTGCTCTAAAATCTCTGACTCCTCTTGGCCGACATAGACGATTTGAGAATCCTTAACGGCTAAGACACCATCCAAATAAACATGGAAATCTTGGTCACAAGTCACGATATTTACATGCTGATAGACTTTCATTGTTTTCTCCTTCTAAGACCTTGATTTTTTCTAGCTATTGTAACAAAAAAGTCACCCGAAGGCAACTTTTAGTGTCATTAAGAATTTAAATGGGTAGGAATGACTTATTCAGAGCTAAAGGGGCCGCAGCTTTTTGCATTTGGTAATACTTGCCCTTTCTATCCATGAGATCATGATGGTTACCATGCTCCACAATGTCACCATCTACCAAGACAAGAATCAAATCCGCATCCTGAATGGTTGACAAACGGTGAGCAATAATAAAGCTTGTGCGCCCCTTCATGAGTTTGGCAAAGGCATCCTGTACTAGCACCTCTGTCCGTGTATCGATGGAGGAAGTCGCCTCGTCTAAGATAAGAATCTTTGGAATAGCTAGAAAGACTCGGGCGATGGTCAAGAGCTGGGCTTGACCGACAGAGAGAGATTCTCCTGCATTTTCCAACTTGGTATTGTATCCCTGTGGCAACTGTTGGATGAAAAAGTCTGCGTTGGCTGCTTTTGCGGCAGCAATCACCTGCTCCCTACTGGCATCAGGATTTCCAAAGGCAATATTGTCATGAATGGTCCCTTGCTTGAGCCAGGTTTCTTGGAGTACCATCCCAAACTGCTGTCTCAATGACGCTCGGGTATAATCATAAATGGATTGCCCATCTAACAAGATATCTCCCGAGTTAATAGGATAAAAACGCATGAGGAGATTGATAAGAGTTGACTTACCAGCACCTGTCGGACCAACGATGGCTACCTTGCTACCAGCTGGGATATCGATAGACAAATCCTTAATCAAGATCCTTTCAGGATTGTATCCAAAAGAAACATGCTTAAAGGAAATGGCTCCCTTAACTTGGTCACTGGTCAAGATTTCCTTACCTGTTTCAACAACCTCAGGACTTTCTAAGACAGCATAGACACGCTCTGCACAAGCTAAAGCACTTTGCAACTCAGCTAAAACAGAAGAAATATCATTAAAGGGCTTGGTGTACTGTTGGACGTAATTCAAAAAAGTCACTAAACGTCCGATGGTCAAGGTGGACCCCATCATGATTCGATAAGCTCCTACTCCAGCAAGAAGAGCATAAATGAGTGCGTTGACAAAGCGAGTTGAAGGATTAACCGTTGATGAATAAAAGATGGCTGACTGAGAATAGCCTGCATAGTTGGCATTAGCCACATGCAGTCTTTGGATAAACTCTGTTTGAGCATTGAAGGACTGGATAATAGTTTGCTGGCTAAGAGACTCTTCAATCAACTGAGTCTGAATTCCTCTCGTCTCCGTTTGCTTCTGGAAGAGGTGATAAGATCTCTTGGCAATAAAGCGTGAAATCACCATGGACAGGGGCGTCAACAGCAAGACCAAGAGGGCCATGAGGAGATGAATTTGGAGCATGGCTAGAATACTAACCAAAATCATCAAAACACCAATGAAAAATTGATTGAAAATCATGGTTAAGCCGGCTGCCAGCTGTTCTATGTCTGTGGTCACACGACTAACCATCTCTCCACTGCCCTGCCGATCCACAAAAGCAATCGGTAACCGATGGAGCTTATGAATGATTCGCTCCCGCAAGTCTCTGGTATAAGAGAAGATTAGACGATTATAAAGAAGAGGATTGGCCCATTGTACCAGTGTATTTCCTATGATCACCAAGATCATCTGGATGAAAATCTGCCAAAAAACTGGTGAAGAACCAGTTACGAGGACCTGGTCAATGACCTGCCCAATCAAGATAGGTAGGTAGATCGATAAAGCAACTTGGGCAATAGTTCCTAGAAAGGCAAGGAAAAGGAGGAAAGGATGGTTTGCTAAATCTATGGCCAAACATTTGAGCGTCTGGTTTGCGGTTTGTCGTTTCATGCTAGTCCTCCTTTCCATGTTGGGATGCATTGATTTCGCGATAGACTTGGCTAGTCTTCATTAATTCCTCGTGCTTGCCAACAGCTAGTAACTCACCTTTTTCCAAGAGGAGAATCTGGTCAGCCATCTGAAGTGTAGACGTTCGTTGAGAAATCAAGATTAAGCTCGTGTTAGGTAAATTCTCTCGGATAGCTTTCAAGAGCTTGGACTCAGTGATGGTGTCCAGGGCCGAGGTCGCATCATCTAGGATGAGAAATGGAGCTTGTCGCAAGACTGCTCGGGCAATAGATAGCCTTTGTTTTTGTCCACCTGAGAAATTTCGTCCTCCTGCCTCAACTAGGGCATCCAAAAGTCCTTCCTTTTCACTGACAAAATCCTTAGCTTGCGCAATTTCCAAGGCCTGCCAAAGTTCTTGGTCAGACACTTCTCGATTGAAACCTAGAGTCAAGTTGGAACGAATAGTTCCTTTAAAAAGTTCGACTTTTTGAGGTACATAGGCAATCCAAGACCGCCACTGCTCAAGATTACGAGGACTACATCCATCTCGATAAAGGTCAATGCTCCCCTTGTCTGCTGGATAAAGACCAAGTAAGACTTGCACCAAGCTTGATTTACCTGAACCAGTTCCCCCGATGATACCAAGGATCTGCCCTTGATTCATATCAAAGGAAATGTTTCTCAGAGAAGGCTGGGCCGCATCAGGATAGGTAAAGGTTAATTCTTTGACTTGCAAAACACGATCACCGGTAGCTTGCTTTTCTTCTAATTCTGAAAAAATATCTTCTGGAGCTTCGGTAAAAACTTCCTCAATTCGCTTGGCTGAGATATAGGACTGGTTGAGGGAATTGATCAGCATGGCAAGCTTAACCAATTCCACCAAGATTTGCAAGAGATAGTTGATGAGGGCAATGAGGGCACCTTGACTGAGTAAACCTCCTTGAATTGAAATATAGCCCTGCCAGATGATGACGAGAAGAGTTCCATTAACAATCAGATAGGTCAGAGGTGTTAACAAACTAGACCAGAAACCCGTCTTTTCTTGCAATCTAGCATAAACTTGGTTAAGGGTTTGAAAAATCTGTAACTCTCGTTTTTCCTGACCAAAAGCACGAATAACTCGCATGCCTTGTAATTGCTGGCGCGTTTCCTGAACCAGCTGATCCGTTTTCTTTCTGAGACTGCTGTAGAGAGGATTGACCAGTCGAGAGAGACCGACAATGACAATCGTCAAAATGACAACCATAACTAAGAACCAGAAAGTTAGCTCAGCCGATATGCGATAGGCCATAAAGATAGCCCCAAAAACGATAATGGGAGCTCGCAAAAAGAGGCGCAGGAATTGATTGATCCCAGTCTGAATCTGGTAAGTATCCGAAGTCAAGCGAGTCACCAAGCTAGAAGTTGTCAGACGATCTCTGCTATCCTTGGGTAGGGAAAGAATATGACGATAAAGGTCGTCTGTCAGTTCTTTGGCAAACCCAACCGCTGCCTTGGCTGAGTAAAACTGAGCTACCAAGGCCACTAAAACGCCAATCACTGCAAAGATAAGGAGCAGGCCAATCTGCATCCAGAGATGGCCTTGATCTCTCTGAGGCAAGGACTGGTCAACAATCCCAGCAATCACCATGGGAACCAAGAGCTCAAAAACAGCTTCTAGTAGCTTGAACAAGGGTGCTATAATCGACTCATTGATGTAGGGTTTGAAGTAAGATAGTAAGTGTTTCATAAATCCCTTCTATTCTTATTCTGGAAATGAAGAAAGTGGGAAGCCCCACCCTCTCAGTTTTATTTGTTTAAGTAAGGTAATAGATAGCCATATCCTGCTTTTTCCATCTCATCCTTGGCTACAAAGCGCAAGGAGGCAGAATTAATACAGTAACGCAGGCCACCTAACTCCTGAGGTCCATCTGTAAAGACATGACCCAAGTGAGCATTTCCTGACCGAGAACGAACCTCGATTCGCTCCATTCCATGGCTCAAATCCTTGTAATAGTGAATTAATTCCTTAGAAATCGGACGACTAAAACTTGGCCAACCACAACCTGAGGCAAACTTATCCTTAGCAAAAAAGAGTGGCTCCCCTGTCGTGATGTCTACATAAATCCCCTCTTCAAAAGTTTGGTCATAAGCATTACTAAATGGAGCCTCTGTAGCAGCTTCTTGCGTAACACGATAAGACTCTTCAGTTAAGCTTTCCTTTAACACCTCTTGACTAGGCTTTTCATAGTTTGAGGCGTCAATCAATGGCTTCTCAGCATCGGTCACATCGATATGACAATAACCTGAAGGATTTTTCTTGAGATAGTCTTGATGGTAGTCTTCTGCTAATATGTAGTGGCGAAGTTTCTCCACCTCTACTGCAATCTTTCGACCCAGCATGCGCTCCTGCTCCTGCACCACTGTGTAGATAGCTGGCAAGTCTGCTTCATCCTGATAATAGATTCCCGTTCGATATTGGCGACCACAGTCATTCCCCTGCTGGTTAATAGACACTGGATCAATAACACGGAAATAATAAAGCAAAATCTCTCTGAGTGACACAGCTTTCTCATCATAAATTACTTGAACCGTTTCTGCATGGTCTGTTTCCTTGAGCAGCTGGTAATTGGTCGTTTCGACTTGCCCATTAGCGTAGCCGACACTGGTTGCTAGCACTCCAGAAATACGTGAAAAATATTCCTCTAAACCCCAAAAACAACCACCTGCTAGATAAATTTCTGCCATCTTTATTTCTCCTTTATCAAGTTTTTAACTAATACTCTTCGAAAATCTCTTCAAACCACGTCATCTCTATCTGCAACCTCAAAACAGTGTTTTGAGCAACCGGCGGCTAGCTTCCTAGTTTGCTCTTTGATTTTCATTGAGTATAAACTTCTTTTCAAAAAAAGGATAGGAAGCCCTTTAATCAAGACTTTCCCCATCCTATCTTCTATTTCTTTACTTTGTTTCGACACGGACACCTTGGGTATCAACCTTCAAATCATGAAGTTTGCCTTTGAAAGACTGCTTTTGCAATTCTGCCTTAATCGCTGGCATCTTGTCATGAGAAGCCAAGACCATAACTGTCGGTCCAGCACCAGAAAGATAGGTTGCATAGGCACCATTCTCTTTGGCTACTTGCTTAATCGTCACAAATTCACGGACCAGACTTTGACGATAACGCTCGTGGAAGAGGTCCCCCTCGATTGCTTGGCCAGCTGTCACCATATCTCCTGCTAATAAGGCTGCAACGGCCACATTGGCGATAGAACTAGCTGCAACAGCTTCCTTGTAGGACAATTTCTTAGGAAGGACACCTCGGCTATCGCGAGTGCGTAATTCATAGTTGGGAATATAAGCTAGAAAATCACACTCCGGGAAGTCTGCCACAATCGCAGAAACGTGCCCTTCAACGGAACTCGCAACAACAAGATTTCCATAAATGGCTGGAGCTACATTGTCAGGATGTCCTTCAATCTTGGTAGCCAACTGCAATTTGTCGTGGTTAGATAAGTTGAGATTGCCCAGTTGGTTAGCCAGTTCAATCCCAGCAACGATAACCGAGCTAGAAGAACCCAAACCACGCGCCAAGGGAACATCACTGGTCATTTTCAAGCGTCTCGGTTGCAAGTCAGGCGCAATTTGCAAGGCAATCTTAAGCAAAAGATTACGCTCGTCATGGGGAATCCATTTGCCAATCTGGTGTTCAATCAACCACTCATCCCGTTCTTCACAAACCTCAATTTGAAGATACTTGGTTACAGCTACACCGACCGAATCAAAACCTGGCCCGATATTGGCACTGGTTGCAGGTACAATAATCTTCATCCTATTCTCCTAACACCTTGAAGGTATTCAAGAGGTCAAATTCTGAAGCTTTGGCCAACTCAGCTGAAACATTCTCAAGTTGTGCTTTATTAATCTTATGAGTGATAATCACTACACGCGCCTTGTCACCCTCTTTGCCATCTTGGAGGATTTGCTTGAAGGAAATATCTTGGGCATTAAAGATTTCAGCCAATTTCAAGACCTGACCTTTTGAGTCTGGTGCCAAGATTGAGAAATAGTAGTTTGCTTTAACATCTTCAGGATTTGCCAAAACCAAGTCACGGCTATATTCGTTGAAGTCTTTACCAATAGTGCCATCATTCAAGCGACGAACGATACGGACAATGTCCGCTACAACACTTGTTGCAGTTGGTTTTTGACCCGCACCTGGTCCGTAGTACATCGATTCACCGATGCCGATAGACTCCACAAAGACTGCGTTCATTACCCCATTCACACTGGCAAGTGGGTGTGCTTTAGGAAGGAAAGTTGGAGTCACTTCTGCAGCAATACCTGAAGGAGTTTCCTCAATAGAACCAACCAATTTCACTACATAGCCAAGGTCTTGGGCTACAGCTACGTCTTCTGGTGTGATGTTGCGGATTCCCTTGTGGGCTACATCGTCAAAGGCAACCTTCATACCAAAAGCAAACTGGCTCAAAATCACCATCTTGTAGGCTGCGTCAATCCCATCCACGTCATTTGTAGGATCGCTTTCTGCAAAACCTAATCTTTGTGCTTCAGCCAGAGCATCATCGTAAGACCAGCCTTCTTCCACCATCTTGGTCATCATGAAGTTGGAAGTTCCATTAACAACGCCAAGAACGCGCGTAATTTTGTCAGAAGCCAACGAATTTGCCAAAGTACGAAGAATTGGAATACCACCAGCAACTGCTGCTTCGTAGTAAAGTGCTACATTATGCTCTTTAGCAATTTCTAACAATTCTGCACCATGGACAGCCAAAAGGTCCTTGTTGGCAGTAACAACGTGTTTCCCAGCTTCCAAGGCACGAGTGATAAAGGTTTTAGCTGGTTCGATACGCCCCATCAATTCCACTACAATAGTAATGTCCTTGTCTGATAAAATATCGTCTACATTGGTTACAAAGTTAAAGTCATTTCCTGCTGCAAGCAAGCGGTTCTTTTCATCTTCATCCTTGACCAATACCTTGGCTACTTCAATCTCTGAATGAGCTGACTGAACGATTTTTTCTCCATTTTCCTTTAGTAGGAATGGCACACCACTTGCAACGGTACCAAATCCAAGTAAAGCAATTTTAACTGTCATGTTTGTCTCCTAGAAATTTTTCTGATATAGCTATTATAACAGAATTTTATGAAAATTCCTATTATAGTAAATCACTATTTCAGTCTGGTAAAGAAAAAACGAATCCCATGATTCGTCTTTCTTGATAAATGAAAATTGATTTTGAAATTTATGAACGAATCTTTTGCAAATTAAGAACTGCATCGTGATTGATCAAGATTTGCCCATACTCTTGCAAGACTGAACGACTGATGTCACTGTCGTCTGCAAATTCACGCATACGAGCCAAGAGCCAAGCCGGATATGGACTTGGATGATTTTCCACATCGACTAAGATTGTCAAATAGTAGTGTCCATTCATCTTATAGAGTTCAGAGGTTTCCATCTGGTAGTTAACCGTCTTTGCAAAAGCAACTAAGTCAGCAAGGCTTGCAAAGCGCAGGATATAGTAGATATAAGGTTCTTTCTTACTCTCAGTCTCCTTGTCTGCCTGCTCTTGCTCTTCTTCCTTTGCTTCGACCTGCTCTAGAGATTGGATGGCCTCAATATCGTCCTTGGTTTTATCTGCAATGCTCTTTTCCAAGGTTTTGAGAAATTCATCCGGCGACATTTGGGCTAATTCTTCCATGTCTGGTAGATCCGCCAAATCTTCAAAATCCAGATTTTGGTCAATCTTGGATTTGGTCACAAAGACGTCCACCTTATCAGGTTTTGGCGTCACGCGGAAACTCAGCATGCCACTATCCAAGAAATTGTCTGGCATCTCTAACTCATCTAAAATAGCATAGAAAAACTCTTCAGTTTTTTCCTGAGGAACGAGAAAGTCTGCAATCTCCATTCCTCGGTCCATCAAATCATCTAAAGTCATCGTGATTTTCAGTGTTGTATCACTAATTTGTTTCATCTTCATATCTAGTAACCTCATACTTTCAGTCTATCTATTATACTAGATTTTTTTACGATTTTATCAAAAGAATGAAGCGAGAATGTGATATAATACTAGATATGATTTTAGATTTAAGAAAGAAAGTTCAATGAAAAATATAAAAGTAAATGCCTTGGCCAGCTTGCTGGTCAATATTCTCAATATCGTTTTTCCACTGATAACCAATCCTTATCTGACACGGATTCTCAGCAAATCCAACTACGGTTATTTCAATACAGCCAATACCTGGGCAAGTTTCGTTATTCCACTAGCTGCCTTTGGGATATACAACTACGGGATTCGAGCTATCAGTAAGGTCAAGGATGACAAGAATAAAATCAACTACGTCTTTTCTAAGTTGTTTTATATCTCGGTTTTCACCTCTCTCCTGACCACTGGTATCTACTTCCTCATTATCTTCTTTGACACTAGCATTGAGAATCTGAAAGTCCTCTACTACATCCTAGGGGCTCAAGCACTCTTCCAATTTCTCAATATCGAATGGATGAACGAGGCTTATGAAAATTATGCCTTCATCCTCTATAAAACGTTAATTATTCGAATTACCATGCTAGTCGCTATCTTCGCCTTTGTTAAAACGGCAGATGATATTGTTCCTTATGCTATCGTTATGACAGCGACCACTATCCTCAACTACCTGCTCAGTTTTCTTTGGATCAAGAGAGAAGTTTCTTTTGTTAAGATCGGTTTCGTAGAACTTGCTAAAGCTTCTAAACCACTCTTCACTATGCTTCTCTTAGCAAATGCTAATATGCTTTATACCTTGCTAGATAGAATGTTTATCACCAAGGGACCAGATGAAAACTACATTTCTTATTATACAATTGCCTATAGTATCGTCATGTTGATTGCCAGTGTCTTGAGTGGAGCTATCAACGTCAGTATTCCACGCCTTGGCTACTATCTCGGTAAAAAGGATTACAAGTCCTATAATTATCTCGTGAATCAAGCGGCATCCTTATTCTATTTCCTTATGGTTCCAACTAGTATCGGGATTATGATATTGGGACGGTACGCAACTGTTATTTATTCTTCTGAAAAATATCTTGAAGCGGGTATCGTAACTAGCGTCTTCGCTTTTCGTACCATCATTTGGGCTATTGAGTTGATTCTTGGTAAACAGATTATCTTTATCAACGACCATGAAAATCGCTTAACAGCCTTCTACTTCCTTGGTGGTGGTGCCAATATACTATTAAATAGCATCTTGTATTTCAATAATATTTTTGCACCTGAGTATTACATCGCTACGACCATTATCGCAGAAACTATCGTCGTTTTACTTGAAATTCATTTTATCAAGAAACACCAACTGATTAGTTTAAAAGAAATTTTTATAACCTTAACACGTTATAGCCTCATATCCCTTGGTTTTATCCCAATCTTCTATATTTTCAAGATGATTTTCCAAATCAATTCCTACACAGTAAACTTTAATATGATTCTCATGGTTCTTTCTACCGTGGCAACTTGTGGTATCTATTACCTCTTGACCCTCTTTATTACCAAAGACAAAACACTCCACTATGCACTGAACCTTTTACTTGCTAAATTAAAACGAAATTAAAAAAATCCCCTACTGATAAATTAGTTGCCAGTAGGGGATTTCTTCTTTATTCGTTTTCTTTCTTTTCAGAAGCGTTGGCTTCTAGATTTGAATCTTGTTTAGGTTGTTCAACAATAGAGGAATTAGCTTCTTGTTTCTGTTCTGGCTTGACTGCCTCGCTATTTACAGCAGCAACAGCCTGTTTCCAGATACCTTCTTCGTTTACTTTGTAACCATCAGGTGTTGTTGCGTTCTTCAACAAAGAACCATCAGCTTGGAAATAGTACCAATTACCATCAAGCTGTTTCCAACCTGTCTGCATAGCTCCTGATTCATCAAAGTAATAATGATCACCATTTACTTTATGAAGGCCAACCAACATGATGCCATCTTCAGGATTTAGATAATACCAGACGCCTTTGTCTTTTATCCAACCAGTTTTCATGGCTCCATTTGATTCAAAGTAACGGTAATGATTATCAAACCATTTCCAGCCAGTTTGCATGGCTCCAGATTTGCTAAAGTAATATTGCTTACCATCTACTTGATGGGAGCCAACTAACATAACGCCTTCCTTACCTTCAAGATAATACCAGGCATCACCATCTTTCAACCAACCAGTTTGGAGTGCGCCCGACGTAGCGTAATAATGCCAAGAATCATTTGACCACTGCCATCCAACTTGCATAGTACCTGCTGAGCTGAAGAAATAGTTCTTACCGTCAATCTCTTTAGATCCTACAGCCGTAATACCAGTTTCTGGATCCAAATAATACCATGATTCTTTATCTTTCAACCAACCAGTTTTCATAGTACCTGAGTTCGTATAGAAGTACCAGCTATTGTCTTGCCACTTCCAGCCAGTCTGCATGGCACCACTAGCATTCAAATAGTAACGAACACCATTTATATCTTGTCTGCCAGTTAACATGATGCCATCTTTATCCAGATAATACCATGTTTCCCGATCCTTAACCCAGCCGGTTTTCATAGCTCCAGAACTTGCAAAATAGTTCCAGTGACCATCAACAAAGACCCAGCCAGTTTGCATGATACCTTCTTGATTAAAGTAGTATGTGCTTCCATTGATATTCTTTTTACCGATGGTCTTTAGCCCATCCTCATCATAGAAATACCAATTTGAATCAATCTTTTGCCAAGTTGAAGGCTTACCTGCTGTTTGGAGTGCACCACTTTCGCTAAAGAACATCTTCTTGCCATTATAGACTTGATGTCCTGTTAGCATCTTCCCATCTGCTGCAAAGAGATACTTTTTCCCTCCGATTTCAGAGAGCTCGCTAAATCGTCTAGCACCATTTGATTGGATATAATACCAAGAGTCATCTAGTTTGAACCAACCACCAGTTTGCATTTTACCATTTTGGTTCAGATAGTAATCATTCCCTTTGGCATTTTCTCCCCAGTCGTCGTTAAGGTGAAGCCAGCGACCTGCTTGCATTTGTCCTTTTCCATTAAAGAAATAAGTGGCTCCGCCAATCTCTCTCCAGCCGATAGCCATTTCTCCGTCAGTCAAACGATATTTCCAATAGCCATCTTCTTGATACCATTTTTCGTCAACTACAGGGATATCAGGGAAGGTATTTGAAACATTAGCAAATCCTTTATCGCTAATATCAAAAACGGTAGCGTCTTGAGTTTGGCTCAGAGATGAAGAACCTGAATATTTTTTTCTTCTGAAGGTATTCTCTGGTTGAAGCAACATTAATATCTCCACCAGTTGTCTGAATAATCATTTTTGGTGATAAGTTTTCAAGGAAATTAATCGTATTTGAAATTGTCGCATCATAATGATGGTTCCATTTCATCATATCAACCTTGCCGATAACTGGACCTAACTTATCTTCTGCCCCTTCGGCATTATCCAAATCTCCACCAAGATAGATTCTCTTTCCTGCCACAGTCACTACTGAAACAATGGAGTTGGAGTTATCATCTCGAACTTTTTTCAGATTCCCGTCAGCATCATATTCATTCTTATAGTTGTAGAGTTGGATATCCATATCACCTAATTTTAGATGGCTATCCTCATCTGAAATATTCTGGATAAGAGTAACTCCCCGTTTTTGAGCTGCTCTCAAAGCATTATCATAATTAAAAAGATTATCCCATAGTCCCCAGTTTGCTGTAATCCGATCATCTGAATATTTTTTCAAATAAAACTTACCGACTTGATATCGATTGAGTATTTCGTCTGCTCCACCAATATGGTCACTATGAACATGAGTTCCTATAATAAAATCTAATTTTTTTACACCTATTTGATCCAAGTGGCGAATCAATCGATCCTCCAATACTTGATAATTTCTCATGGAAATTCCCCAGCGGCTTGGATAGCGCGGGTCACTCCCATCAGGAAAATCATAGTCTTCACCCATATCAATCAAAGCATAGTGACCATTGCTTTCCAGAAGGATGGCGTCACTCCCAGATTTTGCTTTAGTATTTATGAAATGGATACGATTGCCCGAACCTGCAGAGATGGTATCTGCATCTACTTCTTGCGATAACTGAATCAGTAATAGAAAGAATGCGAGAACACTATAGCTGACTGATTTTAATAACCATTTATTTTTTTCACCTTGAAAACTCCTTTTATCTTAACAATAAGCAACTTTTTACTAATCTAATCAATCCAGTAGTTTTTATCCCTCCTGGGACTTGTTGCTCAATAGGCGGTGGAGTCATATAGTTTTTCTCCAAATTCGTAGACAAGTATTTCATGGTATTTTCTCGGAACCTTGACCACAATGTTTTCATAAGGCATATCAATCAAATCATAGAGCCATTCTTTTTTTATACCATTTGGATAATAAGGGTCATAGATAGTACAGGTAAGATCTGTTGCTTGATCCACACTATACTTCAAGGCAAGACTCTCTAATTTTTGATTCCATAGCTGTGGAGAAGTTAAGCGGAAAATAGCTGATCCCATATAACGAGGGAGGTTTTTAAGTCCACCATTCACAGACTTGATCCCTTTAAAATTCAAAGAAGAAAGGCGAACGAAATATTTGTAGAGTTTCATTTTCTTACGGTCACTTTCCTGTGTTACGACACCATCATATGGAAAAATGTCAACGCAAGTTCCCAATACGACCGTTGGGTCTACGAGGTTAGCATCTCGACGAGTCCTTACATCATAGACTCTCATATAACTGTATGGATATCCCTTTGTTTCTCTGAATGAAATCAATTTGTAGTAGGGATGATTTTCATTTTGTAAAACCTTATACAGTTTTTCAAATTCATCACGCGCCAAGGAAATATCTGTATCATCATCCCAAGGGATAAATCCTTTATGGCGTACAGCTCCTAGTAAGGTTCCAAAATCAATAAAGTATTTGATTTGATGTTGTTCACAAAGATCATGTAGATACTTTAAAATATCCAATTCTACTTGCTTGATTTCTTCAAGAGTTAAAGTTCTTTCAGACATAGGTTCTATTCTCCTAAATTTGACTATTTTTTTAAACGTTTCTTAATCCCAATCTCGTCATTTAGACCTTTTAACAATCTTCCATAATTTAAAATCATGATGAGATACTCTTTGTTCAACTGGTGGCAACTGCATATAGTCTCCGTAGTCTGAGGTCAAAATTTCATGATAGTTTTTCGGAATGGTAAATTCCTTACCTTCAAATATTCCAGTAGTAACTTGTTCCAGCCATTCACGTCTCCACACTGGTTTGTTCATATCCTTGTAGATAAGATAATCCACCTGCTCATAATCTGAGACTTTACGGGATTTGCAAGCTCTTCAATCTGGGCAACGTATTTGTTTGTATTGGTGAAATAGAAAATAATAACTGACACATAACGTAGCAGTGAATTCAGTACACTTTTTGTATTGGTAATGCCTTTGAAGGTGTAGCAACTCAATTGACGTTTCTTTATCAGTTTCGTCATCTTGTTTTTAAATTGTACGTCATCCTCGTAGCCATCTACAGGGAAAATATCTACATAGATTCCCATATTCGAATCGATGCGAACATCTTCTTCTAGCAAGTAAGTATGGTTATCCTGCACTTTCATGAAGGGATAGACATAGTTGAGATTATTTTTATAAGACATAACTTCGTAACGTTCATCACGGTTAGCGATAAGGTAGTCTTGCAATTTTTCATAATCCTCTCGTAACATGCAGATATCCATGTCATCATCCCAAGGGATAAATCCTTGATGGCGAACAGCACCAATTAGACTTCCATATGCTAAGAAATACTTGACCCCAATTTTCTGACAAACTTCATGAATATACTCCATGATTCCAAGTTCCATCTCTTGAATTTCTTTAACATCTGTTACTTCTTTGGTACCGAACTCCTTCATCTCGTTTGCAGACTACGAGTCCATAGCCAATCGCTAGCCAGAAGATGATATTAATAAAGTTGGTTGAATACATAATCTGACTTTCAAATAATTGACCAAACAAGATACCAAAGAAAAGAATCATGATCAATTTATCAGTATGTTTCTTGGAAACAATCAAATACGTTAAAAAGCGCTTGATGACATAAGCCAGTACAAGAAGGAAGGATACCAAACCTAGAACTCCCGAACTGACAAATATGGTCACAAAAATGTTATGGAAATTCCCACCAATAAGGGAGTTTTGAATCTCAAATTTACTGAAATATTCTGTGTAGTAATCTGGAACATTTCGTACACCATAACCAAAAATTGGTTTGGCACTTCCCATCTTGATGGCATTTTTCCAGATATAGGTTCTACCACTTGGTGTTGTTTCAATCAGATGGAGCTCACCGTTTTTCTTAGTAACAGACGAATCTGTTTCAGCATAGGATTGTCCTTTGTTTAAATCTAAGACAGTCGCAGTTTCAGATGAGATATAGATTGAAGTTACATAGCTTAATCCAATATTAGTTGCAGTAATCAGCAAACCAGCAACTATAAAAGTGAGGAATCGTTTAACGATACTTCCTCTAGTAGCAAAGAAACTATAGAGTCCAATCATGAGAAGTAAAGAAAGTAAGGCTCCTCGACTTTGCATCATAGCAAAGTAAACGAATTGAATCACATTGTTCAGTTTAAGATAAACAGAATATTTACTTCCTTTATGGATCAAATACATAGCCAAAATAATGCTAATGTATGAAAATATCGCACTAGCATTTGGATTGACAATCCCCCACAGACGGCCGTTCATGACACCATAGTAATAAGATTGTTCACCAATCTTAAATAGGATGAGGACTCTACTTATCAATAAACCAAACGCAAAAATTGCTGAAGAAAAAGATACAATTTGAACCGTATAGGCAATCCAGTCAAATAATTTTTTAAGTTGCCCTGATTGTAACATGGTAAATAATAAAACATAGGTTACCATGAAGAGAATTTCAATCACATTTCCAATCAGATGTCCAGAGCGATTGAAAACAGCTGATAGCAGATGACTTCCAGCTAAGAGTCCAAATAAGGATAGAAATTTGCGATCTGCTGTGATTTCTTTCCACTTAAACAATAAGGTATAGCAAATATAAAGCACTACAATCGCTGATAATCCCTTGTAGAGGGGATTTGCTATCTTATAAACCAGTGAACTCATACTTAAAATCGAAATGAAAACAAATAGATACGCAATCCATAGTTTTGATTTTTCAAAGTATTCATCCATTTTTGAAAAATTCATTTTCAACTCCTTCTCATGATATTAGTTTTTTAATCCAACAATTTTCTTATATAGCCATGGAGAAATGACAAGTGAAAGGATCGCTACCTTGCGAAAAGTGGTGAAATAAGCATCTTTCCATATTTCGCGTCGATGCTGAACAATCCAAGTCCTCAGCTCGGCTTTCTCCTTTTGATACTCTTCACGTGAAGTAAAGATAATTTTATCGTAAACTGTGATGTACGACCAACATTCTCTGTTTATTAATTCGTATTTCAAATTAGGAAAGGCTTGTGAAACTTGAGCAATTATTTGCTGATAAACTTCTATTGTGTCAAATACATATCGATTAACAGATGTTGTTGCACTTCCCTCACGATGATCATAATAATAAACAGGTTTGTCAATAAAGACGCAACTACATCTTGTCTTTAGTAGCAATTCAGTTAAAAATAAGGCATCTTCAGCTAGGTGATAATTTGTATTAAACTTTTCATCCGCAAGCAGGTCTCTCTTAAACAGTTTTGCAACTGGAAAAAATGACGTTCTGGTAGTCATCAGTAGTTCCTTCATGGTTTCTTCTGTTGACCAGAGTTCTGTTTTTCCAGAATGTGAAGGTATATCAGTTACAATGCCGTTTTTGATATGGTGCAGAGGAGCAATTACAAAGCCTACATTCAACCCTTCAACTGCACTTGCTAAAGTAGCTAGGTAATCCTGGGTAACGAAATCATCGCTATCAATAAAGGTAACCCAAGAACCCGTCGCTAGCTGAATTCCCATATTTCTAGCATTTGAAACACCAGCATTTTCGATATGATAAACCTTGATATTCTCATACTGAGACGCTAAGTGATCACAGATCTGTCCACTAGAATCAGTAGAACCATCATTGATTAGGATTAACTCAAAATGGGCATAAGTCTGTTGAAGAATCGACTCAACACATCGCTCCAGATAAGCCTCTACATTGTAGACTGGAACGATAACGCTTATTTTTTCTCCCATCATGCTCCATATTCTCCCTTGTACTCTGTGTAGCTCTTGTCCATGTCTGCTATAATGGCATCATGATGCGGTACTTGCTTGTCCTCTGGTGGCGGTGTCATATAGTCCCCAAAAGCAGTGCTGAGATAGGCATCATAACCGACTGGAATGGGCATCTCAGTTCCTTCAAATGGCAAGAATAGATTGTCTTCAAAAGATGCGATTGGGTATTTGTTTCGCATGTAGCCGGGACCTGAGCATAATTCCGTAATTCCATCGCTCTCAGCCAGACCATACTTGGTCATTTCTTTTTCAGCTTTTTTCCAAATGCGATAACGTAGAGATTTTGGAGTCAGGCCGAGTAAGATACGACTTCCCCATTTCATGACTGCACCATGCTTTTCTGGGATAGTTTGCGCACAAAAGAGTGAATAAATCAAGGCCCAACGAACCTGTTTCTTACGCTCAGCTGGATTTTTAGGATAATAATCCAATGGTAAAACATCCAAGGCCAAACCGTGTGGCAAATCCAAATCCTTCTGATAAGGCTTGATACAAGTAGTTTCCTTGTCACGAATGGTAATAAAAAGGTTACGGTCTACAAAATCTTTATTACTCTTTGACAAGAAATAACGCTCGTCTGCATAACGTGGCCACAGTTCTGCTAATTTTTCATAGTCCTTACGCGGCATGAAAAAGTCCAAATCATCATCCCAAGGAATGAAGCCCTTATTACGAAGGGCGCCAATGGCTCCTCCACCACAGAGATAGCACAACAAATCATGTTCTTTACAAAATGCGACGAAATATTCAGCCATTTCCAGACTACGAGCCTGAATCGCTTTCAAATCACTCATGTCTCTCCTCTTCTGTCCAATAACGAGTTATATCGTTTTATTATACCATAAAAAAGCCCTAAAAATCCATCAGATACTAAGAAAAATCAAAGCCTAAACCACTTTTTCACTAGTGATTCAAACTTTGATTTTTTTATAGTATTCTATCTCATTCCCATTTGGGCGAGTTTGGTTTGGTATTTATTTTGATCAACTAGAAGTCCTTGTCCACCGTAGATATCATAAGCATCTACCCAGTCACCAAGTTCTGGGACGGTGAGTCTTTCAATGCCATTTTGAGCACCTTCTAGGACAGATAAGCCATTGGTCAACAAGAAACTATATGGTAGATTTGTTGATGTCATTCCAAAGACTTTTCCAAGTGCCTCTGATCCCGTAAAGAGCTTGGTTGGATCTTTGATTTGCTCAAGAACAGCTGACATGACTTGTTGCTGACGTTTGGTACGGCCGTAGTCTCCCTCGTCATCATCACGGAAGCGAGCATAGTTCAGCAAGGTGGATCCATTCATCTGCTGTTTTCCAACTTTGATGGTTTGGGTTGGCGATTCTGTCTCTGTTGCATGAAGGTCATCTCCAACTGTGGCTTCTGTTAAAGGTTGACCATTCAATGTTGAGAATTGGGCATCAATCGTTACTCCGTCAGGGAAGAGGGTATCAATAGCTGTTGCAAAAGCCTGGAAGTCGACCAGGGCATAGTACTTAATATCCAAATCAAAGTTGTCTTTTAGAACCTTGCGGACCATTTCTGCCCCTTTTTGCCCTTCTTGTTCCCCAAGTTCATAAGCAACATTTAGTTTATTATCCGTCTGTTTCTGGCCATTTATAATCTTACTATACCCGTCGATATAAACTAAGTTGTCACGCATAAAGCTGACTAGTTTGATCTTCTTATCCGATCCACTGACATTCAGTACCATGATTGTGTCAGTACGGGTTTCTGCACTATTTTGACCGATACGGCCATCTGTCCCCATGACTAGGATATTCACACCATCTTTGGTATCTTGACCGTTAAAGACCTCTACTTGAGCTGCCTTGGCGTCAGCTGGCTTATTTGTTGGATTTGCTGCTGACTGGAACCCTCGAAGAAACATAAAAATCATTCCTGCAAGCACACAGGTAATCAACAGCAAGAACCAAGTCAGTATTCGTTTGAAGCGAATTCTTCTCTTTTTCTTTTTGACTTTAGGTTGAGGAGCTACCTTTTCACGTTTCTTAGACCGGCTTCTACTGCCATAAGTCGGAAGATCAATATCTCTACCCCAAGATTCTTCTTTTTCTTCTTGGTAGAAATGGTGAACTTCAGACTTAGGACCTGCCATTTTCTGTTGCAGATAATCAAATTCCCTCCGTTCACGGTCGTTGAGGTAATGAATATTTTTGAAGAGATAGTCATAACGTAACTGCTCGTGGTGACTTAAAGGATTTTCTTTGCTCATTGACTCTCCTTTTCTATATCAGTTATGGTAAAAATCGGGTAGGTTCCCAGTATCTTGTGCTGGATTCCAATGGCTTCTAGTTCTTGTCTGGCAAAATGAACCAGTTCTTTGTCACTATAGTCTACATCGATAATGAAAAAGTATTCTCCCAAGGCTGTTTTAAGGGGGCGACTTTCAATCTTTGTTAAGTCAATCCCTCTCCAAGCAAAGGTCGAAAGTGCCTTGTAAAGAGCACCAGGTAGGTTGTCTGGTAAGGTCAAGGCCAAACTCATTTTTTCAGCTTGTGAGTTCAAAGGAATCTTCGGTATCTCTGCCCCTAACACCCAAAAACGTGTGAAATTGGCTTCCATTTCCTGAATATCCTCTGCAATCAATTCCAAGCCATATTCTTCAGCTGAACTTTTAGGAGCAATAGCTGCATAAGGCTGATCTGGATGTTCTGAAATAAAGCGAGCTGCATAGGCGGTACTGGCGGTTACCTCGATTTGAGCCTCTGGATAGTGTTCATCGATGAATTTTTTTCCCTGAGCCAAAGCCTGAGGATGGGAAAAAATCTTCTCAATCTTAGTATGACCAGGAACTGCCATCAACTGCTGGTGAATGGGTTGAACGATTTCTGCCACTGCTTGGATGCGAGCCTGGTGAAAAAGGTAATCCAAACTTTCATGGACACTACCTTCAATGGAGTTTTCAACTGGTACCACAGAATAGTCCACCAAGCCCTGTTCATAGGCCTTGATAACATCTGTGATATTGGCAAAGGCATGCAATTCCTCTTTGGGAAAGGCTGTCTGCACAACATGATGCGAAAAAGATCCCTTGGGACCTAGATAGGCAATTTTCATCTCAGTTCCTCTATAATTTCCTCTGGGCTTAACTTGGTCACATCTAGAATCCGACTGGCTACTTCCTCATACCAAGCTTGTCTTTCATGGAAAATAGCTACCAGTTCTTCCTTGCTTTTGTTAAGAAAAAGTGGACGCTGATTGTCCTTATCAGCTGCGATACGTTGGTAGAGGGTTTCAAATCTGCTTTTAGGTAGATGTTATCAGGATTGGTTTTGAGCAAGTCACGATTTCTCTGAGAAATGACAACTCCTCCGCCAGTTGACACAACTCGGTCCGTTTTTAGTAAGTCAGCTAGGACTTCTGACTCTACTTGACGAAAGGCCACTTCTCCTTTTTCAGCGAAGAAATCCGCAATGGACATGCCCAAATGTTCCTCGATTAAGGCATCCATATCGATATAGTCTGGGTCCAAGCCTCTAGCGATTGTCGACTTGCCTGCCCCCATAAATCCAAGTAATACCTTAGCCATGAGTCATGCTCTCCAAATCATCAAAGAAGCTAGGATAGCTAGTGTTGATGGCTTCAGCACGGTCAAGTTCCACTTCTCCATCCGCAACCAAGAGGGCTGCAATGGCTGTCATCATTCCAATTCGATGGTCACCAAACGTATTGACTCTAGCGCCATGAAGGGCTGATTTCCCTTTGATAATCATCCCATCTGCTGTGGGGGTGATGTCCGCTCCCATGCTATTTAAGGCATCAGCCACCACCTGAATGCGGTCAGTTTCCTTGACCTTGAGTTCCTCAGCATCCTTAATGACTGTTACACCTTGCGCTTGTGTCGCTAAAAGGGCAATAATAGGTAATTCATCAATCAAGCGTGGAATCAAAGCTCCACCAATCTCTGTTCCTTTCAGGTCTGAAGATTCGACAGTCAGGGTTGCTGATTTAGCGACTGGATCGATTTCAGTTATTTCTAATTTTCCTCCCATGGCGCGAATGACATCAATAATACCTGTACGCGTTTCATTGATGCCCACATTCTGCAGCACCACACGAGAGTTTGGAACAATCAAACCTGCGACTAGCCAAAAGGCTGCACTAGAGATATCTCCTGGGACAACTACCTTTTGTCCAGTCAGTTTTTGCGGCCCTTGAACTATGATTTTCTTGCCATCCACACTTAAATGGCCACCAAATTGCTGTAGCATATCTTCGGTGTGGTTACGAGTACATTCTTTCTCGATAATCACGGACTCCCCCTGAGCCTGCAAGGCTGCAAATATCAAGGCAGACTTAACTTGAGCAGAAGCGATTGGCAACTCATAGTGAATCGGTTTTAAATTTTTCGTCCCTTTTAGGCGAAGAGGGGGCAGATCTCGCTCAGTTTGCCCTGAGATGCTAACGCCCATTTTTTTCAATGGAATCGTCACACGATCCATAGGACGTTTAGAAAGACTATCATCTCCAAACATCTCTACTTCGAAGTCTGCACCAGCAAGTACACCTGAGATCAGGCGAATCGAAGTGCCAGAATTACCCATATCCAAGGCATTTTGCGGAGCTTTTAAGCCATCCATTCCAACACCTTGAATGGTAACAACCCCATATTTGTCCTCAATTTCAACACCAAGGTCACGAAAAACCTGCATGGTTGAAAGTACATCCTCTCCACGCAAAATATCATAAACCTTAGTCTCGCCCTCAGCCAAACTTCCAAAAATAATCGTACGGTGGCTGATAGACTTGTCACCTGGAACCCGGATACTGCCATGTAAGTGGCGAATGTTTGTTTTTAGTTTCATAGTTGACCTCATACTTGCAATACTTTTTCTTATTTTATCACAAAAAAGCCAGAAATTCCTGAAATTTCTGGCTTTTATACAGATAAAATACTATTTCAATAATTCTGAAACAGGTTCAAAGACAATTTTCTCAATGTCCGAAAGGTAAATGGACAATTGTTGCTGTTTGGCAAAGAAATCTGACAAAAGAGCGTTCTCTTGGATTTGCTTACTGAAAGACTGCATCTTTTCTTGGAAAGAGGCGTCTGGCATTTGTCCCGTTTGCGCCATGACTTGGATTTCTTGTTGGAAAGCAAGGTAGTCTGCAAAAATCTTGCTAGCTTGTTCATCAGCTTGGATGGCATCTTTTGCTACCTTGACCGCCTTGTATTCTGGTAATTCGCGTAACCCGCGGCTAAGTTCATTTGCACTATCGTAAATATTTGACATGATTTTCTCCTTATTTGATGACGACTGTATAGTCCGTATTTTCTGTAATTAAGCGTTCAGCTCGTTCTAAATCTTGAGCATTTTTAAAGGAAATTTGTAGAATACCGTGAATATCCTCACGGTTTTCTTCGTTGATGTGGATATTAACCAAAGAAGTCCCACGTAGCAATTCCAAAATTCGCAAGATGACATCTTCTTCATCGGGAACATCGACATAGAGGTCGTAAGAGCTATCCACACCACCACGCTTATGTATTTCCATGGCCTGACGTTGCGCACGCGCTTGGTTGAAAAAGTTCCAGATTTGCTCTTCATCTCCCCTGCTGATGGCCTGACCAATCGCTTCCAAGCGTTCCTTGAAATCCGCAATTCGCTCTAGAATAGTCTCACGGTTAGACAAGAGAATAGAAGTCCACATACCTGGCTCGCTTTCCGCAATGCGAGTCATATCTCGAAATCCACCCGCCGCAAAGCGTCTTGCCATCTCATGTTCTTGAGCATAAACTGCTGTTTGTTCCATGAGACCTGATGCCAAGATATGGGGAAAATGGCTAATCTGTGAAGTTACTTGATCGTGCTCCTTGGCATCAATTTCAATGAAACGAGCATGGAGGTCTGAAAGTAGGTCCTTCATTTCTGAAAGGGTTTCTGGAGTGGTCAAGCTAGATGGAGTAAAGATATAGTAGGCATTTTCAAAGAGATTAACATCGGCAGAGGCAGCTCCTGTCTTGTGGCTACCAGCCATGGGATGAGCCCCGACAAAACGAATTGACTTGCCAGCCAAATATTCCTCCGCCACTTCCACAATGGCAGCCTTGGTTGAGCCCGCATCCGAGATAATGACGCCTTCTTTCAAGTTCAAACCTGCCAACTCCTGAATAAAAGCAATGGTCTGCTTGATTGGCAAGGTCAAGATGATGACATCTGCCAGAGGAGCAAAACTGGCAAAATCATCCGTCGCACGGTCAATCATCCCCCGCTCCAAGGCAATATCTCTAGAAGCCTGACTGCGATTATAACCTAGAATTTCATAATCAGGATGATCGCGTTTGATACCAAGCGCCATCGAGGCACCAATCAAACCGAGACCTGCGATATAGATGGTTTTTGCCATAGGAACTCCTTAATAGTTCTTTGTATACTCACGGTGTTTGGTTACCGCTTCTTTTAATTCCTCTAGGTTGTCCGATGAAAATTTTTCAAGGATTTCTTGCGCCAGAACCGTTGCTACAACAGCTTCCATGACTACCCCAGCTGCTGGCAGAGCGGTCGGATCACTTCTCTCCACGGTTGCCTTGTAAGGTTCGTGGGTTTCGATATCCACACTCATAAGTGGTTTGTAAAGAGTGGGAATGGGTTTCATAACTCCACGAACAACAATTGGTTGCCCATTGGTCATACCACCTTCAAAACCACCTAGATTATTGGTACGACGAGTATAGCCGTCTTCTTTAGACCAGAGAATTTCATCCATAACTTGGCTGCCTTTGCGGTAACCAGCTTCAAATCCAAGACCAAATTCCACCCCTTTAAAGGCATTGATAGAAACAACTGCTTGGGCCAATCGCGCATCCAATTTTCTGTCCCATTGGACATAGGAGCCAAGGCCAACTGGAACGCCTCCGACGACTGTCTCTACAACCCCACCGATGGTATCACCGTCACGTTTGATTTGGTCAATATAGTCCTTGATTTCCTGTTCCCGCTCTTGGTTGACAATAGAAACTTCAGACTGGGCAGCTCGTTCCTTAATCTCAGCCACTGTCAGATTTTCAGGTACATCGATTTCCTTGCCACCAAAGACCACGACATGGTTGGCAATCTCCATATTTAGCTCAGCCAAAAGTCGTTTGGCTACTGCCCCAACAGCCACTCGCATGGTGGTTTCACGGGCAGATGACCTCTCCAAGGAATTTCGCAAATCATCAAAACGGTACTTAATGCCCCCAACTAAATCGGCATGACCTGGGCGAGGATGGGTAATTTTTCTCTTGCTTTTAAGGCGGTCTTCAATGTCCTCAGCAGACATGATATCCAGCCATTTTTGGTGGTCCTTATTGATGACATCCATGGTAATAGGTGCCCCTGTCGTCTTCCCGTGACGAACGCCCGAAGTAAAGACAACCTGGTCACTCTCAATCTTCATACGGCCACCACGACCGTAGCCACCCTGACGGCGTTTAAGGTCTCCATTAATATCCTCTGCTGTCAAAGGAAGTCCAGCTGGAATTCCTTCAATAATAGCCGTCAAACGGGGGCCGTGTGATTCTCCTGCAGTTAAATATCTCATACGTTCTCCTTATTTACCAAGTAGTCTTTCATCTCTTCCAGAGAAACTGGGTGAATGGTTGCCGAACCAAGCTCTGGCACCAAGACCAATTTCAAGGTATTACCTCGCGCTTTCTTGTCATGAGTAAGTGCTTGATAAAGCTTATCAACATCCCAGTTTTCATAGTTGACAGGCAAACCAAATTTCTGGCACATCTCTGTGATAGATTGGGTAATACCAGCTGGCATAAGGCCTTTTTCCTCAGCAACCTTGGAAATCTGCACCATTCCCATAGCCACAGCCTCTCCATGCATGACCTTGCCATAACCGGCCGTTGCTTCAATAGCATGACCAATAGTGTGCCCAAAATTGAGGTAAAGGCGAACACCGTTATCCAACTCATCCTCAACCACCATCTTGCGCTTCACCTGACAAGAATGTTCAATCAAAGTCTCTGCATGCTCCAGAATGCTCTCTACAGAACCATCCAGCTCCGTCAAGAGAGCCCACAGTTCTGGATCCTCAATCAGGCCGTACTTGATAACCTCACCCATTCCTTCAATCAGCTCTCTTTTTCCGAGCGTTTCAAGGACAAGCGGATCAATCAGAACCCCATCTGGTTGGGCAAAAGTTCCCACCATATTCTTAGCAAAAGGAGTATTGACACCCGTCTTTCCACCGATAGAAGAATCCACCTGGGCTGTCAAACTAGTCGGAATCTGAACAAAGTGAATGCCCCGCATATAGGTAGAGGCTACGAAACCAGCCAGGTCTCCAACGACACCACCGCCAAGAGCCACAATCCCATCGCTACGAGTCAGACCTTGCTTGACTAGAAATTCATAGACTTTCTGAACAGTGGTTAAATTTTTTCGTTCTTCGCCTTCTAAAAAGTCAAAAACAGCTACCTGAAAACCAGCATCTTCTAGGCTGAGTTTAACCTTCTCTGCATAGAGAGAAGCTACATGGTTGTCGGTTACTATAACCACTTTTTGAGGTTGCCAGAGTTCTCGCAACCACTGACCAGCCTGAGCTAGACAACCTTTTTCAATCTGAATATCATAAGGATGATGCGGAATATCGATTCTGATTTTCATAGTAGGGTCTCCTTTTCACTATTTATATTTTTCTGTTAAGGACTGCCAAATCTCATCTGTCGGCATTTCTTTACCTGTCCACAGTTGAAAAGCTTCAGCAGCTTGGTAGAGCAACATCCCAAGGCCATTGATTGCTTGATTCCCCTGACTTCTAGCCCATTTCAAAAATGGCGTCTCAAAGGGTTTGTAAATAATATCTGCGACCAAGAGAGCCTCTGGCAAATTGATGCTTTCTGGAACCGGGGACGACTGGCCATCCATGCCCACACTGGTAGCATTGGCTAATAAGTCCGACTCAGCAATCCTTGCTTGCAATTCAGAAAGATCTTCTAAAGCATACAAGTCCACTTTAAAACCTGTTTGCTCCTGCAACTTGTCTAGGTAAGGTCTTGTTTTTTCCATGGAAACTGAACGCACAAAGACTGAAATATGACTGACGCCATCCAGAATAGCCTGCGCCAAAATGGACTTGGCGGCACCACCTGCGCCCAGAATGGTCATTTTCTTATCCGAGATTGTAAAAGAAGGCAAGCTCTTAAAGAATCCCTTGCCATCTGTATTATATCCAATTAAAGTTCCATTATGATTGACAACAGTATTGACCGCCCCAATCAAACGAGCCTCATCACTCAACTCATCCAGATAAGGAATCACTTGCTCCTTGTAAGGCATGGAGAGATTAATCCCAAACATCTGGTAACGACGAATATTAGCGACTGTTTCTGCCAAATCACCCGCTTCAATCTCCCAAGCTACATAGGCACCATTGGTAGCTGTCGCCTCAAGGCCCTATTGTGGATAAAGGGTGAAATAGAGTGTTTGATGGGATTTGCAACAACAGCTGCCATACGTGTGTAGCCATCAAGCTTCATCCAAAATCTCCCTGATTTTCTTCATGTTTGATAGCGAAATCTGACCTGGGGCACTCGCTTCATCCAGACTAGCAAATGACCAACTTGAACCCGTCACATCTGAAGTAATGCGTGATACCTTGCCCATTTTCCCCATGGAAATGGTCACGTACTCTTGCTCAGGATTGAGTGTTTTAAATCCTCGTGTGTAGTTCATCAGATCTAAAACATCCTGCTCCGTATGGGCCATAACTGATACCTTGACCACTTTCGGAGAGAGACTGGTTAACTCAGACAAAATCTCCATCATATTTTCAGGTGTCTCCTGGAAATTATGGTAACTCAAAACAAGATTTGGAAAATCCAACATTTCCTCAAAAACGTCCTTGTAGCTGAAATACTCAAAATCTACATAATCCGGCTGATAAAGCTGAGTAACTTCCTTGATGATTTGAACATACTCTTCTGAGGAAAGTTCGATTTCTCCTCCCTCAGCTCGGGTCCGAAGGGTAAATACAAGTTCGCGTCCTGCAAATTTCTCAAAGATAGCGGGTGCTACCTGTAAAATAGCGTCCTTTGTAAGAAAGTCCGCACGCCACTCAATGATATCGGCATCTTCATACCTAGTTGCATCCAGTTCTTGCGCTTCTTCTAAACTTCTTGGCATCACTGAAACGATTAATTTCATCTACTAACCTTCATACTAATCACCTTGAGGTAATTACTGCTTTCATCTTTTTTATTATAGGCAAAGTCTGCTGGAAGACCATATTGGTTCAAGATCTGATACCTTCTTCCTGCAAAACCTTTATCAATTTGTTCTGTAAATTTCTGGCGGGAAACATTGGCAGCATTGGTACTGGCAATGATAATGCCTCCCGGATTTAAAATCTCTAGACTCTGGGAAATCAACTTGTGATAGTCCTTAGCTACAGAGAATGTTTGTTTTTTATTGCGGGCAAAGCTCGGCGGATCAAGAACAATCACATCATAGGTCAAGCCTTTTCTCTTGGCGTACTTGAAGTACTCAAAGACATCCATAACGATAAAACGATGATTGTCCGTGCTGAGTCCATTTGCATGAAAATGGGCTTCTGACAGCTCTCTAGACCGTTTGGCCAAGTCGACAGAAGTCGTCTCACTGGCACCTCCCATAGCTGCAGCAACAGAAAAGGCCGCCGTATAGGAAAACATATTGAGCAAGGATTTGCCCATGGCTAGACCGTCAACCAGACTCCCACGAACCTCATGCTGGTCTAGGAAAATCCCTGTCATCAAGCCATCATTCATAAAGACTTGATAGAGCACGCCATTCTCAAGAACAGTAAAGTAATCTGGCGCTTCCTCACCATAAACAGAGGCAGACTCGTAGTCTAGACCTTTAAAACGAATCTTCTCATAAGCTCCCAAGACCTCAGGGAAAACTTCCTTAAAAGCCTTTACGATCAGCTCACGAATCTGGTAAACAAAGGAGTTGTACCAAGAAAAAACAGCATAATCTCCATAGAGATCAACAGTCAGACCACCAAAACCATCCCCCTCTTGGTTAAAAAGGCGGAAGGCAGTGGTCAAGTCATCTTGATAATAAAGCTTTCTAGCTTCCTTGGCCTTACGAAACAGGATTTCAAAAAAGGCTTGATTGAAACCAACCTTTTCCTTGCTGATGAACCAACCGATTCCCTTGTTCTGCTGGGAAAGATAGGCGCTCCCTAAAAACTTTCCGTCTTGACTAAGAACTTCTACTGCCTGATCCGTCAGTTCAATATCTGTTAAATCACTCGCTTCCAAAGAACTAGACCCTTAGCTAGCTTTTTTTCAACACGTCTGCTGACCCTAATTCTATTCATAGCTACTATTATAGCAAATTTTGTGACAATTCTCAAAAAAGAAACCGTTTAACCAGTTGTACTTTAGTTTACTGAGTGTCATTTTTGTTAAAATAAGTATATGCCATTTACTTTTTCACCAAAATATCCTTTCCCTTGTGATGGAAGGAGAGTTTCCACGCGCTAAAAATAGACAAAAACAGAAATGAGTATAGAATCTTGCGCAAACGTTTGCCTAGTTCTAAACTTTATGGTAGAATAAAACACAACATTGATAAGCAAGAGGAAAAACAATGCAAAATCAGACACTTATGCAATACTTTGAATGGTATCTGCCTCACGACGGCCAACACTGGACGCGACTGGCTGAAGATGCTTCACACCTAGCTCATCTGGGGGTTAGCCACGTCTGGATGCCACCAGCTTTTAAGGCAACCAATGAAAAAGATGTCGGCTATGGGGTCTATGACTTATTCGACTTAGGCGAGTTTAACCAAAAAGGTACTGTCCGCACCAAGTATGGGTTTAAAGAAGACTATCTTCAAGCCATTCAAGCCCTAAAGGCACAAGGAATTCAACCTATGGCCGATGTGGTGCTCAATCACAAGGCTGCTGCCGATCACATGGAAGCCTTTCAGGTTATTGAAGTGGATCCTGAGGATCGTACCGTTCAACTAAGCGAGCCCTTTACTATCAATGGCTGGACTCACTTTACTTTCGATGGTCGCCAAGACACTACAATGACTTCCACTGGCACTGGTACCACTTCACAGGTACAGACTACGATGCAAAGCGCCGTAAGTCTGGCATTTATCTGATCCAGGGAGACAATAAAGGTTGGGCCAATGAGGAATTGGTCGATAACGAAAACGGTAACTACGACTACCTCATGTACGCCGACCTGGACTTTAAACATCCTGAAGTCATCCAAAATATCTATGACTGGGCTGACTGGTTCATGGAAACGACTGGTGTAGCTGGTTTCCGCTTGGATGCCGTTAAGCACATTGACTCCTTCTTTATGGGCAATTTCATTCGTGATATGAAGGAAAAATACGGTCAAGATTTCTACGTTTTTGGTGAATTTTGGAATTCTGACAAGGAAGCCAATCTGGAATATCTTGAAAAAACGGAAGAACGTTTTGACCTTGTCGATGTTCGCCTCCACCAAAACCTCTTTGAAGCTAGCCATGCTGGAGCAAGCTACGACCTTCGTAACATTTTCACAGATAGCTTGGTTGAACTCAAACCTGACAAGGCTGTAACCTTTGTCGACAACCACGATACCCAACGTGGTCAGGCTCTTGAGTCTACCGTTGAAGAATGGTTCAAACCAGCAGCTTATGCCCTCATTCTATTACGCCAAAATGGCCTTCCATGTGTCTTTTACGGAGACTATTACGGTATTTCAGGGCAATTTGCTCAACAAGATTTCAGAGAAGTTCTTGACCATCTCCTAGCCATCCGAAAAGACAGGGCCTATGGAAAGCAAACAGACTACTTTGACGATGCCAACTGTATCGGATGGGTCCGTTCAGGCGCTGAAAACCAATCCCCAATCGCTGTCCTTATCTCCAATGACCAAGAAAACAGCAAGTCAATGTTTGTCGGCCAAGAATGGGCTAACCAAACTTTCTTAGATTTACTTGGAAACCACCACGATCAAGTTACAATCAATGCTGAAGGTTATGGAGAATTTCCAGTAGCAGCGGGTTCAGTCAGTGTCTGGGCAGTTAAATAAATCTATCAGTTACAAGCCAGATCCAACCGGATTTGGCTTTTTTGCAATCACAAAAAGACCTACCCAAATGGATAGATCTTTATTGTCTTACAATTTACCTGCTACTGCCTCCAAGAGTTCTTGGATTTAGCTTGGTTGCTTCCTCCTGCCATGGCCATGTCTGGTTTACCACCACCACGTCCATCGACGATTGGAGCCAATTCTTTGACAAGGTTTCCTGCATGCACATCTTTTGTCTTGCTAGCTACAAGAACGTTCACCTTGTCACCGATAGCGGCAACTAGGACAAGCACGTCAGAGTAGTCTTTTTGTTTCCAGTTATCCGCAAAGGTACGAAGGGCACCTGCATCTGATACAGAAACTTGGCTTGCAATGTAACGGTGTCCGTTGACTTCCTTCACATCCTTGAAGACATCACCTGCAGCTGCAGCTGCTGCTTTTTCCTTCAATTCTGCATTTTCTTTTTGAAGTTTGCGAAGTTGCTCTTGAAGTCCTTCCACCTTGTGAGGTACTTCCTTGAGTTGAGGTGCTTTCAAGGTTGCTGCGACTGCTTTCAGAGCGTCTTCTTGCTCGCGGTAGGCTTCAAAGGCTTCCTTACCAGTCACTGCCAAGATACGGCGAGTTCCTGATCCGATTCCTTCTTCTTTGACAATCTTGAAGAGACCAATCTCAGAAGTGTTGCCAACATGGGTACCACCACAAAGTTCCACTGAGTAGTCACCAATGGTTACAACACGGACTTCTTTACCGTATTTCTCACCAAAGAGGGCCATAGCTCCCATTTCTTTAGCAGTGTCAATATCTGTCTCAACAGTTTCTACTGCAATTGCTTCCCAGATTTTTCGTTGACTTGCTGTTCAATGGCACGCAATTCTTCAGGAGTTACGGCTTGGAAGTGTGTGAAGTCAAAGCGAAGGAATTCGACTTCGTTCAGAGATCCTGCTTGTGTCGCATGGTGACCAAGGATATTGTGAAGGGCCGCATGGAGCAAGTGAGTGGCTGTGTGGTTCTTCATGACACGATGACGACGATTGGTATCGATTGACAAGGTATATTCTTGGTTCAAAGTAAGTGGTGTAAAAACTTCAACAGTATGAAGAGCTTGTCCGTTTGGTGCTTTTTGAACATCTGTTACAGTAGCCACAACCTTACCTGACTCGTCCAATATTTGACCGTGGTCAGCTACTTGTCCACCCATTTCAGCGTAGAATGGAGTTTCTGCAAAGATAAGAGAGGCAGTTCCTTCAGAAACAGCTTCTACTTCTGCATTGTCAGCCACGATAGCCACCAACTTAGAGGACAATTGGCTGGCATTGTAGTTGAAGACACTTTCCACTGTAATGTTTTGAAGGGTTTCATTTTGCATACCCATTGAGCCACCCTTAACAGCTGATGCACGCGCACGTTCTTGTTGCTCTTTCATGGCTGCTTCAAAACCTTCACGGTCTACAGTCATATCAGCTTCTTCAGCGATTTCTTCTGTCAACTCAACTGGAAATCCATATGTATCGTAGAGTTTGAAGACATCTTGCCCCGCGATAACGTTTTGACCTTTGGCTTTCAAGTCAGCTACGATGGTTTCTGCAAAGTGTTGACCTGAGTGAAGGGTACGAGCAAATGACTCTTCTTCGCTCTTCACGATTTTCTCGATAAAGTCCCGTTTTTCAAGCACTTCTGGGTAGTAGCTTTCCATGATTTTTCCAACAGTTGGAACGAGTTTGTAAAGGAAAGGCTCGTTGATACCCAATTTTTGACCGTGCATAGAAGCACGACGGAGGAGACGACGAAGGACATAACCACGGCCTTCATTTCCTGGAAGAGCACCATCACCGATGGCAAATGAAAGGGAACGGATGTGGTCAGCGATGACCTTGAAGCTCATGTTATCGCCATCTTGGTCGTAGACCTTACCTGACAATTTCTCAACTTCACGGATAATCGGCATGAAGAGGTCCGTTTCAAAGTTTGTCTTAGCCCCTTGGATAACAGCCACCAAACGCTCCAAACCAGCGCCCGTATCAATGTTCTTGTGTGGCAATTCTTTGTATTCGCTACGAGGAACAGCAGGATCAGCGTTAAATTGTGACAAAACGATATTCCAGATTTCGATGTAACGGTCGTTTTCGATATCTTCTGCAAGCAGACGAAGACCAATATTTTCTGGGTCAAATGCTTCTCCACGGTCAAAGAAGATTTCTGTATCAGGTCCAGAAGGTCCAGCACCGATTTCCCAGAAGTTGTCTTCGATTGGGATCAAGTGGCTTGGGTCCACTCCTACTTCAATCCAGCGGTTATAAGAATCCTTATCGTCTGGATAGTAGGTCATGTACAGTTTTTCAGCAGGAAAATCAAACCATTCTGGGCTGGTCAAAAGCTCATAAGCCCAAGTGATGGCTTCGTCACGGAAGTAATCCCCGATAGAGAAGTTCCCCAACATTTCAAACATAGTATGGTGGCGAGCCGTTTTTCCGACATTTTCGATGTCATTGGTACGGATAGCTTTTTGCGCATTGGTAATACGTGGGTTTTCAGGGATAATGGTTCCGTCAAAGTATTTCTTAAGGGTTGCTACCCCAGAGTTGATCCACAAAAGAGTTGGGTCATTTACAGGAACCAAGCTGACTGATGGTTCTACAGAGTGACCTTTGCTTGCCCAGAAATCAAGCCACATTTGGCGAACTTGAGCACTAGATAGTTGTTTCATAATATCTCCTTATTTACTTGTTTAATTTGATTGGCTTTCCAGCATTTCCACATAGTCAATCGCGACACAGAGGGAAATGACCAGGTCTGCATAAGAGTCTTCATAGACGGTTACGGTGTAAGTTGAGGTCAAATGGAAAATCTCTTTCCGAATCTCGGCGACAAGCTGATCACGATCATCTAGCAATTTGAAATTCAAATCCCAGATATTGCCCTCGATACGAAGCCCCAGATTGTCAAACTCATACTTATCTCGAAAGAAGGTCAACTTCTTACGAATGACGAAATTGGAACCGTTTCGTAACTGGATAGTAAAGCGAGGAAGCAAAGTGAAAAATTCTTTACTGATTTCACTGACTTGCTCACCATAGGCGTCATAGATGGTAAAGGTCTTAGGAATTTGGAAAAATGAGCCCTCCACCTGATAGTTCACTACTCCTCTTTCATCCTTGATATCAAAACGTTCGCCTCCAAGACGAAACTTTTGTTTCACGAGAAATGTCTTCATAAACACCTCCAAAAATTAAAAGACAAGTCCATATCTCGAAGGGCGAAAAACCGCGGTACCACCTTCATTCAATGAACTTGTCATTCTCTTATTCTTATGCAATTGTATGATTGAGTAGCATGATTTCCTACCTTAGATGGCTCGCAGCACCGCCATTTCTCTGGACTAAGATGATTGAAAATCAATTCTCAACTTTCTTATTATATCGTTTTTTGGGTTCTGCGTCAACTAGGAAAGCTGACAAGAAAGCATATCTCCTACTTCCGATACATTTTAAACTGTAGGAAGAGGTCGCTATATTTTCCTGTCCATTTATGGTCAAATTTCTCATAAACTTCTAGATGTTTCATGGTATCAGCGTCTGGATAGAAGGATTTGTCCTCACGAGTCTCCTCTGGGAGCATTTCCTTGGCTGGTAGGTTTGGTGTTGAGTAACCTACATACTCCGCATTTTTCAGAGCATTTTCGGGTTTCAACATAAAGTTGATAAAGGCATAGGCGGCATCTTGGTTTTTCACGGTTTTTGGAATGACCATGTTATCAAACCAGAGATTGCTGGCCTCAGTCGGAACGACATACTTGAGGTTAGGATTTTTCTCCAACATCTGCCTAGCTTCCCCAGAGAAAGTCACACCGATAGCAGCATTGTTCTGGATCATGTAACCCTTCATCTCGTCTGCCACAATGGCCTTGATATTTGGAGTCAATTTGTAGAGCTTATCCACTGTCTCTTCCAACTGCTGAGGATCCTTGGAGTTGAGACTGTAACCGAGTGAGTTAAGCCCGAGTCCCAGCACCTCACGCGCCCCATCAAAAAGCATAATGGAATCCTTGTATTCTGGTTTCCAGAGGTCATCCCAATGCTCGGGCGCCTCATCTATCATGGTTTCATTGTAAACAATTCCCAAGGTTCCCCAGAAGTACGGGATGGAGAATTTGTTGCCTGGGTCAAAAGACTGGTTGAGGAACTCAGGTCCGATATTTTCGATTCCTTCAATTTTGAATAATCAAGCGGAACCAAGAGGTCTTCGTCCTTCATCTTATTAATCATGTACTCACTCGGGATGGCAATATCGTAGGTCGTTCCACCCTGCTTGATCTTGGTATACATGGCTTCATTGGAGTCAAAGGTCTCGTACTGTACTTGGATTCCCGTTTCTTCTGTGAATTTCTCCAAGAGTTCTGGATCGATATAGTCCCCCCAGTTGTAGATAACCAATTTCTGACTATCTCGGCTATTGATTTTACTATCTAGATGAGTCGCAATTCCCCACAAGACAAGGATAATCGCTACAATTCCTGCTAAAAATGAATAGAGTTTTTTCATGCTTGCTCCTCCTTCTCACGTGAGATAAAGTAGTATCCAACCACTAGGATAATACTAAAGAGAAAGACAAGGGCAGAGAGGGCATTGATTTCTAGAGAAATCCCCTTACGAGCACGAGAGTAAATCTCGACCGACAGGGTTGTAAAACCATTTCCCGTTACGAAGAAGGTCACGGCAAAGTCATCCAGCGAGTAGGTAAAGGCCATGAAATAACCTGCAATGATAGACGGAGTCAGGTAAGGAAGCATGATTTCCTTAAACATCTGAAACTGACTAGCTCCCAAGTCATAAGCCGCATGAATCATGTCATCATTCATCTCCTTGAGACGAGGTAAGACCATCAAGACCACGATAGGGATGGAGAAGGCCACGTGACTAGATAGAACTGTCAAAAAGCCAAGTGAAACTTAAGCTGGGTAAAGAGAATCAAGAAGCTGGCACCAATCATAACGTCAGGCGCAACCATGAGGATATTATTGAGTGATAAAAAGGCTTCTTGGTATTTCTTACGAGACTGATAGATATAGATAGCACCAAAAGTCCCGATAATGGTCGCAATAAAGGCAGCTAGAAAGGCCAAGAAAAAGGTTTGGGTGAGGATCAACATGAGACGGCCATCACCAAACATGGTTTTAAAATGGCTCAAGCTAAAGCCGGTAAAACTATTCATATCATCCCCTGCATTAAATGCATAGCCAATCAAGTAAAAAATTGGCAAATAAAGGATGATAAAGACAAAGGCTAGGTAGAGATTGGCAAATCTTTTCATCGTTCTCTCCTTTCCTTGGTCACCCACATGGTGATGAACATGGTCAGGATGAGGATCACACCGATGGTAGAACCCATTCCATAGTTGTCATTGGTTAGAAAGTTCTGCTCAATAGCCGTTCCCAGCGTGATAACGCGGTTCCCACCAATCAAACGTGTCAGCATGAAGAGACTCAAACTAGGGATAAAGACTGATTGGACACCACTTCTCACACCGTTCATCGATAAAGGGAAGATGACATGGCGGAAAGTTTCCCACTTGGTCGCACCGAGGTCATAGCTGGCATTGATGAGATTGTTATCCATATCATCCAAGACATTGAAAATTGGCAAAATCATAAAGGGAAGCTCAATGTAGCTTGCGACAAAGATAAAGGAGAAATCCGTAAAGAGCAACTGCTGCGAACCGATTCCGATAAATTCCAAAAATTGGTTAATAGAGCCATTTTGACCAAAAATCCCGATAAAGGCATAGGCCTTGAGGAGCAAATTGATCCAGGTTGGCAGGATAATCAGCATGAGCCAGAGTTGACGGTGCTTGAGACGGGTCAAAAAGAGGGCTGTTGGATAGCTGATGAAAAGTGTTACCAAGGTCACAATTCCAGCATAGAGCACAGAGTTGAAACTCATTTTAAGATAGGTCAAGTTTTGTGACGCAAAGTAGGATTTATAATTTTCTAAACTAAACTGGCCTTCAATGTTGAAAAAGGATTGACCGAAAATCAAGACCAAGGGTGCGAGAACAAAGAGGGCGATCCAAAGCATGTAGGGCACTACAAAGAGTTTAGAGGTTGTTTTCTTCATCTCTTTCCTCCTCGATCGCGTTAATCAGACCTGCTTCTTGCTCTTCGATTTCTACGTACTCTTCGATACGAGCATCGAACTCTTCTTCGGTTTCGTTGAGACGCATGATGTGGATATCTTCTGGTTCAAAGTCCAGACCAATTTCCTCACCCACAATGGCCTTACGAGTCGAGTGGATCATCCATTCATTTCCAAGCTCGTCATAGGCGATAATCTCGTAATGAACCCCACGGAAAAGCTGGGTATCAACTTTAACTTGGAGCTTGCCTTCTTCAGGTAGGGTAATGCGCAAATCCTCTGGACGAATGACAATCTCGACAGGCTCATTTGGCTTCATCCCCCCGTCGACCGCTTCAAAGCGTTTGCCGTTAAACTCGACCAAGTAGTCCTCAATCATAGTACCAGGCAAGATGTTGGACTCGCCGATAAAGGTGGCAACAAAGTGGTTGATTGGCTCATCGTAGATGTCCACTGGTGTTCCAGACTGAACAATCTCACCATCATTCATAACGAAAATCCAGTCACTCATGGCGAGAGCTTCTTCCTGATCGTGAGTGACAAAGACAAAGGTAATCCCCAATCGTTGTTGCAGTTCACGCAGTTCATACTGCATGTCTGTTCGCAATTTCAAGTCCAGCGCTGACAAGGGCTCATCCAACAAAACCACACGGGGTTGGTTGATGATGGCACGGGCAATGGCCACACGCTGACGTTGTCCTCCAGAGAGTTTACGAATGGAACGCTTCTCGTAACCTTCCAACTGAACCATCTTGAGAACTTCCGCTACGCGTTGTTCGATTTCTTTCTTGTCGATTTTACGCAAGCGGAGTGGAAAGGCAACATTTCAAACACATTCATATGTGGAAACAAGGCATAGGATTGGAAGACCGTATGGACATCTCGTTTATTAGTTGGGATATCGTTGATCCGCACCCCATCCAGTAAAATATCCCCTGTCGTCGCATCCAGTAAACCTGCAATGATATTTAGAATGGTTGATTTTCCTGAACCAGATGCGCCCAAAAGAGTGTAAAATTTCCCTTCTTCCAACTCAAAGTTAATGTCTTTGAGAACCTTGGTGTTGCTGTCTTCAAAAACTTTAGAGACGTTGTTGAATTCAATAATTGGTTTTTTCAATTGTCATAAATTCCTTCTTTTTCATAAATTAACAGATCAGGGCTCTGTCAGGCCGCTACTACCTCGTGTAGGAGATTAAACTGCCTACATACATTTTCACTAACGATAGGCTTTCACCCCCTTTACAATGGTTATAGCAGCAACTTTTCTACCCCAACCTTATTCCTTCTCACCCAAGATTCGGACTTCTCTCTCAAGGGTGACACCTGAGTGTTCCTTGACTTTTTCGATAACAGATTGGATCAAGTCTTCATAGTCTTTGGCCGTTCCGTCAGCAACATTGATCATGAAACCAGCGTGCTTTTCAGATACTTCAACACCACCGATACGATAGCCCTTCAAACCAGCCTCTGAAATCAACTGACCAGCAAAATGCCCCACTGGACGCTTAAAGACTGAACCACAAGATGGGTACTCTAAAGGCTGTTTAAGTTCACGGAGGTGCGTCAAGCGATCCATTTCCTGCTTGATAACCTGATGATTCCCTGGAGCTAGGGCAAATTTAGCTGACAAGACAATGGCCCCAGAATCCTGAATAGCTGAATGACGGTAACCAAAAGTCAAGTCCTTGACTGACAAGGTCTCAATTTCCCCTTCCTTGGTCAAAACTTGACAAGACTGCAAGATATGAGCAATCTCTCCTCCGTAGGCACCCGCATTCATAAAGACAGCTCCACCGACGCTCCCTGGAATCCCACAAGCAAACTCAAAACCAGTCAAACTATGACGGAGGGCAATACGTGTCGTTTCAATCAAGTTAGCTCCAGCTTCTGCTTCGATGGTATAGCCATCAACCGAAACGTTATTAAGCTATCACACAAGATGACAAAACCACGGATTCCACCTTCACGAACAATGATATTGCTGGCATTTCCTAGCACCATCCAGGGAATATTCTCTTGATTGGCAAATTGGACGACACGGGCCATCTCATAGCGATTGCGTGGCAAAACTAGATAATCCGCTCGACCTCCTACCTTTGTATAGGTATAGGTCTTCAAAGGTTCCTTAAAACGAATATCGATTCCTTCTAGGATTTCAAGCATTTTTTCTTTTACTGACATGTCACTCTTCCTTTTTCAAAATTCATTCCATTATACCATTTTTAGAGACATTTGACGACCATAAAAAGAGCTTGTTTTATCTTTACATAAAAAAAGAGGTCACCCCTCTTTTTATGATTTTTTCCAAAATGTAGATTTGGTTAGCCAGATAAAGACTAAAAGTTCTACGAGAAGAATAAACTCAACTAGAAGCGGATTTGCAATCCATCCCACTTGAGATAAGGCTGGAGCCAAGTCAAACAAGGCATGCAAACCATAGGCAGCAAGGAGGTAGATCCATTTCTTTTGACGGACACTTTGATAGACCCAGATGGAAAGGCCGATTTGCAGAACCAGAGCAAGTACGCGCTCAACTCCTAGTAAATAAACCTGCCATACAGAAAGAGACTGAACCGTTTCGAGTGTAGACTTTGGAAGAAGATTGGCTACATCAGTATTTGAAGACTGGATGAGTGAAAAGAGAATCAAAAGACTGATCAAGCTTCCCATTCCGAGATAGAGCATTTCCAAGCCCCCATGTCCCAAACCATAGGCCAAAGTATCTCGATTTTCTAGCTTTCTCTTTTTCTCCAACCATTTAAAAAAGACAAGACGAGCTGTTTCCTCAAAGAGGGCCGCCATGGCGATTCCATAAAGCACATATAAAAAAGGCTGCTCCTGCATAAGCGGAATGGTTCCATCTTTTTGCGGATGGAGTACCAGAAGGTGAACCATCTTCTCTAACACTTGAGAAGAAACAAAAAATGCGATTGCCCCCAAGCCCATCACTGCAAGAGAGATTTTAAACCGTTTTTTGGCATACCAAGTTCCACCTACTAGAATGAGGACCAAAGCGATCATGGTGAGGATAATATGTACTGTCATCTTTTTCTCCTATTCTGACTTATCAATATCTTTCTTCATCTCGTCAACGTTAAATTTGGCAAATAAATACTGGCGATCTTGGACTGGAAAACGTTGGTCCAACTGGTCGACTGCCCCAACCTCGATCATTCCTTCTTTGATAACAAAGTCCATCACATGCCCACCAAAGGTCAAATCATCTGAGATAAAATGCAAATGATAGCCTGCAACACTCACCCCATGGAAAATCTCCGGTGTCCAAAATCCAACAATAGTTCCGGATACATTTTCGCGGCTATATTCAGGTTGGTGAGTCGCGACATCAGCAAACTTGGTATCAGGTGTGGATTTGGGAATCATCCGCACGTGCATTTGTGAAAATTCGCCATGAATCTTGATGGAACGAAAAAGATTTTCCCCATCATAGTAGGACTCAATTCGCTTTTCCAATTCCTTGTCAGTCATCTCAAAGCGCTGACGAAAAATCACTTCTGCCTGATGAGGAACCACTGCTGCATAGGGAATAAGGGCATCCGCTGCCACTTCAACGATTTCAGGCGTTTGACCAGACCCCTTGGCTTGATAAGCCTTGCCATCAAGGACGATCAATTCCCCGTCAATCGAATCCAAAGTCCCCAAACCAAGGTCACCATGTTCCAGCAATTCTCCTACTGTCATGGTTCCACCATAGAGACCTGCCATTAGGGCACCTAGAGTATTGTATTGAAATAATTTAACCGGTTCCTGCACTTTTCTATCCATTCTCTTTCTTATCTTCTGTTCAATGAATCATCATACTTTCTAAGTATACCACATTTGCTCCTAGTTGTGAAAGGGGGAATGCTTTTCCCATTGCAAAGGAGGCAAAAAAAAGGTACAATGTAACAAAATCAACGGAGGTCTGGAATGAAGAAAGAAAGTAAATACCAAGCAGTCGTTTCCTTTCTCAAAAAAGGTATCGAATCAGGAAAATTTCCAACAGGTAGCCGTCTTCCCTCTATCCGTCAACTGAGCCAGGACTTCCACTGTAGCAAGGACACTATCCAACGAGCCCTACTGGAATTGCGCCATGAACAATACCTCTATGCCAAACCCCAAAGTGGCTACTATGTTCTAGAACAAGGACAGCACCAAGACTTGGAAATCGAAGTCACTGACGAACATGCCAGTGCCTATGACGACTTCCGACTCTGCGTCAACGAAACCCTGATAGGCCGAGAAACTATCTCTTCAACTACTATGACAACCAAGAAGGCCTTGAGGAACTCAGACAATCTGTCCATCAACTTCTTTTCAACCAAGCCCTCTACTGCAAACCCGACCAACTGGTTCTGACTTCGGGCACCCAACAAGCTCTCTTTATCCTTTCTCAGATTGACTTCCCTAGCAAAGGAGAGGAGATTCTAGTTGAACAACCGACTTACCACCGAATGAACCGCCTCTTGGTCGCTCAGGGATTGGCCTACCAGACCATTGAACGCCGTATTGATGGCATTGACCTTGAAGAACTGGAAAAACAGTTCAAATCTGGGAAAATCAAGTTTTTCTATACCATTCCTCGCTTCCACTATCCTCTCGGCCATTCCTATTCTGATCAGGAAAAGAGGGCTATTCTGGATCTAGCAAACCAGTATGGTGTTTACATCGTTGAGGATGACTATTTAGGGGACCTAGATCCTAGAAAGGGCCAAACCTTCCACTATCTGGATACTGATGATCGGGTCATTTATATCAAGTCCTTCTCAACCAGTCTCTTTCCAGCCCTTCGTATTACCGCTCTCATTCTCCCAAATGCCCTAAAAGAGGCCTTTGTTTCCTACAAAAATATCCTGGACTATGACAGCAATCTCATCATGCAAAAGGCTCTTTCTCTTTACATCGATAGCCAGTTATTTGAAAAAAATCGACTGGCTCGCTTGACCCTTCAAGAGAACTATCAGGCTCAGATTAAGGAAGTACTTGAAGAAAACACCTGTCCCTTGCCCCACTATCCTCTACACGATGGCCTTCTCCTTGATTTGAGAAACTATCCTAAAATTGCCAGTCTGAAACACAGCTCACTCAAACTAGACTTTTTTGAGAAGGCTTATTTGGACGCCTGTCCTTATCAGTTCGCCAAAGTCACTCTCGAAAATCTAGAAGAGCTATTACAATACATAAAAGCAGAATTGGATTAAAGTCCAACTCTGCTTTTTCTTATTGTTCAACTTCTGTTAGTTTCGCTGCTTTTTCAAGATAAGTTTGATAGGTTCCGTCATCTTTCAGTTTTTGGATAACCTTATCTACTACCGCTTTCAAGTCTGATTGATCCTTCTTGATAGCAACGGCATTGGCTTCGCCATCTTTCATTGTCAAGTTAACAGATGCAACGACAAGGTCTGAGTTTTTACCTGCGTAGCTAAGAGCAACTGGTTCATCCATATGAACAGCATCCACTTTTCCAGCCTGCAACTCATTGACTGCTTCACCCATATTGGTCAAGGATGTCAACTGGGCATTTGGTAATTGTTCCTTGACCATGGTTTCTGGAACAGTTCCCTTTTGAGCTGCAATATTGGCACTTGCGAGGCTTGAAAGATCCTTGTATCTGTCTAAATCGGCTTTTCTAACCAAGAAACTCATCTTGTTTTCATAGTAAGGGATTGAAAAGTCAAAGACTTCCTTTCTTTCATCTGTGGCACTAATTCCTGCAATAGCCAAGTCAGCCTTTCCAGTTTGAAGGCTGGTCAAGACATTGTCAAAACTCATACTTGAGATTTCAAGTTTAACCCCAAGCTCGTCCGCAATCGCTTGAGCCATATCAATATCTGCACCAACCACTTGGTTTTTACCATCTACCAAGGCTTGGAATTCAAACGGCGCATAGTCTGGGCTGGTCGCAACGACTAGCTTTCCTTTTTGTTTAATAGCGTCCACAGCAGACTGGGAACTATCCGTTCCTGACTGGCAAGCTACTAAATCATGCTGGCAAGCATACTACACACAACTAATATCCATTTCTTAAATTTCATAAATAAACGACCTTTCTGTTAATTCTGAATAATTATAACTCTTTTAAAAATAGTTGTCAACCCTTTTACAGATTTTGATTGCAAAACAATTCTTTTCATAAAAAAGAAGACTGATTTATTTTAATCAGCCTTTTCTTCTGTATATTTAAACCGTTTCTTATAGTTCGACAATCTTACCTGTTTCAAAGTAAACAACCCATTCACAGATATTTTTAGCGTAGTCTCCGATACGTTCCAAGAAAGAAATGACCTGGAAGTAATCACGGCCTGTAACGATAGCTTCAGGATTTTTCCTAATTTCTTCTGTAGCCAAATCACGGATGCTATCAAAGTAATGGTTGATTTTTTCGTCCATCGCTGCTACTTCGTAGGCTTGATCCACAGAACCGTTGAGATAGAGATCTAGAGCTGCTTCAACGAAGTTTTTCACGTCGCGTCCCATCTTTTTGATTTCTTCTTCAACAGAAGGGATACGTTGCTCCCCCTTCATACGAATAGTCGCCTCAGCGATAGACACTGCATGATCTCCCATGCGTTCCACGTCTGACACTGCCTTGAGAACGGTCAAGACGGTACGAAGGTCTTGCGAAACAGGTTGTTGGAGGGCAATCATTTCAAATGATTTCTTTTCCAACTTCACTTCATATTCATTTACTTCTGCATCGTCTTCGATGACTTCTTTTGCCAAATCACGGTCATGCGTAACAAAGGCACGCACTGTACGATTGATCTGCGAGAGCACTTCTTGTCCCATAGCATAGAACTGGTTATGCAATTTCTCCAAATCTTCTTCAAATTGAGATCGTAACATCATTCAACTCCTTATCCAAATTTTTCCTGTAATATAATCTTCTGTTTCCTTGTTTTTGTGGCTCTAGGAACATCTTCTTCGTATCGTTAAACTCGATCAAATCCCCATCTAGGAAAAAAATCCTGTTTTATCAGAGATACGTGAGGCTTGTTGCATCGAACGCGTCACCAAGAGCATGGTGTATTTATCTTTCAGACCATACAAGGTTTCCTCAATCTTACCTGCAGAAATAGGATCCAAAGCTGAAGTTGGTTCATCTAAGAGGATAATTTTTCGGACTGGTTGCTAAGACACGAGCAACACAAACACGTTGTTGTTGTCCACCAGAGAGACCAATGGCCGAATCATGCAAACGATCCTTTACTTCATCCCAGATAGAAGCACGTTGCAAGGCCTTTTCTACTGCTTCATCAAGAACTTGCTTGTCCCTGACTCCATTGATACGCAGACCATAGACAACATTTTCGTAGATAGACATAGGGAAGGGATTGGGCTGTTGAAAGACCATCCCGATTTCCTTACGCAATTCAACCGTATCGGTGCGGGGACTGTAGATATTGTGACCATTATAGACTACTGATCCTGTTGTTGTCACTTCAGGATTTAGATCGCCCATGCGGTTGATAGCTTTGAGCAGGGTAGACTTTCCTGATCCAGAAGGACCAATCAAGGCTGTTATTTCCTTAGGTTGGAAAGAAAGGGAAACACTATTCAAGGCCTTCTTTTTATTGTAATAAACGGACAGGTCTGACACCTGTAAAATCGCTTCTGACATACCGTTTCCTTTCTAACCAAAGTGTCCTGTTACATAGTCATTGGTTGACTGTAACTTAGCATTTTGGAAAATATTGGATGTCTTATCATACTCAATCAAATCACCCAAGTAGAAAAATCCTGTGTAGTCACTTGCACGCGCAGCCTGCTGCATACTGTGGGTAACGATGATGATGGTAAAGTCCTTCTTCAATTCCAACATGGTTTCTTCCAGCTGGGCTGTCGCAATCGGATCCAAGGCTGAAGCAGGCTCATCCATCAATAGGATATCTGGCTTGACAGAGATAGCGCGAGCGATACAGAGACGTTGTTGCTGACCTCCAGAAAGCATCAAGGCTGATTTGTGGAGGTCGTCTTTGACCTGATCCCATAGAGCTGCCTGTCTTAGAGAGGTTTCTACAATTTCATCAAGTACTTTCTTGTCCTTAACTCCTGCACGTTCATGAGCAAAAGTGATGTTGCGGTAAATAGACTTAGCAAATGGATTTGGACGTTGGAAGACCATTCCGATATGCTTGCGCATCTCATAGACATTGATTTCTGGACGGTTGACGTCAATCCCTCGGTAGAGGATTTGCCCTGTGACCTTGGCAATATCAATAGTATCATTCATCCGATTGAGACTGCGAAGATAGGTAGATTTCCCTGATCCAGAAGGACCAATCAAGGCAGTAATTTTATTTTTTTCAAATTGCATATCGATGCCCTTGATGGATTCATTTTTACCATAGTAAACATGTAAATCCTTGGTAGAGAGGGCCACTTTTTCTTCAGGGAAGGTGATGATATGCTTTTCATCCCAGTTATATTTTGACATGGCTTCTCCTTTAGGCAGCGGTTAATTTCTTGTGTAAATAGCTTCCGAGTTTGCGTGCCCCAAAGTTAAAAATCAAGATAAAGATGAGAAGCACGGCGGCAGAACCAGCAGATACGATGGTAGCATCAGGAATGGTTCCTTCACTGTTGACCTTCCAGATGTGGACAGCCAAGGTTTCTGCTTGTCGGAAGATTGAGATAGGGCTGGTAACACTGAGGATATTCCAGTTAGACCAGTCAAGGGCTGGAGCGGATTGTCCTGCCGTATAGATAAGAGCGGCGGACTCACCAAAGATTCGGCCAGAGGCCAAGACAACACCCGTTAAGATACCTGGAAGGGCTTCTGGAATGACGACATGGACCACAGTCTCCCAACGAGAAATTCCAAGGGCAAGACCAGCCTCACGTTGTGTATGGTGAACGTGTTTTAAACTGTCCTCAACATTTCGAGTCATCTGAGGGAGGTTAAAGACCGTCAAGGCCAAGGCACCTGAAATGATTGAAAATCCATACTCAAACTGGACTACAAAGATCAAGTAACCAAAGAGACCCACAACGACTGATGGTAGAGAAGACAAGATCTCAATACAGGTACGAATAAAATTGGTCACAGGTCCTTTTTTGGCATACTCAGCGAGGAAAACGCCAGCTCCCATAGACAGGGGAACAGAAATGATCAAAGTAATAACCAAAAGGAAGAAGGAATTGTAGAGCTGAATCCCGATACCCCCACCTGCTTGATAAGAGGAAGATTTCCCTGTCAAGAAGGACCAAGAGATATGCGGTAACCCTCTCACCAAGATATAGAGAATCAAGGATGCCAAGATGGCAACGATGATACCCGCGATGGTATAGAGGACAGCTGTTGCAAGTTTATCTAATTTCTTAGCGTGCATAGTTTTTCTTTCCTCTTTCTTTCGTAATCAATTTAATCACACTGTTAAAGGCCAAACTCATCAAGAGCAAGACTAAAGCCAGTGACCAGAGAACGTTATTATCAACCGTTCCCATGACGGTATTCCCAATTCCCATAGTCAATACAGATGTTAAGGTCGCAGCTGGTGTTGTTAGCGAGGTTGGGATAACTGCTGAGTTTCCGACAACCATCTGAATAGCAAGGGCTTCACCGAAGGCACGCGCCATCCCAAAGACCACTGCAGTGAAAATACCTGAACGTGCTGCTTTCAAGGTCACACGCCAGATGGTTTGCCAACGAGTGGCTCCCATAGCTAAACTGGCTTCACGGTAATGACGAGGAACAGCACGCAAGCTGTCTGTTGTCATAAAGGTTACAGTTGGAAGGATCATGACAAAGAGAACGAAAATCCCTGACAAGATCCCAAAACCAGTTCCACCAAAGACGCTACGGACAAAAGGCACCACAACTTGCAAACCGATAAATCCATAGACGACTGAAGGAATCCCGACGAGGAGTTCAATGGCTGGTTGCAAGATTTTTGCACCCTTTGGTGAGACTTCTGTCATAAAGACTGCAGCACCAATAGCGAAGGGAGTTGCGATGAGGGCTGATAAAATCGTCACAATAAAGGAACCCAAAATCATTGGAAGGGCACCAAATTGTTTCCCTGAAGGATTCCAAGTTTGTCCAAAAAGGAAATCAAAGATGTTGACCCCATTGACAAAGAAGGTCGATAAGCCTTTTTGGGCCACAAAAATCAAAATCATGGCCACAATGATAACAATCAAAGAAAGGCAGGTGAAGGTCAAACCTTTACCGAACTTCTCAAGGCGAGAGTTCTTTGAAGGAGAGAGTAATTTTTTTAGATAATTCTTCTTGATTCATTATTGACCTCCTTCTACTGCTGTAACGGTACCTGAAGCATCCTTTTGGACTTTCATTTCATTGATAGAGATATAGCCCATTCCCTTAACAATCCCATTTTGGGCTTCATCTGAGAGGACGAAATTCAGGAATTCAGCAGCTAACTCATTTGGCTGACCAAGTGTGTACATATGTTCATAAGACCACAAAGGCCAATTGTTGGTCGTTACATTCTCAGATGTAGGTTCATACCCATTCAGTTTCATGCTTTTCACGGAGTCATCTACATAGGCAAAAGCCAGGTAAGAAATGGCTCCAGGCGTTTGGGATACAATCGACTTGACCATCCCGTTAGAATCCTGTTCTTGGCTCTGCATTGCCGCTTGGCCATTCATAATCACCGTATCAAACGTCGCTCGTGAACCAGAACTTGCTGCTCGGTTGATGATTGAAATGGCCAGGTCTTTGCCCCCAACTTCTTTCCAGTTGGTCACTTCACCTGTAAAGATTTTGCGAAGTTGCTCGGTTGTAAGATTTTCAACATCCACTTCCTTGTTTACAATCACTGCAAGACCAGCCACTGCAACCTTGTGGTCTACCAGAGCTGAAGCATCGATTCCTTCTTTTTCCTCTGCAAAGACGTCAGAGTTCCCGATGTCAACTGCTCCAGACTGGACTTGGGATAGTCCTGTGCCCGATCCACCACCTTGAACATTGACTGTTTTTCCGATGTTTCTAGAACCAAATTCATCTGCCTGCTGCTTCGACAAGAGGTTGAAGAGCTGTTGAACCAACGGCTGTCATGGATTCTCCACGATCAATCCAGCTAGCACATCCTGCTAGAGAACCTGCCATCAAAAGAGCTGCAAGAGACATGACGAGCTTTTTTCTTTTTTTCACTGTTATTCTCCTTGAACATAATGATAAATGTTCTGATTTCTTCCGTTTGTCCTGATCATCCAATTATCATCAATGATTGTCCCGCTTTATTTTATCTAGACATTCTTAGGAGCGGACAATTCCATCGTATAATATAAGTAATAATGAAAGACTATCAGAAAAAACTCATACTTCCACTATAACATAGAATAGGCTCTTTGACTAGCTTTTTCACCTGAATCTGAGTCCTTTTGGATAATAATTTTTAAAACATTTCCCGTTACCTTGGCAAAGCCTAATCCGTTTCCTTGAACCACAACTTGGTACCATCCATTTGGTCGAGCTTCAGACAATTGAACAGTCTCGCCAGCCACATATTTTACAAAGTCCTCATCATTGATTTCAACACTTTGTTTTACTTGACTTGGTTTCAAGGCTAATCCCAGAGCAAAACTTGGTTCGAAGCGTTTCTTCTTAAAAGTACCCAGATGGAGCCCATTTCGGGCAATTTTGAGTTTCCCTAGATTAGGTAGCATCTCTGGCAAGAGATAGAGCTGGTCTCCAAAAGTTTGCAAGATACCAGTTAGATTGACTCGCAAGTATTTTTGAACAAAATCATGCCACAAGTTCTGCTGTTCCCGACTGAGATTGCTTTTGCTAGCTTTGAATTTAGGTGCGGGATTTTGTCCCTTAAACTGCAGGTGGGCAACAAACTGGCCTTCTCCCTTGAAATGATGAGGATACATCCGCGCCGTTTCAGGAAGGCCCATTCCTTCTACCATACCGTTCACATGCTCAACTGGAAGCAATTCAAATTCATAAGTATCCAGCAACCAGTGGACGATTTCTTCGTTTTCCTCAGGTGCCCAAGTACAGGTCGAATAGACCAAACGACCACCTTCAGCAAGCATGCTCACTGCATCTTCTAAAATTTCCCTTTGGGAGGCTAGCACATTGGCTAGGATAATCGGTACTCCAATAATCCATGGCATCGGGCTGCTTACGAAACATGCCTTCACCCGAGCAAGGTGCATCAAGGACAATCACATCAAAGTAACCTTTAAAAACCTTGGCCAAGCGGCCAGCAGATTCATTGGTTACAACAACGTTTGTAGCTCCAAACCGTTCCATATTTTCCACTAAAATCTTAGCACGCTTGCTTGAAATTTCGTTGGAAACAAGGACTCCTTGATTAGCCAGATAAGCTGCTAGTTGAGTGGATTTTCCCCCTGGTGCTGCCGCCAAGTCCAAGACCTTCATACCGGGAAGGGGTTGAGCTACCTGGGCCACCATTTGAGCTGCAGGCTCTTGCGAATAAACAAGACCGGTCGCGTGCTCTGGTGACTTTCCAGAGACCTTGCCATAATACCCCCAAGGTGTATAGGGAATAGCATCTGCAAACGATAACTGACTTTCTTTTAAGGGATTGACCCGAAAAGCCGAAACTGCTTCTTGTTTAAAAGAGGCAAGAAAATCTCTTGCCTCATCTTCTAGTATCGCTTCATATTTTTCAACAAATCCTTCTGGAAATTGCATTTAGTTCTCTTTCCTTTCGTAGATATAAGACTGAATCTCTTCTTGCATCTCGATTGGCACCATCATGACAGGCTGACGCGTTTTAAAATCAGCGGGCTCACCTGATACCGTAAGAAGACGATAACCCAGACTTTCCCCTAAGATACTGGCCGCAGCGTAATCCCATGGCTGCAGGTAGGTAATATAAGTCAAAAGACGACCCGATAAAACCTTGGCAAAACTAATGGCCGCACTGCCATATACACGGACACCCAACGCTGCTCGCCCCAAATCCGCCAAGCCCCACTCATTGCTTTCAAACATACCTGAGTTACCGGCAACTAAAAATTCTTGAAGAGGTTTCTTTTTAAAAGGCGGTAAGGGCTCATTATTGCGGCAAGGAGGAAAGGCACCACCACCATGGTAACAATCACCTTTCATGACATCATAAATAATACCAAATTTGCCCACACCATTCTCAAAATAAGCCAACATCACAGCAAAATCTTCCTGCTGAGCAACAAAGTTATTGGTACCGTCAATGGGATCAATCATCCAAACGGAACCTTGACCGACTGCAGCACGCAAACAACCCTCTTCCGCACAAATCAAATCCTCAGGATAGGAGGACTTGATCCGATCAACCAAGAGTTCCTGAACCTCCTTGTCCAAACGCGTCACCAAGTCAGTAGGTGAAGACTTGCGCTCAACCTGCAAATCTTCTTTCATGTGAGCCAAAATATAGTCCGCAGCTTCCTGCACAATCTGTTTGGCAAATTCAAATTTAGTTTCCAAGAGAAATCTTCCCTTCCCTTTTTTCTTTTGCTAATTGAACTGCATGATAGAAGGAATAACCGCTAGCCGTCTCAAATTCGCGACCTAGGCGCTTTTCTTCACTTTTGCTTGGAACCACAGACTTAAATTTCTTGTAAGATTCTAGCAGTTTTTTTGCTTCAACCTTATCTTCATAAGCAGCTTCAACATCATTAAAAAAAGAAAGCACTGAAGCAAGTTCTTCAGTGCTCCACGACAAATCTAGTGGGTAACTATACTGTTTGTTCATCTATCCAATACCAGCTCTCAATGTTGCTTCTTTCAATTCTTGTTTACGGTAACTACGAGGGAGAAAAGCACGAATCTCATCTTCATTAAAACCGATCTGCATGCGTTTGGTATCTATAATAATTGGGCGACGCAAAAGACTAGGATATTGCTCAATCAACTGAAGCAACTCCGATACCGAGATACTCTCTACATCAATATCCAATTTTTGAAAAATTTTTGAACGAGTTGAAATGATGTCATCAGTACCATTTTCGGTCAAGGAAAGAATATGTTGTAATTCTTTTTCTTGTTAAAGGACTAGTCATAATATTATGCTCTTGAAAGGGCACTTTATGCGTCTCTAACCAAGCCTTTTGCCTTACGACATGATGTACAACTCGGTGATAAAAAAATAGTGTAATCATGCTTTTTCTCTTCTTTTATCTATACTTGCTATTTCTATTATACAAAAAAATAAAAGCGCTTGACTAGGTATTTTTTTAGAAAAAAAGCCTATTTTTTCATAGAAAATAGACTGTTTTCTGCAAAAATCTCCTGCTTTGCAAGTTTATCTTTAGGATAACCTAACAATAAATAGGGAGTAGAGCAACTTCTCTCGTTTTTTATTAAAAATACAGAATTTTTTCCACTATTTCCTTGAAGCTTTAGCAAGAAGGAAACCAAACATTCCTTCATACAAAGCAAAGAAAAGTAAAAAGGCATGGAGAAAGAAAGTCTCTGGCAAAATCCAAATAACGGGATCCTTTGCTGGATCAAAAAGCCAGGTATCATCTCCCACAAAGAGAATCTGATGGAAAAGAGTAAAGAATTGCTCAAACCCAATCAACACTCCCAGAACCCCAATGATAAGGGGCAATAGTACTAGAGTTAAAATACTTTTACGATATAAGGGGAGAAAACCCTTTTTTACAATCTTTTTAACAAAGAAATAGAAACTTGGAAGTGTCACTAGGGCAACTAGCTGAACTAGATGAAAGAGATTCTTCACCACCGCAAAGTGGTGTAGACCTGCAGCTGATGAACGAAAATCTGGCATCTCTAAGACCTGACTAAAGGGATTAGTCAGGTAATTCATCAAGATATGAAAATTGTACTGAATGGTTTCTGGCTTTAGATAGACTCGATTTGCTAAGTTCAGCCACTGAATCTCCAAAGGATAGAAAAATCCATGCCAGATAAATGGTTAAGAGAATAGACAGGGAGAGGAAAAAGAGCATACTTCCCCAAAAGGTTAGTTTAGTTTTTCATCAAAATTCCACTCCGCAAGGCTAGAAACTACATGAGTTGGTGCGATTGGCAAGTCTGCCACTTCTTCTGCCTTGGTAAAACCTGTTGTCACTAAGAGCGTTGGAATACCATTGTCAATCCCTGCTCGGATATCCGTCAGGTAATTGTCCCCAACCATGAGCAATTCTTCTCTTTTTAAAAACCTAAGTGCTCAACCGCCTTGTCCATGATGATCGCATTCGGTTTCCCTGATATATACTGGTTTGACCCGTGTTGCTACTTCAAGAAGTGTAATTAGTGAACCAGCACCAGGCAAGAGACCACGTTCCGTCGGGATATTGAGGTCAGGGTTGGTTCCGATAAAGTGAGCCCCCTTTTGAATGGCTAGAGTCGCCGTCGCAAATTTTTTTCATAGTCTACTTGCCAGTCCAGTCCAACGACCACATAGGCTGGACTTTCCTTGTCTTCGACATAACCAGCAGCCTTGATAGCTTCCTTGAGTCCTGCTTCTCCGATGACATAGACTGTCTTTTCCAGTCCCAAGTCGTTCATATAGTCGATGGTTGCCAAAGTCGCTGTGTAGACAGTTGATAAAGGCGTGTTGATATTAAAATTCTTAGCCAACATCTCTTGTACACTCTCAGGAGTACGAGTTGTATTATTGGTCACAAAGAGGTAGGGAATTTCTCTTTTTTGTAACTCATGGACAAAAGCCTCACCCGCCGGAATCCGGTCTTTCCCCTTGTAAATGGTTCCGTCTAAATCAATTAAATAACCTTTATAAGCCATATCGTCCTTTCTAATTGCCTTCAATTTCTTGCCACGTAATCATAGCTTGGGCATTGATCTCGCCATCACTGATAATCTCATGCTTGCTTTCTAGTCCCTTGAGTTCATAAGCTGAAGCAATCATACCACCTGGTCGCACTTCTTTGACATACTTGAGATTGATTTTCTTTGGAATATACTTGGTCAAAAAGTCTGCTCCCATGACCTCAAAAATCCAATCCAAATATTTGCTATTATTGACATGACCATTCATATCCAAGTCGTAAAAACGAACATGGTAGTCTTTACTGATCGGGTCTTCTAGGTTAGCATACTTTGGCCCACGGATGAGTTTTTTATCAAACTCAGACTGGTAAGGAGCAACAATCTCCGGTTCGACAGCATGAACTTTCCGACTGTCTCTGTCCATGAGAACAAAGGTTGCTACCATGCGAATGATTTCTTGACCTGCTTCATCATAGATAGTGAAACGGCGGTAGCAAAAAAGACGATTGTAAGTCAATGCTTCTGTTTCAATCGTAATCTCCTCAGCAAAGCGAGGCAAGCGAACCACGTCAATCGCATAGTCTGTAATAATCCAGACCAGATTGTAACGTTCTAACATATCCTTGTCACTAACTCCCAGTTCAATCGACTGCATACCTGATACTTGCAAGGACAGCAAATCACATCTGGAAGTTTGATATGACCGTTCATGTCCGCCATATCAAAAGGAATTTTCATTTTCATTTGATAAGTTAAGCCCATTGTTCTACTCCAAAATAAATCGTTCTGCTACAGTGTCTCCTAAGAAGAGACCTCTTTTTGTCATTCGGACACGATCACCGTCGATCTGCATAAGTCCTTGTTGAACCAAGTCTCTGATGATTTCGCCATAAAGTCCATCAAAGGACCGTCCAAATTTTTCCTCAAATCGAGCCATGGAAACCCCGGATTTTTTCCGGAGGCCTAGGAACATTTCTTCTTCCATCTGCTCCCTTTGACTCAGGTGTTCTTCTGTAATCCGAGCATTTCCTGCCTCTACCGCATTGAGATAGTGGCGGATAGGACCATGATTTTTATAACGCACTCCATTCACATAACCTGAAGCACCCGCACCAATACCATAATACTCGGCATTATCCCAGTACATGAGATTGTGGCGACTTTCAAATCCGGGTTTAGAGAAATTGGAAATCTCATAATGCTCAAAACCAGCTCGCTCCAGTTCTGCGATGATGTACTCAAACATCTCCGCTTCTAACTCTTCCTTGGGTAGGGGCAACTTCCCTCGTCGCATGCGGTTCATAAAGACCGTATGATTTTCCAAAATCAAGCTATAAAGGCTCATATGAGGAATATCAAGCGAGATAGCCTTAGCCACATTGTCCTTGACCTGAGCCATAGTTTGACCTGGAAGAGCATAGATTAGATCAATGGAGATATTGTCAAAACCAGCCAGTTTGAGACGGTCGATATTATCATAAATATCCTTCTCCAAGTGACTACGCCCGATCTTTTTCAGCATTTTGTTATCAAAAGTCTGCACACCTAAGGAAACACGATTGACTGGCGACTGTTTCAAAACCGCAATCTTATCCGCGTCCAAATCGCCTGGATTGGCCTCAATGGTCAACTCTTCCAAGACAGACAAGTCCAAGTTTTTAGACAAGCCATCTAAGAGCAACTCTAATTGCGGAGCGGACAGAGCTGTTGGCGTCCCACCTCCAATATAGAGAGTTCGCAACTTTTGGATATCATAAGAATGGAACTCCTCTAGCAGATGCTCCAGGTAACTATCTACTGGTTGATTCTTGATAAATACTTTTGAAAAGTCACAATAATAACAAATCTGTGTACAAAAGGGAATATGCACATAGGCGGACGTTGGTTTTTTCTGCATAGTATTTATTATACCACAAAGACAGACTTGCAGATAAAAATCACCATCTCCAAAAACCAGAGATGGTGATACCTTATACTTCAGTAATATCGATGATGATTTCTTCTTGGTCTTCAGCGACGTCTGGAGTTGCTGACTGTTCTTGCCATTGCTCCTTGAGATTGTTAAAGGTTTCCTTGGATGCTTCCGTCGCTTGTCGAGCACAGTTTTTAGCTTGGTCAAGGACACTATCAAAAGTGATTTCACCAGATTCTACTTGTTCCTTTGTTTTCAGAACAAAGTCCGTTGCCTGTTCCTTCACTTCAGTTAGTTTCTCACAAACCTGCTCTCTAGCATATTCTGGATCTTCTCTCAAATCATCTAGAAAATCCTGAGCTTGACTACAAACTTGCTTACCCTTGTCACTCGTCAAAAACAAAGCAAGAGCAGCACCTGAAACTGTTCCTAAAAGGATAGAGGATAGTTTTCCCATAAGATTTCTCCTTTTTTATTTTTTGAAAAATTTACTTGCGAAACGAAGAGCGGACAAGCTTGCACCTGTTTTAATGGTCTTTGAACCAGCAGATGAAGCCTTTTTACCTAAAACACGTGCATGTTGGTTGAGATCAGATACTGACTCAGATAAGTCAGCCACAGCCGTAAAGAGTGGATCAATCGTCGCAACTTTGATATTGATATCGTCTGCCAACACATTGACCTTAGCCAACAATTCATTGGTCTGATGCAAGGTAACGTTCACATCTGAGCTCAACGTTTTGATGGTTTTCTCTGTCTCATCAATCATACGACCTGCTTTTTGAATCGTGATTGTCAAATAGACTAAACAGACAATCAAAGCAATCGCAACAAGTATATATGCAACTTCTAACATTTATTTTTCCTCCTCTGTATGATAGAAAGGGGCTTTCTTTCGATTTTGATAAAGTATGATAAAAATACCGAGTCCGATAAGGATAACTGATAACCATTGGGAAACTCGCAGACCAAAGAACATGAGGCTGTCTGTCCGCATTCCTTCGATGATCATACGACCAAAACCATACCAAATCAAGTAGAAAGCAGTGATATGACCACGTCTGATTCCCTTCAATTTTCGTCTAAAAATCAGAATCAAAGCAAATCCAATCAGATTCCAAACCGACTCATATAAGAAGGTCGGCTGACGGTAGCTACCGTCAATGTACATCTGGTCACGGATAAAGCCTGGCAAATAATCCAGACTATCTACCGCTGCACCATAGGCTTCTTGGTTAAAGAAGTTCCCCCAGCGCCCTAAACTCTGGGCAATCATGACGCTCGGTGCTGCAATATCTAAGAAATCCCAAGTATTGATCAGCTTTCTATCTGCAAAGATATAAAGGACAATAGCGCCCGCTATCAAACCTCCGTAAATGGCCAAACCACCATTCCAGATGGCGATGATTTCACCTGGATTTTGCAGATAATAATCTAAGCGAAAGAGTACGTAGTATAGTCTAGCACCTAAAATAGCTACCGGAAAAGCAATCAGGATAAAATCCAAAATATCATCTGATAGAATTTTCTTTTTAGGAGCTTCTTTCATGGCAAGATAAACTGCTAAAACCAAACCAGCTACAATACACAAAGCATACCAACGAATAGCAAAGGGACCAATTTCAAATGCGACTGGATTAATCATGTTTCACCTCATTTTGAGCGATTAGATTTGTCAAGCGTTCTTCAAATAAACGTGTCGCATCAAAACCCATTTCTTTAGCACGATAGTTCATGGCAGCTGCCTCAATGACAACGGAAATATTGCGTCCTGTTTTTACTGGGATGCGGATACGCGGAATCGTTACACCAGAAACCTCGAGTTCTTCAGCATTGTTTCCTAGACGGTCAAAGGTCTTATGCGTATCATAATTTTCCAAATAAACTGCTAGCTGAACTTGTGAAGAATCTTTTACAGCACTTGCACCATAGAGACTCATGATATCGATAATCCCAACTCCACGAATCTCAAGTAAATGCTTCAAGATTTCAGCAGGTTCGCCCCAAAGAGTCATCTCATCCTTAGAATAAATATCTACACGATCGTCTGCTACTAGACGGTGTCCACGCTTCACAAGTTCAAGACCTGTCTCGCTCTTACCGATACCGCTATCTCCTTGGATCAAGACACCCATGCCATAGATATCCATCAAGACACCATGCACGCTAGTACGTTTAGCCAAACGGGAATCAAGGTAGCTAGAAAGTTCTCCAGATAAACGACTGGTTGCTGTTCGACTGGTTAAAATCGCAATCTTGCATTCCCTAGCAGCCCTCAACATTTCCTCTGGTACCACCAGGCCACGGGCCACGATAACCGCAGGTGTTTCAGGTAGAAACATTTTCTTCAAAACTTGATAACGGTTCTGGGCAGGCATGGCAACTAAATAGGACCACTCCTTCATCCCTAACAGCTGAATCCGTTCTGGCGTATAGTAATCAAAATAGCCTGTCATTTCAAGACCAGGTCTCATAATGTCCGCAGTATTGATTTCTTTTTCAAGTAATTCGCCTTCACCATAGACAATATCTAGTCTGAGTTTTTCAATGACATCTCTTACTAAAACCGACATAATTTCCTCCTTCAATCGAGTTCTCCCTACTATTATATCAGATTGTAGTTGGAAGTTTCCTTTTTTTGCAGGATTTACAGTATTTATTTGATGTTGCTTGGGAAAAGATTTGACTAGTAAGTCTTTTCCTACGCTTTCAAATTAACCGTGACAAATCTACTGCAAATTGGTTAACGTCTATCACTAAGTCCCTTCCAGATTTTTCTAAGTAAATCCTTGGAAGACCTTTTGTTAACATTCTGTTTGCATCAGCCATATCTTGAGGATAGGTATAGAACTGTTGACCTTGTGGAAACTGATTTTGGATTTGCCATTCTTCAAACTCCTTCAAAAAAGTCTTATGAGATGGCATACTGACTTCTTCAAACAAGGAATGGTCAAAAAATCGTACCAAACGATATAGACCATGAATCTCATCCGCAAAGCACTTATCAATCTTTTCATAAGGGTAACCTCGTCTCTGATAAGCTAGGCATAAACTTTGTAAGCACTCACTTAATGCAACTGCATCTTTTCTTGCCAAGTTTATAAAATACCGAACAGAAAATTCTTCCATACCAGTTCGTTTTTTCTTCCCTAAAAATTGTTGTGCCAGCGAGAGCGACTCGGATAATCTTTCTTCATCTTGATAATAAAGAGCGTATAAAAGATTCATCACATTTTCTGGATAATAGGTTCCTTTCAACAAGGGTAAATCTTTGGGGATGAATGATGGAATGGCTGAAAAATCGTTACAAGCAAAAGAGGTAAACAAGCCTTTCAAAATTCCATCTGTGTAAATGGTTCCACTTGCTAACAAACCGCCTCTCATCAACTCAGTTCTTCCTGTTTGCCATAGCGCGTTGTTTAACTGTGTATAATCCCCATCTAAAAACGCAGCATAATAGGCAAAATATTTAATATCATCTAGCAATAAGCTACTGTACAATTTTACCCTTAAAACCTTGTCAGACGATACTTTTGAATCGGTCAAATACTTTTCAAAAATTCTTTGGTTTGACTCTTCAAATTCCTTCCAATCTATCGGATCAGCACAATAACCCCAATCTTCCAAGTGATTTTCACGCATCTTTTGATATTCTTTTATATACTCTCTCATAACAATTTATTCCTCTAAACACTATGCAAAAAAAGACTAGACAAGTCTAGCCTTTCATTTCAAATTAGAATTTTTTACGTTTACGAGCTGCTTCTGATTTACGTTTACGTTTTACAGAAGGTTTTTCATAGAATTCACGTTTGCGTGTTTCTTGAAGAGTACCAGCTTTAGTAACCGCACGTTTGAAACGACGAAGTGCATCGTCAAGAGATTCATTCTTACGTACTACTGTTTTAGACATTTTTTTCACTCCCTTCAAGTTCAAGATCTATTCTATTTTACACGCAAAATGAATATTTGTCAAGGGAAAACCTACATTTATTCCGATTTTCCGATTCAATAATTACTTTCTTGCCTATACTTTATCAAATCCACCAATTTTTACATCAAATCATACAACTTCCTTACTGCTTGTTCAAAAGGTTCAATATATTCCCAATATTCATCAGGAAGATTCGAAATCTTACTCAAGTAATTGCTGTCAAAATGATATACCAGATGACGAAGAATTTGATTTCAATAAAATGCAAATCCCTCATCTGATCTATACTAATAGACTCGAGCTTTTCTACGTAGCGACATAAATCAGCCAGCGACTGCGAATCAAATACTTTTTCCTCGTGTAAATAATAGAGAAAGCTTTTGTTTTCAGCTCGTATATTGTCTTTTATCAGATTATTTTCTAATAGCATACTTTCATTCTCTCCTTGTATATCATAAAATAGTAAAAATTGAACCTAACTAGATATATTTGTTCTACCAATCTATTATACCACTTCTTTCTATTGACTCATGAAAGCTAGAAAAAACCACTCACTCCAAAGAGCAAGTGATTCATGTAATTTTTATTTTTCGAGTAAGCTGAGCGCTTCTGCATCAGCGATAATAGTCACATCAGGGTGGTTTTGTAGACTGCTTGCTGGGAGATTCTCAGTCACTGGGCCTGATACTGTTCCAGCAATGGCTTCTGCTTTCGACTCACCGTAGGCAAAGAGAATAATTGACTTGGCATCCAAGATGTTTTTAATTCCCATTGAAATGGCTTGAGTTGGAACGTCTTCAATCTTGTCAAAGAAGCGAGCATTAGCTTCGATGGTAGATTGATCAAGTTCTACTAGATGCGTTTGGCTATCAAATGGAGTGCCAGGCTCATTAAAGCCGATGTGTCCATTGCGACCAATCCCCAAGATTTGCAAATCAACAGGATGGTCAGCTAAAATTTGATTGTAGCGTTCAACTTCTTCTTCAGCATTATCCTTAACACCACGTGGCAAGAAGCTTTCCTTAAATGGTTTTTGGTTGAACAAGTTTTCCTGCATGAAGTAACGATAAGACTGTGGATTGTCCCCATCAAGCCCTACATACTCATCAAGGTTCACACTGGTTAGATTTGAAAAATCAAGGTCACTCTCAACGATTTCCTTGTAAAATTCAAGCGGACTGCTTCCTGTCGCAAGTCCTAATGTTTGAGCACCATTGGCCAATTTTTCCTTCAAAATCTCAAAAGCTACTTTTCCACCTTCGACTTGATTTTCAACTTTAATAACTTTCATTTTATATCCTCCATTTTTCTATATTCATTATATGGTATAGACCAATTTTTGTCAAGTGAAAACGATTTAATTTCTAAAAAAAGAGCGTCTAAACTTGAAACATGTTATAATGGATAAGATTAGAACTTAGAAAGAATAATGAAAAATGAATACAGCTGATTTTGATTTCCACTTGCCTGAGGAATTGATTGCCCAAACACCACTTGAAAAACGTGATGCGTCTAAACTTCTTATCGTTAATCGTGAAACGGGAGAAATGCAGGATAAACACTTCCACTCTATTATTGATATGTTGGAACCGGGTGATGCCCTTGTCATGAACGACACCCGTGTTCTCCCTGCCCGCTCTATGGTCAAAAGGAAGAAACAGGAGGCCATGTGGAACTTCTCCTGCTCAAAAATACTGCAGGTGATGAGTGGGAAGTTCTGGCTAAACCTGCCAAACGCCTCAAGGTTGGCACTCGTGTTAAGTTTGGCGATGGTCGCCTCAGCGCTGTCGTTACGGAAGAATTGACCCACGGGGGCCGCATTGTCCGCTTTGAATACCAAGGAATTTTCCTAGAAGTCTTGGAAAGTCTGGGTGAAATGCCACTACCACCTTATATCCATGAAAAATTGGATGACCGTGAACGTTATCAAACGGTCTACGCTAAAGAGAGTGGCTCTGCTGCTGCACCGACTGCTGGATTGCACTTCACCAAAGAACTACTAGCAGAAATCCAAGCCAAAGGTGTTCATCTAGTCTATCTCACTCTTCACGTCGGACTCGGAACCTTTAGACCTGTCTCTGTTGACAATCTGGACGAACATGAAATGCACTCGGAGTTCTACCAACTTTCTGAGGAAGCAGCTTGCCACCCTTCGCTCAGTCAAGGAAAATGGAGGTCGCGTCATCGCTGTTGGAACCACTTCTATCCGCACACTGGAAACCATCGGTTCCAAGTTTAATGGGCAAATCCAAGCAGATTCTGGTTGGACCAATATCTTTATCAAACCAGGCTACGACTGGAAGGTTGTGGATGCTTTTTCAACCAACTTCCACCTACCAAAATCAACTCTGGTCATGTTGGTTTCTGCCTTTGCCGGTCGTGACTTAGTCCTAGATGCCTATCACCATGCTATCCAAGAACATTACCGCTTCTTCAGTTTTGGAGATGCCATGTTTATCTATTAAGAAAATCCCTATTAGGAAACCTAATAGGGATTTTTCTAATTATTCCATACCAAACTTTGGATCTTTCAAACTCTGAACACTGGCATTGATAACTGCTCCGATAATCAAATCTTTGCAATAAGAATAAACCAGAACATCATGACCACCACGATAATGGAACTGAAAAATCGAACATCAACCAGATGATTGACATAACTATTGACGTAGACAGAAAAGATGTTCAATAAAAAGATAAGAGTTAGCAAGACAAAGACACTTCCTGGTAAAACATAGCGGATTCGTGGTGCTTTTACTTTTGGAAGGAAGTAGTAGATCATAACTAAAATGGCAAAGATCAAGGCATAGACCAGAGGACCTGTAAAGTCTTGCAGGTAGGAAAATAGCGGACTGTCTGATTGCCAGTAAGTTTTGAGGAGGTTGAGCAACATACGACCAAACATACTCAAAAATAAGGCCAAGGCAAAAAGGATCTGCAAGCCAAAACTAACAAGTAGACTCATCAACTGATGGGAGATAATTCCTCGACTCTTGGTCACCCCATAGGCTTTATTAAAGGCTTTTTGGAGGAAATCCATTGATTTCGAAAAGGTCCAGAGTGCAGATAAAACGGCAAAACTCAGCAAACCAGTTGATGGTTGAGTCAGAACTTCTCGGACAATCTTGGCAACCACATCATACACCGTATCAGGCAAGAATTCCTTAATCGTCAGTAAGAAATTTGAGACCGGAATCTGAAAATAAGGCAAGATATTGACCATTATCATTAGCAAAGGAAAGATTGAAATCAACCAATAGTAGGCAACCGCAACACTGGTCAACTCACTATCAGATGCTTGATAATAATGCAAAAAAGCTTTCAATAAGGGCCTGTCCATCAGCTCATTCCACCACTTTTTCATGTTCCATCCTCCGTCATTTTCTTCATCATCTAAGTTCTTCTGATTAAATCTAGCATATCATAAGGTAAAGTATTTGCGGCCTCTTTCAGAGAATAATTTTCTAAATTATTCACATTTTGGCGTAGTTTTTTGGCATACTTGGCTGTTATCAGTTTAGCTTCTTCGTATTCAAAGATTGCCTTACGTTCGAGATAGTAGCCTCGTAGCATTTCATCGATATTGTTTGGTTTGATGCGATTGATAACCCGCTCAACAAAGGCACCACTTCCGATAATAGCCGTCTCGCGTAGACGAGACTCTTGCATAAAGCTAATCAGAGAACTCTTGTAAACCCCCTTGAGGTTTTCCAAACTCTCGATAATCAGCTCTGTATTTTCCAAATACAACTCTGAAATCTGATCATAGTCAACTGCTAGTAGTTTACGAGATTCTTCATTTATCCAACTACGGAAAGTTTTGCCAAAGGTAAACATTTCATGGAGTAGAAAGCGCAGTATCCGTAAAGAAACTAGGAAGTAATAAGTCACTCTGGAAGCGAAATTCCGATTGATACTCTGCTCCATGTTTTTTAGGTAACGTTGGTAAACTCGATAGCCACGCTCACTGATTCTATTTTCTTCATAGGCTTGCTCCAAACCGTCACTCTCAATACTCAAGATAAGAAGCTTTAGGGACTCCCAGTCCTCTTGGACTCTCTTATTTTCCAGACTAAGGATGAGATTTTCAATTCGACCATGATAATTATCAATAGCTGCATAAAGAGGAAGTTTGTTTTTGTGATGGTCCAGTTCTTTTTCTAATTCTGCAGCTACATCATTCAAAATCGCAATATGCATCAAATGATCCTTGCTTTCCTCTTGTTCTTCAGATAAGTGAGGGAGAACCAATAAACCTGTTAGAAAGCTCAATAGTGTAACGCCTGCTACAAGGAAGAGTAAGAGAGGGTATTCCTGCTCCAAATGACTTGGTATGAGGAGAATGGTCGCGATAGATACTGTTCCTTTGACACCAGAGAAGGTCAAAAGAAGCATATCTTTCGTGTACTTATTAATTTTTTTCTTAAGTCGACGCGTCCTCACAAAGTAAAAACCAGCAATCATGACAAAGCGGATCGCAAAGAGTAAGAAGGTCAGAACGACAACTGAAAGCAGTAAAAGAAGGGGATTGTAGAGAGAATTAGACAAGATCGGCTCTGCTATCAACTCTAATTCCATTCCCAAGAGAACAAAGACTGATCCATTTAGCATAAAGGTCACGGTGTGCCAAACGGTCTCCGTCACGGTGTCTACCTGAGCCTCAAGGAGCGTAATTTTCTTAAAACGACTGGCCTTCAAAATACCTGCAACCACTACTGCGATAATCCCTGAAACATGAAACTCTTCTGCGATGAAAAAGGTCATGAGTGGCAAACTTAGCTCTAGCAATAGTTCACTAGCTATATCTATCGCTCGCACACTCAGTAAAAAGCTATGCAAGAAACGATTGACCATAGCCGTCACAAAACCAACTACAAAACCACCAAGGATAGAAAGTGCTAGGGAAGTTCCAGCTTGGCTGAGAGAAAACGTTCCTGTTGTCCAAGCAGCAAGAGCCATCTGAAAGGCAACCAAACCAGAAGCATCATTTAAGAGTCCTTCCCCTTTTAGGATATTAGAAACCCGTTTGGGAAAACGAAAACGTTCAGAAAGAGATGCGAAGGCAACCAAATCTGTTGGCCCAAGTGCCGCTCCAACTGCTAAACAGGCAGCCAAAGGAAGAGTCATCCAAAGGAAGTGAGCCATGCCTCCCAAGCTTAAGGTCGAGATAAAAATCACAGGAAAAATCAGAAAGACGACAATCCGCCAATGCTTCAAAATGGACGTAATATCCGCTTCTTCTGCCTCTCGGAAAAGTAAGGGACCAATAACCATGGCTAGAAACAGCTCTGTATTGAGATGAAAGTCCGCATCGGGAACAAATAAACCAATCCCAATCCCCAAAAGAATTTGTACAAGAGGAAGGGGCAAAAAAGGGAGAAGTTTATTAGTCGTGGTTGAAATGATTAAGACAAATAAAAATAGAATCAAGTAAATGAGTAATTCCACACAATTCCTCCTTAATCTTTTTTACAACAAGATTCAAAAATCTCCTTTTGCTCTTGGATTTTCTGATCAATCTTAGAACAGTCTTTGTGCTCAATTTTTTTCTGGCATCGTTCCATTTCAAGAGCCACTAATTTTTTCTTGATTTTAAGCATTTTCTTGCTCATATGTGCTTCATCGAGCACCCCGACTGCTCGCTCGTGATGCGTTGACTCGACAAAATTTTGGCGCATTGCCTCAAGCTTCTCACGAAGGTATTGTTTATCCATGTCTATACCTTTCTAATTTCAATCATAACTAAAAACGGTGGATTATTAACTTGGTTGAGAGTCCGATAAATGGCAACTGTATACTCTTGTTGGTTCAACTGGCTAACAAAATCCAATACAGCATCCCTCTCGGTGTCTCCTCCTTCATGACCATAGTAGATCATGATAGCAATCCGTCCCCCTTTGACAAGCAAATGACACAGATTTTCTAATGCTTCGATAGTAGTCTGAGGTTGAGTGATGACGGATTTGTCAGCAGAAGGTAAATAACCAAGATTAAAAATCCCTGCCTTAGCTTCTGTCACAAACTGGTCTAGTGTCTCATGACCTTTCAAGATTAACTGGGCATTTTTCATTCCAGCCTGATCCAAACGCTCTTGCGTCTTCTCCAAAGCCTGCTCCTGAATATCAAAGGCATAGACTTGCTTGGCTAGCTTGGCTAGAAAAAGGGTATCATGCCCATTACCCATGGTCGCATCCACAACAATATCCTCTTTTGTCACGACTTCAGCTAAAAAATCATGCGCCATCTCAAGTGGTCTTTTCATTTTCAAACTCCTGTTTTACAGCCTTACAGCCCTGAACACTTCCTCGGCGTCTCATTTCAGTTTCAATAGCATTTAGCACTTCCCATTTATTGAGGCTCCACATAGGGCCAATCAGCATATCTCTCGGTGCATCTCCTGTAATTCGATGGATGACGATATGCTTGGGAATGATTTCTAGTTGGTCACAAATGACCTTGACATACTCATCCTGACTCATCAGTTGCAAGCGTCCTTCGTGGTAATCTCGCTGCATCCGTGTATTGGTCATGAGGTGAAGCAAGTGCAGTTTAATTCCTTGAATATCATTATCCGTAACACAGCGACGGACATTTTCGACCATCATCTCATGAGTCTCACCAGGCAAACCATTGATCAAATGGGAAACAATCTCAATTTTGGGATATTTCCTCAAGCGTTTTACTGTTTCAACATACAATTCATAAGAATGGGCACGGTTAATCAGGTCAGAGGTTGCTTCAAAGGTTGTCTGTAAGCCCAATTCTACAGTCACATGCATGCGTTCCGATAACTCAGCCAAATATTCGATGGTTTCATCGGGTAAACAGTCTGGTCGTGTTCCGATATTAATCCCTACTACACCTGGCTCGTTGATAGCCTGCTCGTATCGCTCCCGAATCACTTCCACCTTTTCATGGGTGTTGGTAAAGTTTTGAAAATAAACCAGATACTTTTTAACTTCTGGCCACTTGCGGTGCATAAAGTCAATTTCCTTATAAAATTGCTCACGGATAGGGGCATCCGGTGCCACGATGGCATCTCCAGAACCTGAAACCGTACAAAAAGTACAACCACCGTGAGCTACAGTTCCATCCCGATTGGGACAGTCAAATCCCGCATCAATAGGAACTTTGAAAGTCTTTTCTCCAAAAAGTTTTCGATAATAATCATTCAAGGTATTATAAGATTTCATAACTTTCATTATAACAAAAAACACCTACAATCTCAAAAGCCTGACTTTCCTACAAATTCCCTTGTTTCTCATTTCCTTTAGCGTTTTTTTATGATACAATATGGGTATGATTTTAATGAAAATAGCATCTATTTTATTATTGATATTAACCTTGGTGGTTTGCTTTATTGTCACCAAGCTTTTCGGACTTAGGAAAATAGGATTTAATTTCGCGGATCTAGCTTTTCCACTGTTGGTATTTGAGTACTATCTGATTACTGCTAAAGCCTTTACCCACAACTTTCTACCGCGACTTGGTGTCGCACTTTCTCTCCTAGCAATCCTCCTTGTAATCTTTTTCCTTGTCAAAAAACGAAGTTTTTATTACCCTAAATTCATCAAATTCTTCTGGAGAGCCGGTTTTCTCCTTACCTTAATCATCTATATAGCTATGATTGTCGAATTGATGATGCTCCCATAAAAAAACATTCCCTCAGACAGCTGTCTAAGGGAATGTTTTTATCTTCATACTTACTTTCTAAGCTCTACCAAGATACTTTTTTTATTTCCTAAATGTTAAGGCGTAGAATTTACCATCCCAAAGAAGTTTCATTTCCTTTCCTTAACTTCACTTGGAACAGCATTCTCAATTTCACTCAAATCAACAGTAGCATCTTTGAAATAATCCTTACTAAAATGATTTTTCTTATATTGCTGATCCACATAGTCAGCCGTCTCATCTGCAATTAAAATCTTAGTCCCTGGCTTCGCCACTCGTAGCATTTCCTGCATAGCCTTGGCCTTATCATTGAAAAAATTGATTCCGCCAATATGGTAGACAATGTCAAAACTATTATCCGCAAAGGGTAGATCCTCCGCGCAAGCATGGAAAAGTTGCAAATTAGTCTTTTTAGCGCAAGATTTCTGGCATTTTTCTAGCATACTGATAGAAATATCTACCCCTACAAAGTCTAAACTTTTCAGGTCAATTGTCTCAGGGATATAACGGAGGTCTTGACCAGTCCCGATAGAGACATAAAGAACAGATAAATTATCCTTCCATTCGATTTCTCCCATCAGATCCCTTCTCAACTTATCAATTGCCTTGCCGTGGAGAAGTGGTCCTATCCATTTCTCACTCATATCGTACCAGCGAGCCATACGGTTATACATGGTCATGTATTTTGCATTATCTCCAGATAGATAATCTGGATTAAGAGACAGATAGATATCGCCATCTTTTTGAAAATTTTCTACCTCTAAACCTGACTTCAATTTATCTTGTAATCTTGTTTCAATCATATACAACATCTCCTTTTCTATTTGTCACCTATTATAGTGGAATTCATCGCAAAAACAATAGCTTTTCAGTAAGTGGCAACTATCCACTTGTATCCGGTAGTAGAACCAGGGTCAGTTACAAAAAAACAAGTGCCAATTTCCATTGACACTTGTTTCCACTTTTAAACTGTCTTGCAAAATTTCGTGAAAGATACCGTTTAAAAAACTTAATCTTCTTTTTTGCGTCTTGCCAAGAATCCTGTTCCCAATCCAAGAAGGGCGATTCCAGCTACTAGAGTCGCTTGGTTAGACTCGCTTCCTGTATTAGGTAATTCCCCACCCTTTTTAGGCTTACCTGGTTCATTTGGTTTGCCAGGTGTTGGTTTTTCAGGAGTGTGCGTATTTGTAATGTTGTAACCTTCTACTGAAGCTGTATAACCATCTGGAACATTCACTTCTTCAACAGTGTAGGCAATCTCCTTACCTTCTTGATAACGATCAAGACCTGTAAACTCATAAGTCCAGCCACTTGTTTCTGACACTATAGCTGTCTGACCAGTTTCCTTACCATCTGCAAGAAGTTTTACGGTGATAGATGCTGGACGGATGCCATCTTTGTTATCTTCATCTTTCCAGATCTTCTTACCTTTTACAGATGTTTCTCTGGTGTGTGGGTGTTGGTCACATTCATACCAGTTTCAGTAGCTGTGTAACCTGTAGGAACACCAACTTCTTTGACTGTGTACTCGATTGCTTTACCATTTTGGTAACGATCCAGTTCAGTGAATTCATACTTCCAACCTGTTTCAGCTGTTGCGATTGCTATCTTGCCAGTTTCTTTACCATTGGCAAGAAGAGCGACAGTGATAGATGCTGGACGGATACGATCTTGGTCGTTATTATCAATCCAGGTCTTTTGTCCACTTACAGCAATTTTTTCTGGTGTATATTCATTGGTAATGGTGTACTTGCCATCCTTATCTGTAGTGATGGTTGCTTTGTATTCTGTCATAGCAGTTTCTTTGACAGTATACTTGATTTCTTTACCATTCTTATACTTAGGAAGTTTTTTTGATTCGAACTTCCAGCCAGTTGCTTCTGAAACTTCAATTTCTTGAACAACCTTGTCGCCGTTAAGAATTTGAACTTTCACAGATCTTGTTCGTTTGCCGTCTTGGTTGTTGTTATCTTTCCAAATCTTAGTTCCTGAAAGAACAACTGTTTCTGGGTTATAGGTGTTTGTCACTACTTGACCAGTCACAGAGGCTTCGTAACCAGCTGGTACATCCACTTCCTTGATAGAATAGGTGATTTCTTTTCCAGCTTCGTATTGTGGAAGATTGGTGAAGGATGCTACCCAAGTGTTATCATCAGTCTTCTCCTTAGCTGTTAAGGTCAATTTCTTACCTTCAACGGCTACTGGATCTGCATTTCCTACTTTTTTATAAAGTTGAACCGTTACGGACTCAGGACGTTTACCGTCTTGGTTGTTCGCATCATTCCATACTTTTGTTACCTTGTAGTCAATTTCTTTAGGAGCATATTTGTTTGTGATGGTAAAGTCTGTAATAGTCGCTTCGTATTCTGCTACGGCTTCTTCTGTTACAGTGTATTTGATTTCTTTACCAGCTTTATATTTTGCTAATTTCGTGAATTCGACAGTCCAAGTTCCATCTGCGGCTGCTTGAACTTCTTTCGAATCAACTTTCTTACCGTCTGCTAAAAGATTGATTGTAATCTTAGTTGGACGTTTGCCGTCTTGGTTATTAGCGTCATCCCAGTTCTTAGTTGCTTTTACATCAACTGTTTCTGGTGAATAGCTATTTGTGATGGTGAATCCAGATGCAGCATCACCAGTAATTTCAGAAGTGTAACCAGGAACAGTTACTTCTACTACTGTGTACTTAATAGGTGTTCCGCCTTTATCAGCATCAAGGTCTTTGAAGCTTCCAGCCCAACCATTTGCTTCAGTCAATTCAAGTGTTTTACCAGTATCTTGACCATCTGCAAGCAATTTAACCGTGACAGAAGATGGGCGTTTACCATCTTGGTTGTTCTCGTCCTTCCATACTTTCTTAACAGAAACTTCCGTTTTTGCTGGAGTGTAAGTATTCTCAAAAGCTTTTTCATCATCGTAAGAAACAGTTGCTTCAAGTGCACCTTTACCCTTGTCCGTTACAGTAACTGTAGCCGTAACAGTTTTAGTGTCGTACTTGATGCCTGTATCACTGCCAGCTTTTTCAGCAATTTTAAAGGTATAAGTCCCTGCTTTGTCGAATTCCAATTCTGAGAAAGCAATGTTTCCGTCTTTGTCATTCTTCACAGTTTCTTTCACCTTACCATCTTGGTCTGTTAAAGTGAATTCAAACTCTTCAGCCTTCAACTCACGTCCTGTAAGTTTTTTATTAGCTTTAATCTTAGCTTTAGCTTTGCTACGTTTATTTGTAACTGTTTTGATAGCTCCATCTTGTCCAACAGTCATCTCAAATGGAGTAGGATTCAACTCATATCCCTCAGGAGCCTCAATCTCGGTTACCGTAAAGTTCCCTTTCTTGATATCACTTTCTGAGTAAATAGATGACTCAGCAATTCCGTCATCATTTGTCGTTACAATTTCCTCTTTAGCCGTAGCTCCTGCCGGAGGAGTAATCTTGAATTTTGCTCCTTTAGACGGTCATGAGTCAGCTCGTCGACCTTGTAAAGAATGATACGGTAACCAGTTTCTAACTGAATTGTACCGCCTGAAGCAACTACTGAGTTTCCGATTTGCTTAACGACTGTCTTATTACTATAGTCGTCATATGTAAGAATCTGGTCATCACCCTTCATTTCAGCATTGTTTTGGACTTGCGTGCCATCAGCTGGAGCACTTGTTTTATAATTAATTCGAAATGCTGCTGGTTTCCCGTTCTTCGCAAGAATTGAAGATGCATTGTTAATTGTTAAAGTAAATTCTGTGTAAGAATCATTCCATTTTACTTGGTAATCCTTACCAGCTTCTAAAACCACCTCATCTTTAAAGTAATAAGATTTATCGTACCAACCTGCCGTAACTTTAAATGTTTCAGGAATCATCTGCATCGGTGAGGCATTTGGGTCAACCCAGTCATGAATTTCAATTTTGTTATAGGCAGCTTGTTTAGGATTAGCTCGAACATACCAACTGTGTAAATATTGTCCACTCTTATTTAGAGCACTAGATGTCCAATCCTCTTTGTAAATCAGACCATGATACTTACTGAAATTAGCACGTCCAATTCCTTCAGAATAATCAGAGGCTTCCCCTTTTTTTGACCTTAATTTGATGGGTAATTTCATTTATAGTTTCCGTCTTATCAAAACGGAGCGTTTCATTGCTTAATTCATTTTTAGAACTAAAACCAACAAAGAAATTTCCTTTAACGTTTTGGACTTGATAGCCACCTTTTTTCTCAAGATAGGTTTTCAGATTTTTTAATGTAATAGTCGCCTTACCACCATTATTATCCCCGTTTGATACAATTTGAGTTTCTCCGATAACGAGATCTGTTTCCTTATCTTTTAAATCAAAAGTTTCATTTCTAACAGTTAAAGGGCTCGGAACAGTAAAGGTAAAGGTATCACCGTCCTCTAATTTACCATCATAGGCGCTCAAATCGTAATCAACAGTGAATTTATAATTTGAGTAGTTATGATGTTCAGGAGAAAGTGTATAAACACCATTCGCATCTGGTTTTATAAACTTACCATTATCAACCTCCCAAATTCCAATATTACTGATAACGTTCTTCAGTTCCTTTGCTTGAACTGAATTTGGAGCAAAGATTATCCCTAGCAAACAGGCCAGAGAAGTTAGGATGGGTAACCAAAATTTCTTGTTCTTCATAATCTTCCTTTCTAAATTACCGAAAACATTAAAACGACAAACTATGATTATAAAATCTCAACACTCATCTCCTTTCGAATTCGTTGAAATCCATGAGGGTTATTGAATAAGTTACATCATATTAACATGTTTCATAACTATATGTGAGTGCAATATTTATCATATTTGTTCTATTTTTTTAATATAGAAACCTCCTTTAATTTCATTATAAAACAAAATTAACTTTTTTTGTAATATTATGAGGTTATTGCCTTTTTGAAAAATATTGACACAGTGTAAAAATTACTGCCATAAAAATTAATTCTTTCATCAGACTGAAGTTTCTTTTAAGTATAGTGAACACTTACGAACAACTTCTCTTTTAAACAAACAGAAAGGAACAATGCACAAAAACGTTCCATTTATTTATAAGTTTGATACACCTTAATAATTATCCAAACTATTTTTATATAAGTAAAAAAATCAGAAGAGATTTAGCAATAGTCATATACCATACTGGTAAATAGTTTAATTTATCATATTTCATTATTCTGAATCATAGAAAAAAGACCAGGGGGTTATCCCTGATCTTTCTTTACTGTACTTATTGGCTACTAAATGAGATTAGTCTTCTTTTCTTCGTTTAGTTGCAACAAGACCTGCACCTAAAGCTAGAAGAGCTAAACCTGCTGCTAATGCAGCTTGTCCAGATTCGCTTCCAGTGTTTGGTAGGTTAGGATTTTCTGGTTCAGTTTGGTCCGTTACTACTAACTTACCATCCTTAAACTCAACCTGATTTCCACTAGCATTTACCACTGTTACAGTTCCGTCGTAGTTAACTTGGAATGTAATATCTGTTACTGCTAAGTATCCAGTTGGAGCGGCCTCTTCATGGAAAGTATATACTCCCGGAGTCAAATCAAGTACATGTGATTGTTTGGCTTTTGAAGTCCATTCAGCCACAGGATTACCTGCAACTTTTTCTCCACGGAAAATTTGGATTTTTGCACCCGCGATTTCTTCACCCGCTAGATTTACCTTGCTGAAGGTGATCTTACGTGGAAGGTCATCGTCTTTGTCGGTTACAGTTACTGTTGAGCCGTTGGTTACGACTTTGTTTTCTTCACCTTTAGAGTCTTTCTCACCAACATTTGTCACTTCCACTGTGCCGTCGTATTTGACTTGGAAAGTGATGTCCGTTACTTTGAGGTAACCAGTTGGAGCGGCTTCCTCATGGAAGGTGTAAGTACCTGGGGCCAAGCTCAATTCTTTAGACTTACCAGCTTCTGATGTCCAGCTTTCTACGGCTGTGCCTTCTGCCTTATCGCCCTTGTAGATCTTGATTTGAGCGCCTGCGATTTCTGTTCCACCAAGGCTAACCTTGCTGAAGGTAATCTTACGTGGAAGGTCATCATCTTTATCAGTTACAGTTACAGTTGAACCGTTTGTGGCAACTTTGTTGTCTTCACCCTTAGAGTCTTTCTCACCAACGTTTGTCACTTCCACTGTGCCATCATGTTTGACTTGGAAAGTGATGTCGGTTACTTTGAGGTATCCGGTTGGAGCGGCTTCCTCATGGAAGGTGTAAGTACCTGGTGCCAAGCTCAATTCTTTAGACTTACCAGCTTCTGAAGTCCAGCTTTCTACGGCTGTACCTTCTGCCTTGTCGCCCTTGTAGATCTTGATTTGTGCACCAGCGATTTCTGTTCCACCAAGGCTAACCTTGCTGAAGGTAATCTTACGTGGAAGGTCATCGTCTTTATCGGTTACAGTTACTGTTGAACCGTTTGTGGCAACTTTGTTTTCTTCACCCTTAGAGTCTTTCTCACCAACGTTTGTCACTTCCACTGTGCCATCATGTTTGACTTGGAAAGTGATGTCCGTTACTTTGAGGTAACCAGTTGGAGCGGCTTCCTCATGGAAGGTGTAAGTACCTGGGGCCAAGCTCAATTCTTTAGACTTACCAGCTTCTGATGTCCAGCTTTCTACGGCTGTGCCTTCTGCCTTATCGCCCTTGTAGATCTTGATTTGAGCGCCTGCGATTTCTGTTCCACCAAGGCTAACCTTGCTGAAGGTAATCTTACGTGGTAGGTCATCGTCTTTATCGGTTACAGTTACAGTTGAGCCGTTGGTTACGACTTTGTTTTCTTCACCTTTAGAGTCTTTTTCACCAACATTTGTCACTTCCACTGTGCCGTCAAGTTTGACTTGGAAAGTGATGTCCGTTACTTTGAGGTAACCAGTTGGAGCTGCTTCCTCATGGAAGGTGTAAGTACCTGGCGCCAAGCTCAATTCTTTAGACTTACCAGCTTCTGATGTCCAGCTTTCTACGGCTGTGCCTTCTGCCTTATCGCCCTTGTAGATCTTGATTTGAGCGCCTGCGATTTCTGTTCCACCAAGGCTAACCTTGCTGAAGGTAATCTTACGTGGTAGGTCATCGTCTTTATCGGTTACAGTTACAGTTGAGCCGTTGGTTACGACTTTGTTTTCTTCACCTTTAGAGTCTTTTTCACCAACATTTGTCACTTCCACTGTGCCGTCAAGTTTGACTTGGAAAGTGATGTCCGTTACTTTGAGGTAACCAGTTGGAGCTGCTTCCTCATGGAAGGTGTAAGTACCTGGCGCCAAGTTGAGATCTTTAGACTTACCAGCTTCTGATGTCCAGCTTTCTACGGCTGTGCCTTCTGCCTTATCGCCCTTGAAGATCTTGATTTGAGCACCTGCGATTTCTGTTCCACCAAGGCTAACCTTGCTGAAGGTAATCTTACGTGGTAGGTCATCGTCTTTATCGGTTACAGTTACAGTTGAACCGTTTGTGGCAACTTTGTTTTCTTCACCCTTAGAGTCTTTCTCACCAACATTTGTCACTTCCACTGTGCCATCATGTTTGACTTGGAAAGTGATGTCCGTTACTTTGAGGTAACCAGTTGGAGCTGCTTCCTCATGGAAGGTGTAAGTACCTGGCGCCAAGTTGAGATCTTTAGACTTACCAGCTTCTGAAGTCCAGCTTTCTACGGCTGTGCCTTCTGCCTTATCGCCCTTGAAGATCTTGATTTGAGCACCTGCGATTTCTGTTCCACCAAGGTTAACTTTACTGAAAGTAATGGCTTTTGGACTATCATCGTCTTTATCCGTTACTGTAACAGTTGAGCCGTTGGTTACGACCTTGTTGTCTTCACCCTTAGAGTCTTTCTCGCCGACATTGGTTACTTCTACTGTTCCGTCAGTTTTCACTTTGAAAGTAATATCTGTTACTTTGAGGTAGCCGGTTGGAGCGGCTTCCTCATGGAAGGTGTAAGTACCTGGCGCCAAGTTGAGATCTTTAGACTTACCAGCTTCTGAAGTCCAGCTTTCTACGGCTGTGCCTTCTGCCTTATCGCCCTTGAAGATCTTGATTTGAGCACCTGCGATTTCTGTTCCACCAAGGTTAACTTTACTGAAAGTAATGGCTTTTGGACTATCATCGTCTTTATCCGTTACTGTAACAGTTGAGCCGTTGGTTACGACCTTGTTGTCTTCACCCTTAGAGTCTTTCTCGCCGACATTGGTTACTTCTACTGTTCCGTCAGTTTTCACTTTGAAAGTAATATCTGTTACTTTGAGGTAGCCGGTTGGAGCGGCTTCCTCATGGAAAGTATAAGTACCTGGTGCCAAGTTCAAGTCTTTAGACTTACCAGCTTCTGAAGTCCAGCTTTCTACGGCTGTGCCTTCTGCTTTATCGCCCTTGTAGATCTTGATTTGAGCACCTGCGATTTCTGTTCCACCAAGGCTAACCTTGCTAAAGGTAATCTTACGTGGGCTATCGTCATCTTTATCAGTGACTTTGATTGTTGAACCATCAGTTACGACTGTATTGTCCTCGCCTTTAGCATCCTTGGTACCAACATTGGTCACTTTAACTGTGCCATCATAGTTAACTTGGAAAGTGATATCCGTTACTTTGAGGTATCCAGTTGGGGCTGCTTCCTCATGGAAGGTGTAAGTACCTGGGGCCAAGCTCAATTCTTTAGACTTACCAGCTTCTGAAGTCCAGCTTTCTACAGCTGTGCCTTCTGCCTTATCGCCTTTGAAGATCTTGATTTGTGCTCCTGCGATTTCAACTCCACCAAGACTAATTTTACTGAACGTGATTTTACGAGCTACATCGTCATCTTTATCAGTAACTGTCAGAGTTGAATTTTGGGCTACAACACGATTGTCTTCACCTTTAGAATCTTTTTCACCTACTTTTGTCACTTCAACAGTACCGTTAGGTTTAACTTGGAAAGTGATATCCGTTACTTTGAGGTAACCAGTTGGGGCTGCTTCCTCATGGAAAGTGTAGATGCCTGGTTCAAGATTCAGTTGCTTAGGTTGGTCAGTTGAAGTCCAGCTTTCTACGGCTGTGCCTTCTGCCTTGTCGCCCTTGTAGATCTTAATCTGAGCACCAGCGATTTCATTTCCTCCAAGATTGACTTTACTGAAGGTAATAGCCTTTGGAGTTGTATCCTCTTTGTCAGTGATTGACAAAACAGAACCAGTTGTTACGACAGTATCTGTTGTACCTTTTTTGACAATTGTAATAGAACCATCAGCATTGACCGTGAAGGTAACATCATCAACATACTGATACCCATCTGGAGCAACGGACTCTGTTAGAGTATAGGTACCAGGAGCTAATTTAATCACTTTAGAAGTATTAGCTTCTGTTGTCCAGTCTGCTACAGGTGGAGCTTCTGGTCTTACACGATCTCCGCTGTAGATTTAAGTTCGGCACCTGGGATTTCTTTCCCATTTGGATCCACCTTTTTGAAAGTAATCTCTTTCTCAGTTGGAGTCTTCGGAGGTGTCTTCTTATTTTCAATTCGACGTTCTACAGATTTATCTGAGCCAAACTCATCTGGAGAAATTTTAATATCTTCAGTTAGTTTGTCATAGCCAAAAGGAGCCGTTACTTCACGAATTGTATAGTTGTCTCGCAACAATTTACCTACACTAGCGTTACCATCAGAATCTGTTGTCAATCGTCCAACAACAGCTTGGTTACGATCACGAATCACTTCAAAAACTGCACCTTGCAAAGGTTGGCCAGCTTCATCTACCTTATGAATTTTAATGGTGAAAACATATCCTTCCGCAACACCACCTGCAATCTGGTAGGTACGTGTGCTTGTTGATTGTTCATTCTCACTACCATTGTAGCTCATGTTGGCTACGTTCGTGATTTCCTCACCATCGACTAGATCATAATTCGCTTTAGCTCGATACTCGATCATATAACCAAAACCATTAGTATCTCCTAAAGGAAGGGTGAAACCATCACCATTCGCATTTACCACTAGTTGGTTTTAAAGGTTTCGGTCATATCCTGAGCATTAGTCCATTTCCAGTCTCCGTTATTCCAACTCCAATCTACTTTGTAAATACGAAAAGTATCTGGTAGGAATGTCATATTTGGAGAAGAGAAAGCATCTTTGATAGTGACATCACTGTAGTTCGCCATATTGCGGTTTACAGTAATGTTATAACGGATTACATTTTTCTCGTCGTCCTTGTATTGGAAGGAACTCTTTTCAATTTTAGAGTCGTATTTCCCTGGAGGACCGTTATAACGGATTTTCCCTGCAAATAGAACTCTATGTCCTACAGTAATATTGACATCAACGTCTTTTTCTTCTGAAACAACGTCATGGTCAACTCGGACATAAACAAAGAATTTCCCCCTAACGCCAGAATTATTCTCAACAAACTTTGTGTAAGTTAGAGTAATTGTTTTGCTAGCTGCATCTAAACGACCAGTAGCTACAAGATTGTTAGAAGCATCTCGTAATTCAATGTCTGAAGAGTTTGAAAATGTAATCTCTGAAGGCAATTGAAGTGTTGTTGTATCACCTTCATGCACCGTATTATCTGGCAACACGAAATCAGCCGTAAGACGGAATTCTTGCCAAATATCCAACCCTTGCGTTAAAGCTTCACCAGATCTGTTTTCAACACCAACACTAGTGATCACATCATTATACTCTGCCGCACGTACTTGCGTAAGAGGAGCAAATGATTGGAGAATAACTCCCAAACAAAGAATAAGGATCTGAATCCAAGATCTTATTTTCTTGTTCATTTAATCTTCCTTTCTTATAATATTCAGTTGTAAATGTACAATGTAATAGTAAACTAAATGATTGTCCCCAACTAATCACCATTCTCCTTTTTCAAGCGAAAATTATTAGCCACATTACATCCACATTTTATCATACTATGAAGAAAAAGGCTAGAACTATCAAACAAATTTTTACAGAATAATTTATTTTTTTCTCTATTAAGAAATGATCCTTTTTCCTTTAAATTTACTCGTTGACAAGCCAGTATATACCAGTTAAAAACCAATACAATAAACAGTATTTTTTTGCACATTTTATTTTTAAAAATGCATTTTCACTTATTTAAATACGTCTTTTAGGATTGCATTGTTTATGCCAACATTACTAAATGATTTTTCTGTCATAAAAAAGACCAGGAAAACCTGGTCTTTCTTAGTCACCACTAGATTCATATTCTAGCTAGTGCCTCTAATCTTCTTTTTTACCTTTAGTGGCCACTAGACCTGCACTCAAGCCAAGAAGAGCTAGGCCTGCTGCTAGAGCTGCTTGACTTTCTGCACTTCCTGTATTTGGTAACTGTTCTTTTTGAACCTGACTAGCTTCATTTGAAGAAATTTCTTTTGTATCTGCTTTTTCTGATACTTGTGGTTTTGTAGATTTTTGAGGTACTGGTTTAGTTGTTTCACTAGCCGTACCAACTTCTACAATGCGATCTTGAGCCATGACTTTATCATAGCTTTCTTTTTCAGTTCGCTTGCCATTTTCAACTTCGATCAAGTGAACACGGATACCTTTTTGACCTTCTTGGAGAACACGAGTTTGACCCAATGGAAGCTGATCATTCTTTTGTTCCTGAACCTTGAAATCAATTGTTTCTTCTTCGATTACAAGTTCTGGTCTGTTAAGGACTAGGTTCTTCACTTCATCTTCTGGAAGAGAAGTTCCTGGTTTAGTGCCAACTTCTACTATACGATCTTGAGCAGCGACTTTATCGTAAGTTTCTTTAAGCTGACGTTTTCCATTTTCCACTTCAATCAAGTGAAGACGAATACCTTTTTGACCTTCTTGTAGGACACGAGTTTCTCCTAGGTACAACTTATCAGACTTACGCTCCTGAACCTTGAAGTCGATGGTTTCTTCTTCGACTATAAGTTCGGGTCTGTCGAGGACAAGGTTCTTCACTTCGTCTTCCGGAAGAGAGGTTCCTGGTTTTGTTCCGACCAAGACGATGCGGTCTGTCGGAGTCTCTACCACTTCACGGAGTTTTTCTTCCTTACTTCCACTAGGATTAACCGCTGTGAAGATCCGTTCCTTACCAACTTTTCCTTCTTGTTCTACACGAGTTTCACCTAGATACAGGGTTGAATCCTTTTTCTCAACTGTCTTGTAAGCCAAATCTTTTTCAACAAATTCGAGTTTTTGGAAGATCTTCTTGTACAGCAGACAACAGTCTTCTCAGAAACTGGTTTTTTTCCTTAGTCAAGTGGATACGGTATTCCTTGACTTGTTTTTCCACTTTCTGAAACAAAGCGAACAAGTACTGGAAGGCTATCGTCTCCGCTATCTACAACTGTTGAAGCTACTTGATTGCTTTCTTCGACTGAGACTTTTGGACGTTGACCTTTATAGGTGATTTGGTAGTCTTGACGATCTTCAGCGAAATCAGGAAGCTCTTTTCCATCTACAAGAATCTTCGATTGGGTACTTTCTTGAGGCAATTCACTTGGTGCAAGGAAGGTCATCTCAATCATCGCAACACCGCTCTTGTCAGCTTTACGCTCCATACGCCATCTCATGGCTTTGGCTTTGACAGCTTTAAATGTTACGTTGATTTCATCACCAGCTGCAATGTCTTTATCCGCACGATAAGGCACAGTTTCCCAATTTTCTGGATTGTTGAATGGATGGCCTGCGTCGTAGGCTTGATAGTTTGAATAGTAGGTAGGTACTTCAAAGTCTGGGCCAATATAGCGTTCCAAAACGAGTTTAGATGGGGCATCCGTACCACTATCTGCAAAGAAATGAAGTTTGGCTTGCGCAACAGTCCGTTCTACAATCTTACCATTTTCACGGAAAATCACACCCGCTGATACCTCTGGGTTAGAAGATGGTGTTGGAGACCAGTTTGTCCAACGACGATTTTCTGAATGATTTCCGTCATTGAGATAGTCCACACGGTCATGGGAGTTTCTATCAATGTCGTTAGTGGCTGAAGCAAAGGCGCGGTTACTATTTTCATCATACTCTGGGTTATTTGAAAGAGATTCACCAAGTTTGTCTGTCACTCGTACAGTGAACTCAGCAACAAGATCACTACCAAGGACACGACCTCGAACGGTAAATTGACCTGCTTTTGTCAGATTTTCTGCTGGAACTTCTTCCCATTCAACTGCCAAATCTTTTGTTTCGTAACCGTCTTTACCTGTGAAGTAAACAGGAAGCTTAGTTGGCAATTCAAGCGGTTGCCCTACTTGTAGTAAGCGAGCTTGTTTGACCGCGGCAACTGGTTTACGAGAGAGCAAGTCTTTATTGCTTGTAAAGTGTAGACGGTATTCTCCTAGGATGTCACCATTTTCAGCTTTCGCGATAACACGAACTGGCTCACCTTCACGAACGCTTGGAACGACGGTAGCGAGACCATTGTTGCTAACACTTGCTGTTACTGCAGGAACTTTTCCATCTACAGACTCAAGATAGTAGTCTGTCAAATCAGGATTGAAGTTTGCTAAGTCTTTACCGTCAACTTGGATTCTTGTTTGTCCTTGTTTGGCTGCTGCGACTTGTTTCGCAAAAATTTGTACTTCTGTGATAGACGTTCCTTTCTTGCTATCAAGTCGAACCATACGAATGCGAACCGCATAGGTCTCAACTTTATCAAAGCTAAAATGATTCATTTCTCCAGCTTTTAATTGAGCTGGTGCTTTGAGATTGCTTACCTCTTTCCAGTTTGCAGGATCATTAAAGGCATGGTTTTCCTCACCTACAAAGCTAGGGTTTTTTTAGGGGCTGTTGGAACGGTCTTACCGACATAATATTCAATCACATAAGACTTCGGTACACCAACTCCGTGGTCTTCGTGGAATCCGACACTTAAGTTATCAACAGAGCGTTTGCTCAAAAATACCTGAATCTCCGAATAGGACACCAACTGAAGCTTCTGGATTAGTACGGTTCCAGTTTGTCCAACGGTTAGCTGGGCGGTCATTAAAGGAAATCAATTTATCGTTGACGTTTGAAACAGGATCAGTTGGATTTGAGTCTGAAGCAAAGGCAAGTGGCAATTCTGAACCGGTCCATTGGTCAGAAATATTTGCTCCCTTCTCAGTTTGAGCAGATACGCGAACATGAAGTTTAGTTGTTAATTGCGTACCTTCTAGGCGACCATTAACTGTAAAGACACCTTCCTTGGCGTATTGGTCTGGACGAATCGTATCCCATGTAACCTTAGCTGATGAAACGTGACCATTTGAATCGTAGGTGCGAACACTTTCTGGTAATTGCGGCGCTTCTGCAATTGGAGTTGTCACACTGACTTCTTCAACTGAAACGATGCCTTCTACAGAGACTTTTGCACGCGCCTCAAGGTCAATACCTTCAACTTTACCTAGAACTTCAAAGGTTTGATAGGAGTCGAGTTTTTCTTTTGGAATGGCTTGCCATGTGACTTTGTGGGCTTTAGGGAAACCTTTGTCATACTCAACTGTTACTGTTGCTGGAAGGCTTGGTTCTTGATGCAAGTCTGTTACTACGTTCACTGGACGAATAGATTGCGCAATCTTCTTCTCTGTGTTGGCTTGGATCGTGAGATCGATTTGACCTCTAGCCCCCTCATATTCTGCTTTGAGAGTGACTGTTCCTGGCCTATGTAACTCAAGCATTCCTTTACGAACTGCGACTTCCCCTTCACCACTTGTAGAGAAGTTTACTTTATCAGCTGGTAAAACTGCTTGTGTTCCGTCTTGATAGTGAGCGAGTACAGACAATTTCACTGTTTGGTCTTCTTTAAGACCGTCAGCTTGCTCCACTTGTAGGCTCAAGTGGTCAATTTTCGGTGCTTCTTCAAGGAATTGAATTGCATAGGTTTGAAGAGGTCCACCATCTTTTGGTTGAACATAGATGCTTGCACGCATGCCGTTTGCTGCACTTGCTTGGACTACAGTAACATCCGCATTTTCAGCACTTGCTACAACTTCTGGCAAGGATGCACCGTAAGCAAGAGTTCGATATTGCATTGGATTTTGAGTAGTAAGACCAGTGACAGATTCGCCACCAACCGTTACAGTTGGTACTGCAGGTGCCACAGGATTGCCTTCTTCTACCACAAGAGTAGCATGAATGGTTTCTCCTCCTAGTTGGCCAGTCATTTGAATACGTGATCCTGCAACTGACAGTTTAGCTTTATCTGCTTCCGAAATCTCCCACTTATCAACTTCGTATTCTTGTACGCTTCCATCCGTAACAGCAATAGAAACGTATTTATCAACAGCGCTCAAGTCTGTTCCTGGAGCAACACGCTTAACAGTTGGAAGCTCATTTGCGATTGCTAGAATTTCGACACGGGCCTCAACTTCGCGTCCGTCTGCCATACCTTTAACAGTCACAACTCCTGCTTGGCTCACATCAACTGAAGACCAAGTTACTGGACGTTTTTCACGACTGCCATCACTGTAGATAAAACCGACTGTCTTCGGCATTTTTGGCTCTTTCTCAATAACAGTACGTACTTTTGGTACTTCTGTACCTAAAACAGTCTTTTCTTGTCCTTCTTTCTTACCTGTAAAGACAGTGACTTGGTCCGATTTCAAGAGATCTGAATGAGCTGTCAGTGTGAATTTACCTGCTTGCTCAGTTGATTTAACAATGGCAACCCCTTTACCGTTAAAGGCTCTGCGAATCCAAGAACCATCTGCTTGTGCCTTATAACGTTCACGGCTGGCTTGTTCCCCATTATCTACACCGACAAGTTGACCTTGGCCATGTAATTGGAAGCGAACCAGATTATTAGCAGTTGGTACCACATTTCCTTCACTGTCTACGATTTCATAGTAGATGTAGGTCAAGTCTTTTCCATCTGCTGCGATTGCGTGTTCTTCCTTGACGAGGCGAACTCCTGCAGGTTGGCCTGCAGTAGTGATCTTATCACGTGCAATTTCTTTTCCAGCTTCATCGCGAGCTACAGCTTCTAAAGTACCTGGTTGGTAAGCAACCTTCCACTCAAGGTAGAGTTCCTTGGCATTGGCACCTTCTTGGTAGGTACGGCCATCACTGGTTTGTTTTTTGTTAAATTTCTTAACTCCAAGAGATTGACCATTCAAGAACAATTCAACGCTTGCAGCGTTTGAGTAAGCACGAACTGGGATTTTTCCGTCTGAATCTTCAACTTTCGATGCCAATTCTCTATTTTCCCAGTTCCAGTGAGGAAGAAGGTGTACCATCGGTTTCTTCTTGGCAGAAACCCATTGGCTTTGGTAGAGATAAAAGTCATGTTTTGGAATACCTGCTGTATCTACGATACCAAAGTAAGAGCTCTTAACGGGAGTTTGGTTTTGGTTGTGCCATGGTGTAGGTTCACCGATATAGTCCGTACCTGTCCAGATAAACTGTCCAGCATAGCCAGCGTTGTCACGGTCAAAGGTCCATGAATCTGTTGCCGTTTTACCCCAGCCAACTCGGTCATTACCATAGTCAGACTGTTCGTAATGACGCTCAGGTCCGTTACTATGTTTCAATTCCTGTTCAGGGCGATAGTAACTTCCACGTGTACGGGTAGCTGAAGATGTTTCAGAACCGTAAATCAACCAGTTTGGATGTTTCGCACGAAGTTTCTTGTAGTTATCTTCTGAATAGTTGAATCCAACCGCATCCAGTTCATTAGCAATTTTCTCATGATCACCGCTACCATCACCAAAGCGGAACTTATCTGCTCCCATAGTAACATAACGTGTAGTATCAACATCTTTAATCACTTTACTAAGCGTTTAACCGTTGCAAGAGAGTGAGCATTGCCGTTAGCTTCACCGATTTCATTCCCGATAGACCACATGAAGACAGCTGGGTTGTTTTTATCTCTTTCGACCATGGTACGAAGATCATAGTCAGACCATTTTTCACCTTTTCTAGCTTCTGGGTGAGTAGCGTCTTTTTCAAAGAAACGTCCGTAGTCATAAGGTTTCTTGCCATTATACCACGTATCAAAGGCCTCTTCCTGAACGAGCAAACCAAGTTCTGCCGCGATTTGCAAGGTCTGTGGACTTGCAGGGTTATGAGTTGTACGGATGGAGTTAACGCCCATCTCCTTCATTTGTTTGAGACGACGGTATTCTGCTTTATAATTTTCTTCTGCTCCAAGCGCTCCGTGGTCATGGTGCAAGGAAACACCATGGAATTTAATTCGTTCACCATTCAAAGAGAATCCTTCATTTGGAGTCCAATGATAGTAACGGTAACCAAACAGATCCTTCTTAGCATCAACCAATTGACCGTCACGGTATACACGCGTAATCAATTCGTACAAGGCAGGTTTGTCATTTAAAACGGTCCAGAGTTTTGGTTGTTGAACTTCTAAAATCGCATCTAGGCTTGTTGATTCATGTGCTTTCAAGGTACGGCTCGCTGTACGAACCAAACCTGTTACAGCCTGACCACCACGTTCAACGATTTGATACTCTGCCACCAGTTCATGGTCTTTATCATCTGTATTGACGATTTTGCTGGCCACATGCGTTTCAACCTTGCCATGTTGCTGTTGTTCTAGTTTTGGTGTTAAGATAGTTGTTCCATTTTTTTCAACATGAACCTTATCAGTCACTTGCAAGGTTACATCACGGTAGATACCACTACCTGAGTACCAACGGCTACTTGGCTGTTTGTTAACCGCATGGACAGCAATCACATTCTCACGACCATCTTTGTGAAGGTATTTGGTGATATCGTATGAGAACTGGTTATAACCATTTGGATAATGCCCCACTAACTGGCCATTGACATAGACTTGAGAGTCCATATAGACACCATCAAAGGTCACTCGAACATTTTTCTTGAGATCTTTTTCATCAAGTTTAAAAGTCTTGCGATACCAAGCTTCACCACCATTGAGCTGTCCACCCTCGTTTTGGGCAGGTGACTGATGGTCAAAATCGTTAAAGATACTCCAGTCGTGTGGGAGATCCAATTTTTGCCATGTTGATACATCTGCATCTGATTTCACAGCTTCTTTAGGATTCGCATTGAGTTTAAAGTGCCAATTTTGATTAAAATTCACTTTTCTATCTTCAATCATTTGATTCACTTCTTCATTTGTAGCGACTTTTCAACTCTTCCTTGACAGGCTTTTTCCTGACTTGAAGCTTGAGATTCTACCTTTGGAGCTGTTTCTTCAGGTTTTAGAGATGCTTTCTCCTCTTTTTGGAGCTACAGGTTCCTCTTCTTTCTTCTCTGGTTTGCTTGCTTCAATTGGAGCGACTTGACTTTTGGTCGACACTTGCGAGCATCCTTGTGCTCTGCTACAGCTTGATCTTCTTTTTCCTCCACTGCCGGACTTTTCCTCTTTTGCTTGTTCCACAGTGTGGGTGATAGGAGTTTCATCCGCGAAAAACTGGTGATTCTCCAATGACACTTCCTCCAAATAGAACCGCACAGGTTCCAATCATGACAGAGCAAGCGCCTACGGCAAACTTACGAATGCTGTAGACTCTTTTTACGATTCCAATGGCCTTTTTCCATAAAATCCTCCTTTAGTAACCGCTTCCATTTTTCTTGTAAGCGTATTACTTTTTTCATAGCCTTTTACCCTTATTTTTATAAAAATAATATAGGAAATTTCAATACCCTAAACACAAAAAAATCATATTTTTTTGATTGTTTTTTTCTAAAAATTTGTAGAAGATTCGAAAAAAAGTGAATGTAGATTTAGAACAAAAAAACAAACAAATTTTTTTGACACTCAGTTCAATATTATAAAAAAAGTTCCTTTTGTAAGGAACTCCTTTTACTTATAATTAAAGATCCCCCTGCCAACTTATCAGCTAGCTTGGGAAAGAGGGTATAAAACTTATGGGCTAGGTTCAACAAAACTGGGAGATTGAGTTCCCGTTTGTTTTTTCCTATGAGTTTTGACAATCTTTCTAGCGACTACATCTGGTTCTAAGAGAAAGCGGTCAACCGACTTGAGGTAGCTCCCATCTGGGTCTGCCTGGTCAAAAAAGGCAGTACGAATCGGTCCTGGATTAACCGTCGTTACATAGACACCATAGGGCATCAGTTCGAGACGCAGAGCGTTTGAAAATCCAATAGCCGCAACTTGGTCGCTGAGTAGAGACTGGACTTACTAGTCGCTATCAAACCTGCCATGCTGACGATATTGATGATGTGGCCTTTTCGGCTTTCCTTCATGCGAGCTCCAAGACGACGAGACAGATTCATCAGAGCAAAGGTATTGACCTCAAACATCTGGTGAATGTCTTGATCAGAGATCTTGTCGAAATCTTCAAAAATTCCATAGCCAGCATTGTTAATCAAGACATCAATCTTGCCATAACGGAGATAGAGGTCAGCTACCAGAGCTTCTAGGGCTGAGTCATCAGTAATATCGATTTCAATCCATTCTACATGAGGATGCTTTGCATATAGTTGGGCTAGTTTTTCCTTGTTTCTACCTAGTAAGATGAGTTGGTCATTTGGCAAGAGTTTGATCATTTCTTGGGCTAAGCCACCGCTTGCCCCAGTGATGATGATGGTACGCATCTCTATTCCTTTCAAAGTTTTGATCAATTTAATGAAATCTTTTTCCAGCTAAATAATGAGCATAGGCTTGATCAATGACAGGAGCAAACAGATGATAATCCTCCCAGCTACCTAAAAATTCTAAAGGCAAGTCATATAAGTCATTGACTACAAATTCGGAATAATCATCCATATACTGATGTTCATAATAGTCATTTACAAAAGCCTGAAAATCCTTTGTAATATCCATTGTTCCCAGTTTACCATCGCACCAGTCTAAAAGATAATCAACACCCAAAGTTTGCTCGTTTTTTACACTTTGGAATACCGTTTCTTCATCAGGAAACATCAATTCTTTTGCATCATGCAGGATGAGCCAAGTAACGAAAAAACCGATATGATTCGCAGCCCAACGATAAATCTCCCGATAATCTTTTTGAGTTAACTCTTCTTTTTGTAATGAATAGCTGTGCAAGTAGTTGGTTAAGGCATTCTCAAAATACCAATCCGCTTTATCCAATAAACGATTTTCAACAGTCATCTTAATTCCCTCTCAACGAACTGTAACATTATAACTCAACCTCTTCCAAGTCTTTGACGACATGGACATTCTCAAAAATACTAGCTGCATCTTTCTTAAGCTGACTAATATCCTTTGATAGGAAGCGGGCACTGATATGGTTGAGCAAGAGGCGCTTAGCACTGGCTTCTGCTGCTACTTGTGCTGCCTGCATATTGGTTGAGTGACCGTGATTGCGAGCAATTTTTTCATCTCCCTTGCCATAAGTCGACTCATGGACAAGGACATCGGCATTGACAGCTAAACGCACACTAGCATTGGTTTTACGGGTGTCACCCAGAATGGTGATAATCTTACCTGGACGGGGAGCTGAGATATAGTCTGCTGCCTTGATTTCAGTTCCATCTTCGAGAACAACGTCCTGGCCGTTTTTGATCTTTCCAAAAAGCGGACCAAATGGAACACCAGCAGCCTTAAGTTTTTCAGCATCCAAGGTCCCTTCTAGATCCTTTTGCATGACACGATAACCAACGCAGAAAATAGTGTGGTCCAGCTCCTCTGCATACACAGTGAATTTATCGGTCTCAAAGATTTTCCCTAGAGAATCTTGGTCAAACTCATGAAAATGAATGCGGTAAGGCAGACGAGAGCCTGACACACGAAGGCTGGTTAAGACAAATGACTTGATTCCTTGCGGTCCATAGATGTCCAAATCTGTCTGCTCTTCATTGGCCTGAAAAGCACGGCTAGAGAGAAATCCTGGCAATCCAAAGATGTGGTCTCCATGCAGGTGGGTGATAAAGATTTTGCTGACCTTCCGTGGTCGAATCGTGGTTTCCAGAATGCGATTTTGCGTTCCTTCTCCACAGTCAAAGAGCCAAACTTCGTTAATCTCATCCAAGAGTTTCAGGGCGAGACTTGAAACGTTGCGGGCTTTAGAGGGCTGACCGGCCCCTGTTCCTAAAAATTGAATATCCATTCGATACTTTCTAATTAATCAATATATAACATAGCTGTGCGATTTTCCGATCGGAAATAGCGACTGCCAGAAAAAGCAACAGCTTCTTGCAGTAAATCCTCTTGGCTGTAGCCTTTGAGACGCTTGCGACCATCTGCTAAACTTTCTAAATCAGTCAAAGCTGTGAGATTCTTCACACTAACAACTTCTTCATCTCCGACAGGCTTCATGTAAATCTTTCCAGACTCCTCAAAGACTAGTTGATGGGGGAAAATTTGCGCAATCTCAAAAAGTAAGTCATCCGAGATTTCCTCTTCATTTTCAGAGAAAATTCGCCCCAAGCCCTCACTCTCATAGCAAAATCCAAAAGATTTGCCAGATAAATTAAGACGAATAAAAGGCTTATTTTCAAAGGTGAAACTTGGATCAGCATTGTAGAGATTCAGTTCATGACTGACTTCTAAAAAATAATCCGTCGCAGCTTCAGGACTCTTTTTCTGGTAGAGTTCAGCAAAGTAGGCATTGACTACACTCGGAGGAGGTGTGATGAGAGCCAACTGCTCTTGCTCTGTTTTGCCAGCTAGAAGTTGATCCAGATAGACCTTATCCAAACTTGTATAACCCCCATACTTTAGAGCCAAGGTTTTAATATCAGTCATAAAATTCCTCTAACCTCCATTTGTTTTTCTCGGAAATGTAGCCTGTAATCACTTCTCCATCATCTTGGTAGTCACGATCTTCAAGAATCGCTACACTTTCCAAATCATGAATCTTGTAGGACTTAGAAAAAGGCACCCGTAGAGTAAAGGCTTCAAAAATCTCCTTGATTTTTTCTAAAAATAAAGCCTGCAACTGCTCACGACTATCCTCAGACTTGGCAGAAATGAGGGCATACGGCGTTTGAGTAGGCGTAAAATCCTCCACCAAATCCGCTTTATTGTAAAGAGTCAAGCGAGGAATATCCTCCATATCCAAGTCTTTCATGATAGACAGAACCGTTTTTCATGCTCCTCGTGATAAGGATTGCTGGCATCGATGACATGAACCAAAAGATCCACATGCTTGCTTTCTTCCAAAGTTGACTTGAAACTGGACACCAATTCAGTTGGCAAATCCTGGATAAAACCAACCGTATCAGTCAAGGTAACCTGAAGATTGCCCCCAAGATGGATACTCTTTGTCGTCGCATCCAGGGTCGCAAACAGCTCGTCTGCTTCGTACTGGGTCTTACTGGTTAAGCTGTTCATGATAGTTGATTTCCCAGCATTGGTGTAGCCAATCAAGCCAATCTTAAAGGTGCTTGACTCCAAGCGTTTTTCTCTGACTGTCGCCCGATTTTTCTCTACCACCTTGAGCTGGCGTTCGATATCTGTGATTTGATTGCGAACACTACGACGGTTCAGTTCCAACTGACTCTCACCTGGACCACGGGAACCAATTCCCCCTGCCTGACGGCTGAGCATGATTCCTTGACCAACCAAGCGAGGCAAGAGATATTTGAGCTGGGCTAGGTGGACTTGGAGTTTCCCCTTCATGGCTTCGAGCCCGCATAGCAAAGATATCCAAAATCAACTGCATACGGTCAATGACCTTGACACCCAGAACTTCCTCTAGATTGACATTTTGCCGTGGTGTCAGACGGTTGTTGACAATGACAGTAGTAATTTCCTCAGCATCCACCATGAGCACAATTTCTTCCAACTTACCAGATCCGACAAAAGTCTTGGAGTCATACTTTTCACGTTTTTGCCTGTAGCTATCTACAACGACTGCTCCAGCAGTCTTAGCCAGACTGGCCAACTCTTCCATGGACAGGTCAAAATTATCCATGCCCTGCAGTTCAACACCAATTAGCAGGACCCGTTCTTCTTTTTTCTCCGTTTCAATCATTTAAAAACTCCTCAATCTGGCTTAGAATACGCTCCTTCACGCCAGACTCTCCTATCTGATAAAAGGTCACCTGCATGCGATTACGGAACCAGGTCAACTGACGCTTGGCAAAACGACGGGTAGCCTGTTTGAGACTCTCACTAGCTTCCTCTAAAGTCTGCTCCCCACGGAAATATGGAAATAGTTCCTTGTAGCCAATTCCTTTGGCTGCCTGCGCATCAGGGTAATGGTCAAAAAGCCAATTGGCCTCATCCAAAAGCCCAGCCTCAAACATTAGATCCACTCGGTTGTTGATACGTTCATAAAGCTGACTACGCTCATCATCTAAGCAGATAATCAGAGGTTCATACAAAGTCTCTTGATTTTCCAAATCCTGACCAAAATGGGCAATCTCCAAGGCACGCATAGCACGACGACGGTTAAACTGGGGAATTTCAAGACCTGCTTGCTCCACGAGATGGGCTAATTCCTCATCTGAATAAGGCTCCAAGCTAGCCCGATAAGCTAAAATCTCCTCATGAGGTGTTTCTCCACCTAGATGGTATCCTTCCAGCAAGCTCTGGATATAAAGCCCTGTACCACCCGCGATAATAGCAAGCTTACCACGGTTATGAATATTCTCAATAGCCTTCTTAGCTTCTGAAACAAAATCAAAAGCCGAGTAAGACTCGGTCACCTCTCTGACATCAATCAAATGATGAGGAACAGCTGCTTGCTCCTCTGGGCTAGCCTTGGCCGTCCCAATATCTAGCCTTCTGTATACTTGCTGACTGTCACCGCTGACCACCTCTCCACCAAAGCGCTTAGCTACTTCAATAGCAAGGGCTGTTTTCCCAACAGCAGTCGGTCCAACAATCACAATTATTTTTGTTTTCATCTTTTTTCCTTGAAAAATTTCCATTTTTTCGTTACTATTATTATATCACAAAAAGTTAAGTCAGAAAAATGCTACCACTTAAGGAGCCTGGCTGATCGGAAAGATAAAGGAGGAAGACTCATGGCTAAAGGATTCGCTAAAGGTCTTGTAACAGGTGTCGCAGGAACTGTCGCTGCCGTTGCAGGTGCAGTATACGCAATTAAAAAGAAAGTGATTGAGCCAGAAGAGCAAAAAGCAGCTTTCATCGAAGAAAACCGTAAAAAAGCAGCTCGCCGTCGCGTATCACATTAAGCAACAAAAGAAGTTGAGAAATCTCAACTTCTTTTTATTTTCTTTTATAGTCAATGAAAATCAAAGAGCAAACTAGGAAGCTAGCCGCAGGTTGCTCAAAGCACTGCTTTGAGGTTGTGGATAGAACTGACGAAGTCAGTCACCATACCTACGGTAATGCGACGCTGACGTGGTTTGAAGAGATTTTCGAAGAGTATTAAATAGCCAAATCAAACTTCAGTTGTGGCTTAACCGGATCATAGTCAACTAACTCAAAGTCCTCCGCTTTGATATCAAAGAAATTGGTCCCATCAGGAACATTTAAAACCAAGCGTGGTTGGCAGTTTGACGGCTCACGACGAAGCAATTCCTGAGCTTGTTCAAATTGATTATCGTAGATATGAAGGTTGTTGATAAAATAGAAAAACTTCCCAACCTTCCAGCCAAAGTGTTTAGCAATCATCATTTGAAGAGCTACGTACTGCATAGCGTTAATGTGGTGAGCCACCAGCATGTCATTCGAACGCTGGGTCAAAGTCGCATCCAGATAGATTTCCCCATCAACCCGACGGACATCAAACATGGTCTGAAAGGCGCATGGAAGAAGACCATCTGTCTCCTCAAAAGCTTGGTAATCCCAGAGCGAGATGATATTGCGGCGGTTCCAAGGGTTGGCTTCTAACTGCTTGAGAATCTTGTTGATGATATCGTGTTTCTTAACAACTGCCCCATAGCGCTCACCGATGGTCCCCGTTTCTCCCACTTCCCAGTCATTCCAGTAGTGAACATTGTACTTGTTATTAAGCACTTCTAGGCTATTAGACTGGTCTTGGTAAATCCAGAGCACTTCCTTGATGGCAGATTTGATCGCAATGGGACGCAAGGTCGTGATGGGGAATTCCCCTTTAGACAAATCATACTCCGCAAAGGCACCCGTTACGTACTTGGAGTTGGCAACAGTCCCATCCTTGTACTTGGGACGAGCCTGCTCAGAAAAGACACCGTTTTTGAGGATTCGTTCAATATTTTCTTTAAAAATCGTATCTGCTTTTGTCATTTACTCTCACCTCATTTATTGTCCTAACTAGTATAGCATAAAAAAAGAAAGGAGGAAAATCACTGGCTTTAAAGTAGTGTTTTTCTCCTTTTATGATCTTATTGCAATACAAGTGATGCTGCTCCGATAACTCCAGCGTCATTTCCTAGAGTTGCAAGAGCTAGTTTAGTTGTTGTGCGTACTTGTGGGAAGGTATTTTCATCGTAGACTTTTTGAACACCTTGGAGAAGGAATTCTCCAGCTGCTGACACCCCACCACCGATAACGATTGTTGATGGGTTTAGGATTGAGCCGATATTAGCACAAGCGATTCCCAAGTAACGTGAGAAGTTTCGGTAAACGATCAAGGCAAGGTCATCCCCTTCTTTTGCAAGGTCAAAGACAGTTTTAGCAGTTACTTCTTCACCGTCATCAATCAAGCGTTTCAAGGCTGCATCGCCTTCGTATTCATCTGCATAACGACGAGTCAAGTTGACAATCCCTGTTGCGGAAGCAACTGTCTCAAGACAGCCTTTTTTACCACAGGTACATGCGATTGGTTGGTCAAAGTCAACAGTGATATGACCAAGCTCACCAGCAGCACCAGCAACACCGTGGAGCAATTTGCCTTCAGCCACGATACCGCCACCAACACCTGTACCAAGTGTCATAAAGACAACGTCCGGTTGGTTGTCACCAGCCCCCATCCAGCGCTCACCAAGAGCCGCCACGTTGGCATCATTATCGATGAAGAATGGAATACCCAAGGCTTTTTCAATCTTTTCTTTAATTGGTTGAAGGGTTTTCCAGTTTAGGTTGTAGGCACCAATAACAGTTCCTTTTTCACGGTCAACCACACCAGGTGATCCCATCCCAATCCCTCGGAAGTCCGTAGCTGACAATCCAAGCAAGTCCAAACGATGTTGAATAGACTCAATCATATCATCTACGATATGACTTCCCTCATCCAAAATATTAGTCTTGATAGACCATTTTTCTTGGATTTCTCCCTCTTGAGTTAAAATTGCAAACTTGATAGATGTTCCACCAAGGTCAATCCCAATAATCTTTTGACTCATCGTCTTCTCCTTTTTAATTGAAAATGCTTACAGACATAGTATAACAAAATCGTCTCTTTTGTGCAAAGGTTTGCATTAACTTCCTAGAAATTATTCTGATTTATGGTTTCCAAAGACCAGAACCATCTACGTAGTATCTGCCACCATCAACTCGCTCATTCTTTGCCATTTTACCATCTGATTTCAAATAGTAATTTCCTTGCCAAGTATTACGAGCGTATGAACCATCTGATTTCAAGTAGTACCAAGATTGATAAGAAGAGTCATATATCCACTCACCTTGTGCCATTTTACCGTTCGCTTTGAGATAAAAAGCGCCTTGCCAAGCATTTTGGGCATAGGATCCATCTGATTTCAAATAATACCAAGCTTGGTATGATGAATCATAAATCCATTCACTTTGAGCCATCTTTCCGTTTGCTTTAAGGTAGTAACTTCCTATCCATGTGTTTCGTGCATACGAACCATCCGATTTGAGATAATACCATCCCTTGTAATATGAGTCATATATCCACTCACTCTGAGCCATTGTTCCATCTGATTTGAGATAGTAATCTCCTTTCCAAGAATTGGTTACTAGATTACCATTGTCAGAATAATAATACCAATATCTATCCTGCTTAACCCATCCACTAGAAGAAACTCTATTCTGTGGACTAGACTGGCGTGGTTTAAAGACTCCCCGAGGTGCATTTGCACGTTCACAAGCTATCCCATCACCATCTTTGTCTAGTCTTGAAGAATATCCAGGCTCTCCTCTATGGATATCAGAATAACCATTTTCCCATGCTTCTTTACAACTAGAAAAATGAATATTTTCTTCTGCACTAACCGGTTGAGCAAACAAACCTAAAATTGGAAAAACAGTAAGAATCACTTTCAGCAAAATTGTTTTTTTCATCATTTCCTCCTATAAAATGACATCGTTTTCTTTTTATTTTATCAAACTTAATTCAACAATTCAATATATACATTATATTTTTTGATTTATAAAGTTTATTTAGGATTCACTTCCAACTCATACAAACCTCTGACTGCGTTACAGCCATAGATAGCTTCTGCTTGGTTCAAGTCTGCCAAAGTCAGAACTTTTTCCTCTACCTGTCCTCTTTCCAGCAAATGCTGGCGGTAAATTCCTGGCAAAATCCCTAGACTGATAGGCGGTGTGTAGAGCTTACCATTAATTTTTAAGACCAGATTTCCAATAGAGGTTTCTAATAGCTCTCCTACCACATTATGGTAAATGATTTCCTGTTCCCCTAAGCTCAAGTGCGGTCTGTGAGTGGTTTTGAAGTAGGTAAATGCTTGCTGCAAATCAGCTTCTTGCAGACAAAGTTTGGCTTTGCAGAAACTTGGACTGAGGGGTGCTAAGATTTGGCGACTGAGTTCTATCTCTCCAGATTTGCTGAGGATTATTCGCAAACGGTAGTCTTGGTGGGAATCACAGGCCTGACACTCCATCTCTATCTTTTGTCTCAAGTCTTCCGGATCAAAAGGAAAGGCAAAATAACGACTCGCTTTTGTCAATCTTTCCAGATGTTGATCTTCAAAAAGCAGTTGTTTTTGGCTGATTTTCCCAGTTGTAATCAATTGGAAACGTGCTTGTTTACGATAGAGAACAGCCGCCTTTTGATGAACTTCACGGTATTCAGACTCCCAGGTGCTATCCCAAGTAATCCCGCCTCCAACTCCATAGATGGCTTGACCCTTGTAGAGTTGAATAGTTCGAATGGCGACATTAAAAATCCGGCGCCCATTTGGAAGCAAGAGACCAATCGTTCCGCAGTAGACTCCTCTGGGTTGTGGCTCCAAGTCCTTGATGATTTCCATGGTCGCAATTTTGGGAGCTCCCGTTATGGATCCACATGGAAAGAGCGAACGGAAGATTTCAACTAGGTCAACATCCGGTCGTAACTGACTCTTGATGGTCGACGTCATCTGCCAAACAGTCGAATACTGCTCCACTTGGCAAAGACGCTCCACGTGCTCACTCCCCACCTCAGAAATACGGTTCATATCGTTGCGCAAAAGATCCACAATCATCATATTTTCAGAGCGATTTTTAGGATCCTGTTCTAGCCAGCTAGCTTGGGCAAGGTCTTCTTGGTCAGTCACTCCCCGCTGGGTTGTTCCTTTCATTGGGCGAGTCGTTAATTCACGGTCATTTTGCTCAAAAAAGAGCTCTGGACTCATGGAAATCACTGTCATCTCGTCATGTTCCACATAGGCATTGTAGCCCGCCTCCTGCTCTACCACCATACGATTGTAAGTGGCAAAAGGATTGGAACTTAGTTCTTGCTTGAGTTGGACAGTGTAGTTGACCTGATAGGTGTCTCCCTGACGCAAATGATGGTGAATCTGGGCAATAGCCTTTCATAGTCTGTCGCAGATGTTTCTTCCTGCCACTTTGAAGGCAGATCTACTTCCTCATAAGTCAGAGGAATAGGCGATGTTTCTACCCTGTCATGAACTGTAAAATATAACAGATACTCTGCCAGTAAAGGAGCTTTATAAACTGCTAATTTCTCCTCAAATGCAGGTGCAGCCTCGTAACTGACATAGCCCACCACATAATAGCCTTGCTCTTGGTAGCTTTCCACTTGTGCTAGCAAATCCGCCACTTCTGCTAAATCTCTCGTTTTTAACTCTTTAATCGGCTGGGTAAAAGTGTATCTCTCCCCCAAAGCTCTAAAATCAATCACTGTTTTTCTATGCATATCTTAAGTATAGCACAAAAAAGCCAACCTAGAACAGCTAAATCCAGCTTTGTTTATTGATTTCTATAACGAAAAATCTTCTCTACCTTGCTTTTTTCTACTTTTGGCAATTCTCCATCAGACGGCGCCACTTCTTCTTGTAAAAACTGGTCCTATTTGGAGCACTTTACACAAAAATTCAACAAAAAAACAGGGAGAGTCTTGGTTTCTATACCCTTACTCTCTCAGTCTTTTGCTTTTCTTCTGTTACTACAGAATGATTTCACGGCTTTCTGATAGAATCTTGTGGATAATGCGCACGCGCACCTCCGATTAGTTTGGGACGACTAGCTAGAGCCGTTACATGGGCATGCCCAATTTCTCTCAAAGAGGGCGAATCGGAACCTGAACATGCTTGACATGCATGCCAATCGCAGTATCTCCGATATCCAATCCAGCATGGGCCTTGATAAATTCAACCTCAACTGGATCCTGCATAAACTTGAAGGCTGCCAACTGACCCGAACCTCCCGCATGAAGAGTCGGAAGGACACTGACGATTTCAAGACCAAACCGCTCTGCCACCTGACGTTCAACAACGAGGGCTCGATTGACATGTTCACAACCTTGAACAGCTAGATGAATTCCTTTTTCCTCTAGGATAGCTAGAATGGTCTTCACAATGATTTCCCCAATTTCTTGGCTGGATTCCTTGCCAATCTGACCACCTATCACTTCACTAGAAGAAAGGCCCAAAACAAAGATGGCTCCTTGCTTCAAATTAGCCTTGTCTATTACATCTTCTACAATCTGGCTTGTTGCTCTTTGAATGTCTTTTTCCTTCATACTTGATACCTCTTTTGTCACTATCTATCATATCTTTTTTTACTGATTTTATCAAGGCCAACAAGTCATTCTGATTTTTAAAAGCAAAACTCCCAGAATAGACTGGGAGTTAGCTAATTACTATTTTATTAATGCATATTTCAACTATCGTCCCTTTTTCGGGTGCAGAATTGATCTTCATCTGATAGTTTTCTCCAAAATGAAGTTTGAGTCGTTGGTCGACATTTTGAAGGCCAACTCCCCCACGTTTGAGCTGACTTTGACTGCTATCGCCAGGATTTTGGAAACCAACACCATCATCCTCAATGCGGATGACAAGCCCTGTATTCTGTTTCTGAACAGAAACTTTAATATGTCCCTGACCTTCCTTCTCCTTGATACCATGGTAGAGGGCATTTTCTACAAGAGGTTGCAACACCAGTTTAGGCAAGACTAAATTATCAAAGTCAGGTTCTTCATCAATCTCATACTCCAGCTTATCACCATAGCGTTGTTTCTGGATAAAGAGGTACTGGCGGACATGATTGATTTCATCAGAGAGGCAAATCAAATCCTTTCCTTGATTGAGCGCCAAGCGGAAATAGGTTGCCAAGGACTTGGTCACCTGAACCACTCGCTGACTATCCTGAAACTCAGCCATCCAGATGATAGTGTCCAAGTATTATAGAGGAAATGGGGGTTAATCTGGCTCGACAGTGCTTGAAGTTCATACTGCCGGGTTGCTTCTTCCTGCCTGCGCACATCTGCCATCAACTGATCAATCTGATCCAACATAGCATTAAACTGGCGAGTCACTTCTCTCAGTTCATAGGCGCCAGCTTCTTTGGCTCGAAGATTTTGTGTACCAGAAGCAATTTCCAGCATGGTTTCTCTCAGATCCTTCAAAGGGGCAATCCAGCGTTTGAGACTGAACCACACCAAGCAGATACAGGCAAGAAGAGATAAGGCACTAGCACCAAGCAAGGTCCACATGAGTTGACTCCGAACCTGGTCTAACTTCTCCAACGAAGACACGCCTATAACCGTCCAATCAGTCCCTGCAATCTTTTCCTGACTGACGTAGGATTGGTGATCCAGCGTATAGCCCTGCCCCGTCTCGATGTAGGGTTTCATGGCCTCCATTTCACTTGCTGAGCTATAGACAGTACGTTTAGGATGGTAGACAAATTCATGGTTTTCATTGATGATAAAGGCAAAGCCCTGCTGGCCCAACTGGAGTTGGTTGAGATAGGCTTCCAGAGTTTCATAGGAAATATCCAAACGAAGTACGCCAAGATTGGCCCCCTCTGCATCAACCAGTTCTTGAGTGACAGAAATAACCCACTGACTATCCGATTTACGAGCTGGTGTCAAAACTGGCTTAGCTCCCTGATGAATAGCCTTTTGGTACCAATCCTCAGCCATCATATCTGAGGAAGTTTTCATCTGCACACTGTCATCTGTAGAAATGACCTGACCGGATTTGGTGACCAGTACCACCGTTTTCAGGTCCTGGTCTGCCTTTAAGATGGTCAAAAACAGATCTCGAATTCCCTTGGCTTGGACTTGGTTAGGATTCTCAGCATAGGCTAGGACATCCTTCTGCTGAGTCAAACTGGTAGAGGTGGTTTCTAATTTTTTGATATAAGACTGAATAAAGTGGCTAGTTTGGCTAATGGTCGTTTGGCTATTACCCTCAATAGTGGCCTCAATGGCTGCTGAACTAGATTGATAATAGAAAGTCCCAACCAGAGCTAAGAGAATGAGAAAGACCAGAAAGATGGAAATAACCATTCTTACTAGGAGAGAAGAACGCTTCATCGGCCTTCTCCCTTCTTAAACTGACGAGGTGTCACACCTGCAATCTGTTTAAAACGTTGAGTAAAATAGTTCATATCTTCAAAACCAACCTTTTCGGCTATCTCGTAAATCTTTAAATCTGTAGTCAGAAGCAAGAGCTTGGCTTGTTTAACACGCTCTCTCACCAGATAATCCTGAAAGGGCAAGCCCAACTCTTTCTTAATCAAGGAGCTCAGATAAGTCGGACTAAAACCCAAGTCACTGGCCAAAGACTTCAAACTAAACTGACTGTCAGCTAGATGGGACTGGATTTTCTGAGCAATATTTCCCTCAAACTTATCAGTTAATAAATCTTGTAACTGCTCTTCTTTTTCTTCCTTGTCTAGTTTTTGCTTGATTTTCCCCAACATTTCCTCAATATCCTGACGAGAAAAGGGTTTGAGCAGGTAATCATCTACACCGAGTTTGACAGCAGACAAGGCATAATCAAAATCATCGTAACCTGTCAAAAATACCAGATGCACCTGAGGATAGGTTTCTCGGACCAGACTGGCCAACTGGATGCCATTTAGCTGAGGCATATTGATATCGGTTAAAATGATATCTGGCACCTGCTTTTGAATCAAATCCCAAGCCTGTCTTCCATTTTCAGCCTGACCGATGATTTCCATATCGTATGCTGCTACATTGACCAACTTGGTCAAGCCTTGTCTTACCAGATACTCATCTTCTACGATTAAGATTGTGTAGGTCATGCTCCGCTCCTTTACCACTTACTAGTATCAGTATAGCAAATTCTCCTCTAACTGCTTAGGAAAGACTTCTTAATCGACATAATCTAGTAAATAGGCATAGCCTTTTTCTTCCATTTGGTCTTTGGGAATAAATCGGATAGAGAGACTATTGATACAGTAGCGCAAGCCACCCTTGTCCTGAGGCCCATCTGTAAAGACATGGCCAAGGTGAGAATCTCCAACTCGACTTCTCACTTCCATGCGCGTCATATTGTAAGACTTATCTTCCTTGTAGGTAGCAACATCTGGACTGATTGGTTGGGTGAAACTAGGCCAACCACAACCAGACTCAAACTTATCCTTTGATGAAAAGAGGGGTTCGCCAGTTGCCACATCCACATAGATACCAGATTCAAATTTATCCCAGTAACGGTTTGAAAAGGCTCGTTCTGTTTGATTTTTCTGGGTAACTGCGTACTCCTCAGGTGACAAGGTCTTCTTCAATTCCTCATCACTTGGTTTAGGATATTTGCTGGCATCGATGACGGGATAGGCAGCCTGATTGACATTGATATGACAGTAGCCATTTGGATTTTTCTTGAGGTAGTCTTGGTGATAGTCCTCAGCCACCACAAAATTCTTCAAGTTTTCCTTTTCAACTGCCAGAGGTTGGTCGTATTTCTTAGCCACCTCATCAAAGACTTGGTTGATTACTTCCAAATCCTTGTCATCTGTGTAATAGACACCAGTACGGTACTGGGTCCCCACATCATTTCCTTGTTTATTTTTGCTGGTTGGATTAATGATGCGGAAGTAATGAAGCAGGATTTCCTTGAGGGAAATTTGATTGGCGTCATAGGTGACATGGACAGTCTCTGCATGGCCTGTTTGATTAATCAATTCGTACTTGGTTGTTTCCCCTCTACCGTTTGCATAGCCTGAAACGGCATCGGTCACTCCAGGCACGCGTGAGAAGTATTCCTCCACTCCCCAGAAACAACCTCCAGCTAGATAAATTTCGTGCAAGTCTGCGTCTTTACTCACTTCTGTTTTTTTCACTGTTTTTCCTCCTTGGCTAACTGACGCTTTCTCAATTTGCGAGCTGTCTGTCTGCCCTGCATTTCGCATCAATAGAAAATAGAAACCGGTTATGGCTAGGAGAATGACCCCTGCCAAGACAAAAAGTTTTACTTTATCATTCATAGCCTTTCTCTACCCCATTTCTTTCAATTCTTTTAAAATCATATCCTTATCCATAAAACCTGGTTGCGTTTTGACCAGCTTGCCTTCCTTGTCTATAAAGGCTTGAGTCGGATAAGAACGGACACCATAACTTTCCAAGAGTTTACCTGATGGATCAATTAAAACTGGAAAATTTTTATAATCCAAGCCCTTGTACCAATTCTTAAAGTCCGCTTCTGCTTGTTCCCCCTTGTGTCCAGGAGACACCACTGTCAAGACCACATAGTCATCACCAGCTTCTTTAGCAATTTCATCCGTATCTGGAAGGCTGGCTAGACAGATGGAACACCAAGAAGCCCAAAATTTGAGATAGACTTTCTTGCCCTTGTAATCAGACAAACGATAGGTCTTGCCATCTACACCTGTCAGTTCAAAATCAGCGACTTCCTGACCTTTAGTCGCAGTTTTCGAACTAACTTGTTCTGTTTTGGATTGCTCCCTCATAGTAGACTCGTCTGACATGTTTTTAGCCGAACAGGCTGCCAAACAACAGATTGAGCCTACTCCAAGGAGACATGTTTGCCATTTTTTCATTTCTTTTTCCTCTCTATTCAAATAATGTAGTCAAAATGGAAGCTTTTCCCAAAAGCACCAAGATTCCCATCACGATAATGAGAAAACCACCCACTTTTTTGAGGATTCCGAGGTAAGGATGGAGTTTTCGGAAATGTTTCAAAACATAGCTGGAGGCGAGAGCTAGAACTAAAAATGGTAGCGCCAAACCCAGCGTGTAAACCAACATGAGACCAGCTCCCTGCCAAGCTCCTGAACCACCTGAAGTAGCTAAGGCCAAAACAGAGCCCAAAACCGGCCCCTACACACGGTGTCCAAGCAAAACTAAAGGTCAACCCCAGTAAAAAAACGCCTGACTATAGCCATTAGCATTTTGACCCTGTCTCTTTAATTGTAGCCTTCTTTCCTTGTAGAGTCCCTGCAAATGTAAAACATCCATCTGGTGCAAGCCCAAGAGAATGATAATCGCACCCGTCACATACTGAAACCAAGAAGCATACAGCAAATTGCCTAAAAAACCAGCTCCATAACCCAGTAAGATAAAAACAAAGGAAATCCCCGCTATAAAGGACAGAGTTCGCAATAAACTAACAAGTGAGATTGAAAATTTTCCACTAGAAGCCTGAGCATCATTCTTATCATCCAACAAGACTCCCGCATATACTGGCAACAAGGGTAAGATACAAGGAGAAAAGAAGGAAAGAATTCCAGCAAGAAAAACACTGATAAAAAAGATTACATTGTCCATTGCCTTCCTCCATTCTTTGATTTGATAGGTCTATTATATCCCCAAAACTCCAGAAAAAACAGGGACAATGATAGGGAAAAATAGGAATTTAATCAGTTTATTTAGAAATTTTGCACAAAAAAAGCCAGACAAGGTCTGACTTTGATAGAAACAGAAAAGAAAATCACCTATCTTTCCTGCATATCTGGTAATAAATAAGGTCCGCAACGTAGTCTTTTCTCTCCACACCATTGGCAATAGTTTTTAGATAGGACATTCCAGCCTTCTCCATCACACGGCCTGAAGCTGGATTGAGACTGGCGTAACGAGCTCTGACTTTTTGAAAGCCTGCTTGAGTAAAACAGAAGTCTAGCACAGCTTTCAAGGCCTCTGTCATCATACCTCGGCCCCAAAAGTTTTTTCCTAAAACATACCCAATTTCACAACTTAAATCTTCCTCGTGCATTTCAATAATGCTGATATCTCCTATCACATGCTCTGGGTTCTCTTTGAGACAAATAGCCCATTTGTAATAGTTGGGATTGGTATAGGATGCAACCCAATTTCGAATCGAGTTCCGAGTCACCTCGACATCAGGATGAGGATCCCAAGAGACATAGATTAGATTCTCAGCAGACGAAGCCCAATTTTGAAACATGGCTTCCACATCACTCTCCACAAATCTTCTCAAGATCAAACGTTCTGTCTGTAATATTTGCGTACCGATTGCTTTCATAATGTTACCTCGCTTTCTAAGCTTAAGGCTCAAGCTAAACAGGTCTCCCGGACTAACTCTCACTTTTTTATTTCAAGGTGAGAGGCTAAAAACCTCCACTGGAGGTTATTCTTGCTTCCCAGTTTCTAGACTCAAGCTAAAAAGGTTCCCCGGGCCTTCCTCGCTTTCTCATTTCTAGGCTCAGGGTAAAAAGGTCCACAGGACCTTTTTACTCCCAAAAGTCATCAAATACGGTGATTGGTAGGTGGCGTTTGTGTTGGCCTTTGTGCCACCAGTTTTCGATAGTCGCTTGGGCTTCTGAACTAACTTGCTTTCCTTCGAGGTAGTCATCAATTTCATTGTAAGTGACTCCCAAGGCTACTTCGTCTGCAATACCTGGTTTTTCTTCTTCCAAATCTGCTGTTGGGATTTTTCATAAAGGGCTGGGTCTGCACCAAGTTCCTTCAAAAGTTGTTTTCCTTGGCGTTTATTGAGGCGGTAAAGAGGTAGAATGTCTGCACCACCGTCACCAAACTTAGTAAAAAAGCCTGTGATATTTTCCGCGGCATGGTCTGTTCCAATGACAGCTCCGCTATGGGCACCCGCAAGGGCATATTGGGCAATCATACGGCTACGCGCCTTGATATTTCCCTTGTTAAAGTCTGAAACAGGACTTCCTGTCGCTTCAACTGCTGCTGTCATGGCATCAGCTGATTCCTTGATATTCACAACCAAGCTGACATCTGGCTGGATGAAAGCAAGAGCTTTTTGAGCATCTGCTTCATCAGCTTGCACGCCATAGGGCAGGCGGACAGCGATAAATTGGTAGCTGTCATCTCCTGTATCTGCTCGCATTTCTTCCATGGCTAATTGCGCCAAACGCCCTGCCAAGGTTGAGTCTTGTCCTCCAGAAATCCCTAGTACAAAGGTTTTAAGGAAGGGGTGTTTTTTCAAGTATCTTTTTAAGAAGTCAATCGAACGACGGATTTCTTCCTGGGCGTCAATCACTGGTTTGACGCCCAGTTGCTGGATAATGGTCTCTTGCAAACTCATTCTTCTTCTCCTTCGCCAAGGGCTTCCTTGCGCATCTTGTCAATCAAGTCCATCTTATCTTGCCAAATATCACGCGCCAAATCTACTGGATAGTGCTGTGGATTGAGTACCCGTTTGTACTCATCCCAAAGCTTGTCAAATTCCTTGCGAGCATAGGCCTGAATTTCTGTCAAACTAGGCAAGTTGTAAACTAATGTTCCTGCTTTGAAAATATCCACCAAGAGAGGAACAGCATCAAAGTTTCGAACGGTCTTTTTGATGTAGGTATAGGTCGGATGAAACATCTTGATTTCTGTCATGCCGCTCACATCCACACCATCATAAGTAATGTAGTCACCTTCTGACTTGCCTTTTTCACGACTGGTAATGCGCCATACTTGCTTCTTACCTGGTGTCGATACTTTTTCAGCATTGCTTGAAAGCTTGATGGTATTGCGCATCTGACCATTCTCATCTTCGATAGCCACAATCTTATATACTGCTCCAAGAGCTGGCTGGTCATAGGCTGTAATCAGCTTGGTACCCACCCCCCAAACGTCAATCTTAGCGTGTTGCATTTTGAGGTTAAGGATAGTATTTTCATCGAGGTCATTGGAAGCGTAAATTTTGGCATCTGGATATCCAGCCTCATCTAACTGTTGGCGAACTTTCTTGGAAATATAGGCTATATCCCCTGAGTCGATACGAACGCCTTTAAAATTGATCTTATCACCTAACTCACGCGCCACCTGAATAGCAGCCGGCACACCGATACGCAAAGTGTCATAAGTATCTACTAGAAAGACACAGTCACGATGGGTTGACGCATAGGCCTTAAAGGCCTTATAGTCGTTTCCATAAACCTGTACCAAGGCATGAGCATGAGTCCCCAATACTGGAATACCAAAGAGCTTCCCTGCTCGCACATTGCTAGTCCCGTTGGCTCCACCAATCACGGCTGCGCGTGTTCCCCAGATAGCTGCATCCATTTCTTGCGCACGACGTGTCCCGAATTCCATCAAAGGCTCATCTTCAATGACTGAACGAATACGTGCTGCCTTAGTCGCTATCAAGGTTTGAAAGTTAACAATGTTTAAGAGAGCTGTTTCGACCAATTGGCATTGGGCAAGAGGGCCTTCAACCTGTACAATCGGCTCATTAGCAAAAACCAAGTCCCCCTTCCTGAGCAGAACGAACCGTTAGTTCTAACTTGAGATTTCGTAGGTAATCCAAGAATTCTCCATGATAGCCAAGCGACTCCAAGTAGGCAATATCGCTATCTGAAAAACGCAAGTCTTTAAGATAATGTACAATTCTTTCCAAACCAGCAAAAAAACAGCATAGCCGTTATTAAACGGTTGCTGGCGGAAATAAACTTCAAAGACCGCCTTCTTATTGTGAATTCCTTGGTCAAAAGTAAACTTGCATCATGTTAATCTGGTACAAGTCCGTGTGCAATGTCAAACTATCATCTGGATACATCTGTTTTCCTTCTTCCCTACTTTTACAAGGGTATGAAAGTATCCTACCACTTTCACACCGTCCGATAAATTAGTACTATTATAACACATTTTTATCTGGATTGATAAAAAAAGCTAACAAGCTATTCTCCACTCTCCAGCTCATCCATATCTTGCTCAAACTTTTTCTGAGCCCATTCGCCATAACTTTTTAAGGCCGAGATTGCCGATAAAAAAACCCAAGGAAGGTAAATCAGATAAGTAATAACCCAAGCAGACAAATATTTAACGTTCAGAGGATTGTGCTGATAAATTTCGATATTGAATTGATAATTCTCCAACATCAAGAGAGTCGTAATAGCGAGAGTTACCAGCAAACACCCTCCAATCGTAAAATGAAAACGACTATAGTAGGTCACTCCAAGTTGTCGTGCACGATTGAAAAAGAAGAAAATTCCTAAAAAGAAGGGTAACCAGAAGAATATTAGAATTAAAAAGAGCAGGTGCTAATACTGTAATCATATAAGATAAAAGCAAGAAAGCTATAGAGATATAGAAACTTTCAGCCCCCGCTTTATTCATCAGTTGTTCTTCTCTTTCGTCTAATAATTGATAATAAAAAAATCTATTTTTCATCTTCTTCCTCCCAAACTTGCTGATTTCTGCGATTCAAGTATAGGATAACTCTATCCATAGAATAACTCCCAACGAGATAGATGATAACTGCTAGAACCACTTTTAGGGAGTACTTCCAAGTCAATAGATTGACCAATTCCTCGCGATTGCCTACGATATCAATCAATAAAATCACTATAGAAAATCCCAAAGCAGATAAAATTCTTTCTTTTCCAGTATTCTCAACAATATCTCGAATGTCAATTCCAACATACATGCGGCGAATAATGGCATACAAACCGACTCCAATCAATAAAAGTAATTCTGGTAAATAGGACAGAAGCGTTAAATTGAAGATATAAAGTTTGGCAAAAATTTCCAGTGCCAAAAATAGGCACATTCCCAAGAGAATTTCTCCTGAAATCTTTCCGTCTAATTTTTCCGTACGTTCATCTTTGATCACAAGTTTTTTTCTATTTTTCATCTTCTTCCTCCCAAAATAATTGATCTAAAGTTTTGCCTAAGCATCTGCAAATGGACTGACATAGGGAGAGACTAGGATTGTATTTCCCAGCTTCAATCAAGCCTATAGTCTGCCTAGTAACACCCACAGCCTCTGCCAAATCCCCTTGTGTTAAATCACGCTCCACCCGAGCTAATTTTAATTTTAAGTTTTTAGCCACTAGCGTCCTCCTTCAACATTTTAAAAAGTTGCGCTTCTTTTAAAAACATTATACCATATATCTAACTTAATGCAATATATAAATGTCATTTTGTAAGATTTCATTAACAAAAAACTCTCTATCATCTTACATGATAAAGAGTATTCGTTCTTTTTTGATACTTAGCTAAGTTCCTCTCCAAAAGAAAGAAGTCTAGGTCACAAATCCTTTTGGTAATAGTATCTTTGTCCTGTGTAGGGATAGTCTTGCAAGGCAAAAACTTCCTTGTAGCCATGACTTAGATAAAAATCTGGCGCTTGAAACTGGTAAGTGTTGACAAAAGCAAAACGACAATTTCGATTCTTGGCTTCATTTTCAGCTCGTTGCAATAGTTTTGAACCGATTCCTTGTCCCCTCAATTCCTCTCTCACAAACAAATATTCGATTTCCAGCCAGTTTCCGAAAGTCTCAGCTACTAAGCCTGCCATGAGATTGCCCTTTTCGTCTTCGACATAAAGATTCAGTGGCTCGCTCTCAGCCTCTTCTCTTTTGGAACGGTTATAGTCACGAATCAGATTCCCTATTTCTTGCGCTTTATGCGATTCCTTATTTTCCAATCTAACGTGCATTCAAACCTCCTAATAAACTGCTACAGCTTGATTATAATCTTATTTCAATAGACTGTCAAACTAGAAAAAAACTCACCAAGCTGAGTTGATGAGTTCATGATTTATTTTTCTAAATTTCCACTGGCTATAAATCCCAAAAAAACAAGGATCCAGATAGCAGAACCAACTGCCCCCCATGAAAGTCGACTCTTGCAAAAAGAGTCACAAAAAAACAAAGACAAAAAAAGAGAATGGTTAGGGGGATTAAGCAAGCGATACTGGGGCATGAGGTAGCCATCAGCCATGAAATCTTGTGACTTGCGGTATTTTAGATGAGCCACCATAATCAAGATATAAATAGCGATATAAACACCTGATGAGGATGCGGTGATCAAAGCAAAAGCATCTGAAACACCTGGTAGCACGTTGATAAAGGCGGCGAGAGCAATCAAGATTGCTGAGGCGATGATGGCATTTTGTGGAACATTGTGGCGAGAAAGGGTATCGACCTTAATGGCCTTTAAGAAACGATTGGGCGAATCATGGGCAATCTGATATAAGTGTCTCCCTGTTGAGTAGAGAGTTGAGTTAAGAGCAGACGCGACTGAGGTCAAGACAACAAAGTTGATTAGAGCTGCTGCCCACTTGATTCCCGCCAGTTCAAAAACCGTTACAAATGGAGAATCTGAAGAATTAAGATAAGACCAAGGAATAATGGCCATAATCGCAATGAGAGCTCCCCCGTAGAAGAAGATAATTCTGAGAGGAATTTCCTTAACAGCTTTGGGCAAGACCTGACGAGGGTTCTTTGTTTCAGAAGTTGTCACCCCGATAAACTCAATCATCAGATATGCAAAAAATACCATTTGAAAGGCCATGACAAAGTTCATAACTCCGTTTGGAAAAAGAGAGAACTGGTCGCTGATATTTGCCAAGCTTGCAACACCATGCGGTGTCTTAAAGCCTGTCAAAACCATAAAGACCCCAGTGGCAATCATGGCTAAAATCGCCACAATCTTGACCATGGCAAACCAAAACTCGACTTCTCCAAAGAGCTTAACCGCAATCAAGTTGACCAAAGCCAAAATCGTTAAAAAGACAAGCTGAATCAGCCAGCTAGGCCAGGTAGGGAACCAGAAGCGGACATAGTCTGAGATAGCAGTGATTTCTGCCATACCGATAAAGACAACTGACAACCAATAAGACCAAACTGAGAAATATCCCCAGCCTTTCCCCAAATGACGGGTGATAAAGTTGATAAAGGTATGTTGTTCTGGATCCTGATACAGCATCTCTCCAACAGCCCTCATCATCAAAAACATAAAGGCTCCTGTAATCATGTAAATCAGGATGATCGAAGGTCCTGTAAGGCTGATAGAGCGACCAGCACCTAAGAAAAGTCCTGTTCCGATTGTTCCCGCAATGGCCATCACCTGAACATGGCGATTGGTTAATCCACGCTCCATTTTATTTTTCTTCTTATTTGAACTCATATAGTCTCCTATTTATCCAAAAAACCAAAAAGGAGTTGAGCAAAGCAAAACCTTCACTACTCCTTTTTCATCCTATTTAAGCTGTTTTCTCAACCTTTAAGATTTTGACATCATAGCTACCAACTGGTGTTTCAATCGTTGCAGTATCACCAGTCTTCTTGCCAATCAAAGCACGGCCAATCGGACTTTCATTTGATACTTTACCAGCAAAAGCATCTGCACCTGCAGAACCAACGATGATGTAGACCTCTTCTTCGTCTTCACCGACTTCTTGGATTGTTACTGTCTTACCGATTGCTACCTCATCTTGGGCAACCGCATCGCTATTGACAATTTCAGCATAGCGAATTTTTGTTTCTAGACTTGAAATTTGACCCTCAACAAAAGCTTGTTCATCTTTCGCTGCTTCATACTCACTATTTTCTGAAAGGTCTCCATAGGAACGAGCAATCTTGATACGCTCTACGACTTCAGGACGACGGACGAGTTTCAACTCCTCTAATTCTTTTTCTAGTTTTTCCTTTTCTTCAAGGGTCATTGGGTAAGTTTTTTCTGCCATTTTTTTAACTTTCTTTTCTATTTACTTTTTTAAAACAAAATTATGTGGAAAACCACATAATTTTAGTTTGAACTACTTGCTTGAGGTAACTTGCTATTGATATGCTCTGCAACGTTTTGATCATGTTCTTCTTTTGTTGTTGCAAAGTATACTTTACCGTCTTCAACATTGGCTACAAAGTACAAGTACTCACTCTTTGTCTGGTTTACACTTGCTTCAATCGCATCTGAACTTGGGCTATCAACCGGTCCAGGCATGAGGCCAAGGTGTGTGTAAACATTGTATGGTGAATCAATCGTTGTATCAATTCCAGCGTCATCTGCTAAACTAATCTTTTGACCAAGTTTTCCTTGAGCATATAGGATAGCGATATTACTTTGAAGTGGCATACCGGCATTCAAGCGGTTATAGAAGACACCTGCGATTTTCTTGCGGTCTTCGGTCTTAGCCCCTTCTTTCGACAAGAGAAGCAATGCTGAGCAATTCATTAACTGTCAGATTCTTTTCTTTGATCGTAGCGTAATATGGTGACATAGCCTTGTCCATAGCAGCTACCATCTCATCAATCAAACTTTCAACAGTTGTGCTGTCTTTGATCGTATAGGTTGCTGGGAAAAGGTAGCCTTCAAGACGATAACGAACGCCACTGTCTTTTGTTGGAAGACTTCCAAGTAGGTTTGGATACTTGGCTACTAATTGTGAGATAAAGGTCTCATCTTGAGCTTTTGCCAAGAAAGCATCCGCAGTAAGAGGTTCTTTAAATTCACCTTGAAGTTGTCCTACTGTTTGAGCGATTTGCTCTAATGTATAGCCTTCTGGAATTGTCAAGTTTGCAAGAACAGGTGCCTGAGCTTCAGGAGTCCCACCTTTTTCCAATTCTTGAATCAACTCATCCGTACTCATACTCTTCTTCAAGTTATAATAACCTGACTTCAAGTTGGCATGGCTATAGTATTTAGCATAAAGACTAAAGATAAGTCCATGTTTAACCAAACCAGATTTTTCCAAGGTGCTTCCAATTTCTTGAACGTTTGCACCGTCTGGGATTTGAACCGTTACATAGTCCTTAGAGCTCGCATCCACAGGTTTCAAAGAATCTTGAACGTAACCATAACCAAAGTAACCACCAACTGCAACGAGTAATAGGAGAACTAGAACTGTTAATAGGCAACCTTTAGCTTTTGATTTTTTCTTTTTCTTAGTTGATGTTGCACCTTGACGACGACTACGACGTGGAGCATCAGCTAATCCACTGCTAGATTCTGTAGAAACAGGCTCAACTCTTTCAGGCATTCCTGAGTGATTTCCTCTTTCTTGTCTTCTGTTTTATAGGTTACGGCAACCTTAGTCGGAGTATCGTTAAATTCTTTTTCTTCGGGTTTAAGCTCAACTGGTTCTACCTTAGGTTGAACAGGTTCCACTACAGGTTCTTCAGCCAGATGAATCGGCTCTACTAGAGGTTCTTCAGATTCTACAACTTCAATCTTGTCAATGATTGGCTGTCTAATCTCTTTCTCTTCTTGGTCATCCGTTTCATCAGTTCTAGCACTTGAAAGTGGAGGAACACTTGGTGCATTTTTTAGGATTTTATCGACAACAGATAGGGAATCAGCCATCAACTCTTCTGTTGACGTTTCTGGTTCAAGATCTGAAGGAGTTGCTGAACTAGCTGGAGATGATGAAGCCGTCAGATTTGGAATCTCTACTTCTTTCTCTCTTTTATCTTGTTCTTTTACTCTTTCTAAATCACGTAGAATCTGCTCTTTAAAGCTTAATTTTTCTTCTTCTCTTGATTTTTCAGTCAAAAGCATTACCTCCTTGTTGACAATCCATAATATTATATCTTAAAAGTCGTAGAAAAGCAACCAACTAGGGCATTCCCTAGCTAGTTTTCTTTATTTTCAGGCTGCCAAACCATATCATACCAGGTTTCCCCAGCAAAGCTTGACTGGGATAATCCTTCATTAACAAAGCCATGTTTTTCGTAATAGGCGATAAGATAATCATGACACGTCAGATTAATGCCCTCTCGTTCATGTTCTAAAGCGACCTCTTTCAGAGTCTTTAATAGTCTTTTCCCAACTCCCAAAGCTTGTGCTTCCTTAGCAATAGATAGGCAAGTCACAGAAATATAACCTCCAGGTTGATGGCTATAGTCTTTTATTTCTTCTGTAAAGGACTGATCATGTAGATGGCGGTGTGGGACGACTGGACCTTCGATATAACCAAGAATACGCCCCTCCTTTTCAGCTACCAGAAAACTGGTCTGAATTTCCCGCAAATGCGCCTCAAAGACGGAACGAGGAATGGCCTCTTCAAGGGAGAAATTCTCTAGCTCTATCTCTATAATCCGATCTAAATCTGAAAATCTCGCTTGTCTGATTTTCATATTTCCTCCTGATAAAAGGGATTAGCCCAAGTCAGATACCATTCAGAACCACTGTCATATTGACTCCCTGTCACTTCTTCTTCAACAAAGCCATTCATTTCAAAATAAGATAGTAGTTCATCAGGACTCTGCAAAAGAATACCTTGATAATCTAGTTCGACTGTCACCTGTTTCAAGGCTGCAAGAAGAAGAGTTCCCAGACCCTGTCCCCAATGGTCAGGATGAATGGTCAATGATTTTATTTCTATCCATTTGGGATGAAGATACTGAGCTTCTCCTAAAGCATAGCCTAGGAGCTGATTTTCATCCCCAGCTACAAGAAAGGTACCCGCAGTCTTGCGGATACTCTCTTCTAAGGATTGGCGACTAAATGCCTCTTCTGATGTAGGATTGGCTTCTTCAATCGCCAACATTTCTTCTAAATCTGATAAGGTAGCTTGCCTTATTATGATTGGAATTTCCATCTGTTTTCCTTATTGGAAGTTGCTTGTCAAGTTAGACAAAAGACGTTCAAATGAATATTCATAGGTTTGGATGTCTCCAGCACCCATAAAGACGTAAACAGCATTGTCATGGTCTAGGAGTGGAGAAACATTTTTCAACAGTGATAACCTGGTGTTTTTTTGCTGATTTTATTGGCTAAGTCTTCTACTTTGACATCACCATGGTCCACCTCACGAGCTGATCCATAGATTTGCGCTAGGTAGACGGCGTCTGCTTGATTCAATGCATGGGCAAATTCGTCCAACAAGGCAATGGTTCTTGTAAAGGTATGCGGTTGGAAGATTGCCACGATTTCCTTGCTTGGGTATTTTTTTGACGAGTCGCATCCAAGGTCGCAATGATTTCTGTTGGATGGTGGGCAAAGTCATCAATGATCACTGTATCATTGACAATTTTTCTCAGTGAAACGACGCTTAACACCAGCAAAAGTTTTCAAGTGTTCACGAACCAAGTTTAAATCAAAACCTGCTGTGTAAAGAAGACCAATAACAGCTGTCGCGTTCATGATATTGTGACGACCAAAGGTTGGAATGTGGAATTGACCCAACTCTTGACCACGGAAATGAACGGTGAAGGTTGATCCAGTCGTAGAACGAAGGAGATCGCTAGCTACAAAGTCATTGCCTTCAGCTTCAAACCCATAGTAATAGATTGGCGCATTGGCTGTGATCTTACGCAACTCAGGATCCTCACCGTATACAAACAAACCTTTGGTAATTTGTTTGGCATAGTCGTTAAAGGCATTGAAAACATCCTCTAGACTTGTAAAATAGTCTGGATGGTCAAAGTCAATGTTGGTGATGATAGAGTATTCTGGGTGGTAAGGCATGAAGTGACGCTCATATTCGTCTGATTCAAAGACAAAATATTTGGCATTGGCTGAACCGCGACCTGTCCCGTCTCCAATCAAAAAGCTGGTGTCTGTGATGTGAGACAAGACGTGTGACAGCATACCTGTTGTTGAAGTTTTTCCATGTGCTCCTGCCACTCCCATGCTGACAAAGTCGCGCATAAAGCTACCTAGGAATTCATGGTAACGTTTGTAGCTGATACCATTTTTGTCGGCATAGGCGATTTCAACATTGTTATCTGGACGGAAGGCATTTCCCGCGATAATCTCCACATCACCTTGTAGGTTCTTTTCATCAAAAGGAAGAATGGCAATCCCTGCCTGCTCTAGTCCACGTTGAGTAAAGTAGTATTTTTCAACGTCTGAACCTTGAACCTTGTGTCCCATTTGGTGCAACATCAAGGCTAGGGCACTCATCCCTGATCCCTTGATTCCAATAAAATGATATGTTTTTGACATGCTTTTCTCCCCTACTCAGTAATTCTTGTCAGATTCAACTCTTGGGCAACCTGACGTTCCTGTTCTGTTTGCTTATTCTTTTTTTATTATAGATTTGACTCTTCTTTAAAAAAATCATAGTTGTTCTTTTTAGTTTTTTCCGTTTGGGTTTTCGGAGTTGGATTCGCCACTTGGCTAACCTCCTCAGCTAAGATATAGTGAGACTGGCTCAAGTTTTTACTAAATTTGGCAAACTCACCTGGATTTTCCTTTTGAAATGGTGCTGTTGGTTGGTTTCCTTGACGAACAAGTGTTGAACCATTGTGTCGTCTAGTATGACTAACATCTTGAGTCAAATACTTGGCTGAGCGTTTCTTCTTCAAGTCCGCACGCGCTTCTTCTCGAGCCAACTCAGCATACGTTTTTTCAACTTTTTTAGGTTCTGGAGCTGATTCTGGCTTTTTGCTAACCACTGGAGAAACTACGGTTTCTTCCTCATTGATAGGAGACCATTCCAAATAGTTCTTATCGCGGTAATCACCTTTGATATTGCTAATAAAGTCTGACTCATCGTACAAGTCCATGACTGGCATTTTGGTCAGCATGATCTCATCATCTGACACCAATGGAAATCGATCTTGTTTCATTTTGTATTTCCTTTCAACACTTCATTATAGCGTATTGTATTGATTTTTCAAGTGCTGGCTTCAGAAATTCCCAAAATTTCACGAATTTCTGCCAGACTGAGACTCGCACGCGACTCCGTACCATCTAAAACTTGGGAAACCAAATGTTTCTTTTGTTCTTGAAGTTCTTGGATTTTTTCTTCAATGGTCCCCTTGGTAATCAAACGATAGACCTCGACCATCTGCTCCTGCCCCATGCGGTGAGCTCTTCCGATAGCCTGGGCTTCGACAGCGGGATTCCACCAAAGGTCAACTAAAATAACCGTATCAGCTCCCGTTAGATTGAGACCAACACCACCCGCCTTAAGGGAGATGAGAAAGGCATCTCTTTCCCCTTGGTTAAAGGCCTTAGTCATCTCCTGTCTGTCATGAGCAGGAGTTGAACCTGTGATTTTGAAGGAGGTCAAGCCCAAGTCTGGGAGTTCTTGCTCGATTTTTTCTAACATTCCTTTGAACTGGGAGAAAATCAAGACACGATGCCCGCCATCTGCCACTTGTAGCAATAAATCTCGGAGACTATCGAGTTTACCACTGGCTCCTTGGTAATCGTCCATGAAGAGTGCTGGCGTATCGCAGATCTGGCGCAATCGCATGAGGCCAGATAAGATTTCTACCCGACTTCTCTGGAATTCTTGATCTGTCACTTGCGCTAGGCGTTCTCGCATCTGTTGCAACTGGGCGAGATAGATAGCCTTCTGTTGGTCTTCCAGTTCATTTTTATAGACGACTTCGATCAGGTCAGGTAGTTCTGTTAGGACTTCTTCTTTCTTACGCCTCATGACGAAAGGCTTGATAAACTGCGCGACTCGGTCAGCCGGTAATTTCATAAACTCCTTTTTACTTGGCAAGAGCCCTGGAAGCACAATTTGGAAGATAGACCACAACTCTCCTAAATGATTTTCGATGGGCGTACCTGACAAAGCAAAGACTGCCGGTACCACAAACTGGCGCAAACTCTGAGCAATCTTGGTTTGGGCATTTTTCATGACCTGGGCCTCATCTAAGAAGAGAAAATCAAAAGCCATCTCTTGATAAGCTCGCTGTCTTGACGAAAGGTTGCATAGCTAGTCACATAGATTTGGTGATTTTCAGAAAGAATCGCTTCTCGATTCGCTTTCAAACCATGAACGACAGCCAAATCCAACTGTGGGGCAAATTTCCTGAATTCATCTGCCCAATTGTAGATCAAACCTGACGGCGCTAAAATCAAGACTCGACTATCTTCTGTCACCTGACTAGTCAAAAAAGCGATGGTTTGCAGTGTTTTTCCCAGTCCCATATCATCTGCCAGGATGCCACCAAAGCCATAGTGATGAAGCATCTGGAGCCAACGGACACCCTTTTCCTGATAGTCTCTCAAACTCGCCTGAACCTGTATATCTCCCAAAGGAAAATCCTCTGGATGAGTCAAATCATGAGCTAAGTGCTGAAATTCCTCTGAGAAGGAAATCCTGTCTCGACCTTCAAAAAGCTGAGAAAGGCTATAAGCTAGAGATTTTCGAGCTTGAAAAGAACCATCTTTTAGCTCAACTCCCAGTTCCTGCAAATTTTGACGAATCTGCTTGGTTTCCTCATCAAAAAAGTACACTTGGTCAGAACAACTGATATAGAAATCCTGATTGCTGGTCAGGGCTTTAAGAGCTTGATCAATCTCTTCTTGGGCAATCCCTTGGAAATCAAACTGAATCTCCAACAGTCCTCCCTTGGACTCAATCTGAACCTGAGGAGCTTGGGCACTGTATAGCTGATTCATTTCATCAGACAAGAAAACCTGACCCAATTTCTCAAAAGCTGGAATCGTATGGTGAAAGAAAGAATAAACTGCCTCTGGCTTCAAAGCCTGTCTCCAAGACTGAAAATCAGCCTCAAAACCAGCTCCTAAACAGACTTGAAATAGCTGGTTTTCCAAGACGGCATCGCTTGAAAATGGTAATTGTTCCAGCTGTTGCTGACTAGTCACCTTAAGATCTCCATAATCAAACTCGATATCCAAACGAATGCGACCGTCATCCTCCCTATCAAAGTAAAAGATTGGTGAAAAGGATCTGATTTGCAAGCGCTCAGGAGCAGAAACTGTGCCCAGCTGTCCAAACAAAGGCAAACAGGCTGCCAAGCGGTCACGATCACTGTTATCAAATTGGAGGCATTTCCTCCCTCTTTCCTCCTGAGGGAGCTCCTTGAGTTCCTTTAGTAGGCTGATTTGTTTAGGGTTTAATAGATAAAGATTCCCCTTATGAAAGAGAACCGCTCCCCCATAAAATACGTTGACTCGCTCACTTTCAGAAATCTCCATCTCAAAATAATCAGGATACTCCTGCACGGAAAGAGAACAGTTCTGCATCTGGATCTAAATCATGAAAGAGAAGATTTTCATAACTAGTAATCTGATGTTCGAAATGAAAATCCTCCAAATTCATCAGCAACTCCACTCCCTGTTCAAAAAAGGTCAGAGGGAAAAAGAGGTGACGACCTTGATTGGGGAAAAAGAGGTCTTGACTCAGTCCCTCCTCAATCAAGCCACATAAAAAAGTAAGAACTTCTTGACTAGCTGTATCAAAAGCATCCCAAGACAAGTCATTTTCATAGTGTTTCCCAATCATATATGATTTTCGAAGGACTAAGACCTTCAAAAAGAGAGGGATGTCACGAATGACATAATATTTTTGACTATCAACTAAACCGATTCGGAGAGTCCAAAGGAGACGATTGGTTCCAGCTTCTACCTGGCCTTGAGCCGACAAAGTGTAGATTTTCTCTCTCTTCTGAGGTTGAATACGCTCCAAAAAACTACCACCAAAACTAACCTTGGTTTCGACCTCTTCTTGCTCTTCATGTCCTTTTTCTAAGGCTTGTAAAATCACCTGGCCTTCTTCATCGTTCTTCAGATAATGCTCAAGCGCTGCGAGGTGAAGACAGTAACCTCTTTTTTGGAAAAAATCACAAGCACAAAAAACAAGATCATCCTCTAAACTGTAGCGCAAGTCTTCTCCCGCCACACGAGTATAGAGGCGATTTCCTTTTTCCTTGATAATCTCAATGTTGCCTGTCTCATAGAGAGTAACACCCTCCATGCGCAACTTTCCTGGAATCAATTTAGCCATAGTTACCCCTTTATCTTATCTTTTCATTATACCACATTTTCCCCTATGAAAATAGCCTTCTAGGAAGACTTTTCTCCTAGAAGGCTCGATTTTAAAGTGTATCAAAAGTGGTCAAGATGCGTTGGCAAACTTCTTCCAAAAGTGTTTTAGGCATAGCAACATTGAGGCGGGCATGAAGAGTTCCCTCCTCTCCAAAGTCCAAACCTCGGTTCAAGATAACCTTGGCTTCATTCTTCAAAAGCTCTTGCAAGCGGTCATCCGTTAGGTCATAGGCTGAAAAATCAAGCCAGATCAAGTAGGTACCTTGCGGTTTCATGACCTTAATCTTGGTTTCGTTGCCCAAAACATCCACTATATAGTTAATGTGATCCTCGATGACTTCCTTTAACTCTCCTAACCAGTCCTTACCATAACGGTAGGCAGCTTCTGTCGCCAAATAACCCAAGCCTGAGATTTCATGCTGGTTATTGGCCAACTGGCGTTTTTGGAAAGCAACACGAAGCTTGGGATTTTCAATAACTGCATAGGAATTCTTGGTCCCAGCAATATTAAATGTCTTAGTGGCACTACTCAAGATAAGGGCAAAGTCTTTAAAAGCTGGATCAATGGTATTGAATGACTGGTGTTTGTGATCAAAGAGAGCCAAATCTTGGTGAATCTCATCTGAAACCAACAAAACACCATGTTTTTGGCAGAGATGACCAATCTTTTCTAACACTTCCTTTTCCCAAACACGTCCACCAGGATTGTGGGGATTGCAAAGGATATAAAGCTTCACATCCTCTTCCACCAATTCCTTCTCTAACTGGTCAAAGTCAATCTCAAACAACCCGTCCTTTTCCACCAAAGAATTGGTAATCAATCTGCGATTGTTCAGTTTGACACTGCGGGCAAAAGGTGGATAGACCGGTGTGTTAATCAGAACAGCCTCTCCTTCTTTTGTAAAGGCTTGAATGGCTGTTGAAATAGCTGGTACCACACCCTCGATAAAGACGAGGGCATCCTTATCAAAGTGATAGCCATGTTGTGTGGCTTCCCAGTCCTGAACCGACTCAATCAAAGCATCACTGGCATAGGTATAGCCATAGACCAACTGATCTGCGTAGGCTTGTACAGCTTGTCGAACTTCAGGCAAAACCACAAAGTCCATATCTGCTATCCAAGCTGGTAGAACTTCTCGATCAGCTTCCGCTTCTTTCCATTTATAGTATGATGCCCAAAACGATTGGGCAGGCTTGTAAAATCATATTTTCCCATATCTATCTTATCCTTCCAAAGCTTGTCGCAAGTCCGCAATCAAATCTCTGGCATCCTCAATCCCAATTGACAAGCGCAAGAGGTCATCTGTTAAGCCATAGGAATGACGCACTTCTGCTGGAATATCCGCATGGGTTTGAGTCGTCGGATAGGTGATCAGGCTTTCCACCCCACCTAAACTCTCAGCAAAAGAGAAGACCTTGAGGCTATTTAAAATATGAGGAATACGTTTTTCATCCACTACTTTAAAGGAAATCATCCCCCCACGTCCTGTATAGAGCACTTCCTTAACAGCAGGTGAATCCTTCAAAAAAGCAACCACTTCTTGGGCATTGGCTGTCGAACGTTCCATACGAAGAGGTAGAGTTTTGAGACCACGAATCAACTGATAACTATCAAATGGTGACAAGACCGCACCAGTCGTATTCAAATTGTAGAAAAGTTGCTCATATAGTTCTAAACTATTAGTCACAACCACCCCAGCTAAAACATCATTGTGCCCTGCTAGATACTTGGTAGCAGAATGAAGAACGATATCCGCACCATCTTCAATCGGTCGTTGGTAAATTGGGCTGTAGAAGGTATTGTCCACCACTACCCTGGCACCCTTGGCATGTCCTAGTTTGGCTAGTTTGGCAATATCAAATTCCAACATCAAGGGATTGGTTGGTGTTTCGATATAGAGAACATCCACATCCTTTTCTAACTCAGCAATTAGCTCTTCTTCTGTATTGGCATAGGTAAAATGGAACCGGCCTTCTTGCTCGACTTGGTTGAACCAACGGAAAGAACCTCCATACAGATCGCGCACAGCCAAGACTTTACTTCCTACTGGAAAAACACTAAAGGCCAGTACAATCGCAGCCATACCTGAACTCGTCGCAAGGGCATAGTCTGCTGATTCAATCGCAGCCAAGACTTCCTCCGCCTTACTCCGAGTTGGATTTTTAGTACGAGTATAGTCAAATCCCGTAGACTGACCGAACTCTGGATGCTGATAAGTTGTTGAAAAATGAAGTGGCGTCACCAAGGCACCTGTTGCCTTATCTGACTTGATTCCCGCCTGGGCCAAAATTGTGTTGATGTGTAGTTCTTTGCTCATACAATACCTCCAAATCTATAGTAACTATTGTACCACTTATTTTCACTAACTTATTTTCTTGTTTTCAAGAGCTAGTTATAGTTTCAAACTATATAAAAACGATAGTTCCTTGAGAAACTATCGTTTTTTTCCTGTTGAATAGACTGGTTATTTAACGTGTTTTGCCAGTTCTTCTTGGGCTTTTTTTATTTGATTCTTCTTTTTTTCTTTCAGCCATTTTTTTCTTTAGCTTTTTTTCATACTCATCAGCAGTTACAGTCTTATCTTGCAACTTGAGGTACTTGTATGATTCGACACCCTTATTTCCAGCTTGTGAGAATGGCGATGAGAATGGAACTGTCTTTCTCAAGGTCGGTGTTCCACCCTGAGAAACGTTTGGAATTGCAAGGGCGCTATCAACGAGCCAAGCTTGAATTTCAGCATATTTTTCATAACGTTTCGCTGGTTCTTGCTCCTTGTTCGCTTCTTCTAACATTTGAGTGTAAGTATCCAGACCAACTGCCTTAGCCTTGTCATTGACCTCACCTGGTTCTAGACCAATGTTTTGCAACATACCACCGTTATTGACATTTAAGATATCAAGATAGCTTGATGGATCCAAGTAGTCCGCACTCCAACCGCCATTATAGATATCAAAGTCTTTTTTTGAGTCGCAGTTTGAGCTAGGTAGCTAGAGTTGTCAAAGTCATCTGTTGATAGCTGTTGGATATCGATAACCACATTCTCAGCTCCTAGAACAGATTCGATGGATTGTTTCAAAGAGCTTGCTTCAAGTACACCTTTTTTAGCTGATTGGTCTACAGATACATCCAAGTGGATTGGGAATTGCACACCCTTAGCTTCCAATTCTTTCTTAGCTTCTGCAAATTTAGCTTTAGCCTTGTCAGGATTGTAGTATGGATCTTGCGCATCTGCAAAGTTGATTCCTTGCCATTCTTGGCCATAGTTGACCATCTTTTCTGAAACAACATCGCCAAAGTCTTTTCCGTTGATGCTTACAAATGTAGGAGGTACAACCAAGTTACGAATAATCTTCGTTGCTCCGTCCTCCCCTTGAGATTGTGCTCCATAGGCTGTACGATTATAAGCATAGTTGAAGGCTTGACGGAAGTTTTTATTAAGAACTGCTTCTTGGGTTGATTTCTTTTCGATATCAGAGGACTTAGAAGTGAAGTTATAAGATTTTCTGTCCAAGTTGAAGTTCAAGTAATAAGAAGTTGCATTTTGCATACTATAGATGATGTTATCCTTGTTCTTCTCTTTAATGCCTTCAAAGCTTGAGCTATTTGGGTAGAGACGCGCGTAGCTGTATACTCCTTCTACAAAGTTACGTGCTAGTGCATCTTGGTCACTACCATCATAATAGGCCAATTTCACATCATCCACAAAGACATTTTTTTCATCCCAGTAGTTGGGATTTTTCTTGAATTCGATAACAGATTTTGAAACAAACGATTTCATCAAGAAAGGTCCATTGTACAAAATACTAGAAGGGTCTACCTTACCAAAGTCATCCCCTTTTGATTTTAAGAAATCTGCATTGACAGGGAAGAGAATGGTTGAAGTTGTTTTAGAATTCCAATAAGATTCTGGACGTGTCAAAGTGTACTGAACCGTTTGGTCGTCAATCGCCTTAACACCGACAGTTGAAAAGTCAGTTGTTTTCCCGTTGATATAGTCATCCAAACCTGCTACCGAGTCTTGAACCAGGTACAAGGCTTCGGATTTTTTATCAGCAGCATATTTCAAACCTGTCACAAAGTCTTGGGCTGTTACAGGGGCGTATTCTTCACCCTCATAAGTATACCATTTTGCATCCTTACGCAATTTGTAAGTATAGGTCAAACCGTCCTGAGAAACAGTCCAATCCTCTGCCAATGATGGAACATAGTTACCATATTGGTCATTTTCCATCAACCCATCCACCAAATTGGTCACGATGTCATTGGTTGTTGCACGGTTTTCTGCAAGATAGTTCAAACTAGATGGATCGCTCGAATAAACATAGTTATATGTTTTAGAAGCGCTACTTGAATTTCCACATGCGCTCAGTAGAATACCAGCGCTTAACACGACACTTGCAAGTGTCAGATACTTGGCCTTAGACTTTTTCATTTCCAGAACCTCCTGTTTAAAAGTTTTGTCTTATTATACAGCTTTAGTTTTATTTAGTCAAGTAATTTCTAAAGAAAAAAACTTAAAAAAACATATTTTTTTGCTCTTGATTTTTAGAAAAAAAGTTCTCTTTTTTTAAGAAAAAAATGTAGTATAAAAAAACCTTTCTGTTAAAGAAAGGTTAAATTCATTACTTTTATTTATAAATCTTTTTTTACGATATTTTTCAATCGTATACGTAGCCGGTCTGCTTGAGCTTTGCCAATTATCTTGTCCAAGAGTCGTGTCCGTAGGCTCATCAAACCATAAAGACCTCCTCCAAGCCCTCCGATGAGAGCCACATAAAGGAAACTCCAAAAAAACGTCCACTTGGTTGGAAGACAAAACCGAGTAGCCACTGCAAGAAGCCAACTAGGATAAACATGACGAGGGTCAAGATGGAAATCAAAATGGTTCGCTTCAATATAATCTTTCGACGAGCACCTGTTACCTGGCAGATGTCTCGGTACATCAAGACATTTGGAATAATCAAGCCGATAGTCGTTGAAATCAAAGGACCGTAACTATGGAAAATAGCAATGGTTGGCAATTGCAAGACGATCTTAGCAATGGAACCATAGATGAAGTAAAGAACTGCCTTGCGGTTTCGGAACATGGCCTGAAGCATAGGAGACAAGACCATATACAATCCTAGGATAGTAGACTGCAAAACTGCAAAGACAAATAAGCCCATGGCCAGACTATCTGGCTTACCGTAAAAAACTGTATAAAGAGGCTCCCCTACCATGACCACTCCAACCGTTGCAGGCAGTAGAAATAAGAAGAGCATGGTAAGGCTATCTTGGACTAGGCGAGCTGCCGCCTGCAAGTCGCCTTTTACATAGTTTTCCGTCAACAGCGGCAAGCCGACACTCCCGATTGAAACTCCCACAGAGATTAAAATCATAGTAATTTTATTAGGATTGGCTGAGAAATAAGAAAACATGACAACCAAGTCTTCATTGCTGTAGTTAGTAAACCACTTCATACTATTGATAAAGGTCATCTGGTCTAAGATTTGGAAGAGTTGAATGGCTGATCCTGTCAGGATAAAGGGAATGGCTTCCTTGATGGTATCGACTAAGAGTCGCTTACTATTGATCTTATCCCGTGTTTCAAAAACTCTTTTAAGCAAACCTTCTTGGGCAAGGAAATAAATCAAGACTGCAAAACTTGCCACCATCCCCACAAAAGGCCGCAAAGGTCGATTGGGTAACGGCTGATAAGTAGTCACCAGAACCCATCTTCATAATGAAGAAGGTTGCCATCAACATCCAGATAACACGGATTACCTGCTCGGCGATTTGACTCATAGCATAGGGTTTCAGGTTATTCATCCCTTGGAAGAATCCTCTGATGACACTCATAGATGGGAAAATCAAGACTGCCCAAGCCAAGCTATGCATGATGGGAATCAGGTCTTTCCCCACACCTGACAAATCTGCTAACCAGGGAGAAAAGAGATACAAGACCAAAGCAAAGACTAAGCCCAAGCCCGTCATAAAGCTTAGGAAACTCCGAATCAAGGCAAAGCTATGCTCTTCTTCTCGCATGGTATTGTACTTAGCTACTTGTTTGGCGACCGCAACTGGGATACCCGCTGTCGAAATCAGCAAGAACCAGGCGTAAATGTTATACCCCATGGTAAAGAGTCCGTTTGCCTTAGCAGCATAGGTCCCCATCCAGATATACCAGGGAATAATGTAGATAGCACCAAGGAGGCGACTAATAAAGTTACTAGCTGTTAGCCAAGCAGTCCCTCGCAACATCTGGGCTTGCTGGTGATTGTTTTCGTTAGACATAGCTTCCTCATTCAATTTTGATAACTAGGAAAAGTTCCTTATCTTCCATTATAAACTTTTCCTTGTTACTTGTAAAATTCGGGCTTGAAGTTTATAATAGAAAGTATGATTAAGATTGAAACCGTATTAGATATTTTAAAGAAAGATAGCCTTTTTCGCGAGATTATTGACCAAGGACATTACCACTACAACTACAGTGAAGTTGTTTTTGATAGCATCAGTTATGACAGCCGAAAAGTAAAAGAAGGCACTCTTTTTTTTGCAAAAGGCGCTGCTTTTAAAAAAGAATACCTCCTTTCTGCTATAAGTCAGGGCTTAACTTGGTATGTCGCAGAAAAGGACTACGAAGTCGGTATCCCCGTCATCGTTGTGAACGATATCAAGAAAGCCATGAGTTTGATCGCAATGGAATTTTATGGCAATCCACAAGAGAAACTCAAAATTCTCGCTTTCACAGGGACCAAAGGAAAGACAACAGCAGCTTACTTTGCTTACCACATCCTATCTCAACGCTACCCAACAGCTCTCTTGTCAACTATGAACACAACTTTGGATGGCGAGACCTTCTTTAAATCTTCCTTCTCAACGCCTGAAAATATCGATCTTTTCGACATGATGGCTCAGGCTGTTAAAAATGGAAGAACCCATCTTGTAATGGAAGTCTCTAGCCAAGCCTATCTTGTTCATCGAGTCTATGGTCTGACCTTTGATGTAGGTGTCTTTCTTAACATCACTCCTGACCATATCGGTCCGATTGAGCATCCAAGCTTTGAAGATTACTTCTACCACAAACGTCTCTTGATGAAAAATAGCCGAGCAGTTGTCATTAATAGCGACATGGACCACTTTTCTGTATTGAAAGAACAAGTAGAAGATCAAGAACATGACTTCTATGGTAGCCAGTCAAGTAACCAAATCGAGAACTCCAAAGCCTTTAGCTTTTCCGCTACAGGTAAACTCGCTGGTGATTATGATATCCAACTCATCGGCCACTTTAACCAAGAAAATGCCGTTCTTTGCAGGACTTGCCTGTCTTCGTCTAGGTGCCAGTCTTGAAGATATCAAAAAGGGATCAGCGCAACCCGCGTCCCTGGACGTATGGAAGTTCTCACTCAGAAAAATGGAGCCAAGGTCTTCATCGACTACGCCCACAATGGTGACAGTCTGAAAAAACTGATTTCTGTTGTTGAAACTCATCAAACTGGAAAGATTGCTCTGGTTCTCGGTTCGACTGGAAACAAGGGTGAAAGTCGTCGCAAAGACTTTGGACTCCTCCTCAATCAACACCCTGAGATTCATGTCTTTCTCACCGCTGATGACCCCAACTATGAGGATCCAATGGTCATTGCTGAAGAAATCAGTAGCTATATCAGTCATCCTGTTGAAAAGATTGCCGATCGTGAAGAAGCCATCAAGGCAGCGATGGCCATCACAAATCAAGAACTCGATGCTGTGATTATTGCAGGCAAGGGAGCTGATTGTTACCAAATCGTCCAAGGAAAGAAAGAAGACTATCCTGGAGACGCGACTATCGCAGAACGTTATCTATAAAAAAATCAAGGGAAACATTCCCTTGATTTTTTTAGTCTTCTTTTAAATGAATTTTTTTAAGACCTTCAACGGCACCTTCTACAGCACCTTTAGCATCTTCTACAACTTCTTTTTGCTTTTGGCAACTGTTTTTTTCTACAGCACCTTCTGCTTCAGTTTTGCTATCACCAGTAACTTTCCCAAATCCTTCTTTTGATAGCACCAGTTGCTTGTTCCAATTTATTTTTCAAGTGACATAGCTCTGTCTCCTTTGCTTTTTAATACGATAAACGTTATCGCTTACATTCAGTTTATGCTTATTCTTTAGTAAAGTCAAACAATCTGCTCAAAATGAAGCAATTAAGGTAAATAGAAAGTCAACCGTTCCTTGTCAAAATCAACAGCCAACTCATACTTCCCTTCTTCATTTTGAACAATATAGCCCAAGACGACTAGACTCTCAACGAAGATATCACGCCGTTTCTGCATAAGCTGGTCCTTTTTGAGGAACTTGAGCAAAAACGTCGTCATATACTTGAGAGCATACTCAGGATTGACATCTCCTAAAAATGGCATAGAGTTCTTGCTGTTTTTTTCTGTCAAAGGATATTGATTCTTGACCTTGTAGAAATAGTTGGATAAAGTCATCTTTTCTCTTGCAAAGTCCGTACGTTCGACTAAAATGGCAGCATTGGTTTGATTGCGCAATTCTGTCTCAAAAGTCTTCTCCAGCAAGGCTTGATAGACTGGGCTGTCCTCTCTGATAAAAATCTCTTGGTCAAGGGATAGATTACCTATCGATTCTAGAAAAGGGAGATTAAAGGGAATAACGTTTGTTTTCCCTTAGGATCAAGCCTGCCTTGATAAACTCTTCCATGAGCTTATCAACTGCTACATCTGGAAACTGAGCCTTAATTTCTCGGAGGATCACATCATCATGCTGGTCCAGATAGTCCACCAAATCTATAAAAAATGGCTGTCGAGTCAAACGAGATGGGTTAAAAATCTGAATCATGAAGATTCCTTTCTTTACATTCTAAAAGAGGGGATGCTGCTAGTTGACTAGGATTGGTCCCTGGCTGATTCAGAGGCACAGGAAATTTGAGTTTCCTGTAATATTCCCTCCAAAAATCACTAATCTCCTGCTCCCCATCACCAAATTTCATGGGAATAGTTTCAAAAATCGGTAGGATTTCAGCGATATACTGGGAGCAGTAAAAGCCAGATCCATCTGGATAAAAAGAGGCATTATAGGGTGCACCCAAATGTTTGCTAGCTCTCTCCTTTACCAAGTCAGCTTCCAGCTCTGGATAGACATAAAGATCGTAGAGATGAGTCGGTTCAAAAAATTCAGCCGGTTCTTGACAAATGACCCCTGCTTGCCCACTAGCATGGTAGATCAAACCGTCCAAAAAGATGGCTACATGACTATAGTTCCCAGTAGAAGCCTGGATGGCCTGCCCCATATCTGAAAGGTCCTTCACAAAAATCAAATCGCCATTTTCTAACATCTTTCTCTCCTAGAAAAAAAGGAGCCGAAACCCCTTTAGCTATATGGAAAACACCGTTTTCTCGTGTCAATCTCCAGTCAAATAATTACCATTTAAATAATTCATTAACTATATTATAAGAGTCACTCTAGCTGAAAATAATAAAGCAGACCCAAACTTCCAAAAGACAGAACTAAGTATAGGATTCCTATTTGCAATCCATACAAATACCAAAAACTACCACTAACTAAAATAAAAATCGATATCTCAGCAACAAGTCGATGCCATTTTTTAAAAGCATGTGGAGATTTTGGTGCCATATATCGTGCCCAAAATAAGATTAATAGAACTGCTAGAAGAAAAAATAGGAATTTTTCCAGCCAAGAAATTTGTATCACAGACACGGAGAAAAGACCAAGGATTGCCACAACCTCAACCAAAAAGCGCAGTCCTTCAATCAATCGCATCATGCTATCACCTTCTATAAATAGTAAAATTAACAGTTCCAAATATTCCTTAAGAATTACCCATTAAAGCTCTCAGTCAACTGAGGCACCACTTGTTTCTTACGTGAAACAGCACCTGGAAGGAAAGAATGGTTGTTTTCAAGTTTGAAGTTGAAGGCTGCTTCTACCTTGTCCATGTTTGATCCAAGAGCCAAAATTTCTGAGTTGGAATTGACGATGTCTGTAATCATCAAGACAAAGTCAGAGTAGCCGTTTGCTGCATTAGCTGCTTGCATTGCTGCTTCGATTTCTGCTTGGCGTTCCAAGACTTCAGCAATATCAACAGTATTGACTTGGGCAACACGAACCTTATTTCCATTGAGTTCAAAGGTCTTAGCATCGATATCAATCAATTCTTCAGCAGATTTACTAGCCAAGTTTGTACCAGCTTTCAACATAGCAAGACCGTACTCTTCCAAGTTGACACCAGCTAAGTCAGCCAATTCAGGCGCAATGACTTTATCAGATGGGTGAGTTGTTGGTGATTTCAAAAGAAGAGTATCTGAAATCAAACCTGAAAGCATCAAACCTGCGATTTCTTTAGGAACAGCTACACCATGCTCTTTGAACATGCGATAAACGATAGAAGACGCTGATCCAACTGGTTCCAAACGCATGTAAAGTGGGCTGGCAGTTTCAAAATTAGCCACACGGTGGTGATCCACAACTCCGTAAACTTCTACTTCAGCGATATCTGACACTGACTGTTGGAATTCATTGTGGTCAGTCAAGATGACTTGCTCTGCACCTTCTGCTTTAGCAGATGTGATGACGCGTGGTGCTTCTACACCAAATAGTTCAAAACGAAGGCTGTTTCTTCATTAGGAGTTCCAAGTGCTACTGCTTCTGTGTCCAATCCATAAGCCTCTTTTGCAAGGTAAGCAAAGGCTACAGATGACCCGATGGCATCTGAGTCTGGATTTTGGTGACCAAATACTAGAATCTTAGACATGATAATACCTCTTTAAATTTATTCATCTTATTGTAGCACTTTTTTCCTCTTTTGACAAAAGTAAGAGGAGCCAAAAGACTCCTCCTTAGACATCAATATGGTTGACTAGATTTTTCTCTTGATTTTCAGATAAAAATCGTTCTTTCTGAGGACGTTTCTTTCGTTTGAGGAGAGCCTCGGCAGACATGGCTTCTTCCTTACTGGCAAAACCCTCTACATAGATGAGTTTGACTGGCAAGCGAGCTCGGGTATACTTGGCTCCCTTACCACTATTATGAACGGCAAGGCGCCTCTTCACATCCGTTGTATAGCCCGTATAGTAAGAACCGTCGCGACACTCCACCACATACATATAGGCCTTATGATCCATAGTAAATCTCTTGAATTTCTGGTGTATAAGAACCATCATCATTGTGAACGATGAGTGGTGGCAAGACCTTAAAGCCACTGGTCGATCCATCCTTGATAGCTTCGATTAAGAGCATATTAGCCTCCTTCTCACGTTTAGGATAGACAAATTGCAGGCGCTTGGGTGCTAAATTATGGCGTTGAAGCATGTCTAAGATATCCAAGAGCCGATCTGGACGATGAACCATGGCCAAACGGCCATTAGACTTGAGAATACTCTGAGCACTACGGCAAATTTCTTTTAGGTTAGTCGTAATTTCGTGTCTGGCCAGAAGGTAATGTTCACTCTCGTTCAGATTGGAATGCGGATCCACCTTAAAATAAGGCGGATTGCACAAAATCATATCCACCTTACTTCCCTGAATGTGGGCAGGCATATTTTTCAAATCATCACAGATGACCTGCATCTGCTCTTCCAAGCCATTCAACTGAACCGAACGCTCTGCCATATCCGCCAAGCGCTCCTGAATCTCTACAGATATTATCCGCGCCTGAGTACGTGAACTAGCAAAAAGTCCCACTGCACCATTTCCAGCACAAAAGTCCACAATTAAACCCCGTTTAGGGAAGCGAGGAAAGCGTGATAAAAGAACACTATCCACCGAATAGCTAAACACCTCTCTATTTTGGATGATTTTGATATCTGTCGAAAAGAGCTGATTGATTCGCTCTCCTGGTTTTAATAATTGTTCTTCTTTCATACTTTTATTATAACAAATGATGTTAATATTACAAACGATTTAAATAATCGTATTTATGGCTTCTTCTTTAAATACTCTAGTGCCTCACGCGTCCAAACAGGCATCATTCGCCCAAGTGGTGCAAAAACCGTGCTTGATCCGATCATTTTGAAAAAAACGTCTCCGTCTTGGCAATTGATGTTTTTCCTCTTCCAAGGTACGGATAGAAAGACTAGCCTTCCCAGTGTATTCGTCAAAATCCACCACCTGAACTTGGACTTCATCACCAATTTTTTTAAAATGTCATAGATATTTTTCAATAAATCCCGTCCGAATCTCCGAGATGTGAATCAGCCCTGTCACCCCTGTCTCTAACTCAACAAAGGCACCATAGGGCTGAATTCCTGTAATACGCCCAGTTAGCTTATCACCAATTTTCATTCTAGTCCTCAATTTCAATCGTTTCAATTACTACATCTTCAACTGGTTTGTCCATTGCACCAGTCTCAACAGCTGCAATGGCATCCAAGACCGCAAACGATTCTGCGTCCACCAATTGCCCAAAAACAGTATGGCGACGGTCAAGGTGAGGAGTTCCACCTTGTTCTGCATAAATCTCAGCGATTGGTTCAGGCCAGCCACCACGCGCAATCTCTTTCTTAGAGTACGGCAAGTGTTGGTTTTGCACGATAAAGAACTGGCTACCATTGGTATTTGGACCCGCATTGGCCATAGAAAGGGCACCACGGATATTATAAAGTTCTTCAGAAAATTCATCTTCAAAGAGTCACCGTAGATTGACTCACCACCCATACCAGTACCAGTTGGATCTCCACCTTGGATCATAAAGTCCTTGATAATACGGTGGAAGATCACACCATCATAGTAACCGTCTTTTGACAGAGCAACAAAGTTAGCCACTGTTTTAGGAGCATGTTCAGGGAAAAGCTTGATACGCAAGTCTCCGTGATTTGTCTTAATGGTCGCAAGAGGACCTTCTACTGTTTCAATTTCTACTTGTGGGAAATGCAATTCTTTTTCTACCATACCAAATCCTTCTAAGGCATTAAAAATGCCATCTTCTTCTACTGTTTTTGTAATATAATCTGCTTTTTCTTTGATCTTTTCGTGGGAAACACCCATAGCAATACTGATTCCAGCATAATCAAAGAGTTCCAAGTCATTGAGACCATCCCCAAAGACCATAACATTCTCTGGTTTCAAGCCTAGATGTTCTACAACCTTGGCAACACCAGTGGCTTTTGAACCTGAAATCGGCACGATATCTGATGAATGTTCATGCCAACGCACCATGCGAAGTTTACCAGAGAGACTATCTGGTAACCGCAAGTCATCCCCTTTTTCCTCAAAGGTCCACATCTGGTAAATGTCCGCTTTTTCATGGAAGTTAGGATCCACATTCAAGTTTGGATAAATCGGGTCAATAGCCTCACTGATCAGTTCTGTTCGCGTGGAGAGTTTAGCAGAATGACTTCCAACTAAACCATACTCAATTCCCTCTTCCTTCGTCCAAGAAATGTACTCCTCAACATCTGACTTGTCAATCTGATGTTGATAAATGACCTGACCTTTTTTATCTTCTATATAGGCCCCATTTAGGGTTACAAAAAAGTCAGGTTTGAGCTCTCGAATCTCTGGAACGACACCGAAAATACCACGACCAGAGGCAATTCCTGTTAAAATTCCTTTTTCACGTAACTGTTTAAAGACAGTGGGAATTGTAGCTGGAATAAAACCTGTCTTTGACGTACGCAAGGTATCATCAATATCAAAAAAGACGATTTTAATCTTTTTTGCCTTGTATTTTAATTTCGCATCCATCTCTCTACCTCTTTTCCATCACTCTTTCCATTATACCATAAAGCTGATGAAATTCCCTTTATGAAAAAAGATGAAAATCCTATCAAAAAGAGAGCCAGAAAAACTAGCCCTCTCTTTTCATCCTAGAACATCTCTAGAGCAATCATGGTAATCATCGTTGCATCATAGTAGTTGTCCGAAGGTAAATCTTGTGTGAAAATGTATTTATTTTGCTGAAGAAGTTTCAGATAGCCTTCTCCCTTGTCAGACGCGTAGGTAATCGGTGCCAAGAAACTACCTGCCTGGTATTGATTGAGGGCCGTTCCATTCAAGTCATAGCCAGCATAAATGCGTTGCTCTTTCATAAAGAAATCCATCATCTTTTGAACGAGTTTTTTTGGCTTCTTTCATCCTGGCTCTGTGACAAGTGATAAGGCAAACGGCAAGCGTTATAAGAGTACGCCCCATCGTATTGAGATTCGATAGTGTTGGCATCAACAAGACGTGCCCCTGACTTCTCAGCCCAGATAAAGTCTGGCAAGAGACCCGTATCAGAATGAGAACTGATTTGCTCCAATTGCCCAAGCATCTTATCCTTAACATCTAACCACTGTTTGTTTCCAGTCAGGTCATAGAAAGACTGGAAATAGTGAGGAAGAGTATCAGATGTCCGCATCAAGTAATAATAATCAGAATCCTTGTTTGCCCAGTTTCCTACTGTTAAAACACCTGTCTCTTCATTGTAGTTGTACTTAAGGATATCATCCAAGATTTTTTTAGCTTGCTCTTGGTATTCCTGCGCCTTATCTGGCCACTGTTTGGCGACTTCAATTAAAGAATAAGCGATATAGAGATCTCCATCAGTTGCATTTTGTTTCTCGACCGTTTCGCTATCATTTTTTTGATCACTTGCTTCCAAGACATCAACTGCGTTCCCTCAATACGATGATTTTTGATAATAGCGATAAAGACTCTCATAATCTGCTTGACTTGCTTGCCCTTTTTGAGTCGCTAAAAACCGTTATGAGCATGCCGTAACTTTGGGCTTCAGATAGAACTGTTGTTCCTCAGAATCATTCGTCGTACGAACATAAGACTGATTGCCTTTTTGTAACAAGGAACTGTTGGCTCCATTGGCTGTAAATTCGATTACGCATCTCGATTTTTAGTCCTTCCTCTTGCCAAAAAAACAAGGCTAAACAAAAGATAGAAAGAATGAGCACAAACCAGACATATTTTAATTTATTCGTTTTCATAGAACCTCCTATCCTGCAAATCGCTTGGTTTTTAACCCACTTGGTTTCTTTTTCGTCGGAGTACTTTATCCAGCACGATTGAAGAAATGGAATCAACGGATACAACGATAAACATCTGTGCATAAGAGAAATAGGTCGCCAGGGCTAACCAGATTTGTTTAGTTGTTGCTTGTCCAAATTGACTTGCCAATGCTGTCATAATTTGCATCAAATAGAGACCAATCATGAGAATCCAGTTAAAGAGCATGAGCTGAGCGATGTAGATATTGTCCGCATCAAAAAGCAAATGGAACCCTGACATCTGGGAAGAAAAAGATTAAGACAGATCGCTAGCACATTCGCTAGGAAAATCAAATCCGAAAAGAACAATAGCAAAGTTAAACCAAAAAGAAAACACAAGAATAGTTAAAGACTTCTAGTTTAACGCGCCAGTTTGCTCTGCCAAATAAATGCTTAAAGTTCGAGAGAACAACTTCATAATTTCCTTTTCGCCCAACGTTTCCGCCGCATATAGTAACTCTTTAAGGTCTCAGGTTCTTGTTGGAAAGCCTCTGAATTATAGGCAAGGGCAATCAATTTACCACTCTGCATGATTTTTGAAGGAAATATCGGTATCCTCAGTTAAGGCACCATTTTTTTCCAACCACCGATACTCTTTACAAAGTCGGTTTGAATGATAAAGTTGGTTCCTGGGATACGCCCAATTTTAAAGAGATGCCACATCCCAACGTGGTGCACGCGCTGAGTAACAACGATCTCTTGGTTGATACAACGAGTCAAGAAATTTTGGTTGGCGTTTCGAGTCTTGTTGCGGCCAAAAGATGCCACATGACGTTCTGGATCCTTCATAACTTCTTTGACAAGGAAATAAAGAGCATTTTTTTCAGGCATGGCATCTGCATCATAAACACAGATGTATTCGCCTGTTGCCATCTCCAAAGCATCGTTTAGAACGCCCGCTTTTCCTCCCGTACCAGTACGGTCGATAATGGTTAGATTTCTTCCTGCATATTCAGGCATGGCTTGTACAGACAAACATTCTGCATAGGTGTTATCCGAACAGTTATCCGCAAACAAGAGCAACTCCACACGGTCGTGAGGATAGTTCATATCCAAGATAGCTTTTGCCGTTTGGGCAATAACCACATCCTCATTATGGGCAGGAACAACAATCGTTACCTTAGGATAATAAGGTAGAGGCGAAGTGTCTACACGAAAATCACTGTGTTTAAACCAAAAGTGTACTGCCGAAAAGAGAATTACCAAGCCCCATGCTAGAGAAATCCAAATTGTAAGCAAGGTAAAAATCATTAACATTTGACTAATCATGATTCACCGCCTTAAAATTTTTGTTTACTCGATGGTAAAGAATATTGTATGCAATAAATAGTATGATAAAACAAATGCCAAAGGCGAGACTGAGTCCCAAAGCAATACCAAAAAATAGTTCGGTTAAAGTCATGTTCCCCTCCTAATATTCCACAATTACATCTGTCTCTAGTTGACGTTTGAGATGACTGGCGACATCCGCGTAGTCTTGGTATTTATCTTTATTATCAGAGTTAATCACCAAATAGCCTGTTTGGAACTGAATTCCTTGATTGCCATCTTCTCCATGAAAAACTAAACTGCTCAGTTTCTCCTGCAAACCATTCAAATAAAGTTCCTTCAAAGAATGTTGGCTTTTACTGGATAGAACGAGAAAATTACCATCCGAAACGTAATAGAGTTTATCATTGTAGCTCAATTCCTGAGCAATTACCTCTTGAATGCTACTGAGCATCTGGTTATGTTCTTTCGGTTTAATCTGGAAGAACAAATCTTCATGTGCCCAATGAATCAATAGAGATTGAACCGTAACATCACTTTGTTCAGTGACCATCGCTTGGTAATCTGCTCGCGCTTCGTCTTCCTGTTCTTGTACCTTTGAGGCCACCTTGAAGAAATAATAACGAACCTTAAGTAGAATCCCAATCAAAAGAGGAAAACTGATTAATAAAAAGACCAGTTGAATGATCGGGATATAAACCACACCCGCAACCAAAACGATAAGTCCAAAACCAAATGCTAAGATAAGGGTCCAAGTAAGCAAAAGGTCAGATAATACCAACACTGCAAACAAGGCTAAAGCTAAAAAAAAGATTTGTTCTAAAATGATTGCTCGAGCATACAAAAAACAAAGCACCAAAAGAATGACCTCACAAGCAAGCAAAGCCATAAGCCAGTTTTTAAATTGACTCCAATTTTTCATTTTATCTTATTTCCCCCCCTTTGAATTCCGATACAGAAGTCGCTGCCCCAAAGTACTGTTGAATGGATTGTACGATTCGTTCAGAGGCTCTTCCATCTCCATAAGGATTTGGTGCCTGAGACATTTGTCTATAAAGAGTTTCATCTGTTAAGAGTGCTGCCATCGCTTCTTTCACACGTACTGGATCCGTACCAACTAGCTTCAAGGTTCCTGCACGAACACCTTCTGGACGTTCCGTTGTGTCACGAAGGACAAGGACAGGTTTGCCGAGAGAAGGCGCCTCTTCCTGAACACCTCCAGAGTCAGTCATGATAAAATAGCTTCTTGAAGCCAAATTATGAAAATCAAGTACATCTAAAGGCTCAATCAAGTGAATACGATCGTGACCAGCTAAGATATCGTTTGCTGCTTCTTGCACAGCAGGGCTAAGGTGAACAGGATAAACAACTTCAATTTCCTGATGAAGATCGACCATCTCACGTAAAGCTGCAAAGACATTTCTCATTGGTTGACCTTGATTCTCACGACGATGCATGGTTACTAATACAAGTTTCTTATCTGGATCCAATTGATCTAAAACTTCATGATAGTAATCCGATTGAACGGTTAGTTTCAAGGCATCAATGGCTGTATTTCCCGTAATGACAATAGCAGACTCAGGGTGATTTTCCTTGAGGAGATTTTCTTTACTCTCACTAGTTGGAGCAAAATAGAGATCCGCTAGGTTATCAGTCATCTGACGATTCATTTCTTCTGGGAAAGGAGAATACTTATCAAATGTCCTTAGGCCAGCTTCAACGTGGCCGATTCGTACCTGATTATAGAAAGCAACTAAACTTGCTGCAAAAGTTGTTGTTGTATCTCCATGAACAAGAATTATATCTGGAAGTTCTTGCTTAACAACTGGATCAAACTTTTCTAAAATTTTTCCAGTAATGTCTAAGAGGGATTGATTTTTCCCCATAATATCCAGGTCATAATGTGGCTCGATGCTAAACGTTTCAAGAACTTGATCAAGCATTTGACGGTGCTGAGCTGTCACAACTGTGATCGTCTCAATGCTGTCACTATGTTTTTGCAATTCTAACACTAAAGGGGCCATTTTAATAGCTTCTGGTCGTGTTCCAAAAACAACCATCACTTTCAGTTTCTTCATTACGCTATCCTTCTACTATAATAAAATTTGACACATCAGATTAATCTTTATATCGAATTATTGCGCAAATCAATTAATTTGATTATCTTAATTATTTTACCGTCAATTAATTTATATGTCAAATTTTTTTCCAAATTATATTATTGCATTTAATTTAATTTTAACAATTTGTAACCTTTTTGTAACAATATTATTTACAACCTTTAAAAAAAGCCTTATTTTTAGGAAATTTTAAGACTTTTCAAAAGAATCCGTATTTAAAAAAACTAAACCTTATATGTTTTTTTGATATTTATTTTTATCTTGATAATTCAAACAATTATATTTTTACCACTTTGAGGAATAAATCAAACAATTTCAAACAAAAAAATTCCTTTTTCGAATGAAAAAAAGGGACTGTGATTGTTGTTTACTATATTTAAAATTTAAACCTTATAAAATCTGTCTTAAAACAAATTTTTCGACAGATACAAGACCAATTCTCCGATATCTTCACAAACCGCATTCATGGCCGGTTGATGGTTCTGATACCAAACACCCGTCCCATCTGGAATATAGCCTCGTTTGATGTATAATCTCTGGGCAGGTCCATACCCTGAATGGAGCCCAACACCAAGGGTCACCTTATCCGATATGAGCCTAACTTGTTTTTCTGCTTCTTCCAGCAAGAGATTTCCAATACCTTGATTTTGAAAAGGTTCAAAGACATTAAAATCTGAGAGTTCTGGATAGATTTCTGCAAAAGGCCCCTGCTTAGCGCAGGACAAAATTGTGATATAACCCGCTAAAGCACCCTCAACCTCTGCAACTAAGACTTCTCTCTCCCCACTTTCTTGCTCCTTAAAGTATCGAGTTAAAATCTCCTCTCTACTTGGCCAACCTTGGCTGATAAATCCTCGAGATAGTTCTTGTATGTCAGATTCTTGCATTTTTTTCTAATTGAACATGTCGTCTTCATAAAAGTCGCTCCTTTATAGCTTTCTCCCTACCATTATAGCACGATAATAAAGATTAAAAGAAAAAACCTAGTAAGACAAAAGAATCTTACTAGGTCAACAGGGAATCCTTTCTAACAAAATCCTATAAAAATCTGAAAAAGAGGTCCACTGGACCTCAATTCGCTCTCTCATTTCAAGGCTCGTGAAAAAAAGACCCATATGGATCTTAATTCGCTTTCTTATTTCCGAGCTCATGAAAAAGAGGTCCACTGGACCTCAACTCGCTCTCTCATTTCCATGCTCGTAAAAAAAGACCCACCCGGGTCTTAATTCGCTTTCTTATTTTCAAGCTCATGAAAAAGAGGTCCACTGGACCTCTTTTTTAATCTTCGTTTACGAAAGGCATCAAAGCCATTACGCGTGCGCGTTTGATAGCTGTTGTTACTTTACGTTGGTTTTTAGCTGAAGTTCCTGTTACACGACGAGGAAGGATTTTCCCACGTTCTGAAACGAAACGGCTAAGAAGCTCAGTATCTTTGTAATCAACATATTCAATTTTTGTTTGTTGCGATGTAATCAACTTTTTTACGGCGTTTGAATCCGCCACGACGTTGTTGAGCCATGTTTTTTCTCCTTTATAGTATTAATTGTCCATTAAAATGGTAAATCATCATCTGAAATGTCCAATGGATTGGTTGCTCCAAATGGATTTTCAGAACGTGAAAAGTCTGGTACTGGGTTTGCAGGTGCTGATTGACCAGCAGTTGGTGCAGAATAAGCTCCACCTGAATGTCCTTCACGCACTCCGCGGCTTTCCAACATTTGGAAATTCTCAGCCACGACTTCTGTTACGTAGACACGTTGTCCTTGCTGGTTATCGTAACTACGAGTCTGGATACGGCCTGTGATCCCGATAAGAGAGCCTTTTTTAGCCCAGTTGGCAAGATTTTCAGCCTGTTGGCGCCACATAACGACATTGATGAAATCAGCCTCACGTTCGCCATTTTGACTCTTAAATGTACGGTTTACTGCAAGAGTAAAAGTCGCAACTGCTACATTTGATGGGGTATAACGCAACTCAGCGTCACGTGTCATACGCCCTACAAGTACAACATTGTTAATCATAATTTACCTTCTTACGCGTCAAGTTTGACGATCATGTGACGAAGAATGTCAGCGTTGATTTTTTTGAAAGACGGTCAAACTCTTTAAGAGTCGCGTCGTCGTTTGCTTCAACGTTAACGATGTGGTAAAGTCCTTCACGGAAATCTTGGATTTCGTATGCAAGACGACGTTTTTTTCCCATGATTTTTGATTCAACAACAGTTGCACCGTTGTCAGTCAAGATAGAGTCAAAACGTGCTACCAAAGCGTTTTTTTCGCTTCTTCTTCAATGTTTGGACGAATGATATAAAGAATTTCGTATTTAGCCATTGATATGTTCCTCCTTTTTGGTCTAATGACCCCTAGTCTTTGCAAGGGGTAAGTGAGGTTTGCTCACAATAAACTATTATACTAGAAAAAAACTGATAGATAGCAAGATAAAAAGTGAAAAAAAGAAGATGAAAATATCTTCTTTTTTTACTAGTTTATGGTTTGATACGGTGCAACATACGTGGGAATGGAATGGCTTCACGGATATGTTTGGTTCCAGCTGCGAAGGTTACCATACGTTCAATACCGATACCAAATCCACCATGTGGTACTGTACCATATTTACGAAGGTCAAGGTAGAATTCATATTCTGTACGATCCATTCCAAGTTCTTCCATTTTTAGCGACAAGGGCATCGTAGTCTTCCTCACGCATAGAACCACCGATGATTTCTCCATACCCTTCTGGTGCCAGCAAGTCTGCACAAAGTACGCGATCTGGATTTCCAGGAACTGGTTTCATGTAGAAGGCCTTGATAGCTGCTGGGTAGTTCATGACAAATGTTGGCACACCAAAGTGGTTTGAAATCCATGTTTCGTGTGGTGAACCAAAAGTCATCGCCATGTTCCAAATGCTCGTAGTCAGCATCTTCATCGTTTTTCATGCTCTTGCAAAAAGGTCAATGGCTTGATCGTAAGTGATGCGTTTGAATGGCTCTGCAATGTAGCGTTTCAAGAGCTCTGTATCACGTTCCAAGGTTTCCAAGGCTTGAGGTGCACGGTCCAAAACGCCCTGAAGAAGGGCTTTTACGTAAGCTTCTTGCAAGTCAAGTGACTCATCATGTGTCAAGTAAGAGTACTCCGCATCCATCATCCAGAACTCAGTCAAGTGACGGCGTGTTTTCGATTTTTCAGCACGGAATACTGGACCAAAGTCAAAGACACGACCAAGAGCCATAGCCCCTGCTTCTAGGTAAAGCTGACCTGATTGGCTCAAGTAGGCTGGTGTTCCAAAGTAGTCTGTTTCAAAGAGTTCTGTTGAATCTTCTGCTGCATTTCCTGAAAGGATTGGGCTATCAAACTTCATGAAGCCGTTCTTATCGAAACTCATAAGTTGCATAGATGATAGCGTTACGGATTTGCATCACCGCTACTTGCTTACGAGAGCGGAGCCACAAGTGACGGTTGTCCATCAAGAAGTCTGTTCCGTGTTCTTTTGGTGTGATTGGGTAGTCTTGAGATTCACCAATCACTTCGATGTCTGTAATATCCAACTCATAGCCAAACTTAGAACGTTCGTCTTCTTTGACAATCCCTGTCACATAAACAGACGTTTCTTGGCTTAGGCGTTTGATGACATCAAACTTCTCAAGTCCCACTTCTTCACCAAATTTTTCTACAAAGTTTGGTTTAAAGGCTACACCTTGGAAGAAGGCTGTTCCATCACGCAATTGCAAGAAGGCAATTTTCCCTTTTCCAGATTTGTTGGCAACCCAGGCCCCGATGGTCACTTCTTGACCAACGTAGTCTTTTACATCGATAATTGTTACACGTTTTGTCATAATCTATCTTCCTTTTTTCGTTTAACTTGTCCGAAGACATCATTACCCACTATTTTACCATAAATAGACAGCGATAGCTAGGTTCTACTAGAGAAAAATCGCGAGATTTTCGTTACAAAAATCTTCGCTAAAACAGCGAAGATTCTAAGTTTTATTTTTCCATAAACTGATGCAAACGGCGAATAGCTTCTTTCAAAGTATCCAAGTCTGTGGCATAGCTGAGACGAACATTTTCTGGTGCTCCAAATCCAGCTCCTGTAATCAAGGCCAGTCCGACTTCTTCGAGAATAGCTGTTGTAAACTCTGTCACATCGGTATAACCCTTCATCTCCATCGCTTTTTTAACATTTGGGAAGAGATAGAAGGCTCCTTGGGGCTTGACAACTTCGAATCCTGGCACTTGGCACAAGAGTGGATAAATGGTATTCAAACGTTCTTCAAATGCTTGACGCATGGTTTCAACAGAGTCTTGCGGTCCAGTCAGCGCCTCAATCGTTGCATATTGAGATACTGCTGTCAGATTTGAAGTCGTTTGTCCTGTCAATTTGCTCATAGCAGCGATAATTGCAGGATTTCCCACAGCATAACCTACCCGCCAACCAGTCATGGCATAGGCCTTAGATACACCGTTAATTACAATGGTTTGCTTGCGAATGGCTTCTGACAAACTAGAAATTGGAACAAATTCGTTCCCGTTATAAACCAGACGTCCATAAATATCATCTGCTAAGATAAGGACATCATGCGCAACAGCCCAATTTCCGATAGCCAAGAGTTCCTCACGAGAGAGTATATCATACCAGTCGGATTCGATGGTGAATTGAGAACCAAGACCTTGGTCTTATCTGTTCGTGCTGCTTCTAGCTGCTCTACTGTTACTTTAAAGTGATTGTCTTCCTTTGCCTGGACAAAGACAGGCACTCCTTCTGCCATTTTGACCTGGTCTCCATAGCTGACCCAGTATGGTGTAGGGATAATGACTTCATCACCTGGATTGACCACAGCCATAAAGAAGGTGTAGAGAGAGAACTTAGCACCAGTGGCAAAGGTAACCTCGTTGGCTGCAACAGAATACCCATAATAGCGTTCAAAATAGGTATTAACCGCCGCTTTTAACTCTGGTAGGCCTGAAGCAACTGTATAAAAGGAAGCTCGTCCATCTCGAATCGCTTCTACCGCTGCATCCTGAATGTTTTCAGGAGTATGAAAATCAGGCTGTCCCAAGGTTAAGAAAAGAACATCTTTTCCCTGAGCTTTTAATGCTTTGGCTCTTGCATCACTAGCTAGAGTGACGCTTTCTTCCATTTCTAGTACACGTTTGGATAGTTTCATATGCCCTCCTTATTGGATCACTGCTCCTGTTTCAAAGTCAACCAGATAGTACTGGTTTCCTGACTTAACTTCCCAAATCGGCTTGTCCTGATAACGACCAAAGGTGATCTTGTCAATGTCGCTAGCTCCTTTTTCCCTCGAAATCGTCGCTGCCTTGTCTTGAGAAATCCCTTTATCAAGCTGATAAACATAAATCTTGTGGTCATTCTTTTCAATCAGTACGGCAATGGCCTCTTGCTTTTTATTATGTCCTAAAACGCTGTAATAACCTTCTAGTCCATTATAAAAATCAACCTGATCTGCCTTTTCCAATTCTGCATACTGCTTGGCTAGTTTTTCTCCCTCAACTCTAGCATCTTGATAGGGTTTCATGCTGAGTGATATCAGATAAAGGAAGGAAGTGGTCATGACTAGTACTACCAGAGCAATGCCGATTCCATACTGTAAAAGTAGCTTGTTTTTTGCTTTTTTCTGTCTTAGTTTCACTCGTCTATTTTACCATCTCTCCTTCTTTATTACAAGTGAAGACGGGAACATTCTAAGATTCTTTTCCTATAAAATATAAGTTCTTGTTTTTCTCTCTCATTATTGATAAAATAGCCTTATGAAACAATATTTGAAAGAGAAAATTTCCGATAATCAACTAGACTTAAAAACGGCTATCGTCCTCAATAAAGCCATACGAACTTTTAAACCATATGAAGCCAAGGCTGCTAAAGAACACGGGCTAACACCCACCCAATTTTCAGTTTTGGAAACCCTCTATAGCAAGGGGGAACTACGCATTCAGGATTTGATTGAAAAAATGTTAGCCACTTCTGGAAACATGACTGTCGTCATTCGAAATATGGTTCGAGATGGGTGGATTTCTAGAACTTGCGACCCCAAGGATCGTCGATCCTTTTTCCTGAAATTAACACCTGCAGGACGCAGAAAAATCGAAGAGGTTCTTCCTGACCATATCGATTCTATCGTAGAAGCACTCAGCATCTTGGAAGATGGCGAAAAGGAAGACTTAATCCGCATTTTAAAAAAATTTAAAAATTTGTGAGCAAAATTATTGCTAATTAGTATTATTTGTTGTAACATAGATGGTAACAAAAGAGTTCGCTCTTTGAATTTTAAACTAAAGGAGACACATCATGTCTAAAAAAGTATTATTTATCGTCGGTTCACTACGCCAAGGTTCTTTCAACCACCAAATGGCCCTCGAAGCTGAAAAAGCACTTGCTGGAAAAGCGGAAGTTAGCTATCTTGATTACTCAGCTGTTCCTCTCTTCAGCCAAGATTTGGAAGTTCCAACTCATCCAGCTGTAGCTGCTGCTCGTGAAGCAGTCCTTGCTGCGGATGCGATCTGGATCTTCTCTCCAGTCTACAACTTCTCTATCCCTGGAACAGTGAAAAACTTGCTTGACTGGCTCTCTCGTGCCCTTGACTTGTCTGATACACGTGGCGCTTCTGCCCTCCAAGACAAGTTTATTACTGTCTCTTCTGTAGCCAATGCCGGTCACGATCAACTCTTTGCTATTTATAAAGACCTCTTGCCATTTATCCGTACACAAGTCGTTGGTGACTTTACAGCTGCTCGTGTCAATGACTCTGCTTGGGCAGATGGAAAATTGGTGTTAGAAGAAGCAACTGCTTCATCACTTGCAAAACAAGCGGACGACCTTCTTGCAGCCATCAACTAATCCAACAAAAACCAGCTCGAATGAGCTGGTTTTATGCTTGTTTCACAAAGACGAGTTCTAAATCACTTGATAAATCAGGTCGGTAGTCAAAGCCGGCAAAGCGGAGCTTGCGAGCTTGTTTGACTGTATGGACTTGCCCCTCTATCAAGGCGGTCAAAAAGGCGCCACGGGCTTTTTTTGAAATGGTTGAGTGGATTTTCAGCTGACCTGCCTTGTCCTCCATAAATTTGAAGGTCACCATCTTTTCTCTGATTTCCTTCGAAAATACGGTTTCAAACTCTGATGATAGGAGTGAGAATATCAAATTCTCATCCTGAAGTGCCTCATCATAGGCTGACTTCCAATGACTCTTTAAAGTCTTACCAGCAACTTTTAACTTCATCAAAAAGTCCAAACGGTGAGGAGCCATGGGCGACAAGGCGGGGACAACACCGTATAAAGCCGAGGTAATTAGGACATGATTTTCAAGATAGGTTTGTTCAGCTTCGGTTAACCCATTTCGTTTGATGTGACGATACATGAGACCATCGAAAAGTTTCAAGGCTGGATAATGTTTAGCCCTGTGTTCTTTTAAAGCTTGAATATGGCCGTACTCTTCTTCTGCTTTCTCGACAGATACCTTATAAAAAGTCTCTAATTCACTAGCTGAATAATTCGCCAGTGAGTAAAGGACTGCCTGACTTTCTTCCCTCAAAGGGAGCGCTTCGATACAAGGATGGTCTGTGTTCATTTCTTTTGCTGTTGGGATTAAAATTTTCATATTGTTAGTGTAGCATATTTTTCAACCACAACCAAGAATTTCATCTTAAAAACCTCGGTTCATACCGAGGTTTCTCTGTTTATTTTGGCCATCCTAACCAGATAGCCACGAGAACAAAGGCTGTGCCAGCTAAGCTTGTTAAGATAGATAAGAATTTATCTTTTTTCTCCTTGAACTGAGAAAACCTATTTTTATACTCAATGAAAATCAAAGAGCAAACTAGGAAGCTAGCCGCAGGCAGTACTTGAGTACGGCAAGGCGACGCTGATGTAGTTTGAATTTGATTTTCGAAGAGTATTATTGTACGTTAAAGGTTTTGAGGTAATTATCTTTTCCAACTTGACCTTCAAAGGATTGCCCATTTTCAAGGTAAGGAAGGTCGTCTGACACGGAAGCCTTGACCTTATAAATCTTGCCATCAACTTTAAAGAAATAGACGGTATCCCCCTTGATGACAGCTGATTTAAGATCTGAAACCACTCCCTTGATGTTTTCTACCGTTTCATTATCCAGCTCGAGGTCGTTTTTATTGGCATACTTGCTGAGGAGTTCATCTACCGTAGTTGCTACGATAACGTTTTGGTACTCCACTGCATCGACCAATGCATACTCCTTGACCAAGCCTGCATTGTCCTTCAAGCCCATGATATAGAGTGGTTTGTCATTGAGATTGACAAGGATAGGGAAGGTAGCCTTATATGCTTTTTCCTGCACTGCTCCTTCTGCGGAAGCACGGGCTGATTCTTCGGTTGCTGATGCTAGATTGTACTTGGTGATTTCACCAGTGCGCATATTTTCAAGGATAAATCCTAGATTACTTTCGTCAGCATTTGCTGAAGTCACCCCTGTGTAGAGATAAATGTCATTTCCGATAGAAAGATAGTTATAGCCCTCTGTCGTTTGGGTGACGTTTTTCTTAGAAATCAAGGCATTCCAGAAGCCGTCTTTATACTTGCCGTTGTAGTTGATTTGCTCGATGGTTTCTTCATCTGGATAGACACGATCCACCCATTCTGGGACTTCATCCAAGCTGTATTCCTTGGTTTCTCCATCGGTCGCATCCAAGATAATAACAGATGAAGGACGAGGGACTCCTAGACCAAACTGCTTTGATAAACGGTTGCTACATAGAAGGGATTGCCTTCATCATCCACCTCAAAGGAGGGCGTTTTAAAAATCTTGGTTGGGTACTTAATACGAAGATGACGTTTGACATCGCGATTAAAATACTCGGAGTCAGAATACTTCATTGGCGTTTTTAAATCCACCAATTCTGCATTTCCTGTCACCATATCAACCTTGATATACTCTCCAATTCCCTTGGACTGATTATTAAACCATTTGATCGGGTCGGCATACTCCAAAGGGGTCACCCGATAGGGTTTGCCATCAACCGTCAGCTGAGTATAAGTGTCTGCTGCTACGTACTGGGAGACCTTATCCGTCAGAGAGCCTAGATAACGGTCTCCAATCTTTTCTGCAGTGCTCCGATCTAGGATTGGAACCTTACTGGTATCACTCTTAGGAAAATCTTTAAAGTCTTTTTCTGTGATAGACACTACATTAGCATAATTTTTTGCTTGGAAAAAGCTAGAGGTTACTAGGCTTACCAGACCAGCAAGGACAAAGATGATAGCTGCAGTCAGAAACAATCCTCTACTAAGTTTGGTAAAAAGGAATCCTTCTAGATTGAGATCTTTGGCAGCCTTGCCATGACGTAGGTGAACTGTCTTGAGGAGGTTGGTATCCTTGTGGAAACTAAACAAAATTCCCATCACCACCAGATGCCCACAAAGAAAGAAGATGAATTCCCAACTAGTAAGATTAAGTGGCGGCAAAAAGATATACCAAGTCGTTGCGATAAAAACAAGTTCAAAAAGTATGCGTTTCATCTGAGTTCCTCCTAAATAATCCGTCCTTCCAAATGATCCAGTTCATGTTGGCAGATCTGAGCTGGAAAACCTGTTAACGTAATGGTCTGTTCCTCCCACTTACTATCACGATAGGAAACCGTAATCGTTTCATAGCGAGTTGTTGGTCGCACCCCAGTCAAAGACAAACAACCTTCCTCTGTCTCGTAAGGTCCTTTATAGGAAAGGAGAATGGGGTTAAACATGACCATGGGAACCAAGCCAAGATTAAAGATAATGACACGCTTCTGCACACCAATCATATTGGCTGCCAGACCGACACAGGTCTCGCGATTAGCCAGCAGGGTATCCTGCAAATCCTTAGCCAGATAAAGGTCTTCCTGACTTGCAGGTTTCGAGACCTGCGACAAGAATAAGACATCTCGGACAATTTTCTTTTCCATTCTCTTTCACTCCTTGCTACTTTACTTTATTATAGCACAAAAGGGAGCGACTTCTAGTCCTTTCCCTCAAATGCAAAAAAAGCCATCCGAAGATGACTTTCTTTTTAAATCGCATTCTTATCAAGACCAAGTTTACGTTGAACAAACTTGACGATTTCGACGATAAGTATCATTGAGAAGCTTCCAGCTAGAACAATGGCCCATTGCGATAAGTCTAGTTTGGTTACGTGGAAGATACCTTCAAGCGGTTCTACAACGATGGTCGCCATCAGAAGGATGAAGGATACCAAGATGGACCAGTTAAAGGTCTTAGACTTGAATGGGCCAACTGTCAAGATGGATTGGTAAACAGACTTGACATTGTAGGCATGGAATAGTTGAATCAAACCAAGGGTTGCAAAGGCCATAGTAAGGGCATCCGCATGAATGGCATGATTGTCACCCACATGAACTGGGTAAGCAATTGCAAGTCCATAAACACTCATAACAATAGCTGCTTGGAGTACACCTTGATAGATGATAGAACTCAAAACACCACCTGAGAAGAAGCTTGACTTACGTCCACGAGGTTTGTGGGTCATAACACCTGGCTCAGCAGGTTCAACACCAAGAGCGATAGCTGGGAAGGTATCGGTTACCAAGTTGATCCACAAAGATGAACTGGCTGCAAGACGTCCCAACCAAACAAGGTTGATAAGAAGATAGTTAATACTTCAGCAGTATTGGCAGAAAGTAAGTACTGAATAGTCTTTTGAATGTTTGAGAAGACCTTGCGTCCTTCTTCAACTGCGACGATAATGGTCGCAAAGTTATCATCTGCAAGAATCATGTCAGAAGCCCCCTTAGAAACCTCTGTACCAGTGATTCCCATACCGATACCGATATCGGCTGTTTTCAGAGCTGGCGCATCATTAACACCGTCACCTGTCATAGCAACAACCTTACCTTGTTTTTGCCAAGCCTTGACGATACGAACCTTGTGTTCTGGAGATACACGCGCGTAGACAGAGTATTGACCAACGACTTTTTCAAATTCTTCATCTGAAAGTTCGTTGAGTTCAGCACCAGTCAAGACATGGTCTTCCGAGTCATTTTCATCGATGATTCCCAAACGTTTGGCAATGGCTTCCGCTGTATCTTGGTGGTCACCAGTGATCATGATTGGACGGATTCCCGCTTCTTTAGCCACACGAACAGCTTCTGCCGCTTCGGCACGCTCAGGGTCAATCATCCCAATCAAACCAGTAAAGATCAAGTTGTTTTCAAGATCTTCAGAAGTCAAGTTCTCTGGAATGCTATCAATAATCTTATAAGCACCTGCAAGGACACGCAAGGCTTGGTGAGCCATTTCAGAGTTGTTTGTGTGAATTAAGTCATTGACTTGATTATCAATCGGAGCGACATCTCCAGCTTTATCACGAGCAACACAACGTTTCAAAAGTTGGTCTGGAGCTCCCTTAACCGCCACAAGGAATGTACCATCTGGCAATGGGTGAACCGTTGACATGAGCTTACGATCTGAGTCAAATGGTAACTCAGCTACACGAGGATATTTCTCTAAGAACCCTTTAACATTGTAGCCCTTGTCCAAGGCATACTGGATGAAGGCTGTTTCCGTTGGATCACCAATCAGGTTTCCCTCAGCATCAATCTTGGTATCATTAGCCAAGACAACTGAACGAAGTAGTGGCATTTCAAGACCTAGTTCAATGTCATCAGCTGAATCATGTAAGACAGCATCATAGAAGACTTTCGACTGTCATCTTGTTCATGGTAAGCGTACCAGTCTTATCAGAAGCGATGATTTCAGTTGAACCAAGTGTTTCTACTGCTGGCAACTTACGAACGATAGAGTTTCGTTTTGCCAAAACTTGAGTACCAAGGGCAAGAACGATAGTCACGATAGCAGGAAGTCCTTCTGGGATGGCTGCAACAGCAAGCGCAACAGAGGTCATCAACTCACCAAGTGGATTTTTACCTTGAATGAAGACTCCAACTACAAAAGTAACAAGGGCAATGACCAAAATTGCATAGGTCAAGACCTTAGAAAGGTTGTTCAAGTTTTGTTTGAGTGGTGTGTCTGTCTCATCAGCATCTTGGAGCATGCCAGCGATATGACCAACTTCCGTGTACATACCTGTATTGACAACAACACCAAGACCACGACCATAAGTCACGTTTGAGTTTTGGAAGGCCATATTGACACGGTCACCAATACCAGCATCTGCAGCGAGCTCGACTGTCAAGTCTTTTTCAACTGGAACAGACTCGCCTGTTAAAGCTGCTTCTTCGATTTTAAGAGAATTAGCTTCTAGCAAACGTAGGTCTGCTGGCACTACATCACCAGCTTCGAGAGCTACGATATCACCTGGCACCAATTCTTTGGAATCAATCTCAGCCATGTGCCCATCACGAATAACGCGAGCAGCTGGACTAGACATAGACTTGAGGGCTTCGATGGCTTCTTCTGCTTTTCCTTCTTGGTAAACACCAAAGGCAGCGTTGATGATAACCACGGCAAGGATAATGATGGCATCTGCGATATCTTCCCCACCAGAAGTTATGACGGACAAGATAGCCGCAGCAATTAGGATGATAATCATCAAATCCTTAAATTGCTCAATAAACTTGACTAGGAGAGATTTTTTCTCACCCTCTTCCAGTTCATTGCGTCCATATTCAGCTAGGCGTTTCTGCGCTTCGCTAGACGAGAGACCTTGTTCAGTTGCTTCAACTGACTTCAAGACCTCTTCAGGACTCTGAGTGTAAAACGCTTGGCGTTTTTGTTCTTTTGACATGTGTCTCCTCCTTGACATTGTGTGCAAAACAAGTTCTCTTTTAGTTTTATGACAAACAAAAAGAGACCTGTTAATCATAACAAGTCTCGCTGTTTAAGATAGTGCCGGAAAACATACTTTTCAGTATACAATTCGGAATGACGACACTATCACAGGTTTCTGCCAGCTACTCCCTTGAGTAGTACTATTATATCAAAATTTGAACAATTTTCAAGGGTTTAAATCAGATGAAACAAGACTAAATTTGAATTTTCCCTTGAAAACCAGTATAATGGTAGAATACTATATGACTAGAAAGGAAGCCCGATGAACCAATCCATGTCAAATCTCAAATTGGCAGAACGTGGAGCCATTATCAGCATTTCAACCTACCTCCTCTTGTCTGCAGCAAAATTGGCAACTGGTCACCTCCTGCATTCTTCCAGTTTGGTGGCAGATGGTTTCAACAACGTATCCGATATTATTGGAAATGTTGCTCTCTTGATTGGGATTCGGATGGCCCGCCAACCTGCAGACCGTGACCATAGCTTTGGTCACTGGAAGATTGAAGATTTGGCTAGCTTGATTACTTCCATCATCATGTTCTATGTTGGTTTTGATGTACTTCGGGACACCATTCAGAAAATCCTTAGTCGGGAACAAACACCCATTGATCCTCTGGGTGCAACTCTAGGAATCATTTCTGCAGCGATTATGTTTGTGGTCTATCTCTACAATACACGCCTCAGTAAGAAATCCAAATCCAAGGCTCTCAAAGCAGTTGCTAAGGACAATCTTTCCGATGCTGTCACCTCGCTTGGGACTTCCATTGCTATCTTAGCCAGCAGTTTCAATTACCCTATCGTGGATAAATTGGTCGCTATCATCATCACCTTCTTTATCTTAAAAACAGCCTATGATATCTTTATCGAGTCTTCCTTCAGTCTTTCAGATGGTTTTGATGACCGTCTGCTAGAGGACTACCAAAAGGCCATCATGGAGATTCCAAAGATTAGTAAGGTCAAGTCCCAAAGAGGGCGGACCTACGGTAGCAATATCTACCTTGATATCACCCTGGAAATGAATCCTGACCTATCAGTCTATGAAAGTCATGAGATTGCGGACCAGGTCGAGTCCATGCTGGAAGAGCGTTTTGGAGTCTTTGATACCGATGTCCATATCGAGCCAGCTCCCATACCTGAGGACGAGATTTTAGACAATGTCTATAAAAAACTGCTCATGCGTGAGCAATTGATTGACCAAGGAAATCAGCTAGAAGAACTCCTTGCTGAGGACTTTCTCTATATCCGTCAAGATGGAGAGCAGATGGATAAAGAGGCTTATAAGTCTGAAAAAGAACTTAGTGCTGCGATTAAGGACATTCAGATTACCTCCATTAGTCAGAAAACCAAACTCATTTGCTATGAGCTAGATGGTATCGTCCATACCAGTATCTGGCGTCGCCATGAAACTTGGCAAAACATCTTCCATCAGGAAACTAAAAAAGAAGACAAACAATGACCCTATCCAGTGGATAGGGCCTTTTTGATTATTCCACTTTAAGCAAAGACGGACTATGACGGTTTGGAAGATTTGCTTTTCGAAGCTTGTTTTGCCTCTTTTCTTGCTTGACGATTTTGTTCGATACGCCATTCTCTTTCATAGTACTTCATGGCATCATAGACCCTTTCAGGAAGTCCTACATCTAGTAGAAAGATAGGGATAATTAAATCTGCTGACGGATGAAAAGGGAGAATCCTTCTCTTCAACAGAGCTAGAAAGGATTGGGATTTCACATTTTCCTTGTTTTTAAAATAGACTTCAATCCGATAAGAATCCCTATACTTCCCTCGAATCCGAGAGAAGGAAAAGTCCTCTACATCTGCCCAAGCATAGAAATGACTAGGTTTCTTTGGATTTTGTTTGTAGTAAAACCCCTCGACAGTACATTTCAAATATTCCTTATCGGAGCTTAACAACCTGTATGTCTGATAAACGACTACTCCTGCACAAAAGAGGACAAGCAGTATTAATAACAGACTTATCGTATGAAGTCTGGTTCCCTTTTGCGAATACAAATGGAGATAAGAGAGAGGTAACAAGAAGAAAAACACCGAAGCTAGGCCAAACAAGGCATTCCAAATGATTTTCTTGGGACTACGTTTAATGACTTTTTCTTCCATCATGCCAACTCACTTAGATATTCATAGCGTTCGTATTTTTCAAGAAGTGCCTCGTTTTTCTCATCCAGTTCTTTTTGAAGAGTAGCCAGTTTACCAAAGTCAGAACCATTGGCCTGCATTTCCTCTTCAATAGCAGTGATACGATTTTCCAAGGCTTCAATATCGCCTTCAATGCTTGCCCACTCCTGCTTTTCTTGGTAAGTCATGCGTTTCTTGTCTTCTCGAACCTTGACGACTTTTTCCTTTTCAACTTTTTGCACTTGATTGGCCATCTCTGTTTCAAAGACTTTTTCATCAAGATAGTCAGTATAATGACCAAAGAAAGGACGAATCTTGCCATCCTCAAAAGCGAGAATCTTGGTCGCTACCTTATCCAGGAAATAACGGTCGTGGCTAACTGTCAATACAGGACCTGAAAAGCTCTGCAAGAAATTTTCCAAAACTGTCAAGGTCGCAATATCTAGGTCATTTGTCGGCTCGTCCAAAAGAAGAACATTGGGTTTTTCCAAAAGCAATTTGAGAAGATAAAGGCGTTTTTTCTCTCCACCAGACAATTTCTCAATCAAGGTTCCATGCGTCGAACGTGGGAAGAGAAACTGCTCTAGCAACTCTGCAATGGAAGTCGTAGAACCACCACTGGTCTTAACCTCTTCTGCTACTTCCTGCAGGTAATTGATAACCCGTTTGCTTTCATCCAAACCTTCAATTTGTTGAGAAAAATAGGCGATGCGAACCGTCTCACCGATGATCACTTGGCCTTTAGTCGGCTCAAGACTTCCTGCGATGAGATTAAGCAGAGTTGACTTCCCGACACCGTTGTCCCCAACGATTCCGATACGGTCTTTGGCTTGCACCAATAGATTAAAATCTTGCAAAATGGGCTTGTTTTCATAGGCGAAGGAAACATTCTGAAACTCAATGACTTTTTTCCCAATCCGACTGGTTTCAAAGTTCATGGTCAAGTCTGTTTCAGCAACGCCACCTGAAACTTCCTTTTTCAAATCGTGGAAACGATTGATACGAGCTTGTTGCTTGGTCGCACGCGCCTGCGGTTGTCTGCGCATCCAGGCCAGTTCTTGTTTGTAGAGTTGTTCTTTCTTGTGGAGAAGGGCAGCGTCACGCTCATCTTGTTCAGCCTTGAGGCGAACATAGTCCTGATAATTTCCCTGATACTCGGTCAAGCCTGCTCGGTCCAACTCGAAAATCCGCGTTGATAGTGCATCTAGGAAATAACGATCATGTGTGATAAAGAGAACGGTCTTCTTGGAATTTTTCAAAAAAAGAGTCAGCCACTCAATGGTCGCAATATCCAAATGGTTAGTCGGCTCGTCCAGAAGCAAGAGGTCGTGGTTTCCTAGGAGAACTTGCGCCAACTGAACCCGTCTTCTTAGACCACCTGACAATTCACCAACTGGAGTCGACAAGTCCTGAATACCTAGCTTACTGAGGACCGTCTTGACCTGGCTTTCAATTTCCCAGGCTTGGAGAGAATCCATCTCTGCCATGACCCGTTCCAAACGAGCCTGCTTGTCCTCACTGTAATTGAGCATGATTAACTCATACTCACGAATCAACTGGATTTCCTTGAGGTCGCTAGAGAGAACCGTATCCAAGACCGTCTTGCTATCATCAAAATCAGGATCCTGGGTCAAGTAGCCAATCTTGTAGTCATTCTTTGCCGAAAAGGGACTGACATCCCCATCAAAGCCAGAAACACCAGAAAGAACATCTAACAGAGTAGTCTTACCAGTCCCATTGACACCAATCAGACCAATTCTGTCTAGGTCATGGATAATAAAAGAAATATCCTTAAAAACGGTCTTGTCTCCGACGGATTTGCTTAATTTTTCAACGATAAAATCACTCATTTTTTCTCCCTCAGGTAAGCATGGATAGCTTGACGGTCGTTTTCCAACTCTCCATCGACAATGGCAAACTCAATCTCTGTTAAAATCTCTCCCAAGTCTGGTCCTGGCTGGTAACCATATTCCTTAATCAAAATTCCACCGTTAATCTGAATTTCTTTCTTGTCATGAATGGTCAAACTCTGGTAAGTTTCTGTGATAGCTTGTGTATTGACTTCTTTCCCTTGGGCCTGACGAAGACTTTCAGCTTGTAGAAGGGAATCCAAGTCAAATCGGTAACAATCGCGCTTGCTCAGCTCTCCTTCTTCTCGCAAAGCCAAAATAGTCAGTAAATCCTGCACCTGCTTGGCAAACTGGCGTGAGGTCTTCCAAGCTTTCAAAAATGGCTTCGCATTTTCAATCTCCAAAACCCACAAGAGAGCTGCCCAGGCTTGTTCAGAAGATTCAAAAATGAAATCAGTCTCCAAATCAAACAGTCTGTTGAGCTTGTCCTGGCTAGATGCTATCTCAGGGAGATAGTCATAAGCTTGACTCTCAATCATGGAAGCTAAGCCCCTTCTCCAAAACGGAGCCAGCAAGAGTTTATCAAACTCAACGAAGGTACGCTCCACAGAAATTTTCTCCAAAAGTGGCGTTAAGGCCTTCATAGCTTTAAACGTTTCTGACTCAAGTTCAAAGCCAAGACTGGCCTGAAAACGGAAACCACGCATAATCCGCAAGCATCTTCGTTGAAACGTTCACTAGCCACTCCAACTGCTCGCAAGACTTGGTTTTCCAAATCTTCTAAACCATGAAACAAGTCAATGATTTCGCCTGTCTCATCCAAAGCGAAGGCATTGACTGTGAAATCACGGCGCTTGAGGTCTTCTTCTAGCGAACGCACAAAGGAAACCGCACTGGGTCTGCGATAGTCCACATAGACATCTTCGGTCCGAAAGGTCGTCACTTCATACTCCTCGTCCCCATCTAAAACCAAGACAGTTCCGTGCTCGATTCCGATATCGGCTGTTCGCGGAAAAATCTGCTTGGTCTCCTCTGGATAGGAAGAAGTCGCGATATCCACATCATGGATGGGACGATTGAGGAGGGCATCTCTGACGGAGCCCCCAACAAAATAGGCTTCAAATCCTGCTTCTTTAATTTTTTCTAATACTGGTAAAGCCTTCTGAAATTCAGAAGGCATTTGCGTTAATCTCATAATAAGTGTTCTAATCCATAGACAAGCTCATGACGCTTGACAACTTCTTTGATTCCCAAATTGACCCCTGTCATGAAGGAGCTGCGAGCGTAGGAGTCATGACGAAGGGTCAATCCTTCTCCTTGATTGCCAAAGATGACTTCCTGATGGGCTACCAAGCCTGGTAGACGAACCGAGTGAATACGCATGCCATCAAAGTTAGCACCACGAGCACCCGCAATCAACTCTTCCTCATCAGGCGCACCTTGTTGGATAGACTCTCGCACTTCCGCCATCAGCTCAGCCGTTTTAATGGCTGTTCCGCTCGGAGCATCTTTTTTCTTGTCATGATGGAGCTCGATAATCTCCACATTTGGGAAATATTTGGCAGCCTGCGCCGCAAATTGCATGAGCAAGACAGCTCCCAAGGCAAAGTTAGGGGCTATCAAGCCACCCAAATTTTGCTTACGGGAAAATGCTTTTAGTTCTGCAATTTCTTCACTAATGAATCCTGTTGTTCCAACTACTGGAGCAAAGCCATTTTCAAGAGCAAAGCGTGTATTTTCGTAGGCAACAGCTGGTGTTGTAAAGTCTACCCAGACATCAGCCTCAAATCCAGCCAAGGCAGCCTTATCATTGAAGACAGGAATACCTTTCCATTCTGATTCAGACTCAAAAGGATCCAAAACTGCAACCAAGTCCAAGTCAGGATCAGCCAAGACCATCTGACAAGCGGCCTGGCCCATCTTTCCCTTAAACCCAGCAATAATCACTCGAATACTCATCTCTACTCCAGTCTAAGATACAAAGTCTGCAAGAACACAAAGTGAAAATAGGAGGTCTGATCAAGGAGTGTCTACTCCTCGGAAGAACTATCTTTTTCACACAGTGTTCCAGGTGTGTTCAATTATCAAGATACAAAGGACGTTAGCTGCCCATAAAAAATAGGGAATGGCGCTGACTTTCCATGAAAGGCAAGACAGGCATCTTTTTTCAAGAGGCAGGTAGTCTGTGTTTAATTTCTAAGATACAAAACCTGTAAGAACAATTTAGACGATTGGTGTATAGCTCAAGGCGATACTACCTTCTCCAAGGTGGGTCCCAATGACACTACCAAAGCTGACAATTGGAATCTCAGAATTCACACCACTCTCAATCAAGAGATGACGCAAATCTGCCGCCTTCTGAGGTGCATTACCATGAATGACTGTAATACGGTAGTCCCCATCTTTTGTCAACTCTTTGATGATTTCCACCAAACGTTTGATTGCTTTTTTCTCTGTACGAACTTTTTCATAAACCTCAATCACACCTTGGTCATTAAAGTAAAGAATAGGCTTGATACTGAGAAGATTCCCTAGGATGGCTGCCCCATTTGACAGACGTCCTCCCTTAACCAAGTGATCGAGGTCATCTACTATGATAAAGGCTGAATTATCAGCGATTTGGATAGCCAATTTCTCCTGAATCTGGGCAAAATCATCGCCTTGTTCTGCCCATTCAAAGGCACTCTCTACCATAAATCCTAGAGGAGCACTTGTGATATGAGTGTCAGGAAAAGCAATGGTCAAACCTTCATACTCGTCCACCATATATTGGATATTCTGATAAAAACCTGAAATCCCTGACGAAAGAAAGAGTCCCAAGACATGGGTATATCCCTCTTCTTTCAAGGAGCTTAGAATCTCATCCAATTTGGCAATACTTGGTTGACTGGTCTTAGGCAATTCTGCAGACTGAGTCATCTTTTGATAAAATTCCTCAGCAGTTAGATTGACACCTTCAACATACTCCTCTCCATCGATATTGACAGGAATATCCAAGATAAATAGATTCTCTCTTTGCAGCGTCTTCTCCTCTAAATAGGCTGAAGAATCTGTAATGACAGCTAATTTCATGGCTAAAACTCCAAATTGATCCCTGGAAGATCCAAGGCAATTTCTGTTACTTCATAAGTCAAACGGTTGAGCATGTTCAAGCATGGACGTGCCAAGGTTTCGACTTCTTCTTGGTTAAATTCGCTTGGTTCGTTGACAATACGGCCTTCCACGTGGTTCACTTGGGAAATCGTCCCGCTGATGACAAATTTGTCAAAGACAATCATGAAACTCAAGATAACAACTAGCGAAGTTACTTGGTTTTCTTGGTCATGTTGGAGTAACTGAAAGTTCACATCTACCTTGGTTTCAGGAGCGCCATTTTCATTTTCCCATTCAAAGTTACGAGCATCAAAGTGATACTGACTAACAAATTCTTGTTCTCGTTTAAGATTCATTTTTTCTCCCTTTGCTACAATTTACTATGCAATTGTACCACATTTTTATCATTTCATCTAGTTTTCTAGGCTTTAGTCAATTCCGATTTCATCTTTAACAACAGCAGCAATCGTATCTACATAGTAGTTGACTTCTTCTGTTGTAGGAGCTTCTGCCATGACGCGCAAGAGGGGTTCTGTTCCACTTGGTCGGACAAGGATACGGCCGTTCCCTGCCATTTCTCCTTCCATCTTTTCGATGATTGCCTTGATGGCTGGTACTTCCATGGCTTTTTCTTTCATAGCATTTTCCACTCGGATATTGACCAGTTTTTGTGGGTAAATCGTTACTTCTGATGCCAGTTGAGACAAGGTTTTACCGGTTTCCCGTATAACTTTTGTTAATTGAACGGCAGTTAACTGTCCATCACCTGTCGTATTGTAATCCATCAAGATAACGTGACCAGACTGTTCACCACCAAGGTTATAGCCTGATTTTCTCATTTCTTCGACGACATAGCGGTCACCAACTGCAGTGACTGCCTTATTGATGCCTGCGCTGTCCAAGGCCTTATGAAAACCAAGGTTAGACATAACGGTTGTTACGATAGTATTTTGGGCTAACTGGCCTTTTTCAGAAAGGTATTTCCCGATAATATACATAATCTTATCACCATCAACGATGTCGCCATTTTCATCAACAGCAATCAAACGGTCACTGTCTCCGTCAAAGGCCAAACCAATAGCTGACTGGCTTTCTTTGACTACTTCTTGAAGAGCTTCTGGGTGTGTAGAACCCACATTCAAGTTGATATTAAGACCATCTGGTGTCTCACCGATAACTGTCAACTGAGCACCAAGATCAGCGAAAATCTGGCGAGCACTTGTAGACGCTGCACCGTTCGCTGTGTCCAAGGACACTTTCATTCCCTCAAGAGGCGTTCCAGTTGAAACAAGGTAGCCTTCATACTTACGCAAACCTTCTGGATAGTCCACTAAGGTTCCCAAGCCTTCGGCACTTGGACGAGGAAGAGTGTCTTCGGTAGCATCTAGCAAGGCTTCAATTTCTGCCTCTTTTTCATCATCAAGTTTGAAACCATCCCCACCAAAGAACTTAATCCCATTATCGAGGGCTGGGTTGTGGCTGGCAGAAATCATAACACCTGCACTGGCTCCCTCAGTTTTGACCAAGTAAGCTACTGCTGGTGTTGCAAGGACACCAAGTTTGTAGACGTGAATCCCTACAGAGAGAAGACCTGCCACCAAGGCTGATTCTAACATTTCTCCTGAGATACGTGTATCACGTCCTACAAAGACTTTAGGGGCTTCTGTTTCGTGTTGACTGAGGACATATCCACCAAAACGGCCTAGTTTAAAGCCAATTCTGGTGTCAGTTCTACGTTTGCTTCTCCACGGACTCCATCGGTCCCAAAATATTTACCCATTTTATTTATCATCCTTTTCTATTATTTATTATTGTTTAGACGAATCTGATTTTGTTTCTGAACTCGTTGAAGACGAACTGCCTTCTGAGGAACTTGTTGACGAGTTACTTGAACTAGACGTTGCTGTTTTTGTTGTAATTTTCATAGTTGTGTCAAACGGCATAATGACGCTTGGTAAGACATTTCCATTTTTATCGACTGCTTGTAGAGGAACAGAGGACGAGTAGTTTCTAGTTATCCGTTCACTCGTCGGTAAGATGGCAATGACACGATCTACTTTGGAGAGGGTTTCCTCATCACTAATAACCGTTACTTTTTCATCTGATACAGTAACTGTATCGATTTTCACGCGAGAATCAATCTGACTAGGATCAATCTCCGGCACAACAATGACATTGTCTCGTTTTGCTTTTTTACCAACCTTCACTGTTATCTTTTGCGGTGTCGCAACAGCCGTCAAACCACTCGGTAAATTTTCAATAGTCAGAGGAACTTCGATGGTTCCTACACTAGCATCAGAAAGATCAGCCGTCACCTTAAATTTGCGGGTACTTTCCTGCATCTCACTCGCCAAAGCAACTCTGTTTGACCCTGTTAGAAAGACCGTCACCTCAGATGTAAAACCACTGATAAAATACTGATCACTGTCATACTGAATATCAATTGGGACATTAAGAACTGTGTTTGTATAAGTCTCCGTCCGCACCTGTCTGGCACTGTTGCTATTCTGATAGTTTGTCAAAGTTGCATAGATAAAGAGAATGCAGGCGAAAAAGAAGGAAGAAATGATGTATAGACTATTTTTTCTCATGTTTCAATCCTCCTAGCAAACGCTCTTTCAGACCTTGCTTTTTCTCTGATTTTGGAAGTAAGATTCTTCTTAATTCAGATTCAAACTCTTCCAAGGTCAAATCGTGCTTAAAGACTCCATTATAGGTGATGGAGATTCCACCCGTTTCTTCCGAAACCACAAAGGTAAGAGCATCTGATACTTCCGACAAACCAATCGCCGCCCTGTGACGCGTTCCAAACTCCTTGGAAATCCCGGTATCTTCAGTCAAGGGTAGGTAGGCTGAAGTTACAGCAATCCGGTCTTCCTTGATAATGACAGCACCATCATGCAAGGGAGTATTGGGAATGAAAATATTAATAAGCAATTCAGCCGAAATTTTAGCATCTAAAGGGATCCCTGTCGAGATGTATTCCTGCAAGGTTCTTACTCGCTGAACCACTACAAGCGCCCCAATCTTACGAGGACTCATGTATTCAACTGATTTCACAAATGCACGAACCATCTGCTCTTCCGCACTGATAGGGGCATTGGAGAAGAAATCAGTAGCCCGGCCCAATCGCTCCAAACCTGTTCGAATCTCTGGTGAAAAGATAACCACCGCTGCAATCACCCCGTAGGTGATGATCTGATTGATCAACCAGGAAATAGTCGTTAAACCAATCATATTGGAAAGAATCTGGGCTAGAATAAAAACTAAGACTCCACGGACCAATATCATAATCTTGGTGCCTGCAATAGCTTTAGTAAAATGATATAAAATATAAGTCACAATGAGAATATCAATCAGATTGGTGACTATACTCCAAGGACTTGAAAACAAACTCGTCCAGTATTGTAAATTGGATAATTGTTGAAAATTCATCCTTGGCCTCCTCCCTGTCAAAACACTTTCCGTACTATTATACCATTTTCTGCTCATTTTTTCCCCATCCTACTTCATTTTAAATTAAGCAAAATTATGATAAAATAAACTGACTAGAAAAAACGAAGGAGAAATCATGTCTCAACTCTATGATATTACCATTGTAGGTGGCGGTCCTGTCGGCCTCTTTGCTGCCTTTTACGCCCACCTACGCCAAGCCAAAGTCCAAATCATCGACTCTCTTCCCCAGCTCGGTGGTCAGCCTGCCATCCTCTACCCTGAAAAGCAAATCCTTGATGTGCCAGGTTTTCCAAATCTAACTGGAGAAGAGTTAACCAAGCGTTTACTTGAGCAGCTAGATGGCTTTGACACACCTGTTCACCTCAACGAAACGGTTCTTGAGATTGAGAAACAAGATGACGGATTTAGCATCACAACCAACAAGGGAAGTCACCTGACTAAAACCGTCATCATTGCAATGGGGGGCGGTGCCTTTAAACCACGTCCACTCGAATTAGATGGCGTCGAAAACTATGAAAATATCCACTACCACGTTGCCAATATCCAGCAATACGCTGGTAAGAAAGTGACCATCCTTGGTGGAGGGGACTCAGCAGTTGACTGGGCATTGGCTTTTGAAAAAATCGCACCAACTACTCTTGTTCACCGTCGAGATAACTTCCGTGCCTTGGAACATAGTGTGCAAGCCCTTCAAGAATCATCTGTAACCATCAAGACACCGTTCGTTCCTAGCCAACTTATCGGAGATGGAAAAACACTCGACAAACTAGAAATCACCAAAGTCAAAGCAGATGAAGCCGAAACGATTGAGGTAGACCACCTCTTTGTCAACTACGGCTTCAAGTCTTCTGTCGGAAATCTTAAAAACTGGGGTCTAGATCTCAACCGTCATAAGATTATCGTCAATAGCAAGCAAGAATCTAGCCAAGCAGGTATCTATGCTATCGGAGACTGCTGCCACTATGAAGGTAAGATTGATTTGATCGCTACAGGACTGGGTGAAGCTCCAACTGCTGTCAACAATGCCATCAACTACATTGACCCAGAACAAAAAGTGCACCCAAACACTCGACCAGTTTATAAGAAAAGAACCACGGATCAACGATTCGTGGTTTTATAATTCATCTGCTATTTTATTGATCTTTCTGAGTCTGTGGTTGACACCACTTTTGGTCAAGGGATTGCTCAGGCCATCTGCCAACTGTTGGATAGAGTAGTCTGGATGCTGAATCCGCAACTGAGCCACCTCTTGCAAATCCACGGGTAAATTTTCCAAACCCATTCTATCTTTGATTTTACTGATATTGTTGATGGTCTTCATACTAGCAGAAACCGTCCGAGCGATATTGGCTGTTTCAGCGTTATTGGCTCGATTGAGATCGTTACGAGTTTCACGCAAAATCTTGACATGCTCAAAATTATCACGCGCCTGCATGGCCCCAATCACGATCAAGAAATCCATGATGTCCTCTGCACGTTGAAGATAGGTAACTGCACCTTTCTTGCGCTCAATAACCTTGGCATCCAACAAAAACTGCTGAAGGAGAGAGGCTAGTCCTTGGGCGTGGTCCAGATATACAGAACTGATCTCCAACTGGTACTTGCCAGACTCAGGATCTCGAATACTACCATTTGCCAGAAAGGCCCCACATAAGTAAGCACGCCCAGCCTCCTCATCTGCTAAGATATCGGGATCAATACCCGTCTCCAAACCAAAGAAGGAATCCGCAAGTCGCAAATCAGCTAAAAGCTCCTGCACCCTCTCATCTGTATAGACCGTATAGACACGATTCTTGCGAAGATTGCTTCTCTGATGGTGACGAATCTCTGACTTGATATCATAAAAATGGAGAAAGGACTCATAAAGGTGCCGAGCTAACTTAGCATTTTCAGTTACAACTGACAAGGTCAAGCCCGAACTAGATAGACCAATACTGCCAGACATCTTGATGATGGCAGACAATTCATGACGACTGAGATGGTGTTGACCAAGAATTTCCTCTTTTACTGCAACTGTAAAACTCATTTTCTCACCTGTATAATGCGCATCAATTCATCTACAATCAAATCGCCATCATGGAAGGCACCTCCATTTTCCAAACGAAGGAAGTTGGATGAAATCACACGAGGGACCTGCTTGCAAAGACCAGCAAAATCATGCTCTACCTGAACCAAATATTCATCAAAACGGTTGGTATCCATGTATTCTCTAGGAACCTTCTCGATATTAACCAAGACCGTATCAATAAATGGCCTACCTAAGTGTCGATGGAGGACTTCCACGTGGTCACTGTCTGAAAAGTGCTCTGTTTCCCCACGCTGGGTCATGATATTGCAGACATAGGCAATCTCAGCCTTAGTCTCCAAGAGAGCCTGCCCAATCTCCTCAATGACAATATTGGGCAAAATCGATGTAAAGAGGGAACCAGGCCCCAAGACGATCATATCACTCTCTAGGATAGTATTGACCACTCGACGGCTGGCTTTGGGGCGTTTCATCATCCAAGGTATTGGTCACATAGACATGGTCGATCATGCCGGGATGATCTGCAATGTGGCTCTCACCTGCCACCTCAGAACCGTCTTTAAAGACTGCATGCAGTGTCAAAGGCTGATCGCTTGAGGGGTAGATTTTTTTCCTGTTGTGTGGAAAAAAAGAGACTTAGCAGTGCATGGCATTATAAGTGGACCCTTGCATTTCAGAAAGCCCTGCTATAATGATATTTCCTAGAGGATGACCTGCAAAAGCACCAGCGTCTTCTGAAAAGCGGTACTGAAAAACCTTCTCATAAAATTTAGGCATATCCGACATGGCTACCAGGACATTGCGAAGATCTCCTGGTGGTGTCAGCTGTTGGATATTCTTTCTTAGTTCACCAGAAGAGCCGCCATCATCAGCTACCGTTACGATGGCTGCGATATCAACATCCTTTTCTCGCAAGCTTTTCAAAATGACGGGGATACCTGTTCCTCCACCAATTACCGTTATCTTTGGTTTTCTCATGAACGGTTTACCGTTTCCTTTCTTCTGTCTTTGTCACGATGGCTTTCATTGACAGACCAGTTTTTAGCAAGGTCCTCAGCTATGCGTTTGGCAAAGGCAACACTACGGTGTTGTCCACCTGTACATCCTACTGCAATGGTTAAAACAGACTTGCCTTCTTTTTTGTAACTTGGCAAAATGGGTTCAATCAAGGCGAGTAAGTGCTGATAGAAACTTTCAGACTCTTCATGATTCATCACATAGTCATAAACTGCTTGATCCTCACCTGTCTGATTACGGAGTTCAGGGAGGTAGTATGGGTTTGGTAAGAAACGGACATCAAAGACCAAGTCTGCATCGATAGGAATACCATACTTGAATCCAAAAGACATGACTTCGATACGGAAAGACTGGGCTTGTTCTTGGTCCGAAAATTGCTCAGCAATGGTTTTACGAAGTTCACGCGGAGTAAGTTCTGTCGTATCCACCACATTTTGGCTCATGTTTTTCAAAGGTGCCAAGAGCTCGCGCTCCAGCTTGATGCCGTCCAAAATCCGACCATCCGCTGCTAGAGGGTGACTCCGTCTGGTTTCCTTGTAACGGGCCACCAATTCCTTATCTTTTGCATCCAAAAAGAGAATTTTGAAATCCAAATCATCTTGGTTTTCCAATTCATCCAAAACTGCCTGAATCTCTGAAAAGAAGGAACGGCTCCGCATGTCCACAACCAAGGCCAGTTTGTGGTCATCATCCTTGGTCTCTACCAACTGCAAAAACTTTGGCAAGAGGGCTGGTGGCATATTGTCAATAGTGAAATATCCCAAATCCTCGAAGGACTGAATGGCTACTGTTTCCCTGCGCCACTCATCCCTGTCACAATCACCAGGTGAAGTTGTTTCTTTGTCATCTATCTCTCCTTATATCAAAAAAAGTTTGGCAGAGCCAAACTTCAACTAGCTTATCCAATCTCTGCGATCACTTCAATTTCGACTTTTACATCACGAGGAAGACGTGCAACCTCTACAGCTGAACGAGCTGGAAATTCCTCTTTAAAGGCAGTCTGGTAAACCTCGTTAAAAGGAACAAAGTCATTCATATCGCTCAAGAAGCAAGTTGTTTTAACAACATGGTCAAAGTCTGTTCCTGCTTCTGCCAAAATAGCGCCGATATTTTTCAAGACTTGTTCTGTCTGTTCTTGGATCGTTTCTCCTACAATTTCTCCAGTTTCAGGAGATAGGGGAACTTGACCGCTAGCAAACAAAAGATTGCCAACGATTTTCCCTTGAACATATGGTCCGATTGCTTTTGGAGCTTTGTCTGTATGAATTGTTTTTGCCATTTCTTTCCCTCACAATTTTTCTAATATTGCATCCCAAGCCTGATCCATCCCTGCCTTGCTGACAGATGAAAAGAGGATGAAGTCGTCACTTGGGTCAAAGTTTAATTTCTTTTTGATTGCTGATTCGTGCTTGTTCCACTTACCGCGAGGAATCTTGTCCGCCTTGGTCGCAACGATGATAACCGGAATCTCATAATACTTGAGAAATTCGTACATCTGCACATCATCTGCTGACGGGTCGTGGCGGAGATCCACCAAACTGACAACCGCACGGAGATTTCCCGAGTCGTTAGGTACTCCTCAATCATGCGCCCCCATTTTTCACGTTCCTTTTTAGAAACGCGGGCATAGCCATAACCTGGTACATCCACAAAACGCATCTTGTCATCAATGTTGAAGAAGTTGAGTAACTGGGTCTTCCCAGGTTTTCCTGATGTACGAGCAAGATTCTTGCGGTTGAGCATGGTGTTGATAAAGCTAGATTTACCGACATTTGAACGCCCTGCAAGGGCGATCTCTGGCAGTTCATCCTGCGGATAGTGGGACTTGTTTGCCGCACTGAGCAGGATTTCAGCATTGTGTGTATTGATTTCCATAGTCACCTCTAGGCTGTTTCTAGGATGGGTTTTTCCGTTCCATCGACAGCTTCTTTGGTGATGCGGACCAATTTCACATTTTCTTGACTTGGCACTTCAAACATAACGTCTAGCATGGTTTCTTCGATGATTGAGCGAAGACCACGCGCACCAGTTTTGCGTTCAATAGCCTTATTGGCGATTTCCTGAAGAGCTTCGTCGTCAAATTCCAACTCAACATCATCATAAGAAAGCAAGGTTTGGTATTGTTTCACCAAGGCATTTCTTGGCTCTTTCAAGATGCGAACCAAGTCATCGACCGTCAATTGCTCAAGAGCAGCAAAGACAGGCAAGCGCCCAATCAACTCAGGGATAATCCCAAATTTTTGAATGTCTTCTGCGATGATTTCTTGCATGTAGGAGCTGTTTTCGTCAATTGCCTTGTTATTTTGGCCGAAACCGATAACTTTTTCACCTAAACGTTGTTTAACGATTTCTTCGATGCCATCAAAAGCACCACCTACGATAAAGAGGATATTTTTAGTATCCACCTGAATCATCTCTTGTTGTGGATGTTTGCGTCCTCCTTGAGGCGGCACGCTAGCGACAGTTCCCTCGATAATCTTGAGAAGGGCTTGTTGCACACCTTCACCCGAAACGTCACGTGTGATAGACACATTCTCGCTCTTCTTGGCAATTTTGTCAATTTCATCTACGTAGATAATCCCACGTTCTGCACGTTCGATGTTAAAGTCAGCAGCCTGCAAAAGTTTGAGGAGGATATTTTCCACGTCCTCACCCACATACCCAGCCTCAGTCAGAGCTGTCGCATCTGCAATAGCAAAAGGCACATTCAAGCTCTTAGCCAAAGTCTGAGCCAAGAAAGTTTTCCCTGAACCAGTTGGACCAATCATCAGGATATTTGACTTCTGCAAATCCACATCTTCTGACTCTTCACGCGTATCGTGGAAATTGATGCGTTTGTAGTGGTTATATACAGCCACTGCCAAGGCACGTTTGGCACGATCCTGACCGATGACATAGTGGTTCAAGATATTGAGGAGCTCGATTGGTTTTGGTACTTCAGACAAGTCTGCCAAAACTTCCTCGGCCAACTCCTCCCGAATGATTTCCTGGGCCAACTCCACACATTCATTACAGATAAAGGCGTTGTTCCCAGCGATTATTTTCTTTACTTCTTCTTGGCTTTTGCCACAAAATGAGCAATAAACCATCATATCATTTTTCCTATTTGTAGGCATGATTTCCTTCCATTCTAATTTATCATTCTATCTAAAATAAGGTCATATAAAAAGCGTGGACACTGTTCACCAGATTGGTAAAAGCATTCAACCAGAGTAAAGCAGACAGTCCATAGCGCTTCTTACGAAAAGCCTGTGCTCCAGTCAAAATACAGATCACACACAAAAAAGCTGTAAAAAATCCAAATATACTGCGCTCCATTAGACTTCCTTTCTATCTCGGTATTCGATGGTAAAATCATAGTCGTTTTTCTCATCACGGGTGTAAGATTTGCTTGCGACCGTCTCAAAACGAGACAAGTCAAACTCATCAGGGAAATAGGTATCTCCCTCCACCTGAGCATGAATCTGTGTCACGATGATTTCATCTAAATACGGCTCAAAAGCCTGAAATCTGTTTTCCGCCAATGATATAGAGATTTTTTTCCTGACTCTGATACCACGCTAAAACAGACTCCACATCTTGAAATACGAGCGCCCCATCTATGACTTCTTCGCTATTGCGCGTTAAAATCAGGGTTTGCCGTTTTGGAAGCAGACGACGTCCCATGCCATCAAAAGTCACTCGTCCCATCAGTATAGCATGATTTAAAGTTGTTTCCTTAAAATGTTGCAACTCTGCCGGCAAATGCCAAGGGAGACGATCTTCCTTCCCAATCACACCTTTTTCATCTTGGGCCCAAATGGCTATGATTTTCTTTGTCATGCTTCCGTCCTTTTTATTGATACTACTATTTTATCAAAATTCTCCCAAAAAGGCTGTTTTGAAACGCGCGCAAAAGAGAGAAAAGGAGCAGGCTTCATTAAGCATGCTCCTCTCGTCCCTAGGACATATATTTTTTTGCTTCTGATTCGATTTTTTCGACCACTTCTTGGATACTCAGTCCAGTTGTGTCAAGGTAAACCGCATCCTCAGCCTGCTTGAGAGGTGAGGTTTCACGATGACTATCCTTGTAGTCACGCGCAGCAATCTCTTCTTTCAGCGTTTCAAGGTCTGTTTCAATCCCTTTAGCAATATTTTCCTTGTAACGACGCTCTGCTCTTTCTTCAACAGAAGCCACTAGGAAAATCTTGAGTTCAGCTTGTGGTAAAACAACTGTCCCGATATCACGCCCATCCATGACGATACCACCTTGCTGAGCAATCTCTTGCTGGAGCGAAACCAGTTTCTCACGCACTTCAGGAATGGCAGAAATGCTTGAAACCTTGTTGGTTACTTCATTTTCACGAATCGGATGAGTAATCTCAACATCCCCTACAAAAACAAGTTGCTCACCTGTTTCTGAACGACCAAAACTAATGGGGTGTTGGTTAAGAAGCTCAAGAAGTTGGTCTACATTTCCTGCATCCAACTGATGCTTGAGCGCTATATAAGTCGCAGCACGGTACATAGCACCTGTATCCAGATAAGTGTAACCAAAATCCTTAGCGACAATCTTTGCGACCGTACTCTTACCACTCGAAGCTGGGCCATCGATAGCAATTTGAATAGTCTTCATGATTGACTCCTATCTTGTCTTAATCACATCACCTGGGTTGGCAAACCAAGATCCAGATGACATGTGAGAAGGATTTAGGGCTTCTAGCTGGGCAATGGAAATCCCTGCACGTTGAGCAAGAGCTGCTTCTCCCTCTCCAGGCTGTACTGTAAGTGTTCCTTCACCCTCTGTAGTATGTTCTTCCGAACTGCTCTGTGAAGGTGTTGATTCAGAAGAAGCTGTTTCCTCTACCTTGCTACTTGAAGATGATGATTCTTCCACTTTAGAACTTGAACTTGTAGAAGGAGACGATGCATCATAGAAGTCCTTCAAAGATGAAGTACGATTGCTTCCACCGGTTGATAGGTAAATCAATACAACTACCATCGCTACAACAATTACAAAGAAGAGGCTAGCTAGAACTGTCAAGACACGATTGGCAACAACGCCTTTCCCTTTTTGTTTCCGGTGTCGACGCTCTGATCTTGTTTCTTCCTCATTGTTTTCGTAAATATCTTCTTGCCACGGTTCTTTTGCCATACCTTACTCCTTGTTTTTTTTTACTTTTCTTATTACAATATAAATATGAAAATCACACTTATACCTGAACGTTGCATCGCCTGTGGGCTTTGCCAAACTTATTCTGAATTATTTGATTACCACGATAATGGAATCGTGCGTTTTTACGATGACCCTGACCAACTAGAAAAAGAAATCTCTCCTAGTCAGGACGTCGTAGAAGCTGTTAGAAACTGTCCGACACGTGCCTTGATTAAAGATTAACTCTAATATCAACAAGAACGTCCTACTCCTTCTAGTTTAGCATATTTCCATGCAAAATTATAGTCTTTTCTCTTTATTTTTTTCTGTAAAATCAGGAAGGTCACTTTTTTCTTTGACGAGATAAAGTGGTCTTTTTTTAGTCTCTAGATAAATCTTACTAATATACTTGCCAAGAATCCCAATGGTCAAGAGTTGAATCCCACCAAGGAAGAGAATAACAGCCATCAGAGAGGTCCAACCTGATGTCGGATTGCCCAAAATGAGGGTCCGAACCACAACAAAAAAGGTCATTAGTAGAGAAATAAAACAAGATAGGAGACCTGCCACAAAGGCGATAATCAAGGGAAAATCTGAAAAGTTAACAATCCCTTCAATAGAGTAGAAAAAGAGTTGCTTAAAACTCCAACTGGTCTTGCCAGCCTGCCTTTCGACATTTGGATAGTCCAGATAGTGGATTTTAAAACCGACCCAGGCAAAAAGTCCTTTAGAAAAACGATTGGACTCGGTCAAAGCTAAAATGGCATCCACTACAGATCTTCTCATCATGCGAAAATCACGGACACCTGACGGCAAGGCTACTGGACTAATTTTTTTCATGAAGCCATAAAAGAGATCAGCACAGAAACTGCGAAAGAAGGGTTCTCCCTCCCTACTAGTTCTCCGGGTCCCAACACAGTCCAAATCCGCATTCTTGTCTAGTAAGACTTTCATCTCAAGCAACATACCAGGAGGATCCTGGAGGTCTGCATCCATCACCACCACTAGATCCCCTGTCGCATATTGCAAGCCTGCATAGAGAGCAGCTTCTTTGCCAAAATTTCGCGAGAAAGAAATATAATGAACTGCCGGATTTTGCTCCCGATAGGTCTTTAAAAGTTCCAAAGTCCCATCACTTGATCCATCGTCGACAAAGACATACTCGATTTCTGTTTCCAAATCTGGAAGTAAAGCTTCCAAAGCCTGATAAAAAGAGGAAGTACTTCCTCTTCGTTTAAACAGGGGACAATGATTGACATCACCATCTTAGTCTTCAAATCCATTTGGATGCTTGCTTTGCCAACGCCATGCGTCTTCACACATTTGGGTGATGTCGAGTTCTGCTTCCCAGCCCAGTTCTGCTTTGGCTTTTGCAGGATCTGAATAGCAGGCTGCGATATCCCCCGGGCGACGGTCTACGATGCGGTAAGGAATTGGACGTCCCACTGCTTTTTCCATATTTTGGATAATTTCAAGAACAGAATATCCTTTACCTGTTCCAAGGTTATAAACATTTAGGCCTGAACCTTTTTGGATTTTTTTCAGAGCTGCGACGTGACCTTTAGCCAAATCGACAACGTGGATATAGTCACGAACACCAGTTCCGTCTTCTGTATCGTAATCGTCTCCAAACACTTGCACTTGCTCTAATTTTCCAACGGCTACTTGAGTCACATATGGCAAGAGATTGTTTGGAATACCGTTTGGATTTTCTCCTAGGTCTCCACTTTCATGAGCTCCGATTGGGTTAAAGTAACGAAGCAAGACCACATTCCATTCCGAGTCTGCTTTGTAAATATCCGTCAAAATTTCCTCAAGCATAAGCTTAGTGCGGCCATATGGATTGGTCACTGAAAGTGGGAAATCTTCCAAGATTGGCACTGTATGAGGATCTCCGTAAACTGTCGCAGAAGAACTGAAAATAATGTTTTTACAGTTGTTTTCTTCCATGACCTTCAAAAGACTAACAGTTCCAGCGATATTGTTGTCATAGTAGGCAAGAGGAATACGGGTAGATTCACCGACAGCCTTCAAGCCAGCAAAGTGAATGACTCCTGTTGGTTCTTCTTGTTTGAAAATGTCACGAAGAGTATCTGTATCACGGATATCTGCCTCATAGAAAGGCACTTCAACTCCTGTAATTCTTTCAACAACTTCTAAACTTTTTCGATTGCTGTTGACAAGGTTATCCACCACAACAACCTGATGACCTGCTTGGATTAACTCAATAACTGTGTGGGTTCCGATAAAACCTGCTCCACCCGTCACCAAAATCTTTTCTTGCATCTTCTTTCCTCGATTCTCGGATTATTTTTTCTTATTTTACCATTTTTGATAGGGAATGTCATTTGCCATCCTAGAGGGGAGGCTAAAATTTCAGTAAAATTCTATTCTCTTTTTACTCGTTTGACATAGTTTTCAATTGGGTAGTTTAGAGGGTCCAAGGTCAACTCCTTGTCTTGAATCAGTTGAGCTAAATGGTAACCGATGATAGGACCCGTTGTGAGGCCTGATGAACCTAGTCCACTAGCCGCATAGACACCTGCTAAGCCTGGCACCTGTCCAAAGAAAGGTGAGAAATCACTGGTGTAGGCACGGATTCCCACACGCTCACCCGATGATTTCGCTCCTGCCAAGGCTGGATAGTGAGGCAAGGCTGCATCCTCCATTTGTTGGAGCAAGCTTTCATCCACTGTCAAGTCAAATCCCATGTCATTTTCATGAGTAGCTCCTAGGGACAATTTCCCGCCTGCAAAAGGAATTAAATCCCACTCCCCTTCTGGCATGACAACAGGGTAAGCTTCCATGTCTTGGGTAAGTTGATAATCTCGGAGTTGTCCTTTTTGGGGACGAATATCTACTTCATAACCTAAAGGCTCTAACAGATGTCCCAACCAAGCTCCCGTCGCCAAAATAACCTGATCAAATACCTCTTCGTCAATCTGGTAACCTGATGCTAAAGGTGTCAGAGTTACTTTTTCTTTGACCAGTTTGACCTGACTAGCTTCTAGCAAACGAGTCACTAAGAGTTGACCATCTACTCTCGCTCCACCAGAAGCATAGAGCAGGCGGTCAAATGCTTGCAGACCAGGAAAAAACTCATTTGCAGACGCTTGGTCTAAAATGGCTAACTGGCCTATCAAGGGAGACTCTTCTCTTCGCTCTATGGCTAGTTGATAGAGTTCTTCTAGCTTGGATTCATCCTTTTTCAAGAGAAAAACTCCCGAACATTGGTAAAAGTCAATTTCCTGGCCAGACTTTTCTAAATCAGCCAACAAATCCACATAAAAGTCAGCCCCCAAGCGTGCCATCTTGTACCAGGCTTTATTACGACGTTTGGAAAACCAAGGACTGATAATTCCCGCCGCGGCCTTGGTAGCTTGACCTTGTCCATGGTCAAAAACAATCACCTCTAGGTCACTTTCTTGTGAGAGGTAGTAGGCTGCTGTTGCTCCCACAATTCTGCTCCGATAATAGCAACTTTTTTCATTGTTTTCACTTTCTAACTAGATATGGTGGAAAGGATTGGTCGATGCTTGACTAGGTAAAATATCAATGTCCCAGCCTTTCTCTTCCTTCCATTGAGTAAGAAGTGCTGCGACTCTTTCCACAAAAAGCACTTCTATATAGTGACCTGGGTCCAAGGCCAACAAGCCATCAGACAACATATCCTGGGCAGTGTGGTAGTAGATGTCACCAGTAATGTAGACATCTGCCCCCTTAGCTAAAGCATCCTTATAGAAAGATTGACCACTACCGCCACAGATGGCCACTCTTGAAATAGGCTTCTGCAAATCACTTTCTTGATAATGCACCATGCGAAGACTATCTAGACCAAAGACTTGCTTGACATGCTGGGCCAATACCCCAAAAGGCTGAGGCTGAATATTCCCAATACGACCAATTCCACGTTCAGGGCCCGTTTCCTGCAGATAAGTCGTTTCCTCGATACCTAGCATTTGGCAGAACCAATCATTGAGGCCGTTCTCAACAATATCAATATTGGTATGGCTAACATAAACTGCAATGTCATGCTTAATCAAATCAATGTAAATCTGGTTTTGCGGACGGCTGGCTACCAAGTCCTTGATAGGACGAAAGATAGGCGCGTGCTTGACGATAATCAAGTCCACACCCTTTTCAATAGATTCAGCCACCGTCTCTTCACGAATATCGAGAGCAACCATGACCCTTTGGATATCCTTGTCTAGAGTTCCGATTTGCAGGCCACGACTGTCTCCCTCCATGGAAAATTCCTGAGGGCAAAAGGCTTCATATGCGTTAATTACTTCACTTGCTAACATGGAGCACCTCCTTGATGGCTTGAATTTTATCTACTAGAACTTGACGTTCCTCCAGATTTTTTTCTGGGATTTGATTAAGGGCAAACTCTAACTTAGCAGCTTCTTTTTGCCATTTTTGGACAAAGACTGGGCTGACTTCTTTGGACAAGAAGGGACCAAAGCGAACATCACTGGCTGATAGCTTCATTTGTCCCGCTTCCACCACCAAAATCTCGTAGAACTTGCCAGCTTCTTCTAGGATGCTTTCTGCTACAATCTGAAACCATTGTCTTGCAACCAAATGCGCAAGTCGTCTTCACGATTATTGGGCTGGAGGATCAAACGTTCTACATTAGCTAGCTTTTCCAAACCTTCCTCCAAGATCGTAGCAATCAAACGGCCACCCATACCAGCAATGGTGATAACGGAGACTTGGTCTACCTCTTCAAATGCCGCTAAGCCATTGGCTAAACGGACTTGGATTTTCTCCTTTAGACAGTGAGCCTCAACATTTTTAACCGCAGACTGGTAAGGACCTTCCACCACTTCCCCTGCAATGGCACTTTTGATTTTTCCTCTTTCAACCAAGTCAATCGGCAGATAAGCATGGTCACTCCCTACATCTAGTAAAATGGCACCTTGTGGCACAAAGGACGCCACCAATTCTAATCTCTTTGAAATCATCTTCTCTCACTTTCCAAAACTCTATTACCTTTTATTATACCATACTTCAGCTAGCAATCTTGCACCTAAAAAGACCGCAATCCACAGATTGCAGCCTTTCTTTATTTTCTAGCTTGATAACGACTGGTTAAGATAAATATCACAGTAAAGACAGCCATCATGACAAGGTAAACAGGGAATGTTTGTCCTGTAAGTGTCGAAATTTCAAGCAACTTTTGAATCATTGGGAAGAGAGCTGTGGCTAGGAAGCCTCCTACAGACCAGACAATCAAGAGAACACGCCAGAGGGTAAATGGCATACAGGCTCTAAATACAGATAAGAAACCGATAGACCCAAGAAGATAATAGAGGAGGGTTGATATTTCTAACTCAGACCAACCTTGACTTGCTCCAAATATTTTCACAAAAAGAACGCTGAAGACGACCATGAGGGCGCTTGGTAGGGCGCGAAGCATGGATCTTCTGAGGAAGTTTGGCTCAACAGGTTTGATATTTCGCTCAAAGGTCAGAACGAATGGCGGGAAACCTTCCACGAATTGGTCGATCATGGTAATCTGGATTGGAATGAAAGGGAAAATCAAAATCCACTCAGACCGTCCTAGTAAAACGCTGGCAATACAGATGACTGCAAGCAAGAAGGAATAGATGGTCTTAATCAAGAAAATCGGTGCGATATGGGCGATGTTATTGACCACGCGACGACCTTCAAAGAGAATCTCAGGAACATCATTAAAGTCTGAGTTCAAGAGAACTAGATTGGCAATCTGACGAGTCGCCGGATCCCCTTCAGCCATTACGATCGAACAATCCGCCTCACGAAGAGCCAGGATATCATTGACTCCGTCCCCTGTCATAGCCGTTGTATGCCCTGCTTTTTCAGCGTTTGAATGATGAGTTTCTTTTGATGAGGGGAAACACGTCCGAAAATAGCTGTCTCTTCAGCCATGGCCATCAATTCCTCATCCGTGATTTTTGAGCAATCTACATAGCTGTGATAGTCTGCAAAGCCAGCCTTCTGGGCAATGCTGGAAACTGTAACGGGATTGTCACCAGAGATAATCTTGAGTCCCACTTCCTGGGAACGAAGATAGTCTAGTGTCTCAGCTGCTCCTTCTCGAATCGGATCCAAGATTTCCAGCAGGGCCAGGGCTTGAATGTCAGACGGTTTCTGTGGTTTGTGATGATCTAGTTTTTCCTGACTGAGGGCCAAGACCAAAACACGCGAGCCTTCTCTCCAAGGCCTCTCTAGCTTCTGGGACTTCAGAGTCCAACAACATCTCAGGCGCACCTAAGAAAACTGTCCCTAGCCCTTCTAACTCCATAGCTCCCCACTTGCGGTCGCTAGAGAAGGGAAGATTGGAAAGCATAGGGTAGGCAACCTTTCCTTGGAAACGCTGGCGAATGGCTTGAGCTGTAGGATTTTTATCCTCACTATGAGCGATATAGCTAGTCAGAATGCTGGCAATCGCATGCTCACCATACTCTTCGGTCAAAGGAAGAACAGCCTCCACCTGCATCTTTCCTTGGGTGATGGTTCCCGTCTTGTCCAAACAGAGCATATCCACGCGCGCCAAGGTCTCAACAGAGTACATCTCCTGAACCAAAACCTTTTCAAGCCTAGCTTAATCACTGCAGTCAAGAGCGAAGTGATGGTCAAAAGGGCGATTCCCTTAGGCAACATACCCAAAAGGGCTGTCGACGAATTTACAACGGATGACTTGAGGTGCAAGCCTTTTAAAAGCAAGGCTTCTAGCAAGAGGGCCAGACCAAAGGGAATGATAATCTTCCCAGTAAAACCAGCTAGCTTGTCTAGCGATTTCATGATACGAGAGTTGATGGGTTTAACGGTCTTGGCTTCCAGCATGAGTTTGGAAGCATAGTTTTCTGCCCCGACATGGTGAACTTGAGCCAAAACTGCGCCACTGGCTAGGGAAACTCCCTGATAAAAGCAAGGCATCCACTTCTTTTTGCACCAAATCACTCTCACCCGTCAACATAGCTTCATTGACTTCTGCGAATCCTTCCAAAACCAAGGCATCACTAGGAATCTGCTCTCCAGCAGACAAACGAATGACATCTCCTAGAACCAATTCTTCAGGATTGAGAGCGACTTCTTGACCATCACGGATGGTTTTGACCTTTTCCTTGGTCATGAGATTGAGCTTGTCCACCATGTGTTTGGCTCGCAGCTCGGTCACAATCCCAGAAAGCGTTAAAGCAAATAACGGCAAAGAAGACCAGATTGCTCCAAGCCTGCACAAAGGCAAGCGCTAGGGCAATAACAAAGTTTAATGCGTTAAAAAGTGTAAAAACATTTCGTTTGATGATTTGCCAAGTACTGGTACTGGCTGATGCGGTAAAGTCATTGACCAAACCTTGAGCCTGTCTTTCCTTGACTTCTCTTTGGGTTAATCCCATTATCATATTTTTATCCATAAACTCTATCATATCATTTTTTTTAGCAGAATTCTAATCTCATCCAAAAACTGTCCACTGAAAACTGAAAAAGTTTGCCAGTAGTCTTTCGATAAGGTATAATAATAAAAGCAATACAATCGAAGGAGTTCTCATGTTTTATACTTATTTGCGTGGACTAGTCATGCTGATCTTGTGGTCCATCAATGGCAATGCCCACTATCACAATACTGATAAAATCCCTAGCCGAGACGAAAACTATATCCTCGTCGCTCCTCATCGTACCTGGTGGGATCCTGTTTACATGGCCTTTGCAACCAAGCCAAAACAGTTCATCTTTATGGCCAAAAAAAGAGCTATTTAACAACCGTATCTTTGGCTGGTGGATCCGTATGTGTGGCGCCTTTCCTATCGACCGGGAAAAACCTAACGCCTCTGCCATCAAGTACCCTATCAACGTCCTCAAAAAAAGCGACCGCTCTCTCATCATGTTCCCAAGTGGGAGCCGTCACTCAAATGATGTCAAGGGTGGAGTTGCCTTGATTGCCAAAATGGCCAAGGTCCGTATCATGCCGGTCACCTACACCGGTCCCATGACCTTGAAGGGATTGGTCAGCCGTGAACGTGTGGATATGAACTTTGGGAATCCTATCGATATCTCAGACATCAAGAAAATGAATGATGAAGGGATTGAAATGGTTGCAGACCGTATCCAAGCAGAATTCCAACGTTTGGACGAAGAAACCAAGCAGTGGCACAATGATAAAAAACCAAATCCACTCTGGTGGTTTGTCCGCATCCCTGCCCTCTTCCTTGCTGTGATTGTTGGTATCCTAACGATTATCTTTACCTTCATCGCAAGCTTTATCTGGAATCCAGATAAGAAGAGAGAGTCTCTTGGTTAAGAAATACAATTATCCCTTGGTAAAAACCAAGGGATATTTCTTTTATTCGATTTTCCATTTTTGGGCCAACCAGTTGGAAAAGGCTAGGAATCGTTCAGCCACTTGCTCATGATGCCCATAGGGATCAAAGACAAACTGACTAGTCGGATAGTGTTTCTGAAGACTGGTATGAATCTGCTCAGCATAGACTGGTGCTTGAGCCAAGCGATTGGTATGATGGGCTCCTTCTGTTTGGCCATTCTGTAAATACAGCAAACAATCTAGATTTCTCACATTTTCATCCTTGCAATAAGTCGTAAAATCAGGATACCAAAAGGAACCGCAGATAGAGAAGATACAAGAGACCTTATCAAAACGGAAAAGACTGTAAACGGCCGCCAAACCACCTAGTGAGTGACCTCCATAAGCAAGGCGATTTTTGTCCAGGCGATAAAGCGCCTGCAACTTATCTAAAAGACCTCCAAATAAATGACTATGATAGGCATTTGCCTGACCGCCAAAATCTGGAGCTCCCTCTCTCAGAGCAGCTGCCTTCCAGGGAGTGTAATCGTCTAGGCGATTTTTAGAGGTCAAGCCCACTAAAATCACAGATTCTGAAAGGGAGGATAGGAAATCCAAGTTTCCATCATTCAAGAGAATCGCTGGATAGGTTTGATTGGGATCATAGGTCGAAGGAAGGCTGACCTTGACTTGGATCCCTTCCCAATCAAACTCATTATTTATTGATAAAGTCATTGATTTTCTCAAGGGAATCAATCACTGCTGGACCATAGTCCATCAACTCATCGTAAGAAATGGTCATGATTTTTTGATTCTTAATAGCAGGAACGTTTTCCAAAACTTCATTTGCTTTCATCAACTCTACTGCGTTGGCATCCAATTTTTTATTGCGGTCGCTGGTTACATAGATAATCAACTCAGGATCCATTGACACGAGATTTTCCAAGGTCAAGCCTGATGTTCCCGTTGCAACGTTTGTATAACCAAGTTGATTCAACAAGCTTTCTTGCAAAGCAGACTTGTATGCACCAAAGGTTTCATCATTATAAGCAACCATAATCAAAGCCTTTTTCTTTTCACCTTGGCTTGCTGGGTTTGCTTTCTTAACAGCATCAATTTTAGCTTGTAATTGAGTTGCGTATTCATTGGCCTTGTCCTGAACATTGAAAATCATTCCAAGATTTTTGACATCTTCTACAATATTTCCCAAATCTTGCTGAATCGTTGAGAGAGAAGCTTTTTGCGTATAGACTGGGATTTTGTTTTCATTCCAAGTGCTAACTGTCCCCAAGGATTTCAGAAAACATCATGTTTCGACCCATCACAGCATCTGGCTCATAAGAAAGGACTGTCTCTTGTGAGACTGTTTTTTTATCGCCAATTTGAGGAATCGTCGCGATCGTGTCCTTGTATTTGTCCGTCACAGCATTGTCAGGGTTGAGCATGCCAGCAATTTTATCCTTCAAGCCTAGCTCCAATAAGATTTCAGTGGTTGAAAGATTGTTGGTGATAACTTTTTCAGGTGCCTTGTCAAAAACTTGTTCGACTTCATTTCCCTTAGCGTCATAGGTCTTGACCGTTAACGGATAAGCCGTCTCTGTGCTGGCCTTTTGACTTGTTTCTGTGCTAGACTGTGTAGTAGCTTTTTCTGTAGTAGTATTACCACAAGCTGCCATGGTTAGGGTAGCTACTGTTACGAGTAAAATGCTTAGTGTTTTTTTCATCTTGTTTTCCTTTTCTTTCTTATAAATAGTGAATCATAGCTTGCTGATCCTCAGTCCAAGTCACCTGACTTTGAACTCCGTATACAGTTTGCAATGACTCAGGGGTGATGGTCTCCTTTGGAGTTCCTTGGTAAAGGATTTCTCCCTCTTTCATCAGATAGAGATAATCCGAATAGCGACAAGCAAGTTGAATATCATGCAGGACAGCTAGAACATTGACCTTGAGATTCTTCACAATGGCCAGCAAGTCTAACTGGTACTTGATATCCAGGTGATTGGTAGGTTCATCTAGGAGCAAGAGAGTCGGTTCTTGCGCCAAGGCGCGTGCTAATAAGACTCGCTGCTTTTCTCCACCTGACAGAGACGAATAGAGACGAGTTTTCTTCTCAAGCATATCCACCTTGACGAGAGCATCTTGAACGATGGCATAATCCCTTTCCCTTTCCTTCTGTAAAAAAGAAAGGTGGGGGGTTCTTCCCAGTAAGACAATTTCCTCAACAGTACAATCAAACTGCAATTGATTAAACTGGGTTACAACTGCCATCTGCTTGGCTGTTTCTTTGAGTGACCAATGCTCCAGTGGCTTTCCATCTAGTCTTATCAAGCCTTTGTCCGCCTTTTCCTGACGATAGAGGAGTTTAAGAAGACTGGTTTTCCCACTTCCATTTGGTCCTAGTATCGTGTGAAATTGATGCCCCTCAACCTTAAGAGAAACTCCTTTGAGGATTTTTTTCTCTCCTAGTCCAAAGTGGACATCCTGACAAATCAAGTCCATATCAGACCCTCACCTCCCTTCGCCTACCTCCAACAATGTAGATAAAGAAGGAGCACCTACTAAGGCTGTGAAAATACCAATAGGCAACTCAGCATTTGGAATGATGATACGGGAGAGTACATCGGCCCAGATGACAAAGAGGGCACCCAGCAAGGTTGCAATGGGAAAAAGCCTCCTGTAATTCGTTCCTACTAACCCTCGAGCTAAGTGAGGAGTAATCAGACCGACAAATCCAATAATCCCACAAGTTGCCACTAAGACAGCTGTCAGCACAGCCACCATGGTCACATAAAGATACCAATAGAAGCGTAAGGGAATTCCCAACGTTAAAGCAGCCTCATCTCCCATCATCATCGCATTAAAAACACGATACTGAGTTGAGAAAAATAGAAAGGCCATTCCTACTACTATAGTTGGCAGGACTAAGTCAGACCAGGTAGTTCCTGCAAGCGAGCCCATGGTCCAAAACTTAATGGTCATCACACTGTCCGCATTAGCGCCGACTGAGATAATAAAGTTGGAAAATGCCAGAAAGAGAGCATTGACCACCGTTCCTGATAAGATCAGACTAGAAGTCGTCATCCTTCCCTGCATAGAGGCAATGATGAGGACAGCAATGGTTGCCAAAATAGCTCCAAGGAAAGCTCCAAGGCTAATCACCAATTTTAAACCAAGAATGATGCTCAAGGTTGCCCCTAGAGTTGCACCCGCAGAAATTCCTAAGACATAGGGCTCTGCTATGGGATTGTTCACTGTAGACTGCATCACGCTACCACACATGGAAAGACCAGCCCCTACTATCAGGCCTAACAATACTCGGGGGAACCTCATATTCCATACAATGGCAAGAGTGGACTTAGAAACCTCTCCTATCTCAAGAGGAAATCCCAATTTGCTCAAAATGATCCGATAGGTATCTCCTAGATCAATCGCAACGGATCCCATAGAAACTGCTAGAAAGAGGGAAATTCCTAAAACACTTAGCAAAATACCTAAAAACAACACAAATTGCAGGTCCCGTCGGCTTCCAGAAAATTTGGAAAGCATGCAAACCTCCTTTGATAGAATCTTAAAAATTTAGAAAATTCTCATAAAAAGTATACCATATTTCTATTAGATGGACAAGGATAGAGACATATATAGAAAAAGCCCTCTGAAGTCAGAGAGCTGATTTGAGCTCGGGCTATAATCCTAGTGAAACAAAAAAATCTACACGATCAGAAAAGTCTCTATCGTGCCATTTTCATACATGATGTATAGTCCAAGTAGAATGAATACTATGGGCACAATGATTCGCTCGTATTTTTCAATTGTCTCGAATATTAACGGAATAGAGGATAACATCCGACTAATCTCGCAAAAGATAATTATGCCGATTACAAACACAAGCAACGCCACGAGGGTCTGTGACCAATCTAACGAAGCAAAATAAGGTATATAGATACCTAAATTATCTCCGCCAGACGCAATTGTCAGCAATGTAACTGTCCAAAACAGTTGATTTGCCTTGCTTTGTTCTAATCTTTCAATAATTTCTTCCTCTTCTTCCTCACCTTCTCCAACAATTGCAAAGCGAATCCCTAAATAGATAGGGATTAAACCAAGCAATCCAACCATCCATTCTTCAGGCACGAAATTAACGACATAAGCAGCAACTAAACTCGCCCCTACAAGTAAGCCTGTTCCTAGATATTGCCCCGCATAAATATGCCATTTCTGTTTATTCTGTGATAGCTGTGCAAATAAAATAATTAAAATAATTAAATAATCGATACTGGTGGAAATATAAACACCAATAGCAGATATGATTGTCTGTCCCATAAAAACCTCCTGTATTAGTTAGTAATAAATCAGCAGATTTTAGGAGAGCACAGACACATTAATTTTGCTATCGCTAGTGGGTAATGTCGAACGTAGGAAAGCATTTTACTCCTCCTCAAAACGTAGTTACAAAGTAATTTCTAACTGGAATTCGGTGACTACTTCCATGTAAAGTATAACATACTATACTTTACTTCGTAAAGTGTGGGCTCTCCGAGGGGGCTTGCAGACAGCTACTCGACTTTTCAAGCCGAGTAGCTGCGCACCTTTATGGTGTAATTAGCTGATACCATTTGAGTTTTTGTAGTCTCCAAAATTGTGACCGATAAAACCAATCTCAGCTCCTGTTACTTTTTCTTTAGGTTTTTGTAGTCTCCAAAATTGTGACCGATAAAACTCAATGCGCTTCGAGGTACTGAGAATGATTGTTTTTATAGTCTCCAAAATTGTGACCGATAAAACCTCAATCATAACCACCCGTCTAACGGGTGGTTTGCACCAGGACTATAAGCCCAAATCACCAGCCAGCGCCTAAAGACGCTGGCTTTCACGTTGTTCAAGCCTCATTGCTCTTGACTCGTCACTTGCCTCTTAAAGAGACCTTGGTACTACTTACCACTATCCCTAAAGGGATCCTCATATTCTTTTACACTTAATTTATCTAGTGCTATATCATGCTTTTCCTGTTCTTGAATATATTTCTTAATTGTGGCTTCATTAAGCCCTACTGTACTTACATAATAACCTTCTGCCCAGAAATGCCGATTCCCAAACTTGTACTTGAGGTTGGCGTGTTTGTCAAACATCATGAGTGCACTTTTACCTTTTAAATACCCCATGAAACTTGAACACTTATCCTCGGTGGAATACTGACTAACATATGTACATGGTCTGGCATTAAGTGACCTTCGATAATCTCAACACCTTTATAACTACATAATCGATGGAATATTTCTCCCAAACTGCTTCGATATTGATTATAAATTACTTTTCGTCTATACTTAGGGTTGAACACAATGTGATATTTACACATCCACTTTGTGTGTGATAAACTATGTGCCTTTTGTGCCATATTTTTCTCCTTTCGCTTTACAATTGGCTTGAACACCTTTATTGTATCGTGTTTGGAGTTTTTTGGTATAACCTTCGATGCGCACCCGCATAGCAGGTGGTTTATTTGTCTCGCACCTTGCGGAGCGAGACGGACTAATAGTCACATAATAAAAAAGCCCTCTGAATATCAGAGAGCTGATTTGAGCTTGGGCTAAAATCCTAGTGAAAAAGATAAAACTCCTTGTGTTCATCGAACACTGTGTCCTTTCCCTATTTTCATACTGATTTTTAACGCCCTTAGCATCATGATTCTTGCTGGATAAAACGTTTATAGACTAAGCGGCAAGCCGAAGATTGTACAAAAATGTTAGTGAAACAAAAAATCTCCCCGAAGGGAGATGATCTGGTTTATTTTACCTTACAGTGCTAGGAACCGTAACCGAAGATTATACTTGAGTATATCGAGGTAAGGTGACAACGCAATGTAAGTGGAAAATAAAGCAGATTAACGACGAAGTCCTAGAGAGTTGATCAACTCACGGTAACGGTTAACGTCGTTTTTACGCAAGTATGCAAGCAAGTTACGACGGCGACCGATTTTCTTCATCAATCCACGGTAAGTAGCGTGGTCTTTTTTGTGTTGTTTGATGTGTTCGTTAAGGTGGTTGATTTCCCAAGTAAGGACAGCAACTTGAACCTCTACTGAACCTGTATCACCTTCGTGACGTGCATATTGTGCGATGATTTCATTTTTTTTCTCTTTTGAGATTGCCATGATGTTTCTCCTTTTTATTTGGCTTCATCCGAGTGACAGGTTGGCATGCCTGTAACCAAGAAGAAGTTATTTGTCTTTACGACAGTTCTTATTCTACCAAGAAGCAGAGACTTTGTCAACTGATTTACTGTTCAAGACCGTGAATTACTCTACTGATTTCAGGGCTTCGAGCATATCTACCTTTCTTACAATCAAGTCACTCCTTACTATCATTATAAGGCTTTTTCAACTGGTTGGTAACTAGAAGCAAAAACAAAAAAGCCTAGGAACCCTAGGCTTTCTGTTTATAGATTATTTTCCAAGGTAGTATTCAGAAACTACATTCAATTTTTCGTCGAATTCGAATACCAATGGTGGGAAGTTAGGGATTTCCACGTCCATGATTTCGTCGTCTGACAAGCGTTTGATGTGTTTTACAAGGGCACGGATTGAGTTACCGTGAGCTCCTACAAATACGTTTTTACCATCTTTAAGTGCTGGAGCGATTTTGTCTTCCCAGAATGGAAGGGCACGTTCCAAAGTCACTTTCAAGTTTTCAGCATCTGGGATAACTGAGTCGTCAAGTGAAGCGTAACGACGGTCAGTGTGTGCTGAATGCTCATCATCACGGTCCATGTTTGGAGGCAATACATCGTATGAACGACGCCAGATGTGAACTTGCTCATCACCAAATTGTTCAGCAGCTTCAGCTTTGTTTTTACCAGTCAAACCACCGTAGTGACGTTCGTTCAAGCGCCATGATTTTTCAACTGGAACCCACAATTGGTCAGAAGCTTCAAGAGCCAAGTTTGTTGTTTTGATCGCACGTTTCAATACTGAAGTGTAAGCTTGGTCAAATTCGATACCAGCTTCTTTGATCAATTTACCAGCGTCAATCGCTTGTTGTGTACCTTTTTCAGACAAATCAACATCAGCCCAACCAGTGAAAAGGTTAGCTTTGTTCCATTCAGACTCACCGTGGCGAGCAAAAACCAATTTTACCATTAGATGGATTCTCCTTTTATTTTTCGAGGTTTCCCTCGTTTATCTATTCTATTTTACACAATTTTTCACAAAAAAGCTAGTTAAAATCAACTAAAAAGAGAGAACAGTGTCCTCTCATCTAGTTATTATTAATTCGCGATATTCAATCAAGAAACGATTGCAATTATTTGTTATTTAAAGCATCAATTATACGATCAGTATTCTTAGTTACATTAGTATCATTGTAACGATTATGAATTAGACCTTCAATTGTTTCTTTGCAATTTTCAAGATTAGCTTTTTCAAATACTACCACACTGACAACATGTGTTCCACCAGAAGCAAGATGCAAAACTAGTAGAGTTTGAAAAGCACTTAGCACTGTTAATACACCATAAGCCGCTAATATCAATCCCCCAATAAATGAATTTTGCATCATTGAAAGGCCAATAAGAGCGAAAATGATACCCCGAGCAAATGTTTTGAAATCAAGACGAAATGAACTATCTACACTTGCAACATGATCAACAGGAATTGTTTTATTTTGAGAACCCAGTGGAATAACTTTTAAAATAGTAGGGTTAGAAGTTTTTATAAAGACTCCCTCTAAAGTAATGGAAGCTTTTAAATAGAATGTTAAATACGATGTAATGAAAGATTGTTTCATAATATTCTCTTTTTATTTTTTCAAGTTGTATGACATCATGTTTTCTTATAAAAAAGCATTTTGCTAACATATTCTTTTGCCAGATAATTCTTTAAATAAAAAAACAACCCTCAAACGGATTGTTTCACTAGACTATCAGACAAGGCCACGGACTTCTTTCAAAAATTTAGAAAAAGAAACAGCGCCTTTAATGATTAGAAATCCTCCTATCCACTCGGTCGCTGAAAGAAAGCCCAGCACGCCACCAATGATAAATAAAATAGAAGGTAGCTTTCGAAGTTGTTGATCTTCTTCGAAATAGATTAACATAAAGGTCCCTAATGCAATCATCAAAATCTTAAAAAATGTCAGGAGCAAGGAAAAGGTTACCGTGACGACCAGCACCTTTGAAGGATCTTTATAGATGATGGCACCAGTATAGGATAGCAAAAATCGTAGAACCGGTCCCAAAAGCAAGGTTATGCCTGCCACCATGCCCAGTCTCCAATTGAGTCGAACCAATCTATCTCTCTCCATAAAAACCTCCTTCTCTCGTAGCTATCATTCTACCATATTTGCTCCAGAAACAAAAGACCTTCTCCGTCACAAACAAATCGCCTACCTGCTTTCAGACATCCGAACATAAAAAGAGAAGATCTGTCGATCCTCCCTTTTCATTTTCCAACCCTTATTTCTTAAAAATAGAGGTTCTGAAGTCGTTTGTTTGGTCAAGATAGGCCTTAAAGATTGCTCTCTTCAACTTATGAACGGCACTATCATACTCTGGATTATAGTTGCTCCAACGAGGACTTACAGCATCCTTGAGAACAGCTTGATCCATGAGGGCCTGCAATTCAGTCACACTATTGATGGTCTTTGTCGCATAGCTTGGCCATGGTTTTGTCGGATCTTTAAAGGTCACTTGCTTCAAGTTCCCAAACTGCTTCACACGTTCATTGTACATAGCTTTCTTAAAATCTGCCCAAGATGAATACTTGCCTTCAAATACCTTGTCCAGTACAAGATCATCTGTCACCAATCCGCGTTCTTTACCATAGAGATTGATGGTTTTGCCTTTTTGTTTGGCAACTTCTTCATATTGGTTGGAGATATAAGGTACCATTCCATCCTTAAAGCCTTTGGCAGCCAAAAGTTCGTAAGCAATTCGGCGTCCCATAAGGTCCCCTGGCGTGCCTTTCTCACTGCTGAGAGCTGAAAAGATTGGGGCAAAGAGTTTAATCGTATAGTAGCCATTTCGTTCATAGTCGCCAGACTGGTACTCACGAGCAGATAAGATGTTATGGTCAATCAAACTATCAAAACTATTCAGGTTTCGAGCCTCTGCTTCTGTTAATTCTTTGACTACGTTAGTGGCGTAAACCTCATTTCCATCTGCTGGATCTTTCACATACTTGTTCTCAATCTTTCTGAGAGCCGCCATTTTCTGATAGACACTTAGTTTCTTAACGATTGATTGCCCTTCGAGATATTCCAGCATGTAGATAAGGTCAAACATATTATGGACATAGTTCTGAAGATCTGTTGCGTTTTGGAATCTCTCTGTCGGATCCAAGACTTGCAGACGGGAGCCCTCTGTACTATCTGATTTTGAGTGCTTCAAGATAGAATTGATGGTAATGGTTGCGTCACTTGGTTGGTCAGGGGCTTGCAATAAACCTTTTGCAAAGAACTCTGGGCCCAAACCACTTCTTCGACCATAGCCGCCAAGGTAGATATCCTGATCGGAATCATGGGTCATTTCATGGGTATAAGTAATGGCTCCATCCTTGTCCAGCATACGGTAAGACATATAGTAGACGCCATCACCTGTTGCGTAGGCTCCATGCTGATTGTGTACTACCTTATTGCCAACTGGTCCAAAGAAGTTTTTCATGGCTGGATTGGAACTATCAAACTTAGCCTCCAATGTAGCTTTTCCTGAGGTTGTGTCATCACCAAATTTATAGGCATCATAAAGCAAGATGGTACGATAGAGTTTTTCACGTCCCTCATTATCTAAAATACGATACCAATAATCGTAGTGATCACGCTGACGTTTGGCTGTTTCACGCGCATTTTCTTCTACAAAATCATTGAGAGCCTTGCCTGCTTTATGCTCGCTATTGCGGTAGCGATCATAGGCTCCAAATCCTAGACTAGACAAGGTTGAGATGACAAAGACTGATTTATCTGGCAAGGTTAAGAGAGGCAAGACCATATTGCGGTATTTCCATGTGGCACTCGTAATGCGATCATAAACACCGATAGAATACTTGGTGCCAGCTAGTCTTTGCTTCGTTTTCACCTCTTCGATAGTGGATTTTTCTTCGACGATGTAAGCCTTAGTCTCTGATTTAAACCAGTCATTGTTGCTTTTCTCTGGTAGAAAGACTTTTCGGTAATGTTCCAGCGTGCTAAACAAATCTGTCGTTCCATGATAGTTGGCAAGACTGATACCATAAGTATCGACATTATTCTTAGCTAGAAGATTGTTAAAACCAGATTTACCTAACTCGATCAGAGTGTCCAGTGGTGAAGCATTCCCCTTACCAAAGAAGTCTAGGTGGTACAGAACGAGGTCTTTGACGTTTACTTGACCGTAGCTGAAGTTGTACCAACGTTCCAGATAGGTCAAACCAAGTAGCAAGGCTTCTTTGTTGTGTTTGATTTTATCTACAAGATAGCCCTTGGTAACTGGGTTGTCACCAGCCAGTCCAGCATCAGCTGACAAGAGTTTCTTCAAACTGTCTTCCAGATGTTCCTTGGTTTGGCGAACTGGTCTTCTAGGTAGAGCTCAGTCTGCTCGACTTTTGGAGAAATACCGAGTGTCTTTCTGATGCCTTCTGAATGGTAGTCCACCTGATGCAATTCAGGTAAGACTTGTTTGATGATAGAGCTTTGGTCATACAAGAATTGGTTTGGCGTATAGAGAAGTCCTGTATCACCCAGACTATATTCTGCTAATTTGGCGAAATCATTCTGGTATTTGAGATCAAGCTTTTCAGATGAATGGTCCTTGTAGTGAAGCAAGAGTTTGTTTGCAGTCTCTTTGTTAGAAACAATATCAGTGGTGACTTGGTTATCCTTCATCATAACTGCTGACAAGAGTTCTTTTTGATATAAGAGACTATTCTCATTGACAAGATTTCCGTATTTGACGATGGTTGCCTTGTTATAGAAAGGTAGCAATTTTTCAATATTTTTATAAGCCAAGGCGCGCTTAGCTTGATAATGGGCAACCTTAGAAAAATCACTGTCTTTTTTGCCACTTGTTGAGAGTGGCTCCACTGTTGGTAGAGCGAGAGGATTGATTGCTGCTTTCTTGCTTGCAATTTGAGAAGCATCTAGCATGGTTCCTCTTTCTTCAAAGGATTCCTTGCTGACGACCTCATCCTTAACCAAGGTGACATTGTAGACTCTGTTGGCCTTGCTGCTGAATGTGTCCTTCACCTTCATTCCGTTATAGTGGTAACCAGTGATGGCATTTCCGTTGGTTACATTAACATCGCTGAGAACATTGGTCAAACTTCCAGCATGCTTTTCTAGATTAGAAAGTTCGGTCCCACAAATAGCCTGCTACTCCCGCGACTCTACCAAAGTGCTTGAAATTGTTGATATCCCCCTCAGCATAGCTATGCTGGATTTCGCATCTCGGTCTACTAGACCTGCAAGACCACCCACAGTCTGATCTGAACTATTTGTGTTGGATGAAATGGCTACTGTCGCTTTTGACTTAGTAAGTAAAGCCTTGTCACCTGTCAAATGACCGACCAGACCACCGATATTGTAAGCAGCAGTCGTTTCATAAGTGTTGATAATTCTTCCCTTGAAACTGCTCTCTGTGATACTTGATTGCTCAGCCTTTGCCAGCAAACCACCGATACCACGTTCACCTGCTAGAACACCATCGACATGAACTTGCTGAATCTTTGTGCCATTCTGAGCTTCATATGCCAGTGCACCGATATCATCCTTTCCAGAAATGGTGACATTTTTCAGACTCAATTTTTCTACTGTGGCACTACTCAAGGTTTCAAACAGAGGCTTTTTCAAGTTATAAATAGCATACTGCTTGCCATCTTTTTGACCGATCAACTGACCAGTAAAGGTGCCTTTGATATAGGATCTTTCATCAGGACCCAACTCTACTTCGTTGGCGTTCAAGCTAGCTGCTAAATGATAGGTTCCAGAGAGATTCTGCTTGATAGCATTGACCAGGTTGCTGAAGGAAGTAAAGGTTGTCGTTTCCTCTCTAGCCTTCTTAGCTAGGTAGAAGGTGAAATTGTCAGCATATTTATTTTCTAGCTCTTGCTGGAGTTTCTCGGCCTTGGCTGTAATTTTATAAACTGACTGACCATCTTTCGTTTCAGCCGTTATTGAAGCGACTGGTAGATAGACATCTTTAAATGACGAAGATTTGACTTTGACAAAGTAAGTTTCTGTATTCTTTGGAACACTGTCTAAAGAAACATGTTGTTTGTAAGTGCCATTGATCTGACTATACAACTCCAGATCCGAAACATTTCTTAGCTCAAGCGTCTTCTCTGGATCTTTTTCTTTTGGTTTCTGTTGGAGTTTCCGGTTTTACTTGCTCGGTATTACCCGTATACTCTGGAAGAGGAGCAATTTGTTCGGGTTCAACAATGGCTCCAGATTGGGTGCCTTTATACTCTGGAAGGGAAGACTGGATTTCTGGTTCAACGATAGCACCAGCCTGGGTGCCCTGATACTCAGCTTGTGGAGCGACTTGCTCTGGTTCCACTATGGCACCTGATTGAGTATCTGTATATTCTGGTTTTTCGCTTGTCTCAGGGGCTACAATCGCTCCCGCTTGAGTTCCTGTATACTCTGGTGTCGGTGGCACCTGTTCAGGCTCTACGATTGCTCCAGACTGCTCGCCTGTATAGGATGGTTTCTCAGCCGTTTCTGGTTCCACCAAAGCACCAGACTGGACACCCCCAACCTCTGGCTCAACTTGTTCTGGCTCGACGATGGCACCAGCTTGAGTCCCCTGATACTCAGGTAATGGAGATACTTGCTCGGGTTCAACGACTGCTCCAGCTTGGGTGCCAGTATATTCTGGTCTTTCAGCTGTTTCTGGGGCTACAACCGCTCCCGCTTGCTCGCCTGTATATTCTGGTAATGGAGCCTGAGTCTCAGGCTCTCCTTTTCTTGCAGACTGAGGTGCTTCACTCGGCACAACTGCCTTCTTAGTCCCTTTTTCTACGATACGTGGCAAGGCTTCTTCTACCTTAGTCGAGAGAACTTCCCTAGAAATTTCTTGGTTTTCAACAGTGAAAATGCGAACAAGCTCAATCTTCTTCCCAGCACGACCTTCTTGTTTGACATGGATGGTTCCCTCTGTTAGTTCTGGATTTTCCTGCACCACTTCTGAAACATCTAGTTTGATTACAATCTCTTGGTCTTTGTATAAGAGCTCTGGTTTATTCACGCGACCAGCCAAGACTTCGTCTTGAGGATCTACACTAGCAATACCAGACGGCTTTTGATTAGATAAATCTTGAGAAGGGATTGTCTTGTCTGCAGGGCTTGTTGAAGACGGAGCTTTCTGCTCATCTCCTGCCTTTTGTCTACCTTCGTTGGCTTGGAAATGAGGTTGAACTGTATAGTCAAGTTTCTGATCCCTAGCAGCAGTTTCTTGCTGATTAATCTCTTTGTCTTGCTTAATATAGCCTAGGTAGGTATATCCTGACAGGGCGCGTGGCAAAGGCAGACTATCTCCTTGGGATAATTGGTATTCTTGATTGTACTGGAGCAAAAGTTGATTTTCAATAGCCTGAACTGAAGAAGCTAAACCGCTGCCCATCCCTGTTACCAAAATCACATTCAAGAGAGCTTTCTTTTTGCCTTTCTTTTTCGATACGACAAAAATGAGGAGGCCAATCGAAGCCAAGGCTCCACCAGTTAAAACACTAGTAAAGCTATTCTGCCCACCTGTATTGGGCAACTGACCTAGCTGGGCTTTCTCATCCATACGGTAGACTAGATAATAGGTGCTCTCACTATCTTCCGCAATTTTAGGAATGTCCTTTACAATCAAGTCCTTCTCTTGACTACTTAGCTCTGTATCCGTCACATATTTGTAGTGAACAGCTGCATTTTCTTGAGCAAATACGGTTCCACTACTAGCAATGGACACAAAAAATAGGCTTGAAATCGAAGCTGACACAAGTCCAATTGCTAATTTTCGTAAGGAGAAACGATGCTGCTTCTCTCCAAAAAACTTTTTCATTCTAAATCCTCTCAACTATTCAACCTCTATCAAGAAAATAACTAGCATTATATTTTGATATAGGTATTTCACATCCACCATTATACTATAAAAATACTTCCTTGTCTCAAATAAATACTTTGAATTTTATGAATGTAAAAGCTTATTTATCCTGTCAAATTTACCCCTGGTTGATGACACAAAAAGAAGGCTAAGCGCCTTCTCTTATTTGAAAATATTTCTAACAAAAAGTCATTATTCTTGAATCTCGAATTTTTTCAAAAGTCCAAAATAGAGGGAACCACCAATGATTGTCAGAATTCCTCCTACCCATCCCAAGAATGGGATCAATCCAACAGAACCACCTACGATAAACAAAACAGACGGTGCAGGGGTCACACGTTCATCGTCCTTGTAATAGACAATAGACACAATTCCTAAAACCAAGACAGCAATTTTTACCAATGCCAAAATGATTGAAAAAATCGTCAATATACCAACTGTTGCATCAGAGTCCTCCGTCGACGCAGCTGCCCCGACAGCTATCATAAACATAACAAGAGGTGCCAACAGTAAGACGATACCTGAAATAAGACCAAAAATCGCATTTACGCGAGCAAGTGCTTTTGTTTTCATCCGAATCTCCTTAAAAAATTTTTACAACTATCATTTTACCATATTTTCATGAAAAACAAAAGAAATTTCAAAATGAGTATACTAGATGGTGAATGATTTCAAATTTCTATCCAGACATTTAGAGTAAGAATTCTGTCATGTATCAGATTGTTTGTAAATTCATTCGTCTTCTCCACTAAGCAAGCAATTCCATAGAAAAAAGAAGATCACTTGGATCTTCCTTTTTCGTGTCTATCTTTCAAAGATAGACTGTCTGAAGTCGTCTGTAGCACGTAGATAAGCGTTGAAAATACGATACTTGAGTTGGGCGACACTGCTCTTAGAGCTGTCTGATAAGGCACGATCAATGTTCTTAGCTGAGGCATCCGCTAGTACTGCTAAGTACATATAATCTTGTAATTCCTCATAAGAAGAAATCGTAATTTGTCGTTTGCTATCTAGTTTTCCTGCTTCAAACTCGATAGTGATAGGGCGAAGGAAGTTTTGAGCCTTGTTGTATCGCTCATTCAACATGGCTTTCTTCAAATCCTTCCATGATTCATACTGGCTACCATAGAGATTTTTGAAAACCAAATCATCTCCAACTACTCCGACATCTCCTCTGTTCCAGATTGAGTAGGTCTTATGACCTTCTTTAAGCGCTTGGCCAGCGTATTGGCCAGATACATATGGGACAAATCCTTGTTGGTAACCCTTGTCTCCGAGCAATTCATAAGCTCTACGGCGGAACATAAGTCCCCCAGGTGCACCAGTTGGATTGTCCAGAGCTGCATAGAAGGAAGCAAACATATTGATGACATAGTAGCCATTTCGTCCAAAGTTAGCTCTATCCCAACCATCGCGACGACCAATGATATTATGATCAACCAAATCATCAACAGATTTAGTTTGGCTGCTTCTTCGGCAGTTATAGGGACAATTCGATCATCAGCGTGAGCTTGTTTACCATAAGAAGTTTTTTCAAAGTTATAATTTTCAGCCTTACGGTACCATTTCATTTTCTGTTGATCAGTTAGAACTCCAGTAACAATATCCCCTTCTACATAATCCAGAAGGTTCAGTACGTCAAAAACTCCATGCATGTAGTCGCGAAGAGCATCTGCTGAGGAGAATCGAGCAACAGGATCATAGGTATGGTAACGTGTGGTCGAATCTTTATCTCCTTGATAGAAGCTATTAAGTACGAGACCTTTTTCGCTAACATTGGTTACAGACTCTAACATCCCTGTAGCAAAACTCTCAGGTCCTTCACCCTCACGACGACCATGTCCTTCAAAATAGATAGAACCATCCGAGTTGTGGGTCATTTCATGGGTATAGACCATGGTTCCAGAAGCTCCCAGCATCTGGTCATAGACATAGAAGACTTCATAACCATTTGCAAAGGCTCCTAGTCCATTGTCTCCGTGATACTTGCCAGCAGGGCCAAAGAAATTATACATAGCAACAGAGGTCTTATCATTACGAGGAGCCCAATATTGCTGGCCTTTATCATTATAAAGAAAGAAACCGTCTGTAACGATCACCCGTCTGAATAGAGTGTCTTTCCTGTTTGGACTTAAAATGTTGTACCACATGTCATAGTGGTTTCGTTGCCATTCAGCTGATTGATCCACAAGTTTCAACGTGTCGATGGAGTTCCTCGCCTGAGAGAACTCTACCACCTTCTTTCCTGTAGCCTCCAAAGCTACCAAAGGCAATAGTCGACATATTGCTGATGATATAGACATCTCTTTCAGGTAAGGTCAGAAGTTGGAGGACCATTTGCTTGAAGCCCCAATCTCCCTGAGTCAGTCTGTCGTAGACCTTGATTGTATACTTACTCTTACGATCTGCATTGTCTTGCTTAGCCTGAATTTCTGGCAGACTTGAACGAGCTTCTACGATATAAGCCTTAGTATTTTCCTTGAACCACTCACTGTTGGTTTTATTTGGCAAGAAGAGTTCACGCAGACTTTCTAAGTAAGCAAAGAGGTCTCCTTTGCCTTTTTCCTTGGCTAGGGATTGTCGGTAAGCATTGAAGTTGTTTTGCGCTCGAAGATTGCCCATTCCAGAGTTCCCGAGAGCGATGATAGTATCCAGTGTCGAAGCTGCTTGATTGCCAAAGAAATCAAACTTATAGGCACTAAGATCTTTGGTATTGAACGTTCCATAGTTGACATTGTACCATCGGTTGAGATAGGTCAGACCAAGCATGAAGGCCTCTTTGTTCTGCAGAATTTTTTGGCTAATCGCATCCGCTACGGCAGGGCCTAGGGTGTTGATCGACTTGTCAACTGAAAGTACCTTGAGGAGCTCCTGACCTAGTTCAGCTTTGATTTGTTCAAAGGCTTTTTCCAGATAAAGATCATCTAAGGAAGCTGTTTCACCAATCCCTAATACTTTACGCACTGCAGCCGAGTCATAGGTCACAGCTTTGAGTTCATCCAAGACACTCTCTTTAATAGACTGGTAGTCAGATAGGAAGACTTCTGGCGTATAGAGCAAATTCTTATCAGCGATGCTATATTCAGCAATCTGGCCATTGGCAAAATCACCCTTGTAGGTCAGATCAAGATAAGCGATCGTCTTATCTGCATAATGCAGCATCAGTCTATTGATTTCACCCTTATGGCTGTTGACATCTGTTATCAGTGTCTCATCTTTCATCGGAACCACATCTAGCAGGGCTACTTTGTTGAGTTTATCATCTTCAGCTAATTGGTTAGCTGTATGAACGATGAAGTCTTTGTTGTAGAATGGTAATAGTTTTTCTACATTTTCGTAGGCTTGCTTTCTGGACTCCTGAGCTCCCCTCACTCGACTATAGTCTGTTTGATGCTGGTAAGCTTGCTGCAATGGCTCTTGGTCCGTCAAGTTCGAAGTGATTCTAAAGGACTGACGTTTGGCTTGCGCATCGGCCTCTGAAATAGAACGGACAAAACGCTCATCTTTTCGATTTGCTGTAGTTCCTTCAAGAACATAAGAGTCCCGAACAGAAGCCTCAGGATAGGGATCTCCTGTCATCGCATGACCATTTTGAACCTTGACACTGGTCAAGACATTTCGGACCTGTCCATTGTTCCAAGTAGACCCGATTGCTCCACCGACTTGGCCAGAATGACCTCCATTCTGGATAGAACCACTCACATAAGAAGTTTCTAATCTAGCTCCATTTTGCAAGCGACCAATCAAGCCTCCAACACGCTGGTCTCCGTTTCTACCCGTTACTTGGATAGATACATCTGCCTGACTCTTCTGCGCCAGTGATTGGTTGCCGTGGAAATTACCGACCAGGCCACCAATATTGTACTCCTGCCCCCCATCTTGGGTGCTGGTGATGGATCCTTTAAAGGCAACATTGGTTAGTTTTGTGTTTTGGGCAACTCCTACGAGTCCACCGATATGCTTGTTCCCAGATAGACTACCACTTACAGAAACATCCGTAATCGTTGCATTTTGAGCATTGCTAGCCAAGGCCCCTATAGAATCCTTGCCTGTAACTGCAGCCGATTTCAAGGTCAGTTGCTGGATGGTGGCATTTTTCAAGGTTGCAAAGAGTGGTTTTGCCAAGTTGTAGATGGTATAATCTTTGCCATCCACTCGGCTAGTTAGGCTACCTGAAAATTCTTCTGGAACATAGCTTGTCGCAGAATGTTCTAACTCAACCTCATCTGCTGAAACATCCGCTCCTAGTTTGAAGTTTCCAGTCGGGTTTGACTTCATGGCCTCTATGAGCGCTTTGAAGGACGTATAGACACCTTCTTGACTAAGAGGTGTTTTCGGCAGTTCAAAAGAGTAATCTGGACGATAATGATCCCCTTCTCCCTCGACGAGCTGATTAGCTGATACCGTTAAGGAATAGGCATTGCCCTTATCTGTAATCTTAGAAACAGGTAAGAGCATATCCTTGAACTTGTCTGACTGAATGCGGACATAGTAGTTGTCTAAATCAGATGGAACTTCCGACAGGGATAGGTAACGTCGGTAGTGACTACCATCTTTACCGTACAGTTCGATACGGTCGATGTCTTTGATTTCAACCTTCTTATAATCTAGCTGAACTGGACGTTGATCCTCTATACTAGTTTGTTCCCCTTGACCCAGGTCATATTTCATGACAGTTTTGAGAGTATAAGGAGTATAGTAGTCCAAGTCATCAAGTGTCAATTTTTGAGCGAGGTCCACAAGGTCGACTTCCTTAATTAACATTTCACCCTTGTATAGCTGCACTTTGGCTGATTGATAGCTAGCTGTAGCATCCGTCAAGTGATAGCTAAGAGAAACTTGGCGTTGATCTTCTTCCTTCTCGACACTGACTAGAGAGAGGGGTTGGTTTTCTCTTGACACCATCCAGAGCTTGACGAGCTGCCTCGAGATCCGTCCGAACTTGATCGACCAAGGCTTGATTGGCGAAAGGATTGTCCAAAACGAGCTTGGCCTGATCTAGAGCACGATGATAGCGGAGTTTGGCTTGTTCATCAGCATACTGGTAAGCAACTGTAGACTGAGTCACATCCTTCATGTCAAATTCAACTCCAAGAGTTTTCTTATCAACAGGTTGACCGTCTAGATTATTCTTAGCAGTTTCAAGGGCTGTTTTCAAAGAATCAACCTGTTCTTGACTAGCATGAGATGCCTCAAAGAGAGCTTGGGCATTTGCGACTGCCTGTTTATAAGACTCTTGATCTGCAGTGGTATCATTGAAATACTGATGCGTTTTCTGGATGCTATCGGCCTCTTCCACTAATTGGTGTAAGGGTTCGAGGTCGAGAGTTCCTTTTTCTGGTTCCACAGGAGCGTGATCCGCATTTGTAGAAATTGGTTTTGTACCGACTTTGATAATCTGAGGAACTGCTTCTTTTGTGATAGTGTTAGAGATTTCCTCTGTATTTTCGACTTTTCCATCTACTAAATACTGACGGGTGACAATCGTACGCACACCATCTTGACCAGCTTGGCTAACTTCCCTTTGCCCCAAAGGCAGGTCTGCACTTTCCACTTCCTTAGTTGGATAGGATTCGGCCACTGTTGTGGTAACATCCTTTTCTTCAACATTTAAGCTTGGGACTTCATTTACAGGAGCGTCTGTTGGTTTCTCGCTAACAGGAGCTGTTCCGACGGTTACGATCTCCGATACTGCTGGTGTTGTCACTTCGTTAGAGATTTCCTGGCTTCTCTCTACTTTTCCATCTACCATGTACTGACGGGTGACGATTGTACGCACTCCATCTTGACCAGCTTGAGTTATCTTAGTCTGGCCAACTGGTAAGCTATCACTCTCTACTCGTTCTCGAGTGTAGGGTTCTGCTACCGTCGTAGTAACATCCTTTTCTTCAACCTCTAGACTTGGAACTTCATTTACAGGAGCGTCTGTTGGTTTATCGCTAATAGTGCCTGTTCCAACTGTTACGATCTCTGATACTGCTGGAGTTGTCACTTCGTTAGAGAGTTCCTGACTTCTCTCTACTTTGCCATCTACCATGTACTGACGGGTGACGATCGTACGCACACCATCTTGACCAGCTTGGGTTATCTTGGTCTGGCCAACTGGCAAACTATCACTCTCAACTTGTTCTCGAGTGTAGGGTTCTGCTACCGTTGTGGTAACATCTTTTTCTTCAACCTCTAGACTTGGAACTTCATTTACAGGAGCGTCTGTTGGTTTCTCGCTAACAGGGCCTGTTCCTACTGTTACGATTTCTGATACTGCAGGAGTTGTCACTTCATTAGAGATTTCCTGGCTTCTCTCTACTTTTCCATCTACCATGTACTGACGGGTGACGATCGTACGCACTCCATCTTGACCAGCTTGGGTTATCTTGGTCTGGCCAACTGGCAAGCTATCACTCTCTACTCGTTCTCGAGTGTAGGGTTCTGCTACCGTTGTGGTAACATCTTTTTCTTCAACGTTTAAGCTGGGAACTTCATTTATTGGAGCGTCTGTTGGTTTTTCACTAACGGACTCCCCTGGGCTTGGTTTTGTAGGAGAAGGGACCTTGCTTCCGACTTTTCTAATCTCAGAAGTCGGCTTAGTCGTTATCTGATTGGAAACCTCCTCTGTATGGATAACCTGACCATTTAAAATGTAGCTGCGGGTCACAATGGTACGACTACCATTTTTCCCTGCCTGAATCACCTCAGTTTGACCTTGTGGCAAATCAGTTGCCTCTACTTCCTCCACTTGGAAAGGAATAATCTCTGTACGACTCGTTTCTTTACTATCAACCTTTAACTCTGGTTGTTCAAAGACAGGAGCATCATTTGGTTTCTGAGCACGATACTCTTCCTGCGCTTGGCTTCCGTTTGAAGTTTGAACCGGAGTATCAATAGGAGCCGAATGATTCAACTCTTTCTTGCCATCAACTGAAGGCTTCACTTCTTTTTGAGACTTCAAATAGCCTACATATTGGTAGCCTTCAATCGTAAGTGGGGATTGCAATGTTTCCCCGACCTGTACAGTCAATTCCTGATTATAGTCTGCCAGCATTTGATTTGTCAAAGCCAAGGAAGTTGGCGCAATCAGCTGACTTCCTAGACTGGTCAAGAGCATGAAAGAAGCGAGTTTCTTGCGATCATCTCTTCCCAGTTTAATCGCTACGACCAGTAGCACAATGCCTGCCCCCGCTGCAATTGAGCTAATGAGTTGGCTATGACCAGTTGCAGGCAACTGTCTCGTCGGACGATAAATCAAATAGTATGTATCATCTGTTTCCTCAGCAAACTGTGGCAGTTCTTTGACTACCAACTGCTTCTCTTGGTCCGTGAGCTCACTTTCTGTCACGTACTTATAGTGGATTTGTTTTGTGACGGATGGCGTCTGTTCACTAGCTGCTACACTAGCAAGAGAACCTCCTCCACTAAAAAGGTAGAAAACCCCTACCAAAGCAGAAACTAAACCAACCGAAACTTTTCTCAATGAAAAACGCTGGTGCTTTTCTCCTAAATAATTTCTTTTCATTCCTAATCTTTCCTTCATCATGATTTGAATCCCCTCTATTCTACCGAAATTTACTAGATTATTCAATTTATTTGCTATAAATAATAGCCACAAAAAACTGCTAATCTTTTCAGTTCATTTACGCTGTCAAAATCCTTAACTTATAAGGTCTTGAATGCACAAACAAGATCAGGGAGAATCACAGAAAAAAATTCCTAGGTAGCCTTAAACCTAGGAATTTTTTAAATTTTAATCAAACAGAATCGTTTCCTTATTTCTTGAAAATAGACTGTCTGAAGTCGTCTGTCTCACGAAGATAAGCGTTGTAAATCTTCTTCTTGAGCAGGTTAACCCAGCTAGCTTCGACACGGCTAGTAGCATTGGTAATGTTGCGTACATCCTCTGCCACGGCTGCGTCCATCAACTGCTGCATCTCTGCATAAGAACGAATGGTTACTTTCTTGGTACTGTTTGGATTTTTAAGCTCGTACTCAATGGTAATTGGCTTCAGCTTGGTCAGCTGATCAATTCGCTCCTTATACATGGCCTTCTTGAAGGCTGCCCAAGAGGTGTATTCACCTTTAAATACATTTTCCAAGACTTTCTGGTCCGTCACGAGACCAACATCTCTTCCAGACCATCCGTCCCACGTTTTCTTCCCTTCATCGAAAGCTTCCTGAGAGTACTGACCAGAAACATAAGGGACAAATCCGTCATGGTAGCCCTTGGCTGCTAGTAATTCATAGGCTGTGCGACGGAACATAACATCACCTGGTGCTCCATTTGGATTGCTCAAGGCTGAGTAAATTGGTGAGAAGAGGCTGAGACTGAGGTAGCCATTTCGACCATATTTCCCACTTTCCTTATTCTCCCGACGAGTGATCACATCATTATCAATCAGGGAGTCAAAGGTCTTCAGCTGCTTGATTTCCTCAGCTGTAAAGCTTCGCGTCTGGTTACCTGCATGAGTCTCCTTACCATACTTATCTGTAATATAGTAATTCTCCATCTTTCTGAACCACTGAAGTTTCGCATCATCACTCTGCTTCAGCATAGAGGTACCTTCTAGATAATCCAAGGTGTAGATCATGTCAAACATACCATGGACATAGTGTTGAAGGTCTGCTGCATTTTGAACACGTTCCTTGAAATTATAGGTATGCATACGTGTCTTAGAATCCTTGTCCACCTTGAAGAGAGTATTGAGCGTAATAGTTGGTTCATCTGGGCTTGGCGAAGACTGCAAGAGTCCGCGAGCATAGAGTTCCGCACCTAGTCCCTCACGACGACCATATCCTTCAAAGTAAATAGCACCGTCAGAGTTATGGGTCATCTCATGCGTGTAAACTGAGTTACCATAGTCTTCCAACAATTTAGCAGCATCAAAGTGGGTTACACTACCCGTAGCATAGGCATTATAGCCCTTGCTTGGATACCACTTGCCAGCAGGTCCGAAGAACTCCTGCATAGCTAGAGATTTTTATCATTAGCTGGAGCCCAATATTTTTGACCATTCTTGTCAACCAATGAGAATCCGTCATAAACCAGAACAGAACGGAAGAGCTTGTCCTTGCTTTCTGGACTCAGAATCTTATACCAGAAATCATAGTGGTCGCGCTGGTATTCAGCTGTTTTTCTCACTCTGTCTTCAACATATTCAATTAGTTCTGCGTCTGTTCGCACCCTGTTATTGGCATCCAGGCGGTAGCGATCATAAGCTCCCATGGAGATGGTAGACATATTGGAGATAGCATAGACACCTTTCTCTGTCATGGTCAAGAGTGGCAGGAGCATGCCCTTGTGTTCCCAATTATCTGCAGTAATCTTATCATAAACACCGACAGAGTACTTGCTCTTGCCCTCGGCTGCATCCTGAAGCTGTCTAGCCTCTGCTACATCCGATTTAGCCTCAACGATGTAGGCCTTTGTATTGGTTTTGAGCCATTCATTATTAGTCTTATATGGTAGGAAGAGCTGACGGTAGCCTTCAAGGTAATTGAAGAGTCCTCGCTTGCCAGTTGCTTCAGAGAGCGAATTGTCATACGCTGTATAGTTGTTCTTAGCCTTGAGATTTTCAAGTCCTGATTTCCCTAAAGCAATGATTGTATCAAGAACCGAAACGTCATTTTTACCGTAGAAATCCATCTTGTAAGCCGATAGGTCCTTAACATTAAAGGTGTCATAGTTGATATTATACCAACGGTTAAGGTAAGTCAAACCTAATAGGAAAGCTTCTTTATCAGCAAGAATCTTCTTAACAAGATAATCCTTAACTACTTCACCTTCAGTATTGATAGCCTTATCCATAGCTAGCACTTTTCGAAGCTCACCTGATAGCTTACTTTTCACCTGCGTAAATGCGGTGTCTAAGTATAGTTCATCCAAAGAAGTATCTGCTGCTACTCCGAGAGCTGTACGCATAGCTGGCGAATCAAGAACGACCTTGTTCAGCTCTGGCAACACTTGATTTAGAATGCTAGTATAATCTGATACGAAGGCTTCTGGAGTATAAAGAAGGTCTAATCCCTTCATCCTATACTCAGCAATACCCTGGTTGACGAAATCTCCCTGATAAGATATTTCTAGATAGTCAATGGTATTGTCCATGTAGTGCAGCATCAAACGATTGATTGCAGTTTTATTGCTATGGATATCAGTGATAATCTGGTCACCCTTCATCGGAACAACATCCAGTAGGTACTCCTTGTTCAACTTATGCTCTTTCGGAATCTTGTTAGCAAACGAAACAATGGTTTCTTTATTGTAGAAAGGAAGCAGTTTCTCCATATTTGCGTAAGAATATCCGCGGTCAAATTGAGCATTGTTTACTTCACCATAGTCGACAAAACGCATATTTAGATTCGTGTCATCTAGGCTAGTCGTGATGTCCATAGCAGTCAGTTTTTCTTCCATTTCTTCTTGAGTAATAGTAGAAGTAATAAACTGATCGTTTTTCAAGGTTTCACTCTTGGCAACTTTATATGCTTGCGTAATGCGGTCGTTTTTATAGCCCTGATCCCCAGAAATACTGTAAACATTTGTACCACTAACATTACTGATCACATTATCAACCAAACCATTAAAGTAGTTCGAGCCGACCACTCCACCGATTTGACCGTTAGTGGTTGAATTATATAATTTTCCTGTCACATAAGATTTGGTGATTCGAGCATTGTTTTCTAGACGTCCGACCAAACCACCGATACGTTGTTCATTTGATCGTGCACCACTAATAATCGTTACATCTGCTTTACTTTGGCTAAGAAGAGATTCTCCTCCTTTAAGGCTTGCAACCAAACCACCTACATTATAAGCTTTGATGTGTTGACTGTTAGATAGGATAGTTCCCGTAAAGGAACTATTTGTAATTTTCGTATTGGTTCCATTAACTACAAGACCCGCTACGTTAGAAGCGTTGCCTACTACCGATACTCTTCCCTGAACAGAAACATCTGTGATTCGCGCATTCTCCGCATTGCGTGCAAGTGCTGCTGAGTCATAGGTACCCACGATATTCACATCTTTAAAGTCGATATTGGAAATGGTAGACCCACTCTTGAGGTTTTCAAATAAAGGCTTGGCTAGATTGTAAATCGCATATTGCTTGCCATTTTGACTACCCGTCAGACTGCCGGTGAAGTTCCCTTTGAGATAGACATAGTCCGCAGGAGCTAGGTTGACCTCGCTCGCATCCAAATCAGCTCCCAGAACATAATTTCCTGCCATATTTCGCTTCATAGCGTCTACCAATCCAGCAAAGCTAGTATAGACATTTTGCTGACTAGGGACTGCCTTACTGATGTAGAAGTCGTGCCCAGACTTGTAGCCCGCTTCACTTTCTTGGACGAGTTCAGGAAGGGTTACATTAAGCTTATAGACGGCCTTGCCATCTTTCTCTGCTTCAGAAATGCTATGAACTGGTAGGAGAATTTCCTTGGATTCGCTTGATTTGATCTTAACGAAGTAGGTAGACAGATCCGTAGGCATGGAGCTCATCGATACAAAGCGCTTGTATTGGTCGTTTTCTTTATGATAAAACTCAACGGAATCAATATCACGGAAGGCAATCTTCTTGTATTCTAACTCAAAGTTACGACTGTCTGTTTCAAACTCAGTAAAGCTGCCATTATCCAGTTCATAAGTCAACTTGGTTTTCAAAGTATAGCCTGTATAGTAGTCTAGGTCACCAATTTTCAAGCTGCCAGCAAAGTTGGTAATTGGAAGAGTGCGAATCAGCTGATCTCCCTGGTACAATTCTGCAGTCGCTGAGCGGAAGGACTGGGTCTGGTCTTCCAATCTATATTGGACCGTCACCGACTTATCATCAACATTCTCAGTCAGACTTAGAATGGAAACAGTCGGCTTGACTATAGGCACTCCATTTAGAGCTTCTTTGGCTGCTGTCAGGCTAGCAAGAACTTGATTGACCTGTACTTGTGTAGCTGTTTGATTGTTCAGCACTCTTTCTGCCTTGGTTAATTCGTCAGTATAAGCTGTCTGCTTTTCTGAATCCGCATTCTTATATTTAACCGAAGTTTTAACCGTTGGATTTAAATCGTACTCAGTCTGAAGAGCTGTTTTAACAACTTCAAGACCACTTAATTGAGCCTTGGCTTGATTGATTTGTTCCACCAGTTGGTTGACTTCTGCTTGGCTGGCTTGGGATTGGCTCAGAATCGCTTGACCAGCCGTCAAAGCAGCATCATAGTTAGCTTGATGACTCTGACTATCGTTGAAATAACGGGCCTGTGCTTTAATCTGATCCGCTTCTGCCAAGAGATTATGCAGTGAAATTAAATCGAACTCCTCTAAAGCGTCTGCTTTCGGTGCATCACTTGGTACCATAGTTGGCTTAGCCGTTCCGACTTTGACAATTTGCGTTACAGGAGCCAAGGTTTCTTCATTAGACAATTCTTGACGGTCAACAACTTGATCGTTAGAGCTGTAAACACGAGTCTTGATGGTCCGCTCACCTTGAACACCCGGAGTTGTGATTTGACGAGCATCTTGAACTAGCTCATCGGTATATTGCTCCTCAATGTTGAAGGCTATTTTCTCTACACGAGTTTCATCGGTGTAAGTCAACGGATACTCTGGCAGTACGTCTGCTTTCGGTGGATCGTTCGGTACCATGTTTGGCTTAGCTGTTCCGACTTTGACGATCTGTGTTACTGGAGCCAAGGTTTCTTCATTCGAAAGTTCTTGGCGGTCGATTTCCTGACCGTTAGAACTGTAGACACGGGTCTTAATCGTGCGCTCACCCTCAACTCCTGGAGTTGTGATTTGGCGGGCATCTCGAATAAGCTCATCGGTATATTGCTCCTCGATGTTGAAGGCTATTTTCTCAACGCGAATTTCGTCAGTATATGTCAACGGATACTCTGGTAGAGCGTCTGTTTTCGGTGCATCGCTTGGTACCATGCTTGGTTTAGCAGTTCCGACTTTGACAATCTGTGTTACGGGAGCCAAGGTTTCTTCATTCGAAAGTTCTTGGCGGTCAACAACTTGACCATTGGAACTGTAGACACGGGTCTTGATCGTGCGCTCTCCCTCAACACCTGGTGTTGTGATCTGGCGGGCATCTTGGACCAATTCATCCGTAGTCTGCTCTTCAATGTTGAAGGTTATTTTCTCTACACGAGTTTCGTCGGTATAAGTCAACGGATACTCTGGCAGTGCGTCTGCTTTCGGTGGATCGTTCGGTACCATGTTTGGCTTAGCCGTGCCGACCTTGACTATTTGTGTTACGGGAGCTAGAGTTTCCTCGTTGGACAACTCTTGGCGGTCAACCTCTTGACCGTTAGAACTGTAGACACGAGTCTTGATCGTGCGCTCTCCCTCAACACCTGGTGTTGTGATTTGACGAGCATCTCGAACAAGCTCATTGGTTTCTTCCTCACGAATTGTGAAGTTGATTTTTTCTACGCGCGTTTCGTCGGTATAAGTCAACGGATATTCTGGCAAAGCGTCTGCTTTCGGTGCTTCATTCGGTACCATGGTTGGTTTAGCAGTGCCGACCTTGACGATCTGTGTTACGGGCGCCAAAGTTTCCTCATTAGACAACTCTTGGCGGTCAACAACTTGACCGTTAGAGCTGTAAACACGAGTCTTAATCGTGCGTTCACCTTGGACTCCCGGAGTTGCGATTTGACGAGCATCTTGAACTAATTCATCCGTATATTGCTCCTCAATGTTGAAGGCTATTTTCTCTACCCGAGTTTCGTCAGTATATGTCAACGGATACTCTGGCAGAGCGTCTGCTTTCGGAGCTTCATTCGGCACCATATTTGGCTTAGCTGTGCCGACCTTGACGATTTGTGTTACAGGAGCCAAGGTTTCTTCATTCGAAAGTTCTTGACGGTCGATTTCCTGACCGTTAGAACTGTAGACACGAGTCTTGATAGTCCGTTCGCCTTGGACACCCGGAGTCGCGATTTGGCGGGCATCTCGAACCAATTCATCCGTTTCTTCTTCACGAATGCTAAAGTTGATTTTCTCAACCCGAGTTTCGTCGGTATAAGTGAGTGGATACTCTGGCAAAGCGTCTGCTTTTGGCGCATCGCTTGGTACCATGTTTGGCTTAGCCGTGCCGACTTTGACAATTTGCGTTACAGGAGCTAGGGTTTCCTCATTAGGCAATTCTTGACGGTCAACAACTTGACCATTGGAACTGTAGACACGAGTCTTGAGGGTACGTTCGCCTTGAACTCCCGGAGTCGCAATTTGACGAGCATCTCGAACAAGCTCATCGGTTTCTTCTTCACGAATGCTAAAGTTGATTTTTTCAACCCGAGTTTCATCGGTATAAGTCAACGGATACTCTGGCAGTGCGTCTGCTTTCGGTGGATCGTTCGGTACCATGGTTGGCTTAGCAGTTCCGACTTTGACAATTTGTGTTACCGGAGCCATGGTTTCTTCATTAGATAACTCTTGACGGTCGACAACTTGACCATTGGAACTGTAGACTCGGGTCTTAATCGTACGTTCACCTTGGACACCCGGAGTTGTGATTTGACGACTTCCTTCTGGAATTTCATCTGTATATTGCTCGTCAATAGAAAAATCAATCTTTTCTATTCTAACCTCATCATTTGTAGTCAATTCCAACTCAGAATTCTCATGAATAGGCGCTGTTTCTGGACTGGTGCCATATTCTGTCAGTTCTGGAATCTCTTGAACTGGAGGAGTATCAGAACTGGTGCCATACTCTGCTAATTCTGGAACTTCGTGAACTGGGGCTGTATCAGGAGTTGTCCCATATTCCGTCAGTTCTGGGGTCTCACGAACTGGAGACGTCTCAGGACTGGTGCCATATTCCGTCAATTCTGAAACTTCGTGAACTGGCGCTGTTTCTGGACTGGTGCCATATTCTGTCAATTCTGAAACTTCGTGAACTGGCGCTGTTTCTGGACTGGTGCCATATTCTGTCAGTTCTGGAACTTCGTGAACTGGCGCTGTATCAGGAGTTGTCCCATATTCTGCCAATTCTGGAACTTCGTGAACTGGTGCTGTTTCTGGAGTTGTGCCATATTCTGTCAATTCTGGAACTTCGTGAACTGGAGTTTCTTTTGGTATCGAGTTAGTTGGAGCTGTTCCAACTAAAATAATTTCAGAAACAGGTTCAAGCGTCACTTGATCAGAAATCATTTCACTTTTCACGATTTCTTGACCCTTACGATAATGACGAGTCACTACTGTACGTTGACCTCGAACACCTGATTGTATAACTTTTGATTGTCCTTGAGCCAATTCATCTGAATACTGGTATTTTGTCTGATAAGGAAGTTCTTGAATTGACTCCTGCTCGCTAATTTTTAGTTCTGGCAAGTCATAAACGGGGCTTAGACGAGCAGACTCTCTCTCCTTAGCAGCTATAGCTTCTCTTTCTTCCTCAGTTAAAGCATCCCCCTTATCTGAAACAATCTCTTTCATATCAAGATTTGTTTCACTCGGTTTAAGTTCACTTCCCTTCTCTTTCTCCAAGTCCAGTGTCGGATTTTCCTTCTGAGCAGAATGAGCTAAATGACTATCATTTTGTTCTTCATTCTTTAAGTAACCGATATAGTCGTAACCATCAATTTTCAATGGCGCTGGCAGTGCATCTCCAAGACCCAAGTTAAGACTTTGATTATATGCAGCGAGTTCGATATTCGTCACTGCTAAGACTGTTGGAGATAGCAGTATGGATCCCATTCCAGTTACCAACAAGATTGAAGATAAATACCTCTTCCCATTTCTGCCTCTAACAACTACAAGCACTAGTAATGCAAGACCCATCGCTGTAAAAGTTGATTCCCAAAGACCGGAGTGACCTGTCTTAGGTAATACTCCAGATGTATCCCCTTGAGTAGTCGGACGATAAACTAAGTAATAGGTCTCTGAAGCATCCTCAACATACTTTGGAATCTCCCTTATCAAGGCACTCTTCTCTGTCTCCGTCAATTCAGACTCCACTACGTAGTGGTATTTGACCTGAGCAGACTGCTGACTTTGAATTTCTGCTGCTTTCACAGAAGTCAAGTCCCCAGTTATTTGCCCACTCAAAAAGAAGCTTCCAATAGTCGCCGAAACCAGCCCAACGGACAACTTTCTGAAAGAAAAGCGCTGTCGTTTTTCTCCATAAAACTGATGTTTCATTCTCAAAATTTCCTCTTCAATATATTATTCAATCCTTTCTATTCTACCTGATTTCACTTGATTATTCAAATTATTTGTCGCGATTTTTAGAAGCAACACATGCTTTTGAAAAGTACCAAAACACGACTCCTCTTTTAAAAAATCCCAGAAAATCAACTTAAAAATTTTCCTACAAATGTTAGATTTCCCTCCTTTGTCCTAAACTTTTTCCAGCAAAAAAGAGAGAAATGACTTCCTCTCTTTTTCCTTTTCATCTCATCTTAAACTATGAGAAGACATATTTCTAATCTGATTATTTCGCTTCAAATCCTTCTGCAACTGCATCTGCAAAGTTTTCTTCTACGATGCTTGCACAGTGGTCACAGATAACTGCATGGTAGCTACGTTCTGCAGTAGTTGGATCGATACGACGACAGCGGTCACATACTTCACCTGTAGCGCGTTCAACTGTAAAGGCAACATCTTCAAAGCTTACTGCACTCTCTGGAGCTGGTCCTTCTGCGATGGTCAAGTCTGATACGATCAAAAGTTGAGCTACATTACTGTCCACTGCTCCAAGAAGAGTTTTCACCACTTCATTTGGATAAACTGTCAAGTGGGCTTCGAGTGATTTACCGATTACTTTTGCATTACGCGCTTCTTCCAAGGCTTTTTGAGCTTGTCCACGGAAATCCATGAAGGCTGACCATGTATCCAAGATTTCTTCTTGGTTGGCAAAAGTTTGAGCTTCTGGTAATTCAGACAATTGAACGAAGTCTTCAGCTTCAAACTCAAGATATGACCAGATTTCCTCTGCTGTATGAGGAAGGATTGGTGTCAAGAGTTTGGTGATTTTAACAAGTACGTCATAGAAGACTGTCTGCATTTGACGACGTTCGAGTGATTTTGCACCTTCGATGTAGACAACGTCTTTAGCAAAATCAAGGTAGAAGGCTGACAAGTCAACGTTGATAAAGTTCACCAAGGCCTTGTAGATTGTCAAGAATTCAAAGTTGGCATAAGCATCACGAATCGTTTTCACAAGCTGGTTAAAGCGGATGGTCATGTACTTATCAACGGAACGAAGCTCATCGTAAGCCACTGCGTCTTGAGCTGGGTTAAAGTCAGATGTATTGGCAATCAAGAAGCGAAGAGTGTTACGGATCTTACGGTAAGTTTCAGAGACTTGGCTCAAGATATCCATAGAGATACGCACGTCGTTGCTTGAGTCCACACTTGTTACCCAGAGACGCAAGATTTCCGCACCAAATTGTTTTTCAACATCACTTGGAGCAATGGTATTCCCAAGAGATTTAGACATCTTCTCACCTTTACCATCAAGGGCAAAACCTTGTGACAAGATTTGTTTGTAAGGAGCAACGCCATGGTTAGCAACAGATGTGATAAGTGATGAGTTGAACCAACCACGGTACTGGTCAGAACCTTCAAGGTAAAGATCTGCTGGATATTTGAGTTCTGGACGGTTGACCACTACTCCATTCCATGATGAACCTGAGTCAAACCATACGTCCATGATATCTGTTTCTTTCTTGAACTCGCCATTTGGTGAACCTGGATGAGTAAATCCTTCTGGCAAGAGGTCCTTAGCATCACGTTCCCACCAGATGATAGAACCGTGTTCCTCAAATAGTTGAGCCACGTGCTCAATCGTTTCAGCTGTCATGATAGCTGTACCATCTTCTGCGTAGAAGATTGGAAGCGGAACACCCCAAGCACGTTGACGAGAGATAACCCAGTCACCACGGTCACGAATCATATTGTAGAGACGAACTTTACCCATTCTGAGTGGAACTTCACTTTTTCAATTTCATCCAAGATTTCTTGGCGGAATTTAGATACAGAAGCAAACCACTGTGGAACAGCTCGCCAGATGATTGGTTTCTTGGTACGCCAGTCAAATGGGTATGAGTGTGAAATTTCTTCCTGAGCAAGGAGTAAATCACCCAGTTTTTCGATAACAGTCGGCACAACCTTGTCATAGAACTGACCCGCAAATTCAGGACCAGCATTTTCCATCATAATACCGCGTTCGTTAACTGTTACAGCAACTTCAAGGCCGTTGGCAACACCGACATTGTAGTCATCCTCACCAAAACCAGGGGCTGTGTGGACAATACCAGTACCAGAGTCAGTCGTAACGTGGTCACCAAGGATCACCAACTCATCTACAGCTGTATCCCATGGGTGGACTGTCACAATGTGGTTCAATTCTTGACCACGGTAGGTCGCCAAGACTTGAACATCCGCCCAACCAAATTTCTCAGACAAGCTATTCAACAATTCTGAAGCAACTACAAACTTACGAGATTCACCAGCTGGTTGTACCAATACATAATCAATATCTGCTCCAACTGTCAAACCACGAGAAGCTGTAATGGTAAATGGAGTAGTTGTCCAAACTACGATGTAAGTGTCTGTATCTAGCACACCTTTTCCGTCTTTGACGCGGTTAGCATAGTAAAGGGAAGTTGAAAGCAAGTCATGATACTCAATTTCCGCTTCAGCAAGGGCTGACTCAGAAGACCATGACCAGTAAACTGGCTTGGCACCACGGTAGATATAGCCTTTTTTAGCCATCTCACCAAAGACACGGATCTGAGCTGCTTCATAGTCTGGAGTCAAAGTCACATAAGGATTTTCCCAGTCACCAGAAACACCCAAACGTTTAAAGTCTTCACGTTGTTTATCAACTTGAGAAAGAGCGTACTCGCGGCAAAGTTTCAAGTACTCAACCAAGTCCATTTCTTTGCGTTTAACGCCCTGTTTTGCCAAGACTTGCTCGATTGGCAGACCATGAGTATCCCAACCTGGGATATAAGGAGCATAAAATCCAGACATAGACTTAGAACGAACAATAATATCTTTAGAAATCTTGTTCATGGCATGTCCAACGTGGATATTTCCGTTTGCATACGGAGGTCCATCATGCAAGGTGAAATGAGGTTTTCCTTGGTTCAATTCTTGACGACGTTGGTAAAGTTTTGCTTCTTCCCATTCTTTTTGCCAAACTGGTTCTTTGGTTGGAAGACCAGCACGCATAGGAAAGTCTGTTTTCCCTAGATTGAGGGTTTCTTTAAGTTTCATTGTTACTCCTTTAATTTAAACTGACAAAATAAAAACCACGATTCGCAAAAAGGACGAAATTCGTGGTACCACCTTTGTTCGAAAAAAGACAGGGTCTCTTTTCCTCTTTTCCCGTAACGTGGGGGACGTCTAGTCTTACTGCTTTCAGACTAGATTCGTTGAGAGGATAATCTAACCACTAGGGATTGCAGGACTCTCACCATCTCCTGCTCGCTGAAAATATAGTTGGTTGGATCTTGTTCTCACATTCTTTATAGGATAAGAACAGATTCTTTATTTGCATCGTCCTCAGTTGTTGCAGTAGCTTCTACTTCAACTGACTCTTCATGCTGGTCACTTTCTTCTGTCTGTTGATTTTGTTGAGCTTCAAACTCAGCTAATTCTTTGTTGCCAGCCTCGATACGAGCTTGTAATTCAGCAACCTCTTCTGGTGTGAATTGACGAGTCATATCAATAGGCTCTTCCTCTGGTTGTAAAGATACAGTTTCACCAAGAACTTCACCCACCACTTCTTTAAAGGCTTCATCACTTGTCTGAAGGTAAGTAGCTGTTGGACGAAGAATATCTTCCCAATCAGATGACTCGACAATAGCCAATTGACTTTCAATCGTAGACTTGAGGCGTTGATGGAATACACGGCTCTTATTCTTCAACTCTTCTGTCTCAACAGCCACTCTCTTCGCATTATCTGTTGCCTGACGGAGAATTTCATTTGCCTTGTATTTCGCTTCTTCAAGCAAACGCTGAGCATCTTGTTCAGCTTGTTGAATAATATTGTTTGAACGTTCTTGAGCAGCTTGTTTAACACGCTCCGCTGTATCTTGAGCAATCAAAACTGACTGACTCAAGGAATCCTTCATCTCATCAAAGTAAGACAAACGTTCTTCCAAACTCTTGATGTGTGTCTCTTTATCGTGATTGCTACGAACCAAGTCTTCATAATCACGAACAACGATATCAAGAAACTCGTCTACTTCTTCTGGGTCAAAACCTCTAAATCTTGTGCCAAAGGTTTTATCTTTAATTTCTAACGATGTAATTGGCATACTTTTCCTCACTTACTTAATAAAAAATAGAATCATTAATTGCTTCTGGTTCTTGCTCGCTTGTTACTGTTCTCTTAGGAATATCATTCGTATAATAGGAAAGACGTTCTTCTAGTTTTTTGATATAGAGTTCAGTTTCATCTTTGTATCGAATCATCTCCTCTAATTCAAAGTAAATCTTATCTAGAAAGAGGTCAACTTCTTCCTGATTGTAGCCTCTGAATGTTCTTGAGAAAGCTTATCACTTATTTCTTGTGGTGTAATCGACATATTTTTTCTCACTTGCTTAAAAGTAACCGGACTGTTAGTTTTTTCTTATCCTTTTTTGTCTGTCCATTGTCTTTAACAACTTTTAGACGACCAAACTTTCTCACACTGATCAAATCCCCAACTGCAACCTGGTAATCACTTTTTTCAACCAGATGATAGTTTACCTGGACAGATTTTTTTTCTATCAGTTGACTGGCTTGGTTTCTAGATAATTTCAAGGCACTTGATAAGAGGGCATCCAATCGAAAACTCGAAACTAAAATTTCTCGTTCTCTATAATCAATTTTAGACCAAATCCTATCGGTAAAAGGACGTTCCTCCAGCGATACAGGAAGTCTGCCAATCTTTCTTATTCCATCCTGAAAAAGAGGAATGAAATCACGATTGACAAAAATCTGTGCTCTCTTTTCATCTACCAAGATATCACCAAATAATTTACGGTCAATTCCTAGTTGGTTGATAATTGTTCCCAATATTTTTCCATGACTCAGTTGCTCAAACTTACTCGGATAGCAAATTTCCAACAAGGCCATTTCAAAGTCTGATATCTCCGGTTCAAAGTAATCTGGATAGAGAAGAACTCGAACCGACTCTGTCGGAAGAAAATCACCACTACTTTGGCAACCCAGTCCATATGTCCCAGCTAGTACCCTCAAAATCTGTTCCTGATGGGGATTGATAAAAGGAGTAAGTACCGGTGCATAGGTATCTTCTACCCGCTTGATCCACTCTAACCCCTTATCAATAAAGGGAATATCATCTTGGGAAAAATGCTGATAAATGGCTCGATTTGCTGTCATAGTAATAAGACTAGTCGTGTTAAGAGATTTCCAACAAACTGAATCAAAATCAGCGCTGCCCAAACCGTAAAATCAAGACCAGCAAATTGTAGATTGAGCTTACGAAGGGGCTCAATAACTGGGCGAGCAAGTCTGATAACTAAGCGACCTAGCTGGCTTTCATAGGCATTTGGAAACCATGAAAGAAGAGCAAATGCAACGAGAATGATGGAATAAATGCTAACCGCATTTTGGATTAAACGAATTAAGAAAATCATTATCTTGCTCTATTTCGTTTAATATCAAAACCAAACTCAGCGCTTTGTGATTCATCTGGAAGCTTGATATCTTCAATATTCACGACAACATTGACAGGCGTCAATAGATACATCGTACTCGCAACTTTTTTCATATTTCCAGCCAAGACATGACGGGCTCCATCCAAGTAATCAAGGCAACGACGGGCTTGAACCTCTGTCATATATTGGAAATCAATCAAAATACTTTCATTTCCAGCCAACAAATCTACAATTTCAGTTGCATCTTCATATTTTCTTGGATAGCGAACATCAATTGTCACTTTCTCATCTGAACGATGGCTTTGCATTGCCAATTCTTGCTGTCGCGCATGAAGACGAGTGATATTTGCATCTTTAGCTGATCCTGACTGAGCAGGTGCTGGTAATTCTTTAGAAGATGAGATGGCTGGGCTAACTGTTTCCTCTTGTTGAGTCTGGTAGTTAGTCGTTTCTTCTCCGTCTTCTGTAAAATAATCTATAAATTTATCGAATCTATCTTTTAAAGACATAGCTCTCTCCTATTTAAAAAATGCTGTACCGATTCGAACAAAGGTTGAGCCGAACTGAATCGCTTCTTTAAAATCACGACTCATTCCCATGCTTAGCTCTGTCATCGGCATATTAGGGATTTGTTTTTCTCTAATTTCTGCTTGCAGAGCCTGCGTATCCTTGAAAATTTCTTTCAATTCATCACTGTCTGCCTCAAAAGGAGCCATGGTCATTAAACCAACATACTCAATCTGATCTAACTTAGCCAATTCTGGCAAAAGTTCTAGCAATTCTTCTTTTGAAAACCCATGCTTGCTTTCTTCCCCAGAAATATTGACCTGCAAGAAACACTTGATAACATGATCTGTTCTCTTTTGAATTTCCTGGGCTAACTTTAAGGAGTCTAAAGCATGAAAGTAATCCACAAATGGGATTACTTCTTTCACTTTCCGTCTCTGTAGTGTTCCTATTAAATGCCAAGTAACTGGGTAATCTTTCAAGGCCTGATATTTTTCTAAAAAAATTTATCAACTCGATTTTTCACCCTATATGACGGACACCAAGCGGAAGCAAGGCTTCCGCTGTTTGTACATCTACATACTTTGTCACTGCGATTACTGAAACAGCATCTAGAGCACGGTTGGCTTCTTGACTAGCATCAGCTATTTGCTGAAAAACTAATTCAGTATTTTTTTTCAAATTCATTGATTAACGATTTTTGAAGAATGGAGGTGTATCCAATTCATCTTCATCTTGTGAAACTGGTGTTTCGAAGCGTTCTACTGGTGAAACAACTGGATCTGTTTGGCGAACAATAGACTCACGACGCAAGTCCCAGTCTCCAAAAGCAGACGCTTGGTTTGTTTCAAAACGACGTGGGCTTGATTTAGGCAATTCTGCTGTCTCTTCCAAGTCGAATTGACGGTCAAATGTGTGTGCTTGAGGAGCTTTAGTTGATGGACGTCCAACTGGTTGGTTGTTACGAGCTCCAACTACTTTTTCCACGCGCTCTTGACGAACACCTGTCGCTACAACTGTAACACGGATTTCATCTTTCATGCTTTCGTCAATTGATGTTCCAAGCCAGATGTTTACACCTTGGCCAGCTGCTTGGTTGACGATTTCTGAAGCTTCTTCTGCTTCAATCAAGGTCAAATCAAGACCACCAGTAACGTTGACGATGACATCCTCAGCACCATCGATAGTTGTTTCAAGAAGTGGAGAGTAAATTGCTTTACGAGCCGCTTCAACAACGCGTTCTTCACCACTACCGATACCGATACCCATAAGGGCATTCCCTTTGTTGGCCATTACAGTTTCACGTCAGCAAAGTCAAGGTTAATCAATCCTGGGTTCGTGATCAAGTCAGTAATCCCTTGAACACCTTGGCGAAGAACGTTATCTGCTTCGCTAAGAGCTTCAAGAAGTGGCGTTTTCTTATCAACGATTTCAAGCAAGTTGTTGTTAGAGATAATCAACAAAGTATCAACATGCTCGCGAAGTTCGTTGATTCCTTCTACAGCGTACTGGCCACGTTTGCTTCCTTCAAATCCGAAAGGACGTGTCACGACACCAACTGTAAGAGCACCAAGATCTTTAGCGATACGTGCAATGACAGGGGCTGCACCTGTACCAGATCCACCACCCATACCAGCAGTGATAAAGACCATGTCTGCTCCAGTGATAGCTTCCGTCAAAGCTTCTTCACTTTCTTCTGCAGCTTTACGTCCAACTTCCGGACGCCCTCCAGCACCCAAACCACGAGTCAATTTTGGACCAAGTTGGATAACTGTTTCTGCTTTCGTACTGCTAAGGGCTTGTACATCAGTGTTGGCTGCGATAAATTCTACACCAGCAACACCTTCGTCAACCATGCGGTTGATGGCGTTACCACCACCACCACCGACACCAATTACCTTAATAACTGCGCCTTGAGCTGCTGCTGTATCAAATGAAAATGTCATAATTTCTTATCCTCTTTTATTCATCAAACATGCTTCCGATCAAACCACGGAAACGTTCTGTTAGCTTCGGTTTACTTTGAGAACTTGCTTGGAATTCTTCCTTGGGAGCAACTGGAGCTTCCTGCACAGTTTCAGCTGGAGCTGCTTGTGCTGGACTTGGTTGCGCTACTGGATTCAAACGTTGATTTGGAATGCCAAAGTTGATTGGTTTTTGACGAAGGAATTCATCTCCTTTAACTGCTTTTTGAGCAAGAAGATTGACTTCAGTCAATTTACCAGCAAACTCAGACAAGCTAATCACATGCGCAAATGCAGGGTTGCGAATTCCAACTTGATTTGGTACATAAAGTTTTACGCGAACACCAAATACTTCTTGGGCTAATTCAACAATTCCTGGCAAAATTGCATTTCCACCGATAAGGACGATACCTCCTGGCAAATCTAACAAGTGTCTTCTTTCCAACTCTTGTTTGATTTGGTCAAAGATATGTTTGATGCGTGCTGAGATAATTTCTGCCAAGTAGCTTTCTGTTACTTCAACAGGTTCTACTTCACCAATTACTTCAACTTGGAAAGTTTCGTTACTTGCAAGTGGAACGTAAGCTTCACCATAGTTCAGTTTCAAACTTTCTGCAATTTTTTGAGATGTTTTCAAGACTTTAGAAATGTCTTTAGTAACGTAATCTCCACCTTCTTGGTAGATGTTGGTGAACTGCAATTCTTGGTTGCGGATAGTCGCTACAGTAGTCTGACCTCCACCCATGTCAATGACAGTCGCACCAAATTCGCGTTCGCCTTCATTGAGAACGGAGTTCACGATTGCCAAAGGTGAAATAATCACATTATCAACATGAATACCTACACGCTCAACCGTCTTGCGAAGATTGTGTAGAATCGTACGAGGACCTGTGTAAAGCAGACCACGCATTTCCAAGCGAACACCCATCATACCACGAGGGTCACGAATTCCTTGGAAACCATCCACGATGAATTCTTCTGGAATAAAGGTAATCACTTCACGGTCAGGAGTCATGCTCTTTGTCAAAGCTGATTTGACAACATTTTCAACATCTTGATCTGTGATTTCTTTGGTGTCTGAAGTTACAGGAATCATTCCTTGTGTTGGTTCAACCTGCAAGAGGTTTGCTGGAAGGCCAACGTTAACAGACTTAATAGAAATACCCGCTTTCTCTTCTGCCTGTGTGATTGCAGATTTGATTGCTGAAGCAGCTGCTTCAATATCAACAATAATTCCGTCTTTGACACCTTTACTTTTGGCATTGCTAACACCAATTACATTTACTTCGCCATCTCTATGCTCAGCTACTAGCACTTTAATCGAGCTAGTTCCGATATCTAAGCCTGTAAAAAAACCATCTCTAGTCATTACATCGCATCCTCTCTGTCTTCCAAGTTTCTCACTTCTATTTAATAACTATGTTTGGGCATAGCTATTCAAAGAATATTATAACACAAAAAATCCAATCGTGCTTAGTTTTTGATAAAATTCCTGCATGTTTTTTGAGAAAATTCTAGAAAAATTCTTCTTCTAAGAGATTATTTGAAGTTAACGTTCACAATTTCCTTTTTGTTTCTTAAAAATCCAAAAAAGAGAAGATCATTTTAGATCTTCTCTTGAATAAATTCTTCCGATTTTTGTTGTAAAAAATTTTCTACTAATTTCCCTGTTAAGCGAATTGCTATCACTATAACAGTCGAAACAATGAGATAATTTAAGGGCTGGCCGAAACTTCCAACAAGTGGTGGTTTGTTTAAAAAGCCATAATCCCCACCTACAACTAAGTTGACAACCCATATCAAGCCATTTAAGGCAAAGGTAATCACCGCCACATTCTTCAAATCAAGAAGGGAAGCCTCATAGTTTCTAAACAAGTATAGGAGCGCATTTCCTAAAAGGGCAACATGTCCGATAATGAAGGACAAAATGGTTACGTGTGGAAATGGGTAGGGATCAAAGAGTGGGTAAGCCAGTGCTGCTGTTGCTCCAAAAGTTCCTAAAAGAGCAAAGTACTGTTTGTACTTGGATGTCCCTGGAATCAAGAGCATCACAAACATGGCGATACGGCAATGATAGAAGGGCAAACTTTCTGACAGAGGCATGAGATTGCCCCAATACCAGCTATACAGAACAATCAGTTGAACAGACTGAAGGATCTGAATAAAACGCTGGTAAGCCACTTTATCGCGAAAACGATAAGAAGCATAGAAAGTAAGAGCCAGTAAACATAACAAACCAATGTACCAGTGGAGTTCAAACTGGGGCGGTTCTGATATCTGTGTGGTAAATAATTTATCCCACAAATTCATATTCTATTCCTCGTTCATCTAGCCAGAGGCAGTAAAAATTCACTACTCGGCCTTTTTAATTTTTTGAAAAAACTTGATTCTATGCCATGCATAGAATATTTGCGTCTTAAATTCGCAACCTATTATATCATTTGTATTGCAGAAATGCACCTTGCAGATACCCTTTTTTGATTTGTTGACTTCTCTAGTATAAACTAATCGACATATTGGTCTCTTTGTCCTTTATAAACTTGCCAGAGAATCTCCATTTGGTCCTTGGTGATGCGTTTTTCAGATAAGACTGGCAATTGGTCAATGGCAAAAAATTGAAGCTCAGCAATTTCTTGATTTTCTTGAAATTGTCCATCAAGAAGCTTACATTCAAAGACAAACTTTGCATATTGTTTGCTCTGTAGTTGGAAACGATTGGTATCAAAAACGGCAAGTAACCTTTCAGTTTTTGCTGTAAAACCGGTTTCTTCTTCAATTTCTTTAAGAATATTTTCGGTTGGAGAATAGCCAACTTCACCAAAACCACCTGGCAAAGCCCAACTATCCTCCCCTTTTCCTCTAACTAAACAGACTTTTTCATCCTCAACAATCCAAGCACGGACGTCCATCAGAGGAGTTGCATAAGCGGACGTTGGTTTCAAGACTTCTGCCACTTCTTCTGCATCGAGGTCTGATACCTGATTCAACATTTCAGATAACAGGATTCGCAAGTCCTCGTAGCGCTCACGGTCGAAAGGATCTTTTGTAAAGGTTAATCCAGTATCCGTAATGGCTAGCATTCTTTGCAGATACTTGGTAAAATCACTTGCATTCATTTTCTAAACTTTCTACCAGCTTGGCTAGATTCATGGAGTTCGATCCTTTGAGCAAAATTTGGTCATTGGCACCGAGTCTTTCCTTAACCTGCTTGACTAGGTCTTCAAATTGATCCTCGTCAGCTGTTTTCTTGAAGTAGAAAACGTGACCGATCGGGAACATTTGACTAGCCAATTGGCTTAATTCCGCAATATCTTCTCCATAGAAAATCACGGTATCCAGTACATCTGGGGAAAGACTTAAAATCATCTGGTTATGGAGTTGGACAGACTGGTCGCCGAGTTCCTTCATATCCGCTAAGACAGCGATTTTCTTGCCCCCTTCATTAGCTGGAATGGCAGAGAATGTCTCCAAAATCAACTTCATAGCAGTTGGATTGGCATTGTAGACATCTGACAGGATATCTGCTCCATTGGCTGCTTTCTTCCACTCAGTACGATTACGGGTCAATTCTAGGTTCTGAAAGGCCTGATGAATTTGCTCCTCTGACACTCCTTCTTGAAGAGCCACATAAGCAGCAATCATAGCATTGGTGGCATTGTACTTACCTGTCACTGGCAAATCGAGGGCTTGCTCCAAGAAATTGGCCTTAAAGGTCAGACTATTCTTGCGCTCAACCAAGTCTGTGATTTCCAGCTCTGCTCCTGGCCCAAAACGAACCACCTTTTTATCTGTAGGCAAGTAGTCCTCTACAATCGAGTCAGCTGGTGCCAGAAGCAAAGAACCTGAAGCCATACCATCTGCAATCTGCATTTTTCCTTTGGCAATCTCAGAACGGTCTTTGAAAAAGGCCAAATGAGCCTCTCCAACCAAGGTCACAATGGCTGTCTTAGGATGAGCCAATTCAGACAAGAGATGGATATCCCCCAAGTGATCCTGCCCCATTTCCAAGACCAATTTTTCAGTATCATCTGGCATATGAAGAACTGTGTAAGGAAGACCAATCTCGTTATTGTAATTGCCTTGAGTTTTGTAGGTCTTGTAGGTTGTTGACAGTAAATGCGCCAACATATCCTTGGTCGTTGTCTTACCATTTGAACCCGTAACGGCAAAGACATCAACTGCCGTTTTTTCAAGATAGTAGGCGGCGAGGGTTTGAAAGGCAGTCAAAACGTCGTCTACTAGAATGTAGGGATGATTTGCAACCTCTTTCTCAGACAAGGTTACTACTGCACCATTTTCAAAAGCTGTTTCGATAAAGTCATGACCGTCACGCGCTCCTTTAAGTGGCACAAACAAATCACCTGTCCCAATCAAACGACTGTCAAACTCAGCTTTTTCTAACTGAACGTCCGCAAAAAGACTAACATCATTTTTAGCTCCAACAGCTTGGGCAACTTCGTGGATTGTTAATTTCATTTCTACTCCTTTAAAAAGGGTTGAAGTCCAAGAACTCTAGTCACCATGCAGTGATAGTTCCGGCTTCTACCCTCTCTTTCATTTTTATAGCAAATGCGCTTCGCGCTTGTCAAAACTTTGCTTAGCAAGGTCAACCAAGTGCTCGATTAGTTCTGGGTAGCTGATCCCCATATTGTCCCAAAGCAGTGGATACATAGACCACTGGGTAAAACCTGGCATGGTATTGAGCTCATTTAGGAAAATCTCGCCCTTATCGGTATAGAAGAAATCACAACGAGACAGACCGAGGCCACCGATTGCACGGAAGGCTGTTTCAGCATTTCGACGCATGACAGCTACTACATCATCACTAATCTTGGCTGGGATGTCCATGGTAATCTTGTTATCGATATATTTGGCATCGTAGTCATAAAAGGCAACATCCTTGACCACTTCTCCTGGCAAAGTGCTCTTAACATCGTAGTTGCCCAAGAGACCAACCTCAATTTCACGCGCATTCACCCCTTGCTCTACCAAGACACGGCTGTCATATTGGAAGGCAAGTTCCAAAGCTTGGCGGAGTTCTTCTTGATTTTCAGACTTAGAAATACCGACACTAGAACCCATGTTTGACGGCTTCGTGAAGACTGGGTAAGTCAATTTTTCTTCAACTTCAGCGATTTTAGCAGTCACATCGTCCCCTTCGACGATAGCCACATAAGGTACTTGGGCAATCCCGACAGATTCTAAAACACGCTTGGTCGTGATTTTATCCATGGCAAGACTAGATGACAAGATATTGCAGCCAACATAAGGCATTTTCAAAACTTCAAGGAATCCTTGAACAGAGCCATCTTCTCCCATAGGACCATGAAGAACTGGAAAGACCACTGCACCTTCTTCATAGATGGCACTTGGCGCGATTTTCTTGTTCCAGTCAATAGTCGCATTGGTCATGAGACGATCCTCTTGACCTGGAGTCTGGCTAAATTCTTGCGTTTTAATAAAGTCACCTGACTGGCTGATGAAGAAAGTCTTGACTGTGAAACGGTCGTAGTTGACCGCACGCATAACACTTTCAGCTGAAAGGACAGAGACTTCACGCTCTGCACTACGCCCACCGTATAAAAGAATAATCGTTTGTTTCATATTGCTTGTCCTAATTCTAATAGAATACTCGTTCTTTAGTATATCATATTTGCTTCTTTTTTGAAACTTGAATCTAAAAAAGCCCTCATTTGAGAGCTGAAATTTTACCGATCCACCACTTGAGCTTCAAAGTAAGCTGGCTTGTCGTCTACATTGGTGATGGTGATCGGTGATGGTGATCGTGTAGGACTTGTTATTAGTTACATAAAAAACTTTCTCCCCTTGGTAGCTGACAACAATCCCATTCTTTACCAAATGAATATCTTTTTGATTGTTTGGAAGCTCTTTATCATCATACCTTTTGGGAGCTCTATCTATTCTGCAAAATTTCGTTCTCTTTCCTTTTTCTACGCTGACCCGACCACCTGATACACTGCAACAATACTATCATACGAAGAATCAAATAAACCAAACGAAGGATTTTCATCTTTCCAAGAGCTGATAAGAAGGTTTTCCTTGCATTCCCCACTTCTTGAACTAACTGTTCAACCGTTTTACCTGTTTCCTCTTTAATAGCAACTGCATTCTTTGAAATCAAATAATAATTTTGTTCTAATCTGCTGATATAGGCTTTGGAAATTGGCTCGTCTAAGAAAAAATATACTCTATCAGCATACTCATCCTGAGACAGCGTATAGTAAACTTCAGCTTCACTCTCCCATTTTTTAGGAAAACTAGTTATTCTTATATTTCCATAGTCTAAATGCATCATTCCAACTAAAACGTCATTAGTCCATTCTTCCGCATAATGGTATAATTTCATTTTCTTATCTACCATTGGCCAAACTATAACATACCGACTATGCATGAATTCCTTAGTTAATGCCGAGTTACTTGCCAAGCTGGTCGCACCAATCTCATATACTGACCAAATAAGAACTATGAGCATTAGGACAGCTTGAGTTGGTTTGTTTTTATAATAGTTTCTTATTCTTTTTAACATTTTACTCTCCAACTGCGGGATTAGGTTTATCTAAATCTTTTTTGACATTTTGACTAGTATTCGCCACTAGAGCCTCTCTTGCATATTCGAAAGAAACAAGCTGATTGTTACTTTCAAAGCAAATAAGTCTCCTTTACCAAACAATTACAACAACTGAGGCCTAGTTTACGGTTCCTAAATCTACCGATCCACCACTTGAGCTTCAAAGTAAGCTGGCTTGTCGTCTACATTGGTGATGGTGATAGTATAGGGAGTTTCTTTCGTCACACCAAAAGAAAGCAGACCAAAGCTATCGAATAAAATAAAATGTTCTTAAGAACTCTGTCATGGCAACCTGCATTTATAAAACCATTGCCTCGCCGTTCCGTTTGTTATTCTGTTCTCCATATATCCTTAACTGTCACTTCTCCCCAATTATCGGGGCTAAAACGACTAGAGTAGATAGTGGTCCAGTCTTTAAGGACTTTATTAAGGAGTACATTATCTGATTCCTTGCGAATCTCATCAACAGTCTTACTGTGTTTTGCAAGAAAGTCCTCTACTTGAGACTGATGAAAATATCCTGTACTCTCATCATCATAGTACCACATAAACCGTTCTAAATTGCTGATTGTTTACATCGTACAGGTACTCTATATTTATAGTTGTCTCTGTATCTGGCAGTTTCAAACGCATTTCTAGTTCAACTTCTGTCATTCCCTGAAAATTAAAATAAAAATTATAACCTAGAGAATGAATAGTATTTGGTAAGTCTACACTTTTATAATCAATAGAATGTTTATATAAATCTTGAGAACCATTATCGATAATTTTTAACCCTTTTAACTTATAAAAAAAGCTCGTCCTTTCCAGAGAAATGTATAATTGTGATAATCACTTTCTTCGTAGTATATTTCATCAAAAATATTATGAACTCTCTGATATTTATAGTACTGAAAACCAGAGAAAGATAATAATAGAACTATTAGCAACGAAAAAATTACAAATTTTCTCTTCTTCATCTAATCACCTCATCTCTGTCAACTCTTGATTCCCTGTTTCAATATTTCGAATGAAATTATCAATACTTGGGTAATTTTTTTGTAGCTCATCTACGGTATCTTTTCTAGTAAAATCCCTCAACACACCCCGTTGTTCATACAGCATTGCGGTGAGCAAGAAGTTACTTTCTCTGGTAAACTATCCATACAAAGTCTGATACATCTTTTTCATGAAAGACTCAAGCTCTTTTTGAACAATCTTTAATAGGCGCTCTTCTTCGGATTGAGAGATGTTCACTCTCTCATTTATATTTTTTTCATTTATTTGAAAATAGGCGCTAGAAACTAAATCAAAGTTCTTATCCAATTCATAGAGTACACTAGTTATTCTACCATCTATCTCTATTTCAAAATAAGCAGTAACCCCATTCCGTCCAGGATGTGATATTTTCAAATCGATGTCTCCTTTTATCTCTATGGAGTCAATTCCTCCATCCAAGCGAATAGCTCCATCGGGAGGAACGATATAGCCCGCTTTACGGATGTCAGACGCATATTTTTCTGATGCCATCAAACGTTGTAAGACGACTATATTGTCCCTCTCTTCAAAGGAGGTTTTTAATTGCATATATTCTTGGTGGTTTTGATACTGAAAATAAAGATTCAAGCCAGTAGCTAAGACAATTACAGAACCAATCACGATTAGTATTTTTTTAAGTCCCGACATTTTTTTCACCCCCTCTGTCTAAGTAATCATAGAAGTGTTGTTCATACAGCATTGTGTTGAGCAAGAAGTTACTTTCTCTGGCAAACTATCCATACAAGGTTTGATACATCTTTTTCATGAAGCCATCAAGCTCTTTTTGAACAATCTTTAATAGGCGTTCTTCTTCGGATTGAGAGATGTTCACACTCTCTTTTATATTTTTTTCATTAAATTGAAAGTAGCTGCTAGAAACTATATCAAAGTTCTTATCCAATTCATATAGTACGCTAGTTATTTTACCATCTATCTCCATTCTAAAATAAACAGTAACCCCATTCCGTCCCGGATTTGAGATATCCAAATTGATGTCTCCTTTTATCTCTATGGAGTCAATTCCTCCATCCAAACGAATAGCACCATCGGGAGGAACGACATAACCCGCTTTACGGATATCAGACGCATATTTTTCTGACGCCATTAAACGTTGTAAGACGGCTATATTGTCCCTCTCTTCAAAGGAGGTTTTTAATTGCATATATTCTTGGTGGTTTTGATACTGAAAATAAAGATTCAAGCCAGTAGCTAAGGCAATTACAGAACCAATAACGATCAGTATTTTTTTAAGTCCCGACATTCTTTTCACCCCCTCTGTCTAAGTAATCTTAGAAGTCTTGTTCATACAGCATTGCGTTGAGCAAGAAGTTACTTTCTCAAACAATCTAACCATACAAGGTTTGATACATTTTTTTCATGAAGTCATCAATCTCGCTTTGAACACTTCTCAACAAGTAATCTTCTTCGGCTTGTGAGACAGAAACAATCTCTCTTTTCCCGTTTCCATTTTGCTGAGAATATCTGGAATAAATTAAATTCAGATTTTTATCTAAAATGAAAGCTACATGCGTTTGTTTTTCATTAATCTGTGTAATGAAAAATAACTGAAAATCCTTAGCATCCTTTTTAGGAGGGCTAATTTTCAAATGTAACTCTCCTTCTATTTCTAATGGATAAATAACTCCATCCAATCGAATAGCTCCGTCAGAAGGAATAGTATATCCTGCCTTGTGGATGTCAGACGCATATTTTTCTGATGATGTCAAACGATGAAGAACTTCAATTCTTTCATTTTTTTCAAAAGCTTCTTTTAAAGCACTAGATTGTTGGAAATGATTGTAAGTAAAATATAAAGGAATCGCTAATAGGAACAAGGACAATACAATCAACCACTTAAACTGTTTTACTTTATCTAACATTCGCCTTTCCTCTATCAACACTCTCTTTCAAATAGGTGGGATTATAAATTCTCACTCACCTTCCTCATCATCATAAACTGGCTCGCCATGGATTTTGATGTATTCTTCATTTCTACGGTCATCTTCTTCCCAGACTGGGTCTCTCACATGGTCCATAAATGAAATTTCTTCCAAACTCAGCTCATTAGCTTCTTCATAACTCATCGAAAGGATATCCTCATGCCGGTTTTTAAATTCCTCCACACTTAACCAGCTCTCTTTATCATCTTCGCTAATCTGACCATCAATAGCAGTCGCAATTTCAATAGCCATAATATACATAGCTCGTTTATCAACAGTGAGAAGGTCAAGGTGGGTAGAAGCGATTCTTAAACATTCGCCTTTCTCACGAAAGTCCGACATGATAGCATCTTCGTAATCTAGCTGTATATATTCACATTTATGTGATAAAAAATCATATTTTATCCCTTCCTTTATTTGGACACTCCTCCATCTAACATCATGAGTTTCCTTGTCTAATTCTAAGTGAATAGAAAGTTTATCGATTGGTAAATCTAGATACCCAGCATACGATAAATCTGGCTCTATTCCATCTTTTTTCTCAAACCACATCCTTTTCGCTAGTTCCATGTAATCAAATGGAATTTCTTTGGTGTAATCGCCTTTGATGTATAGTCTCACTCGTCTTCCTCGCTAATCTGACCATCAATTGCAGAAGCTACCTCGACTGCCATGATATACATAGCTCGTTTATCAACCGTTAAAATATCCGTATGTGTCGTAGCAATCCTAAGGTTTTCTCCACGTTCTCTCCCATCAGTAATAAAATCATTTTCAAATTCCAATTGAATGTTTTCATCAGAAAACGAAGTCCAAGGATTGCTCTTATCGTATGGTATATGATTCCATCGTTTATCATTAAATCGCCATTTATCAAATTGAACTCCAAAAAAGAAATCATCCTGTAACATAGCATCATCACCAACATTGGAGAAACTTATTTTCTTGCCATTCCGTTCCTTAAACCACATCTTCCAAACAAGCTCTCTAGTTGTGAAGTCTATTTTTTTCGTAAAATCACTTTTGATATATAGTCTCATAAATCTGAGATATCGCCTCCATGTGCTAGTATATATTCTTTTCGACGATTGGCTTCTTCCTCCCAAAGAGGGTCGTCTACCACATCCATCGTTTGAATTTCAGTCAAACTTAGTTCATTTGCTTCTTCAAAAGTTAGAGATAGAATAGCCTCGTGCTTTTTCCTAAACTCCTCGACTGTTAGCCATGTCTTCTTATTATCCTCGCTAATTTGCCCATCAATCACCTTTGCAATCTCAAGCGCCATAATGTACATAGCTCGTTTATCAACTGTCAAAACTTCTAGATGGGTGGTTAAAATACGGAGATAGTCTCCCTTTTCATTATAATCCGTAGCAAATGCATCTTCAAAATTAATTTCAATACTTTCCTTAATATGTGAAAAGAGTCTTCGTACCCCTTCCTTTAGGGGGACACTAGACCATCTCTTATCGGCAGTGCCTTTCCTCAAGGATAAATTTGAGAAAAAATCTTCTTGTAATGCATCATTGTTCCCAGCATTTGAGTAAGAAATTTGCTCATCTTCTGGAAACCACATTTTACCAGCTAGTTCTAAATAACCATAAGGTACTCTTTTTGTATAATCACCTTTTAAATATAATTTCATTGTTCACTCCTTATTGCGTCAAGTATTTAAAAGCTTTCCACATATTTTTGATAACTTCTTCTTTAGCTCCTTTTCCAAGTCCATTTAGTTCAGATTGTTCATTTACCCAGTTTACAATATCCTGCCTACTTGAAATAGTTGAGGCTTCAATATCTATGTCGAGGTTATAACCTGACTTTCCACTCCCCGATTGAACTTGGATTTTCCCACTATCTGGCTCCGCATCAACTCGAATATTATCGACTTTTTTACCGTTAACTCGTCCAGAAATCTTTTTTCCAAAAGACTTACTCGTCGGTTTATTTGCCTTCCAGCTGTCATAGTTACTGGAATAATCAACCTGAATTTCGCCATTTTGTAAGGCTGTCTTTGTGATAGCTGATAAGCTAGTTACTGCTCCACTAGCTATCAGTACATTCCCATATTGAACCCCTGTTACAGATGCTGCGGTACCAGCTACGATACTTGTCCCTGCTGTTGGCGGACCAGCCATTACACTCAAGACTTCTAGGGCTCCACTCGCAAAGTAAACTCCCAATCCAGAGAAAATTTGAGCTACTCCACTCCAAAATTCGACTGAATTTGCTTCAAAGTTTTGGGCTTTTAGTTCATCAAGCTTTTTGTTAACCAAATGAGTATAGTCAGCATCATATTTCCCATTTTTTAAAACGACATAGCCTTGTTCCAAGGAATGAATTTCAATGATATTCCCTGTTTCATCAATCTTAAGAGTGTGATTGTAGTCGTCAATTATTTATCCCATTCGGACTTGTCATGGCCTTTTAAGCGCTTCTTTAATTCGGCACGATAGTAGGCATCACCATCGTCCGATAGCATCATATCCCTAGAAGCTTTATTGATTGCACGAGTTTCTGAATCTTGAAAATCTCTTTTTGCATGCGAAACAATCTTCACATCCTTCATCTTTTGCACCCAGCTCATGTCCAGACCGTCCGCATAGTAGTTGCCATCGCTATCGACAATGACTTTACTTAGTTGCGTAGCTCCTTGAATCGCTAAGCTAAGGACTTCTAGACTATCGCTGAAATACTGGGAAACCTCTGAGACAAAAAATTCTAGTTTTTCAATCTTGTCATCCAAATCCTGAATACCTGACTCGATTTGAGACTTGGTATTGTAGAGGATGGTCTTCTCAGAGAAAGCTTTCCCCCAATTCAGTGTAAAGAGGTCTTTGATTTGATTTAGCCAGTTCTCTCTCGCTTGAATCTGAGCTTCTACGATAGCTAACTGCTCTTCCCTCAATTTTTTCAGTTCCTTGAGCTGGTCCATGTCCAAATCTCCATATCCAGAGACCTGAGCATCCGCATTTTTGTAGGAGGTCAACTCTAGTTGGATATCATCTATCGCTGCTTGTAACTTCTTGATGCTGGGGATGATAATCTCTGTAAAAAGACCCTTCCCAGCTGTGTAGGCTGCTCCTGTCAGCTCACCTGAGTCTAAAGAGGAAATCAGGTGGTCACATCCACTAGATAAGCGGTCCGTGACTTCATTTGCGACCTGGAGATTGTTAGTCATAGCTTGAATCAATTCTTGGGATTCTTGTGCGCTGTATTTTACTCCCATGGTAGCCGATTCCTTTCTGATATCAGTTCTTCTCTAGCTTCATCGAAAGACCGACGAGCCTTCTTCGTTTGTTTTCCCAATTCATCCAGTTCCTCATCTACATAAGAGTTGATCTGTCGTTGAATGGTTCTATTATCACTTTCGATTTGCTCTATCACTTGACGAGAACTAGGCGAGATAGCTAATAGAGTCGCCATACGATGGTGGATACTCTGGATTTCTGAGTGAAAGTGAGTTACCTGCTGTTCATATTGTCTTTAGAGTCTGAAGACTTTCTTCTTTATCGTCAATCTTGACAATTTCTCGCCAAAGTTTGTAGCGTTTTTCTTCGTTCTTATCTGCCATTTTTAATGTTCCCATCTCTTAGCCAGCTCTACGTCGCGTTTTTCAATCTTATGAGCAATTTCTGGAAACTTATTTGCTTGGGTCAAAACAGCCGAGCTGAAATCACTGACTGCCTGAAGCATTTGGTTGCAGGCCTGACGTCCAGCTTCCATCCCAGCAATTTCAGAAGTATACGAAAATTCTACCTGCTGATTTTGCTTCTTGCTCGTGTCATACCCGACCAATTCATTAATAGCTGCCTCTGCTGCTATCGTGCTAGATTTTATCTTTCCACCCATATTTCAAACTCCCTTTATTCATTGTATATTGACCATATCATAACACAAAAATAGTGCGATTTCAAAACAAACCCTAAGGGCAAATGCGCTCATCTCCTTAGAATAAACTCTATCGCTCAGTGAATGAGTTTGACAAAGACGTCACTAGTCATTTTGGAAACCCGTTTTCTTATGCCTTATAGTTCGAGTAGTTTATTAGCAAGGCTTGTTCACCTCTCGTGAGAAACAGAAAAAGACAAGCCCTAAGAAAAATTCCTAGGGCTTGTCTTATGTGTCAAAATGAGCTACGTTTTTACTGACTCCTACAACTCTGTCCGATTTTCAATGGCTCGTAAGAGTGTGACTTCGTCCGCATACTCGATATCTGCTCCCACGGCTAGACCTCGTGCTAGGCGAGTGACCTTGATGCCAGCTGGCTTGAGGAGACGAGAGAGATACATAGATGTCGCTTCTCCATCCGCTGTCGCATTGGTTGCTACGATCACCTCTGAAACCTCACTATCCATGAGACGGGTCATGAGACTCTTGAGGTTGATATCGTCTGGGCTGATGCCATTCATCGGAGAAATAAGGCCATGCAAGACATGATAGAGTCCGTGGTATTCTTGGATATTTTCCATAGCAGCCACATCGCGACTATCCTCTAGCACCAAGATGGTTGTCTGGTCTCGAGTCGGATCCGTACAGATAGAGCAAGGATCGTCATCAGTCAGGCGACCGCAGATGGAACAGTAGGTCAGCTCTCTCTTAGCAGAAAGGAGATTTTTAGCAAATTCATTGACATCGTCATCAGACATTCCAATAGTATAGAAGGCCAGACGGGTAGCCGTCTTAATCCCGATACCCGGTAACTTCGAATAACTGTCAATTAGCTTGGCAATAGGTGTTGGATAAAGCATATGTTCCTTTCTAATTCATTGGATGATGTTGGTTATAGAGGTTGATAATATCGCGCGCAATGGAAGGTCCGACACCATTTGTAAGGTTGGTGTTATGAGGAAAGACAACAGCTACAGCGATTTGAGGATTATCTGATGGTGCATAGGCCACAGCATTAGTATTGTTAGCTTCTTGACCTCCCGCAACATAACTCTCGGCAGTACCAGTTTTTCCACTAATGGATACCGCTGCGCCATTTGAAAAGGCACGACCGGTTGTCAAAGCACTACCACCATGTGACACTTGATAAAATCCTTGTTGGAGGATGGAAACATCAGACTCAGAAATATTAATTTTATTCATTTCCTTGGTTTCAACAGATTGGATTAAGTTCCCTAAGCCACCTTGTTCGTTGTTTCCATAAATCCCCTCAACAATGTGGGGGGCAATCCGAACACCGTTGTTGGCAATAGTTCCAACGTACTGGGCCAATTGCATTGGGGTGTAGTTATCAAACTGACCAAAGGCATTGGTAATGTAATTAGCAAAATTATACTCTTTTGGTATAAAACCAGTTGACTCATCTGGGAGGTCAATTCCTGTTGAAGCTCCGAGTCCATATTCCCCGAAGGTTGATCGCAATTTGCCCATTGCAGTCTCTAACTGTCCCGTTGCGGCCACCATGTTTGGTGTGTAGGTCTGTCCCATGATTCCTAGCGCAGTTTGAACCATGTAGGTATTAGAAGAGTATTCTAGAGCCTCAACTGCTGTGATCGGGAAAGAGCCATAGGACAAGGTGTACCATGAATTGATAGGGGCCGAACCTTGGAAAACAATCGGCTGGTCTGTCAAGGTTTGATTGCCTGACAAGACTCCATTTTCCCAACCAGAGCTGATGGTCGCTGCCTTAACAACAGATCCTGGCACAAAGACGTTGGTTATCGTTCCAAGCGAATCTGAACTTAATTTACCGGATTCGACATCATGCTTGACACCTGACATCGCCAAAACTGCTCCGGTTTTAGGATTAAGAGCTACAGCGTAGACTCCTTCAGAGTATTTGGCTCCACCATTGCCCAACTCTGAGTTGAAGTAACTCTTGAGTAGGTCATCCACACCATCCTGGAAAGCTAGATCAATCGTTAACTTGATATTGTTTCCTTTGCTTCCTTCTTCGACATTTCCACACTTTCCATATTTCCGTGTTTGTCGAGATGGATTTCTTTGACGGAGCGTTTGCCTTGAAGAACATCTTCATATTGCTTTTCAAGATAGGAAGTTCCCACTCGGTCATTGAGAGAATACCCTTTTTCGAGATAAGCATCAACTTCCTCAGCTGGAAGTCCTGACTTTTCATTTGAAACGCTACCGACGATTGTCGATAAAGATGTATCCAGTACTTTACGATCCCATGAGGTTGAAATGCTGATACCTGGTAATTCCTTGGACGCTGATGCAACGAGAGCAACTTGGGTATCATCTAAGGCATCCGTAGAAATGGTTCCCGTTGCAAAATTTTCAACAGCATTGAGCTGACTAAAGAGATAGATTTCCTTTTTCTGGTCATCTGTATAATTAAGCTGACTCACGTCAATGCTTTCAACCGCATTATTGTAAAGTGTCGCTTCCGATAAGCGGTTCCCATCTGAATCCAGGCGTTTATCACTTGGCAAGGATTCGACTGTTTTTTTGTAAATATCCTGGTCCGCCAAGTAGTAGTCTGCAATCTGTCGATCTGTCAGATCAGGGGAGGTTACATTCACATATGTGAGAAGTTTCTTGGCTGTCTCCTTCAATTCAGTTGCAGTCATTTTATTGTTTCGTGTGAAAGAAACAACCTGCTTGACAGTATTTTCTACCAAGGGTTTCCCTGCCGCATCATAGATCTGTCCACGAGCTGAACTGGTTGTTACCCTTGTTTGGCTGGCTGAAGCCAATTTTGTTTCATAAAAATCTTTATTGAGCACCTGCATGTATAACAAACGACCAATAATGGCCATAAAGAGCAGGATGACAATCGCAAATAATAAATTAAGCCGAATCGGAATCGAATGGCTATTAAATTTTCTCATACAACTAAGACTCTTTTCTAGAAAAATTCCCGATTTCCACCTTTATTTTCCCTAAAATAATAGAGTAAATAGGTGAATCTCAGTACATTTCATTGTACCATATTTTACGGAGAAACTCTTGGAAAAGTCGAAGCATTTTTTGACTTTTAATTGAAAATGCCTTTTTATTTGGTTATCCTATTTTCTATGATATAATGATAGTAATAGTTAGGAAAGCGTTAACCTTTAAGACTTTGACTCATAAAAAGGAGCCTCATGAACAAGCCAGATATCGCAAACCATAATCGACCTCCATTTTGAAGAATTAACTGAGCTCGAGCAAGAAATCGCTCGCTATTTTTTTACAAGCTGAAACGATCCAAGATGATCTCTCTTCTCAGCAAGTTACCCAGAAATTACATATCTCCCAAGCGACCCTTTGACCCGCTTTTGCCAAAAAGTGTGGTTTTACAGGCTACCGAGAATTCGTCTTTCAATACCAGCACCAAGCTAGTAAACCGGACACTCATTCGCACAAACACAGTCCTTTAACCAAACGTGTTTTGCGAAGCTACAGTATCATGCGAGAACAAACACAGGATTTGATTGACGAAGAACAACTGGAACGCGTCGCCCAATTAATCGATGACGCAGAACGAGTTTACTTCTTTGGGACGGGAAGTTCTGGTCTGATTGCCCGTGAGATGAAACTGCGCTTTATGCGACTAGGTGTTGTCTGTGAAGCTTTGACCGATCGGGATGGCTTGCTTGGACGACCAGTATCATGGATGAAAACTGTCTGGTACTTGGCTTTTCCCTATCAGGAACTACCCAATCCGTCCTCGATAGTTTGTTGGATGCCAAGGAAATGGGTGCCAAGACCATCCTCTTTACCAGCGCACCAAACAAAAACAGTCAGGCCTACACCGAAACGGTCCTTGTGGCAAGCCATAGTCAATCTTCTTACATCCAGCGTATTTCCGCTCAACTCCCTATGCTCATTTTAATAGATTTGATTTATGCCTACTTTTTAGAAATCAATCGCGATAGCAAAGAAAAAATCTTTAACAGCTATTGGGAAAATAAAAAACTCAACGGCTATCGTAGACAAAAACGCGTTAGAAAATCCTAGTTTGGTTGAACCAAACTAGGATTGTTTTGTCTTGAAATGATAGTAGGCTCCCAACATCCCTGCTGTATTTTGGTGATGGACAAATTCTAATCGTAAAATAAAACGAGCTATTCTTCAGAAGTACGTTCTATAAGATTATAGTTTAATGCAAAGTGTAGCGATATAATCATTTCCATAAGGTGATAATCGATGTCTTTTATCACATGATTCATAAAAATCGATCATAGCGAGACCATTTTTAAGTTGTCCTCTAATCTGACTTTCTAAGGTATGGCTAAATTCATATCCATATTCTGGATTGATGGTGATTTTGCCTTCCTCTTCAAGCTCTCTTGAATTAAAAGGGATTGAAAACTTTAACAGTAATTCCTCATCGGGTTTGTCCCATACAGTGTCAGCATCATACATGTAGATCCAAGGATTCATAAATCCGACCATTAACAAACCGCCCTTTTTCAATACGCGAGAGGCTTCTTTATACATGTTTTCTAAATCTTCTATATATACATTTGAAACCGGATTAAAAATAATATCAAAAGTTTCATTTTCAAATGGAAATGGTTTTGTCATATCGCCTTGAACGGTATTGATTTTTAAGCCTTCTCTTTTGGCAACCATTTCATCTCTTTCTAATTGTGATTTAGAAAAAAATCCATGATGGTGACATCATAACCTTTTTTGACAAAAAAACGGGACCCTGCTGGCCACCACCACAAGCTAACCCTAATATCTTTTTTCCCTTGGCTTTTTCAAACCATTCTGTCGGAACTTTTTTCCCCACAGTTAAGGCGACAGAAATTGGATGCTTTCTAGCTTCTTCTAATTCTTCATGTGTCAATGGCTCAGTATAGTCGTTTTTTACATTATTCCATCTATCTTCATTTAATTTTTATATAATTACTCATCTTACAATCTCCTCGTAATTTTTATATGATTTCGATTTAAGTTGGATGTGTTGCCACACTTCTCTCACCTCTAGAAATTCTAATTTATCAATTTTTTTCGTCCATCTCATTATATCATTTTTCCACATTTTCCCATTTAGTCAAGCTAAATATCAATTAAATGGATGATAGAATTGCTCTCGCCTTAACTTCTTATGCAAGGTAGTTATTTTCTCCTAGTTTCTCACGATTACCTCCTTTGGCTCAAATTTTTTTCAATAAAAAGAATTAAGCAAAACAGTTTTTCACTCAAGTAGTGATTCAGTGTTTTTCTTAATTCTATAGCTCCAAACTAGGATTGTTTTGTCTTGATACTCTTCGAAAATCAAATTCAAACCACGTCAGCTTCACCTTGCCGTACTCAAGTACTGCCTACGGCTAGCTTCCTACTTTGCTCTTTGATTTTCATTGAGTATAAAATGATAATAGGCACCCAACATCCCTGCTGTATTTTGGTGATGGGCAAATTCTAATCGTGTTTTTTTCAGCTAGGGCTTGGTACCAAAGGTACCTTCAAGGTCGCACGAATCTTCGGTTTGAGGATAGCTTCTTGCCCCATGATACCGCCACCGAGAATGACCACTTCTGGATTGGCAACGTAGCAAATATTTGCCAGACCTTTTCCTAAATAGTCTACCATGCGGTCAATGCCAGCCATACAGATCTTGTTTCCTTCGGTAGCTTCCTTGAAAATGCGTCGCCCATTCCACTGATCAACTGAATCTCCATGAGCTGTTGCTACATACTCAACCAAGGCTGTCGTAGAAGCAAGATCCTGAAAAGCTCCATCCTGCATGTGCATGTAACCGACTTCGCAGGCCGAATTGCTAAATCCATGGAAGACTTTCCCATCCATAATCAAGCAACCACCGATACCTGTTCCAATGGTCAAGCAAAGTGTGACACTCGCTCCCTTACCTGAACCAGATACTGCCTCAGCAAGACCTGCACAGTTGACATCATTTTCAATCTCACAAAGAATAGCAAAACTCGTCTCGATTTCCTTCTTGAACTGGGTTCCTGCATAGTTGGGAATCTGAGGACCAGCATAGAAAATCTCACCCTTATCAGGATCCACCATTCCTGCAGAAGAAATGGCAACACCTGCTACTGGGCCTTTTTCTATATAGCTGGCTACGATATCTTTTGTCTTTTGTAAGATATGAGGTCCACCCTTATGCGCCTCGGTTGGCATTTCATGCGATTCAACAAGTTGGCCTTCTTGGTCAATCAAACCATATTTGATGTTGGTTCCACCGATATCAATTGCAACGTAGTGTGTCATAAATACCTCCTTATGGATTAGAGGAAGCGCTCCTTGGTTTCACGAATCAAGGCTGCAGCTGCTTCTACAACTGGTCGATCTTCTTCAGTCACTGGCGTCAATGGTGAACGGACAGAACCAATGTTCAAGCCTTCATTGATTTTCAAGACTTCTTTGATCACACCGTACATATTTCCATGAGCAGAAGTGAGCTTGCCAATGATTGCGTTGATAGCGTATTGCAATTCACGCGCTGTTTCCAAATCTTTCTCTGCAATCAACTCATTAAGTTTCAAGAAGAGTTCTGGCATAGCACCATAAGTACCACCAATACCAGCTTTGGCACCCATGAGGCGACCACCTAGGAATTGTTCATCTGGACCATTAAAGACGATGTGGTCTTCTCCACCAAGGCTGACAAAGGTTTGGATATCTTGAACTGGCATAGAAGAGTTCTTAACACCGATAACACGAGGATTCTTCAACATTTCAGTGTAGAGACTTGGAGTCAAAGCAACACCTGCCAATTGAGGAATATTGTAAATCACGTAGTCTGTGTTTGGAGCTGCAGCACTGATATCATTCCAGTATTTGGCAACTGAGTATTCTGGCAAGCGGAAGTAAATCGGTGGAATCGTTGCAATGGCATCTACACCCAAGCTTTCCGCGTGGCGAGCAAGCTCCATACTATCTTTGGTATTGTTGCAAGCTACGTGAGCGATAATGGTCAATTTCCCTTTGGCAACTGCCATGACTTCTTCCAAAATCAATTTGCGGTCTGCCACACTTTGGTAGATACATTCACCAGAAGAACCGTTGACATAGAGACCTTGAACTCCCTTATCAATGAAGTATTGAACCAAAGCACGCGTACGCTCTGGACTGACTTCTCCTTGATCATCATAACATGCGTAGAAGGCTGGAATGACACCTTCGTATTTTTTCAAATCTGACATAGATTTTCTCCTAAGATTTCTTTTTTTCTGCTGAGAGCAGTTCTATTTTTTACAAGTTTAGTATACACCTTGTGAAAATCGCTTTCAATATCTTGTATACACTTAGATTTTAGTTTCTACTTGTATTTTAGAAACTGTAACGATTGAAAGTAGTTTCAGAAATACCTCATCCTACTGGTATTTGGCGAAAATTTTCTCCATCAATCCTGCTTGGAGAAAGACCAGCAAACCAAAACCAAAGAGGATAAAAGCTGACCCACCCAAAAGGAGAGTGAAGGCGGATAGATAAAGAACCATCACTATGAGAAAGAGAATGGCTAACATGAGGAAGAACCAAGGAAAGTTAAAACTTGCCAAGATAAGCCCTTTTTGCAGCACTTCTTTCCAAGATAAATCATAGCGCGCAGCGATGGGATAACTAGCCAACATCACCAGAGTGAGGAAGATGAGAATCCCCAAACAAATGGCTTTCACAATCTGGAAAGGCAAAGCAGTCTGTCCCCAGAAGAGATAGAGGTCTAGAAGGCTTAATGACACAATGCCCAACTCTAACAGACCCAACTGAAGCCCCAGTTTCAGATTTGCTTGAAGGCTCTTAGATAGGTTCTGAAAACTGGAACTCGTCTGCTTCTCTTAATCTCAAACATGGTCTCGTAAAGGCTGATTTTCGCCACTCCAATCGTCACAATAGGCAAACAAGAGACGACAAAAAGAAGATTGACTGTCACGATATCCAAGACCTTCTCACTGAAACGCATGAGAAAATTATCTGTATCAAATGCTGCCTTGATAAGGCTTACTCCTTTTTGTGCCATGTTTGCTCCTCCTGATTCTTTTAATCAATCAAAATTTTAAAGAGATATTTACGAACTTTTTCTTCCATACCTGCATAGCCATTTGGCTGGTGCGGTTCTCCAGGAAAGAAAATCGCAAAATTGTGATAGCCCAACAATAGTGGGTAGCGTTCATGACAATGGACAAAACCAATGTCACTCGCTTCATCAAATGCTACCGCCTCGTCTTTGATACGTGAACCGTAGCTCGAATATTCATGCCCTTCTACCAGTAAATGCAAATCTGCATAGTGTTTATGGTGCTCAAACTGATCATTTTCAGCTTGATTGAGGACATTTTCCTGCACAACTAGAAAGACCTTGTCCCCGTCAATCTCATACTTACCGAGTTCGAAAGAATCCTTACGGTGCTGATAGAGATAGTCGATAGCCTTGTCTAGATTGGGATGGATTCCCTTGTAAAAGGCGATGTTTTTCAAATCGTCAAAAATCATACTGTTTCCTTCGTTTCTGATAGTTAACTAAAATCGTAAATTAAGTTTATAAGTGTCTGACAAAACTTCACGAAGTAACTGTGTACTTTCCATTTTGTAGACACTTATAAAACTATATTTCTCTTAGTCTATAACATATTCTTCTGAATTTTGATAGACAGTTTTTCCTATACTCAATGAAAATCGAAGAACAAACTAGGAAGCTAACCGCAGGCAATACTTAAGTATGGCAAGGTGATGCTGACATTGTCTGAATTCGATTTTCGCAGAGTATTATCCTTTAACAGCTCCCATAGTGATACCCTGAGTGAAGGATTTTTGGAAGACAAGGAAGACGGTTACGATTGGCACGGCTGCAAGAGCTGCACCAGCCATGATCAAACCATAGTTGGTTGCCATTTCGGCCTGCATGGTCGCAACCCCGAGTGAGATGGTCAAGTTTTGACGTGAAGTCAACATAACCAACTGCATAAAGTAGTCGTTCCAAGTATTGATGAAGGTAAAGATCGCAAGGGCTGCAAATCCTGGTTTCACGATAGGGAAGGCTACGCTCCAGAAGGTACGAATCTCACCACAACCGTCGATTTTAGCTGATTCAAGCAATTCTGTCGGGATATTTTCGCTGAATTGTTTCATAAGGAAGACCCCAAATGGCCATCCGATCAAAGGCAAGATCACTGCCCAAAGTGTATCGTGAATTCCCATGAAGTTGACGATACGTACCAATGGTACAAGGACAACTTGTTTTGGAAGTGCCATGGCAGCGATAAAGACTGCAAAGAGGATGCGTTGACCATAGAAACGTTTTTTAGCCAAGACATAACCTGCTAGAGAAGAGGTTGCACAGACTAGGAACATAGTTACTAGTGAGATAAATACAGAGTTCCACATCCACTGCATAGCAGGGTTTTGCACCATGAGTTGTTGGAAGTTTTCCATGGTTGGCATTTTAGGGAACCACTGTGGTGGAATCATAATGGTATCAGGCTGTGATTTGAAGGCTCCTGTCAAGATCCAGTAGAATGGAAAGATGAACAGTACGGTCAACAAGAGCAAGATAATCGTTGAAATAACAGTAAAAGCTGTTAAAGGTTTCTTTTGTGTAGATTGCATAGCTGTCTCCTTTCTTTAGTATTCTACGTCGTTTCCGAGGATCTTGAATTGAGCAAAGCTGACAATGGCAATCATCACTGCCAAGAAGACACCGATGGTATTTGCATAGCCGTACTCTGTCAATTGGAAGGCTTTTTCGTAAAGGTAGTACATCAAGGTACTTGTTGAATAGTTTGGACCACCAGATGTCAAGAGCTGAATCAAGGCGAAACACTGGAATGAGTTGATAGTCGTAATGATTGCGATGTAAAGAGTTGTTGGAAGAAGGCTAGGCCATTTGATCTTCCAGAACACTTGGAACTCAGTCGCACCGTCAACACGCGCCGCTTCAACAAGTGAGTTATCAATATTCCCCATGGCAGCGATATAAAGAATAATCGGTTGACCAACAGATGTTGTCAAAAGGATGATCATAATCGCTAGCAAAGCCCAGTTTTTGTCACCCAGCCAAGAAATATTTTGGCTGATGATATGGCTTGACTTAAGGACAAAGTTTAGAATCCCTGATAGTGGGTCATAGATCCATTTCCATACAACCGTTACGGCAACACTACCTGTAACTACAGGAAGGAAGAAGACGAAACGATAGAAAGAACGGGCAATGGCATTTTGATGATAGGTTTGAGATGCTACAAAGAGCGAGAAGAGAACCACAATCGGAACAGATCCAATAACCAGGATAACGGTATTGATCAAAGACTTCACAAAGACAGGGTCTTTAAACATGCGAATGTAGTTGTCCAAGCCCACAAACTCAAATTTCGTCATGGAGTAGTTAAAGAAACTTGTAATGAATCCCATAATCATAGGAGCCAAGACAAAGATGACAAAGAAGAATAACACTGGTGCTAGGAAAGCGTAGGAAATCACTGTTTCCCGCATACGAATTTTATTGACTTTCACAGTCGGCACCTCTCTTTCAAATAGAATAGTTTTGATTTTCTTGAACTGTTTTAAAACCAAAATGAAATTTTTTAAGATTCGCTTATGTAAGAACTTCATTTTAATTTCGTGACAGTTCCTACCATTTCAAACAAAAGTCCCCCTTTTCTTACACCGTAGTGCACAGGGAAAAGGGGGAATCAATCTGACTTAGTGCTTATTGTTTTGTAGCTTTTTTGATGGTTTCGTTAGCTTTTTCAGTGAAGACTTTCAAAGCATCTGCTGGTTTTTCGTCACCATTTGATACAGATTGCAACATTGGGAACCAAAGTGTTCTCATTTCAGCAAATCCATCGATAGTGTTGTAATATGGTGAGTAGTATTTAGTCCAGCCACTGATTGTTTCCATACGTTTGTCTTCATAAAGTTTGCCAAATGAAGTACGAACTGGGAAAGCACCTGTACGAACTACGTCTTTAGGACCCCATTCTTTGTCATCTGCGATGAATTGAACGAATTTCTTAGCAGGCTGCGACTTTCTTATCGTCTTTGTTATTAAATACTGCAAATCCGTTTACAAGGTATTCAAGAGATGGTTTACCAGAGTCTGATGGGAATGGTACTTCTACCACATCTACCTTACTTGCTTCCAAGAGTTTCGCTTGGATACCGTTTTGAGCTGGTGCCCAAAGGATTGTGTATGAAGTTTGACCGTTGGCAAAGTTTTGGATGTCTGCTCCACCGTCAAATTGTGAACCGTTGTTCAACAAACCGTCTTTAATCCAGCTAGCAGCTTTTTCAAGACCTTTGACGAATTTAGGATCGTCAGTTGTATATTTGGTTACGTCTTTGTCTGTTACAGAACCGCCATAAAGGTTTGCGATGAAGGCACGTGTTCCTTGGTCTCCCCCTTGACCAGAACTGAACAATGAACCTGGTGTATAGCCTTTATCTTTAAGCGCTTTCAAAACTTTTTCAAAGTCATCAGTTGTCCAACCTTCTTTTACAAGGTTTGCAACTCCAGCATCTTCCAACATCTTCTTGTTCATAGCCATGTAGAATGGAGCTGAACTGATTGGATACATGTAAGCTTTATCTCCAGCCTTACTTGCTTGTACGATATTTTCGTTGTTGACATCTTTGACAAATTCGTCTGTGAAGAGGTCGTTCAACTCAGCCAATTTACCGTTTTTACCGTATTGGATGATACGTCCTGGTGCGTCAAAGAGTACGTCTGGCGCTGTTCCAGCTTCGATAGCTGTTGTGATCTTTTCTGGACCTGACTTGAAGTCGATGGTTTCCAATTTCACTTTTACATCTGGATTTGCTTTTTCAAAAGCTTCGATGATTGATTTTTCATAAGTTCCAACACCGTCACCCGTTTTTTCTTGTGTGAAGACTGGGAATGCCCACCAAGTGATTTCTGTTTTTCCGCTATCGCTACTAGAACTTCCAGCATCCTTACTTCCACCAGAGTTACCACAAGCCGCAAGGCCAAGAATCGCAGCACCCGCAAGTACTGTACAAGCTAGTTTTCTAAATTTCATTTGTATTCTCCTAATTGATAAGCGTATCCATATTGGATAATGAGTTCTTTATATTTGTATACGTTTTCATTTTCTCCGACGCATCGACCACTCTCCTCTTTTTTGAGATTGTGTTATTTAAGACCGGCAACAAAGCGTTCCGTAATCTCTTTTGGTCTAGTAATAGCTCCACCAACAACGATACCTCGCACCCCATACTCAAGGATTTGCTTAGCTTGTTCTGGTGTATGAATTTTCCCTTCAGCGATGACATCCACACCTGCTTCACACAGTTTTTTGATCAGTTCAAAGTCTGGACCATCCACTTTCGGACTATAAGAGGTGTAACCTGATAGGGTTGTTCCAACAAAATCAATTCCGGCTTCAACTGCTGCTATACCCTCTTCAAAAGTACTGGTATCAGCCATTAAGAGTTGATGTGGATACTTTTCTTTGACTTGTCGGATAAAGTCTTGAATTTCCAAACCGTCGTAACGTTCACGTTTGGTGCAATCCAGAGCAATGACCTCAATGTCTAGTTCAGCCAACTCATCAACTTCTTTCATAGTCGCTGTAATGAATGGCTCCTGTGGCGGATAGTCACGTTTGATGATCCCGATAATCGGGAGTTTCGTAACCTCCTTAATCTCCTTGATATCACGAACACTGTTTGCTCGGATACCGACTGCTCCACCTTGCTCAGCCGCTTTGACTAGCAAGGGAATGACTCCTCCCGCTTCTGTATAAAGCGGTTCGTGAGGAAGTGCCTGGCAAGAGACAATGATTCCATCTTTGATCTGTTCAATCAAGGCTTCTTTGCTGATCTGTGGCATCCCCTTTCCTCCCTTTCTTGTTCTTATGGGCTTATTATATATCATTTGTTAAGCGCTTTCAATAGCTTGTAGTAGAATAGATTTCAGTTTCAAAACTATTTATAGAACAGACTATCCTGAAAGTAGTTTCAGACCTCTTATGATTTCGAATCAACCTAAATTTAATAAAGAAAGATAGCAGGCTGAAAAACCTGCTATCTCTCCTGAGACTTATTCAAATAGCTCTTGCCTATTATTCTTTTCTCTTCTTGCCAAATGCAAACAAGGATAAAAGAACACCTGCAAGACCAAGGGAAACCAGTGAGCTTGTTTCCTTGCTTCCTGTATTTGGAAGTTCATCTTGTTTAGCGGCTGGCGCTTGATAGGTCACATCTTGGCCTAGAGACAGTTTGTTGTCTGCAGCTACTAATACTAGATTGGTGTCTCCCTTGTACTCTGGCACTTCATGGACTGCTGCCTCAGCGCCATTGACACCTCCCTTATACTCTGGCAGGTCATTTGAAGCTGCCAAGACAAAGTTAGCACCTCCTCTATATTCCGGAAGTTCGTTTGAGGCTGCTAGAACTGCATTGACACCACCCTTGAACTCTGGAAGTTCATGGACTGCTGCCTCAACAGCGTTGACCCCACCTGTAAATTCAGGCTTTTCAACCGTTGGCGCTGGTTCTTCGCCTACTGTTGATAATGGACCGGTGTACTCTGGCATCTCTGCCACTGGGGCTTCCTCAGCATTGACTCCACCAGTGAATTCGGTTTTTTCTACTGTAGGAGCTGGTTCTTCACCTACTGTTGCCATTGGACCTGTATACTCCGGAACTTCATGAACCGCTGCTTCTTCTGCATTAACACCACCTGTGAACTCTGGAACCTCATGGATAGCAGCTTCACTGCCATTAATACCATCGCTTAGTTTAGAGCCAGCTAAAGAAACTGGTAAATTGTGCATGCTTTCAATTGCACCCTCAGCTAGACCTGTAATCCTTTGACCCATATCCCCTGGGTCTATTGTGAATAGGAGAGTTTTTGTATCGTACTGGGTCATAAAGGTTGCTGTCTTGCCATTTGCCAATTGAAGGGTCGGAGCCTTGTTGACCAATACTTCCGAATCGAACTCCATGGCTATAATGCCTGGCCATTTTTGGATAGCATATTTTACTTTTGCTTCTTTAGGAGAAACTCTTTCCTTGGTCAAGAAATCCCAGTTGAACTTCTTGAAGGAAAGTGTGTATGGAACACCTCCAGGAGCATGGTGTTCATATAAAAGTCCAAATTCATCTGGTCCGATTTGTTGAAGTGAGTTATAAGCATACTCACCTTCTTGAATCAAATGGTGGTGCAACCAAGTTAACTGACCATCTTCTTCTACACGAGCCACTCGAATATAACCATTTTTACGACCAGGACCATTTGCATTTGCTAATAGAATATACTCTTTGCCATTTTGAACCGTGTGAGTCGCAGCCATTTGAACATAAACGTCTGGCACATCGTAGCGTTCAACGTTATTGTCCCAAGTTAGACCACCATCATGACTGGTTGCAACCTGTAGATCTTCTGTCAACCCACGCATAAAGAGTTTGAGGTCCCCATTGTTTAACTGAACAACTGAAGCTTCTGTATTTTGAGCATAATAATTACTCATGGTACTTGAATCGACTACTGTACCATCATAAAGTGTACGATTGTCGTTGACACCACCACCCATATGCCAAGTCTTACCATGGTCGTCTGAGTAGATGATTCGAGATGATTGAGAACCATTGAGGTGGTTAGCCCGGTTGGTCGTATAGACAGGAACGACGATTCGACCTTTATGTGGTCCAGTACGAAGGGTAATCCCCACTCCAGGACCTACTCCTAGGAATTTCATCCAATCGGCTTTGACCATAGGAGTAATATCTTGAGGCGCTGACCAGGTCTTCCCGTCGTCATCGCTGTAAGACATCCATAGGTAGCTATCCTTCGCAATTCTAAATGGAGAAGTTTGTTTGTTGTGAAGTAGATATTGCCCAGTAGCTGGTCACCCTTGTATAGATCACCCTTGTCGCTATAGGCCGGTTTAACAGGTTCTACAACAACACGGTAGTCTGTTGCTTTACCATCTGGAGTGTAAACTGTACCATTTTCTCGAATAGTATAAGCTTCCTGTTCACCTTCTCGATAGAGGAGTTGATAGGTTTTACCATTGATTTCTTTGTAGGCTTCTTCTTTTTGCGAAGACATTCCAAAGATTCCTTTTCCTTCTGGGAACATGTCATAAATGGCAAAAATGCGTTTGGTTTCAGGATCTTGAGTCAGGGTCATATCGATATTCACTGGTGAACCGATTGATGGATCAGAAGCCTTTGGATTGTCACGTAGGTTGGTAATAGTTACTCGATCTCCCCAAGTTTTACCATTATCTTCACTGCGTCTGATGACCATGCCGATATCACCCCAGTCACTCGAATGGAGACGACGTTCATCTGCACCTGCAATCAGCGTTCCTTTATCTGTCTTGAGAAGAGCTGGGATACGATAACTCTTGATACCATCTTTATTTGGTTGGTTGTTCATTCCACCTTCAAAGACGTCTTCTTTCTCTGAGATTTTCGCTCCCTCAGGAAGTTTCTTTTCTAAATCACCTCTTTCAAATAGTTGACTTCTTGTCTGAACTTCATCTGGGCTTAAAGCACGATCATAAACAGTTAGGTTTCGCACTTGTAGGTTTGATGCCCAAACTGTTTTATTGGCCCGTTTGGTTGCTCCAAGTTGAACTTGATTAACATCTGGCATATCTTTGATAAAGTTACCAGATTTGAGGCTTGTTCGAGATAAGACACCGTTCACATAGAGACGAACTCGACCATGAGGTAACTCCGCTGTTGGTTGTTCGACAGTAAAGGTCATGGAATTCCATTGTCCAGGACGAACTTTCAAAGGAGCATCTGTATACTTATCATAGAACTGCTCCCCGTTAGCGCCACGCCCTTCAATAAGAGCTGTATTATCAAGGACCGACATAGTAAAGTACTCATTTTCCTTGGTGTCACTGGATACAGAGAAGAGATTGTAAAAGCGTGGAGCTGATGCATCTGGTTTGAACTCCATGTGAATTGTAGCATTTTTTAGTTGCTTTAGTTTGTCTAGTTCACTTGATAAATCAACTCTCTGACCATTTGCTGCATTGGTTTCAACATCTTCTTTTTCAAGGACAGGATTAGCATTTTTTAAATCTCTTGAGTAATAGTCACGAGGAATAGCACCCTGATCCTCTGATTCCTCTTCCTTATTTGCTTCTTCTGCAGGGGTTTCGGTAGAGGATGGGGTTTCTGATTCTGCACTCTCATTTTTTTTCAAATGGTCTTGGTCCACCTCAACGCCGTTGTCTTGAGCTGCTGCCAATTTACCAGCCAAATCCTTATCCAAATGAGCAAGATCTCCCGAGGACGCTTCTTTTGGCAATTCTGATAAACCTTGACCAGGTTCGACAGTTTCTGTATTGGCCCCTGCTGCATTGGCTTGCTCTTGAGCTAAGACTGGATTTGCTCCAAATACCACTGTACCAATCACTACAGATGCCGCCCCAACTGCAAATTTTCGAATTCCGTATCGCTGTTTCCGATTTAAATATTTGTAATTCATGTTTGTCCTTTCATTTTTCATAAAATAAAGCGCTTTCTTTTTTCTTTAAAAATTTTTATTGTCTCTTCAAGAGACAAGTTTTACAAGAAAATATCCAACTTAATGAGAGCTTCCAATCCTCTCCCATTTTCTGCTGAGGAATTCTTTAAGCACCCAGCAGCCTTTTTCCTCCTTTCACAAGTGACTTTTCCTTTATTATACAATAAAGTCTTATATTTACATCTGTGTTCCTACAGAATAGATTTTACTTTTAAGAATATTTTAATATTTTAAATTTTCTAAAAGTACTTTCAGGTTTTGGACATAAAAAAGAGAGCTCCTGGGCTCTCTCATTCATCATTTCACATATTTAAAAGGAATCTCACTGCCACAGAGCCAGTTATAAACTTGGTCATTGACAAAAACATTCATGGCTTCGTGAGCATACTCTGGCATGATGCGATAGGCCTTGTCGCAAGTTAGGCGGTTGTAAATAGCAAACTGGGTAATAGGATAGCAGACATCGTCGTCCAAGCCTGTAATCATCTTGACCTCACCTTGAATGCGATGGGCAAGATTTTTCACATCGATATAGGCGAGGGTCGCCATGATTTCCTCCTCTGTTTCATGGAAAGGATCGTGAAACTTGAAATAACGGAAGAGTTCATCATAGGCTTCACTGGCATTGCCAATCTCTAGCACTCGTCTAAAATCAGACAAGAAGGGATAGATGGCAACTGTTCGCTGAATCCGAGGATTGAGCGCTGCTGCAACCAAGGCTAAAGCACCGCCTTGTGAGGCACCATAGCTAGAAAGTCTTTCCTCATCTACCTGAGGCAGACTGGCAACAATTTCGATCAACTGATAAATATCCAGATAGACATCCTTATAAAAGAGCTGGTCTCGACCTTCAACAGCACCACGGATGATATGTCCCTTAACGGTATTTCCCAAAGGAGAGCGCAAGCCGTCTTGCGAGTAACCTGACTGGCCCCGAACGTCCATGGAAACAACACCGTAACCAGCCACAGTATAGGCCAGCATGTCAGCCCAGTCCCAACCACGTCCCATATAGCCATGGAAATGGAAAATTAACGGAACTTTACCTTCACTCTTTGGAAGGACGACACGCGCATAAACCTTGCCTTCATTAGTTCCTTCAAAGGTCAGTTCATAGCACTTGACTTGAGGAATATGGAAATCTCTTTCCTCCAACTGGTAGGCTGGAAGAGATGAAACTTTTTTGACCTCTTCATCCCAGAAAGCATCAAAGTCTTCTGGAATCTCATCCCGTCCTAGATAGGTCTTGATTTCTTCTAACAAAGTTGGATTTTTCATAGCATGCTCCTTTAGTTTTGTAATCGCTATCATAACTCTAGCATATCTAGGAAGGCAATGCAAGAAAGAACGGTAAACAGAAAGTGATTTTAGATTCTCTTTCCTCAAACCTATCGTCTGAAAGTAGTTTTAAAAATAAAAAGAGCGTTTCCGCTCTTTGTTTATCAATAGGTGCTAGCTCCTTTCTCTAGTTTGACGGTTTGGAATTTCTTTGGTAGGTTACTTTAATAGTCATGTGAGAGTCCTCGTTTCTTTTTGATGACTCTAGTATAAGGCCCAAACCTAAAAGCTAGCTTATAGATTTCTTAGAAAAGGCTTAATCCAGATGTTCTCTCTTTTCTAGGTGGAGAGCAATCATGCGCCATTCTGGATCCTCTTGCCAACCTTCTATCGAACTAATGTAGCTGGCAACTTTTCTGGCTTCTTCTAAAATCGGAAAATCTTCGATGATATCCGCCACTTGGAACTCCGGCAGTCCTGATTGTCTGGTTCCAAAAATCTCACCAGAACCACGCATTTTCAAATCTTCCTCCGCAAGGATAAATCCATTAGTCGTTTCTGTCATGATGCGCATGCGGTCCTTCCCAGAATCCGTCTTGGGATTAGCCACAAGAACAGCATAGGACTGCTTGTCCCCCCGACCCACACGGCCTCTGAGCTGGTGAAGTTGGCTGAGACCGAATCGGTCGGCATCCATGATAATCATGACGGTCGCATTAGGGACATTGACTCCAACCTCGATAACAGTTGTCGAAACGAGAATATCTGTTTTTCGCTCTTTGAAATCCTGCATGATTTGGTCTTTTTCATCACTTTTCATTTTACCATGTAAAAGAGCCACTTCAGCCTTACCAGCAAAATGAGCTGTCAACTCCTCAGATAAGGCAATGGCATTTTTCAGATCCAGAGCTTCAGATTCCTCAATCAAGGGAGAGATAACATAGGCTTGAGAACCTTTTTGAATTTCCCCCTCTAACCAAGTCAAGACCTGAGGCAACTGCTCATGCTTAATCCAGCGAGTCACAATAGGCTTCCGACCTGCTGGCATCTGGTCAATAATAGAAACATCCATATCTCCAAGGCTGTGATAGCCAGGGTTCGTGGAATCGGTGTCGCCGTCATCATGAGAACGTCAGGGTTGTCGCCTTTTTCCCGCAGAACACGCCTTTGCCCCACACCAAAACGGTGCTGCTCATCGATGATAATCAAACCAAGGCGGGCATAATCAACCCCATCTTGTATCAAAGCATGAGTGCCGATAATAAAGTCGGCCTCACCCTTGGCAATAGTCTCCAAGACTTCTCTTTTTTCTGCAGCTTTTAAGGAACCTGTCAAGAGAGCCAGTTTCAAGTCTGGAAAAAGGCTCTTCAAACTCTCAAAGTGTTGCTCTGCTAGGATTTCTGTTGGCACCATGAGAGCTGCCTGATAGCCAGACGTCACCGCCGCAAACATAGCCAAGCCAGCAACCACCGTCTTTCCGCTCCCTACATCTCCTTGCAAGAGACGATTCATGTGATGGTCCGACTTCATGTCGGTCAAAATTTCCTGCAAACTTTTTTCCTGAGCTTGGGTCAGGGCGAAAGGCAGGCTTTCTTTAACGGCTATCACTTTTTCCTGGGACCAGTTCAGAACCAGACCGCTTCCCTGAACTCTATTTTCAGACTTGAGTGACTGCAACTGCATCTGAAAATAAAAGAGTTCTTCAAACTTGATACGACGAAGGGCCTGCTTGTATTCTGCCAAATCCTTAGGAAAATGCATAGCGCGAACAGCCTGGCAACGGGACATGAGTTTGTATTTATCCAGTAAAGACTGGGGAAGATTTTCCTCAATCAAGAGATCCAATCCTTGATCAAAAGCTGTCTTGATGACCTTGACCAGACTGGCCTGACTGATTCCTTGAGCCAGACGATAAACAGGTTGGAGGTCATCCTCCACCTGAGCTAGAACCTTCATACCTGTCAGACTGGCCTTAGCACGGTCCCATTTTCCAAAAACGGCAAGAGTTGCACCCAACTCTATCTTATCAGCCAGATAGGGTTGGTTAAAAAAATTCACCGCAAAAACGACCTCTCCCTGCTTGAGGCTAAAACGCAGGCGATTGCGCTTGAAACCATAATACTGGACACTAGCGGGAGTCACGACTTGACCAGACAGAACCGCCTTCTCCCCATCTTCCAATTCCAGGACCTGCTTGGTTTTGAAGTCTTCGTAACGAAAAGGAAAGTAGAGCAAGAGGTCTTGCAAGTTTTCAATCCCTAGTTTGGCGTATTTCTCTGCTGATTTTGGTCCCACACCAGGTAAGACATGCAAGGGTTGGTGTAGATTCATGCTCCACTCCTTTCTTTTTAATAATATTCTCTCGGAATGCGGTCGCTGAGGAGGCAAACCACCTCATAGTTAATGGTTCCACGGTAGGTCGCTACCTGAGTAGCTGTGATTTCCTTGTCGCCGTTGGTGCCGATTAGGGTTACTTTTGTTCCTAGCGGATAAATCTTAGGCAGACGAATAGTGATTTGGTCCATAGATACTCGTCCGACGATTGGGCACGTTTCTCCATCTACCAAGACAGAGAAATTCTGCATGTCTCGTGTCCAACCATCCGCATAACCGATTGGCACCGTCGCAATGACTTGCTCACTATCCGCTTGATAGGTGGCTCCATAGCCCATGCAAGCTCCAGCTGGAACTGTCTTGACATGAACCAGGGCAGACTCCAAGGTCAAGGCTGGTGTCAAATCATAGGGTAAGTCCAAAACCTCTCCACTTGGATTGAGACCATACATGGCATCTCCCATACGGACTGCATTGAAAATAGTCTCTGCATGCCAGAGGGTCGTTGCCGAATTGCTGGCATGAACCAGCTCTGGAACTTCCTTCATACTTGCCAAATAGCTTTAAAGCATTCTAACTGAGCATTAAAATAGTCATCTGATTCTTCATCTGCAGTAGCAAAGTGGGTAAAAATCCCCTCAACGCGAGCACCGTATTGTTGGAGCAAGGCTTGAGCCTGCTCTGCCTCACTGGAATCTCGGAAACCAATCCGTCCCATCCCTGAGTCAATCTTGAGGTGAACTGTTAAGCCAGATAAATCTGTCTCCCTAGCTAAGAGCGCTTGAATCCACTCCAGCCCAGCCACAGTCAAGGTGATGTCGTATTCTTTTGCTAGAGCAACAACTTCTAGCTCAGAAACTCCTAAGATGAGAATTTTCTTGCTGAGTCCAGCCTGACGAAGTTCGATGGCTTCATCAATATTGGAAACACAAAATCCATCAACATCGTCCTGAATCGCCATCGCAACGGCAACAGCCCCATGACCATAGGCATTGGCCTTGACCACTGCCCACTTGAGCGTTCCTTCAGGGATATGAGCCCCCATTTGCTTAATATTTTGTCGAATAGCTCCCAGATTTATCAGAGCCTTGGTTGGTCTATGTGGACTAGCTTTCATGATTTTCCTCCAAAATAACACTGGCTGTCACAAACTGATCTGTATGGCTGATCGATAGCCAAATTTTTCCTGAAAACGGGGACTGACTAAAATAGGGAGCCCCGCGTTCATTGTTCAAAACTTCCAAATCCTGAAAGGTCAGTTTGCCAATTCCTGTCCCCATAGCCTTGGAAAAGGCCTCCTTAGCCGACCAGCGACCTGCCAAGTATTCGATCTGTCTGCGCCCTTTGAGACTGGCAAAACGCTCCATTTCTTTAGGGGTCAGCACGCGCTTAGCAAAGCCCTCACGTCGTGTAACTGCGTTTTCTATCGAAGCCAATTCTTCGATGTCAATTCCGTGTCCAACTATCATACTCATAAAGGAGCTGAGAATCCCCCAACTCCATCCTTTTCACTTATTTTGTTAAGGTAGTATAAATTTCTTCTACCAAGGCTACTGTATTTTCCCAGCCTAGACAAGGGTCAGTTATGGAGCAACCAAAGACCTCTGGTTGATTTTGGCGACCATCTGCTAGGTAAGATTCGATCATAAAGCCTCGAACCGTCTTTTTAATCTTTTCATTCCAGTCACGATTCAGCAAGGCTTGACGAACAATGCGAATTTGTTCCATATACTGCTTGCCAGAATTGTCATGATTGGTATCGATGATAATGAAGGGATTTTCAAGTCCCATAGTCTCATAGCGATTGATGGCATTTAAGAGTGTTTCATAGTAGAAATTAGGTTCATTTTTACCATATTCGTTCATGGCACCACGAAGAATAACGTGGGCCAAAGGATTTCCTGAAGTTTCCACTTCTTGTCCATGGTAAAGGAAGGTTTGCTTGTTTTGAGCTGCATAGATAGCATTAAACATAACCCCAAGGTTCCCAGATGTTGGATTTTTCATTCCAACTGGAGCATCAATACCAGAGGCTACAAAACGGTGTTCTTGGTCCTCCACTGAACGAGCCCCTACAGCATGGTAGCTGACTAGATCATCAACCAAAACGAGATTTGACGGATAAAGCATCTCATCAGCTGTCGTCAAGCCCGTCTCCGTAATCACACGGTAGTGCAGCTGACGAACAGCCTGCAAGCCATTGATGAGACTAGGCGCTTCGCTGGTATTTGGTTGATGAATCATGCCCTTATAGCCATCTCCATTAGTACGAGGTTTAGCCGTATAGACACGCATCACGATAAAGATTTTATCCGCAACTTTTTTCTGCAAGTCGGCTAAGCGACGAGCATATTCGAGTACTGCTTCTTCATTGTCAGAAGAACAAGGCCCCATCACCAAAAGGATTCGGTCGTCCTCACCCGAGATAATGGCTGCCAACTCTCTATCGCGGGCTTCTTTCTTTCGCAAGGCTTCAGGTGACAACTGGGTCGCAGCCTTGATTGCTTCAATATCAATTTCTTGACCTTTTTCGATAAATGCCATCTTACTCTCCTAGCGTTTGGTAAATTTCACGAACAAGTGCTTCTGTGTTGTCCCATCCGAGACACGGATCTGTAATGGACTTCCCAAAAACTTCTGGCTCATTTTGACGTCCATCTTCCAGATAGGACTCAATCATAAAACCACGAACGTATTTTTGATTTTCTCATTCCAGTCACGGTTAATCAAGGTCTGACGAACGATACGGATTTGATCCATGTACTGCTTGCCTGAATTGTCATGATTGGTATCGATGATGATAAAGGGATTTTCCAAGCCCATCTTTTCGTACTGATCAATGGTATCCATCAAATTGTCATAGTAGTAGTTAGGAATATTCTTCCCGTATTCATTCAAGGCACCGCGAAGAATGGCGTGGGACAATGGATTCCCTGTTGTTTCCACCTCTTTACCAAGGAAAAGGAAACTCTGTTTATTTTGCGCTGCGTAAATCCCGTTAAACATAACATTGAGATTTCCAGATGTGGGATTTTTAAATCCTGTTGAAAAGTCTGCTCCACTCGCTACAAAACGGTGCTGTTGATCCTCTACAGAACGAGCTCCAACAGCCATATAAGAAATCAAATCATCCACCAGCGGAAGATTTTCAGGATAAAGCATCTCATCAGCTGTTGTCATTCCCGTCTCGGTAATCACACGGTAGTGCAGTTGGCGAACAGCCTTGATCCCATTGATCAAGCTAGGAGCTTCTGTCGCATTTGGTTGATGAATCAAGCCCTTATAGCCATCTCCATTGGTACGAGGTTTAGCTGTATAGACACGCATGACCATAAAAATACGGTCTTTGACCTCTTCTTGCAAAGTAGATAGACGCTTGGCATACTCGAGAACCGCCTCTTCATTATCAGATGAACATGGTCCAATCACCAAGAGAATACGCTGGTCCTCCCCACGAATGATGGCTTCCAATTCCTGATCACGTTGATTTTTTCTCGCAAGAGCCGCTCCCTCTAATTTAGACAAGGCGCGAACTTCTTCAATGTTAATTTTAGGACTTTTAGCTTTAAATACCATGATTCATCTCCTTATAAAGCAAACGGACACCAAGCAAAAAATGATTTTTACCAGGTATCCGCTGTATCTTATCTCATATTATTGTCTCTTACCATGACAGTTCTTGAATTTCTTACCTGATCCACATGGGCATTGGTCGTTTCGTCCGATTTGGCTCAAGTCCAAATCTTCTGGAAGGCTTGCCTCTTTGTCATGCGCGATATTACGAGTCGCAGTTGTACTGATATTGTGTTCAGTTTGCGGACGTTCTTGCTCATGGATTTGTGCTTTCATCATCAAGCGGGTCACATCGAATTCAATCGATCCAATCATGTCGTTAAACATGCGGAAACCTTCTGCTTGATATTCTACAACAGGGTTGTTTTGAGCATATCCACGAAGACCAACAGCATTTCGCAACTGGTCAAGAGCATCGATATGGTCTGTCCACTTGTTGTCTACAACACGTAGAATCAAGACTTTTTGGAATTCTTTCACTGCATCTTCGTCACGAAGCTTAGCAACTTGGCTGTCATAGACTTTCAAGGCACGTTGGAAAAGTTCATCTTTGATAGCTTGGTCTGACAGACCTGCAAGGTCTGAACGGCTAATTGAATCTTCTGGAAGCAAGTTATACTTAGCGAAGTTCAGGATTGCTTCCAATTTTTCATCTTCCTTAGAACGAGCATGTGCATCCACGATACGTCCAATGGTACGACGAATCATAGCATGGATTTCTGGTGCCAAGTCACGATCTGCAGTAATGACATCATAACGTTGTGCATAGATAATCTCACGTTGTTCACGCATAACATCATCGTATTGAAGGACTTGTTTACGAGTATCGTAGTTGTTTCCTTCGACACGTTTTTGAGCTGCTTCAACTTGACGCGTTAACATGCGAGATTCGATGGCTTCGTCAGACATGTTGAGACGTTCAAAGACACCTTTCAAACGTTCTGAACCAAAACGTTTCATCAAATCATCTTCAAGAGACAAGTAGAATTGTGACTCACCTGGGTCTCCTTGACGTCCTGAACGTCCACGAAGCTGATTATCAATACGGCGACTTTCGTGGCGCTCTGTACCAATTACGCAAAGACCTCCAAGTTCACGAACCCCTTCACCAAGCTTGATGTCGGTACCACGACCGGCCATGTTGGTTGCGATGGTAACTGCGCCACGTTGACCAGCGTTCATGATAATTTGCGCTTCTCTGTAGTGGTTCTTCGCATTCAAGACTTCGTGAGGAACACCTGCTGCTACCAATTTCTTAGAAAGGAAATCACTCGTTTCAACGGCAACTGTACCTACCAAGACCGGCTGACCTTTTTGGTAACGAGCTTTTACATCTTCAACTACAGCCTTAAATTTCGCATCAAGACTTGCATAGAGAAGGTCTGAGTGGTCGATACGTTGAATTGGACGGTTAGTTGGGATTGGGATAACACGAATGTTGTAAATTTCGCGGAATTCTTCTTCTTCTGTTTTACCAGTACCTGTCATACCTGCCAATTTCTTATACATACGGAAGAGGTTTTGGTAGGTAATAGAAGCTGAAGTCTTAGTCTCATCTTGGATTGGCACACCTTCTTTTGCTTCAATCGCTTGGTGCAAACCATCAGAGTAACGACGACCTTCCATGGTACGACCTGTAAATTGGTCAACGATCAAGATTTCCTGCTCTTCACTAACCACATAGTCGATATCGAGAATCATGATATAGTTGGCACGAAGGGCATTGTCAATAAAGTGAGTAAGAGCTACATTTTCAATGTCGTAGAGATTTTCTAGTTTGAAGTAGCTTTCTGCCTTGTCAATACCAGAGTCTGACAAACCGATCGTCTTAGACTGAACGTCAATGATATAGTCGTCCTTGTCCAAAGATTTCACGAAGTGGTCCGCCATATGGTAGAGTTGGCTTGTTTCAACTGCATTGGCGCCTGAAACGATCAATGGTGTACGAGCTTCGTCGATCAAAATTGAGTCAACCTCATCGACCAAAGCATAATTGAGTGGACGTTGCACCATGTTTTCTGCACGAACGACCATGTTATCACGAAGGTAGTCGAAACCAATCTCTGAGTTGGTTGAGTAGGTAATATCACAAAGGTAAGCCTCTTTTTTCTCCATTGGAGATTTGGCTGCCAAGTTAATCCCTACTGACAGACCGAGCCATGAGTACAATTCACCCATTTCAGTCGCGTCACGTTCTGTTAGGTATTCGTTGACTGTAACTACGTGAACCCCTTTACCTGCAAGGGCATTGAGGTACACTGGCATAGTCGCTGTCAAGGTCTTCCCTTCACCCGTACGCATCTCTGGAACGTCACCATGGTGAAGAACAATCCCACCCATGACCTGAACCTTATAAGGGAAGAGCCCAAGGACACGTTTTGCAGCTTCACGAACTACTGCAAAAGCCTCATATAGCAATGAATCAAGTGATTCACCCTTGTTGTATCGTTCTTTAAATTCGTCAGTTTCGCTTTTAGTTCTTCGTCTGACATTGCAGCCATTTGGCTCTCATAGTTAAGAACCTTATCAGCCATCTTTTCCAGACGACGAAGTTCTCCTTTATCATTTTCAATAATCGTTTTTAAAATATTAGCCATGATTTTCCTTACTTTTTATTCTGAATATTTTAGAATGTTCTTTTAATTTTAGCATATTTACCATTATTTTTCAAGAAAGAATCCTTAATTTACAACGGAAAAGGCCAGCTGAAATTCAGCTTTTTTTGCATAAATCTTCTGTGGCTCTTTTTTTGTTTTTTGTTCGAGATGCATGCTTGATAATCCAAGCACAACTTGGACTTAGCTCCCCTTTCTGCCAAGTTTGAAGAATCCTTTCAAACTTATCGGGGGCTTCCTTGTACAAATCATTTAGATTATTGGCTACACTTTTTTGAATAGACTTGTCTCTATCATCTTTTAGATTGGTCAGAATAGTGGTGAAATCCTCAAAATAATCCAATACGACGGTTTGTCTCTTAGCCCAAGGCAGACGGATACGCATGCATTCGCTGGCAAGTCTACGAACACGCAAATTTTCATCCCGACTCCATTCTAATAGCAAAGTCATTGTAGCCTTAGGATAGCGAGCCAGCAAAGGTCTCATAGAAAATTCTCCAGTAAATCGCTTGGTTAGTTCCTTACTAAAGGCCGTGCTCAATTCAAATTCCTTGTCCCCAAATAGCTCTACATATTTTCCGATTGGCCAAAGCCAATATCCTTCTGAGAACATACCTAAACCACCCTCTAACTCAGGACCCAAAATTTTCTCAAAAACCTTGAGAGAGTCCTGATAAGATAGGGGAAGACAATCTTTGATACTTTTAGCCAAGAGTTCTTGACGCTGGCTAAACTCCAAATTTTCCAAGTCTTTTTCTAGCAACAGCCTAAACTTTTGTCCATCAAAGGCAACGGATGCTTCTTGCAACCGTCGACTCAAATCCATAGCATAAGCCAAGTCATAATAATCTTTTACTTTTTTAGCCATTTTTCAAATCCCTTAATCTTCTTTTTACGGGACTTATTATATCATACAGACAGCCCGTCAACAAAATTATTTTTATATCTCCAACTATTTCAATAAGGAAGAAAAAAGGACTAGAAGCTAGTCTAGTCCTTCATTTGTTAATGTTTAATTTCCCAAGAATATAGGCAATATCCCAAAATACCAAAAGAGATTGATCCAGAAGGCCAAGCAAAAGATGATGCCAAAGATGAGGAGACTGATTTTTTTAATCAGCACGGAGTATAGGATGGATAAAACTCCAAAAACCACAAAGAGTTTTTTCATAACGAAATAATAAATTGAAACTCCTCCTATATGCCAATCCCAAGGAAGGAAAAACATGAGGAACCAGAGAAGGCAAATCGTAAAGATATATCTCTTGTAGTGCGCTTCAAGAAAGGCTTTTGTTTTCTCCATAGCAAACCTCCATTTCAGTCACTGTCTCTTCCCTTTTATTATACCAAAAAAACCTGGAAAAGACTTTCCAGGTTTGAGTTTGAAATCACTAGTCATACTAGAGAAATTCCTTTATTCATAGGCTGATCCACTTTATTGACTTGATGAAGATGTTCCAAAATCGACCTTAGGAACTGTCTTGGCTTCTTCTGTTTCTTTAAAGGTTTCAGCTTCTTTAAAGTTCATCATATTCGCAAAAAGCACAGTTGGAAAACTTCTCAACTTTTGATTGTACTCGGCTGCGACTTTATTATAATCCTTGCGTGCTACAAAGATACGATTTTCACTGCCTGAAAGTTCGACCATTAGTTGCTCAACATTTTGATTGCTCTTGAGTTCTGGATAATTCTCCGTCAAGGAAATCAAGCGGGAAAGAGCAGAGCTCAACTCTCCCTGAGCCTTTTGGTTTTCTTCCGAAGTTACTGAGCTACTACCGATTTTAGCTCTAGCATCCGCAATCTTGGTAAAGACTTCGGTTTCATGATTCATTTGTCCTTTAACGGACTCCACCAAGTTACCAATCAAGTCCGAACGACGTTGGAGGGCTGTCGAGACATCGGCCTGAGCCTGCTCCACTTTAGTCTGTTCACCAACTAGACCATTATAGGTCGTCACTGCGGAACAACTTCCCAGAACTAGTAGTCCAAAGAAATAGCCACTATTGAGAGAATTACTTTATTTTGTTTCATATCAAAACCTTAACACTTTCTTTTATCAACTTTTCTGAGAAAATACTCAGATTTTAAATCAATTTCCCAAACTTTGTTTTTATTTTTAATTAAGGAGTGAACTGTTGCAAAGGAGTCACCTTACTGTATGGAGAAATCGGTTTGAGCAATATATGATCACTCACCAGTCATCAGACGAACCACCGCCATCAAAGCCACCGCCGTCCCAGCCTCCAGATGAGTCGGAGCCCGAATCAGACCAAGAGGAACCTGAGTCTGATGAGTCACCGCCCCACCAGCCACCGCCAGAATCATCTCCACGTGAACCGCCACCACGACCACCAAATAGAAATCCTATAATCATGACGATGAAGTAAATCAGAACTACAAATCCGAGGGCTCCGTCATCGAAGCTACTTTTTCGATGCCGTTTCGAAGATTGACTCCCAGCGGTATACTTTTCAATTTCTCTTAGACGACTAGAATTAGTAGCATAGTCGTAACTACTTCTAGAACTTGAAGCAGTCGTACTCGATCCACTATAAAACATGTAGTTGAGATTGTTTGCTATAGAAAGAACTCCATTGCTGTAGTCTCCCTTTTGAAAGTAAGGCCGTGCTGTTTTCAAAAATCTATTGGTCTGATAGTCTGTGATCTTACTTGCCACATTATTGCTTGTTTCAATCCGTGATTTTCTATCCTCAACAGCGACCACAATCAAGGCGCCGTTGTTGTCTCCCGAGTAGCCAATCTTCCAAGCTCTAGCTGTTTCGTTAGCTACAGTTTCGATTGTTTCTCCATCCAGGCTTTTCACAACGTAAACGCCCACTTGGAATTTTTCTGCTTTTTGACTATTTACCTTATTCAAACCTCGAATCAGTCTGATTGTCTCATCAGTCAGATAGTGATTGGGGTCATAGATCCCGTACTCAGGTTTTTCAGGTGCTGTGAATGCTGACAAGAAGAGAAAAACCATCAGCAACCCAAGCAAGCGAACCAACAAACTATGTTTAAAAAATCTGCTTCTTTTCATAATAACCTCCCTGATAAAGGAAAATTGATTTAAGGAATTATAACATTTTTGATTTTTACAAAGAAAGTGCATTTTCATTACAAATAGATTACAAAAGCTAGGAAAATGATTGAATTTTGATGACAGATTTTTCCTTCGATTTGACAGGATTTTTTTCACCTACTTTATAGAAAAAAGAAGACAAACTAGTCTTCTTTTCAGTTATTCTTATTGAAAAATAAGCAAGACTTACTTGCGTTTTCTTGCAATCAAGTGAATCGGGGTTCCTTCAAAGACAAAGGCCTTGCGGATTTGATTTTCCAAGAAACGCAAGTAAGAGAAGTGCATGAGTTCTTCTTCATTGACAAAGATGACAAAGGTCGGTGGCTTGGTTGCCACTTGAGTCGCGTAGAAGATTTTTAGGCGTTTTCCTTTGTCTGTCGGTGTTGGATTGATAGCAATGGCATCCATAATCACATCGTTCAAGACAGCTGATGGGATACGTGTGTTTTGGCTTTCACTGATTTGCTTGATCATCTCAGGCAATTTGTGGAGACGTTGCTTGGTAAGAGCGGATACAAAGACAATCGGCGCATAAGGCAGATATTGGAACTGCTCACGGATATCTTCTTCCCAGTTCTTCATGGTGTGGTTGTCTTTGTCAAGAGTATCCCATTTGTTGACCACGATGATCATTCCTTTACCCGCTTCGTGGGCAAAACCTGCGATACGCTTGTCGTACTCACGAATACCTTCTTCGGCATTGAGAACCATCAAGACTACGTCCGAACGGTCAATGGCACGCATGGCACGCATGACAGAGTATTTCTGTATTTTCGTAGACTTTACCTGATTTACGCATACCCGCCGTATCAATCATGGTAAACTCTTGTCCATCCGTATCTGTAAAATGGGTATCAATGGCATCACGCGTTGTTCCAGCTACTGGACTAGCAATCACGCGGTCTTCTCCCAAAATAGCGTTAATCAAACTTGATTTTCCAACGTTGGGACGGCCAATCAAGCTAAATTTAATCACGTCTGGATTTTCTTCTTCAACTTCGTGTGGTAGATTTTCCACAATGGCATCCAGCACATCACCCGTACCGATACCGTGGACAGACGAAATTGGCAGCGGTTCGCCCAATCCTAGCGCATAGAAATCAAAAATATCATTTCGCATTTCTGGGTTGTCAACCTTGTTAACGGCAAGGATAACAGGTTTATGGGTTTTATAGAGTTTACGGGCTACGTATTCATCCGCATCTGTAATCCCTTCTTTCCCAGAAACTACAAAGACGATGACATCCGCTTCTTCCATAGCGATTTCTGCCTGGTGCTTGATTTGCTCCATGAAGGGAGCATCGACATCGTCAATCCCTCCAGTATCAATCATACTGAAAGAACGGTTGAGCCACTCACCCGTTGCATAGATACGGTCACGTGTCACACCCTCGACATCTTCTACGATTGAGATTCGCTCACCAGCGATTCGGTTAAAGAGGGTCGATTTCCCAACATTGGGACGCCCTACAATGGCAACAGTTGGTAAGGCCATATTTTCTCACTTTCTACAATAACTTTTTCTGTTCTAGATTTTTCCGAGTTGAACTAGGTTCGGCTTGACCAAACTGCTCTGCCAAACGCTGACTCCAAGAGGTTGTCGCACGCGCACCAGCATAGTCTGCCTGTACTTGGTCATAGTCCAAAATCGCTTTAACTGGCTGTTTTTGGTATTCTTCTTCAAATACCACTTGGTTCAAAGGCAGTCTTGGTTTGACATCATGTTGTTGATTTGGCACACCGAGGGCAATCCCAAAAACAGGGATAGGTATAGTCAGGCAAGTTAAAAAGCGCAGCCACTTCTTCCGACTTGTAACGGACCAAACCGATAATCACACCACCATATCCCAGACTCTCAGCCGCAAGCAAGGTATTTTTGCCCAGCAAGCGCAGACATCCACAGATGTGATGAGGAGACCTTCCACTCCTTGGGGTTGGAAAGTGTCCGTATGAAGGCTTGCTCCCTTTTCAGCTCGGTTCAAATCACCAACAAAAAGCAGGAAAGCAGCTGACTGGCGAATGGCTTCCTGAGGAACCAATTCATATAAGGCATCTTTCTTCTCTTGACTACGTACAAGAATCACAGAGTAGGATTGGAATATTTTTCCAAGATGACGCCATTTGAGCAGACAGTCAAGATTTCATTTAAGTGTTCTTGAGGAATCTCTTGCTCCTTAAAGCGACGAACTGAAGTATGAGCTTTCATCAGTTTAATGGTTTCTGTCATCGACGATTTTTCTCCTTCTAGTCTTGTCTCCTCAGCCAAATAACGGATTCGTTCCATGACCCGTCTAGCTTCCCAGGTCTCATCATTTCCATTCTTTCCTTTGGCAAAAATGTGTTTTTCCAAATCTTGGAAATCAAAGTTGGAAGTAAAGAAGGTCGGCAAATCTTCCTGCATACGATACTGGAGAATAACTTGAGAATCTCATCACGCACCCAAGGTGTTGACTGCTCTGCACCAATATCATCCAAGACCAAGACTTCTGCTAACTTGATGTCATCCACCAAGGTCTTCACAGATCCTTCACCGATGGCATTTTTCACATCAATGACAAAGCTTGGATAGTGGAGAATCGTCGTTGATGCCCCACGTTTTTCAGATAGGTCGTGAGCCAGAGCCGCCATCATGAAACTCTTTCCAACACCAAAATCTCCGTAAAGATAGAGGCCCTTTCGGATGCTCGGGTAAAGGTCAACAAAGGAATAGAGTCTCTCAAAAATTGGCAAGCGTCCTAGATCATCCAGGTCAATCTGAGCCAACTTCGCTTTCTTGAGACTGGCTGGTAGATTGATCAACTTAAGACGATTCTTAATTGCAGCCTCTTTTTCTGCCGCGATTAGTTCTGGTGTTTCTTCATAAGACACATCCGCATATCCGTGATTCATAACCAAGATGGGCTTGTAGCCACGCGCTATATAGTCCGCATCCCCACGAAGAAACTTGTCCCGTTCTGTGATATATTGGTTGAACTTGGAGATGCTACGATTCAACTCCTCTGGGCTGAGGGATTCTTTTTGGATAAAAGCCGCCACATCTGGGTCTTTCATAATCTGCTGGACTAGGTCCTGATACTGAAAACGACTTGTCTGACGTTTGATAACGTCGCCAACACTTTCCATCTAGTCTCCTCCTTCTTCTAATCGGGCTAACATTTCTTGTTTTTTACGTTCTAGTTCCAGACGAGTTTCCTCACTGGTTTGATTTTTATATTCTGGATTACTCCACTTAGGAACATTGGTCTTAGTCGAGCTAGTTTTCGATTTCTGGTCTTCCTGGCCTTTTTGCTGACGCTCTCGAATCCGAAGCACAGCCTCTTCTGCTGTTCGAATTTTTTGGTAAGCATAGTCATTGGCGACCTTCATGGCATATCTTTCATTGACATTGGCCGAATCAACCTTGTTAAAGGTTAAAAGTAAGACGATATTGATGACTTCGTCCAACAAGCCTAAAGACGCCATCTGGTGAAGGAGTTCTCTTTCACTTTGGGTGATGTTCCCCTTACGCGTTTGCTTGATTTCCGCTAAAAATTGCAGGGGAGTTTTATTTTTGGCTTCCCTGATAATGGTCATTTCTTTGGGGCTAAAGTCAGAAGGAACCTGCTTTTGCGCAAGCTTTTCACGCATGCGTTTGACTGAAATAACCTGAGCCACCGCTGTCGCCTTGGCTAATTGATAGGTTTCAAACCAGGTCCATTTTTTTTTCATCTGCGATGGCAAACAATTCCAAAACATCCGCCTGCTCGTCTTCAAAACGCAAACCATCTCGAGCCATCAGACGCTGGAAATGTTCCAAGTCAAAATCATTTTTTAACTTGCTTTTAGACTCGCTTGGGGGCACTTCTTCAGTCAGGGTTGGAAAGACTTGGCTCAAAGAAACAGAGAGTGCTTCTCCCTCATTTGGAGCCTGCTTCATAGCAGAAACAGCTGTATCCCCAATCTTTTTCTCTAATAATCTGCTATAGACAGAATGACTTAAAAAATCCTGACTGGAAAGGGGTGAATGAAGCTGTAATTCATAGACCTCCCCTTTCTGATAAAGGGTCAACAAATCCAAAGCAGATAAGACTTTAAAGGATTGGAGCAAGGTCGGCATGCCAAAGTTTAAGTGGTTGAGAATATGGGAAAAGAGGTGTTCTTTTTGCCCACCATCCCAAAAGGTAATGGCATATAGATAGAGGCTCAGTGCCTCCTGACCGATAATCGGGAGGTAGCACTGCACCAGAGAAGAGGTATCTTGCGACACCCGATTATTCTTTAGAAAAGAAAAACGGTCATTTGGTTTCATCTATTTTTCCTTTTTCTTCTTAGAGGACTGGGTGATTTGCTGGAGCAGACTCTCCAACTCACTCACATCCTTAAAGCTACGGTAAACACTGGCAAAACGAACATAGGTAATCTCATCCAGCTCTGCCAATTCTTCCATGACTAAAGACCCAATATATTCACTTTGGATCTCATTCTCACTGCGACTACGGAGTTTTTGTTCGATACGATTGACCACCATGTTGATTTCATCACTTGACACAGGACGCTTCTGGGCTGAGCGGATAATCCCATTAAAGATTTTATCTCGCGAAAACTGCTCACGTGTACCGTCTTTTTTGACGACAACCAGCGTTCTTTCTTCTACTCGTTCATAGGTTGTAAAACGATGCTGACACTCGTCGCACTCACGTCTTCGACGGATGGTATTTCCTTCTTCGGCTTGTCGACTATCAACAACACTAGACTTGGTAGCCCCACATTTTGGACAACGCATGCATTTCCCTCCTTGTCGTTTTCTTTTCATTATACCATTTTTTGAGCGATTCCCAAAACAATTCTTATTTTTACTTGACAAGTTTTTTGTTTTATTGTATTATTTTATTAGAACAACAAAGACAAAGAAAGGAGACTATGATGTCCTGGTCATTTGATAATACAAAACCGATTTATTTACAGATTATGGAAAAAATCAAATTACAGATTGTTTCCCATGAACTGGAACCCAATCAACAGCTCCCAACCGTGAGAGATTTGGCGAGTGAGGCTGGGGTTAATCCCAATACCATTCAGCGCGCCTTGTCTGACCTCGAGCGTGAAGGATTTGTATACAGCAAGCGGACAACTGGTCGATTTGTCACCGAGGATTTGGACCTCATCGTTCAGTCCCGCAAACAACTTTCCGAGGAGAAACTGCAACAATTCGTCTCTTGCATGCTTCAATTTGGCTACAAAAAAAGAAGAACTGCCAAATGTATTAAGCGACTATATTAAAGGAGTTTAAAACTATGACACTACTAGCACTTGAAAATGTAACAAAATCATATGGAGCAACCGCGGCACTTGACAATATCTCACTAGAGATCTCAGCCGGAAAGATTGTCGGGCTCCTTGGACCAAACGGATCCGGAAAAACAACCCTAATCAAACTGATCAATGGCCTCCTTCAACCAAATAAAGGACGTGTCCTCATTAACGGACAGGATCCAAGTCCTGCTACCAAGGCGATCGTCTCCTACCTGCCAGACACAACCTACCTCAATGAAGAGATGAAGGTTAAGGATGCTCTAACCTATTTTAAAACCTTCTATCAGGATTTCAATTTCGAAAGAGCCCAACACCTTTTAGCCGATCTCGGTATTGATGAAAACAGTCGCCTCAAGAAACTATCAAAAGGAAACAAGGAAAAGGTCCAACTCATCCTGGTTATGAGTCGTGAAGCCCGCCTCTACGTTCTGGACGAACCAATCGGAGGCGTGGATCCAGCTGCCCGTGATTATATCCTCAATACCATCATCAACAACTATTCCCCAACCTCTACGGTACTGATTTCAACCCACTTGATTTCAGATATTGAACCAATCTTGGATGAGATCATCTTCCTCAAAGACGGAAAAGTCGTCCGCCAAGGAAATGTTGATGATATTCGTTACGAGTCAGGTGAATCAATTGACCAGCTCTTCCGCCAGGAATTTAAAGCCTAAGCAAAGGAGATTATTATGTTTTGGAATCTAGTTCGTTATGAATTTAAAAATGTCAATAAATGGTATCTGGCACTCTACGGTGCGGTACTTGCAATTTCAGTTTTGATTGGAGCTTTTATTAACAGTCTTAGCCAGAGTTACAATCCTAACAATGCTGCTTATTTCATCTTCTTTTTAGTACTAGTCTTTGGAGGACTCAGCGTCACTCTTTGGATTGCAACAATCTTTTTAATCATCCGAAGATTTAAAGGCAGTGTTTATGACCGCCAAGGGTACTTGACCTTGACCTTGCCTGTCTCTGAGCACCAAATCATCACCGCAAAACTTTTAGGCGGTCTTGTCTGGTCCATCTTAAGCTATATTGTCTTTATCTTGAGTATATTGATCATCATCTTCTTAACACCAATAGAAAGACTTCACTGCCCTCTATAACTTCATCTCCCCTTACCTCAGCTACGGCTGGCTGTATGCCCTATCACTATTTGTCGGTTCAATCGCATGGATTTTATCCATTTACCTCTCCATCTCTATCGGACAACTCTTTAACGAGTATCGAACAGCTATGGGGATTCTAGCCTATATCGTTATTTCAATCGTTATTGGTTATATCACTTTCTTCTTAAGAGTTGACAATGACCTTAACATGATGATTAGTACAGAAATCTTGCGCGATCTCTTTTTATCAGCTATCTACTATCTCGGAACCTACTATATCTTGAAAAACAAGGTTAATTTGCAATAAAAAATGCCCAGCTAGAAAGCTGGGTTTTTCTTTAACTCAATATCAAACTGGCTACTATTGGACTAACAAATACGTAGAGAATACCGGTGACACCGATAGCCAAGCCACCCATGGCTCCTGCTACAGAACCATATCGAAAGGCCGTACCCGTTCCGACAGCATGACCTGTCCCTCCAAGGGAGAGTCCGACAGCCACTGGATCGTCAATCTTCAACCACTTCAAAAGGGTTGGTCCGATCACACTGGTCAAGATCCCAGTCGCTACTACGACGACCAAGGTCACAGTCGTCAAACCTTGCAATTTTTCTGTGATTCCCACTGCCATGGCAGTTGTCACTGACTTGGGAAAGAGAGAAATGGCTAGGAAAAAATCCATGCCAAAGATTTTCGCCACTATGGCAGTGAAGCTAGTGTTGACAACTACTGCTAGCAGACTACCAAAGAGAATACTCCGCGCATGGTGCTTCATCAAGTGAAAGCTCTTATAAAGCGGAATCCCTAGAGCCACTGTCGATGGGACTATCAAGTTGTTCAGATAAACCCCACCTTGGTAATAATCTTGATAAGAAATCCCCGTCGCCTTAAGGAAAATAATGATAAAAATAGCCGACAAAGCAGGGGCGTTGTCAATGGATGGGGAAAACGTCTGTAAATCAGCATTCCCACTAGATAAGCTAGGATAGACAGAGCAATCCCAAACAAAGGATTGGATACAAATTCGCTCATTTGGCATCTCCTTTCTCATAATCTCCCTCAAATCGTCTCTTGATAAACTGAACCACTAGGGCAATGAGGATAATGTTGATGACCGCGGCAAAAAAGACAATCAAAACGATAGGCAATAGGTAAGGGGCAATCACATCAAACTTTTCCATGATTCCCACTGCTGGCGGTAAAAAGAGAATGGTCATATTGGCCAGCAAGAAATTCCCGACCATATTGACATGCCTGGTTCTTAGCCACTTGAACTGTAAAGCTAGAAAGAGAATAATCAAGCCGATAATACTGCCTGGGATGGGCAGATGAAAGAAACTAGAGATTCCCTCACCGATTAGAGAAATCACAAAGAGAATCATTAATTGAACATATAATTTCATCCTAAACTCCACGAAATAGACTTCTTGCATACCAGTTTACTCTTTTTTCAGAAAATTTCAAGGAAATATCGCAATTCTTCTCTCTTGCAAGGATTAGTTAAAAGTAGTATAATCATTGCATGCGCAATCATCTTGTGTTGTAGAGACAGTCAGTAATGACTTTGTGATTTTACTTTGAAAAGAAAGGAGAAAGCAATGAGCTATTTGGAAAAGTGGTTTGATTTCAATCGTCGTCAGAAAGAAATTGAAGGTCTCTTGGAAGAGACCATTGCCCAGCAGAGTGACCAAAGTCTGACCTTGAAAGAGTTTACCTGCTCTACTATCTGGACTTGGCCCAAGAAAAATCTCTACGCCAGATTGACCTGCCAGATAAACTTCATCTGAGCCCGAGCGCTGTTTCTCGGATGGTGGCTCGCTTGGAAGCCAAAAATTGCGGTCTACTTAGTCGCATGTGTTGTGATCAAGATAGACGTTCTAGCTTTATCTGCCTGACAAGTGATGGGCAAAAGACACTGGCCTCTCTACAGAAGGCTGTCGAAGAAAGCTTGGAAACAGGTTTGGATTTCTTGATTTAAGATGATTTTAGAAAAAAGTTGCGTGCGCAATCATTTTTCTTGACATTCTCTTTTACAAGGAGTAAAATAAAGTCATCATTAAACAAAGGAGTTTTTAAAATGATTGAAATTACCTATCTAGATGCCAGCAAGAACGAAAGAACTATAACGTTCGAATCTTATGACGACTTTGAACGTTCTCAACATGCCTGCCTCATCGGCGTCGCAGACTACTACCCTGTCCAAAAATTAACCTACAATGGTCATGATTTGGACTACCATGGGACTTATGGAGATGTCTTCTTCTATCTCATGAAAAAAGATTTAAGCCAATATAACTAAAAAAGGAGAAATACAATGGCAAAAGCAATTACAGATGCAACATTTGAACAAGAAACAAAAGACGGTTTGGTCTTGGTAGACTTCTGGGCAACTTGGTGTGGTCCATGTCGTATGCAAGGTCCAATCTTGGATAAATTGTCTGAAGAACTTTCAGAAGATGTCTTGAAAATCGTTAAAATGGATGTTGATGAAAATCCAAACACAGCTCGTGCTTTTGGAATCATGTCTATCCCAACCCTTCTCTTCAAAAAAGACGGCCAAGTGGTGAAACAAGTTGCAGGTGTTCATACTGCAGAACAAATCAAGGCCATCGTTGCTGAATTGAGCTAATCACACGAGAGACCAAGTGCTTCATTTGGTCTCTTTTTTCTTGCTCTTTGCCATTTTTCAAAAAATATGCTAGACTGTAGGTAGAATATTACGATGTTTGGGACATGCCATCGCTAAAAAAAACCTCTACTTGGTATTTTTTAGCTCCCCTCAAGGGAGCTTTTTGCGTGCTCTGAACATTTCCCATTTTGGAAGGAGTTCTATGAAACGTCAATCAGCCTTGGTCGTCTTTAGTGGCGGTCAAGATTCCACAACCTGCCTCTTTTGGGCTAAAGAACACTATGAAACAGTCGAAGCCGTCACCTTTGCCTACGGCCAACGCCATCATCTCGAAATTCAAGTTGCTAGAGAAATCGCTAAGGAACAAGGCATTCGTCATCACATCTTAGATATGTCTCTGCTGGGACAAATCACTGAAAATGCCCTGACCTCTGATCTGGAGATCGAGCAAAAAGAGGGAGAGGTTCCCAATACCTTTGTTGACGGCCGCAACCACCTCTTTCTATCCTTTGCAGCAGTTCTTGCCAAGCAACGTGGCATTAAAGATATCGTGACAGGTGTCTGCGAGACAGACTTCTCAGGCTACCCTGACTGCCGGGATGTCTTTGTCAAATCTCTTAATGTCACCCTCAACCTTGCCATGGATTACGACTTTGTTATCCAAACACCTCTCATGTGGCTAGATAAGGCTGAAACTTGGGAATTAGCCGACCAACTCGGTGCCTTTGACTACGTTCGTGAAAAGACCTTGACCTGCTACAATGGGATTATCGGAAGTGGCTGTGGAGATTGTCCAGCCTGCCACCCTACGTCAGCATGGTTTAGATGTTTATCTTTCACAGAAAGGAGAGGGCTAATGTTTTTTTGCTCCCAAAAGAAATCAGACAGGAAACTGGGGAATCTCTTGTCTACAATCCTCACAGAACCTTAGTTTCAAAAGAGTTTACCTTCGATGCTGCCCACCATCTCTTTCACTATGAGGGAAAATGCAAATCCCTGCACGGCCACACTTATCATCTGCAGATTGCTGTCAGTGGATTTTTAGATGAACGTGGCATGACCTACGATTTTGGAGATATCAAAGCTATCTACAAGGACTTCTTAGAACCCCATTTGGATCATCGCTATCTCAATGAAACCCTGCCTTATATGAACACGACTGCTGAAAATATGGTTTACTGGATTTTCCAAACCATGAGTCAAGAGTTACCAGATGAGCGCAGTCTCCGTTTGGAATACGTTCGCCTCTATGAAACTCCGACTGCCTTTGCAGAGTTTAGACGGGAGTGGTTAGATGACTAGGGAACGTGTCCTCAAACTACCTGTTCTGGAAATTTTTGGCCCTACCTTTCAAGGCGAAGGCCGTGCTATCGGGCAGAAAACCATGTTTGTCCGAACTGCTGGTTGCGACTACCATTGCGACTGGTGCGACTCTGCCTTTACTTGGGATGGTTCTGAGAAGCCTACTCGCATGACAGCTGACGAGGTTATTGCTGCCTTGGATAAATTAGGAACCTACGACTATGTAACCCTATCTGGCGGAAATCCCGCAATCTTAGCAGCTAACATGGCTCAACTCGTCACCAAGCTCAAAGAACGTGGTGTCACTCTGGCAGTTGAGACTCAAGGTTCTCGCTGGCAAAATTGGTTAAAAGATATCGACCAAGTCACTCTGAGTCCTAAACCTCCTTCATCAAAGATGGAAGTCAACTTTGAGACCTTGGACTTTATCGTTTCCCAACTAGATCCAGACAAGGTCACCTTTAAAATCCCTGTATTTGACGATAACGATTTGGCCTTTGCCAAAGGGATTCAAGAGCGCTACCAACCAGATGTCCTCTTTTTATCGGCTGGAAATCCTGAGCCCAAGGCTACAGGCAATATTGTCCAAGACCAACTGGACCGCCTCAAAGAACTCTGGGAACGCATCGCCACTGATGATAGCTGGGGCAATGTCCGCGTCCTCCCTCAACTGCACACCCTCCTCTACGATAACCAACGTGGTGTTTAAATTAGAAAGAAAAATCATGTCACAACAAGAAGAAATGAAAAACCTAAGCCTACTGGGCAACAAAGAAACCAACTACATTTTTGACTATCAACCAGAAGTCCTTGAATCTTTTGACAATCGTCATGTTGAAAATGACTATTTTATCAAATTCAACTGTCCTGAATTTACCTCGCTTTGCCCAATCACCGCTCAGCCAGACTTTGCGACCATTTATATTTCCTACATTCCTGACAAGCTCTGCGTCGAATCAAAATCCCTCAAACTCTACCTCTTTAGCTATCGAAATCATGGAGATTTTCACGAAAACTGTATCAACACCATCGGAAAAGACTTGGTTAATCTGCTAGATCCTCGCTATTTAGAGGTATGGGGAAAATTCACTCCGCGCGGTGGCATCTCAATCGACCCCTACTACAACTACGGTAAATCTGGAACTAAGTATGAAGGATTGGCAGAACAACGCCTCTTTCAACACGACCTTTATCCAGAGAAAATTGACAACCGCTAAACTCATACTCAATGAAAATCAAAGAGCAAACTAGGAAGCTAGCAGCAGGCTATACTTGAGTACGGCAAGGTGAAGCTGACGTGGTTTGAAGAGATTTTCGAAGAGTATCATACGAAAAAGCCCTGTTCCTCAAGCTGAGGAGCAAGGCTTTTTGAGTTTCAATTATTCTTCTGTTCCAAGGAAGTTTTTCGCAACAAGAGCTGCAAGAACACCACCAACGATTGGGGCAAGGATGAAAATCCATACTTGTTGAAGGGCTGCGCCACCGACCAAGACAGCTGGTGCCAAGCTACGAGCTGGGTTAACTGAAAGTCCAGTAATGTTCAATCCAACAAGGATCATCGCCATCAAGGACAAGCCGATTACCAAACCAGCGATTGCGCCATTGCCCTTGCTTGCTGATGTTACCGTCATGATAACTAGGACAAACAAGAAAGTTGCTATGACTTCAAACAAGAAACCACCAAAGACAGTGACACCGTTTGCCAAGGCGTTTTCACCAAGGCTAGCAGTTGACATGCCTGAGTTAGACAAGAGGAAGAATACTGCAGCTGACGCAAGGAAAGCTCCAACTACTTGTCCAAGGATGTAGTTTACAAGTTCTGAAGATGACAAACGTTTGTTTACAAACATAGCAATCGAAACAGCTGGGTTCAAGTGAGCCCCTGAAACAGTTCCGATTGAGTAAGCTGCAACCACAATTGCCAGACCAAAGGCAAAAGCAATTCCAAGGTGTCCAAGGCCATTAAGACCATTTCCAAAAACAACAGCTCCTGTTCCAATGAACACAAGCATAAATGTACCGATTAATTCAGCAACAAATTTTTTCATGATAAGTCTCCTTTTTTCAAACTATGTATTAGTCTATCAGAAGAAGGAAAGGGTTTCAAGAAAATTGACTGGAAAGTTTTTGTAGAAAGCCCATTAGAATTCTAAAAAAGACTACTACAAGAGAAAATGATGAAACTCTTTTTCTGCTTATCCTTCAAGAATGTCAGAAGCTTTCAAATACTTGCTTAAAAGAATACATCCCTCAATCATACCTTTTCTAGTAATTCATGCAAAAGAATGAAGAGAATGGTATAATTGATAATATACAATAAATGTTATTGGAAAAGGAGACTACCATGAGAAAAAAGTTTAGAGTTTATTTTCTAACCACTGCTACAATTTTAGCATTTGGCCTCGTCGGCTGTTCATCTAAACCATCAACCACTGCTACAAGCAATACAGAAGGTACTACCAATACAGAGACAACAACCTACCACAAGAAAGATGTAACTGGTCCTGCTGCTTCATTTGACTGGAATGCCAAAGTTGAACCTACCAACTATGAGAGAACCTTTATTGAAACAAACAGTGGCAGTCAATTTAATAAAACTCTAGATCGCACGAAAGAGGCGACTGAGAATCTTGAAAAAAAGAAAAAGGAAATTTCGGATCCTAAGGTTCAAACAGCCCTCAAATTAGTGGATGCCGTCTTTGTCAATCAAGAAAATCTTGACCTAGTTGTGAAATCAGCGGGTGCTAGCAATCAAGAAGAGTTATTTGATAAGATTTGGAACGAATATTTAGTCCCTGAGTTAACTAAAATCCGTCCGAATTTCAAATGATACCATCTTTGAATATAAAGGAGAAAAATATCCTCTCAAAATTTATGCGCCTATGTTTTTCAAGGTCAACACCAATGCATTAGGAAAAGCAGGTGCCTATACTCTTGAGGACTATAAGGTAGATGGCGACATGGTTTATTTGAAATTTATGTCCCCAGCTGTAGATACTTACCAATACGAAGTCAAAGCATCCTATCACACAGACAATCTCGAATTCTTTCAAGGACTGGTGGAAGAACAACAGAAGGTTCTTGAAACAGACTATGCTAAAGCTCTAAATATTCGATTTGTTTATCAATTAGCCGCGCTTGATTTTAAAGCAAATAACTATGTCGACTTAGAGGGAATGGATTATCTTGATCGCAACACTCATTACCTCGCCATAAAAGTGGATAATAATGGTGAAGCTAGCCTTGATAATGAAAATCTCGCCAACCTTTTACAAATTAGCATGAAGGCTTCAAACGAGGCCAATAAAGGAAAATTTGAATAAGTCTTCAATGCATGAAAAAATCACCTCAAACAGGTGATTTTTGTGTATTCATCTTGTCATTAAAATGTCTTAAATCCGTCCTTTACTCTCCCAACTCAGCACTGTAGGCGATAATCTGGTCAACTGTGTCTGACAGGAATTGGATGGTATCACGGAGTGGTTTGTCTGTTGAGATATCCGCTCCGATAATCATGGCTGACTCAAGCGGTGTCTTGCTGCCACCTGATTTAAGAAGATTGAGCCAATCTTCAGCTCCGGTTGCTGAATGTTTCAGATGGAGGTAACCCGCAGTCGAGATAACAAGTCCAGCTGAGTAAGTGTAACTATACAAGCCCATGTAGTAGTGAGCTTGGCGCATCCAAGTGAGTGCCGCATCGTCGTCAATTTCAATGGCATCTCCCCAGAAATCTGTCAAAACTTCCTTCATAATGCTGTTGAGCTTGTTTGCTCCAAAGGTCTCCCCTTCTTCAATCAATGTATAAACCTTACGCTGGAAGGCTGCTTCCAAGAGGTGGGTGATGAAATTATGGAAGTAGGTGTCGGTCAAACGATGGGCAAGGGCAAAGCGTTTTTGACGTGGATCATCAGACTGGTGCTCCAAGTAATCACTTAAAAGCAATTCATTGAAGGTTGATGGAGCTTCGACATAGTAAGTAGACATGTGGGCATTGAAGTAGCTTTGGTGATTGTCTGAAAAGATAAATTGACCAGAATGCCCAATTTCATGAATCAAGGTATAGACATCACTCAAACGACCAGTCCAGCTCATGAGGACATAAGGGTGCACGCGATATGGATCCGCCGCATAACCACCAGAATCCTTGCCTCTATTAGCAGCAAAGTCCACCCATCGTTCCTCTTGATAACGCGCAACTTCCTGACAATATTCTTGCCCCAAAGGTTCTACTGACTTCATGACCAAATCATAGGCATCATCAATAGTCACTTCAGGATTGAGGGCGCTATCCAAGTCCAATTTCCAGTCTGCAAAGGTCATCTTTCAAGACCATTAACCTTGGCAACATGCTTGAGGTATCTCTGAGCAACTGGCGCAAATTCCTGCATAATGAGGTCAATCTGACGGTCAAACATGGCACGGTCAACTTCTTGCTCAGCTAGGAGATAATCAAAGACTGAGTCGTAGCCCTTCATATCGGCCAAGAGTTTTTCAGACTTTACCTGAGCTAGATAGGCTGCTGCAGCTGTATTCTGGTGCTTACGAAGTCCCTCTGAGAAGGAGCGGAAAGATTTCTCACGAACCTCAGCGTCCTCGTGGTTTTGGTAGAAATTCTCATAGGTAACAAAGCTGTTTTTATAGGTCTTGCCATGGGCTTCAAAGTCAGCCATTTCAAAGTCCCCAGCTCGCATCTTAGTGTAAATGTCCTGTGGGCTGTAGAAAACTTCACCAAGATTGGTCAAAGCCTTCTCCACATCAGCCCCAAGATAGTGGGCTTTTTTGATTTTGGCCTGACGAATGGCTGCCGTCAAGTGAGGCAGTTCACCCAAACGGTCCAAGACCTCCTCGTCTGCAGCCACCAAGGCGTCGTCAAAGAAGGTCAAGGCTACGCTGGCATCAGTTTCAAATTCCATCCCAGCTTGGGCGATATTAGCAAACTCTTCATTGCTATAGTCTGTCGTCTGAGGCATAAAGGCGTAATTGCCGATATGGCTCATCTGGATATAGATTTGTTCCAATTCCGCAAAGGCCTTCTCAAATCCTCAAAAGTATGAAGATTGCCCTTGTAATCACGGCTAAATTGATTGATGTCTTCGCGCGTTTTCTCGATTGCACGCAAGAAATCCTCACGGTCTTGGTATAGGGCAGTTAAGTCCCAAAGTTCCTTCTCTGGAAATTCTGAACGGTGTTTTTGTTCCATTTTTTTCCTCTTATTTCTCTAATTCTACTAAAACACTAAGGGCTGATAAGGCATAAAGCGGGGCTGTTTCCGCTCGAAGAATCCTTGGACCAAGTCCTGCCAAGACGGCTCCTTTGGCTTCAAAATTTTCGATTTCTGCAGGTGAGAGACCACCTTCTGGACCAAAGATAAAGAGCAATTTGGCTCCCTTTTCAAGACCAGCAACTACTTGTAAGAGCGCAGCGGTTTCTCCTTCTTTTGCTGATTCTTCATAGGCCACTACGATAGAGTCAAACTGGTCCAACTGGGCTAGAAAATCTGCTTTTTTCTCGAAGAGCTGGATACTTGGGACAATATTACGCTTGCTTTGTTCGGCTGCTCCAAGGGCAATTTTTTCTAGCTTTTCAACTTTTTTACCCAATTTCTTGCCGTCCCACTTGGCGACTGACCAATCGGCAGGAAAGGCCCAGATTTGGCTAGCACCTAGTTCTGTTACTTTCTGAGTAATAAACTCCAGCTTGTCTCCCTTGGGAAATCCAGATGCGATAGTCACCTGGACTGGTAGTTCCACATTGTCAACTAATTCTTCAACCAACTCAAACTGACGTTTTTCCACATCCAGCACGCGCGCCAAGCGCTTGATACCATCATTGAAGACCAAGATTACTTCATCATCTTCTTTCAGCCGCATGACCTGAAACATGTGCTTGCTGGTTTCCTTGTCCTCAATGGTGACAGGAGAGATAGGACTGCCTTTGACAAAATACTGCTGCATGCTAGCCTCCAATCACTCCTGAAATATCCTTAGTCTTCTTAAAGACACAGGCATTCCATTCCCCTTGAATCATGTGGGTTTCAAGGAAAAATCCAGCTGACTCAGCTGACTCGCGTACCATGTCCCACTTGTCCTTGATAATCCCACTCATGATCAGGTAGCCTTCGTCCTTGACCAAGCGAAAAGCATCCTCTGTCAGATGAATGAGAATATCCGCCAAGATATTAGCCACGATGACATCTGCTTCAATCTCCACACCCTTGAGCAAATCTCCAGCAGCAACATGGATGTTTTCCATGCCAGGGTTGAGCTCGATATTTTCCTGAGCCACCCGAACCGCCACATCATCCAGATCATAGGCGAAAATTTCCTTAGCGCCAAGAAGTGAGCTGGCAATAGAAAGGACACCTGAACCAGTCCCCACATCTAGCACCGTTTCGCCACCACGAAGAACCTGCTCCAAGGCGAAGAGGCTCATCTTGGTCGTTGGATGCGTCCCAGTCCCAAAGGCCATGCCGGGATCCAGCTTGATAATCTTTTCTCCAGCAGTCGCCTCATAGTCTGTCCAAGATGGCACGATGGTCAAATCATGAGTGATACGAGCTGGCTCATAGTATTTCTTCCAGTTGTCAGCCCAGTCTTCCTCAGCCAAGGCAGTCGTGCCCATCTTGACCTCTCCTAGATCCATAAAATCAGTTAATTCTGCCAGGCGAGCCTGCAAATCTGCCTCAACCACTGCTACATCAACCGTATCAGGATAGTAGGCGGTCACTACGATTTCTTCATGTTGCTCGACCTCTGGGAAAATCTCACCAAAACGGTCGACATTCCCCACATAGTCCATGCTGTCTTCGATCGCAACACCTTGCGCCCCCAGCTCAATCAAGAGATTGGAAACCAATTCCTCTCCCTCACGCTTAACCGTTACTTTTAACTCTTGCCATGTTTCCATTTTGTATTTTCCTTATTTCTTCCAAATATCTTTTACGACATATCATTTCCGTAGAATAAAGTAGAAGCATATTTTTTAATAACCTCATCATTAAAGTAATAATCTAGCATCATTCTTCTGTACTTTCTATATGGATGATTTATGTTTTCTTCACACAATTCTCTAATATGAGTATTTACTTCCTCCCTGATGACTTGTTCTATTCCCTCTAAACTATCAACTTTCCTCTGTTCCATATTGCATTTAGATCTTCTAATAATTTCCTCTTGATCTCCAGTTAATTTTTCTTGGGACTTCCCTTTGATTAAATCTTTTTTTAATTTAAATAGATTAATTAAATTAATTACTTGCTCCGCCTGTACTACACTTAATCCTCTCTCTGGAATAACATCGCACAACATTTGCATATTTGAATCTACTTCTACTTTAAACTTTTCCAACTCCTCCTTTAGAACATCAAAATCACCATCATTTCGACGAACTAATCTAAAAGTAATATATTCCTCAATAGGATTACATTTATTAGGAATAATAATTGGTAGTTTAGGTGCGCTTTCTCCTTTATAGCTCGCACTGTTGCAAGTAGCACAAATTGGTGTAAAAATTTAAAGATGAAATCGTCAATGTTGGAAATATTGAACGAGGTAAAAAATGATCTTTTTCAAAAGAACCATCTAGTTGAGCTTGACAAATTGGACATATATATTTATTTTCTTCTCTATTCATCTCTTCCAATATGACCTTTAAATCAACTAATTCTTTCAGCCAAAGAGTGTCCTGACTATCATAAAGAGAATAAATTTCTTTATAAAAAAACATCTAGATTTTTTTGTTTTCTCAGAATCATATTTTTTTCTCCAATATTCAGAGTTATTTAGCAAGCATTTATCAGGAAGTTTTTGGATTTAAAAGAAACTCTTCATAATTCAAGTTTATTTGCTGACATTGGGCAAGCATCAAATCCTTGACTATTCTACTGGCACTACTTCCCTTTAAATCCTCAACAATATTTTTTTCACCTTTTTACTTTTTAGTACAAACTTTTTTTCAAATGGTCTGTATCATCTATTGAACGAATTCCTAACCCGACTTCAAATAATTCATTTATGAAAATGTCTTCCTTCCTAGTCAAAAGTAATTTCCCTCTATATCCTTGATTTTTATTTTTCAATTTGCTTTTTATTTTCTTCAGAAGATAATTCTATCATTAAATTCATCTTTTTTTCTGATTCAGCTAAATTAACCAACATCTTTATTGATTGTAATATATCTTTTTTTAGATTCTTTTTTTAATTTGCTTAATATAATTTTTCAGAGACTAAATTATCATCCATATTCAAATCAAACACGTCATATAATATAGTATTAAACGTTGCCCCTAATGTTTGATTGTTTTCATATTCAAACCGTATTTCGCCACTATAATTTTTTTTAACTTTTACTATATCATTCCTTTTAACACTACCGACTACAAAAGGAGATTGAGATGCTATGATAAAATGGCAATCCATATTTTTGAATACCGTTTTTAATAAATTGACAAACTCAAATACCCATTTCGGATTTAGGAAAGTTTCGGGTTCATCAATTAATACTAAAGAATTTCGCGAAATGTTTGCTGCCAACTCTAAAAGTCTTGCTAAAAATGCAAATTCTCCCGAACTAAATTGTGTTATGAGCTTATCTTCATTAACTTTTTCCCCTTTTTTATTAAAAGATAAATCGCTAGCAAAAGAAATATCAAAAATAATTCAAAAAGTTTAAAAATCAATTTTAATTACTTCTAATGCATCACTTGATGTCAAATCAAAGTATTTTTTTATACTTCAATCAGAGTATCTAATGAATAAAGATTTTTGTTTCTTATACCAATACTGATACCTTTCCCTGTTATCCATCAACATTAATTTAATTGAAAGTAGACTGTGATAACAATATTCCAACAATTGATCATGTTCAGAAACTGTTGCTTGAATTTTGTTACTGTATTTTTTTCTAACATTTTTATAATTTTTTTGACTTACTATCTTTTTGAATTATTAATTTTTTTCTATTTATTTTACCTTTAAAATTTTTCTAAAAAAATCTAAATGGATATATTCAAGCCGTTTTTTTCTAGTAATTCTCTTATATTTTTTTGATATCAAATTTAATTATTTTTGATGTAATGTTTCATATTTCATCCCAGATACACTTCCAACGTCTATTTTGGGATTACTACCTAAAGATAAAACTTTCGAAATTATTTCCATTGTGTTATTAAATATACATTCTTGATCCTTATTAAGATTTAACAGTTGCTTAAAGTACAACTGAGAAACTTCTGAGACAATACTACTAGAATTAAAATTTGAAGTACAAATTTTTTTCAGAATTATAATAAGGTAATTTTTCTATTAAATAAAGTATAGGTTGAAAATATTACCTTTTTCACAATCTCCTGAAATATTAATTTCTGAATTACATTCTTTGTTAAAATCATTTATTATCTTTTTCAAATATTTTAGTTTTTTTCCGACGCCGTTTTCTCCAATAAAAAAACTGTATAGTAATTTGAATCCTCTTTTGCTATTACTAGATTTTTATTTTTTTAAAGTTACATCTCTAAATATAAGCTCATCTAATTTCATAATACTCCCTCTTTATATATTTAATATTATCCAAGTACCCTGGATAAGGATAACATTCTCCCCTCTTTCAAGCTAATTTTCCCCTCTCAAAGACTTCTTGGTTCCATTTTATGACGAATTCTTCTGCTTCTAGCTCTTCTGGGTTCTAGTCCAACATCAGCAGTATCTTTAAGGAATTGTGCAAAATAAGCTAACAATTCACTAGAAGAACATTTTTTTGCAGATATGGAATAACAGTTAGATAGTCTTCCTTATTAACTGTTAACTTAGCACGATTGCAGAATAGCACCGCTTCTTCAAAACTGTCTTTAATCGCAACTCCTTGCGCCCCCAGCTCAATCAAGAGATTGGAGACCAGCTCCTCCCCCTCACGCTTCACTGTAACTTTTAACTCTTGCCATGTTTCCATCATTAAGATACCAAGCCCGTAAAACACAAGGCCAAAATAGGAAACTCTCTGAAGACGCTTGTGTCTATGAGAAGTTTATCTTTTTGGCACAGTGTTTAGGGCGGGTTCAGTTTAGAAATGTAACCGAACCATCCTTTCTATTTGTCAATCAATTTTTTCATGTAAACCATATCCATACCTTCTTTTTCAGGCTCGATATGGGTTTGACGGTAGCCATTTTTTTCATAAAAAGCGACCATGCCCGCATCCTGTAATACCGTACACAAATCCCACTGTTTAATCGTTGGAAATTCCTTTTCCAGTAAGCTCAATCCCTCAGAACCATAACCTTTTCCTTGATACTGGGGAAAAATCGCTGCCGTTCCCAACCAAGCCTCCGTCAACTCTTCATTGGTCTGAATTCGTAAAAATCCGATATTTCGTCCTTTTCTTTCAAAAAGTAGTAATAGCTATTGGGACGCTCAACCAATTTCCACTTGATTCGTTCACGATCCTCTAGATAGGGATCATACTCATCTTGATATTTCTCATAGACAGCCTTAAAGCTAGCTCTTTGAATGGCAATTAAGGTTTCTAAATCCTCTGCTCCTGCTCGGACAATCTGAATCATACTACTACCCCCAAATACACACTCTCTCAACTAGTACTTCTATACTCTTCCACACGCTGTTTTACTGACCCTTAAATTCCTCAATCACATCTGTGTAGTGTTCTTTCATTGCGCTATGAATCTGCTGTTTAAAAATACCAAACGTAAGATAATAAACAAATAGAACAATTCCTTCAAACAGTATCAGAAACAAAAAATATTCTGAAAATGAAAGTGTTTGATTATTCTCACCTTGTAAAGACAGAACATACAGCAGCCCCCAGATAACAGCCATAGAAATCCCAGCTACTTTCGTACCACCTTCTCTCTGCTTCTTTAACTTTAAATATTCCATATAGATGAATGTAGCTTCTTCTCTAGAATATTGTCCAGTTTTTAGTTTGCGTTTAACTTCCTTATTTAACGTCGTTGTTGCAATTGCAAAAATCATTTTACTTCCTCCATATAATCCCTCACTCTATCCTGCAACTGGGGTACAACCTTATCTGAGCCAAGAAATTCCTCAATGCTCATCAACTTGTAGCCCTGCCCTTCGTTACCAAAGACGATACTGTCAAACTGTTCCTGAGCCAACTTCCCAACTAGAAAGACGGATTCCTTCCCCTCAAAAAGCATACTTGGATACACCTTACTCCAAAGCAGGCAATCTTCAGTCAGATGAATTCCCAGTTCTTCATAAACTTCACGCGCCGCGCACTCAAAAGGACTTTCATCGCCTTCTCGCCCGCCACCTGGCAATTCCCATGTATTAGGGTATGGAATGTTTTCCTTATCATCACGCAAGATAGTTAAAATCCTATCCTCACAAAACAGGGCAATTTTGCAACCTGTAAAATCAGAAATTTCTATTTCCATATCAGACTCCTTCGGATAATTCTTTCTCCAACTCTGCTAACCAGTTTTCATAATAACGTTTCTCATCCCGCACCAAACGGCTAGTCACCATGTTTTTTCTAGCAATTTTTATAGCCTTGTCAGTCTGATCCCTATCTTTCTTTACCAGAAATTGATACCATGCTTGCATTATCTGCGTATCTGCCATTTTTAGAGATAAGAAGGACTTGACTCCTCGATTGCTTGCATATTCCTCTGCTTTCTCATGATCCCTTTCAAGCAAGGCAATTTGGAGAAGGTATAATTGGGAAAGAGTTTGAGACATCGGATTGTCTGTTTTATCTAATAAAAACTGAAAGTGTTTCTTGGCAGTCTCTATCTGACCATCGAATATGAAAACTAGTCCCTGGAAAATCTGAATGCTTTCTGCAAAACTCCCTCTCACATCCTCAGCAACAGGCATGATAAAGTCTTTCAAATCATATTCTTGAGGAGCTAGCAAGGTCTGGGCAGAATGCCTCAACACCAAGTAGGCGTATTTGGTATTTTCAGGGTGTTGTAGCAATTCCCAAATTTTTGCTCCATCGGTAATCCCAACTGGCTTAGCATTGATGAGAAGAAAGGATAGATTTAGACAAATCCAAGTAGCCGCAAAATACCAGCTTTTTGTCAAAAATCCATACAATATCGCCAATAAAATCAAACCAAGATGAACTATCAAGCCGCCTGCAAGCATCAGGATGATTCTTTGGTCGCTTTCATCTTCTTTCAATCCAATATACTGAGCGCCAACATTTTTCAGAACAGCTGTTCGGCTAAGAGAAAACTTGCCTAACTTTTTGGTCAAAAGAAAATTCCCTAATCCAAAAGCCACCAGACGATAGCCTGTCAGGTAACCGCAGACTGCATGTCCCAGCTCATGAAGGATAAATATCAGATAGATGCTGAAGAAAGAAAATAGGTAACCTGGAACAAAGACAAACGAAATCTAACTCTTTAAAGGCAATTGTCCCAAAAGCAAATCCTAGCATCAAAAAAACAAATGACAGACCAGAAATAAGATACAAACCTATTTTCTTCATATACTTCCTCACTAGTTTCTAATATCTCGGATAAGGATAAAACTCTCCTTCTTCCAAGCCGACTTTCCCCTCTTCAAAGACTTCTTGGTTCCATTCCATGACGAATTCTTCTGCTTCTGGGTCTTCCAAAAAGTCCATGAGGGCATCTAGTCCAACCTCGGCAGTATCTTTAAGGAATAGCGCAAAATAAGCTAAAAATTCGCGAGAAAATCCTTTCTTCGGCAGATAAGGGATGACTGTCAAATAGTCTTCCTCATTGACGGTTGACTTAGCAGGATTGTAAAAGAGCACCGCTTCCTCAAATAGGATATCGTCTGACGACACCTCTCCGTCTTCATCCACCATCTCCACTCCTGTAGCATTTTGTGCTTCTAGCAAAAAACTCACTTCAACTGCGTGGTTGCGCTTGTCCCAGCTAATCTCATAGTCAAAGGGAAAGTTCTTGTCCAATTCTTCCTCTAAAATATCTAAAAATCCGTATGTTGCCATTTTGTCCTCTTTCTATGCGACTCTTAAATCGCCCCGATTACTCGGAATTATGCTAAAATAGATACTACCATCTTACCACATATACATCAGAAAATCCATGTTAGAAAGGACTGCTATGCCAGACAATCTCGCGCTTCGCATGCGCCCTAAAACCATCGACCAGGTCATCGGTCAAGAGCATCTGGTAGGACCTGGAAAAATTATCCGTCGTATGGTGGAAGCAAATCGCCTGTCCTCCATGATTCTCTACGGACCTCCGGGTATCGGAAAGACCAGTATCGCCTCTGCCATCGCTGGAACGACCAAGTATGCCTTTCGGACCTTCAATGCCACTGTTGATAGCAAAAACGTCTCCAAGAAATCGCTGAAGAGGCTAAATTCTCTGGAGGATTAGTCCTGTTACTGGACGAGATTCACCGACTAGATAAAACCAAGCAAGATTTTCTACTTCCCCTCTTGGAAAGTGGTCTGGTCATCATGATTGGGGCTACGACTGAAAATCCTTTCTTTTCAGTCACTCCAGCCATTCGTAGCCGTGTTCAGATTTTTGAGTTAGAACCCTTGTCCAATCAAGATGTCAAAGGAGCGATTCAGATAGCTCTATCTGACCCTGAACGTGGCTTTGATTTCCCAGTTGAATTAGATGAGGATGCACTGGATTTCATCGCGACCTCTACAAATGGAGACCTGCGTTCTGCCTTTAACTCGCTGGATCTGGCTGTTCTCTCTACTCCCGAAAATGACAAGGGCATCCGCCATATCACACTGGATATCATGGAAAACAGCCTGCAGAGGAGTTACATTACCATGGATAAGGATGGGGACGGTCACTACGATGTCCTTTCAGCCCTGCAAAAGTCTATCCGTGGCTCGGATGTTGATGCCAGTCTCCACTACGCGGCCCGCTTGATTGAGGCTGGGGATCTGCCTAGTCTAGCTCGTCGCTTGACCGTCATCGCTTATGAAGATATCGGCTTAGCCAATCCTGAGGCCCAAATTCATACCGTAACTGCTCTAGATGCTGCACAAAAGATTGGTTTTCCCGAAGCCCGCATTCTCATTGCCAATGTCGTGATTGATTTGGCCCTTTCTCCAAAATCCAACTCAGCCTATGTAGCTATGAATAAGGCTCTTGCCGACCTCAAAACATCAGGGCACTTGCCTATTCCGCGACACCTGCGTGATGGGCACTACAGTGGAAGCAAGGAACTGGGGAATGCCCAAGACTATCTCTATCCACACAACTATCCTGGAAATTGGGTCAAGCAAGACTATCTACCAGAAAAAATTCGTAATCATCACTATTTCCAAGCAGAAGATACTGGTAAATATGAACGGGCTTTGGCTCAAAGAAAGGAAGCTATCGACCGTTTGCGAAAAATCTGAAATCCTTTTCAAAAAATTGCACTTTCCTCTTGATTTTTTTTGAAAAAGTGGTATTATATAAACATAGAAACGCTGTGGTGTACGACTTCACACTTAAGTGTTGACCGACTATTTTTTGTATTATTAGGGAAACAAAAGTCTTCTAACAGCATGTAGGCCGTCTCACACGGAAACAGCTTCAGTTAGAGCGAGTTGCCCACCTGCTTAATTGCGCGGGTTCAATACAAACCGTGAAGTTTCGGCACCAATACAGCTTTTTTCTTTGCCTCCTTAGCTCAGCTGGCAGAGCAGCGGACTCTTAATCCGTGGGTCACAGGTTCGATCCCTGTAGGGGGCATCTAAATACAACAGGAAAAAGCCTTGTAAATCAAGGCTTTTTTTGCTTGTCTATAACTGATTTACCCCATCATTTGTCCCACATTTTAAATCTATCTTTTCTTTTTGAATCAAATTACATCTTTACAAATAGTGTAAAGCCAGTTACTTTTGCTTTGATGCCATACAATATTTTTCATGTAGAGAAGACAAATTTTATCTTCTCTTTTTATTTTTCAAAATAATAAAAACTGATTTTTCTTTTTCATAAATCAGACTGAAACTTCCAAATTTTTCCATTTTGTTTATTGACATTTCCTCTAAAAAAAGGTGTATAATATTTTTTTATTATCAAACTATACTATACTATATAGGGGGTATTGAAATGAAATTTTCTAATCGTTTACTGCTATTCCTTGCAGGAGTTGTTTTTGTCCTTTTAGGACTTTTCCTATTTACAAACCCAGTAGCTAATCTTGTTGCTTACAGCTGGTGGATTGCATTTGGTTTACTGGTTTCTTCTATAGCAGCTATTTTAGGCTATTTCTCTGTACCAAAAGAGCTTCGCTCACCAGCTCATCTTTTCCAAGGGATTGTTAATCTTCTCTTAGCTCTTTACCTCGTTGCCTATGGCTTTGTGACGCTGCCAGTTGTCATTCCAACTATTTTAGGAATTTGGTTAATTGTAGAAGCCATTATAGCTTTCTTTAAAGGCAATCGTCTGGGATTGATTTTCCCTATTATTGGCAACCATATCATGTGGATAGCGTTGCTTGCATTTTTACTAGGTCTAGTGATTTTGTTCAATCCAGTAGCTACAAGTGTCTTTGTCGTTTATGTCGTTGCCTTTGCATTTTTTTAATTGTTGGTTTCACCCTATATCCTTGATGCCTTTCGTAAATAATCTAGCTGCCATTTTTGGGCATATTAAAAATAGCTGGGAAGTTACATTCTCAGCTTTTTTTCTGTTGCCTCCTTAGCACAGTTGGTAGAGCAGTAGACTCTTAAGCTATGGGGCGCAGGTTCGAGTCCCCTGCAGGGGCACATCTAAATCAACAGAAATAAGCCTTGAAACCAAGGCTTTTTTTAACGTCTAATAGCTTTTTTTGTAGAAAAGTATTTAAAAATAAAAGAGAAGAGAATCTCACTCTCTTCTCAGTATATCTTATTAAATTTAGTTTTTCTTAATCTACCTGATTTTTCCTTTTGCAACGACAAATTCTTTAACCAGTCGATAGATAACAGCAAATACGGGGTAAAGAATATCATTCCAAGTAGTCCGAAAAAGATTCCCTCCAATACTAGCAGTATGAAGCGTGAAAAATAGCTGGCAAACCAATAGACTGACCTACAACTCTAGGATAAATAAGGTTTCCTTCAATCAGCTGTATAACTTGATATAGAAGAAGAGAAAGTAAGGCTTGAGTAGGACTCACTGTGAAGATAAAAAAATCGCTCCCACAACACAAGCAATCATAGGCCCTACATAAGGAATGAACGATAGCACTCCTGCAAAGATACCTGTCATTACTCCATAGGGTATCCCAAACACGCTGTAACCAACCGCTATCATAACTCCTATGATAACTGCTTCAATCAGCTGACCCATCAAAAATTGGTCATAAGTCTCTAGTGCTACTTGTCCAATGTAAGTCAACTTTATCACCACCTTCTCTGGAAGAAAAACTTTTAGAAGTCGACTCGTCATCGCTGCCAAATGTTCCTTACTGGATAAAAATAAAAAGGTGAAGACTATAATCAAAAAGGCATTCATCAAACTTGAAAAAATATTGCCGATATTACTAGTCAGACCTGATAAAAAACCTATCAAAGCTTGGCTAATAGAACTAGATTGTCCCTGTATGCCTGATACGATAGTTGACAACATGTCTTTGGTTACAAATTCCGAGCTGCCTAGCAATTTCCCAAGTTGAGTAAGGACTGTTGAAAGGACTGTTCCCAGCTGACTAATAGTCTGGGCTAGGGTTGGCAGCACCAAAACCAAAAGAGCAATCACGATTAAGATAAGAGCTAGGAAAACAAGTACCATGGCAATCGGACGACGCAACTCTGCCTTTACCTTCAATTTAACTAAATACTGTTCAATTTTTTTCATAGGAACATTAAGCACAAAAGCAATAACAGCACCATAAATCAAGGTTGATATTACATCAAAGAGAGAGATTGCTCCTGATATAAAGCTCGATGCATTCAGAATTACAAGAGCAACCAGCCCTATAAAAAGGATTAACGGAGTATATTTTTTAACTAAGTTCATAAATTCTCCTTAATAAACATGTTTAGATACGACTATACTATTTGGTTTTTCAAACTCTCGATCAAGGTAGGCTTGGTAAGTTCCTGGAGCGATAAATCCTTTGGGTGAGAGGATATCGGTGCCAGCCTGACCGACTATGGTATCAGCCAAGAGCACACAGTTTGTAGATAAGACAAAGTAGGATTTAAACTTAGATTTGATAAATTTATAAAGTTCCCCATCTGTCTCATGTCTGATTTTATAAGCGTAGGTGTAGTCTTCCTTACCATCACCTGTCATGATTTTATCTGCACTTGGCTCCCATGGAATCGTCAGTTGTTTCAATTCAGCCAACTTTTTCTGAACTGCTTTTTCCATTTCAGGCGTCAAATCTATCCCATAACCAAAAAGCGTTTTTTGACTCTCACGTTTACATAGGTCAATGTACTTGTCACGATCACAGAAATATAAGACACCATCTCCTACCATGCCAAATAAGGTCTCAGAAGACGGATCATAGTTGCCATAAGAAATAACACGGCCTTGATAGCAGATATCCACATGACCAATTGCCGAAAACAGAGAGGTCTCAGCTGTATGAACAAAAATTTCAAGCTCCGCTGTCTTACCAGACTTCACCATTCCAAGATGGATATCCTCTCTCTCATCAGCATTTTCCTGCATGAATTTGTTGATTTTTTGCTAAAGTTCTTGCAGGGATGAGAGCGGCTAGGACAATAGGTAAGCTAATTCTAATGCGACGTTTGAGATGGTTTTTTCCCAATTTCCTCCTCAAACAAGAAACCATCACGGATATTGGACACACCATAAAGGAAAAAAATAAGCCCCTAATACAAAAGAGTTGAAAGACAGAATTTCCTGTAGAGGACAAAAAGACTAGTCCCACCAAGAAAAAAACTAGTACGAGTCCATCTAGTAAGAGACGAAAAACGAGGTCGAATTTTGTTTTTGCGGTAGAGAACATAGGTGACAAGGTTAATACTAGCATGAAAAAAATCTGATAAACTCCAATCACAAGAGCCAGAACATAAATCGGTATATCAGTCGCAAGATTAGAACCTAGCAAATATCCCAGCACTAACAATTTAACCAGTGCAACTCCCAAGGTATCCGTTGACTGGCTTTTTTTGAAAAACTCTTAATAGCAAATCTACGACCGTTGCTATCCAAGCTAAAAACAGAACCAGGCGAATAACTGTTACTGGCAACCAAGTCCCCGTGACCATCAAGATGAGACCTAGCAGAACAAACAAGAACCCCTGAGCAAGTAATTTCTTACCTGTCAGACCTAAAGATAGAATTTTCGCCATATAAAAACCTTTCAACAATAAAAATTAAACACTCCGATTAAACTGACTAGTAAATAGCCAACACTACAAACAGCCTGTGCCAGCAACATATGGTGACTAGAAATGACTGTAGTAATGTCACCATCTTGTCTTATGCACTTCTAAAATTTGTTATATTGATTAGAAACCAGAGCTTATAAAAACTAGCTAAACTCGAGAGATAGACACAATTGCGACGAAAAAATGTATAACCAATTCAACTTGTTAAGGTAAGAAAGCATTATTTCCAATCTATTAATTATTCATCTATTACCTATTATGACACAATATTCCCTATAGTTCAACTTTTTACTTGTTTTTATATTACACGGACTAAAAAGTTTTCAACAGTTGATTGCATGTGTTTTAATAAGTTTTAACCTTTCTTGGTTAGATAAAAAAAGAACCATACAGTTTAGAATCTGTATGGTTTTTGCCCCACTTTTGTCCCATTTTTAAATCATGACATTGAAAATACCTAAAATCACTTATATTTCAATATTTTTAATTGCTCTCAATATGAAAGTCCTTTCCAAATCCCTGTAGGGGGCATCTAAATCAACAGGAAAAAGCCTTGATTTACAAGGCTTTTTTGTGTAGTCTTAGCACTAAAAACGATAGAAAAAGCGGCCCTTCTGTACTGACCCCAAAAGTTGGACAGAAAAAACCTAACTTTTGTGGCGCAGTTCATTAGCGCCACATAAAGTTATTTAAGCATCTCCTTTTCTCTCATTACCATTTTCTGTTATAATAAATTGTACTTCTAAAATAGAAAGGTCTTAAGATGACAACTCTTATTAAACATAAACGTGTAGAATTTTCAGAACTTTTTTATGACTTAGTTTTTGTTTTTGCAATTTCAAAAGTAACTACTTTAATTCACCATCTTCATAACGGTATTTTGACTTGGAATTCTTTCCTTGATTTTTTCATTGCTATTTTGGTTCTCATCGATTCCTGGATGATTCAAACCGATTATACCAATCGCTATGGAAAGAACTCTTTATTTAACATGGTAATCATGTTTATCAAAATGGGACTTTTACTCTTTATAGCCAATATGATTGGACCTGATTGGCAACAATATTTTCATTATCTCTGTTGGGCTATTGGTACATTAACCCTTACCTTATTTTTTCAATATTTGGTTGAATTTTTTAGAAAATCAACCGATGATGTTGAACGGGAAAGTATCAAAGATTTTCTATGGATAACAGGTCTAGGAAGTTTAGGAGTCTATCTAGCAGCTCTTCTTCCTATTTACGTTAGAGTCTATATCTTCTTTGCTAGTATTCTGTTTATCTTTATTATGCCAAGTATCTTGCTTAATAAAGATAAGCATTACCAGGTAAATCTCCCCCATTTAATCGAGCGCATCTCCCTTCTTGTCATTATTACGTTTGGAGAGATGATTACGAATCTAGCTAACTTCTTTACAATCGAGAATTTCTCGATTTATTCGGTTCTTTATCTCATTATTATGATTTCTCTGTTCTTGTTTTATTTTGGTCAATTCGACCATGCTATTGATGAAAAATCTAATCAAAAGGGACTATTTCTAATTTACAGTCACTATCCTATTTTCATTGGACTTATGATGATGACTGTATCGATGAGTTTTCTTCAGAATCCTGAAGCTAATCGTCTCTTTGCAACCAGCTTCTCTTATATCGGATTTGGCCTCTTCCAAGTTGCTGTCCTAGTAAATGGGCCCTGTAACAAACACTATCTTCGCTATTCGAAAAGTTACTACTGTGTCCAAGCGACACTCTATCTGGCTGCCTTGATTCTCTCTTTAATCTTTGCTTCTAATCCTATAATAGTAGTGAGTATAACAACCATTTTAGCTCTAGCTATAGCCATTCATTTTATTTATTTTTATGTGACACAGAATAAAAAATATTCCAAATCTAACTGGGGGTTCTTTTAATGAGTTTATAACATAAAAAAGCTTTGGGAACCAAGGCTTTTTTGTTTGTTCTGAACTAAGAAATGACAAAATTTTTAGGATATTCTGAGTCTAATATAGATGAAATTCTTTTCTTATAAGAAAAAACGCTAGATAGCGTTTTTTTATTCTTAGTTACTCGTCTAATCGAATAAACATCATTGCGTTAAGCAAAGAGATGAGAGCGACTGTATTAACATTATTGGAATAGATCAGTCTCTTATTTTCAATCGGCGGAATAATAAAATTAGAAATAATGATGTCGTAAGGTGATTCTTTTAGAGCATCAAGGGATAACTCTAATTCACTCCAAACTTCCAGTTCAAATTGTTACTGCAATAGTAAGAAAGTGTCTCAGCTACTGATTTTGCATGATACTGATCAAAATTACTCATGACCAAAACCTTTAATTTAGGTTGATTTTGTAAAAGATTTAACACCAAGTGTTTGCTATGAGTGATAAAAGTATAAGACAAATGATTGACCTTCATTGAATTACGATCCATATCCAAAGTCTTTAGATAATGTTCAATCCCTTCCTTCACCTCTGAAACAAAGCGAGGGAAAATATTTTGAAAGTTTTTGATTGTATTGCCTTTTTGATCAAATAGGATAAACTCTGTCGATAATTCCTGACGATGCAGATGTGCTGTATTATGCAGGTGCCAAATCAGATTATCTCTATTGTCTACTTGGAGATTATACTCTCTTGATACCTGATCTACTAGATCTCCCAATAACTGATACGATTTTTTTACATAGCTGTCTGTTTTTGCATGGTTCAGAAATACTTCTTCATCTATGAAAAACATTTTTTGAAAATAGGATACAAACAGTTGACCTATCACTTCTTTATTCAGAGAGATATGGTATTCAGAATCAAAGCTCGCTACAATGTCTTCAATTCCTTCTGCCTGCATGAAAGATTCCAACAATTGATTGTTAAAAGAATTTTTCTCAACTTCCATGAAATGACCAAACTTTATTCGGTATAAATTTGTCACGAGGAGTAACTTTAACATTCGTTGAGTGGCGAAATTGACAGGAAATGCAGTTTCTTTATAGACCAGAGCCAACAGCTTACACAACGGTTCTACTGAAAAATCTTCAAAGGGCCATTCAAGGAAATAATATTTCTCTGAAAAATACTGGGCAAAAAAGTAACGGATATCGATTTCATTTCCAGTGATTCGAACTGGATTGAGGCTAATTTCAAAACGATATTGCTTCTTAATAATTTTATTAATATGACGGATGATACGGTAAAGAGAGGAAGAACTGATATAAAATTCTTTGCAAATACTATCAGTATCACATCCTTCATTAAAGAAGATAAATTCTAAAATTGAAAAGTGGGTTGAATGCTTAAAAAAATGATGATAGACCATCTCAATATCACTATCATCGGTATTAATGATACGGATGCCGTTTGTTGAGGAATGAAATATCAAGTCAGGAAAGGAAGACCTGACATGGGATAAGTCATCTTTTACAGAACGTTCTGTACAGTGCAATAATTCTGCTAGTTCTGAAATATGAAACCAGCGTTTGTTTTCAAATAGTAATTCTAATAATTCTAATTGTCTGTGACTTTTTTTCGATAATAAATCTCTCATGAATAGCTTTTCTCTCTTTATAATAAACTAAACGATTGCCTATCAATCTTCATGCAATTATACCATATAGAGTGCATTTATCCTCTTACAACGACTTTTGCTTGTCATAAAAAGACTAGTCTAATCCCTTAGAAACCCAGTAGCTTCAAGATTTTCTTATTTATTTGTATCTAAAGTACATGTTTACAGTACGGTTTTTAAGACGAACTATTATGTTTCCAAGTTGAAATACTATATAATTAGTGTAATCAAAGAAATTGATTCTTTGATTTAGAAATAGAAAAGGAGGATACACTATGTTGTGGTCCATTATTGTAGGAGGTCTTATTGGTCTCATCGCAGGTGCAATCACTAAAAAAGGTGGTTCAATGGGATTGATTGCAAATATCTTTGCAGGTCTTATCGGTTCGTCTGTAGGGCAATCACTTCTAGGAAGCTGGGGACCTTCATTGGCTGGAATGGCTATTATTCCGTCAATCGTTGGTGCTGTGATTGTTGTTGCAGTCGTTTCATTTCTATTTGGTAAAAAATAAGCATTACCTAATAAGAAATTAAAGTGATAAGCCATAATTTTTAATACTATAGACGGGTAAAATTATGGTTTAAAGCTTTTCAATTGAAAGGATTTAATATGTCAAAATCAAAGAAAATATTGTTACTTATTTTCTGTATCTTAATCTTGACTATTTTCCTTCCTATTCTCATAGATTATCATCAGGTCAGTGATTTAGGAATCCACTTATTCAGTTGGAGAGAACTCTACGCTGAATTCCTGATTGCTAGATATGTCTTTTGGGGGACACTTGTCCTATCTGTTTTAGTTTTAATTTCAATGTTAGTGATACTCTTTTATCCTAAACAATATCTAGAGATTCAATTAGAAACTCAAGAAGATACATTAAAACTAAAAAATTCAGCTATCGAAGGCTTTGTTCGATGTTTGGTCATTGATCATCAGTTGATCAAAGAACCAACGGTCCATGTAAATAGCCGCAAAAATAAATGTTTCGTTTCTGTTGAAGGGAAAATTCTTCCCTCAGACAACATCTCAAATCGATGTCTAGTCATTCAGAATGAAATAACTCATGGATTAAAGCAGTTCTTTGGTATTGAACGTGAGGTAAAACTTGAAGTTAAAGTAAAAGAAGTTGAACCTCAAAAAACGACCAAAAAGACTGTTAGTCGTGTAAAGTAAGGAAGTAAAAATGGAATGGTTTAAAAAATATCAGTATCCAATTCTTGCAGGTTTAGTAGGTGTCATTCTCGCTTGCTTTATCTTATCCTTTGGCTTTTTCAAAACACTATTTGTACTAATTTGTGGAGCCTTAGGAGCATTTGCTGGATACTATGTTAAGGAAAAATATTTAAATAAATAAAGGAGTCTCGTATGTCAAACGTAGATAAAAATGTAGAAAAAAAAGATGTTGCTGTTGTTTCTCAAGATGTTAAAGGGGAACTCACTTATGAAGACAAAGTCATCCAAAAAATCATTGGTCTTTCACTTGAAAAAGTACCTGGACTTTTGGATGTGGATGGAGGATTCTTCTCTAATCTAACAGAAAAAATTATCAATACAGATAATGTCACTCATGGTGTCAATGTTGAAGTTGGGAAAGAACAAGTTGCAGTTGACTTGAACATTGTTGTTGAATACCAAAAGAATGTTCCAGCTTTGTACAAAGAAATCAAAGATGTTGTGGTATCACAAGTTACAAAAATGACTGATCTAGAAGTTGTTGAAGTCAATGTGAATGTTGTTGATATCAAAACGAAGGAACAGCATGAAGCAGATTCAGTAAGCCTCCAAGACCGAGTAACTGACGTGGCTTCTTCAACAGGAGAATTTGCTTCAGAACAATTTGAAAAAGTGAAATCTGGTATCGGTTCAGGTGTAGCTGCTGTTCAAGAAAAAGTAGGCGAAGGTGTTGAAGCCGTTAAAGGCGAAACAAATGAAAAAGCTCGCGTACACTAATTCATCTGATCAAAATCAATCAATTTAAAGGAGGCAGAATCATGTCAACAGAAGAAAAATTAAACCAAGCAAAAGGTTCCATTAAAGAAGGTGTCGGCAAAATGATCGGCGATGAAAAAATGGAAAAAGAAGGAACAGCTGAAAAAGTTGTTTCTAAAGTAAAAGAAGTTGCCGAAGATGCTAAAGATGCCGTCGAAGGCGCTATTGAAGGTGTTAAAAACATGCTTCACAAAGATGAAAAATAAGGCTAAAAGTTAATTTATCTAATAGAAATATTAGCCTGAGAGAGAACATTTACTGTTCTCTTTTTGTGTATAAGACCCTAAAAACGATTCCGATTCTTCATTAAAAGGAATTGTCAATAGGAAAAAGCCTTGGAATCAAGGCTTTTTGCTTGTTTAAAATAATAGCTCCCTTTTAAAGAAAGAAAATTGAAAAGCTTACACACTACTAGACTAGCTTATTTATCCACCACTTGAGCCTCAAATTGGGCTGGTTGGTTGTCTACATTGGTAATGGTGATCGTGTAGGGTTTGTTATTGGTGGCATCAAACACTTTTTCACCTTGGTAACTCACAACAACTCCATCTTTTTCTAAATAAATATCTGCTTGCTTGTTTGGAAGTTCTTCATCCTCCTTGTCGAAACCATGGCTTTTTATAATTTTTTGTCCCTCTACTTCATAGTAAACATCACCATTACTCTCACTCCAAACACTAGAGCCAGTTAATTTAATTTTACTTGAATCGTTTTTCTTCAAGATGAAGAGTGAATAGTATTCCAAATCTTGTGTTCTGGGATTTACTCTTAAGTTGACGGATTGACCTGGTTGAAGAGTGTATTTACCATAGTTCAAAACTGAAAAGACAAACCAGACTAACAGCAAACTATACAAGAATCCTATAATCATTCGTGAGCGCCTACTTTAAACAAACGTAAAAGTAAGACAAAAGAGACAATAAAGAGCAATTCTGTAAACATTTTATCTCTCCTTTCTCATCATCGTTCACATCCTGAACAAGGTCTCGTGTTCATTTCTCACTAGTAACCTTAACCATACAAAGTCTGACACATCTTATCTAGAAAAGCTTTCAACTCTTTTCGAACAATCTTTAACAAGCGCTCTTCTTCAGCTTGAGATATGGTCACACTTTCTTTTTTCTGATTACTAATATGAGAATAGTAACTACGTTTTAGGGTTAATTGATGATCTAAAATATAGTAGACATTTATTTTTTCCTCATTTACCATTGTTTCAAATAAAACCGAGACTTCATCCCTACTAGGATTCAATATTTTCAAATCGATGTCTCCTTTTATCCCTATGGAGTCAATTCCTCCATCCAAGCGAATGGCACCGTCGGGAGGAACAATATAGCCTGCTTTTCGCATGTCAGACGCATATTTCCCTGACGCCGTTAAATGTTTTAAGACGGCTATAGTGTCCTTTTCTTCAAAGGAAGTCTTTAATTGGAACCATTCTTGGTGGCTTTGATACTGAGAATAAAGAGTGATACCAACAACTAAGGCAAGTACAGAAGCGAGCAAGATTCGTATTTTTCTAGTTCTCGACGTGTTTATCTCCTCTATCTAAGAAATCATAGAAATTTTGTTTCCAATTTTAAAAGGCAACTTCCTTATCCTTGGATATCCTTGGGACTCTAACTCAAGTGACTGCTATCTAAACTTTTTCATGATGTATTTTCGTATAGGTGTTTCAACCATTTGAACGATTTCAAATCCTTCTTTTTGGTAAAGATTGTAAGCTTTTTGATTTGCCTCGTAGACATTTAGAGAAATAGTATCTATGTCTTCATTTTCAAATGCCAAACTAACAAACTTCCTTAAAGCTTGGCTACCTATGCCTTGCCCCTGCTTCTGAGGGTTGATAAAAAATCTCCCGATATGAAGATTCCTGTCTTCTAGCCTGATTTTCTGGATAAGCCCGACAAACTCTTGTCCATCAAAGATTGAAAAGATTCCTTCCAAATCTTGCAAGATTTGAATTGTTAAGGGAAAAGGAATCATTGGTCCCATCCATTGTTCTTGAAAAGCTTGGCCAAGGGAGTTGGACCATTGGCATACGAGCTGAGCGTTTTCTGTACTCACATTTTCTTCAAAACGAATTGTCATCTATTTCCTCACCATCTTATCAATGTTTCTTTATTATACTACTTCTCCTATTTTTTACGAATAGATAAGTATGATTGATCTTTATTTTTTTCTTGTCGGGAGCATTCTCGCTTCTTTCTTAGGTTTGGTCATTGACCGTTTTCCTGAGCAATCCATTATTCGACCAGCTAGCCACTGCGATTCCTGTCAGACTCGCTTGCGTCCCTTAGATTTGATTCCTATCCTCTCGCAGGTGGTTAATCGCTTTCGCTGTCGCTACTGCAAGGCTCGCTATCCTGTTTGGTATTCCCTCTTTGAACTCGGCTTAGGGATTATCTTTCTTGTTTACTCTTGGGGATGGCTTTCCTTGGGTCAAATCATCCTAATCACTGCTGGCTTGACCTTGGGAATCTATGATTTTCGCCATCAGGAATATCCCTTGCTAGTTTGGCTGACTTTCCACCTAATCCTCATGGCCTGCTCTGTCTGGAATCTGGTTATGGTCTTCTTTCTTGTCCTCGGAATCATGGCTCATTTTATCGATATCCGAATAGGCGCAGGGGATTTTCTCTTTCTGGCTTCTTGTGCGCTCGTCTTTAGCGTGACAGAATTACTCATCTTGATTCAGTTCGCTTCTGCGGCAGGCATTCTGGCCTTTCTCCTGCAAAGAAAAAGGAAAGACTTCCTTTCGTGCCTTTCCTCTTACTTGCTGCGACTATAATAATTTTCTATCAGTTCTTATTAGTTTGTTGAATTAGGAACCCAAAGCTCAACTTCTGCATCCATGGGATTACCGTTTAAAAGTATTTCTAAGATAATTCCATCATTGTAAAGCGAACTATATTCTCCCTCAAAAAAGTTATCCTCCAATTTATCAAACAAGAGTCTTGATTTATCACCACTGGCTGAGCTTACTAAATAATCTTTCTCTGGGACAAGAATGCTTTCGTAACCTGCCACAGCATTATTTGCCGCAACTCCTGCGTAGTATTGTATACCATCTTTATGAGGAACTATCAAAGCATAGCCTCTTTTATCTATGGAATGGGGCATCAATTTTCCTAGCATTCCTTCTTTAAATAACTGAGTATAGAGTGCCGTTTTCTCTTTAGAATAGTGATGTTCATGAACTGTAGTTCCTTCTATCAAAATACTCTTGCCAACTAAGGTAAACGATGGTTTAGTTTGATGTTTCATTATATGAACTCCTTTCTTTATGGTATAATCATAACAAAAGTAATATGACAACTATCTGTCATATTTAAGGAGAAAATTATGAAAATTGACCGTCAAATGGGGATTATTTCTCATTTAGTAAATAAACGAAAAACAACAGCTAAAGAATTATCAGAACTTTTTAAAGTCAGCACACGAACTATTATGAGAGATATTGATGATTTATCTCTTGCAGGCATTCCTCTCTATGTAATGAAAGGAAAAAATGGAGGCATTTTTCTTATGGAAGACTTCCAAACTGACAAACCTCCCCTGACCCAATCCGAACGGCTTTCAATCGAATCTGGTTTAAAAAGCCGTTATCAAGTATTGGAAGATGCCTCTACTTTCAATGCTATATTGAAATTAAATGCTACCAATACATACTCTGATTTCGAAATTGATTTATCTCTATCTCAAGGGAACTTGGAAATACGAACTTTGATTTTTAAGTTATTGGAAGCTATCAGAGGTAGAGTAAAAATAAAATTTTCCTATATTAATTCACAAGGACTGGTGAGTCAAAAAAATTGTGAGCCTTACCGTATTGTCTATAAGGACCGGAGTTGGTATATGGATGCCTACGATACTGAAAAAGCGCGTTTTTCTGTTTTTAAAGTTGCCAGAATTAGTGAACTTACTCTCTCTGATACTTTTTCAAAAAGACATTTTACACCACTTCCCTATGATGGTGGTACATGGATGAATGAAAACAAAGTACCTGTCATCCTGCATGTCCAGAAATTGTTCTTGATCGATTTGTGGAACTCTTAGGCTATAATGCCATAAAACCTATTACTAGCGATATTTACGAGATTATTTATCCGTTAAACGACAATGATTGGGGATACAATACCTTGCTTGCTTTTGGAAAATACATCACTGTTATATCTCCTAAGCATTTCCTAAAACATTTCACCAACTATATAGATACCATTCATAAGCAATACCCAAACTAATATTCAACTGTCATTCATGAACTTATACCCTCAAAAGAAAAAGGAAAGACTTCCTTTTGTGCCTTTCCTCTTACTTGCTGTTTGTTTGATTATTTTTGGTAAGCTACTGCTTGTTTGATAAAGTCCTCAATTGGCTCTCCTTGGTGGAGAGCTTTTACAATTTTCGAACCGACGATAACGCCATCTGACACCGCATTGAAACGTTCCACATCAGCCTGGCTAGACACACCAAATCCTGTCAAGACTGGGATGTCAGCTACTTGATGCAATTGTGCCAGGTGCTTGTCCAAGTCTGCACGGTAATTTCCTGACCTCCCTGTCACCCCATTGATGGCAACGGCATAGACAAATCCTTCTGCTCCCTTGATCAACTCTTTCTGGCGCTCGAGTCCTGTGGTCAAACTAACTAGGGGAATCAAGGCGATATCTGTGTCTGCCAAAAAGGGCTCTACAAAGTTGGCATGCTCATGAGGCAGGTCTGGGATAATCAAGCCCTTAACTGCTGTATCTGCCAGATCTTTGACAAATTTGTCCACACCGTACTGAAAAAGGGGGTTGAAGTAGGTCATGATGACCAGTGGTACCTCAGTCTGAATGGTTTTCAAGGTTTCAACCAAAGCCTGGGTAGAAGTCCCATGAGCTAGACTACGTAAGCCTGCTTCTTCGATCACAGGTCCATCTGCAACAGGGTCTGAAAAGGGAATACCCACTTCAATAGCTGAAACACCCAAATCTTCTAAAAAGTGGATTGTTTCAGCGAGACCAACCAAACCTTTCTCATGGTCTCCAGCCATGATATAGGGAACAAAAATTCCTTTCCAGCTGCTTTGATAGCGTTCAATTTTTCTGTTAGTGTCTTAGGCATGGGCTTCTCCCTTCTTTGCTGCATCTGCTTCCAAGCGGTCTTTGACTTGAACCACATCCTTGTCCCCACGTCCAGATAGGCAGACAATCATCGACTTGTCTGGTCCAAGTTCTTTGGCCAATTTCACTGCGAAGGCAATGGCATGGCTAGATTCCAAGGCTGGGATAATTCCTTCCACACGAGACAAGAGTTGGAATCCTTCCAAAGCTTCCTCGTCTGTCACAGGAACATAGCTGGCACGTTTGATATCGTGGTAGTGAGAGTGTTCTGGACCGATACCAGGATAGTCCAATCCAGCTGAGATAGAGAAGGCTTCTAAGATTTGTCCATGGGCATCTTGGAGAACATCCATGAGAGAACCGTGAAGAACTCCTGGGCGACCCTTGGTCAAGGTCGCTGCGTGGTGCTCCGTATCCACACCTAGTCCTGCTCGCTTCAGCTCCATACATAGCTACAGATTCATCTTCCACAAATGGATGGAAGAGACCGATAGCATTAGAACCACCACCAACACAGGCTACTAGGACATCTGGTAAGTCTTGTCCTGTCAAGTCACGGTACTGTTGTTTAGCTTCTCGACCGATGACACTTTGGAAGTCACGAACGATTTCTGGGAAAGGATGAGGTCCCAAGGCAGAACCAAGGATATAGTGGGTATCATCGATATTTGCCACCCATGAACGAAGGGCTCGCATTAACCGCATCCTTGAGCACGCGCGAACCATCTGTCACGGCCTCGACCTTGGCTCCCAAAAGTTCCATACGGAAGACATTAAGGGCTTGGCGTTTGACATCTTCCTCACCCATGTAAATGGTACATTCCATGTTAAAGAGAGCCGCAGCTGTTGCAGTTGCCACACCGTGCTGACCAGCACCTGTTTCAGCGATAATTTTCTTTTTGCCCATGCGTTTAGCAAGTAAGACTTGTCCCAAGGCATTGTTAATCTTGTGGGCCCCTGTATGGTTGAGGTCTTCCCGTTTGAGATAAATCTTGGCTCCGCCGATATGCTGGGTCAAGTTTTTTGCGTAGTAAAGGGGGGTTTCACGTCCTACATACTGGCGTAAGAGCTGGTTTAATTCCTCTTGGAAACTTGGGTCCGCCTGACTTTCACGATAAGCTTTTTCCAACTCCAAAACTGCTGTCATCAATGTTTCTGGGACGAAACGTCCGCCGAATTTTCCGTAAAATCCATCTTTATTTGGTTCTTGATATGCCATGCTTTGCCCTCTCTATAAATCTTCTAATCTTTTCCTGATCTTTCTGTCCATCTGTCTCCACTCCACTCGATACATCGACTGCATAGGGAGTAAAGTGTTGAATTGCTTTTGCTACATTATCCTCATTAAGTCCACCTGCAATGAAAAATGGCTGGGCTAGTCCAGACGTATCCAGTTGACCCCAGTCAAAGGTCTGACCACTCCCTGCCACAGGCGCATCAAAGAGTAGATAGTCTGCCCGAGAATGAGGCACATGACCATTTCCATCCACCTGCACAGCCTGAATGCTGGCACAAGGCAGATCCTCAAACAAATCATCTGCTACCTGACCATGAAGTTGAACCAAGTCCAAACCAACTTTTTCAATCGCTTCTAGCAGTTCTGCCCGACTTGGTGAAACAAATACGCCAACTTTTTTTACATAGGAAGGAATGAGCTTTGCCAGCTCAGCAGCCTCTTCCAAGGTCACCTGCCTTTTACTAGGTGCAAAGACAAAACCAATATAGTCTGCCCCTGCTGATACGGCTGTCTCTACCGCTTCTTTGGTCGATAGTCCACAAATCTTAACCTTTGTCAATCTGCAACTCCTTGATTCTCTGGGCTACATCTTCTGCCTGCATGAGAGCTGTTCCTACCAAATTCCGTTAAAGTATGGTGCTACTCGTTTTGCATCCTGTCCTGTGAAAATAGCAGATTCAGAAATGTAATAGCGACCTTCCTCAAAGTGCTGGGCCAAGTCTACACTGGTTTGTAAGTAGACCTCAAAGGTGGTCAAGTTGCGGTTGTTAACCCCAATAATCTCAGCACCCAGTCTGTGGGCCACCTCTAGTTCAGCTAGATTATGAGTCTCCACCAAGACTTCCAGACCAAGATTTGTCGCGTAGTCATAGAGTTCCTTGAGGCGTTCTTCTGACAAGGCAGCGACAATGAGCAAGATGACTGTCGCACCTGCATTGCGGGCGCAGATGATTTGCTTTTCGTCGATGATAAAATCCTTGTTGAGCGTTGGAATGTTTACCTGACTGGAGATCTCACGTAAATAATCCAAATGCCCTTTAAAGAAAACTTCATCTGTCAAAACCGAAATCATCACTGCGCCGTTCGCTTCATAAGTCTGGGCCTGTTGCACAATATCCACATTGAGATTGATATCTCCCAGACTAGGGCTAGCCTTCTTGACCTCAGCGATTACCTGCAAACGGTCCTGGTGATTCTTCAAAAATTCTGCCAAGCGATAAGTCTGGCGCAAGGGCTGGATTTCCTCCAGCTCCATTTGCTCGACCTCACGCGCCTTCTGCTCTAAAATTCGTGCTAAAAATTCCTGACTCATTTTTGATACTCCTGTAACAGTCTGAGTTTTTCTAGGGCCTTACCACTAGCAATTACTTGACGGGCCAAGGCAACTCCTTCCTTGATACTAGCTACCTTACCATTGGCATAGAAACCAAGACCAGCATTCAAGACTGTCGTTTCCAAGAATGGACTTGGTTCGTTTTGAAGAACGCTCAGCAAAATCTCTGCATTTTCCTGAGCATTTCCTCCTCGAATGTCTTCGATAGCGTAGCGTTCCATCCCCAAATCTTCTGGAGTGAAGCTTGACAAGGTGATTTCGCCATTTTCAAGAAGAGCAATCTTGGTTGTTCCGTTCAAGCCAGCTTCATCCAGCCCTTCTGGTCCAGCAACCACGATGGCACGTTTACGACCCATATTTTTCAAAACTTGAGCGGTACTTTCTAGCAGTTCTGGACGACTAATACCAAGGAGCTGTGTTTCCAAAGCCATTGGGTGAATCAGTGGACCAGTCAAGTTCATGATCGTTGGAATTCCTAGTTCCAAACGAGCTGGCATGATGTACTTCATAGCTGGGTGCATATTTTTAGCAAAGAGAAAGACGATTCCAGTTTTATCGAAAACCTTACCTAGTTCAGCTGGTTTGAGGTCAAGATTGATGCCCAATGCTTGAAGGACATCTGCCGAACCCGATTTAGAAGAAATCGAACGGTTACCGTGCTTAGCCATATGAATGCCACCACCAGCCAAGACAAAGGATGCAGTTGTCGAAATGTTAAAGCTGAAGGACTTGTCTCCACCTGTACCGCAGTTATCCATAGCGTCCTGGATTTCAGTTGGAATGTGTTGGGCATGGCCTCTCATGACTTGTGCAATGGCTGTGCGTTCTTCCGGTGTTTCCCCCTTCATCTTAAGGGCCAAGAGAAGAGAAGCAATCTGCGCTTCGGTTACACGTCCAGTAACGATACGTTCAATGACATCCGTCATTTCCACACCTGATAAATTTTCAAATTTTGCTAATTTTTCAATAATCTCTTTCATCCTAGTTTCCTCACTTTACAACCTTCTCGATAAAATTCCGAATAGAAGACAAGCCATCTGGCGTTCCGATGCTTTCTGGATGGTACTGGAAGCCATAAATCGGCAGGCTTTTGTGTTGAATTCCCATAATAGCTTGGTCATCAGTCGAACGAGCTGTCACTTCAAAGCCTTCTGGCATTTCTTCAATCAAAATACTGTGGTAACGCATGACTGGACGACCATCCTCAATTCCCTGATACAAAACAGATGGCGCTTCAAAGCTAATATGGCTCTGTTTCCCATGCATGACTTTTGGAGCCAAGCCTAGCTTCCCACCAAAGACTTCTGCGATAGCTTGATGACCCAAACAAATCCCTAGAATCGGCTTCTTACCTGCAAAGTCACGAATCATGTCTTCCATCTTTCCAGCATCAACCGGCCAACCAGGACCGGGAGAAAGACCAGACCATCTGCTTTTTCAGCTTCTTCATACAGCTTAGGATCATCATTTCTCAGGACCTGCACTTCTGCAAAATTCCCAATGTATTGAGCCAAGTTATAGGTAAAAGAATCATAGTTGTCAATCAATAAAATCATGGTCTTAGTTCTCCAATTCTAGTCATAGATTTTGCCTTATTAATGGTTTCTTGGTATTCGTTTTGGGCGATGGAGTCGTAGACAATCCCTGCCCCAGCCTGTACATAGGCTGTTTGATTTTTGAGAATCATAGTTCGAATGGCAATAGCGAAATCCATATCACCCGTCGCAGACAAGTAGCCGATTGCTCCCGCGTATACACCACGTTTTTCTGTTTCCAGTTCATAGATCCGTCTCATAGCTCGAATCTTTGGAGCTCCTGACACTGTTCCAGCTGGAAGTGTAGCTTTCAAGGCATCCATGGCATTGAGTTCTGGAAGCAAACGTCCCTTGACCACGCTGGTCAAATGCATGACATAGCGGAAGAGCTCCACCTCCATATACTTGGTGACTTGGACACTTGCCGTTTCAGCAATTCTACCGATATCGTTACGCCCCAAGTCTACTAACATTCGATGTTCTGCTGTTTCCTTCTCATCAGAAAGCAGGTCTGTCGCCAAGGCCTTGTCCTCTTCATCCGTAGCCCCTCTTGGTCGCGTACCTGCAATCGGATTGGTTGTCACGATACCATTTTTGACAGAAACCAAACTTTCAGGACTGGCACCGATGATTTGATAATCCCCAAAATCATAGAAATAAAGGTAATTAGATGGATTGGTCACGCGGAGATTTCTGTAGAAGTCAAATGGATTTCCAGTAACTTCTGCTGAGAAACGCTGGCTGAGCACACATTGGAACATATCACCATTACGAATCAAGTCACGAGCGGTTTCGACCATTTGCTCAAACTTATGAGGAGCGATATGCGGTTTGAAGTCCAGCGGAGATAAATCCAAGTCTTCAAATTCATTTGAAGCAGGGATGCGTAATTCCTCAAGCACTTGGTTCAAGGCTTTTTCCAAATCCTCTTGACTGCGATCGCTATATAGAGCATCCTCAATGACATGGATTTTTCCTTCTTATGGTCAAAGACCATATAACTCTCATAGACAAAGAAATGCATGTCTGGCGTCCCAATGGTATCCTCAGGGATTTGGCAAATTTCTTCATAAAGAGAAATCATATCGTAACCGACAAAGCCAATAGCTCCCCCACCAAAAGGGAGGTCTGAATGGTGCTGGCTCTTATGAGTCACATCATAAAGGAAATCCAAAGGATCCCGATCAATCACTTGCCCATTTTGATAGAGGACTCCATTTTCAAACTGAATCTCAAAAACAGGATTATAGGCTAGGATAGAAAAACGAGCGGTTTCCTTGTCTCTCGGAATACTTTCTAAGATCACCTTGTGTTGCCCCTTTAGGCGCATATAAGCCAAGATTGGTGATAAGACATCTCCATGAATGATTCGTTCCATTGTAATTTCCCTTTCAGTTTCTTATTTTTAATTTTTTGTCTTTTTTCTATTTCCCTTAAATAGTGCGGACGGGAGGTAAAATTATCCAGTGGATGATTTTAGAAATCCATGAAATGAAAGACCTAATTTTCGAGCTCCTCGCTCATTCATTTCTAGGCTCAGGCTAAAATAGTTCCCCAAACTATTTTACTCTCAAAAATTCCGTTCTAGAGAAGCAAAGATGCTTCTCTAGAATACCACTATGGCGGGAAATAGCGGTTTAATGCTCACTTCGTTCGCAAATATTTTATAGAAATTTATTTAGTGATAAAGCATAATTTAAAACTGATAGCCATATCTACGATAAATATATAAAAATCCCCACGCAAAATAACTTGCGTGAGGACGAAATTCGCGGTGCCACCTCAATTATAGGATTTCTCCTATCTCTCATTCCTGTCTCAGAACTTTCCTATAACAGGCTGTGCGATAAAGGGCACTCCCTTGAGAATTATGTTTTCTTCTCTCGTTTCAGATGGACCCAACCTTACAGCTTTCTCTGCTTGTTTCCAGCAACCACAAGCTCTCTGTGAGAGAAAGGACTGTAATTTTTCCATCTCTTATTTTTTATCTTCTAGGTAGTCTGCAATCGCAGCTACGTCCTTGTCTCCACGACCAGAGACATTGATGATGATAATGTCATCTTTACTTAGTTTCGGTGCACGTTTAACCGCTTCTGCGATGGCGTGCGAACTTTCAATCGCTGGGATAATCCCTTCTGTCTTACTAAGAAGGAGCAAGGCTTGAACAGCTTCTTCGTCTGTCGCTGCCACATATTCCACGCGGCCAGAATCTTTGAAGTAGGCGTGTTCTGGACCAACCCCTGGATAGTCCAAACCAGCTGAGATAGAGTAAACTGGCGCTAGCTCTCCGTCTTCCTTAAAGACTGCATAGGTCTTCATACCATCGACAATTCCGACACTACCTTTTGTCATAGTGGCTGCATGCTTGTCTGTGTCAAGTCCGTGACCGGCAGCTTCGACCCCAACCAATTTGACTTCTTCATCAGCCACATACTGAGAAAAAGCTCCGATGGCATTGGAACCACCACCTACACAGGCAATGACGTAGTCTGGTAAACGGCCTTCTTTTTCTAAGATTTGACGACGAGATTCCTCACTGATGACCTTTTGGAATTCATGGACAATGGTAGGATAAGGATGAGGTCCTACAGCAGATCCCAAAACGTAGAATGCTTCAAGGTCATTCATCCATTCTCCAAAGGCTGCATCAACCGCATCCTTGAGAGTTCGCGTTCCCGTTTCAACTGCGTGAACAGTTGCTCCCATCATCTCCATACGGAAAACATTGAGACGTTGACGCTCAACATCCTCTGCCCCCATATAGACATCACAGGCCATACCAAACTTGGCTGCAGCAGCTGCTGTCGCAACACCGTGCTGACCAGCTCCTGTTTCTGCGATCACTCGTTTTTTGCCCATACGTTTGGCAAGAAGAATTTGTCCTAAAACATTGTTGAGCTTGTGAGAACCAAGGTGGTTAAGATCTTCGCGCTTGAGATAAATCTTAGCGCCACCTAAGTGATCTGTCAAACTTTCCGCAAAATAAAGCGGTGTTTCACGACCTGAATAATCCTTCAAGTAATGGCGAAATTCTGCCAAAAACTCTGGATCATCCTTGTATTTGTCAAATGTCATTTCCAACTCATCCAACAAAGCCTGAATCGGCTCCGGTACAAAACTACCACCAAATTGTCCAAAATAACCTTTAGTTGTCATAAATTTTTCCTCTTTCCATATTAATTCGGCTTTTTGTTTGCTTTTAGTAATAGGCAAGGAGCTACAGATAGAACTTAATACTCTTCGAAAATCCAATTCAAACCACGTCAACGTCGCCTTGCCGTACTCAAGTACAGCCTGCGGCTAGTTTCCTAGTTTGCTCTTTGATTTTCATTGAGTATAAGTTCATCAAAGCGATTTAACGTCCTAATAAAAGATAAACAAAATGACCGAAAGGAAAAAGCCCACACACAGAAATCAATCCGTGTGAGGGCGTTGGTAACGCGGTGCCACCTCAATTATAAAGGGACTATTCCCCTTTACATCTCTGTCTTGTCTAACAACAAGTTGCACTGTAAGGTGTGCGCACCGAATTTTCATTGTTTCAAATTCATTTTTAAAATCAGCCCACTTTCACTACTTCCAACCACCTGTTCACAATCACCACAGGCTCCCTGAAGATCAAAAATAGTTACTTTTCTGATTTGTTGAGAATATTATATGCTATTGTCCGCTTTTTGTCAAGATTTTTTTATGATTATTTTCCAGAACCGAGGATTTCTTCGGAAATTCTCACCAAAGTCTGAACGATGTAATCAACTTCTTCATCGCTTAATTTTGTATGAAGAGGAAGCGTAATTTCATTTTCAAAGAAGGCATAGGCTCTTGGATAATCTGCCATATCGAAACCAAGATTCTTATAGGCTGTCAAAAGAGGAAGCGGTTTATAGTGTACATTACTTGCAATTCCTGCTTTAGCCAATTCTTGGATGATGAGATTGCGTTCTTCTAGGCTAGCACCTTCTACATGGGTGATGTAGAGGTGGCGTGAAGATTCGACACTATCAGTCTTGTGTGCCAATGGACGAATGCGAGAACCTGCAAAACCACGATCATAACGGTCCACGATGTCCTTACGACGTTCTAGCAACCCAGAGTAACGGTCCAATTGTACCAAACCAATCGAAGCCATGATATCCGTCATATTGCACTTGTAGGCCGGTGTAACGATATCGTATTCCCATGAACCCAGTTGCATCTTGGCAAGGGCATCCTTTGTTTGACCATGAAGGGAAAGAATTTGGAATTCCTTGTACATCTCTTCGTCGTCAATCGCTGGATTTGCTTTCCAAGTCGCACTTCCTCCCTCAGCAGTTGTAAAGTTCTTAACGGCATGGAATGAGAAGGAAGTAAAGTCAGCGATAGATCCAGCTGGTTGCCCTTTGTAAGTAGATCCCAAAGCATGGGCACTATCAGAAACAATCACGATACGGTTAAAGGCCTTTTGCCACTTGCTAGTAGCTGTAAAGAGGTCCCGTTTCTTCTCCACAACTTGGAACAAACGGTCATAGTCGCACACAATCCCTGCAAGCTCTACTGGGATGATAACCTTAGTTTTCTCAGTGATAGCTTGCTCAAGTAGGTCATAATCCATCTCAAACGTATCTGCTTGGATATCCACCATGACAGGTGTCGCTCCTACGTGTGTGATGACACTGCAAGAAGCTGTATAAGTCATAGCTGGAACGATGACCTCATCACCAGGTCCCACTTCCAAAACACGCAAATCAACTCAAGAGCGGCAGTCGCAGAGTTAAGGCAGACAGTCTTAGGTGTCTGTGTGTATTGAGATAAGCGACGCTCTAGTTCTTTTGTCTTCGGACCTGTTGTGATCCAACCAGAACGAAGGGTATCCGCTACTTCAGCAATTTCAGCTTCGGTAATATCGGGTGGTGAAAATGGAATATTGTAATTTGGCATTGATTTGCTCCTTTTATCTGTACTCATTTTCTCATGATTACTTTATTTTAGCACTTCAAACACGGTTTGAAACATGATTTTGATGTCTCCAAGGAAACTAAACTCTCGGAGATAGGCGAGGTTATAGCGCATCTTTTCAGGAAGGACATGTTCGACATAGGCCTGGTCAACCGACAAGCCTTTCTCCGTCATTTGACTGATGATGGTGTCCTCATCCTTGTAGTTGATGCTGGCTGGAGAGGTGATTCCTGCTGGCAAGAGCAAGGTCGCCATCATTTCAGGGCTATACTGCTCGGTGTAACGTGGCACCTCAGGTCGTGTGCCTACAAAGGACATTTCGCCTTTAAGGACATTGACCAGCTGAGGCAGTTCGTCCAAACGCACACGTCGAATGAAATTTCCCACTTTGGTAATGCGGCTGTCGTTAGCAGAAGTCACCAGACTTCCTTTTTTATCCGCATCCGTCACCATAGTACGGAACTTCCAAATCTTGAACGGACGGTTGTACTGGGTCACGCGCTCTTGCTTGTAAATGACAGGTCCCTTGCTATCCAACTTGATCCAAATGCTCAAGATAAGAAAGATGGGAGAAGTCAAAACTAGCAAAAACAGGGCCAGAACCCAATCCAGGCAACGCTTGAAAATCAGCGAACCCTTCCTTTTAGAGACAAGCTGGTAGTAAGACTCAACCTCGCTTGATTGCATTTCCACGGGCAAGTCTTCCCATTTCAGCATGCTGTTTCTCCTTTGTTTTTATTATACTATTTGTCAACATTTTTCATTATACCACAAAATGGAAAAGGCGGTGCAAGAAATCTGTGATTTGAAGAATTTCCTTCTTATACTCAATGAAAATCATAGTGCAGCTTTGAGGTTGCAAATAAAGCTGACATGGTTTGAAGAGATTTCCAAAGAGTATTAGGACATGGCCCCAGCCTGCAAGCTATACATCTTATGATAGGTTCCTCCCAAGGCCAAGAGTTCCTCATGGGTTCCACTCTCGATGATGCGCCCCTTATCCAAGACATAAATACAGTTGGCGTCCTGGATGGTCGAAAGACGATGAGCAATAGCAATGGTTGTCCGCCCCTGTCTCATCTTGGCTAGGGAATCTTGAACCAAACTTTCTGTTTCAGAGTCAATATTGGCTGTCGCTTCATCCAAAATCAAGATTTTAGGCTGACTAGCAACTGTTCTAGCAAAGGCAAGAAGCTGACGCTGACCAGTAGAAAAGCTCGAACCACGCTCGGACACAGGTGCATCATAACCCTGCGGAAGGTCCTGAATAAAGGAATCTGCATCAACAAAGGCAGCCGCAGCCTGGACTTCTTCATCACTAAGATCTTGATACATGGCGATATTGGACTTGATAGTCCCGTGATAGAGGAAGGGATCCTGCAAGACCAAACCGATGTTCTTTCTCAGCTCTTCCTGACTGTAGTTTCGGATATCCACACCATCCAAGAGAACGCTGCCTGACTGAAATTCATAAAAACGCATGAGGACATTGATAATCGATGATTTTCCCGAACCTGTATGACCTACAAAGGCAATGGTTTCACCCTTCTTAACTGAAAAGGAAATGTCATCCAGAATCGGATGTTTGCCATCATATGAGAAACACACATGTTCAAAACGGATATTGCCTTCTTTGACTTTAGCTTGCCCATCTTTTTGAAGAGGCTCATAGGTCGTTTCGTCAATCAAGGCAAAGACACGACCTGCAGATACCATGGACGTTTGAAGGGTTGAAAAGTTTTGCGTCACCTCAATCAAGGGATCAAAAAGGCGGTTGATATACTGGATAAAGGCATACATGGTTCCAGCTGTTATCCCAATAGAAAGACCACGGTAACCAAAGTAGGCCATCAAAACGGCGTAGCCTAGGAGTTTCAGCAAACTCATGGCAGGCGCAAGAAGAGGGCATCCAAGGCTACAGATCGGTTGGCATAGACCAAGTGTTCTTGGTTGATTTCATCAAATTCTGCCTGCAGGCGCTTCTCTTGATTAAAGGCCTGGATAATCCTGATTCCCTCGATATTCTCTGCCAGCTTACTATTGATATCCGACAAGAGACTTCTGGTTTTCTCGATAATCTTGACTGACTTTTTCCGATAGAGATTGACCAAAAGGAAAATCAAGGGAAGAAAGAGCAGGACTAAAGCTGTCAAACGAAAATCCAGAACCAACATGGTATAAAGGGTTGTCAGAAAGATGAAAACTGCTGAAATAAAGCTGGATAAAATCCCTGAAAACATATCACTGATGGTCTCGGTATCATTGGTCAAACGAGAAACGATGGAGCCTGCTGGCGTCTTGTCAAAATAAGACATGCCAAGTTTCTCCATATTGGCAAAGGCATCCCGACGAATATCTCTTACAATACTATAAGACACCCGCGCAAAGAGAAGATTGCCGACATACTGGACCAGAGTTTGTAGGAGATAAAGACCATAGTAGACCAGCAAAACGGCCACAGCAATTTGGTTAAGATTGCTGAGATACTGGTCGATAAAGTGGGAGGCCACAAGGGGAATGACACTTTTAATGACCGTCGTCGCGAGGAGAAAACTGAGTGCCAAAAAGGTCAGGAGTCCATAAGGCTTGAGATAGGACATCAAGCGCTTCAATACAGTCCATTGTTCTTGTTTATTCTGCATCTTCTTCTCCTTTCATTTCCAACTGCTGAGACTGGTAGGTTTGAGCATACCAGCCATCTAAAGCTAGCAGGTCTTCGTGTGTACCGCGTTCTATGATTTGGCCATTTTGCAGGACTAAAATCAAATCTGCATGGACGACTGCACTGAGACGATGGGCTGTGATAATGGTTGTCTTATTCTTCCGCGTTTCCTTGAGATTGTCGATAATCGCATACTCTGTCTTGGCATCCACGGCGGACAAGGAATCATCTAGAATCAAGATATCAGGGTCTAAAATCATAGCCCGACTCATAGCCAGACGTTGCTTTTGCCCACCTGAGAGACTGACTCCCTTTTCACCGATCAGCGTATCAAATCCCTGAGGCATGTCCACAATATCTTGGTAAACTTGAGCTAGCTTGGTCGCTTCCTCGACCGCCGAAAGGGACAAATTAGGATTGCCGAAGCGGATATTGTCTAAGATAGAGGTCGCAAAGAGAAACTGATCCTGAGGGACATAGCCCATGAGACCACGAAGGTCTGTCAGACGATAATCGCGAATATCATGACCATTTAGATAAATAGCTCCCCTATCCACATCGTATTCACGCAAGAGGAGTTTGATCAAGGATGTTTTCCCAGAGCCTGTCTGACCGACCAAGCCCAGAGTTTGCCCTTTTTCTAAACTAAAGTGAATATCCGTCAGTGTCTCCTCATTTTCAAGGCAAAGCTGTCAATGGCGTACTCCAAACGTCCATTTTCAATACCGTCCAGAGGAAACTCAGGGTCTTGTACAGGTGATTCCTGAGACAAAAGTTCCTCAATCCGCTGATAAGAAACCTTCCCTCGCTGAGTGATATTAAAGAGGAAGCCAATGGCCATAAGTGGCCAAACCAGCATATCCAAGTAGCTGATAAAGGTGACCAGATTCCCAACCGTAATCTGTCCATCCTGAACCATTAAGGAACCGACCAAGAGGGTTAAAACATAGGACGAACCAACAAACAAGAGAACCATGGGGTCAAAGAGACTGTCGTATTTCATGGTTTGCAGGTTCTTTTGGAAGGTCAATTCATTGACTGCTTGAAAGGACTTCAACTCGTCCGCCTGATAACCGAAAGACTTGGTCACCTTGATACCTGATACAGACTCCTGCACCTTGTTATTGAGTTCAGAAAAGGCAGCTTGTGATTCACCAAAGGCCTTGTGGGTCTTTCTCCCTAGACGACTGGTCGCATAGGCCATAAAAGGCAAGGGAAGAATGGCAACCATGGTCATCTGCCAAGAAATGCTAAAGAGCATGGTCAGCAAAGTCACCAAAGCCGTGATGGAAGCATCCACTGCTGACATGACTCCTCCACCTGCGAGACGCGTTAGGGCATTGATATCGTTGGTTGCGTGTGCCATCAGGTCCCCAGTCCGATAGGTTTGATAAAAGGCTGGAGACATTTTTGTGAAATGCTCAAACAAGCGAGACCGCATAATCTGTCCCAAACGGTAGGAAGTCCCAAGGATATACATACGCCAAACATAGCGCAGATAGTACATCCCAAAGGCCGCAAGAAGCAAGTAAAATAGGTCAAGAAGGAGGGCCTGCTGGGTTAATTGCCCTGATGTGATAGCATCAATGACTCGTCCCATAACCATAGGTGGAATGAGATTGAGAACGGAAACCAAAACCAGGGCCACAATCCCGACTAGATAACGGCGTTTTTCTAACTTGAAAAACCACCAAAGTTTTTGAATAATGGACATAACATCCCTTTCTGATTGCAAATAGAAACCTGAGGCCAAGACCCCAGGTTTTTCTTATTCATAGGTTACGACTGTGACCGCACCCTTGTCATACTCAGCGATAAAGATATTGGCTACATTGTCATGCCCTTGCTTGCTGAGGTTATCAAGCAACCACTCTTCGTTACGACCAATCGACTCCAAAACATCGACTTGTATCACACCGTCAGTCACAACTGGATACTTAGGATTTTCATCCCCCATTTGGACCACGATGAGTTGGCCATTTTGCTCCTGCACAGCGCGTTTGACTTGTTTCATTTGGAAAATTCCCTGGCTACGAAGCTTAAGAGCTACATCCGCTGCTGATAAACCAACCGAACGGCAGGCTTCTGGATCAATCTTCCCATTTTTGATGAGCAGGGTTGGCTTCCCATCAATCAAACGTTTCACAAAGTAAACATTATTGTTGAGCCATTTGAGAGTCAAGACCAGAATGGTCCACATAATCAGGATAACTGCATACTGAAGGATACTGATGGCGCTATTGTAAATCACCCCGCCGATAATCCCCCCAAGTACATAGTTCTGAATTTGGTCTATTGCTGAGTTAGGCGCTAGGTTGCCCTTTCCTGTCACATTAATCACGAAAACCAGAGAAAAGAGTCCCAAGGCTAGTTTGATTAAAATTTCGATATAATTGAGTGTCATTTGTTCACCTCCACCAGTTCAATTGCATCTGTTTTATACAATTCGACTTTCTCTAAGAGATACTTGTCTGGCTCACTTCCGTTTAGGGCACGATAATAGCGATCTCCCACCTTGAGGAGTGCTCCATCCGTGTCTGCAGAAGTATTGACATAAACTTCCGACTTGTCAACTCCCAAATCTTTGGAAACAAGCTCGATGAAATGAAGTGAAGCTTGAAATTTATTGTTAGAAACTTGATTGTTTTGATAAGTTGTGATGCTGACCAAAAGGAGAGCTAATAAGGTCAAAGCTGAAATCATGACCAACTCACGAAATTTGGTCCCCTTTTTATCATGATAAGCCTTGAAAGCTAAAAATCCTGTCACAGCTAATAGGACAATCCCTAAACCAAGCATGATACCATTTTGCTGACTGATTTGGCTGAGTACATAGTCATAAGAATAGAATTTCATGTATTTTCACTTCCTTTCATAAAATCATTCTTAATTATAAACGAAAGAGGGTGATTTTTCAAACCATACGTTGGGGAAATGCTCCTTTTTTTGGTATAATATAGTCTGTAATCTGAATGAAAAAGGTAACTTTATGAAACTCATCTCATGGAATATTGATTCCCTCAATGCAGCCCTAACGAGCGATTCTGCTCGCGCCAAACTGTCACAGGAAGTCCTACAAACCTTGGTAGCCGAAAATGCTGATATTATCGCTATCCAGGAAACCAAGCTTTCTGCAAAAGGGCCTACCAAAAAACACTTGGAAATTTTAGAAGAACTCTTCCCAGGTTATGAAAACACTTGGCGTTCTTCACAAGAACCTGCTCGTAAAGGCTATGCTGGAACCATGTTCCTTTATAAGAAAGAACTCACACCAACGATTAGCTTCCCAGAAATCGGTGCTCCGTCTACCATGGACTTGGAAGGTCGCATCATCACCTTGGAATTTGATGCATTTTTCGTAACACAAGTTTACACTCCAAACGCTGGCGATGGTTTGAAACGTTTGGAAGAGCGTCAAGTCTGGGATGTCAAATACGCTGAGTATTTGGCGCAACTAGACAAAGAAAAACCTGTCCTTGCGACGGGTGACTATAACGTAGCCCACAAGGAAATCGACCTTGCAAACCCTGCCAGCAACCGCCGTTCACCTGGATTTACAGACGAGGAACGTGCTGGATTTACCAACCTTTTGGCAACTGGATTTACCGACACCTTCCGCCATCTTCACGGTGATGTGCCAGAATGCTACACTTGGTGGGCGCAACGCAGTAAGACTTCTAAAATCAACAATACAGGCTGGAGAATCGACTACTGGCTCACTAGCAACCGCGTGGCTGACAAGGTGATCAAGTCTGACATGATTGACTCAGGCTCACGTCAAGATCATACGCCAATTGTATTGGAAATTGAACTCTAAGGAGAAAACAAATGGACTATCAAGCTGTCATTCCTGAATTTGTAGTATCTGACCTCGAAAAGTCACGCCACTTCTACTGCGACTTGCTGGGATTTTCTGTCGAATACGAGCGTCCAGAGGAGAAATTTCTCTTCCTCTCGCTTGAAGACTGCCAACTTATGCTAGAAGAAGGCAACACTGAAGAATTAGCCCAACTAACCTATCCTTTCGGGCGCGGTGTCAACATTTCCTTTGGTATTGAAGATGTCCCTCAGCTCCACCAAAAACTGCTGGAAGCTGACTATCCTATTTATCGTCCTTTGACTAAACGAACATTTCGTGTTGGGGATCACTATATCTATCCTCACGAATTTGCAGTCTTGGATCCAGATGGTTATTTTTTAAGATTTAGCGAATAGAAGAATAAAAGGCTACAATACTTTCTAGCGTTGCAGCCTTTTATTCGTTCGTTTTTATGATCTATTTACTAACAAAATATTTGATTTATAAAGCTAATTGGTGTAAAATAAAAACATTGGCATCAGCCTATTTAAAATTGAATATCATTTTACTTGTTTATGTCGTGAATTGGCACGACGTTTCTACAAGGTGCCGGAACACCTAACAATGAGTATGTCAGCTGAAGGTATGGTTTTGGCCATACCTATTTTGGGGACTTACTTAGGGGATTAAGTAGGTCCTTTTTCTATTACTATAGTAGAAACTCTAGACAAGCAAATGAAGCATCTTTTAGACTTTAGGAGGTATTATGAAATTATTAGAAGAGCGCATCCTCAAGGATGGGCATATCTTGGGTGACAACATCCTCAAGGTAGATTCCTTTTTAACCCATCAAGTTGACTTTAGCTTGATGCGAGAGATTGGTAAGGTATTTGCGGAAAAATTCGCTGCTGCTGGCATTACCAAAGTTGTAACCATTGAAGCGTCAGGCATTGCCCCAGCCGTTTTTACTGCCGAAGCTTTAAATGTTCCCATGATTTTCGCCAAGAAAGCTAAAAACATCACCATGAATGAAGGAATCTTAACTGCCCAAGTCTACTCCTTTACCAAGCAGGTGACCAGCACCGTTTCCATCGCTGGAAAATTCCTCTCACCTGAGGACAAGGTCTTGATTATCGATGATTTCCTAGCAAATGGACAAGCTGCCAAAGGCTTGATCCAAATCATCGAACAAGCCGGAGCAAAAGTTGAAGCGATAGGTATCGTGATTGAAAAGTCTTTCCAAGATGGTCGTGATTTGCTTGAAAAAGCTGGCTATCCAGTTCTATCACTGGCTCGCTTGGATCGTTTTGAAAACGGTCAGGTCGTATTTAAGGAGGCAGATCTCTAATGCAAAAACAAGAAAAACATTCGAAAGCAGCCGTTCTTGGATTGCAACACTTATTAGCCATGTACTCAGGTTCTATCCTGGTTCCTATCATGATTGCGACAGCTCTTGGCTATTCAGCTGAGCAGTTGACCTACCTGATCTCCACAGATATCTTCATGTGTGGGGTGGCCACCTTCCTTCAACTCCAACTCAACAAATACTTTGGGATTGGACTACCAGTCGTTCTCGGAGTTGCCTTCCAATCCGTCGCTCCTTTGATTATGATTGGGCAGAGTCACGGTAGTGGGGCTATGTTTGGTGCCCTTATCGCATCAGGGATTTATGTGGTTCTGATTTCAGGCATTTTCTCAAAAGTGGCCAATCTCTTCCCCTCTATCGTAACAGGATCTGTCATTACCACGATTGGTTTAACCTTGATTCCTGTCGCTATTGGAAATATGGGAAATAACGTTCCAGAGCCAACTGGTCAAAGTCTCCTACTTGCTGCTATCACTGTTCTGATTATCCTCTTGATCAACATCTTTACCAAAGGATTTATCAAGTCTATCTCCATTTTGATTGGTCTGGTTGTTGGAACTGCCATTGCTGCTACCATGGGATTGGTTGATTTCTCCCCTGTTGCGGCAGTACCGCTTGTCCATGTTCCAACTCCCCTCTACTTTGGTGTACCTACTTTTGAAATCTCATCCATCGTCATGATGTGTATCATTGCAACGGTGTCTATGGTTGAGTCCACTGGTGTTTATCTGGCCTTGTCTGATATTACTAATGACCCAATCGACAGCACGCGCCTGCGCAACGGTTATCGTGCAGAAGGTTTAGCCGTACTTCTCGGAGGAATCTTTAACACCTTCCCTTACACAGGATTTTCACAAAACGTTGGGTTGGTTAAATTGTCAGGTATCAAGACTCGTCTGCCAATCTATTATGCAGCTGGTTTCCTAGTCCTCCTTGGACTCCTACCTAAGTTTGGCGCCCTTGCCCAAATCATTCCAAGTCCTGTTCTTGGTGGTGCTATGCTGGTGATGTTTGGTTTTGTTTCCCTTCAAGGGATGCAAATCCTAGCTCGCGTTGACTTTGCTAACAATGAACACAACTTCCTTATAGCAGCTGTATCAATCGCAGCTGGAGTAGGTCTAAACAATAGTAATCTCTTTGTCAGCATGCCGACAGCCTTCCAAATGTTCTTCTCAAACGGAATTGTCGTAGCCAGCCTACTGGCCATTGTCCTCAATGCCGTATTAAACCGGAAAAAGAAATAAGAAAAAGAGGTGTGAGCCTCTTTTTTGTTTCTCTATATCCTCACCTGTCTTTCTTCTGACCGCTGGCCTGTGACAAACATGGTAAAGGTGGCTTTGCAGACATTTCTGCCTTCTTGATTGGTAATATCCACATCCACGACACAGGTTGTGCGACCTTGATGGACGCATTCTCCTTTAATGGTCAGCACATCGTCGAGTTTCCTGCCTTGAGGTAGTTGATAGAGGACTGAAGCGTCACTCCATCAAGACCCAGCGAGATAACCACCAAACCACTAATCTGGTCACAAAGGGTAAAGAGATAGCCACCATGGGCATTGCCATAGTAGTTGAGCGACGAGTCCACCACTTTCGTCGTCACCACAACATGACCATCTCTCATTTTTTCTATTTCGTAATTTTCAAAGGCAGATATAGCGTCAAAATGAAAATCTTTCATCGTTTCCTCCTGATAGTTCAAACGACACTATGATACTACTTTTTATAGGACTGTGCAAGGAGAAAGCTCCTAGTCTGGCAAAATTCCAATCTGCTCTACAAAGCGCATAAAGGCTACCTGTCCTTGTTCCGTCTGCTTGTAAACCCCCGCGTCCTCCAGAACACGTGCAAAGATAGCACCCACAGAGTCCTTGACGATTTCAAGGGCTTTTTCTTTATCTGCTAGGTCCGGATGTTGGGCTTTGAGCTGGTCTGCCCATTCCTGATGATAGTCTGCAACTGCTTCATCATCTCCTACAAGATAGCTTGCAACTTGCTCCACTTCTGCTTTCAAACGAGGTGGTAAGATAGCCAAGCCCATGACCTCAATCAAGCCGATATTTTCCTTCTTGATATGTTGGACATCCTTGTGGGGATGATAGATACCATCCGGATGCTCTGGCGATGTCTGATTGTCACGCAAGACCAAGTCCAACTCAAACTGTCCATCTCGTTTACGGGCAATCGGTGTAATGGTATGGTGTGGTGTTCCATTACTTTCTGCCAATACTTGCACACTTGGATCTGAATACTGTCGCCATTCCTGCAATATCTTATCAGCCAAGTTGATCAAATCCTCTTTAGAATCCGAAGTCAAACGTAGCACTGACATTGGCCACTTGACAATCCCAGCCTTGACCTGCTCAAAACCAGCAAAACAAAAAGTCTTTTGCAAAGGAGCCAATTCCATAGGAAATACGTGACGACCTCCCTGATAGTGGTCATGGGTGAGAATAGAGCCCCCCACGATTGGCAAGTCGGCATTAGAGCCCGCAAAATAGCCTGGAAACTGCTCTACGATAGCTAGCAGGCGCTCAAAACTCTGACGACTAATGGCCATGGGACGATGCTGGCCGTCTAAGAAAATACAGTGCTCATTAAAATAAGCATAGGGCGAATACTGGAAGCCCCACTCCTGACCCGCCATTTCAAAACGGATAATGCGGTGATTGCTGCGAGCTGGATGGTTAACCCGACCATGGTAGCCTTCGTTCTCTAGACAGAGCTGACACTGGGGATAATTGCTAGCTTGCACCAACTTGGCTGCCGCAATCTCCTTTGGATCCTTTTCAGGCTTAGAGAGGTTGATGGTAATCTCAAGTTCTCCGTAGTCAGATGCTACACGATAAGCAATATTTTTAGCAATGGCCTTGAGCTTGATGTAGTCGTTTTTCTGGCTGAGCTGGTAAAAATCCCCTATCGCCTGCTCAGGAGATTGGGCATAAGTTGCCCAGAAATCACGATTGACCTGACTTGGACAAGGGGTTACCAAGTCCATCAGTTCAGCACCTAGGATTTCACGTGCAGTCTGACTATCCTCAATCGTCTCTAATCGAACCGCCTCCTCGACCAGCTGGTCCTTGAGGTCAATCAACTCATCCAGATCAGTCTCAACTTCCAAAGCACCTTCTCCCACTCGAACCAAAACACGATTGGTCAAGTAGATTCGATCCATTTCCTCAAATGAACTTTCAGAAATGATATGTGTTATAAATTTATCTACTAAGGTCACTATAGAGCCTCCTTTTGACTAATCAAGGACGCGAGTGCCACCTGCAACTTCAGCGATATAGAAGCTTGGAGCGTATCCAACTACTTCCTCATAGTGCTTGCCAACAGCTGCTTTAAAGGCCTCAACAGCATCTTTTTGCACCAAAGCAATGGCACAGCCACCAAAACCTGCTCCTGTCATACGAGCACCGAGAACACCTTCTTGATCCCAAGCTGTGTGGACAAGGGTATCCAATTCCAAGCCAGTTACTTCATAATCATACTCAAGAGAAACGTGTGACGCATTCATCAAGCGACCAAATGTTTCCAAATCACCTGCTTGAAGGGCTGCTTGAGCTTTAAGGGTACGTTGGTTTTCAAGCACAGCATGGCGAGCTCGTTTCAAACGATTTTCGTCTTTAATCAGGTAGCTGTATTGGTCAAAGGCCCACTCATCCAATTCACCCAAGGTCTGAATATCCAAGGCAACTTGCAATTCTTCCACAGCTTTTTCACACTCGGCACGGCGCTCATTGTATTTAGAGTCCGCTAGTTCACGGCGTTTGTTGGTGTTCATGATAACAACGACATTGTCTTTTAAATCAAGTGGCACCAAGTCGTATTCTAGAGTGTTGGTATCTAGGTAAATAGCACGTTGGTCTGCACCCATACCGATAGCAAACTGGTCCATGATACCAGAGTTGACTCCGATAAAGTTGTTTTCTGTTTGTTTTCCAATTTTAACCAAATCCAAACGGTCTAGTTTTAAATCAAAGAGATGCTCTGCCACAACCCCTGTCAAGAGTTCCAAGGATGCTGATGAAGACAAGCCAGCACCATTTGGGATATTCCCAAAGACATAAAAATCAAAACCTTTGTCAATGACATGTCCAGCTTCTTGCAAGAAATGAAGGACACCTTTTGGATAATTGGTCCAGTTATGCTCTTTTTCAAATTTGAGGTCAGCAAGAGGCACTTCGATAATGCCCTTGTCCTCAAAGTTGGCTGAGTAGAAACGCAAAACTTGATCGTCACGCTTGCGAGCCGCCCCATAAGTTCCCAAGGAAATCGCAGCAGGAAAAACGTGACCGCCATTGTAGTCCGTGTGTTCACCAATTAGATTGATGCGGCCAGGTGAAAAGAAGGTTTGGTCTGCTTCTTGACCAAAAACGGCAAGAAAGTCTTTGCGAAGGGCTTCAGTAGTAAGATCTTGTGTCATATAAATTCTCCTTTGACTATCCGTTAAGTCACCTTAACGTGTAATCGTTTTCTTCTATTGTATCCAAGGGATTTACCAAGGTCAATCCTTTTTACTAAACTTTTACTAAACTATCAGTAAAAAGCAGAAAAATATGATATACTAACCTAAAAGGAGGAGGATTTATGGCTACCTTAAAAGACATTGCACAGCTAGCCTCTGTCTCTATCGCGACCGTATCTCGTGTCCTCAATCGCGACCAGAGTCTATCTGTTACAGAAGAAACCAGACACCGTATTTTAACTGTCGCTGAAGAGCTGGGCTATACTAAGCACCTCAAGACAGGCGAATCCCACAAACCCAAGCAAAAGATTGCCATTATCCAATGGGTCAGCGAACAAGGGGAGCTTGATGATCTTTACTATTATCAGATTCGTCTCGGTATTGAAAAAAGAGCCCAAGAGTTGGACTATGACATCTTGCGCTATTTTAATGACCATCCTTTTACATTAAGTGAGGAAGTGATTGGCATTCTCTGCATCGGAAAGTTCAGCCGAGCTCAGATTGCTGCATTTGAAGAATACCAAAAACCCTTGGTCTTTCTAGACAGTGATACCCTCTCACTAGGTCATACCTGTATTATCACTGACTTTTACACTGCTGTGAAACAAGTTGTAGACCATTTCCTCGGTCAGGGACTGGATCGGATTAGCATTCTAACAGGCCTTGAGGAAACAACCGACCAGGAAGAAATTATTCAGGATAAGCGGCTAGAAAATTTCAAAGATATTACCCAAGCAAAAGGAATCTACCATGAAGAACTGGTCTTTCAGGGAAGCTTTACTGCCCAGTCTGGCTATGACTTGATGAAGGAGGCCATTCACAAGCTAGGAGAACAACTCCCACCAGCCTTTTTCGCAGCTAGCGATAGTTTAGCCATCGGCGCCCTCCGTGCCCTCCAAGAAGCTGGAATCAGCCTACCAGACCGCGTCAGCCTCATTTCTTTTAACGACACTAGCCTGACCAAGCAGGTCTATCCCCCCCTCTCCAGTATCACTGTCTATACCGAGGAAATGGGCCGAGCAGGGATGGATATTCTTAACAAGGAAGTTCTACACGGTCGCAAAATCCCTAGCCTAACCATGCTGGGAACCAGACTGACTCTGAGAGAAAGTACGCTGCCATAACTCAACAAATATACCAACGCAAAAAATCCTAATAGGGAGTCCCAAATCTCCATTAGGATTTTCATTGTTAATCCATCACAATCATAGACTTAATGGTCTTGCGTTCATCCATATCTTTATAAGCCTGGTCAATATCTTCCAATTTATAACTTGATGTAAAGACACGGCCTGGATTGATGTCTCCATCAAGAATCGCTTTTAACAAAACTTGTTTGTCATAAGTAGTAACTGAGGCTGCTCCACCTGCCACTGAAATATTTTGAGCAAAGGTAGAACCGAGCGCACGGTTATTGTAATGAGGAACACCAACGAAGCCTAAACGTCCACCATTGTGAAGTACTCCAAGGGCTTGATCTACGGCTGCTTCAGTCCCAACACATTCAAGGGCTGCATCTGCTCCACCACCAAGGATTTCACGGACTTTGGCAATTCCCTCTTCGCCACGTTCAGCCACAACAGCTGTCGCACCTGATTCCAAGGCCATCTTTTGGCGATCTTCATGACGACTCATAAGGACAATTTGAGAAGCTCCACGCATCTTAGCTGCAATGACAGCGCATTGCCCAACAGCCCCGTCACCAATCACCACAACCTTATCCCCTTTTTGCACATTAGCAACACGCGCTGCATGATAGCCAGTCGGCATGACATCAGCAAGAGTCAATAGGGATTTTAGCATACCTTCGCTATAATCTGAAGGTTGTCCAGGGATTTTAACCAGCGCCCAGTTGGCATAGTGGAAACGGATATACTCAGCCTGGACACCACCTGACCAGTTGGTGCCAATATGGCGGTCACAAGTCCCATCATAGCCAGCGCGACAGGCGTCACACTCCCCACAGCCATGGGTGAAAGGTGCAATGACAAAATCTCCCGGTTTGACCGTTGTAATAGCCTCTCCGACTTCTTCGACAATCCCGATCGCCTCATGACCACTATTTCCATGCCCTTCTTCGATTTCGGGATTACGATAACTCCAGAGGTCCGATCCGCAAACGCAAGTACGGACAATGCGGATAATAGCATCATCTGCTTCTATAATTTGCGGACGTTCAATGGTAGCAAGTCCAACCTGGCCTGCCTTTGTATATACTGCTGATTTCATTTAAAATTTTCCTTCCTTGTAAAGTTTAATTTTGTGATTTAAGCGATTTAAAGCCGTCTGTAACTGAGACAAGCGCTCCTCTAATTTTTTCTTTTCCTCTTCTAAAATACCAAGCCTTTCCTCTCTCGTTTCATCCCCCTTTTGGTAGAGCGACATATAGTAAACTAAACTGTCTATAGAGACACTCGCCGAACGAAAACACTTAATAAATTCCAGTGCTTCTATATCCTGATCTTGAAAGTCACGAATTCCAGTCGCGGTTCGAGTAATCGGTGGCACAAGACCAACTCGCTCATAATACCGAATCGTATCCGCTGAAATTCCTAATAAATCGCTGGCAGATTTAATATTCATATACTAGCCTCCTTTCATTATCTTCACTGAATTTAAGCAACTATAACTCATTCATCTTATTATACAACTTTGAGTTGACTCCAAGTCAAACTTTTTGCATCTAATCGAAATTTTTTTAATTACCAAACAACTAAGTAAAGTTTATACAGAGCCTTATAGGATCAAACTTTTAAAATATTTAAACAGTAAATAAAATACTCTATTTCAAATAACATAGGGGCTTAATCATTCTTCACTTTGTACTAATGATGCCCATGCTTCTGCTCTAACTCTCTCACCCTCCGCCTATGTTGCGCATGATTGCTTTGACTGCTGTCCACTTCAATAGTGATATTCTGCACGCCTCTTTCTTCTAAACATTGACGCACCACTTCTTTGGTCTCCATCATCTGCTCCCAGTCCTTGATACAAATGTGAACAATAGCATTGTTCTCTAGACCGTCCATGGACCAAATGCTAAGTTGGTTAACACTTTTGACATTGGTCAGAGCCTCTATATCCTTCTCCAGATCACTTGTCTCGACCCCTTCTGGCACAGCATCTAGGAAAATCTTCAGTGCGCTCCAAAAGCGAGGAATGGCTTTCGACAGAATAAAGATGGAAATAACCAGCGATAAAAGCGGATCAAGGATATACCAATCTGTAAATCGGAGGATAATCGCCATTAGGATGACGGCCAACCAACCAAGAGTGTCTTCCAAAAAATGCAAGCTAAGAATTGACTCGTTCTTTGTCTTTCCTTTACGAACTACCAGACTTGCTAGTACATTGATAGCTACTGCAATGATTCCCAGCCAGAGGATGCCATTCTCATTAACGGGTTGCGGATGAGCAATCTTCGTGATATTTTCCAAAATCACTAGGACAGACCCTATCATAAGAATCACAGACGTTAGCATGGCTCCTAAAAGACTAAAACGTTTGTAACCCAAGGTGTACTGTCTATCTTCTTCACGGTTTGAAATTGTTTCTAAAAGGGCTGAGATGCCAATGGCTATAGCATCTCCCAGGTCATGAACAGAATCAGCAAGAACGGCACTCGAACCAAAGATTCCTCCTGCGATAAACTCAACAATCGCATAGCTTAAATTTAAGAAAAGCTAACCAGATAGATGTTTTAGAACTCATTTCTCTCCCTCCTTTGGTATAATGGGTATATACATACTTCTTTCATTTGTATTATCTAATAAAATTCAAAGAAAGGATAGAAGCAAACTGTCAGTCCTATTCAGTTCTGAACAGTTTGTCTCAAGTGTCTATATGCCAAAAAGAGACCGTCGAGTCAGCAAGACGAAAAAAGCCATCTATCAAGCTTTTTTACAACTTTTGAACGACAAGGGCTATGATGCCACTACTGTTCAGGATATCATTGACCTAGCAGATGTTGGACGTTCTACTTTTTACTGTCACTATGAAAGCAAGGAACTCCTTTTAGATGAGCTCTGTCGCTACCTCTTTCATCATCTCTTTGAAAGGGAAGGACACTTTACTACCGAGGACTACCTCGCACATATCTTTTTACATTTTCAGAAAAACCAGGACCATGTCACCAGTCTCCTTTTTTCTAAAAACGACTACTTCCTACGCCAACTACACAAGGAACTCGAACACCATGTTTATCCCATGGTGGCGGAGGACTTGCAAGAGGCCTATCCAAACATTCCGGCCTCCTACCTTCAGCATTTTGTTGTGACGAACTTTATCGAGACCCTAACTTGGTGGCTAAAAAAAGGAAAATCCTATACCGAAGACCAAGTGGTGAGATTTTACCTTGATGTAATGGAGATGACCTCTATAACTCCACTTGATAACTAAGCCTGTAACTCAGAAAGGAACCAACTATGTTAACTTCGATGATTCTAGGAATACTAACAATTGTACTAGCTCTCGCCTTCTCATTGCTTCACCTTGCTGCTGCTTTTTCAGCCATAAAACAAAAGAACTACAGCCTGGGAAACACGTGCATCTTGGTCGGCAGTTGCCTCACTTCTCTGGCTCTAGCCATCTTTTACTTCGTTCCACTTGCAACCATTCTTCTATGGATTGTAGGTTCGAGTATCGTCTGCTATGGAGCCTACTGGAACGGCCAACAGAAAGAAAAACAACATATCTCGCACCACATCGTTCGTATAACGAGCGCTATTATCATTACGGTATTATTCATTTTGCTCTAACACAAAAAAAAAGGATCATCTGATCCTTTTTTTACTTTTTTAAGCGCTTTTTGCTGCCTTGCTCCACTGATACCACCCAACTAGACTATTGATGAGATAAATTAGGTATTTCCCTTGGATTTGCAGGCTTTCTCCCCACCAGAGATAGATAGAAAAGACATTGGTAGCTGCCCAGAATATCCATTGTTCACGGTAAACAGCTGTCATGAGGATTTGCCCCACCCCGTTGGTCGCATCGGTGATGGAATCGCGATAAGGACGATTGGCTCCGATAGACTGATAAATGAACCCAAATACCAACCACCAGAAAACACTAATAGAAAGATACTTGGTCCAACCCTTACCGTCCAGTTTACGCGCGACAAACTCCTGCTTTTCCTTTTTAAACTGTGCCTGGTAGATCCAAACTAGAAGTCCAATTGGCTGCATGGCCGTGAAGTAGAGTGTCGTTAGCACCTCACCATAAAAGCCTTTCTGCAAAGCCAAGATAAGGTAAATAACAGAGTTAATCAAACCAAAAAGGTAATTACTTGCTCGACCTTCCGATACAAAGATAACACAGATAATCCCTGTCAAGCTACAAATCATCCCAACCCAGTCAACAATGCGGTGTTCATAAATCAACTCCAGCCAGATTGGAAAACTTCCTAAAACCAGCAGGTAAAGCCACTGAGCAAAACTACGATGGGCAAAGAGGTCATTCCAGATAGCCTTCATGGTTCCTGAAAATCCCAAATCAGCCATAGCAGCAACCATACGGCGGTAGCCACCAGACATTTCACCAAGAGTAATTTTGATATTCTTGAGTTTTGTTTGCAAATAAGTCGTCATATTTTCTCCTTTTGTTTTTAAAGAGCCGTGTCTGGATAGACTTTCGGACGCAACGCTCTATTATATATCTACTGAACTGTCTATACACAAGATTTCCATCCTTAGTCGACATGAATTGGAAATCCTTATTTGTTAAGTAGTTCACAACACATTATACACCTATTCTCTGAATAGTCAAGTGTATTTACAGTAAAATATTGGAAAATCCTGAAAATTTCCTCTTATACTCTTCGAAAATCAAATTCAAACCACGTCAGCGTCACCTTACCGTACTCAAGTACAGTCTGCGACTAGCTTCCTAGTTTGCTCTTTGATTTTCATTGAGTATTATTTTCCATTTTGAAAGACATTCAGTAACTCTAATATCAAAAAAGCCCAGACGACATTGTCTGAGCATTCTTTTATCTAGTTGTTTAAGGGAGTTGAGTTCAGTATGTTTAAAGTCTCTGCCCCATCATTTCTTCAACAAGCCTTGTTCTTGTAGAAATTCTTTGGCTACTTGTTCTGCTGACTTGCCTTCAACACCGACTTGGTAGTTGAGCTGGCTCATCTGGCTTTCCGTGATTTTACCTGCTAGTTTATTGAGAACTGGCTCCAACTCAGGATGTTTCTTGAGAAGAGCTTCTTTCATGAGTGGGGCCCCTTGATAAGGTGGGAAGAGTTGCTTGTCATCTTCCAAGATCTGCAAATCATAACGCGCCAATTCTGCATCTGTCGAATAGGCATCTGTGATTTGAATATCGCCTGACTGAATTGCCTGATAGCGAAGAGCTGGCTCCATGGTCGCTACGTTGAGATTGAGACCATACATTGATTGCAAGCCCTTATTTCCATCCTCACGATCATTAAACTCGAGAGTAAAACCGGCCTTCAGCTGCCCTTCCACTTTTTTCAAGTCCGAAATGGTCTTCAAGCCATATTCTTGAGCAATTTTTTTCGGAACAGCTACAGCGTAGGTATTTTGATAAGACATAGGTTTTAGATAGGCCAGATGATCCTGTTTGGCAATGCCATCACGCGCCACCTGATAAACCTGATCTGGCTCATGACCTACCTTGGGTGATGGCTGAAGCAAACTTTCAGTCACCGTACCAGTAAATTCAGGATAGATATCAATATCCCCTTTTTTCAGAGCTTCATAGAGGAAACTTGTTTTCCCAAAATTCGGTTTAACAGTCGCAGTCATACTGGTATTTTCTTCAATCAGCAGCTTATACATATTGGCCAAAATTTCTGGTTCTGGACCCAATTTCCCAGCAATCACCAAGTTTTCTTTCTCTTTTTGAGCCAAGAGGGCTGGACTATAAGACAGACCAAGCAATATGGTCACCAAGGCAAAACCAGAGAAAATCGTCCGCAATTTTGCTTTTTCCATCACTTTTAGCAGGAAGTTAAAGGCAATAGCCAGCACTGCAGAAGAAAGGGCCCCAATCAAAATCAGACTGGTATTATTGCGGTCAATTCCCAAAAGGATAAAGGAACCCAGTCCCCCTGCACCAATCAAGGCAGCCAAGGTCGCCGTACCAATGATCAAGACCGCTGCCGTCCGAATCCCAGACATAATGACAGGCATGGCAAGTGGAATTTCAAACTTCTTGAGACGCTCCCATCTAGTCATCCCAAAGGCAATCCCAGCCTCTTGTAGACTTGGATCAATTCCCTTTAGCCCAGTGATGGTATTTTGCAAAATTGGGAAAATCGCATAAATCACTAGTGCTGTCAAAGCAGGCAAGGTCCCAATTCCCATCAAGGGAATAAAGAGTCCCAACAAGGCCAGAGACGGGATAGTCTGGAAAATTCCTGCAATCTGCAAGACCCAGTCCGCCATCTTTTCATGATAACGAAGATAAACAGCCAAAGGAATCGCGATAAAAATAGCTAGTAACAAGGTTAAAAGTGACAACTGCAAATGTTGAGATAGAGCTGTTACCCAATCACCAAAACGATCCTGAAAAGTTGATATCAAATTAGTCATGAACACTACCTCCAAACAAGTCTGCTACAAAGTCCGTTGCAGGAGCTTTTAAAATGGTCTCAGGGTTCGCCACCTGACGAATCTCTCCGTCCTGCAAGACAGCAATACGGTCACCTAATTTCAAAGCTTCATCCGTATCATGGGTCACAAAAATCGTTGTCATCCCAAACTCTTTATGCAATTCTTTCGTCAAAACCTGCAACTGTTTTCTCGAAATGGCATCCAAGGCTGAAAAAGGTTCATCCATAAGCAAAATCTTAGGCTGACCAATCATAGCACGAACAATACCAACCCGTTGCTGTTCTCCGCCAGATAGTTCACTAGGAAGTCGATGTCCATACTCAGCCACTGGTAAACCAACTTTAGCCAAAAGCTCTTCTGTTTTCTGAGCAATTTCTTCCTTGCTCCAGCCCTTCATCTCAGGAATGAGGGCAATATTTTCCGCAACCGTTAGATTGGGAAAAAGAGCAATGGCCTGTAAAACATAACCAGTAGAAAGACGAAGTTCCCGCTCATCATAGTCTTTGATGCGCTTGCCATCCATATAAATATTTCCATCAGTTGGTTCCAAAAGACGGTTAATCATCTTGATCATGGTTGTCTTACCAGATCCAGATGGACCAACTAAAACCATGAACTCCCCATTCTCAATCCGTAAATTGACATCTCTCAAAACATCTTTTTCTGTGTAGCGTAGCGCTACATTTTTGTATTCAATCATTCTTTGTCCTCAATTTAAAATTTTCCTCGGTTTGTCAAGTTACCAAACTTTTAATAACTAATTTACCCCATTCTAAACCTCATTTTCCTGCTCTTTCAGATTAGCCAAAATTCTTTCTTGAAAACCTTCAAACTGGCGAATTTCTTCCTCAGTGAATCCTTTATAAAAAATAGCATCCAGTTTTTGACTAATACGATGGCCAACTTCTTTCTGAGACCAACCCTGCTCTGTCAACTTGACATATTTCTTTCTCTTATCTATTCCACATGGGCTAATGATGACCAGGTTTTGCTCCTCAAGATTCTTTATCATGGTTGTTAGCGTATTGTTAGCGAGACCAGTCGCTAGCGCAATATCTGTCGCAGTTGCACAGCCAGTTTCACTATTCCATAAAACCGCTAAAATCTTGCCCTGTTCACTCCGATAAAGAGCCTCAGGATCCTGACTCAGTAACTTTTGAAAAATCCGCCCATTCAACAAACGAATATGATGGGCTACCAAATGACAATATTTCATGAAACCTCCAATTTATTTCCATATCGATACGAATGAAAACATTATAATACTTATTATTCTAACTGTCAACTATTTCGATTTAGAACTAATTTTTCTCAGTAAAAAATCTCCTACTCAAGGTAGAAGATTTCAATCTTATAAACTTAATCCGTCATGTCTGATACCAAGGTTCGACGCTCCAATGGAATACTGCACATAACTAACAAGAAAATGAAAGCCTGACTGAATCCAGAAAAAGGGCCAAGTCAAAGATTCCATGCACAGCAACCACTGTAAGGAAAGATAGATAAAGACCGATAATTGGACGTTTCCCCGACTCCTGACTCATATCCATCATCAAACGAACAGGAGCAACAGAAGACAAAGCTAATAAAATGGTTCCCACAATTCCGTAACTCAGAATCGTATCAATATAAAGGCTGTGAGCATGTTCATGATAAGGAGCATTTATCCGAGGATAAGAGTGCATATAGGTCAATGGCCCCTCCCCCCAAAAAGGATTTTGCTTAAACAAGGCCATCCCAGCATCCCAGATAGAAATGCGTTCTTCCATAGAGGAATCTAAAGTCCCCATCCGAACTCCCAAATCACTAGAAAAAAGGAAACTCAAGCCAATCGCAAAGACCCCGATACTAAGCCAAAAGGCCTTCCAGTTTTTAATGGTTGTAAAGAGATAAATGATGGCTCCAGCGATAATAGCAGGAAAGGCAGTTCGATTTTGCGTAAAGTTCAATCCAAAGAGATTAACAAAGCCTGCAATCACACAGAATACCTTCAACCAATTCAACTTGGTCGTTGTAAAGAGATAGAAGGCAATCATGATACAGAAACAACAAATAATTCCATAGTAATTAGGATTAAAAAAGGTCACTTCTGCCCGATTCTGATGCCATACCTGCATATTGGGCGAAAGAAAGGCATAGTTAAATTTCTTTACAATTTGGAAATGCTCCAAAGTAGCAAAAGCCGCAGAGAGCACACTACCAAACAAGATTGTCTGCAGTATCAGTCGAAAGAAAGCATGTGTCAGACGTTTCTGGTAGAAACTAAAGAAAATAAGAAATAGGAGCATCAGGAAAGATGCAACCAATCCAAGCCAATTCTTAGCGACGATAGAGATGATACTACTGTAGGCAATAAAAAAAGAGAAGTACAGGATGTTTGGCCAATCCTTTGATAATTCCCTTCATCTCCCCAGTAACAAGTAAACCTATCAAATATAAAGCAAAGAGCCCTAAGAATAAATAAAAAGGTAAAAAGATACTTATGATCATCAAATATAAAAAGAAATCTTTTTTCGAAAGCCCTCTTATCTTATCCAGTAATCCAATTGATTTCAAAACGGATCCTTTCTGTTCTGGATTTCTCCAGAAGATAAATGCTAAACTATCTTTATATTCTACCATTTTTTCCGTCATTTGGGAACAATGAACACGTTTTCACCACAAAAAATTCTATCATCAATATAGCACTAGAACTGAATTTTTCTGCCGTTTTCCACTACTTGATAGGTCTGACTTTGCAGATCAATTTCTGCTACTGCTGTTACAGACTTGTCTTTATTTTGACGTTTGATTACAATGCTGTGAGCTGTTGGTGTTTCAATGTCAATAGTCCCTTCTAGGTCAAAGGCCTCTGACCGATTACGGAAAGAAAATAGATTGAGAAGGGACTTCACCACAGGACGTTGAACTTCTTCTGCTATTTCCTCATTGCTATAGTAATGACGATTAATATTTCGACCTTCTTTGGTTTCTTCTAATAATTTCAAGTCATTTTTTCCTGCTAATAGACCCACATAGTAAACCTGAGGAATGCCTGGCGCAAAAGCTTGAATCAAACGAGCGAGGAAGTACTTGACATCATCATCTCCAAGTGCAGAATAGTAGGTTGAATTGATTTGGTAGATATCTAGATTGTTATACTCTGCACTAGAGTACTTACGTTTGACATTCGCTCCAACCTTATAGAGCTCATTTGAAGCATAGTCAATTTCCTCATCGGTCAGGATATCCTTGACATCTACCACTCCAATCCCATCATGGGTATCTAGTGTCGTAAATTGCTTCATCGGGCTCATCTTTAACCACTTAGCTAAGCGCTCTGTTCTGGAACTGTAAAGAGTATAAAGGGTCACCATTGGAAGGGCAAAATCGTAAACATAGTAATCATGATCCGCTATTTTAAACTGAATCGAATAGTGTTCATGAATCTCAGGTAAGAGCTCTGCACCGTATTCAGCTCCTATATCCCGGACCTTATCCAATAAGTCCCAAATATCTGGTTCCACAAAGAAATCATTGGTATCCAATTTCTTCACCGCATAAGCAAAAGCATCTAGGCGAATCAAATCACACCCGTTACTTGCTAGATGTTGAATCGTCTTACGGATGAAGCTCATCGTTACTTCTTTGGTCACATCAAGATCAATCTGCTCCTCACCAAAGGTATTCCACAAATGTTCTACTGAACCGTCTGCAAAAACGATCTCTTGCTTTGGTGCACGATCCTTACGCTTGTAAATTAAATCTACATCAGCTTGTGTCGGACGATTTTCCGGCCAAAACTTGTCCCAGTTTAAAAAGAGATCTTTAAATTCACTAGCTTCATGTTTTTCTTGATAGTCCTTATAATACTTAGATTGACGAGAAATATGGTTAATCATAAAGTCGAACATAAGATAATATTTCTCACCTAAACGCTTAACATCCTCCCAATCACCAAACGCTGGATCCACTTCATCGTAGTCAACTGGTGCAAATCCACGATCACCTGTTGACGGGAAAAATGGTAGAAGGTGAACTCCCCCAATAGCATCGCCAAAATGTTCTTCCAAATTCTCATACAAGTCTTTAAGGTTATTTCCAAGACTATCTGAGTAAGTAATCAACATAGTTTTATTTTGAATGGTCATAGATGGTCTCCTTTTTCTGATGAAAGCCAAGTCTTATATGACCTGGCTTCGTAAATGAAAGATATTTTTAGATTTTTGTTCAGTACTAATATAGACTGCAAGCAACTAAGTACTACTTTCTTTTTTCTACATAGAATTGTAAACAAGCTGAACTGTTCCTCTATGTATGGAATTATAAATTCCCTAAGCACTTTCTTACTTCACTGCCCCGTTACTCATTCCTGAAATGATATGTTTTTGGAAGATGAGATAGACAATAGTTATCGTTACAATTCCCACAATATAAGATGCAAAACTTGGGCCATAGTCATTGAAGTACTGACCTTGGTAGTTGTATTGGAAGAGAGGCAAAGTCCACATCTTGGAATCTTTATTCAGAATCAAGAGTGGCAACATAAAGTCATTCCAGAACCAGAGAGCATTGATAATCAAAGTTGTCGCATGCATGGGCTTCAACATTGGAAATGATTCGACGATAAATTGTAAAACGATCAGCCCCATCAATTTCCGCAGCTTCGTCCAAACTATCTGGTACACTGATTTTTATATAACCAACATACAAGAAGAGGGTCTGTGGAATAGCATAAGTTAGGTAGAGTATTACTAGCCCCCACATATTTGCTAGACCGAGTTTACTCATCATAACTGTGATGGGAATCATAATCACCTGAAATGGAACAAATATCCCTAAGATCAAGAGCGAATACATAATTGCAAAGGCTTTTTTCTTGGACATATTTCGAGCAATGGAATAAGCTGCAGCTGGTATAAAGAAAGCTACTACAATCAATGATAACACCGTAATAACTGCTGAATTCCAGAAATAGCCTCCAATCCCATCCGAAATTAATCGTTCATAATTACTTAAGGTAAAAGGATTGGGCAAACTAAAGAAATGATTCATGATATCCTTAGTTGTCTTGAAAGAACTAAATACCGTTACCAACAAAGGAACAAGTATAAGAATACCACCGACTATCAAGAGGACGTATTTCCAAAACTGATTCAATTTTTCTTCTTTTTTCATGTGTAGGACTCCTCTATTAGATTTCAAATTTCTTTGATAACTTGATTTGGATCAGAGAAACAATTCCAATAATTAAGAATAAAATCAAGGCAATTGCATTCGCATATCCATATTGATTACTCTTGAAAGCATAGTTGTAGACTAACAGTCCAAGAGACGTTGTAGCATTATTTGGACCACCACTCGTCAAGGCAAAAATTTGGTCAAAAGCTGTCAAACCAGACTTAAGAGCCAAGATAAAAACCATTGAGATCGTTGGCAATAAATAGGGCAATTCAATCTTCCAAAAGGTTTGTTTACTTGTTGCACCATCAATTGATGCTGCCTCTAAAATATCATTTGGAATACTCTGAAGACCAGCAAGAAAGAGAATGATTGGCATAGCTACTCCTTGCCATAGAAGAACAAATAGTTGCCACTACCGCTCCAACTGGTGTCCCCAATAGACTCTCTTGTAAAAAGCTAATTCCTAAAATTTTTCCAATCGTTGGAAGACCATAGTTGAAGAATTGTTTAAAAATCAAGGAAACTGTCAAACCAGACAAAACAGCCGGGAAAAAGAACCAAGCTCTAAAGAAGGTCTGCCCCTTCATCTTAGAATTTAAGGCTCGTGCCACAACCATCCCAATCGTAATCTCTCCAATAATCAATGCCAGAGTTAAAATCAAAGTAAAGGCTATGGCTGTGAAGAATTTCCCATCAATCATCAGCAATTTGTAGTTATTTAAACCAACAAATTTATAATTATAGGTCAATCCAGTCCAGTTAGTCAAACTATAGAAAGCACCTTGTACCATTGGAAAGTAAAAGAAGATAGCTTGTAAAGCAAGCGGGATGAGCAAAAATGTCCAACCCCAGTATTTATTTAAAAATTTTCGAATAGCCATATCATCTTAACTCCTATTCTAGTCCAAATCTGCCTTCATTGGATTAAAGAAAGCATTGAGATTGTTTGCCATATTTTTCAGATTTTTATCCATCAGGTAACCTGCACTTAGATTAAAAAAGTCTTCTTCAGAGTTCCAGCGTTGGCCCAACCAAACATAATGTTTGTCCGTAAAAGCCAGTTTAGAAATAGCTGCAAGCGCTGAATCTTCTTTTTCCTGTATGCCTTTCACCGCAACTGGTGATCCATCTACATCATAGTATGACTGCATAGCTTTTGGACTAGTCATATAGCTGATAAATTCTTCGGTTTCTTTCGGATGTTTGGTAGTAGCTGAAGTTGATAATGCCATGTCCCCTGCACCAACAGTGACTTCTTTTCCTACTTCTTCTCCAGGGAAGGCGAACATCCCCACCTCAAATTTTGGATCCTGTTGATTAATTGCGGCTAATGCCCATGATCCTTGTGGCATCATCAAGGCTTTTTCACTCGAAAATGCTACCACCGCATCATTATAAGAGGCACCACGCCAACCATCTTGAGCATTATCTGCTAATAAATCGAGTCGTTCTGCATCTGCTTTTAAAATAGCATCATCTGCAGAGATTGCGTTTGGTTTTGAAAAGCGAAGATAGTTATTAGCCGCGTCTCCACTACCCGTAAGGGTAATGAGAGAAAGTTGGTGGTAACCATTTAATGTCCAGCCTTCATTGCCTGCAACCGCAAATGGAGAATTCCCACTATCTTTTATCTTTTTGACAATCTCTTGAAATTCTTTAAAAGTCTTCGGTTCCTCAAGTCCTAATTCTTTAAACTTCGTTTTATTGTAATAGATTCCATAAAGGTTGGCTGTTAATGGCACACTATAAATCTTGTTATTGATTGCATACTTTTCGGCATAGTCATTCTTGATGTTCTCAAGATAGGGTTTTTCTGTCATATCTGCAAAATAGCCTGCCTTCGCCCACTCCTGAAAATCCATATTTTGAGGATAGACATTAATAATATCTGGAACATCTCCTGATAAAATCCGAGTCTTTAGAACAATTCCAGCTGAAGGTACTGTAGTCAGCTTTACATCAATATTAGGGTGTTCCTTCTCAAAATCATCCACTATCCTTTGCAAGGTATCTGCCATCTCGGTCTTCTGGTTAAAAAACTCAATCGTTACCTTACCATCAGCTGATTGATTGTTCTGACCACAAGCCACTAGGCCTAGTAAACTTGCACAGCTACTAAAAGAAAACCTGCTTTCTTATACCATTTCATTGGAATGCCTCCTTGATAAATTTATACGCTTTTATTATAGTCTTTTGAATTTATACTGTCTACTCAAAAAATCTCCTGGTGATAGGGTAACAGTTAAACCTGCATACATGAGCTCTGCACCCGAGTAAACAATGTTTGTCCCTTCCAGCTCATAAAGCCCTTCCACTTCTAAGTCTTTCAGTTTCAAGGTGGTTTCCATTGTTTCCACAACTGACAGGACTCGGACGTAGGTCACAATCGTTTGATTTCCATAGTTAAATTGCACAGCTGCTTCATTGGATTCAGCATCGGGATTGATTAACCTATACTGATTCCCCAACTGGACTACTGGTCGCAATTCTTTATACAAGTTCACCTGATTAGCAATCTCAGCCTTCTCTTCATCTGATAAACTTGTCAAATCAAGCTCATAGCCCAGATTTCCCATCATTGCCACATGACCACGAGTTTCCAATGGTGTCGTTCGTCCCATCTGATGATTTGGCACTGCTGACACATGAGCCCCCATAGAAATGGTTGGATAGAGATAGGATGAACCATATTGGATTGGTAAACGTGCAATAGCATCAGTATTATCACTAGCCCAGACTTGTGGGAAATAACGCATCATACCAAGATCATTTCGTCCACCACCACCTGAGCAGGACTCAAAGAGAATATGGCTATGCTTCTCTGTCAGATAAGAAACGAGTTCGTAAAGCCCCATCATGTACTGATGAGACTGCATCTGGGTTTCCCAGATAAACTGAACCATTCCCCAGATTAGTGATATTGCGGTTCATATCCCATTTGATGTAGTCAATTTTATGATGAAAGAGGAGTTCATCTAAAACATTTTTCAAATATTCTACTACCTGAGGATTGGCAAGATTAAGTACTAATTGATTTCGAGAATAGGTATGCTCATAACCTGGAACCTGAATAGCCCAGTCAGGATGTTTGCGATACAAGTCGCTATCAACAGAAATCATCTCCGGTTCTAACCAAAGCCCAAACTGCAAACCTCTTTCATGGATCGCTGAAATCAGACTTTCTAGACTTCCACCCAGTTTTTTCTCATTCACAACCCAATCACCTAAAGCACGATTATCATCAAAGCGATTACCAAACCACCCATCATCTAATACAAAAAGTTCAATTCCAACTTTCTTAGCTTCATCAGCTAGTTCTAACAGTTTTTCTCTCTGAAAGTCAAAGTAGGTAGCTTCCCAGTTATTGATTAGAATTGGACGCTCTTTTTTAGAAAATTTACTTGGCATAATGTGCTTAAGTACAAAATTCTGACTTTCATGACTAATACCAGTTAATCCCTTATCTGAATAGGTCACTAAAGCTACCGGTGTTTCAAAATTTTCCTCAGGATCTAACTTCCAAGAAAAGTTTTCTGGATTAATGCCAATAGCCACCCGAACTTCATTCAGTTGATTCTTTTGGACAAAAGCTTCGAAGTTTCCACTATACATCAGTTGAATAGCAAACACATTCCCAGCATCCTCTGTAACTCCTTGATCACATAATAGAAGAGCAGGTGTTTGAGCATGCCCAGAAGCTCCACGGTTCGAACTAATCGAAAAGATTCCTTGCTCTACCTGTTGACGTCGGACAGTCTTTTCACGAGCATAAGCTCCCTGCAGAGTTACTATTTCGTAAGCTGCAGCAGGAAAATCAGCCATAAAAGAAAATTCCTTATAAATGACAACTTCCTGATTGCTATTATTTTCCAATTTGCTGTAACTAGCAATTGTCGCATCATTATCAAAAGCTGTATAATACAAAGTCAGACTAAGTTGAGCCTTAGAATCTTTTAAAATCAAGGCAAGCGTCTCTGTAGCATCCATGCTGTGAGGAGAAGGTAAGCCCTGTGGACCATTCTGACCTTTTAAAATCTTTGCTTCTACAAATCGAAAGTCTGTTACTTCAGTTGCATCATGTTGAACCTGTAAAGTTGGTTTTCTAAAGTCACCCAAACCATGTTGTCCAAAAATCTGACGTTGCGTATCCAAACTAAAGGTTCGATTAGTAGCTATGGGATTACCAGAAAAAGCATGATCGCGTTCGTAAACACTATTAGCCCCTCTATAGTTCTTAATAGTCTTTCCTAAATGTTTTAATAATAAGAATCCATCCCTATTTTCAATAATCAAACTTAAACCTTTACTCTCAACGTAAAATAGATTATTCTCTATTCGAACTCCCATAAATTGTACCTCATCTATTTCTTGATAAAATTTTAGCACATAAAAGCGCTTTCTAAAATAGAGAAATGTCTACAAAGTATGGTAAAATGTTAGGTAGGAGGTGGCCCATGCTCGTTTTTTCAGAATACCAGACTGGAACAATTGATCTTTCTCTTAGCTTCTACGGTTATGAAGAATGCACGCCTAATTACTCTTTTGGTCCAGCTATTCGAGATACCTATGTACTACATTACATTACTAAAGGAAAAGGTCAATTCCATTATAAGGGGAAAATTGTTGATTTAAAGGCAGGAGATTTCTTTTTACTAAAACCAGATGAATTAACATTCTATCAAGCAGATAGCCAGGATCCTTGGGCTTACTACTGGTTGGGGATCACTGGAGGGAGGGCACCTGACTACTTTGCTCTATCTCAAATTTCTGACCAATCCTACCTCATCCAGTCAAATAACTGTCATACACAAACAACTGCAAAACTCATCTCAGATATTGTCTGCTTTGCTCAGATTACAAAATCTAATGAATTGGCTCAACTCCACATCATGGGACAACTCCATGAACTAATGTTTCATCTAGGAACGATTGCTCCCAATCAGAAAAAAGAGAATATTTCATCAACTCACCAGCTCTATCTTGACTGCAAACAATTAATTGATAGTCACTATCCACGATCGCTCACCATTCAAGATTTAGCAAAAGAGCTATCGGTTCATAGAAGTTACTTAACTAGTGTGTTTAAAGAATTTCACCAACTCTCTCCAAAAGAGTATTTACTTTTCGTTCGAATGAACCGTGCTCAACAGTTACTAGAACACACAAATGAAACGATCAAAGTCATTGCATATTCTGTAGGTTTTTCAGACCCACTACATTTCTCAAAAGCCTACAAACAGTTTTTTCATAAAACACCTAGTCAAACTCGAAAAGAATACTCTCACTCCCTCTTAGCTAGAAAGGAAAATCAATGAAATCACACCAACTAGTCTACCAAATATTAGCTAGAGAAAACGATTATGTTAGCGGAGAAAAAATCGGAGAAGAACTGAATTTAAGCCGTACATCCATATGGAAAGCGATCCAACGTCTTCAACAAGAAGGCCTAGAAATTGACAGTATCAAATAGAGGCTATAAGCTTATTCAAGGCGATCTGATATTGCCTGATTTGATTCAGGAGAACACCAACTTAACCATTCGCTACAAACCTGAGACCAAATCAACCCAAACAGATGCAAAAGAAGGGATTGAAGCTGGAAACAAAGGAAATACACTCTATCTTTCAACCTGTCAAACAGCAGGTCGTGGCCGCTTTCAGCGCCGCTACTATTCTCCATCTCAGGGGGGGATCTATATGTCCCTGCATGTTCAACCCAATCTTCCTTATGAAAAACTCCCTTCCTATACTCTCCTTGTAGCTGCTGCAGTCTACAAAGCCATTAAAAACCTAACTATGATAGAAGTAGATATCAAATGGGTAAATGACATCTACTTTAAAAATAAAAAGATAGCAGGTATCCTCACTGAAGCGATGACATCAGTTGAGACAGGCTTGGTTACAGACGTCATTATCGGACTTGGTATAAATTTTTCTATAGCAGACTTCCCAGATAACCTCAAAGAAAAAGCAGGCAGCCTATTTATGCCACCTGCACCAATTAGTCGTAATGAGCTCATCAGCGAAATATGGAATTGTTTCTACAATACGGATTCAGATGAGCTACTTTATATCTATAAAGAAAGATCAATCGTTCTTGGAAAAGAAGTTACTTTCCAGCTAGACGGAAAATTTGAGAAAGGTCTTGCAAAAGAAATCTCAGAATCCGGCCAACTACAAGTCGAATTTGAAGATAAACATACTATCTGGCTAAATAGCGGAGAAATATCACTAACGGGTTGGTAATAAACAAATCCCCCTTTTAATGATTTAGAAGGGGGATTTACATACAAAAAAAGAGCCTAACAGCTCTCTTAACGTACGGAGAATGGGGGATTCGAACCCCCGCGCCGGTTACCCGACCTAACGATTTAGCAAACCGTCCTCTTCAGCCTCTTGAGTAATTCTCCTATTAATGGGCACGAGTGGACTCGAACCACCGACCTCACGCTTATCAGGCGTGCGCTCTAACCACCTGAGCTACGCGCCCAAGTTCAAAAACTTGGTATGAACTTTCGTTCAAAGCGGGTGACGAGAATCGAACTCGCGACAACAGCTTGGAAGGCTGTAGTTTTACCACTAAACTACACCCGCTTAATAAAATAAAATATGGCGCGAGACGGAATCGAACCGCCGACACATGGAGCTTCAATCCATTGCTCTACCAACTGAGCTACCGAGCCAAATTGCGGGAGCAGGATTTGAACCTACGACCTTCGGGTTATGAGCCCGACGAGCTACCGAGCTGCTCCATCCCGCGTTAATATAAAAAGGAGGATGTGGGATTCGAACCCACGCACGCTTTTACACGCCTGACGGTTTTCAAGACCGTTCCCTTCAGCCGGACTTGGGTAATCCTCCATTATTTACAATGGACCTTGTAGGACTTGAACCTACGACCACTCGGTTATGAGCCGAGAGCTCTAACCAGCTGAGCTAAAGGTCCAACAAGATCAATATAGCGGCGAAGGGGATCGAACCCCCGACCTCCCGGGTATGAACCGGACGCTCTAGCCAGCTGAGCTACACCGCCATGAATCGGGAAGACAGGATTCGAACCTGCGACACCTTGGTCCAAACCAAGTACTCTACCAAGCTGAGCTACTTCCCGCGTTAAATAAAAAAATGCACCCTAGAGGAGTCGAACCTCTAACCGCCTGATTCGTAGTCAGGTACTCTATCCAGTTGAGCTAAGGGTGCTCATCATTATATGCCGAGGACCGGAATCGAACCGGTACGATCGTTACCAATCGCAGGATTTTAAGTCCTGTGCGTCTGCCAGTTCCGCCACCCCGGCCTCTCTAAGCGAACGACGGGATTCGAACCCGCGACCCCCACCTTGGCAAGGTGGTGTTCTACCACTGAACTACGTTCGCATCGACCTCTTATTCTATATAAAAAAATGCCGGCTACATGACTTGAACACGCGACCCTCTGATTACAAATCAGATGCTCTACCAACTGAGCTAAGCCGGCTACTTTCTATTATGCGGGTTAAGGGACTTGAACCCCCACGCCGTTAAGCGCCAGATCCTAAATCTGGTGCGTCTGCCAATTCCGCCAAACCCGCAAATATGACCCGTACTGGGCTCGAACCAGTGACCCATTGATTAAAAGTCAATTGCTCTACCAACTGAGCTAACGAGTCTAAAATAACTTCCGTTATCTTAAACGGTCCCGACGGGAATCGAACCCGCGATCTTCGCCGTGACAGGGCGACGTGATAACCGCTACACTACGGGACCTATGGGAGTTAACGGGATCGAACCGCTGACCCTCTGCTTGTAAGGCAGATGCTCTCCCAGCTGAGCTAAACTCCCAAAGGGCGGAGTCTAGCTCAGCCAACGGTAAGAAACTTCGTTTCTCTCATCCGCCGATTGTAATTTCGATTTCCTCTCAATTACAACTGAGCTAAACTCCCTCGAGCTAAGCGACTTCCATATCTCACAGGGGGCAACCCCCAACTACTTCCGGCGTTCTAGGGCTTAACTGCTGTGTTCGGCATGGGTACAGGTGTATCTCCTAGGCTATCGTCACTTAACTCTGAGTAATACCTACTCAAAATTGAATATCTATCAAATACCAAGAAAACCGTCCGCTTTCATATTCTCAGTTACTTTGGATAAGTCCTCGAGCTATTAGTATTAGTCCGCTACATGTGTCGCCACACTTCCACTTCTAACCTATCTACCTGATCATCTCTCAGGGCTCTTACTGATATAAAATCATGGGAAATCTCATCTTGAGGTGGGTTTCACACTTAGATGCTTTCAGCGTTTATCCCTTCCCTACATAGCTACCCAGCGATGCCTTTGGCAAGACAACTGGTACACCAGCGGTAAGTCCACTCTGGTCCTCTCGTACTAGGAGCAGATCCTCTCAAATTTCCTACGCCCGCGACGGATAGGGACCGAACTGTCTCACGACGTTCTGAACCCAGCTCGCGTGCCGCTTTAATGGGCGAACAGCCCAACCCTTGGGACCGACTACAGCCCCAGGATGCGACGAGCCGACATCGAGGTGCCAAACCTCCCCGTCGATGTGAACTCTTGGGGAGATAAGCCTGTTATCCCCAGGGTAGCTTTTATCCGTTGAGCGATGGCCCTTCCATACGGAACCACCGGATCACTAAGCCCGACTTTCGTCCCTGCTCGAGTTGTAGCTCTCGCAGTCAAGCTCCCTTATACCTTTACACTCTGCGAATGATTTCCAACCATTCTGAGGGAACCTTTGGGCGCCTCCGTTACCTTTTAGGAGGCGACCGCCCCAGTCAAACTGCCCGTCAGACACTGTCTCCGATAGGGATAACCTATCCGGGTTAGAGTGGCCATAACACAAGGGTAGTATCCCAACAACGTCTCCTTCGAAACTGGCGTCCCGATCTCTTAGACTCCTACCTATCCTGTACATGTGGTACAGACACTCAATATCAAACTGCAGTAAAGCTCCATGGGGTCTTTCCGTCCTGTCGCGGGTAACCTGCATCTTCACAGGTACTAAAATTTCACCGAGTCTCTCGTTGAGACAGTGCCCAAATCATTACGCCTTTCGTGCGGGTCGGAACTTACCCGACAAGGAATTTCGCTACCTTAGGACCGTTATAGTTACGGCCGCCGTTTACTGGGGCTTCAATTCATACCTTCGGATTACTCCTAAGCACTCCTCTTAACCTTCCAGCACCGGGCAGGCGTCACCCCCTATACATCATCTTACGATTTAGCAGAGAGCTGTGTTTTTGATAAACAGTTGCTTGGGCCTATTCACTGCGGCTGACTTAAAGTCAGCACCCCTTCTCCCGAAGTTACGGGGTCATTTTGCCGAGTTCCTTAACGAGAGTTCTCTCGCTCACCTGAGGCTACTCGCCTCGACTACCTGTGTCGGTTTGCGGTACGGGTAGAGTATGTTTAAACGCTAGAAGCTTTTCTTGGCAGTGTGACGTCACTAACTTCGCTACTAAACTTCGCTCCCCATCACAGCTCAATGTTATAGATATAAGCATTTGACTCATATCACACCTCACTGCTTAGACAGACACTTCCATTCGTCTGCTTTAGTTAGCCTACTGCGTCCCTCCATCACTACATACTCTAGTACAGGAATATCAACCTGTTGTCCATCGGATACACCTTTCGGTCTCTCCTTAGGTCCCGACTAACCCAGGGCGGACGAGCCTTCCCCTGGAAACCTTAGTCTTACGGTGGACAGGATTCTCACCTGTCTTTCGCTACTCATACCGGCATTCTCACTTCTATGCGTTCCAGCACTCCTCACGGTATACCTTCATCACACATAGAACGCTCTCCTACCATACCTATAAAGGTATCCACAGCTTCGGTAAATTGTTTTAGCCCCGGTACATTTTCGGCGCAGGGTCACTCGACTAGTGAGCTATTACGCACTCTTTGAATGAATAGCTGCTTCTAAGCTAACATCCTAGTTGTCTGTGCAACCCCACATCCTTTTCCACTTAACAATTATTTTTGGGACCTTAGCTGGTGGTCTGGGCTGTTTCCCTTTCGACTACGGATCTTAGCACTCGCAGTCTGACTGCCGACCATAATTCATTGGCATTCGGAGTTTATCTGAGATTGGTAATCCGGGATGGACCCCTCACCCAAACAGTGCTCTACCTCCAAGAATCTTGATGTCGACGCTAGCCCTAAAAGCTATTTCGGAGAGAACCAGCTATCTCCAAGTTCGTTTGGAATTTCTCCGCTACCCACAAGTCATCCAAGCACTTTTTCAACGTGCCCTGGTTCGGTCCTCCAGTGCGTCTTACCGCACCTTCAACCTGCTCATGGGTAGGTCACATGGTTTCGGGTCTACGACATGATACTAATTCGCCCTATTCAGACTCGGTTTCCCTGCGGCTCCGTCTCTTCAACTTAACCTCGCATCATATCGTAACTCGCCGGTTCATTCTACAAAAGGCACGCTCTCACCCATTAACGGGCTCGAACTTGTTGTAGGCACACGGTTTCAGGTTCTATTTCACTCCCTCCCGGGGTGCTTTTTCACCTTTCCCTCACGGTACTGGTTCACTATCGGTCACTAGGGAGTATTTAGGGTTGGGAGATGGTCCTCCCAGATTCCGACGGGATTTCACGTGTCCCGCCGTACTCAGGATACTGCTAGGTACAAAGACTATTTTAAATACGAGGCTATTACTCTCTTTGGCTGATCTTCCCAAATCATTCTTCTATAATCTTTGAGTCCACATTGCAGTCCTACAACCCCGAAGAGTAAACTCTTCGGTTTGCCCTCCTGCCGTTTCGCTCGCCGCTACTAAGGCAATCGCTTTTGCTTTCTCTTCCTGCAGCTACTTAGATGTTTCAGTTCACTGCGTCTTCCTCCTCACATCCTTAACAGATGCGGGTAACAGGTAGTACCTGTTGGGTTCCCCCATTCGAAATCCCTGGATCATCGCTTACTTACAGCTACCCAAGGCATATCGTCGTTTGTCACGTCCTTCTTCGGCTCCTAGTGCCAAGGCATCCACCGTGCGCCCTTATTAACTTAACCTTATTTTTTGACCTTTCAGTCATAAACTCTTTTAATACTACAGCGTTTCGGTTTATTTTCTTGTTACTATTTGATATAGATATTCAATTTTCAATGTGCATTACTTGGTGATCTCTCACCAATGGAGCCTAGCAGGGATCGAACCGCTGACCTCCTGCGTGCAAAGCAGGCGCTCTCCCAGCTGAGCTAAGGCCCCACAAGACCTCTCAAGACTAAACAAGACCAATGTGCAGTTCCTTATCCTTAGAAAGGAGGTGATCCAGCCGCACCTTCCGATACGGCTACCTTGTTACGACTTCACCCCAATCATCTATCCCACCTTAGGCGGCTGGCTCCTAAAAGGTTACCTCACCGACTTCGGGTGTTACAAACTCTCGTGGTGTGACGGGCGGTGTGTACAAGGCCCGGGAACGTATTCACCGCGGCGTGCTGATCCGCGATTACTAGCGATTCCGACTTCATGTAGGCGAGTTGCGACCTACAATCCGAACTGAGACTGGCTTTAAGAGATTAGCTTGCCGTCACCGGCTTGCGACTCGTTGTACCAGCCATTGTAGCACGTGTGTAGCCCAGGTCATAAGGGGCATGATGATTTGACGTCATCCCCACCTTCCTCCGGTTTATTACCGGCAGTCTCGCTAGAGTGCCCAACTGAATGATGGCAACTAACAATAGGGGTTGCGCTCGTTGCGGGACTTAACCCAACATCTCACGACACGAGCTGACGACAACCATGCACCACCTGTCACCTCTGTCCCGAAGGAAAACTCTATCTCTAGAGCGGTCAGAGGGATGTCAAGACCTGGTAAGGTTCTTCGCGTTGCTTCGAATTAAACCACATGCTCCACCGCTTGTGCGGGCCCCCGTCAATTCCTTTTGAGTTTCAACCTTGCGGTCGTACTCCCCAGGCGGAGTGCTTAATGCGTTAGCTGCGGCACTAAACCCCGGAAAGGGTCTAACACCCTAGCACTCATCGTTTACGGCGTGGACTACCAGGGTATCTAATCCTGTTTGCTCCCCACGCTTTCGAGCCTCAGCGTCAGTTACAAGCCAGAGAGCCGCTTTCGCCACCGGTGTTCCTCCATATATCTACGCATTTCACCGCTACACATGGAATTCCACTCTCCCTCTTGCACTCAAGTTAAACAGTTTCCAAAGCGTACTATGGTTAAGCCACAGCCTTTAACTTCAGACTTATCTAACCGCCTGCGCTCGCTTTTACGCCCAATAAATCCGGACAACGCTCGGGACCTACGTATTACCGCGGCTGCTGGCACGTAGTTAGCCGTCCCTTTCTGGTAAGATACCGTCACAGTGTGAACTTTCCACTCTCACACTCGTTCTTCTCTTACAACAGAGCTTTACGATCCGAAAACCTTCTTCACTCACGCGGCGTTGCTCGGTCAGACTTCCGTCCATTGCCGAAGATTCCCTACTGCTGCCTCCCGTAGGAGTCTGGGCCGTGTCTCAGTCCCAGTGTGGCCGATCACCCTCTCAGGTCGGCTATGTATCGTCGCCTTGGTGAGCCGTTACCTCACCAACTAGCTAATACAACGCAGGTCCATCTGGTAGTGATGCAATTGCACCTTTTAAGCAAATGTCATGCAACATCTACTATTATGCGGTATTAGCTATCGTTTCCAATAGTTATCCCCCGCTACCAGGCAGGTTACCTACGCGTTACTCACCCGTTCGCAACTCATCCAGAGAAGCAAGCTCCTCCTTCAGCGTTCTACTTGCATGTATTAGGCACGCCGCCAGCGTTCGTCCTGAGCCAGGATCAAACTCTCATTAAAAGTTTGAGTTCTCACTCATTTCTGTCACTGACAGATTTATTGTTTTTTCATTGTTCAGTACTATAACCTTAGTTATAGTGCCCTGCACATTGGTTCGTCTTGTTCAGTTTTCAAAGGTCTTTGTCACTCATTCTCTCGAGCGACAACTATATTAGTATATCACAGCTACCTGCCTCTGTCAACAGATTTTTTAAACTTTTTTCAAGTTTTTTTAACCGCAATACACCATAGTCCGTACGGGATTCGAACCCGTGTTACCGCCGTGAAAAGGCGGTGTCTTAACCCCTTGACCAACGGACCTTGAGCTTTTTCAACTCTTTCTATTATACCTACTTTTTTTACCTTTGTCAAGGACTTTTTTTCAGTGAAGTTGATTTTTTCTTTTCTTCACTAATTTAACCACTGCTTCTGTTCGTGCAGTGTGGGGAAACATATCGACTGACTGGATATACTGGAGATCATAAACTTTTACCAGTTTAACCAAATCTCGTGCCAAGGTCGAAACATTGCAGGATACATAGACCATTTTTTCTGGGACATAGGTCAGAATGGTATCCAACAGCTTATCATCTAAGCCTGTACGAGGAGGGTCAACTATCAGGGCATCTGCTCGGTAGCCATCTTGATACCAGCGTGGAATAATCTCTTCTGCTGTCCCCGCTTCGTAATGGGTATTGTCAAATCCCATTTTTTTAGCATTTCGCTTGGCATCTTCAATGGCTTCCGGAATAATATCCATTCCTCTGAGACTCTTGACCTTCTTTGCGAAGGCAAATCCAATCGTACCAACACCACAATAAGCATCGATTAGATGGTCTTCTTTCCTGACATCCAGAGCCTTAACTGCTTCACTATAGAGAATTTCTGTCTGCTCAGGATTAAGCTGATAGAAAGCTCGAGGGGAGAGAGAAAAATCATAGTCGAGTACTCCTTCTTGAATACTCTCTTGGCCCCAGATAATTTCCGTCTTTTCACCATAGATTTCACTTGTCTTTGCTGTATTTGTATTGACAGCAACCGTGACAACTTCTGGAAAATCTCTAACTAAGTCTTTTACCAACTGGGTTAAATTAAGCTGACGATTCGTGACAATGATAATCTGGACTTGTCCCGTTTTTCTTGCTCGACGTACCATGATAGTACGAACACCTATCGTTTTTCTCTCATCTGTAATTGGAATTTGGTGGTAAGTAAGAAGTTCAGCTAGGCGATTCGCAATCACTTGAGTTTCCTTATCTTGCACCAAACAGTCTTTCAACTCTACGAGATAATGAGAGTTTTGCGCATACAAACCTGCCTTGACCTGATTTAAATTTTCGAGTCTGGAATTGCAACTTAGCACGGTAGTACTTTGGTTCCTGCATTCCGATAGTTGGACGGATTTCATAGTTTTCATATCCTGCAGGAGCAAATTTTTTCAGGGCTTGGCGGAGCAGGTCCGTTTTGAACTCTAACTGTTTATCATAGTGGAGGTGCATGATTTGGCAACCACCACATTCATTATAAATCGTACAAGCTGGCACGACCCGAAATTTCGACTTCTTATTAACCTTTAGTAATTTGGCTTCAACAAAGTTGCGCTTAATAGAAGTAATTTGACAATAGATGTCTTCTCCTTTGAGGGCGCCAGGCACAAAAACGAGGGTTTTCTGGTAGAAACCGATTCCCTCACCATTGATGCCCATCCGCTTAATTTTTAAAGGTATCTTTTGTTTGACTTTCAGATTCATACCCCTATCTTATCACATTTTAGGGTATAATAGAACTATGAAAATCACAAAACTTGAAAAGAAAAAACGTCTCTACTTGATGGAGTTAGATGGACAGCAAACCTCTTATATCACGGAAGATACCATTGTCCGTTTTATGCTATCTCGAGATAAGGTCATTAGTAAAGAGGAACTTACCGAGATTCAGGACTTTGCCCAGTTCTCTTATGGTAAAAATCTCGCCCTCTACCATCTATCATTTAAAGCTCGAACCGAAAAGGAAGTTCGTGAGTATTTGAAAAAGTATGATCTTGATGAAAAAATCACTAGTCAAGTTATCGCTAATCTTAAAGAAGATAACTGGATTAATGATCGTCAGTATTCCTACTCTATCATCAATGCCAATCAATCTTCTGGAGACAAGGGACCCTATGTGCTAGCTCAAAAACTATCTCAAAAAGGGATTGCCAAAGCAACTATTGAAGATGTTTTAAAGGATTTTGATTTTTCGGAGGTTGCTCAACGTGTGGCGGAGAAACTTCTAAAAAAATACACGGGAAAGCTTCCCGCTCGTGCCTTGCAGGATAAGATTATTCAAAACTTGACGAACAAAGGCTTCTCCTATTCTGATGCTAAAAGTGCCTTTGATAACTTGGACAGTCAAGTCGACCAAGAAACGACTCAAGAACTCATTTTTAAAGAGCTAGACAAACAATATACTAAATACGCTCGCAAATATGAAGGTTACGAACTAAAGCAACGTTTGACCCAAGTTTTAGCTAGAAAAGGCTATGATTTTTCGGATATAGCAAGCGCTCTCAGAGAATATCTTTAACATTTTCAGGTAAAATTCAAAAAAATTAGACCAATTTATGATATAATAATAGACGATAAACTTATAAATTGTAGAAAGTTGGTTAGTTATGAAACTTCCAAAAGAAGGCGACTTTATTACAATTCAAAGTTATAAGCATGATGGGAGTCTTCACCGTACTTGGCGGGACACCATGGTACTAAAAACAACAGAGAACGCCATTATCGGCGTCAACGACCACACACTTGTTACCGAAAGTGACGGTCGTCGTTGGGTGACTCGAGAACCGGCTATTGTTTACTTTCACAAAAAATATTGGTTTAATATCATTGCCATGATTCGTGATAATGGGATTTTCCTACTATTGCAATATGGCAAGTCCTTACTATCTAGATGAGGAAGCCCTGAAATACATTGATTATGATTTGGATGTCAAGGTTTTCACTGATGGTGAAAAGCGTCTCTTGGACGTTGAAGAGTATGAGCGCCATAAACGCAAAATGAAGTATTCTGATGATTTAGACTATATTTTGAAAGAGCATGTTAAAATCCTTGTTGATTGGATCAACAATGGACGCGGTCCTTTCTCAGAGGCCTATGTCAACATTTGGTACAAACGCTACATAGAACTAAAGAATCGGTAAAGTTGTCAAACCGGGGTGAGAGCCCTGGTTTTTTATTTGAAAAACCCAGCCTGGAAGCTGGGTTAATTTCTATATATCTAATTTAGTAACAGTAAACTTGATGTGGGAATAGTCTTTTTTTCAACATCCTTATCCAACAAGAAAGCCGTGGCATCCTTCTTAACCTGAACAAGATCAATGTTCTGGGCTTGAGCTGCATAGACACATCCACAATAACATTGACGATAAATATCATACTCCTCGCACATCTCCACCGAACGCTTGTAACCTTGGTTTTTCTTGAAATCACTTGGGAGATAGTGGGTTGTATAAATCTTTTGCACATCAATTCCGATGCTGTTGATGGTTTGAGAATTCTTATGGGGACTGATGGTCAAGGCTGAACCAAAGTAGTCAAATCCCAAATCCATAGCCACTTGCGCTGTTTTGTCCAGACGGTAATCAAAAGCACACCTTGCAACGGTCGCCACCTTCGGGTTCTTCTTCAAGTCCTCTGACTAGCTTTCGGTATTCATTTGGTTCGTAGGGAGCTTCAAGATACTGAACCGTATTTCCCTGTTCGCTCATTGAAATCACTGACAAATTTTTTTGGTGACATAAGCCCGCTTGTGGTATTCTGCCTTAGGATGGATATTGGAATTGGCAAAATAGATGGTCACATCAGCGTATTTGGTCAGGTACTCGAGGGTGTAGGTGCTACAAGGAGCACAGCAAACATGCATGAGAATAGTGGGACGTTGCTCATTTTTTTCCCAAACCTGAACCATTTTTCTGCATGACACGGTCATAATTAATCTTCTGATTGGGATTCATCTTGCTCAGAATTTCTTCTACATCAATCATGTTCTACTCCTTTTTACTAGTCTTATTTTTATCACATAAGTTAGGGGAGCTCAAATCTATTTTTATAAAAAGGAAGCGATAAAAGGAGGGATGCTCATTCCCTCCTTTTGTGTTTTTTTATGATTTGCTTAGTATTAACAGCTTACATCATTCCACCCATCATGCTTGGATCCATGGCTGGAGCTGGGGTTACTAGTTCTGGTTTATTGGCTACGACTGCTTCTGTTGTTAAAATCAAGCTAGCTACAGAGGCTGCATTTTGAAGGGCAGAACGACTAACCTTAACTGGGTCAATGATTCCTTCTTCAATCATATTAACCCACTCGCCAGTTGCTGCGTTGAAGCCTGTACCAACTTCAGCATTTTTCAAACGGTCAATAACAATAGAACCTTCGAATCCTGCATTGTGGGCGATTTGACGAACAGGTTCTTCCAAGGCGCGGAGAACAATGTTGCGTCCTGTCGCTTCGTCTCCTGTCAATTCCAAATCAGCTACGGCTGGAATGACATTGGCAAGAGCAGTTCCACCACCTGCAACGATGCCTTCTTCAACTGCTGCACGAGTAGCGTTGAGGGCATCTTCAATGCGGAGTTTCATTTCTTTCAACTCCGTTTCAGTTGCAGCTCCGACCTTGATAACTGCGACACCACCTGACAATTTTGCCAAGCGTTCTTGCAATTTTTCACGGTCAAATTCAGAAGTTGTTGTTTCGATTTGAGACTTGATAACCGCAACACGGTGAGAAATAGCTTCAGGATTTCCAGCACCTTCTACGATAACAGTGCTATCTTTGTCCACAGTTACTCTCGCTGCTTGACCTAGCGCCTCAATAGTCGCATCTTTCAACTCAAGACCAAGATCTTCTGTGATGACTGTTCCGCCTGTCAAGATAGCGATGTCTTCTAACATAGCCTACGACGGTCACCGAAACCAGGAGCCTTAACAGCAACTACATTGAAAGTTCCACGAATCTTGTTCAATACAAGAGTCGGAAGAGCTTCACCATCTACATCATCCGCAATAATCAAGAGTGGACGATTGCTTTGGAGAATGCTTTCTAGAAGTGGCAAGATTTCTTGGATATTTGAAATCTTCTTATCGGTAATCAAAATGTATGGATTTTCAAGGTCAGCCACCATTTTTTCGCTATCTGTCACCATATACTGTGATAGATAACCACGGTCAAACTGCATTCCTTCTACGACTTCAAGTTCTGTTTCCATACCACGTGATTCTTCAATAGTGATGACACCGTCTTTCCCAACTTTTTCCATGGCTTCAGAGATGTATTCGCCGACTTTCTCAGAACGAGAAGATACCGCAGCAACCTGAGCGATGGCTTCTTTATTAGCAACTGGAATGGCATTGTTTTTCAAAGCTTCTACTGCTGCGGCAACCGCTGCTTCAATCCCACGACGAATGCCGATTGGGTTGGCACCTGCAGTGACGTTTTTGATTCCTTCGCGGACGATCGCTTGGGTCAAAACAGTTGCAGTAGTTGTCCCGTCACCTGCGATATCATTTGTTTTTGAAGCTACTTCTGATACCAATTTGGCACCCATATTTTCAAAATGGTCTTCCAACTCGATTTCTTTGGCAATGGTCACACCGTCATTGGTAATCAAAGGTGAGCCAAATGATTTTTCCAACACAACATTACGACCTTTTGGTCCTAAGGTTACTTTAACAGTGTCTGCAAGGATATCGACACCACGAACCATAGCTGAACGAGCATCAGATGAAAATTTAATTTCTTTTGACATACTTACTTTCTCCTTCTATTCTTCAATGATAGCCAAAATGTTAGCTTCGCCAACGATGATGTACTTTTCATCGCCATCTTTGACATCAATACCTGCATGGGCTTCAACTAAGACACGGTCTCCAGGCTTAACGCTTGGAGCAACCAAGTCACCATTCAAGGTACGAACACCTTGTCCAGTAGCTACAACTTGGGCTGTTTTTGTTTTTTCTTGGGCTGAGCCTGCAAGGACAAAGCCTCCAACAGTTTGTTCTTTTTCTTCGATTTTCAAGACCACACGGTCTCCTAATGGTTTCAACATCTGTTTTCCTCCATGATAAACTACATATTATTAGCACTCTTTATATCTGAGTGCTAATTTATAGTTCTATTGTATCACTTGGTCAGAAATAGTCAAGAAAAAAGTCTGACTTTGGCAAGATAAAAAGCCTGAGACCAACTCAGACTTTTCAATGTTTATACTCAATGAAAATCAAAGATCAAACTAGGAAGCTAGCCGCAGGTTGCTCAAAGCACTGCTTTGAGGTTGTAGATAAGATTGACGAAGTCAGTTACCTATACCCACGGCAAGGTGAAGTTGACGTGGTTTGAAAAGATTTTCGAAGAGTATTAAAATGGCAATTCCTCCTCTTCCAAGACCAAATCTGCCAAATCCTGTCCTGCATTATTTTCACGCATAGCACGTTAGGGCGTGACTTTTCCAAAAGTTGGAATCCTGTGGCAAGGACTTCAGTCACATAGTTCATCTGGCCATTTTTCTCAAAGCGACGGGTACGAAGTTCTCCATCCACAGAGATAAGACTACCTTTAGTTGCGTAGCTTGCCAAGGTTTCAGCCAATTTCCCCCAAAGAACAAGATTGACAAAGTCAGCTTCACGTTCCCCGTTTTGGTCTTTGTAACGACGGTTCACAGCGATAGTTACTCGCGCTACTGACTTGTCATTGTTTGTTTTGTGCAATTCTGGTGTAGACGTCAAGCGCCCGATCATGATAACTTTATTATACATATTTTTCTTCCTCCTACTTATCTATTCGTAAGGAATCAAAAAAAGTTACAGAAATTTGTAACTTTTTCGAAGAAATTTTTTTATTTTTTTATGCACCATGAAACCTGTCGCCTGTTGATTGGCCATAATGGTCATATCTGTAATCTGCACGACGACGGGGCTGACTGGTCACATAGACCACTGTATCTGCAATATCCTGAGCTTGCAAGGCCTCAATTCCCTGATAGACGGTAGCAGCACGCTCTTTGTCACCGTGGAAACGTACCGCAGAAAAATCTGTTTCGACAATCCCTGGCTGAATGGTGGTCACCTTGATATCCGTTGCGATGGTATCAATTCGCAGGCCATCTGAAAAAGTCTTAACAGCGACCTTGGTGGCTGAGTAAACAGCTGCACCTGAATAGGCGTAGATTCCTGCGGTCGATCCCATGTTGATAATATGGCCTTGATTGGCTTTTACCATTGCTGGCAAGAAACAGCGAGTAACTGCCATCAAACCCTTGACGTTGGTATCCAACATAGTCAGCATATCCAATTCTTCATAGTCCTGATAGGGAGCCAAGCCTAGAGCCAGTCCGGCATTATTGACCAATATATCAATCTGCCCTATCGTTTCCAAAATATCGGAGCAGACAGTCTTCACCATGGTCATATCCGTGACATCCAGTGGAAAGGTCCAAACTGTTTGATTTGGAAAAGTTTCTGCAAACTCTGACTTGAGGGCCTCTAGTCTGTCTGTCCGTCGCCCTGTTAGAACGACATTCTCCCCCTGCTCTAGATAAGCACGCGCAATCGCTTCACCGATTCCTGAGGTCGCTCCTGTAATTACTACATTTTTTGCCATCTTATTTCCTTCTATCTGGTCTATCAAATACTGAAAATTTCCTAGGCCATCCAGTGCTTGGCTGGGTCAAATGGAGTTCCAACAACTTGGTCTTCTGATAATTCAATAACCCCACGTTTTTGCGGAGCATTTGGCAAGGCAAGTTCACGAGGGCTGCACATCATACCAAAACTCTTTTCACCACGAAGTTCGCCTGGGAAAATGAGATTTCCTTTGGGCATCATAGCTCCAGGAAGAGCTACAATGGTTTTCAGGCCAAGACGCGCATTGGGAGCCCCTGCAACGATTTGCACTGTCTTATCACTTGCGACTGCAACTTGGCAGATGTTGAGGTGGTCACTATCTGGATGGGCTACCATCTCGACAATCTCACCAACAACAAACTTAGGTTCTTTGTCATTGACAATTTCTTCTGTAAATCCTTCCGCCTGCAATTCTTGGTTCAAACGTGCTACTTGCTCATCTGTCAAAAAGACTTGACCGCGCTCTGCAATTTCGAACAAACTTGAAACTTCGAAAATATTCCAAGCTACTGTTTCCCCATTATCTTTGAGGAAAACACGGGCACCCTTGCCTTTGCGCTCCACGTCTAGTTTGGCATCTCCGCTGTTTTTCACGATGATCATAAGGACATCGCCAACATGCTCTTTATTATATGTAAAAATCATTCTTTCCTTTTCTCCTATTTCAGTTCTGCTAAAAAGTCGTTAATTTGTTGCTTGCTTTTACGGTCGCGATTGACAAATCGGCCGATTTCCTTGTCCTTTTCTAGCACAACAAGGCTAGGAATCCCGTACACATCCCAGAGTTTGGCTAGATCCATGTACTGGTCACGGTCCACTCGAATAAAGGTGAACTCTGGATTTGTCTCCTCAATCTCTGGCAAGGCAGGATAGATATAACGACAATCGCCACACCAGTCCGCCACAAAAAGGAAGACCTTCTTGCCATCTTGCTCGACAAAACCTGCTAGCTCTTCTATATTACTGGGAATAATCATAAGGCTTCCTCCTCATAGACTAGATCTTCATTTCATAGACAAAGGTATAGTGACGACCATCCTCAAAAATGACTCCTCCGACCAGTCGCTCTAGGCTACTTTCGTAGACTTGAACATAGAGAGTCGCAATCTCACCCATATCTGAGAAAAGTTCGCGCACGATAGCGGTCAACTCTTCTTGAGTCTTCATGAGTTTGTGGTTATCTGCTGCTTTTTTGGCACCCAAAGCGAGGGCACTTAGACCAGCCACAGTCAAGCCAGTCATCCATAATTTCTTAGCTTTCATACCATTCATTGTAACACAAAAAGGGCTCTAGGACAAATAGGGAAGTAGCATATAGGTAAGGAAAATCCCCCTTCCCTCAATGAGGAAAGAGGACAACTTATCCTTATTGCCAAGCGCCTGAGTTGCCAACATAATAGCCATCAGGTGTGTAGGTATTGCGAAGCATCTTACCTGAGGAATCCAGATAGTACCACTTGTCCTGATCCTTAACCCAATCACTCTCAACCATATCGCCAGAAGAAGTGACATAATACCACTCTCCCTTGTCATAAAGCCAAGTGCTTGCTTTCATAGAGCCTGAAGTTGATAAATAGTACCACTTTCCTTGGTCGTAAAGCCAATCACTAGCAATCATAGCTCCTGATGATTTAAAGGCATACCAGTTGCCACCTTGATAGAACCAAGTTTGATTAAACATAATCCCTTTATCATTCATAAAGTACCAAGTTCCATTGTCTTTAACCCAAGCATTTGAACTAGTTGGCCTTGTTTTTGATAGTACCAATTTTGGTCTGATTTTAGCCAGCTTTCTGCTTTTACAATCGGATAAAGTTCTCGGAAGGCTCCTCCCCCCCCTTGTAGGAATGACTGATAGATTCTGGGTTTGTAAGTTTTAACTCACCATTGTCATGGTCTTTCCAAGCATAAACTTTTTGACCATTGATAGTCTCTGGTAAGGTAGCAGTGTAGGTCTTGGTTTGATAGTCCCATTTTGTATCAAGGTAGGTGTAATGGTCTTTTGATTCTTCAATACGGTAGTAGCCACTTTTCTCACCATTATATACATCATCTACCACTTTAGAGGACCAGATCTTTACTTCATTTCCACTCTTGGCCTCGACCTTGATATCTCCTCTATAGCCATAAGGTACGTAGAAATTCAGGTAACGCCCCTCTGTACCGACCATAGACTTGTCCTTTTCTTGGCCTAGGAAATTGACTGTCTGATCTTGACCATTGAGACTGACCATCCATTCGATTTTTCTCAGTTTTTTTGGCAAATCCAAGACTTTGATATCTACTTCATGGCCATTATTAAATCGAAGAATTTTGCCATCTTGATACTTAACCCCACCCTTAATAACCCATTCTTCTTCCAATTCGAATGCTTTTCCTGAATGAGGGAAAGCCAGTAAAGCTAAACCTGCTAGAGACAAACAAAATAGTGTGATTTTTTTCATTGTATATCCTCCTTAGGAATTATTATATTAATAGTATCACTATCTATTTTTTTTGCAAATCTTATCCTAAATATGCTAGAAGAAACCTCTGAGATTGCTCTCAGAGATTAGAAGATAACTAGTTACTATTTTCAACTGCTGCAGTCACAAAGGCAGTGTAGAGTTCTTCTGGGCGGTTTGGACGACTTGAAAGTTCAGGATGATACTGACAAGCCACAAAGAATTTATTTTCAGGAATTTCCACAATTTCGACCAAACGATTGTCTGGAGAAACTCCTGAGAAGACAAAACCTGCTGCCTCAAACTGTTCACGAAAGGCGTTGTTAAACTCATAACGGTGACGGTGACGGCGTTGCACCACTTCTTGATTATGATAAGCAGCCGCTGCTTTAGAGCCACGTTTCAACTTAGATGGATAAAGTCCCAAACGAAGGGTTCCACCCATATCCTCAACATCAACCTGGTCACGCATAATATCAATGATAGGGTATTTTGTATCTGGTGCAAGTTCTGCAGAATTGGCACCTTCAAGACCCAAAACGTGACGAGCAAACTCGATACAAGTCAACTGCATTCCTAAGCAGACACCCAACATTGGAACATCATTTTCACGCGCATAACGGATGGCTTGGATTTTCCCTTCCGTACCACGTTGGCCAAAACCTCCTGGTACGATGATTCCGTCCGCATCCGACAAGAGCTCTGCCACATTCTCTGCTGTCACATCATTGGCGTTGATCCAATTAATCTTCACTTCTGCGTCGTTGGCATACCCAGAGTGTTTCAAAGCTTCAACCACTGAGATGTAGGCATCTTGCAACTCCACATACTTACCGACAAGGGAAATTTTAACTTGTTTTTTCAGGTTCATGACCTTGTCCACCATAGCTGACCATTCTGTCATATCCGCTGCTGGTGCATCTAGTTTCAAATGGTCACAAACAATTTGGTCCATGCCTTGTGCCTGCAAGTTCAATGGAATTTGGTAAAGGTGTTCGACATCCAAAGACTCGATAACAGCTTCTGGAGCCACGTCACAAAACTGAGCTAGTTTATTTTTTTAATTCCCTGACCAGCTGGTTTCTCGGTACGAATGACCAACATATTTGGCTGGATTCCCAAACCACGCAATTCTTTTACAGAGTGTTGAGTCGGCTTAGTCTTCATTTCACCAGCAGCCTTGAGGTAAGGAAGCAAGGTTGTGTGGATATACATAACATTATCTGCACCCACATCTGCCTTCATCTGACGAAGGGCCTCTAGAAATGGCAAGGACTCGATATCTCCAACGGTTCCACCAACCTCTGTGATAATGACATCAGAGTCAGTCGTGACAGCGGCACGCTTGATTTTTTCTTTCAAAGCATCTGTGATATGAGGAATGACTTGGACAGTTGCGCCAAGGTACTCGCCACGGCGTTCTTTACGAAGAACTTCACTGTAAATTTTACCAGTTGTCACGTTGGAATATTTGTTGAGATTGATATCGATGAAACGTTCATAGTGACCCAAGTCCAAATCTGTCTCTGCTCCATCATCTGTCACAAAGACTTCTCCGTGCTGGTAAGGACTCATGGTTCCCGGATCGATATTGATATAAGGGTCAAACTTCTGAATTGTCACTTTTAGACCACGATTTTTCAAGAGACGGCCTAGACTTGCTGCGACAATCCCTTTCCCAATAGACGACACCACACCACCAGTTACAAAAATATATTTCGTAGACATAGATTCCTCTTTCTAAAATGCTCAAGGCCTTGTTAACTACGAGGGGAGATAGAAAACAAGACCCTTATGAATAACGACATTTCAAGAAAACTTCCTGAAAAACAAAAATAGCTCCCTAGTAACTAGGGAGCCCCGACCTCTAAAAGAGGTGCCCGAACAATATGATACCTTAAAGCAGAACATTTGTCAACCCGAATCGGTAAAACCTGAAAAAAGGAGATTGTTTTCAGAAAGCCAACTAAAGATCCGCATCCAAACGGATATTTCGCTCAACTACTTTGCCCAAGTAACAAAAAAGGAGATCCAGCGATCTCCTTCTTAAGGCACTTTACTCTTCTTCACTTGTTTCAGCGTCATCGTCAGAAAACTCGTCGTCTTCTTCGTTGAGATCCACGTCTTCACCCAAGTCATCAGGGGCGATTTCGTTTATTTCCGCATCGTAAGCTTCCACTTCATTTTTCTCATCATCTGGATTTTCATCATCGTATGAAAGAGCTGGATCTGCTTCGTATGCGTCTTCGTCTTCTGGATCATCCGCATTGTAGTCAATGGCATCTGAATCTCCATCCATGAAGGCATTGACACGCTGCTTCTTAGCTTTTGGTGCTACTTCATCATCATCACTTTCTTCAAGAGCGATGATTTCTTCGTCAATTTCGTCTACACCATACCATGAACGAAGACCCCATTTGTTGTCTCCAAGTGAGATGAAGCTACCGTCAAAGTTCAACTCTGTGTAGAACAAAGGCAAGGCTTCACGAATATCGCTGTTTGATGTTCCAAGGTAGTTTTGAATTTCATTTACAAGATCGCTAAAATGCATCTCATTATCGCGACCACGAAGTTCCAAGATAGCACGCGCTACCTCAATCATAGATAGTTCACTTTTTTCTTGCCCAGCAAATACTTCTAATTCCAAAGCGTTTCTCCTCATTTTTTTACTACTATCGCCAGAGCAAACAGACTCTGACCTCATTTTATCATGTACTCTTTATTGTACGATAATTTTGCGGAATAGTCAAAGGTTTAATGAGAGAAAGTGACAGGACTTTTTTATTTCTTTGCTACCCAGCCGATAGCATCGCTAGGTGGGTTTTCGGTATCAAGCCAGATGAATTCAATACCAATTTCACCATTTTTAAATTTGGTCAATCGAATGCCGTTGATTTCCAGCTCATTGAGTCGTTGACCTGTCAAGACTTCTCGTTCTTTCAACTGGAAAACACCACGCAAGATCCAATTTCCAAGGATTTCTTGCTTATCAGTTGACTGAATCGCCTTACCAGCTTCTTGGTTGATATAGGCGTTAATAACATCACCAGAAGATAAGAAACGTAATTTAAAAGTTCTTTCCTCTTTTGGTAGAGCTAGTTTTTTAGTGCCGGGTTCAAAAGTCCCAAATCTAGGACCAAAAGAAATCAGGTCTTTCATCATGGAAATTTTTTTGGAGTCAGGCAGAGGAATGTAAACCTCGCTAACTGGACGATAAACCAGCTGTTCAATTTCTTTAATGAGTTTTTTTCATTGCCAGTATTGTGAGCAAAGTTAATCAAGTCCTCACGAATAGCCTTCATCTGAGCTTTTTTTCTTCCTTGCTGGTCCATTTCTTCAAGAGTATTTCTTCCAGAGAGAAGCTCACAAAAGCTAGTTCCTCTGGAGCCAGACTATCCTTAAATTTATCTTGAATCTTTTAAAAATTCGAGGCAGGCGATCTTTCTTAGCTAATTTTTGAACCGCCGTTAAAGGCATTGAAACCAGAGTTTTTCTTCCACATTTCCATGTTTATCTGTAATCACCCAAGACACTGTTTCTAAGATATCGGATTGTTCCTTTTCAGCTGTCAGCAAATGAAGATTTTCAAAGAGAGAAAAAGGGTCTTCGATATAATGGACGTCCCAAGTATCTACCACAATGTCTTTATTGTTAAAGGTCATATGAAGCTGGCTGTCAGTCATGGTGTACTTGTAGTGGTGTTTCCCATCTGTAAAACGAAAATTGGTTGGATTATTTTTGGTAGTTGAGCCCTCAATGACCAGATTATCAATATCGACTGGTAAATAAGTCGTCTCCCCAACAAAAATTTTAGGATTTTCCCCCTTCGGTGTTGGCATCAGAACGTGATAAACAGCTTCAACATTGACCGAATCCGAGTTGAAACCCTTGATTTGTGCCTTAGAGGACTCGATTCTCTGGTTTCTCAAAGTCGAAATCTTTCGTGCCAACTCTTCATAACGTTGATAGTTTTCCTTGTCTGCTGCTTCTTTATCAGTAGCAATATCTGCATGAAACTTGATATCACCCAACAAGTCTGTCCAAGATTGAGAATCTTTCTTGAACTGAGCGATTTTTGGTCTCCAGAATTAATCCCAAAAGACTTGATACCCACTAGGTATTTATGATTTTCATCCACAACGACAGAAGCATCATAAGAAGTATTGGCAATATCTTCCCCTACGGCATTAAAAGCCTTCTGGAAAACAGTCTCCTGAAACTTGGAGTTAACAATCGGAGCCACATAATTCTCTGTTTGTCCCTCATCTTCAGATTCTGCCTTTTGAGAGAAAGCTTGGCTCAAACTAGCGAAGTTGGTAATTAAGGTTTTGTATTTGTCTTTTTGTTCAGACTTTAGATGTTCCCACATAAGCACCCTCTTTTCTATTTTCAGTATATCAAAAGAAGATTAGTTTTTCACTAATCCTCTTATATATTCGTTAATTAATACTGTAAAATTCGAGTTTGCCTTGTTTTTTTACGAGTCTCAAATACTCTTCGTCTGATAAAACGGCTAAACCATCGTCATAAGCCTTGATTTTTTCAAGAGCCTGGTCATAGCTATCCACAAAATCCTTGACATAGGACTCGCCTTCAAACTGGCCGTTCATTTTGGTGTAGATAATGGCGAATTTTCCAGAGCGATCAAGTTGAGATTGCCCTTGGCCCTCATTTAAAGCCTTGGCAACATTCTCTGCGATGCGTTTAATCACAGGAACAACTACGCTATTTCCAGCTTGTTTATAGAGCTGACCGTTAGAAACACCTTCTGGGATTTTAAAGGATTTAGGATAGCCTTGAACATTAAAGGTTTCTTTAGGAGTCAACTTACGAATCTCGCCGCTGTCTGTCAAGATCAATGGAACGTTGTGTCCACCTGTTCCCATATTTGCTGTCAGGGTAGGGACAACACCGTTTTTATTTTCACGGACATACTGACGGCGCCATTGGTAAACTGTATCTTGACTGGTGACTTCAAATTTCAACTGGTCATAGAAATTCTGCTTGCCTTCACGGTAGTAGTAGACCTCGTCTAGCTGATCACCAAAGTTAATCACATCCTGAAGACTCGTAGTCAGCTTGATTTCCTCTGGGAACTCAAACAAGTCATAAGCTTCCTTGGTATCAAAACCAACAATATAGATCCGCTCACGGTTTTGTGGGATATTCCCATAGTCTTTCCCGTTAAGAACCTTCCACTTGATAAAGTAGTTGTTCTCAGTCAAGGCTTCACGAATAACCTTGAAGGTATTGCCATGGTCATGACCGACCATGTTCTTGACGTTTTCGATGAAAATAGCGCGAGGTTTGCATCCCTCGATCATGCGAAGCAATTCGAAGAAAAGATCCCCACGATCATCATCAAAGCCCTTGCGATAGCCCGCAATACTAAAAAGGCCTGACAAGGAAACCTCCCATAATCACATCCACTCGCTCGGCTGGAATATCCTCTGGCTGAACATCGTGGATATCACGACCATCCAAATAAGTATCTGGATGGTTTAACTGATAAGTCTGACGCGCATACTTATCAAATTCATTGGCATACACCACTCTGAACTCGTTGGTCTGTTCAAATCCCAACTCAATTCCCCCAACACCTGAGAAGAAAGCTGCAATGTTGTACTTCTCAGGTCGGTTCGAACTTACAGAATTAGTCATGTCTTACCTGCTTTCTAGAAATGTTAGTTATATTAGTAGTATTTTTGATAATTTGCAAATAATTGTATTTTTATCTTTTTATTGGATATAAAAAAATATCTATTTGTACCCATATTTTTTTACTTGCTCCTATGGATTTATCAACAATTTCCTATTATACAATTATGTACTTTCATCATCAATGTTTATTATTGATTATTCTTTTTTTGGTCTTGATCTCACCAATGCTTTCACTCGTTCTGATAGATGTATCAATAACTTTCTCTCTTCGTTAATTTCCTCTTCTACAATTTGTATACTTTTTATCATCAATATTTGATATCACATATCCTTTTTACATCATTAAATTCTTCTTTAGAATGAGCTAATGAGTTCCGTTTATCTATCATTCGCATCCAATCATTCAATAATGATTTGTTGAGGGTTTTATCACGTTCACTAAGATGATTATTTTTTAAAATCTCTGTAGAGAGATCTATAATTTCTAGAATCTGCCAAGTCAACCTTTAATATTTTTAATTCATACTCTATCTCAGCATTTTCACTCATATACTCTCCTCTAAGAGCATTTAGTTCATCCCATTTTGATAGACTAATTTCAATGGCTTTCTGAAATTCACGTTTAATTACTTCATCACTAGAGAGGATAAGTTGATAATCATAGTATTATTTAATAATCCTAGATTATCTTCCTTATTAATTTTTTGTTATTACTGTCTCCTTTATCTCATCATAATTTTTTTGAATAAAGAATAAAAAAATTGCTTATAGTTTTTCTCGACTTCTTACATCACTTAAAAAAAGTCAATACCATTATCAATACCATTCGCATATTCTTCTCCTAAATTAAAATCGGATATAAAAAAATCGATTCTTTTAGAACTATCATCCAAAAACTTTTCTGGCATCTCCAATGCTTTTCACATAAATGACAATTATCTGTTAATAATTGATAACCTTTATCTTCTATAGCTTTTTTTCTACTATTTTTTTAAATAGTCGTGAAAAGCATCTTCCATCTCATCTTCTAACCAAATAATACTAATATCTCTACGCATTTTCTAATTATCACCTAATTCAATTATAAAAGCTTGTTTCTTCCGTATTTGAAACCACTTTAATTCCCCATTTAAATTTTTTTACAAGTTTGTCTAATTATGTACATCCCAACTCCTGTTCCATTTTTCTTTAGTAGTAAACCCTAATCTAAAAAAATATCGTCCTTATTTACTATTTCAGAAGATAATGGCTTATTAGAAGTTATAACTAATCTATTTTTCTTCATCTATGAATTTAAATATAATTTTGTCTGCTAGTTGATCCATAGCATTTATAATAAAATTATCTAGTATCATACCTAAATCAAAAAAATATGTACTCTGGAAGTATGAGGATTATTTGAAAAAAATCAATTATAATCTCTAAATTTTTTTATAAGACAGACTGTTTTAAGTAACTCTTTATATAACTTTTTGACATTAATGTATTTCCTTCCTTTTACTTCAGAAGTATTTAATTTGAGAATTTGGTTTTTTTATTGTAAATAATTTTTCCAGAAGATTTTTTTAGACTAACAACATACTCGCTCACTCGTTCAAAATCATCTGTCGATTTAAAATCTGCAACAATTTTTTTATTTACTGAATCTATGTTTTTATACACTCCAGTTAATTCATGAGCAAGCAAATTTTGTTGCGCAGAATTATTACTTCCAATTAGAACATCCTTTCTTTTTACTTTTCCTCCTCTGCTATGTGTCTAGCTATTTCTGCTTCTTTTTTTGTTTTGTCTCTGCCAATTTTTCTAGCTAACTCAGCCTCCTGACGTTGCTGTTCTGCAATTCTTTTATTTTCTTCTGCTTGCTTCCTTTTTTCCTCTGCAAGTTGCTCTTTTCTTTCTAATTTCTCTTTTTCTTCTTGTCGAATTTTTTCCACTTCTTTGCGAACTACACCACCAATATTAACACGTTCACTTATCAACTTATTAACAATTGGTTTTTAGCAGTTCAATCAATAAAGTTATCCTTTCATCATTTCCTGATAATCCTTCACGATTTGAAGTTGAAATATCCTCCAAATAATCATTGTCTAAAAATATCAAATGAGATTTCCCCTTCTATATAATTACTAAATGCTTGAGTATTATTTAACTGTGGCATAAAAATCTGATACTGCCAATTTATCTCTAACATAAAGTCTTAGCTGATTAGCCTTATAAACAGAATTCCTTATAAATCTATTATTGGGATCATTTTTTTGTATTTTCAGATGCTTCCACCATATTAATTGTACTGTGGATTCCTATCCAACCAGTTAATTCATAATTAAATTCCTTTGCATCTCCTTGTAAAGTTATAAATTTTTCTTTTTTTCCTTTTTAAATTTATTTTTAGTAATATCTGATGGATTTAATTTTTTTACCTTACGTAATTTGTTGGATACTTGCTCTAAATCTGCATTTATTTTTCACTGAGTCATTTAACAATTTGTTTTCAACGATACCTTCAGAAGTTTGAAAAAGCATACAAATTTTTTAAATCCAATTACTTTAGAAACTTTTGAAAATTCTATTTTCTGTTTTGCTTTAGTCTTGTACGCCACTTCGATAACTGCACCAATATTGTTTAACAAGTAATAATTAGCCAAATTCATCTTTAAAGAATCTAGCTTTCCCTCTGCAAATCCAGCTAGATTAACTCCAACCGATTTTATCAAAGTCCCCGACTCAAACGAATCCCAAACACTTCTATTTTCAATAGATACATCATCAATGTCAACACGAATTAATTCAGGAATATCGCTATCAGATGCATTTGTAGAGTCTAACATCCAAGCTGTTTCAGTTCCTCCCTTCTTAGAAACTATATAATATTTTTTTGACAAAAATAACGTCGCTAATTTTCCTATACCTTTTCTTCCCTTTGTCTTCTCAGAGAATTCCTCGTTTGATATACGTCTGTTTCTACCAATCAAGGCGTATTTAGTGGATAAATCTTCATAGCTCATTCCGCTACCATTATCTAAAATTTCTAAGATTGAATTCTCTTTATCGATAGATTCTATATAGAGCTTAACATTTGTTGCACCAGCATCTAAACCATTAGCTATTAATTCAGATATTGCACTCCAATTATTAGTATACATTTGCTTTCCTAACAAGTTTAAAGCAAAATAAGAGAAGTTAAATGGGATACTATTAGTTTCTATCATAATTAAACGCCTTTATAATTTATTTTCCTCGAAAAAATTTTTAATTCTATTAGCCAGATGAATACTCAAAATAGGAGGTACAGCATTCCCAATTTGACTATTGATAGCTTGCAATCCACCTACAAATTTATAATTATCTGGAAAAGATTGAATTCTTGCCCCTTCTCTAGCTGTCAAAGCTCTGTTTTGTTCAGGATGAATGCAACGAAGAGAGGATGGTGTTGACAAATTATTTGTTATGGTAGTAGCAGGTCTATCCCACCACAATCTACCGTAGGTATTGTTATAGCCAGAAGTTAGGTATAAATCTTTATCTAAAATACCATCTTTTACCATCCTATTAATATCGTTTTTCCCCTGCCCCTCTCCAAGAGCTCTCATTATTTTTTGTAATCTCTCACCATGATTTCGACTAACATGATTAAGTAGCTCGGTTTGATTTCCTCTTAATAAAGCTTGGTACTCTGTTCTTGGTTCACATATATAATTATTTTTTTGTTCATTATTTCCTAATATAGGTAAATCACTAATTGCATCTCTTAATGTAATTTCATTATTTAGGGTAGTTTCTTCTGGGAATGTCCACTCGAACTTAATTTTTTAAATCCTTTCTAATTCCTATCAAAAAGACACGTTCTCTATTTTTGAGGAACACCAAAATCTTTTGCATTAATTAATTTAGTATAGACGTCATAACCACTGACATCACCAAAGCTTGATAAATCATTAAAACTTTCTTTTACATTTCTAATGATTGGGCCGTTCTGTTCATTTTTTTCATAGTTAAAAGTCCATAAACATTTTCAAAAACAAACATCTTAGGTTGGATAAAAAGAAAGTATCCTTCGATATTCTCTATACATTTTTAGCTCTTTTATCATATTGTCTCTTACCAACCGTACTAAATGACTGACAAGGTGGTCCACCAATAACTAAATCAACTCTTTTTGAACTGATTCCTTTGGATTTTTAAAAAAATGTTCATCTATATTAGCAATATCTTCCTCAATCATAGTAACTTTAGGATAATTTTTGTCTGAAAGCTTCTCGTCGCATCATGATTGAATTCATTTGCAAATCTAATATTAAAGTCATTTCTGGAAACAAATTTATTATTTTTTTAATTGTATTCTGAAAGCCAAAAAGTCAATCCTCCAGCACCAGAAAAATAAGTCTACAACTTCTATCATTTCTTACCTTTTTTTAAAAAAATATTCTCATTTTTTTCATTATACCAAAAAAACCTCAGCAAATTGCCGAGGTTTCTTTATTTATTTCACCAACTTCTTCATCTCATCAATTCGTGCGACGGTCGCGTCGTATTTAGCTTGGTAGTCGGCTTGTTTGTCGCGTTCTTTTTGGACGACTTCTGGTTTGGCATTGGCTACGAAGCGTTCGTTAGAGAGCTTCTTGCCGACCATATCCAGTTCTTTTTGCCATTTAGCCAGTTCCTTGTCGAGACGAGCCAATTCTTCTTCGACATTGAGAAGGTCTGCCAGTGGCAAGTAGATTTCTGCTCCTGTGATGACGCTTGACATTGCGAGTTCAGGTGCAGGGATAGTTGATGCGATTTCCAAGTGTTCTGGATTTGTGAAGCGTTTGATGTAGTTGACATTGCTGTTAAAGAAGGCTTCCAAGTCGCTATCGCTTGTCTTAACAAGGATAGTGATTGGTTTGCTTGGTGCTACGTTCACTTCGGCACGCGCATTACGTACGGCACGGATCAAGTCTTTGAGGCTTTCTACACCAGTGTGGGCAGCAAGGTCTTCAAAGGCTGGGTTAACAGTTGGGTACTCCGCTGTCACGATAGAGCCTTCTGAGATTTGCCCAAAGATTTCCTCTGTCACAAATGGCATGATTGGGTGAAGGAGACGAAGGATCTTATCCAAAGTGTATAGGAGAACAGAACATGTGATGACTTTCTCTTCTTCGTTATCGCTATAAAGGACTTCCTTGGTCAACTCAACGTACCAGTCCGCAAACTCGTCCCAGATGAAGTTGTAGAGGATATGGCCAGCTACACCAAACTCAAACTTATCAAAGTTTCAGTGACTTTTCCGATCGTTTCGTTGAGGTTGTGGAGAATCCAGCTGTCTGTGACATTTCCGGCTTCCTTGTTAACCACTTTTTCCACATTGGCAGTTGCTTGCTCAAGGGTCAAGCCTTCATTGTTCATGAGGATGTAGCGAGAGATGTTCCAGATTTTGTTAATAAAGTTCCATGAAGCATCCATTTTCTCGTAAGAGAAGCGCACGTCTTGCCCTGGTGCAGAACCGTTTGAAAGGAACCAACGAAGGCTATCTGTTCCGTACTTATCAATAACATCCATTGGATCAATCCCGTTACCGAGAGATTTCGACATCTTGCGTCCTTGCTCATCACGAATGAGACCATGAATCAAGGCATTTTTGAATGGCGACTTGCCAGTAAATTCCAAACCTTGGAAAATCATCCGAGACACCCAGAACGGAATAATATCATAACCAGTCACCAAAGTTGATGTTGGATAATAACGTTTGAAGTCTTCTGATTCAACATCAGGCCAGCCCATGGTTGAGAATGGCCAAAGGGCAGAACTGAACCAAGTATCCAAGACATCTTCGTCCTGAGTCCATCCGTCACCTTCTGGAGCTTCTTCTCCAACGTACATTTCACCCTCAGCATTGTACCAAGCAGGGATTTGGTGACCCCACCAGAGCTGACGAGAGATTACCCAGTCATGGACATTTTCCATCCATTGAAGGAAGGTATCGTTGAAACGAGGTGGGTAGAATTCTACCTTATCATCAGTATCTTGGTTAGCAATGGCATTTTTAGCCAATTGGTCCATCTTGACGAACCATTGCGTAGACAAGCGTGGTTCAACCACAACACCTGTACGTTCTGAGTGACCAACGCTGTGAACACGTTTCTCGATTTTAACGAGGGCACCGATTTCTTCCAACTTAGCAACGACTGCCTTACGAGCTTCAAAACGGTCCATACCTGCAAATTCGAAAGCCAAGTCGTTCATGGTTCCGTCATCGTTCATGACGTTAACTTGTGGCAAGTTATGGCGTTGACCAACTAAGAAGTCGTTTGGATCATGGGCAGGTGTGATTTTCACGACACCAGTACCAAACTCAGGATCTGCGTGTTCGTCTCCAACGATTGGAATGAGTTTATTAGCGATTGGAAGGATGACGTTTTGACCAATCAAGTCCTTGTAGCGTGGGTCTTCTGGATTGACCGCAACCGCAACGTCCCCAAACATGGTCTCTGGACGAGTTGTCGCAACTTCAAGGGCGCGTGAGCTGTCTTCTAGCATGTAGTTCATGTGGTAGAAGGCACCTTCGACATCCTTGTGAATCACCTCGATATCAGAAAGGGCTGTGCGAGCTGCTGGATCCCAGTTGATGATAAATTCACCACGGTAGATCCAGCCTTTCTTGTATAGGTCCACAAAGACCTTACGAACGGCTTTTGACAAACCTTCGTCAAGGGTGAAACGCTCGCGAGAGTAGTCTACAGAAAGCCCCATCTTGCCCCATTGTTCCTTGATAGTCGTCGCATACTCGTCTTTCCATTCCCAGACTTTATCTAGAAATTTTTCACGACCGAGGTCGTAACGACTAATACCTTCTCCACGCAAGCGCTCCTCAACCTTAGCCTGAGTGGCAATCCCAGCGTGGTCCATCCCTGGAAGCCAAAGCGTATCAAAACCTTGCATCCGTTTTTGACGAATGATGATATCCTGAAGAGTCGTATCCCAAGCGTGACCAAGGTGGAGTTTCCCAGTTACGTTTGGTGGTGGAATGACGATTGAATAAGGCTTAGCCTTTTGATCGCCTGAAGGCTTGAAAACATCTTCGTCAAGCCATTTTTGGTAACGACCAGCCTCAACCTCGGCTGGATTGTATTTAGGTGAAAGTTCTTTAGACATGTGTTTGTCCTTTCTAGTTAATTTCTAAGCTACTTTGATAAGAATCTAAAATGTCAATAGTATCTCTTATAATAGGGCTCTGTGTGGCTTTGTAAAGAGATTTATTCCCAATAATATAAAACTCTTCTTTAGCTCTAGTCGCTGCAACGTTTAAAATATTGGGTTCAGAGACAGCCCAGCGAGCAGCCCCCTCACTCATATTATCTGCTCCAAGCACAAAATATACAATCTTATTTTCTTTTCCTTGGAAAGTATGTACCGTCCCTACATTTATAGGTTTTCCATTCTCCCGCTTTGTGAAACCGATTTTATCTAGTTCTTTTGCTAGTTGAACCGATACATTTTTAAAAGGAGTAATGACATAAATATCATCAAATTCCTCATGTCTTTTCTGCAACTCTTCTTTCAAATAATCAGCTTGCTCAGGAACAAATTTATCCTTAGCACCTCCACCAACGTCAAACCATTCTCCCAGACCTCGAGCTTCTTCCTTTCCTTGAACCATTAAATTATCATAAGAAATTTTATTGGAAATACTGAACATCGGATCACTAGAACGACGATGAACCCAGAGAGGAAGTCCTATCCATGTCCCATCTTGTTTTTTAAAACCATATCTACTAGCAGAATCCATCAATTCTTGCGTTGATGACACAAGATATTTAGAGGCTATCTTGTGGTGCTGTGCTAAAAATCCTAAAATATTTTTATCCATAGTCTGTACTGGTTGTATTTGAGAAGGATCCCCAACAGCCATAATATGCTTACTTCTAAAAATAGCCCCCACACTTGCTTGAGGTAATGCCTGACCCGCTTCATCAATAAATACATTACCGATACTATTTTCAGGCAAACACCGAAACATGGAATTAAAGCTTGCAAAAGTTGTACTAATAACTGGAACAGTGAAATTGACCCAATTCCACGCAGCTTTATATAAATCACTAGCATTATCTCTCATTGAATAGTTTTGAGGCTTCTCCCAAATCCATAATGCTTTTTCAAAATGCTTTTTATTGTCATATATAAATTGCTTCCTAACTGCCAGTGCTTTTAATAAACAAACGACTCTGCTCTTCTCGATAGTCATCATCAAACCAAAAATTTGATACTTGTAGTTCTTCATATGGAACAGAAAAATTCAACTTTTTAACAGGGTATGTAGCAAGTTCCGATTGTAATTTCAAAAATTTTTTTCCTGATGACGAATTAATTTATCTTCTTGTTTAGATTTCCATTCATTATACCTCTGTTGCCTTTGACTCAATTGATTTAATTCAAGTTCATGCATTTTTTTATCTCTTTTTGCAAACCGTGGCAATATTGACTTTCATCATGTACTTTCTTCAGTTCTGCTTTTTAGACTTTCATTCGCTTGATTCAATCTCGTAAAATAAGTATCTAATTTCGATGGTGTGAAAAAGTCTTTTTAACCATAAGAAACGTGGAGCTTGTAATTTTATCAACTCAACATCTTGTCTTTGCTATCTGTTTGTTAACATTTAACATAGAAATAAGACGCTCATGCTCAAACAGCTCAGATTCTATTTCCTTTTTACTATTTTTCTAATTGAATATGTTTATCCCGTATTTTAGATAGTTCTGAACGTCTTTGGGCATCATCCTGATGAAACTCTATCTCAACCTGTTGGTAAGCATTTTTTTCAATTTTTACATGCAATCGAATCTTATCTGCTATATCTTGCATCTTTTTCTCTTTTATCAAATAGCTTCTGATATTGAATTTTTAAACTCTTCGTATACTGATGGATTCGATTGAAATTTATCCGAATTCAACTCTTGTCGTATTGCTTTTTAAAACATTTTTGCAGACGGTCTCTATTCTGTTTTTTTCCACCTTCTATCGAAAAACAATCCCCAATATTTTTTTGTCGTTAGAAACATCTTCATCTTCTAACAATAAATCATTACTGATTTCAGCAAAGTAATCAATTTTCTTTAATTCATCTAACCAATTTAATTTCTGATAAATTTCTTTTCTTTGGGGTAATTCATTAACAATATTTTTAACAGCACCATTATTAGAACTTGCAACTACGATTCCTTTTTCTGCAATTTCTTTTGGTAATTTTGCAATAAGATCTAGTTTGTCATGACAAACTAGATCCCCTTTAAGCTTAGGAGCCGATAATTCACTAATAATTCTCGCCTGTTCCGTTACCAGATCTGCAAAAATATCTTTTAAAAGTGTCGTTTTACCAGTCCCCGGAGGACCATTGACACTTCTCACATCTTCATCCGCATTCGAAGCTAAATTTACAGCTACTTGTTGCATCATGGAAAGAGCATATTCAGGGTTACTAGGAAATCTTCCTAATGGATAATTTTTCGGTTCAAGTATAGTTTCTAAATCTTTGGGATTAAAATAGGATGATTCTTTATTGCCGTCCAAATTAACCCTTACAGAATCGAATCCTGATAAATAACGATTGAGATTTTCATTATAAATTGATTTTGCATATTTCAAATCCTTTAGAAAAAATGAATGTAAATTTATTTCGTCAGCAAAATTCTTAACAAAATAATATCTGCAATCACTTGGTGAAATCTCATACTTTTTTTGAGAAGTTTACTAAAAACTTCATTGAACTCTCCATCAAGAAACGCCTGACCTAACTGTTCTCGAAGCTCATTTTCTGCTATTAAGAAATCTTTAGGCAATTCCCCATTTTTGAAAATTTGCCCACTCATGGTTAAAAAAAACTTATCAGCTAAGAACTTCAAATCTTTATCAAAGTATAGAGCAAAAAGTAAATTTATAAGAAGCTCTTCCCAATTCTTCCTCCGTCGCCTTTAAATTGTATTTGCCTCTTAACACTTCAATAATTTTTCGAAAAGGGAAAATTCCACAATAAACAGCAATCCCTGAACTGGATTTTAATTTTTGACGTTTAAAAAAATCTTTTAATATTGATTGATAATCATCACCTTGAAAAATCTTATACTTAGAATCACTTTTTTCAATATTCCCTTCTGATAATTGTTCTACTGTAATCCAAGCATCTAATATTTGATTATGACTACTTCTCATCATGTCTCCCTTAAAGCATATAAAAACAAGAATATATCTTACTCATTAAAAACTCTCCCACTCACTCCTCAGCAAGCCATATATCAGACTGTCACAACGGTTGCCTTGGGCATCTTTGCGGTCTCTTATGCGAGCTTCAAGGGTAAAGCCAAGTTTCTCTGCAACTCGTTGACTTTGAAGGTTATAACCAAAGCAAGTCAGTTCAATCTTATGCAGATTCAATTCTTTAAAAGCTAGGTCAATCAAGGCACGCGCTGCTTCTGGAACATAACCTAGACCCCAATGGTCTGGATTTAAGATATAGCCAATCTCCAAGACATCATCCTCGTGACGACGAGGGAAATCAACAGAGCCGATGACCTTATCGGTTCCTTTAGCGACAATTCCATAGCCCGCTGGGAGATTGTTCTTTTCATTACGCTCGGGCAGAATATGCTCTAGATAATAAATCTCATCTTCCAAGCTCTTGACGGGCGGAAAGCCTGCTGGGTAGGAAACTTCTGACCTACTGGCATAGTCAAAGATATCCACAACATCAGCCACGGTACGGACTCGCAAGACCAGACGCTCGGTCTCTATTCGTTCTGGCAACTCTGCTCTTGTCATCCTTCTACCTCGCTTTCTACAAAAAATCGTCCCTGCCATCTACATGACAGGGACGAATGTGTTTATCCGCGGTACCACCCAATTTCGGGCAGAGCCCGCAACTCTCGTCTTTATAATAAAAAGACAATATTATTTCATTTTTCATCCATCAGCAACCAGTTTTGATACATTTGTGGACTTCTCAGCACCGCCACTTTCTGTAAAATGTGGGATTCAAAACACCTCTGATGGCTTTATTGTAGCAAGTTTTTCTCGGAAATGCAAGGGGCAAGAAAGATTACTTGAAGCTGATTCCGTGCTCTTTTAATTTCTTGATGGTAGCTGGACCAATTCCCTTCAAGGCAAGGAGTTCTTTTTCAGTCCAGTTTTTAAAGTCAGCAGCTGATTTGATGCCTTCATCATAGAAAGTCTTAGCACGATCTACTGAGAGGCCACCCAAAGTCGCTGCGAAATCTTCTACTGAATTGGCTACTTTTTGAGCTTGTTCCTTAGTCGCTTCTACTGCTTGTTCCACTTTTTTAGAGACAACTTTTCCTGCTTCGCTGGCAGACTTTTCTGCGTGTTTCACGACTTTCTTGGTCTCTTCTACAACCTTGGTCACCGTACTTGAAAAGGCACCTGAACGACGAAGGCTATTTCGCAATTGTTTTTTACGTTGGAGTTTCTTTGACATGATAAAATCCTTTCAATAAAAAATCCCTGCTCTGACAAGGATTTAATAAAGATATTCTATCAAGATTTTGGGAAAAAATCAAGAAAGTATCTGTATTTTAATAGTTTCGCTCACCAAACAAGCCTTCTGGTAAATCATGGAATCCCTTGCCTGCTTTGAAATTTTCGAACTTACCAAGCAAGAACTGATAAGCATCCAAGCGGCTTTCGTAGCGAATCATGGCATCTTTGGCACGCTCGTCTTGATCTTCCTCGTAGACCTTTTGACTTTCCTTGTGCGCCATATCGTTGATCATAATCTGGGTATTGACCCAGGCTTCAAATTCCTTCATAAATTCCTGTTCGTAACTCATTGATTCTCCTTATTCTAATCCACGGAAATAGTCCGTATCAATCTCACGGTAGGGCTGAATATCCTGAACATACTCTAGCACGCCTTGGAATTCCCCGTTTTCATCGTGTACTGCGGCATAGGTAATGTGGACAAACTTGCCTCGCGACTCCGACTTGAACCACATCTCATACTTATCCTTGACCCCTTCACGAAGACCTTTCATAACGGCCTTCACCTTTTCTAGGTACTTGGGCGGATGGCAGAGTTCTACATTGCGCCCGACTTGGGACGACGTCCGTTTGAAAATCATCTCATCAGCTGGCGTATTGTCATTGTAATACTGGAAAATATCGTCTTTATTGACAAAGGTGATCTCCATAGGAAGGTGATTGAGGATGAGATTTGCCTGCTCGACGGAGAGATAGCCATTGCCAAAAGCCTGTTGACTATGGCGGTCCATCACTGCTTCCTTTTCCTTAGGGGTAAAGGTAATGGTAAACTGCCCTTCTGGTGTATCGATAACTTGCTGAACTTGACCCTCAGCCGTGTCTAGCTGCACGGGTTCCTCTGCGCTCTTTTCCTCAACGAAACTCTGGCGCTCTGGCACCCATTTTTCTGACGGACGGATGATGGCATAGCCATAAGCATCACTCTCCTCCGCAATCTGAAGCCAATCATCCTGAGTGAAGGACTCGAGGAGAATCATGAGAAGGATGGACTCTTCCTTGAAAATCATACTTTCAAACTCTGTCGCAAAAGCTTCAAAATCTTCTTTTACACTGCTAATCGACACTTCTGGTAGTGCCTTAGCCGTCGCTAGAGCTGTCTGAAAGAGTTCCCTAATCTGGTCATCCACTCCCCACATAACTTTGGGAGGTGAATCGTGTCCATAGCGCTCCATGATGGGGAAAAAGAGCTCTTCCTTGCGCTGGTAGTGGATATCAAATTGCCCCAAAAGCCCCATTTGACGGACCAAGCCCTTTCGCATCTCTGCCAGCATTTCCTCGTCTTCCATAGACTCATAGGTATCCAACAATCTTCGAATGCGAATCAGGCTGCACGGAGGGCCAGATTTTCATCCTTGAAGACGCGAACTGGGTGACCTGGGTGCTCGGTATCCTCTACTTCAACGCCCTTAACAGCGTTTTTAAAAAGATTGGCATGGACATCGCAGAGTTCCATAACATCTTCAAAGGTGACACCTGAGTCTGAGTTCATCAGCTCGTGCTCCATGAGGGAAATCTCGATGGCTGACACACCTGTAAAGGTCGCATCAAAACGCTCCTGAACTGACTCAGGAGAGGCGCCATTGTGCAATTCTAACAAAATATCCCGTAGGATATGAATCCGTTCATCTGCCATTAGTCTAATCCAATCACTTCATAGCCGTTCGCTTCTAGCGTGCGGACAATCTTGTCCATAGGAGTTCCTTCGAGCTTAGAACCCTGCTTCAGCGATACTTTGCGACCGACTGTGTTGCGCATCAAGGGATTAGCAAGTGGTTTAAAACCCAGCTCCACTAGGATTTCCAAGACTTCTGGGTGCTTGTCTACCACTTCTGCAACGGGAATTGACACATCGATGATATTGTCCATGACGACCTCCATGTATGTTCTAATACTCAATGAAAATCAAAGAGCAAACTAGGAAGCTAGCCGCAGGTTGCTCAAACAGTGTTTTGAGGTTGTGGATAGAACTGACGAAGTCAGTAACCATACCTACGGCAAGGTGAAGCTGACGTGGTTTGAAGAGATTTTCGAAGAGTATAAAATGATTTTACTGCTTATATTATACCATATGGGAAGAGATTAAAAAACTAGCAGAAGAGTTCCTGCTAGTTTCTTTCATTTCAAGTTATTCCTTATCATCTGGTTTTGCGAGCCACTGGGCTACATCCATCAACTTGTCAGCAAGCAGTACTTTCCCGAAACCTACTAGAGCATTGTCGTCTTTTTTCATGTTCTTCAGGACTTTGATGCTTTGCATCACAAAAAAGTAATTCCCGTAAGTCTTGGTCAGAATTTTAATGAATCCCATATTACTCTCCTTCGATGATTTCGACCTCTTTTCGGATAGTATCAACGTCTCTTTGATATTGCACTTCATTGTAGTTGACTAGCTTGGACAATTCCTGTTGCAATCTTTCTCCCATCGGCTTCATGGTCGCAAAGGTTAAGCCACCAGAAATGACTCCGCCTAGGATAGGGATCACTTTCCCCATCCCTTTAGCTAGGCCTCCTTTTGTCAGATTGACTCCAAAAATTTTCAAAATTTTCTCTAAAATAGGATACCAGAGCGTCTTTGTCAAGGCTTTCTTGTTCACTATTTTTATGACTTGCTTGGCTACTGTCACACCGCCTGATCGAAGCAGAGCACCTGCACCATTTACTCCCAGCATCACACCAAGATATAGTAAAAGTGTGTTTTTAGCATCTTCACTCAACTCATTGCGCGATGCCCATAGATCATCAAATCCGTAAATATACCCTAGTTCCTGAGCTAGTTTAATGAGAAAGCGTAAAACTGGGCTACATCTGTCGGAATGGTAATTGCCATGGCTAGGCCTCCAGGTAGACCTGCCAACACCGAGGTCCCGCTGGCCAGCAAGACATTATCCTTAATACAGGTCTTTGCCACTCGGTCCAAGCTTTCCTGAGGCAACAAAGAAGTCGGCCCTTGTTCTAATAAGGTTGCAATATCCTTGCGGTCTAATTCCTTTGAAAACTTTTCTACTAAAAATTTCTCTCGATCAACTTTGACTACGGGTAATTTTACCACTTGTTGCAGCACTTGCATAGCTATATCTTGTTTAGCCATATATCTCTCCGTTTTTCATTTATATCAAGCTTTATCATATCATACTATTTGAAATTTACAAATTTTTTAAACTGCCTTTTACAAGGGCAATATATTGATGATTAGCAAATAAACTACTCCGACAAGAAAAAAGAGGGTCACCCCTCTTTTTTAGTTCTTATCCAGATTGCGTAGCATCTCGTCAATCTTGTTTCCATATTCGATGGATTCATCTTTGACGAAGGTTAAATCTGGGATTTTGTACAATTTCAAATTGCGACCAAGTTCACGTTTGATGGTACCAGTTGCTTTCTCAAGCCCGATTTGAGCTTTTTGGTTATCCGAAGCAAGGTTACTCAAAATAGTGTAGTAAACCTTGGCAACGGATAGGTCACCTAGCATCTGAACATCTGTGATGGTCACACCTTGGACACGGGGATCACGGACTTTCTTTTGCAAAATCTCATTGACTTCGCGCTTGATTTCCATGCCTACACGATCCGTACGGAAATGATTTGCCATGATATTCCTTTCTCTACTTTGAACCAAAAGCTAGGCCAGCAGACCTAGCTATTTCTGTTAGATAGAGGAACTAGAGCCATTTGAATCTAGGAAACAAGCCTTAGATAGAACTAAGGGTTCATCAAGGCGCTGTTGACGACGAGTCAAATTGGCTATCGTTTCTCTATTATCGTTTGATTTCTTCCATGACATAAGCCTCAATCACATCATCCATCTTGATATCATTGTAGCCCTCAATCATCAATCCACCTTCACGACCGTTTGTAACTTCTTTCACGTCGTCTTTGTAGTGTTTCAAGCTTGCGAGTTCACCGTCATAGATAACAACACCGTCACGGATTACACGGACTTTAGAATCACGGGTAACCTTACCGTTGATAACCATAAATCCACCGATAGTTCCCACTTTAGACACCTTAAATGTTTCACGGATAAGAGCTTCACCGATGATTTTTTCTTCAAATTCAGGATCCAACATTCCTTTCATGGCTTCTTCCATCTCTTCGATAACCTTGTAGATAATGCTATGGAGACGGATTTCCACATCGTCAGCATCTGCTTGTTGACGAGCTTGTGGTGTAGACGTACGTTGAAACCAACGATAAAGGCATTTGAAGCTTCCGCAAGTGTTACGTCAGACTCATTGATGGCACCGACCGCTGAGTGAACGATGGTAACTTTGACACCTTCTACGTCAATCTTTTGAAGTGAGGCAGAAAGGGCTTCAACAGAACCTTGTACGTCGGCCTTGATGATGACATTAACTGACTTGAGCTCACCAGCTTTAAGTGTATCAAAGAGGTTTTCAAGGCTGACACGTTGGGTAGCTTGACGTTGTTTCATGAGGGCACGTTTCGCACGCTCTTCACCGGCTGCACGCGCAGATTTTTCATCTTCGTAAACGGCAAAGTGGTCACCTGCCATTGGCGCTTCGTTCAGACCTGTGATAGAAACTGGTGTTGATGGTCCAGCCACCTTGACACGACGACCAAGGTCATTGGTCATAGCACGGACACGACCGAAGGTATTTCCGACAACGATTGGATCTTGGACATTCAAGGTACCTTGTTGAACAAGAAGGGTTGCGACCGCACCTTTTCCTTTATCCAAACGAGCTTCGATAACCGTACCGATCGCACGAACTGTTGGGTCTGCTTTGAGTTCTTGGATTTCAGCCACAAGAAGGACTGTTTCCAACAATTCTTCGATATTTTGGTTGAATTTAGCTGAGATTTCAACAAATTCAGAATCTCCACCCCAAGCTGTTGACATAACACCATGCTCTGCCAATTCACCGATAACACGTTCTGGGTTGGCACCTGGTTTATCAATCTTGTTGATAGCTACGATGATTGGAACGTTGGCCGCTTTTGAGTGGTTGATGGCTTCGATAGTCTGAGGCATAACCCCGTCGTCGGCCGCTACAACCAAGATAGTAATATCGGTAACAGATGCACCACGCGCACGCATAGAAGTAAAGGCCGCGTGTCCTGGTGTATCAAGGAAGGTAATCTTCTTGCCATTTTCCACGATTTGGTAAGCACCGATATGCTGAGTGATACCACCTGCTTCACCTGTCGCTACACGAGAGTTACGAAGGGTATCTAAGAGGGTTGTCTTACCATGGTCAACATGTCCCATGATGGTTACAACTGGTGGACGCTCAACCAATTCATCTTCATTGAGATAGCCATCTTCGACAAAGAAACGTTCGATGTCAGCATTATCCACTTCAACCTTTTGTTTGGCTTCGATACCGTAATCCACCATGAGGAGTTCGATGGTTTCTCCATCCAAGGATTGGTTTTGTGTGGCCATGACACCCATCATAAAGAGTTTCTTAACGATTTCTGCTGGTTCACGTTTGATACGTTTTGCGATTTCCGCAACAGTCATACCATCTGTATACTCAAATTCTGTTGGCAATTCGTGGAACTTACGCTCTGTAACAGGTTTTGGAGTCTGGTTACGGTTGTTTTGCTTGTTGCCTTTTTTATTTTTCTTGTTGTTATTCCAGTTACTATTTCTTTGATTTCTCACTTGATTCTGACTACTTCGATTCTTTTGTTGTTTTCTAGGACCATCTTCTTCGTGATCATAATCGTCACGTTCTTTGTCTGGTCGAGCTTGTTTTTTACGACGTGTATCCACTGGCGCTTCTTTCGCTACAGGAGCTACTGTTACTGCTGGTCGCGTTTGTTCAGCTAGCTTAGCGACTTCTTCAAAGATTTCCTCTGGTTCCTTGCGTTTATTAGCTTGAGCCAAGGCTTCTTTGGCGACTTTGCGATTGTTTGAAGCGCTCCTCGCTTGAGCGTGCGTACTCTGCATTTTGCTCTGCTTTCAGGGTCGCTGCACGGGCTTTAAAGTCAACACGTGGTCCAGCTTGTTTTGGCTGGAAGTCTTGTTGCTGACGGCGATCATTGCCACGATTCCCTTGACCTTGTGGTTTTTTCCCTTGGTCGTTAAATCGGCGATTGTCGCGGTTCCCTTGACCAGGTTTGCCACCATTACGGCCGTCGTTTTTCTGACGGTTGCCGTTTTGTTGTTGGTCACGGTTGTTACCCTTATTTTGTTTGCGTCGTTCTGCCTGCTCTTTTTGCACGCGCCTCACGCTCCGCCTTGAAGTTTCGACTCTGTGGTCTTGCGGCCACTACTTTTTCTTCCTTAGGAGCTGCAGGTGTAGCTGATTTACTTTCTTCCTTAGCGGCTACTGGTTTAGCTGATACAGACTTTTCTGCTTTCTTTTCTACACTTACTTTTGGTGCTGCAGGTTTTGCTTCTGCCTTAGGAGCAGGTGCAGATTTAAAAGCTAGTCATGATTTGCTCAGCAGCTGAGCTTCCACGCTCGATGAGTGGCTTTTCACATCCAAGCCCAACTCTTTTGCACGCGCTACAACTTCTTTACTTTCTTTTCCAAGTTCTTTTGCGATTTCGTACAATCTTTTCTTAGACAAATCATGTCCTCCTCTTCTATTCCATAAGAGACCTCATTTTCTTTGTAAATCCAGCATCTGTCACAGCCAAAACCTTTCTCGATTTCCGACTGCTATGCTTAATTCCAGTGTTGAAAACACGGTTATAACTTCTACTTGATAATAGTCACTTTTATCTTGAATCTTCTTGGTCAGATTGGGACCAGCATCATTGGCTAGAAAGACTAGCTTGGCTTTCTGGTCTTGGATAGCCTTGACTACCAATTCCTCACCCGATATGATCCGGCCTGCTCGTTGAGCAAGTCCCAAGAGATTGCTTATCTTTTGCTTATTCAAGTCCTAACTCTCTTCTTTTCACTTTGTGATCCACATAAGCGATCAACTCGTCATAAAAGCTTTCTTCCACTTCCATGTTAAAGCTGCGGTTAAAGACTTTCTTCTTTTTTGCCTCTAGGGCTTCTGCATTGTCTAGCTTGATATAAGCGCCACGGCCATTGGCCTTGCCCGTCGGATCGATAAAGACCTGTCCTTCTTTGTTCTTGACAATGCGGAGCAAATCACGCTTATCAATCACTTCGTTGGACACAACAGACTTGCGCAAAGGGATTTTTCTTGTTTTCATCTTTCCCTCCTCTAGCAGCTTTTATTCTTCGATCAATTCGTCCGCAGTTGCGTAATCAATTTGACCTGCTTCTTCCATAGCTTCAAACTCACTGGCAGACTTGATATCGATACGGTAACCTGTCAAGTGAGCTGCCAAGCGAACGTTTTGTCCACGACGACCGATAGCAAGAGAAAGCTTGTTATCAGGTACAACGACCAAGGCACGCTTGCTGTCATTTTCATCAAAGATAACTTGGTCAACCTCTGCAGGTGCGATGGCATTGTAGATAAACTCAGCTGGATCTGCTACCCACTCGATAACGTCAATGTTTTCTTCAACAGGAATCATACGGTCGCTCTTAGCATCATAACGAGCTGGGTGGAATTTGCTGGTGATTTTCTTGATATTGGCACCACCACGCCCAACGATTGTCCCGATAGCGTCCACATTTGGATTGTGGCTACGAACAGCAACCTTAGTACGGTCACCAGCTTCGCGGGCTACGCTCATGATTTCGACAGTTCCATCGTAAACTTCTGGAATTTCTTGCTCCATCAAGCGTTTGATCATTTCTGGATGGCTACGACTGACAAAGACGTTGACACCACGAGGGTTGTCTTCAACCTTATAAACATAGACTTCGATACGGTCATGGGAAGCAAAGACTTCTCCAGGGATTTGGTCTTGTTTGGACAATTGGGCTTCGATGCTGCCAAGATTGACATAGATGAAACGGTTGTCAAAACGTTCTACTGTACCAGACATGATTTCTTGTTCATGTTCTTTGTAAGTATTATAAGTGATGGCACGTGTTTGCTTGCGCATTTTTTCCATGATGGTTTGTTTTGCAGATTGGGCTGCTACACGACCAAACTCAGCTGGCGCTTCTTCAAACTTAATCTTGTCACCAAGCTCATAGGCTGAATTAATGGCAAGGGCATCTTTCAAGCTGATTTCCAAACGGCTATCAAATACTTCGTCTACAACTTCACGGACAGTATAAACTGTAAAGTCACCTGTTTTTTCGTTAAAGTCGATGGCTACGCTATCAGATTGACCATAACGTCTGCGATAAGCGGAACGAAGCGACTCTACTACTGCGTCGATGATGTCTTCTTTTTTGATTCCCTTGTCTTCTTCCAAAATGCGGAAGGCCTCTAGCATTTCTTTACTCATGTTTTCTTCACTTTTGAATCCTCAAAAGCTATCCTTTCTTTTCTATAATTTTACTGCTAAACGTGCTTTTGATACTAAACTGTATGGAATTTGGACGGTTTTCTTACGCGTCTTGTCCATATATTCCATGGTCAACTCGTTCTCTTCGAAGGCCAACAAGGTCCCTTCAAAGACTTTTTGTTTATCGATGGCTTGGTAGAGCCCGACATGGATGTATTTCCCAACTGCTCCAGCGACGGCATCCTTGGTTTTCAAAGGACGTTCCAAGCCTGGACTGGTAATTTCTAGGAAATATTGTTCTGGGAAGGGATCAGGCTTGATGGTGTCTAGGACAGGACTGATGATTTCTGTCAGGTCTGCCGTGTCGTTCAAGGTAATTCCTTCAGGTTTATCTACAAAAATACTGAGAATCATGTCACTGCCAATCTTTCCATACTCGATATCCACGAGCTCGAAAGGCGCTTGGATGACAGGTTCTACAACTTCTCTGACTAATTCTACGATTGTTGCGATTGCGTCCACCTCCTCATAAGCAAGAGGCGAAGATATTTCCCCGCCTCTCTTTCTCATATTCTTACTATCAGTATAGCACGTTTGTCAATTTATGTAAAGCATTAGCACTCAAACAGCTGGTTTTCAAGCTATTTCTTAAATTCTGCCTCAACTCGGTAGATTACTTGACCTTTGCTGGAGAATTTTTGCTCATACTCTGTCATGACATTGCCTTCAAAATCACTGGCATGCAGATCCAGCCAAACACCATTGAGTTTCATCCCATACTGAGAAAAGCTCACTAGACTGTACTCAAATAAGCCACGGTTATCTGTCTTGAAATGGATTTCCCCATTCTCGGGCAAGATGCGCTTGAAGGTATCCAAGAAACTCTTGTAAGTCAAACGACGTTTTTCATGGCGTTTTTTAGGCCAGGGATCTGAAAAGTTTAGGTAGAGGCGATCAATCTCACCGTCTTCAAAGTAGTCAGTCAAATCTGAACTATCTACCCACAGCAACTTGATGTTGGGCACTCCAACTTCTAATACCTTATCCAAGGCATAACTCAATACCGACTTTTGGATATCAATCCCGATGTAGTTGATGTCAGGATTTTGCTTGGCCATTCCGGATACGAAGGCCCCTTTCCCACTTCCAACTTCAACATGAATAGGATGATCATTTCCAAACAAGTCTCGCCATTTCCCTTTAGTTTCCAAGGGATTGAGGACCACATACTGAGGATTGGCCTCTAGTAATTCTGTCGCCCCTTTACGATTTCTAACTCTCATCTCTTCTTTCCATACTTGTCACGGAAGACGCGCAAGGCATAAATCTCCCGGTTTACATTGTCTAAATCTTGATTTTCACAGTATTTGGCAATCTGGTTCAAGTAAGAATACTGACCATACCAATACAATTTATCTAACACTGTCTGATTGTACTTATAGCCGTAGTCTCTCAACCATTGGCGCCACTGATGATCTGGAATGTAGTGGCATAGCAAATGCGCCACATCAAACATACGATCCGTCAGACGAACCGAATCCCAATCCACTAGATAAACGAGTCCACTCTCTGTCTCAATCCAATTACTATGACGAAGATCCCCATGCACAATCGTTGCATGGTCTTCCCTAAAACCTGGAACCGTCTTACCTAGCTCAGCAATCACACTGTTCAAATAGTGGTTCTGCTTCAAGATTTCTGGAACTCCTTGCTGCCAAGAACGTAGCAAATCAACTGGTGTTTCCATGGTGTAGCCCAAACGGCTCAACTGCTTCATCAAAGGACGCGAGCGGTGAAGGCGGTTCAAGATATTGATAATCTGCTTGCGATTCATGTCGTAAGGGGTCAATATTTTGCCCATCAACCATTCCTGAGCACACATATCACTGCCATCTGGCAAACGACGAGTCCATAGTAATTGAGGAGCGATTTGTTCTCTGGCTAGGCCAGGTAGGATTGGAGAGGTGTTCATTTTTACAAAGACGCGCTTCCCATCAGGGTAGCTTCCCATATAAGCCTTGCCGCTCTTCCCAGGTATAGGGGTCAGCGTTAGCTCATTATCACCCAAGTCCATTTCTTTCCTCCGTATAAAGTTTCCTTACTATTCTACTAGTTTGGTCTATTCGTCAACCGCTTCACACCCGATTCCCAAAGAAAAGCATCTCAATTGATTCAGGCTATCATTATAGCTTAAAGAAGGCAAGCACCGTCTTTCTGCTTACCTTTTCATGATTTTTAGAAATAAGTTAAAAGTGGCAAACTGTTGTAAGACATGTGGACTAGAGTAGAAACCCACAAATTTTGGCTCTTTTTGTAAGCAAAGCCCAGCAACAAGCTCCCAAGTAGATAATAGAAAAACGAAGGCACATCATAAGGTTCATGCATGAAAGAAAAGAGAGAGGAAGTCAGTACAAGCCCTAACCAAGAATTTTCAAATATAGCCCCCTGAAGAAGTCCTCTGAACATGAGTTCCTCCTGGATTGGTCCCAAAACTATAACACTTACAATAAAGGAAAGCGGAAGCCCTTTACTCGTTTCCTCAAGGTGTTGAGCCGAGGCACCAGATGCAACTGAGAAAAAAGCATAATAGCCTATATTTACCAGCACCGTGAGAAGAAAGATTCCAATGAACAGCAAGAGTTGTTTCTTACTTAAAATCCCAAAGAAATCATATCAAACCATCTCGCATAGCCAAAACTAAGGAAAAGCAAGAGACTCTTTATAATAATGAATGTGTACTGGTGTTGAAAATAATCCCCTTGATTAATGGAATAACCCGCTGCACCAACGATTGCAAATACTAAAAATCCAAAAAACAAGGCATGACACTTATTGAAAATGGCCATAAAGCTATCCTCCTCAACAAACAAACTTTCCTACAAGTCATCCTTTAGCTCTAGTCTTTCCAAAACAAACCATTTTAGTAACCAAAATCCGATAACATAACCAGCTCCTAAGAATATAGCCATAAAAGCTAACATGGGATTCAGGGAAGAAAAGACCGCCGCAGATACAAAGGTTAACACAAAAACATTAAAGGCAATGGTATCAGAAGCCAAGACTAGAATATAAGGTGTCAACCAGTCTAAAGTTTTTGAATCTAGAAAAAATAAGTGTTTATACATGATGAACTCCTCTATGGCTGAAAAGTAAACCTTTTGGTTTTTTCACCCCAAGACCCTATGTAGAAAAGTGAGCAAAAATGGTAATGTCGCTACGATATTATTGATAACATGCACCGCATAGGATGGATAAATGCTCTTGGTATAGCGGGTCAAACCAGCAAAGATGATTCCAACTGTTGCAAAGACGAAGATATCTAACAGACTAGGTAGGCTTGAAAAATGAGGGAGAGCAAATAAAATAGAAGGAAGAAGCAAATCAAGACCAAATCGCGAATGCTTAAAGAAAGCGTGTTGCAGTAATCCTCTATAGATTAACTCTTCCATCAGTGGAACCAGAAAGAACAGGGCTATATAAATACCTAGCTCTGCAAAGTTAGTCCCACTATAACCAATCAATACAGCCCAACCTTCCGCAGTTGACTGAACATGTTTAGCTGTCTGAACGTTAAAGAGATCTGGAACACTACCACTAATACTGTCAAAATCGAATACCAAAACCATTTTTTTCTTGGAATGCGAAAGAGATAACCATGGCCTGTCTTAACAAGAACCACAATCATGACTCCAATAAAAAGTAAACTCAAGATATTTTGAATCCAGAATAAATTGCCTATCTGAGAAGAAAATTGCCAATAATTTTGAACGATGAGCGTTAGCTGAGAAAGGCCAAATACGAAAAATAGGTAGGATAAAATTGCACTTGTTTTGAATAGAAGCTGATACTTTTTCATAGAAATTCTTCCTCATTTCTTATATTTTAGCCTATATTCCACATAAATGAAAACCTGCTCCTATATAACCAAGGTCACGATAACCACGAGGGCAGGACCCACTTACTGGAAAAGGACCTGAATTTTTTAATATAGAAGGGTAAGAACCAAATGGACTTCCCTGATAAGCATACCCTCTATAAATATCAGATACATCTCCACCCTCTATATGATCAAGTATCTCAGTATCCATAATTTCAAATTGTTCCATCATTCTTGTATCCATGCCAAATACTCCTTTTTATTTTTAATTTTTGTCTTGTTGCAACTTTGACAAGTTTAGTATATCATCGTTTATTAATTTTTTTCATCCAAATCTTGAATTGTCATCGAAACATCTTGAATTACTCAAAGAGCACAATCTTCCCAATCAACTAATAAGAAGAGACTGGGACAAAAAGATTTTGATTTTAGGAATTCTATATTATAAATTTTTAAAATCGATAGATTAGACAAAAAAGCGAACAAGACAGAATTCTGAGTGTTAGATAACTGATTTTGTTCGCTTTTTATATTTAATATTAGACTTTTGTCCCAGTCTCTTCTTAAAATCGATAATTATTTTTACTCCACTATTTTTAGCTAAATATCCTGTGTAAAAAAGTCAGCAAAAATGGTGATGTCGCGACAATATTATTGATAACATGCACCGCATAAGATGGATAAATGCTCTTGGTATAGCGGGTCAAACCGGCAAGGATGATTCCAAATGTTGCAAAGACGGAAATATCTAACAAACTAGGTAGGCTTGAAAAATGAGGAAGTGCAAATCAAGGCCAAATCGCGAATGTTTAAAAAAGGCGTGTTGAAGTAATCCTCTATAGATTAACTCTTCCATCAGTATACCTATTTGTGCTTTAGAGTGTGAAGCCACTTTATCCTCTAAACGTGTCTTACTATAACATTCCTGTTCTTTAAGCCACGATTTCGCTATGCCTTCTTCTCCCCGCTACCTCACGATAGTCAGGCTTGAGAATCGCTATTGAATTCACCGGTAGCGGGTGCACACGGAGGACTTACACATCAAATACACGACATGCCCGTCGTACTCAAAAAAGAAAGGACGAAATTCGTCCTTTCTCGATCTTAGCTTTTCTTCAACTCACTACAGTTGACAATGAGCCAAAGGATAGTTAATAACCTATTGAAGTGTCAAATGTTGCTAACTCCATTTATCTTCAAATTTAAATAGACACATTATCGGAGTTATCAGTAAGAAAAAATCTAACCAATTCAGATAATTCATAATATAGGAGATAATACCAGCCATAACGAAAAGGTACAAAGCCGTACGATATCCTCTCTTTGGTTTTTTATCAGCCTTGGTGTTAAAAATAATGTACACACAACAAATTGCAATGAGTATAAGCTGAATCATAGTTTCATTTAACATATTAATACCCATTCCTTTTTTAAACTATTTTGGGGGTCTCAATCCAAAAGCTATAATGCCACCTACTATAGCTCCCCCTGTTGCGCAAATCAAGTAAGCTTGAGGGCCTCCAGCGATACAAGATTGTCCTGCCTGAAATGCACCTGACAAGGCTCCTACAACTACATCTCCTCCCAATCCACCTCCAGAAATATTACTTAATTCTTGATTGTCTACTATTTTGTAATCAAACATAATTTCTACTCCCTTCTATGGCCAAATATTATCAGCAATTGCAGTAAAATCACCACCAAGTTTAGCTCCAGCCCAAGCACAGCCAGCAGTCATAGCCCATGCGGAACCACCAGTAAGGAGTCCTCCTACCGTACACATAGCAACTCCGATACCTGCTCCATAGACAGCTCCTTTTCCTACTGTTCCCCAATCAGTTCCTCCCTCAATGCTAGCCAGCATTTCAGTATCCACAATCTCAAATTGTTCCATCATTTTTGTATTCATATCGTATATAACTTTTCAGTTACGGAACAAGTTTAATATAAAAATTATCAAAAAAACATAGGCAATGAAGAGAAAAAATAATTTATCATAGATTAAAAATAATATGACAAAAACAATTCAATGATGTTAATTCAATAGTCTTTTGTTTTTTATCAGAGGTACTTATAGATAGATAAATAAGATATGTTTGGAAAGCGAAGAGAATTATATAGAATACAGCTTTCATAAAATATATCTTCCATTTTTATGATGTAGCACTATAGGCTAAATATCCACAAATCAATGCTCCTCCAATTCCTCCTATTGCAGCGCCCCATGGTCCTAGAAACTTCCCATATTTCACTCCACCCGCTGCACAACCTAAAGCAGCAACTACAGCCGCTCCTCCGGAATTACCTCCATAAATCTCACTTAGCATTGTTTCATCTACATTATAATAAGTATTCATACAAATCTCCTTTTATCAAAATCCACCCGTTGCACCTGTTACTCCTGCCCAAAGAGCCACACCAAATTTAGCTCCTATGTATCCACATGCTCCCATAAATGGCGCTCCAACACCACTCGCAGCACAAATGGCTGTTCCTAAGCCCCAGCCACCAAAAGCTGCACCACCACCTTCTAAGACATTAGTTTGCCAATTATTCTTGCCTCCTTCAATACTGGATAACATAGTTATATCCATTTCATGAAATTGTCCTATCATTTTTGTATCCATAACGAATACCTCCATTTTAATCTTAATTTTAATTTTTGTCTTGTTGCAACTTTGACAAGTTTAGTATATCATCGTTTATTAATTTTTTTCATCCAAATCTTGAATTGCCATCGAAACGTCTTGAATTGTTAAAAAATTTAAAAAGCAAGCATTAAAAACATGCTTGCCCTTTCACTCTTGTCTATAGGCAAATTCTAGCCATATGTTATTACAAACAAATAATATCATTGCACCTGTTTACCATCTATTTTTATTTATGAATTTTTTGTTTCACTTTAATCATTATAGAAGCCATAAGAAACGCGACAGCTAGCCGAATCAGTTGGTAACTTTCTTCCTCTCCTGTTTTCGGTAATAATTTTTCATTCGAAGTAATAGATTGGCTTCCCTTAACATCGGTTAAAGGAGTTTTATTTTCTTGAGCAGCATCAAAAATAGGTTTGAGAGTTTCCAATTGATTCTTATTGTCTAACATTGCTAAATCGCCAGATTGAGTAGTTTTAGCTTTGGAAGTTGAGTTTATACTCTCCACTTTCCCACTATTTTCACTATTAGAATTGGGATTATCATTGGATATTTTCATTTCGGTTCTTTTTTCATCACTCATAACTTTGCTTTCACTTACAACTTTATCACTAGTACTCATGCTGTCATTTCTGGTTTTCTCATCATGCACATTTTCAGTTACTGTTTCCTCGGACGATGCTATTGTTTCCGTTTGCTTAGGTGAGTTTCTCGAGTACATATAATCATAAACCTGTCGTGCAGTCGCTCCCCCACCAACCCATCCAGATATCGGACGTCCATTTCTTAAATACAAAATTGTTGGTGTTCCTGGAATACCGACTTTTTTAAATAGAAACTCTCTCGCTTCCCCATCAAAATCCTTACCATCCAAATCATAATACTCTAACTTCTTTTCAATCAGGTTATTAAATTCTTTCAATTCAGGAGAAAATTGACGACAATGAGAGCAAGTTTTTCTACCAAAATAAATAGTATGTTCCAATTGATCCTCTGTAAAAGATTGACGAACAGCTTCAATATCTATCTTTTTAAAGTTCTCAACATTCTGTTCATACTCCTCGGGAGTTACAACGGAAGGTTTATGCTCCACATTTTCCGTACCCGATTGCAAATCTGGTGCCACAACAGAACTATCATTAGCCTGGATAGATGAAGTAGTCTGTTCTTCTGCATATACAGCACCTGTAGTAATAGATGCAAATACAAGTGGTACAAGTAATAGCGATTTTATCTTTTGTTTCTTCATAAGAATACTCCTTTACATTTGTTGTCTTTATCTTACCTTATTTAAGATTACAAATTCATATAAATCTTAAATGGTCATCAAAACATCTTGAATTGCAAAAACTTCATTAAAAAGGTAAGCATTTCGAAAACACTTACCCTTTTATACTTCATTAACCTCTACTTTTTATAATACTTCAACCCCCAAACGAAAGGAAGATGTTCCGTTTTTTAGCAAGAAAAGTTTTCATTTCTTTGCTCCTTTCTTTTTAGTTAAAGCAAAATAGATCATAACTGCAATCACATAAGCTATGGTATAAAATAGCTGATACCAAATACTTTCCCTAAGCGGATAAAGAAAGAGGGACATGATTAGATACAAGATGAAAATGATAAGTATTTTTTTCTTCATAAGATTTCCTCCTAAATGTGTGATTTATCTTAGTTGAGCAAGAACCTTTACACTGCTAGTATAGCACTCATTTTGACCTTGGATTACTCAAATCATGAATGGTCATCGAAACATCTTGAATTGCAAAAACTTCATTATAAAAGGGGTAAGTATTTCAAAAAAACTGACCCCTTTATACTTCATTAAGCTCTACTTTTTATAATACTTCAACCCCCAAACGAGCAGAAGCGTGATAATAAAGCATAGAATAGCTCCAATATAGGCGATTAGTTGTTGATAGGATTCTACTGCTGTGATACCTCTATACAAACAGATAATAGTCATAAAGCATGTCAATCCTACGAACATTAGTTGATTGGCTCTAGGACTTATCAAACCATCATCTTCAAATTTTTTCACTCTCATTTACCTAGTGAGATAAACAACAGCCAAAATAGAAGTCAAGTTGATAACCACTAAAATAAATTGGTAGACTAAGGAAAAATTTAAAAATTGACGAGAGAGAAATAGATAAGTAGAGATTAGCAAAGGCAACTGACCTAGAAACAATCTCGTTAGAAATACGTTGCGTTTTTTAGCAAATATTTTTTCCATACCTAAACTCCATTACAATTAAATGATATCTAATCATTTTCTAAAATTTGATAACTTTTGTGAAATGTTTTAGCAGAAACAACTCTATGATTGGTGATATCTAGATAATCACCTGGGTAACCAAGAACATATATACCATAACCAGCGAATCCTCCTCCAACTGTTCCAACCAGACCAAACTTGATATTAGTTGTGAGAGAAGTATTAAGAGCCGCCATAAGAATGCGCACATGATTATCCAACCAAACCATATAATTTTTTTGAAAAGCTTCCTCTACCCAACTTGGTTTAGGAGTTGCTTGACCAATTTCCCAAACATCAACAATTTGATTCCCATATTTTGCCTTCATAGCTTCAATCCTTTTTAAATACCATTACATGAGTTTGGAGTTCCCCCTATACCATAAGGACTACATGGTTTCGAAGGATGTCTAATAGGCCACTTACCATTTAATTGATCCAAAGTTGGAGACGGTGCTAGTCCACCCAATAAACCAGAAAGCATATCTCCCCAACCTCCGAAACCTCCTTCAACTTTCGCAAGCATATCAGTATCCATAATCTCAAATTGTTCCATCATTTTTGTATTCATGACAAATACTCCTTTTTTTATTTTTAATTTTTTGTCCTGTTGCAACTTTGACAAGTTTAGTATATCATTGTTTGTTAAAGTTTTTCATCCAAATCTTGAATTGTCATCGAAACGTCTTGAATTAGCTTTTTTTATTTCAAAAATACACCTATAGATTTTTTTAAAGAAAGATAGTTTCTAATCACTTTTTTTACCATTCAGGAAGTTTCAATGACAATTCAAGATTTTTATAAAATATGAACTTAGTATCATGGTATAATAAATTCATATTTTATATGAAAGGATTTGCCAATGACTTCTTATAAACATACATTTGTTCCTCAAATAGATGCTAGAGACTGTGGTGTCGCTGCCTTAGCCTCGATTGCTAAATTCTATGGTTCAGATTTTTCTCTAGCTCACTTGAGAGAACTTGCAAAGACCAACAAAGAAGGGACGACTGCTCTTGGCATTGTAAAAGCCGCAAATGAAATGGGATTTGAAACAAGGCCTGTTCAAGCAGATAAAACGCTCTTTGACATGAGTGATGTCCCCTATCCATTTATCGTTCACGTTAACAAAGAAGGGAAACTCCAACATTACTATGTTGTCTATCAAACAAAGAAAGACTATCTGATTATTGGTGATCCTGACCCTTCTGTAAAAATCACAAAAATGTCAAAAGAACGCTTTTTCTCTGAATGGACTGGAGTAGCTATTTTTCTAGCTCCCAAACCCAGCTATCAACCCCATAAAGATAAAAAGAATGGTCTACTGAGCTTCCTCCCTCTGATTTTCAAACAAAAATCTCTCATTGCTTACATTGTTCTCTCAAGCTTATTAGTCACTATTATCAATATCGGTGGTTCTTATTATCTCCAAGGAATCTTAGATGAATACATCCCAAATCAGATGAAATCAACTTTAGGAATTATCTCAATTGGTCTAATTATCACCTATATCCTCCAACAAGCCATGAGCTTCTCCAGAGATTATCTCCTAACTGTTCTGAGTCAGAGATTAAGTATTGATGTGATTTTATCCTATATTCGCCATATTTTTGAACTTCCTATGTCTTTCTTTGCGACACGTCGTACAGGAGAAATCATTTCACGGTTCACAGATGCTAACTCTATTATAGATGCCTTGGCTTCTACCATTCTTTCTCTTTTTCTGGATGTTTCTATTCTGATTCTTGTAGGGGGCGTCTTACTGGCACAAAACCCTAATCTCTTCCTTCTTTCTCTTATTTCCATTCCTATATACATGTTCATCATCTTTTCTTTTATGAAGCCTTTCGAAAAAATGAACCATGATGTCATGCAAAGTAATTCTATGGTTAGCTCTGCTATTATCGAAGATATCAACGGGATTGAAACTATAAAGTCGCTCACGAGTGAAGAAAATCGCTATCAAAATATAGACAGCGAATTTGTAGATTATTTGGAAAAATCCTTTAAACTTACTAAATATTCTATTTTACAAACTAATTTAAAGCAAGGAACAAAGTTAGTTCTTAATATCTTTATCCTATGGTTTGGTGCTCAATTAGTCATGTCGAGTAAAATTTCTATCGGTCAGCTGATTACCTTTAATACACTTCTTTCTTACTTTACAACTCCTATGGAAAATATTATCAACCTCCAAACCAAACTCCAATCTGCGAAGGTTGCTAATAACCGCTTGAACGAGGTCTATTTAGTCGAATCTGAATTTCAAGTTCAAGAAAACTCTGTTCATTCACATTTTTTGATGGGCGATATTGAATTTGATGACCTTTCTTATAAGTATGGTTTTGGGCGAGATACCTTAACGGATATTAATCTAACGATTAAACAAGGAGATAAGGTCAGCCTGGTTGGAGTTAGTGGTTCTGGTAAAACAACTTTAGCCAAAATGATTGTCAATTTCTTTGAACCTTACAAAGGACATATTTCCATCAATCATCAGGATATTAAAAATATTGATAAAAAAGTCTTGCGCCGTCATATTAATTACCTGCCCCAACAAGCCTATATCTTTAATGGATCTATCTTGGAAAACTTAACATTGGGCGGTAATAATATGATTAGCCAAGAAGATATTCTAAAAGCTTGTGAATTAGCTGAAATCCGTCAAGACATTGAAAGAATGCCTATGGGCTATCAAACTCAGCTCTCTGATGGAGCTGGTCTATCAGGAGGACAAAAGCAACGAATAGCCCTCGCTCGTGCTCTCCTAACTAAAGCTCCTGTTTTAATACTAGATGAAGCTACTAGCGGTCTTGATGTCTTGACCGAGAAAAAGGTTATAGATAATCTTATGTCCCTAACTGATAAAACCATTCTTTTTGTAGCCCATCGTCTAAGTATAGCCGAACGGACTAACCGTGTCATTGTTCTTGACCAAGGGAAAATCATTGAAGTTGGTAGTCATCAAGAGTTAATACAGGCGCAAGGCTTCTACCATCATCTATTCAACAAATAAGGAGAATGTTATGAATCCTAATCTTTTTAGAAGCGTCGAGTTTTATCAGAGACGTTACCATAATTATGCGACAGTATTGATCATACCACTTTCATTACTGTTTACTTTCATCTTGATTTTCTCCCTTGTTGCCACAAAAGAAATTACTGTTACTTCCCAAGGAGAAATCACCCCTACAAGTGTCATTGCATCCATTCAGTCAACAAGTGACAATCCTATCCTTGCTAATCATTTAGTGGCAAATCAAGTAGTTGAAAAAGGAGACTTACTCATCAAATACTCTGAAACAATGGAAGAAAATCAGAAAACTGCCTTAGAAACTCAATTACAAAGACTTGAGAAGCAAAAAGAAGGACTTGGAATTTTGAAACAAAGCTTAGAAAAAGCGACTGATCTTTTTTCTGGCGAGGATGAGTTTGGCTACCATAATACCTTTATGAATTTTACTAAACAATCCCATGATATTGAACTGGGTATCACAAAGACTAACACTGAGGTTTCAAATCAAGCTAATCTTGCCAATAGCAGTTCATCAGCCATCGAACAAGAAATCACAAAAGTTCAACAACAAATTGGAGAATATCAAGAGCTGAGAGATGCTATCATAAACAAAAGAGCACGCTTACCGACTGGCAATCCACACCAGTCAATTTTGAATCGTTATCTTGTAGCCTCACAAGGACAAACACAGGGAACTGCAGAGGAGCCATTTTTATCTCAAATCAATCAAAGTATTGCAAATCTTGAATCATCTATCGCAAGCCTCAAAATTCAGCAAGCTGGTATCGGAAGTGTAGCAACTTATGATAATAGTTTAGAAACTAAAATTGAAGTACTCCGCACTCAGTTTTTACAGACAGCTTCTCAGCAACAACTAACCGTGGAGAATCAATTAACAGAATTAAAAGTACAACTAGATCAAGCGACTCAGCGCTTGGAAAACAATAACTTAACCGCTCCAAGTAAAGGTATCGTTCATCTGAACAGCGAATTTGAAGGTAAAAATAGAATTCCAACTGGTACAGAAATTGCTCAAATATTCCCTATTATAACAGATACAAGAGAAGTACTAATCACTTACTACGTATCATCTGACCATCTCCCCTTACTAGATAAAGGACAAACTGTAAGATTAAAACTTGAGAAGATTGGAAATCACGGCATTACCATCATCGGTCAACTTCAGAGCATTGATCAAACTCCCACCAGAACAGAGCAAGGCAATCTCTTTAAATTAACCGCTCTTGCAAAACTATCTAATGAGGATAGTAAACTCATCCAATATGGCCTACAAGGTCGCGTCACTAGTGTAACTGCAAAGAAAACATATTTTGATTATTTCAAAGATAAAATTTTAACACATTCTGATTAATTTTCAGATAACACTCTAGAACTATTTATTATCTTATCAAAAAGGAGAATCGTAACATGGATAAGAATCAAAACCTAACTTCATTTCAAGAACTAACAACTACTGAACTCAACCAGATTACAGGTGGAGGATGGTGGGAAATTTCTTATATAACGTTAATAGATATTCTCATAACATCACACAAGGACTTCATCAGCCAATACAACTATAAAAAAATAAGATCGAGATACAAGAACTCTCGGTCTTATTTTCATCATTCTGTATGCATCATAGTAAGTATCTGACGAAAGACTTGATTTTGACAGATAGTATTGAGACTAGCATTGGGATAACTTTCCACTATCTTCATAACGGTATAAAGACCAACTCCTCTCTCCTCCCCTTTAGAACTAACTCCAAAAGAGAAGATTTCAGAAACATCTATGTCCTCTTCTTTGATGGAGTTTTCAATGATAAGGGTCTCCTGTGCCCCATTTTTAAAAAGGGCGATTGAAACATGAGGTTGACTGGCCTCTTCACTAGCTTCAATAGCATTGTCACAAAGGATAGACACAATGGTTAGAAAATCAAGTAGACTCATCCCCTCAACTTGAATCTCCTCAGGAACTTCGACATTAAAGACAATATCCTTTTCTCTGGCTTTTATAAATTTTCCTGCGAGGAGACTTTTGAGGGCACGATCCCGAATATTCACCAATCTACCAAGGTCATATTTGTTGTCCTGTAATTTTTCACTAGAATCCTTCAAGACGGAGTCGTAGATCTCTTTTATCTGCTCCATATCCTCCTCTTCAATGCCTAGGCTTAAGCTGGTCAAGAGGTTGGCATAATCATGACGAAAGCTCCGAACTTCCTTATAAAGCTCCTCTATATGCCGACTATACCGTTCCATATCTCTATAGCGCAGGGCCTGTTCTTGGTTCAGTTTCTCCTGAAGTTTTTCCTTCAAATAGGTATCCAGCTTCTTGATAACCCCCATAAAAAAGAGCATGTAAAACACTAGGATCAGATGGCGAACAGTCTTTGATTGAATGCTTTGTTCATATTCAAAGAAAGACAGAGTTTCCATAACTAGATAGTAGGTTCCCATTATCCAGTTAATTTTAGTCAGGGACTTTTGAAAACCTTTATCTAGAATCTCCCTTCTCAAACTAGTAAAATCATAGTCCAACCATTTCAAAAAGACTAAAGAAATGAAGAAATTGAAAATCATTATACATAACCAAATAAATGAATAACTGTCATATACTTGCCCTTGTCCCAAAAATGGAAGAACAAAATAAGAAACACCTCTATAAAAGAGATTCACCAATATCATTGGAAAGAGACCATAAAAGAAAAGGAGTTTTTTAGGAAGCCCTCTTAACAATAAGAAAGATAACCCTATGCCAAACAAAGGTTCTATAAAATATGACAAATATTCACTCACAGCTAAAAATTGAAAAGTCGCAAAAATGGCCCCTAGGAGAAATTTCAGAAGAAAGGCCTTAAAAATCCTCTCGAAAGTAAGATCAATTCCATCTACCTTAAAGAAAATGACAATTTCTAGCCCATTAGTAATAAGTGTATACAATAATATCCAAGCAATATTCATAAATTCTCCTAGCTCAATGCAAATTATTGATAGCCTCAGAAACTTCCCTAACCTTATAACGCGCGATTAGACAACTTCCACCATTGGGAAAGAAAAGCAGTTTTTCTTTCTTATCCAAATGCACCACATTTGCAGGATTGATGAGAAAAGAGCGGTGGCACTGCAAGAGACGAGGCTCCTGCTTGAGAACCTCCTCTAGGCTCGCCGTAAATTCCAGTCTATCCGTCTTGGTATAGAGAATAACACGATGGGCTCTAGGAGACGTTTCGAGATAGTAAACCTCTTTAAAAGGATACTGGAATTGAGCAAATTTTGATTTAAAGTAAAAGCAATCTTCCGCCAGGCTTTTACTGTCTTGACTATCGGCATAGAGAAGAGCTGTCTCGATACGAGACTCAAACTCCTCTGCCGACAAGGACTTATCAATGTAGTCCAAAGCAGACACTTGGTAGCGAAAGGACAGGGGCATAAACTCCGAGTGAGTCGTCACAAAGACGATCAGGGCATAAGGATCTCGATCCCGAATCTTTCTTGCCACTTCTAGGCCTTTCATCTCCTCATTTCGAATCTCAATGTCCAAAAAGAATAGCTGATGTGCTCCCTTCTCATGCATCTCTGCCAGAAGTTGGTCTGGCTTGCCAAAAACTTCAAAAGAGCTGGGAATGATATGCTGTTCTTTCAGAAGTTTCTCAATCGTCGTTTCAATCCTAGCTTGTTGGGAAAAATCATCTTCTAAAACAAATATTCTCATCTTCTTATTCTCCTTGTTTCAACCATCTTTGGCGAATATCTCTATAGCGACGTCTGGCATACTGAACAGCATATCGACCTTCTTCTCCAAGAAAAAGAGTCTTTCTTTGGATATCCATGGATTTTAGCCGTTCAAGGTTAACCAGACAATTTCGATGACATCTCGTCAAGGTTTCTCCATATTGTTTCTCAAGATTGCTTAAATTTTGAAATAGATCAAAGCTAGCGTTTTCTGTAACAATCTGCACGGTATGGGCTTTGCTTGGATGCGTTTGGATATAGTAGATATCCTCTATGTTTAATTTGAAAATTTCTTTCTCTTTTTGGATGATAATGTAGTTCATGGATAAAACCTCCTAAAAAGAGGATAGCATAAATCTAGAAACTATTTTTCACCAAATCCTAAACGGTTCTCAAAAATTCCTAAAGTGTCGAATCATTCGCAAAATGGCTATGATAATCTTACAATTATTTTATCATAAAATCCTGCAATAACCATTCAGGAAATTTCAATGACAATTAAAGATTTGAAGATAAAAAAAGAATTAAAAGTGATAAGCTATGATTATAGAAAGACAATCACTTGAAACAGCTTTAGAACCATCACAAAGGAGGCATTCTCATGACAGATACAGACCCTATTAAAAGAGCTCATACTTTGATTACTGACTTAAACAAAGCCTACCAAGTCTGCAAACAGGCAACAGCTGACGATGTCCGCTTTCAGGAGCAGCTGGACAATATCCTTGACTTTCTCTCTAAAACTGAGACAGTGGATAATCGATTCTTGATTGAACTGGAAAAATTTTACCAGACTTCCAGTCTTCTCCTGGGGCTCAGTGCTCTCAATCCAGATGCTCCTACTCGCGCCGCTTGGCGGGCCTATGACCGTTTCCACTTTGACCAAGTCAAGACCAAGTTGAGTCTCTACGGTCCAACTATTATCTTGTAGAAAATAAAAGAAGCTGAGACAGACTGAACTCAACTTCTTTTTGTATTGTTTAAGCAATGTTAGTCTTGCATCTGACGTTTTACCTGATAAGGCAAATACAAGACTTGTAAAACCAGTCCAGCTCCAAGCAGGGCTAGAAGGGCTAGTTTTTCTTGGAGGGTAATCAAACCAACTATCAGTTGAACTAATAAAACAAAACCTGTCAATCCTCGGATAACTGCCTGTAGTCCTTTCTCTTTTTCACCCTTTTCTAAAGGAAAGAGCTGGGTCAAGTACTGGTAGTCAAAAGCTCGATAGAGAGCCAACAACTGGAAGAGCAGGAGGTAATTAAACAGGACAACCACTGCTGTCGCAATCCAAGACTGCTCGATAAAGATTTCAACTAACAAGGATAAGAACAAGAGGCGGAGACTGAGGGCAAAGAGGTCTCCATTTCGCAGATAAGAACGAAGATAGAGGTTTTGCCAGATCTTCCCTGGCGCCTTTTGAACCGTCTTTAGGAGGAAATCCAGATAAGCGCGACGCTTGACACTGTTTGAAACGCCCTTGACCTGAGTAAAGAGAGCAAAGAAACGAAGCAAGACTTGCTTGCGCTTGCTTTCTTGGGCAATGATATAATCCCAGTCCAGTCCAGTTTCAGTGAAAAATTTGCTGGCTTTTTGACGAAAGAGGAGGTATTTCCCAGCTCCCAATAAAAGCACATAGACGAGAAAGACTAGCAAGCCATAGCCCATGGCTAAAAACAAGGGTGCAAATAAGAGTAAAAAGAGGGTTTGAACAATTGTCCAGAAAACCAATGAACGAGACGTCTGCCCTTTGAGGTACAACTTGACCTCCTCTTCACTGACTAAGAGAAAGAGCTTGTCAGGTGCTTCTATGTAGGTCGCGATTCCTCCCCAAGCCAAAAGCAAGGCAGATACAATTCCCAAAAACAAGAGGATGGGCCAATGATTTTCAGGAAAATCTTGCAAGAGTTGACTGTACTGGTAGGCTAAAAAACCGATGAGAACCAGCAGGAATAAGACAAAGTGGTCATTGAGAACATAACGCAGATAACCGACACACTCCTTACGAAAAGCCTGCTTTCTCCTTAAAAACAAGTCTTTCATAGGTCCCCCTCTTTAGTTAGAGCCAAGTAAATGTCGTTCAAGCTAGCCTCGGGCATATCAAAAGCCTCGCGGAGTTGCTGGAGGTTCCCCTGAGCCCTCACCTCCCCCTTGTGGAGAATAACAAAGGCGTCACACATCTTCTCCGCCGAGTCCAGCACGTGGGTACTCATGAGAATGGACTTGCCTTTTTGCTTTTCTACTTCCAAAAGCTGAATCAAGTCGACAATCGCCAGCGGATCAAGACCAAGAAAGGCTCATCAACGATGAAAAGACTCGGATCTACGACAAAAGCACAAATAATCATGACCTTCTGCTTCATCCCTTTGGAAAAATGTACTGGGAACCAGTCTAATTTTTGGTCCAGACGGAACATTTTTAACAAAGGTTCCACACGATCAAAAGCCACTTTTTGCTCAATACCATAGGCCATAGCCACCGTTTCGATATGCTCTCTGAGGGTCAATTCCTCATACAAACTAGGAGTCTCAGGGATGTAGCCAATCTGCTTGCGGTAGTTTGTCGCATCTTCTCGCAGGGTGAGATCGTTAATCTTGATTTCCCCACTGTAAGGTGTCAACAGACCAATAATCTCATTGATTGTCGTTGATTTCCCAGCACCGTTGAGCCCAATCAAACCGACCAACTGCCCACTTTCAACTGTAAAGGACACATCTTTCAAGACAGGAACGTGAACATAGCCTCCTGTCAGGTTTTTAATTTCTAACATATTTTCTCCGAATCTGGTATAATGTAGCTATATTATATCAAAATTCAATACAGTAGAGGTGGATTTTATGTCAGATTGCATTTTTTGTAAGATTATCGCAGGGGAGATTCCTGCTTCAAAAGTATACGAAGATGAGCATGTTCTTGCCTTTCTTGATATCTCTCAAGTAACGCCTGGACACACCCTCATTGTACCAAAAGAGCACTATCGCAATCTTTTGGAGATGGATGCTGCAAGTGCCAGCCAACTCTTTGCCCAAGTGCCAACAGTGGCTCAAAAAGTCATGAAGGCTACCAATGCTGCTGGTATGAACATCATCGCCAACTGTGAGGAAGTTGCTGGTCAAACAGTCTTTCATACTCACGTGCATCTCGTACCTCGCTACGGTGCAGAAGATGACCTCAAGATTGACTTTATCGCCCACGAACCTGACTTTGACAAACTTGCCCAAGTCGCTGAAACCATTAAAAACGCTTAAGGAGATGCCATGAAACTATCAAATCTACTGCTATTTGCAGGAGCTGCAGCTGGAAGTTATTTTGTCGTAAAAAATCGCCAAGCCATTCAGGATGAAGTGCTAGATACAACTGACCGCGTCCAAGCTATCAAGGATGATTTGGATATCATCCAAAACAGCCTACAAATCATCGACCAACAAAAAACCCTTATCAAGGAATACCAAAAAGACTTGACCTACAAGTTCAAAGTCTTGGAAAAAGATTTCCAGACTAGACTAGCTGTGGTAAAAGAAACACAGGAGCTTGAGGATAAGTAAAAAGAGCCCGATGGCTCTTTTTAAAACGTAAACGAGTTATATCCCATCAACTATACATCACAATTTAGACAACTCATTCATCGTTTCAGAACTAAATCGAATGCTTTCCCAGACTTTCCGCCGTAAAAAAACACCTGAAATAGTTTGGTTTCAGGTGTTCGGAAACATTGAGACCTAGGCTCAATGTTTAGGTATGGAACTTCGAAGAAGGTCGCTACCGTCCGTCATTACTTAAGGAAAGTCTTAAAAAATCTATAAACAAAAAGAGCCGCTCGGCTCTTTCTACTTTATTCTCCTTCAAAGGCATCTTTTATATGGTCAAAGAAGCCTTTTTTCTTTGGATTGACTTTCAAGTCGCCTGCAGGCTGCGAATTCTTTAAGCGCTACTTTTTGACGGTCGTTTAAGCCTGTCGGAGTCACGACATTGACAGTAACGTATTGGTCACCAACGGCACCGCCACGAAGGCTCGGTGCTCCCTTGCCACGTAGACGGAATTTCTTGCCAGTCTGTGTTCCTTCTGGGATAACCAATTCAACATCTCCATGCACGGTTGGAATTTCAACAGTATCTCCAAGAGCAGCTTGGACAATATTAAGATTTAACTTGTAGAAAATAGTTGTTCCTTCACGTTCAAACTTGTCGCTGGCTTCTACAGAAACTACTACATACAAGTCACCATAAGGTCCACCGTTAAGCCTGCTTCACCTTGACCAGCTAGGCGAATTTGTTGGCCTGTTTCTACACCAGCAGGAATTTTCACATGTACGCTATGAGCTTGTTTTTCATGACCTGTTCCATGACAAGTTGTACATGGATCCTTGATTTCGTTTCCGCGACCATGACAGACATCACAAGTTACTTGACGGCGCATCATACCAAGCGGAGTCTGCGTATCGACATTAATGACACCAGCACCATGACAGCGTCCACAAGTGACTGGACTTGTTCCTGGTTTAGCACCAGATCCATTACATGTACGACAGCTAGCTTCACGATTGTATTTAACTTCTTTTTCCGTTCCGAAGATAGCTTCTTCAAAGGTCAAGTTCACACGATACTGGAGGTCATCCCCTTGACGAGGAGCGTTTGGATTGCGTGAAGCTCCGCCTCCGCCGAAAAAACTTGAGAAGATATCTTCAAAACCACCGAAGCCACCTGCTCCGTCAAAACCGCCAAAACCACCGGCACCACCAAAGCCACCGTTGGCACCTGCAGCACCATATTGGTCGTAGGCTGCACGTTTTTGGTCGTCACTCAAAGTCTCATAGGCTTCTTGAACTTCCTTGTACTTTTCCTCAGCACCAGGTTCCTTGTTGATATCTGGATGGTATTTTTTGGAAAGCTTACGATAAGCCTTTTTGATCTCGTCTGCCGAAGCGTTTTTCGACACCCCCAGACGATCATAAAATTCAGTATTGTTCATACAAGATACCAAGACCGTAAAATTCGACTGAAAAATAGGAAATCTGACGCTGGAGCGATGCTCCTAGACAGATTTCTCTTTTTTCCGAGAATTTAGGTCGGGTTCAATTCCTTTCTTTTATATTGATGAGACAAAACCCAAACAAATCAGGTTCCATCCCTTTTTACCGAAAAACAGAGGCTGGGTTGCAACCTCTGGATTTCTTCCTATCATTACGACATTCAAAAGCAAAGTCGATTATACTTTTTTTGAACGAGTAAGGCTTTTAGCAAGTCGCCATAGCGATTGCCGTAGAATGACAATCATTTTAATGATTCCTCATTCTTAACGCCCTCGCTCTTCTGATTTTAAAGCTCGGGATAAAATAGTCCACTGGACTATTTTATTTCTCCGTAAACTCTCCGTCTACGACGTCATCTCCTGCGTTTCCTGTTGCTTGTGCGCCTTCTGCTCCTGCTTGAGCTTGTTGGGCTGCAGCGGCTTGTTCGTAGAGTTTAACAGCAAGTCCTTGAGCTTTTTCGTTCAATGCTTCAAGTTTCGCTTTCATTTCGTCCAAGTTATTGTCTTCTTGAGCTTTTTTAAGGTCATCAAGGGCAGCTTGGGCAGCATCACGTTCTGCGTCGAAGCCTTTGCCTTCAGTTTCCTTGATTGTCTTTTCAGTCGCAAAGATAGCTTGGTCTACTTCGTTACGAAGGTCTACTTCTTCTTTACGTTTCTTATCTGCTTCAGCGTTAGCTTCTGCATCTTTCATCATGCGGTCGATTTCTTCGTCAGTCAAGCCAGAGTTAGATTGGATAACAATTGTTTGTTCTTTTTGAGTTCCAAGATCTTTAGCCTTAACAGATACGATACCGTTCTTGTCAATGTCAAATGTTACTTCGATTTGAGGAATTCCACGAGGTGCAGCTGGGATATCAGTCAATTGGAAGCGTCCAAGAGTCTTGTTATCTGCTGCCATTGGGCGTTCACCTTGAAGAACGTGAATATCAACGGCTGGTTGGTTGTCTGCTGCTGTTGAGAAGACTTGTGATTTAGATGTTGGAATAGTAGTGTTGCGATCGATAAGTTTTGTAAAGACGCCACCCATTGTTTCGATACCAAGTGACAATGGCGTTACATCAAGAAGAACAACGTCTTTCACATCACCAGTGATCACACCACCTTGGATAGCAGCACCCATAGCAACTACTTCATCAGGGTTTACTGATTTGTTTGGTTCTTTACCAGTTTCAGCTTTCACAGCTTCTACAACGGCTGGGATACGAGTTGAACCACCAACAAGGATGACTTCGTCGATTTCTGACAAGCTCAAACCTGCATCTGAAAGAGCTTGACGAACTGGAACTTTTGTACGTTCTACAAGGTCACGAGTCAAATCATCAAATTTCGCACGAGTCAAAGTCATTTCCAAGTGAAGAGGTCCAGCCTCACCTGCAGTGATGAATGGCAAGCTGATTTGAGTTGAAGTTACACCAGAAAGGTCTTTCTTAGCTTTTTCAGCCGCATCTTTCAAACGTTGAAGAGCCATCTTGTCTGTTGATAAGTCAATACCATTTTCTTTCTTGAATTCTGCAATCATGTGATCGATGATTTTTTGGTCAAAGTCGTCACCACCGAGTTTGTTATCCCCTGCAGTCGCCAATACGTCGAAGACACCGTCACCCAATTCAAGGATAGATACGTCGAATGTACCACCACCAAGGTCAAATACCAAGATTTTTTCTTCTTTGTCAGTCTTGTCCAAACCATAAGCAAGAGCTGCTGCAGTTGGTTCGTTGACAATACGTTCTACTTCAAGACCAGCGATTTTACCAGCGTCTTTTGTAGCTTGACGTTGTGCATCGTTGAAGTAAGCAGGAACTGTGATAACAGCTTTGGTTACTTTTTCACCAAGGTAATCTTCCGCATAACCTTTCAAGTATTGAAGGATCATAGCTGATATTTCTTGTGGAGTGTACTCTTTACCATTTGCAGAAACTTTTTCAGAAGTTCCCATCTTAGATTTGATAGAGATAACTGTATCTGGGTTTGTGACTGCTTGACGTTTTGCAGCATCACCAACAATGATTTCACCGTTTTTGAATGATACTACAGATGGAGTTGTACGGTTTCCTTCTGGGTTTGCGATGATTTTGCTTTCAGTTCCTTCAAGAACTGCAACTGCTGAATTTGTTGTACCTAAGTCAATACCGATAATTTTAGACATGTGTTTTTCTCCTTAAATTTTATATTCTATTTTTGACTTTTCTTAATATTCCCCTTAAGTGGTGGGGACGTGAGCAACTCCCTACGGGATTTCATCACTTATTTTTGAGCCTATTGTCTCAAAAATCCCCTGTTTCAGTAGCAAAAACTACTGAAACTTTCACCACGGCGGGAAATATCATCCTTGCAAGCCTCCGACTTGCTTTTTATCTTTCTTTCATAGTTTATTGTCGTTTCGGACAAGTTTTTAAGTTCTCTAGCCTAGTTATATACTACTACCATGGCTGGGCGTAGGATGCGGTCATGGAGTTTGTAGCCTTTTTGGAAGACTTGTGCGATGGTATCTGCTGGATGTTCATCATCTGCTGGGAGAGTTTGGATGGCCATATGATAGTTATGGTCAAATTCGCCGTCAGCTGCGATTTCTTCGATTCCTTCTTCTTTCAAAGCGTAAACCAAGCTTTCTTGCACCATCTCCAATCCTTTTTAACATCGTCTGTCAAACCTTCAACGGCTAGTGCACGTTCTAAGTTGTCGAGCGATGGTAAGATTGCTTTTGCCAGGTCTTGGCTACGATAACGTTGCAAGTTTTGACGCTCTTCGTTGGCACGGCGTTGGATATTTTGCATTTCTGCATGAGCGCGAAGGTATTTGTTTTCGAACTCATCCGCACGTTCATTTGCCAAGTCCAACTCAGACTTCTCAGGAGTTGTTTCTTCAGTTGTTTCCACAACTTCCTCTTCTTTCATTTCTTCGTTTTTTTTATCTTGGGCCATTTTCGCCTCCTTTATTGATTTCAAAATTAATTTACTTCGTAATGATTGCTGCTGAGGTAGCGATAAAAATCTGTCAACTTCATCGTCAAAACACGATTGACCACATTGACTTGGTTGACCAATTGCTGGTAATCCAGGTTGACTGGACCGATAATCGCTAGAATTCCAAAACCTCGATAAGGAATGAGGAATTTACTGCTAATCACTGCTAGGTTAGCTAGACAGGATTCCTGACTGTCCGCAACACGAACATTTTGCATCTGATCTTCATGCAGACCCTCACGAATCTCCAAAGCCACCTTTTGCGGTTGGTCAAAGAACTGATAGGCCGCTAGATTGGCAAAATTCAAGAGATTGACCTTGCCCGATACCACAATGTTTTCGTTGAACATTTCTTTAAAAATGTGTTCAAAGAGATCCATGACATTGTCCGTTGTTGTGAAGTAACGCTGGATAATCTGCGGAATCTCCGTCCGAATCTTGTAGTGAATATCTAGAACCGTGTGACCGAGGAAACGTTCTTGAATCAAGGTCTTGAGGCGATTTAAATCTTCCTGCAAGAAGTTCCTTGGAATCAGAAATTGACTGGTAACCGTTCGGGACTCGTCTAGGGTAAATACTGCCAAGGCTGTATGTTGCCCCAAAACAACGATATCAAAGGCTGTCAACCGTTGCCTGCTCGGCTCAACATCCAGTGCTACTACCGTACAGCCGCTCAGGTCTGTCAGTAGATTAGCAGCCTCTTGCAGGATATCCTCCAATTTGAAGAATTCCTGATCAAAGGCTTTGACAATCTCGTATACCTCATTTTCAGCCAGTCTGTCAAAAGCAAGCGAGTGTTTCACATAGTACTGAAATCCCGCGACACTTGGCATCCGACCGCTTGAGGTATGAGCCTTCTCAAGCAAACCCTGCTTCTCTAGAGCTGCCATGTCATTACGAATGGTAGCACTACTAGAATTGATAGACTCTTGTAGCGCCTTGGATCCGACAGGTTCGTGCGTTTTGGTAAAGATGTCAATGATCAGATTTAAAATATCCTGCTGACGCTCTGTAACCATCTCATCACTCCTCTCTGTCCGATCGATTAGCACTCTATGTACCCAAGTGCTAACTCATGATTCTATTATACACCCTTAGAAGAGAATGTCAAGATAAAAACTCAAAAAATTAGCACTCTTTTACCAAGAGTGCTAAAAATCAGTCTGAAGACCTAGAACCTTGCTACTCATCTACCTGGTATTTCCTTTTAAGTCTGAAAAAACCATAGATTAGATAAGAAATTAAGCAAGTGTATAAAAAGAAAATAATAAAGAAAGACTGAGACAAGTTTTCTCGATACAAACTCATGCAAACAACAAGACCACCTGAAAAAGTGGCTATACAGGAACGAAGTCTAGACCGCATAACTTCCCATCTGAGACCCTTACTCATATAGACTTTCTCCTCTGAAAGTATATCAGAAGTTGGTTTACGAAGAATTGAACAAAAACCTGTTTCTATCAATTCCCAACCGCTATTTCTAAAATCTTGCAGTTCATGCTTATACTTTTTAAGAAATCTAGAATCATAGATACGGTAGATGACATCGTCAGGTTGGCATTGGCAAAAATAGAAAAAACCAAAACGACTCGTTCTATATCTCCAGCCTTTCAAGTGCATCTCACGCAAATACTCTTCTTCCTTGTCCAAATCAACAATGGTAAAAATCCGAAATTGCTTTTTATTGATCATGACTTCCCCTCCAATTTTGAGCATACCTAGCCTATCATAAATCTGATAATTCCTTCTTTTTATGCCATAACTTCCAGCTAATATAGGCAACTATTAACAAAAGGATTAAAGACCAGAAAACATCTAGCCCGACCGCAAGAAAACTCCATAGACCATACGCATTACTTCTATTGAGCAATTTAAGTAAGAATGGTATATGTATGGCTAGCAAAAGTAAAACAGGTACTAATCGCAGTCTTAAAATGCGATTAACCATAGCTAACTTCCCAGTAGCATCGTTATAAATTTCAAACTCTGCATCCGATTCAATTTCAGAATGTGCTTTTCTAAAATAGGAAAAACTATTAAAGTCTGTAATATGCTCCCAACCACAATCTTTAAATAGTTGTAAATAGGAGGATCTCTCTGATTTTTCCATCGGGTAAAAATCCAACTGATAAGACACCTGCTCAGGCTGACACTTTTCAAAGGTATACTTGACTACAAACAATAAGATAGAATAGCTTACTTTCCTAAGTTTCCAGCCCTCAGCATGCATTTCTCTAAAGTATAGAGCCTCACTCTCATAATCCGCAATTGTAAAAATTCGGTAAACAATTTTCTTTTCCATCATCCTTCCTCCCGACTATTTCTGTAGAGCCGTTCAATACGTTTCAATTCAATATCTAAAACTTTTCGTCCCAAGTCTGTGATCTGATAGATTTTACGTTTTTCCTCTTCTCGGACAAAGGAAATCAAGCCATCCTTTTCCATCTTTGACAAGGTCCCATACATAGTTCCAGGACTAATCGAAACTTGCGAATCTGTCATTTCCTTGACCTTTTGTGTGATACCATATCCATGGTTCTCCTTCTGTAAACAAAACAAGATATAAAAACCTGTTTCAGTCATGGGAAGGTAAACACGCCTGATCTTATCTGTTAATTCCATTTAATCACACCTCCTATTTAGTTTGATATATCGCACCTCGTTATATAAACTATATCACATCTCGATATAAAATGCAAGAAAAAGAGAGAACGATTTCTCGTTCTCTCTTCTTATACTACGAAATTAAGCAGTTAATCTCTCATTTACTAAGAGTGACTTAGTCTTTCTTGCGAAGGACAAAAACTGCTAGGCTTGCAAAGGCAAGACCGATGATTGAAAGAAGACCAGATACTGCAGAGCCTGTGTTTGGTAACAAGGCCTTAGTTTGACTACTTCCTTCTTCTGGTTGGCTATTATTTCCAGAATTTTTATTTGGTGCCGGGGTAAATTCCCAAGTACCGACGAAGTGGGCATCCGCTCCATTGATGGTTTCTGATGCTTTGTCATAGGACTTAAAGCTCCATGTGCCTTCTGCAGTCTTAACCTCTGTTTGACTTGGTTGCGTTGGTGTTGCTTGACTTCCATCTTTCAAGTTTGTTTGGTCTGCCGGAAGCAAGGTTTTCACTTCTTGCGGAAGTTCTTTTCCTGGCGTTCCGCTGACAAACTCATGAACCGCTTTATGAGTCACTGTTGGAACTGGAGTTGCTGTAAATTCCCATGTACCTACAAACTTAACATCTGCTCCATTGATGGTTTCAGATGTCTTGTCATAAGACTTGAAGCTCCAGGTACCTTCTGCTGTCTTAACTTCTGTTTGACTTGGTTGCGTTGGCGTTGCTTGACTGCCATCTTTCAAGTCTGTTTGGTCTGATGGAAGCAGGGATTTCACTTCTTGTGGAAGTTCTTTACCTGGAGTTCCGCTGACAAACTCGTGAGTTGCCTTATAGGTTGGGGATGGGGTGAATTCCCATGTACCTACAAACTTAACATCTGATCCATTAATTGTTTCCGATGTCTTATCGTAGAACTTGAAGCTCCAGGTACCTTCTGCTGTCTTCACTTCTGTTTTACTTGGTTGCGTTGGAGTTACTTTGTTGCCATCTTTCAAGTCTGTTTGGTCTGCTGGAAGCAAGGTTTTCACTTCTTGTGGAAGTTCTTTTCCTGGCGTTCCGCTGACAAACTCGTGAACTGCTTTATGAGTCACTGTTGATGCTGGGCTCGCTGTAAATTCCCATGTTCCTACAAACTTAACATCTGAACCGTTGACAGTCTCTGAAGTCTTGTCGTATGACTTGAAGCTCCATGTGCCTTCTGCTGTCTTAACTTCCGTTTTACTTGGTTGTGTTGGAGTTACTTGGTTGCCATCTTTCAAGTCTGTTTGGTCTGCTGGAAGCAGAGTTTTTACTTCTTGTGGAAGTTCTTTTCCTGGAGTTCCGCTGACAAACTCGTGAGTTGCCTTATGAGTCACTGTTGGCGCTGGAGTGAATTCCCAAGTACCGATAAAGTGGGCATCTGCTCCATTAATAGTTTCAGATGTCTTGTCATAGGACTTGAAGCTCCATGTGCCTTCTGCTGTCTTCACTTCCGTTTTACTTGGCTGAGTTGGAGTCGCTTGACTACCGTCTTTCAAGTCTGTTTGGTCTGCTGGAAGCAAGGCTTTCACTTCTTGTGGAAGGTCTTTTCCTGGAGTTCCGCTGACAAATTCATGTGTTGCCTTGTAAGTTGGTGCTGGGGTAAATTCCCAAGTACCGACGAAGTGGGCATCCGCTCCATTGATGGTTTCTGATGCCTTGTCGTAGGCCTTGAAGCTCCAAGTACCTTCTGCTGTCTTCACTTCCGTTTTACTTGGTTGAGTTGGAGTCACTTGACTGCCATCTTTCAGATCTGTTTGATCTCCTGGAAGCAAGGCTTTCACTTCTTGTGGAAGTTCTTTTCCTGGCGTTCCGCTGACAAACTCGTGAACTGCTTTATGAGTCACTGTTGGAGCTGAGCTCGCTGTAAATTCCCAAGTACCTACAAACTTAACATCTGAACCGTTGACAGTCTCTGAAGTCTTGTCGTAGGACTTGAAGCTCCAAGTGCCTTCTGCTGTCTTTACTTCTGTTTGACTTGGTTGAGTTGGTGTTGCTTGGCTGCCATCTTTCAAGTTTGTTTGGTCTGCCGGAAGAAGGGCCTTCACTTCTTGTGGAAGCTCTTTACCCGGAGTTCCGCTGACAAACTCGTGAGTTGCCTTATGAGTCACTGTTGGCGCTGGAGTGAATTCCCAGGTGCCTACGAAGTGTGCGTCTGCTCCATTAATGGTCTCTGAAGTCTTGTCGTAGGACTTGAAGCTCCATGTACCTTCTGCTGTCTTAACCTCAGTTTGACTTGGTTGTGTTGGCGTTGCTTGGCTACCGTCTTTCAGTTCTGTTTGATCTGCTGGAAGCAAGGCTTTCACTTCTTGTGGAAGTTCTTTACCTGGAGTTCCGCTTACAAATTCATGTGTTGCTTTGTAGGTTGGTGCTGGAGTAAATTCCCAAGTACCGATAAAGTGGGCATCCGCTCCATTGATGGTTTCTGATGCCTTGTCATAGGACTTGAAGCTCCATGTACCTTCTGCTGTCTTAACCTCAGTTTGACTTGGTTGGGTTGGAGTCGCTTGACTACCGTCTTTCAAGTCTGTTTGGTCTGCTGGAAGCAAGGTTTTCACTTCTTGTGGAAGTTCTTTTCCTGGCGTTCCGCTGACAAACTCATGTGTTGCCTTGTAAGTTGGTGCTGGGGTAAATTCCCAAGTACCGACGAAGTGGGCATCCGCTCCATTGATGGTTTCTGATGCCTTGTCGTAGGACTTGAAGCTCCAAGTACCTTCTGCTGTCTTCACTTCCGTTTTACTTGGCTGAGTTGGAGTCGCTTGACTACCGTCTTTCAAGTCTGTTTGGTCTGCTGGAAGCAAGGCTTTCACTTCTTGTGGAAGTTCTTTTCCTGGCGTTCCGCTGACAAACTCATGTGTTGCCTTGTAAGTTGGTGCTGGGGTAAATTCCCAAGTACCGACGAAGTGGGCATCCGCTCCATTGATGGTTTCTGATGCCTTGTCATAAGACTTAAAGCTCCATGTACCCTCTGCCGTCTTCACTTCTGTTTGGCTTGGTTGTGTTGGCGTTACTTGAGTACCATTAGACAAGTTCTTTTCTGTTGCTGGAAGCAGGTCTTTCACTTCTTGTGGAAGTTCTTTGCCTGGGGTTCCACTCACAAACTCATGATGTTTTTCATAAAGGAGGGCCGTGCTTACCTGATTAGAAGGAGCTGATAAATTATCAACATGCAATGTTACAGTATTGTCAATCTTTCCAGAACCTTTTTCTTCTACTTTTTTGTTTGTAGTAGTATTATAAGTTACAATAATTTCAGCAGAAGAATTTGCTTTTATGTATTCAGGTGTCATTTTAACAGTAACAGTTTGACCATTCTTTTCAATAGTATAATCACGCCCTTCCTGTAAAGTCACTCCACCTGATTCCACTTTAAGTCCTTGATAATTAAGGCGCTCATCAAATTTCTGAACCATTTCGATAGATGAAGGCGTTGCTAAAATGTCCTTACCTGGAACCGGAACTTTAAACGTAGCTTTATAGGTTACATCTTGTCCTTCCTTAGCTGGAATCTCTGTAGGATCCACTGCTAGAACAGGGCTCGGATCAATTTTTTCAATATAAAGACCAAAGACGGCCGAAGCAACCTCTGTTGATGAGTAACCAAAATTCATACTATTACTATTTGATCGAAGGGCAAAACCAGAGATATTGTTCTCAGAATAGCTACCGCTTGTAATCTGAGTTGCTACCCAAGCAGTTCGATCTCCTTGATCTTCCTGTCTTAAGACATTGGCATTATTCATCAAACGAAGATTAACATCATTTTGATAATCCTTAACATAGAAGGTTTCCTTCAAGTTGTTGGCATCCATTGCATCGATGTCTGTTGGCTTCATAACCAACTTCAAATCTGTCTCGGAACCATCTGCATAACGCAACTCTGCTGTTACATCCGCATCAAGCCAAAAAGCCTTATTCATAATGTAGTCATGAGCTGCATCTACATAGGGAACATTCCCAATTTCAAAAGCATTATTTTCCCACAATTCTGAAATAGAGAAAAATTCAACAGTAGATTTTTGAGCACTATTCATCTCAGATTCTGCCTGAGCAGTGTTTAGATAGTGAAGAGTTACCTTATTGAATTTTAAGTAAGCATCTACTTGCTTACCATTAACTGTCCCAATATTTGTGAATTTTAGAGAAAGAGGATTTTCAAAAACTTGATCCTGTTTTTTACTTTTATCTACTTTAAGAGTAAAGTTCTCCATCTCGCCTGGATAGGCACCACCCCAGAGATATTCATAGTGGGGATTCGATAAATGAAACTGATCAACAGCCTGTGATTTAGATAAAACACTAAAATTGTTGATGTTCAAATTAAACTTACGAATATCCAAGGTTGAGATATCCGTTCCGTTTTTTATTTCTTCTAAAGCCGCATAAGATTGAAGCGGAATAAGAAAAATAGAAAAAAGTAAAACGACTAGTCCGAGAAAAGCCTGTTTTTTTCTACTGAAAATAGTAGAAAAAGGCATTCTCATGCGATATTTCCATTTCATAATGTACCTCCAAAACTAAAAATGATTGTTTAATCATTTCAAAAGAAATATTCATCTCATTTTAACACAAAAAAAGGGCAATTAAAAGTAGATTATAGATAAAAAAATTTATTATTTTGTATTTCCAGATTGTCAATTTTTTTGGTGAGAATAATTAAAATATAAAAAAATTTTTAGAAAAAGGCGTTTACACCATGTGAATAACTGTTTTATAGTTAATCCTATTATCACTCTATGAGTTTCATAACGTACTCAAGCCACACATAAACATTAATATATTTAATTTTTTATAAAGAAAGAACCCAAGAATAAATTCTGGGTTCTTTTTAGTATTTCTCGTACAAAAGATACTTTTGTATATTAGAGAGCCTTAGTCCTTCTTACGAACGACAAAGCCTACTAGACCGGCGATAAATAAACCAATCATTGAAAGAAGACTGGTAGAAGCTGTACCTGTGCTTGGTAGAACTTTCTGTTCTTGGCTTGCAGTTTCTTCTTTCTTAGTGCTTTCAGCTTGGTTCCCTGTTGTCGCAGTATCATTCTTATTACCGTTGGTTGTTGTAGAAGCTACTTTCTTAGTTCCAACTTCGACAACTTCGTCTACTGCTGGAGTAGTGATTGTGTTTGATTTCTCAACACGACCTGTTTCAACGCCATCTGTGTAAGTCACTGTATAAACAATGGTGCGAACACCCTTCTTACCAGCAGCTTTCACTTGACGACTTCCTTCTGGAAGGTCTGCGTTCTGCACTTCTTTGACTTGGAAAGCAACTTCTTCTGTCTTCGTTTCTTCCTTAGTCGTTACAACTGGGGCTACTACTTTCTTAGTTCCAACTTCGACAACTTCGTCTACTGCTGGAGTAGTGATTGTGTTTGATTTCTCAACACGACCTGTTTCAACGCCATCTGTGTAAGTCACTGTATAAACAATGGTGCGAACACCCTTCTTACCAGCAGCTTTCACTTGACGACTGCCCTCTGGAAGATTTGGATTTGTTACTTCCTTAGTTTGGAAAGCAACTTCTTCTGTCTTGGTCTCTTCCTTAGTCGTTACAACAGCTGCTTTCTTAGTTCCAATTTCGACAACTTCGTCTACTGCTGGAGTGGTGATTGTGTTTGATTTCTCAACTCGACCTGTTTCAACACCGTCTGTGTAAGTCACTGTTTCAACAATGGTACGAACACCTTTTTGCCCAGCTGTTTTCACTCGGCGAACACCTTCAGCTAAGAGTGCATTTTCAACCTCACGAGTCTGGAAGGCAACTTCTTCCGTTTTGGTTACTTCCTTAGTCGTTACAACAGCTTTCCCACCGGTATAGGTAATCTTGTTTTTTGCAGCTTTCTTAGTCTTGCGTGAAACTTCTTTACGAGACTTTTCAACACCATCCACTTTTGTCACTTCATAAGTGACTTCATCGATACCTTCTTCACCTTCTTCAACACGTGTTTTACCTTTATCCAGTGCTGGGTCTACTTTCGTTTCTTCTTTGAAAGCAACTTTTTCCTCTACAGTCACTGTTTCTTTGGTTTCTACACCTGTTTTCTTAGTTCCAACTTCGATGATTTCTTCTACTGGTTCTTTAATTACCGTTTGGCTCTTTCTATCACGTTTTTTCTCAACGCCATTTACCAAAGTAACATCCCAAACAACTTTCTTCTGACCTTTTTCTCCCGCTTGTTTTACCTTTCGAGTACCTTCGGCGAGGTCTGCATTGTTTTCTGTACGAGATGGGTAAGGAATCTCCTCAGTAGTTGTGACTTCTTGATGTTCTTCTTTTAAATCTCCCCCCGAGAGAAGCGCTTCAGCCTTAGCTTTTAAAGAATTGTAGCGAGCTTCAAGCGCCGCAAAACTTTTTTGACCTTCTGGACTCTTCATTGCCTTCTTTGCAGTCTCAAAAAAATTCTTTGCTTCTTCTACATCACCCTCTAGGAGTTCTTTATTCCCCTCATCTGGACTATTTGTAAAATCCTTAATTGAAGATTCTATACTATCAAGCATTCTTTTGAAAGTATTTGCAATACTTCGCTCTTGGCCATCTGGAATTTCTTCATCTTCCGCTGGTGTTTCTTCTGCATGCACTGTTGGAATTTGATATAAATCTGGAGCTACATGATAAGTTGCTACTCCAAGAGCGTTTAAAGCAAGTATTGAAATCCCTAACTTTAATAATTTTTTTCTACTCATTATTCTTTCCTTAACACTTTCAATATACAGTAAGGAGAAGAGTAAATTTCTACTCTCCTCTTACTATATGGTACTAACGTTCAGCTTTACGCTTCCAAACTAGAAGCCCTGCAAGTCCTGCAGCAAGAGCTGCAACTACTTCAAGAACTGTAGAAACTTCAGAACCTGTATTTGGCAATGTTTTACCTGGTTCTGTTGGTTTTTTCGGAATATCCCCCTCTGCTGGTGGGATATTTGGAGCTGGTGGCGTTACCGGAACCGGTGGTGTCACCACAACCTTGTTGGTAGTTTTTGATTTATCGTTAAAGCTTACTTTTGCCGTATTTGGTACACCTGTCGCGAATTGTGCAAAATCTGTTCCTTCTCTGAAGTTGGTATAAAGAACGAGAGTTACTTTACTTCCCTTCAAGGCTTCGAGAACATCCTTATCGCTGATTTCAAGAGTTACAATGTTTTGAGATTCATCGTAAGTAATAGTGGCAATTGCTTCCAACTCTTTACCTACTAATTCACTACGATCATTTGAAACCTTACTCAATTTATCAATAGCTGCTTGAAGCTTAGTTTGAGCTTCTTTTAGGTTCTTGATTTCATTTTCAAGTTTCTCTTGTTGTTGTTTCTTATCAGCTGGTACTAATTCTGCTTCTTTCTCCGCTGGTGCTTGAAGCTTAGCCAAGTTTTCTTCAGCTGCTTTCAACTCTGCCTCTAGGCTTGCAAGATTTTGACTTGTTTCGGTGTCAGCAGGTTTCTTATCTTCTGTTGCAGAAGAATCAGATGTAGCTGGAGTAGCCGGCGTTTCCACTTCAGCTGGTTTAGCTGGTTGCGCTGCCTTAGCTGCTTCCAACTTCGCTTTCAATTCAGCCACTTTAGCTTCCGCCGCTTTTAGGTCTTCCTTCTTGTTATTCTCTGTTGAGGTCTCATCAGTTGACTTACCTGTCAAAGCTTTCAGTTCCTTCTCTGCCTGTTCAACTTGGGCTTGAAGAGCTGCTTTGAGCTTGTCAAACTGAGCATTTCAACTTTAAGAGCGATGCGGTCTTTATTGACTTTCAAAACTGAATGGATTTCATCACTGATCGTGAAGTTCGTCAAATCTGTCTTGACAAGACGACCATATCGATCTTTCTTGGCATTTCCATTTTCATCCACTGGATCCGTTGGAACCGGAGTAGTGATATCGAAGCGGAAGGTATCTAAAGCGTTTGGCAAGTGGTATTTTTTATCAGGTTTAGATCCATCTTCTGGCCCAACAGACTTAACTGGTTCACCTGGTGTTGGATCTGTTGGTTTTTCTGGGTCACGTGGTTTCACCGTTACTGGTTTTGTTTCCTTGCTGCCAGATTGACCATTCGCATCCTTGAAGTTGACAGTTGCTTTGTTTGGTACCAATTGGTCCTTATAAGCTTTCAAATCGCTATTCGCTTTGAGTTTAGCTGGAATATACAATTGGATTTCTTTGAAACCTTTCAATCGAGCGAAATCTTTCACTTTCACAGTGACTGTATTTCCCTTAACACTTGTTTCAAGGGCACCATTTGCATCACGACCATCCACATAGGCTACTGGCGTATCAGCGATTGCCAAGACCGGTTCGAGTGTATCTGTGACTGTGAACTCTTTGTACTTATCAATATCTTTTGGCAAAGTTGTATTGACATTATACATGTATGGTGCGTCGTATTCCACATCCAAGTGGTCCAAGGTACGATTAATCTTCTTAGAAATTTCTGGTTCTGGTTCTTTTGGAACGATTACCGGAACTTTATTCGAATCTTTGTGTAGCCCTGGTTTGTGTGGGAACTTCGCATCATAAGAAGCTGTATTTGGAACAGTGAATCCACGATCTGTTAGATATGGAGTCAAATCAGCTCCCGCTTTAATCTTCGCAGTGAAGCTCAATTCCACAGCTTGACCGCCATTGGCTTTCACTTGGTCTTCTGTAAGCGTCAAGGTAATGGTTTGACCTTCTACCTTGATTTGATTTACATCAAGGGCTTGACCATTCAAGCTCGCTTTTACTGAACCTGCATAATCAAGAACAGATTCAAGTGTATCGCTTACACTGAAGGCTGTCGCATCTGTTGGAACACTTGTTTTCACGTTGTAAGTGAAAATTTGGTCACGATCAGCGAGGGTTTCCTCAGCTTTAGTATTCACATCTTTCTTGATTTCTGGCTCGTCTGGTGTTGGTGGCGTTACTGGGACTTCATTTGAATCCTTGTGCACTCCTGGTTTGTGTGGGAAGCTTGCGTCATAAGAAGCCTTATTTGGAATCTGTGTACGACCGTCTTCCTTCACATATGCGGACAAGTTTGCGCCGACTTTGATCTTCGCGTCGAATGTTAATTCAACTGCTTGACCGCCATTGGCTTTCACTTGTTCCTCTGTAAGCGTCAAGGTAATCGTTTGACCTTCTACCTTGATTTGACTAGCATCAAGAGCTTGACCATTCAATTTAGCACTTGAAGTTCCTGCGAACTCAAGAACATCTTCGATCTTATCGGTTACGCTGAAGGCTGTCGCATCTTGCGCTACTGTCGTTTTCACGTTGTATGTGAAGACTTCATCACGTTTCGCAAGTGTTGCAGATTCCTTGCCATTCACATCTTTCTTGATTTCTGGCTCGTCTGGTGTTGGAGGCGTTACTGGGACTTCGTTAGAGTCCTTGTGCACACCTGGTTTGTGTGGGAAGCTTGCGTCATAAGAAGCCTTATTCGGAATCTGTGTACGGCCGTCTTCCTTCACATATGCGGACAAGTTAGCGCCGGCTTTGATCTTGGCGTCGAATGTTAATTCAACTGCTTGACCGCCATTGGCTTTTACTTGGTCTTCTGTAAGCGTCAAGGTGATGGTTTGACCTTCTACCTTGATTTGGCTGGCATCAAGCGCTTGACCATTCAATTTAGCACTTGAAGTTCCTGCGAATTCAAGAACGTCTTCGATCTTATCGGTTACGCTGAAGGCTGTCGCATCTTGCGCTACACTTGTTTTCACGTTGTAAGTGAAGACTTGATCGCGTTTGTCAAGAGTTTCAGCTTCTTTGCCATTCACATCTTTCTTGATCTCTGGCTCTTCTGGTGTTGGTGGAGTTACTGGAACTTCATTAGAGTCCTTATGCACACCTGGTTTGTGTGGGAAGCTTGCGTCATAAGAAGCCTTATTCGGAATCTGTGTACGACCATCTTCCTTCACATATGCAGACAAGTTAGCGCCAGCTTTGATCTTGGCGTCGAATGTTAATTCAACTGCTTGGCCGCCATTGGCTTTCACTTGTTCTTCTGTAAGCGTCAAGGTAATGGTTTGACCTTCTACCTTGATTTGGCTAGCATCAAGAGCTTGACCATTCAATTTAGCACTTGAAGTTCCTGCGAATTCAAGAACGTCTACGAGTGTATCTGTGACTGCGAAGGCTGTCGCATCTTGCGCTACACTTGTTTTCACGTTGTAAGTGAAGACTTGATCGCGTTTGTCAAGAGTTTCAGCTTCTTTGCCATTCACATCTTTCTTGATCTCTGGCTCTTCTGGTGTTGGAGGCGTTACTGGAACTTCATTGGAATCCTTGTGATATTTCGGATTGTGATCGATGTCGTAAGAAGCCTTGTTTGGAATTTCTGTCTTACCATCTTTATTCACATAAGCTGACAAGTTGGCATTATCTCTAATCTTAGCCTTGAAGTTTACTTCAATAGTCTTACCTGCATCTGCTTTGACAGAAGCTTCTGTAAAGGCAACTTTGATGACTTGACCAGAAAGTGTCACTGTCGCCTTCGATCCTGCATCCTCACCATCAAGTTTAACAGTGGCTGAAGCATTCTCACCAACAAATTCTAGAACTTCTTTCAACTCGTCTGTCATCTCAAACACAGTTGCGCTGGCAGGCATTGTTGTTTTCAAAGTATAAGTAAACTCTTCATTACGTTTTGCAAGATCATAACGTTCTGCTCCGTTTACTTCCTTCTTAAGCTCTGGAGTAGTGGTTGGTGGTGGTGTAACGGTAACTGGTTTTGATTCTTTCTTAGAATCAGGATTATCATTAATGATGTAGCTAGCAGTATTTGGTACTACCGGCTTGTCTTTTGATTCATTTGGATAAGCAGTCAAGAGAGCATCAAAGGTAATGCCTTCCTTCACCTTAGCCTTAAATGAAACTTGTACAGCTTTACCAGCATATTGTTTCACTTGCTCTTTACCAAATGTGACCGTCAAACGTTGACCTTCTGTTGTTACAGTGAGGTCTTGAACAGCTTGGCCATCAACAGTGACCGTTGCTTCTCCTTCAAATGCCAATTCTTTGACGATATCATCTGAAATAGTGAAGCTATCTGCCACATGTGGAACCGTTGAGTCAATCGTATAAGTAAAGATTTCTGATAACTTACCAAGATCTGCGTGTTCCTGACCATTCACCTTCTTAGTGATTGGCGGTGGAGTAACAGTGACTGGCTTGGTTTCTTTCTCACCTTGTTGGTCATTCTTGTTGGTGTAAGTAATCTTAGCTTTGTTCTCAATAGATGGAACAGTTGAGCCTTTCTTCACTTTGGCATGAATCACGAGCTCTACTTCTTGGTTACCGTAGTCACCCGCATTCGCAAAATCTTTCATCGTTGCAGTCACGGTTTGACCTTGAACTGTTACATCGAAGAATTTCGCTGCCGCTCCCTTGATTTCAGCTTGACCTGGAGTCAAGTTCTCATCCAAGGTATCCGTTACAACGAAGGACTTGTACGTTGTAATATCATTTGGCAATTTCGCTTTGATATTATAAGTAAAGTCGGTTTCTGCCCCGATTGTTGCCTCTGTCAGTGTTTCGTTGATTTTCTTATCAACACCTGGTTCTGATGGAGGGGTTACGGTGACAGGTTTCGTTTCTTTTTCTCCGCTATGATCGTTCTTATCTGTGAAGCTGAACTTCGCAGTATTTGGAATGTTGATACGAGTCACTCCATCATTGATCTTAGCCGGAATAATCAATTCCACTTCTTGACCAGCAAGAGCTGTAGCGTTCGCAAAGTCCTTCATCGTTGCAGTCACGGTTTGACCCTCAACTGTTACATCGAAGAAGGCTGCAGCTGCTCCTTTGATAACTGGTTTGCTTGAAGTTTCATTGATAACTGACAAATCTCCTTCAAGTGTATCTGTAATCACAAATTTCTTGTAATCTGTAATATCTGTTGGAAGTTTTGTCTTAATGTTGTAGTTATACGCTTGACCTGTCGCGATATCTAAGTGATCAAGAGTTTCATTGATCTTCTTCGTTACAGGAGGTGGCGTTACGGTGACAGGTTTCGATTCAACTTCTTTCTCTACATTATTCTCATTTGTAAAGGAAATAGAAGCCTTGTTTTCAATGATTGTGCCTGTCACACCATTTTTAACTTTTGCAGGAATGACTAGTTCAACAGTTGAGTATTTTGCAAGTTCACCAAACTGACCATCCTTCACCGTTGCCGTAATCTCTTGGCCATTGGTGTGGATATCAAAGAGGGCCGCTGCAGAACCTTTAATACTTACGTCTCCTGCAAGTTCCAAATTAGCATCCAGTGTATCACGAATCACAAATTTCTTGTAATTAGCAACATCACTTGGTACTGCTGTTGTAATGTTGTAGTTGTATGGTTGCCCATCAAACGTTTGGAAGCTATCCAAGTTCTCATTAATCTTCTTATCAATAGAAGGTTCTTGTGGTTTTGGTGGTGTAACCGTTACTTTATTCGATGTTTTCTTGATATCATTCAAGGCAACATCTGCCGTGTTAGGTACTTTAATTTGACCATCTTCCTTATATTTAGAAAGGTCAGCACCCGGACGAATCTTAGCCTTGAAGGTCAATTCTAGGTATTGAACATCTTTAGTCTTACGACGCGTTACCTTACGTGAGATCTTTCGAGTTGAGTTTTATCAAGAGTCAGTGAAACAGTTTGACCTTCAACTTTTGCAGCAGTTTTCAAGTCAGTATTATCTTTTTCACCAAGTTTTACATTCAAGCTATCTGCCTGAACTTCCAACTCTGAAACAACTGTATCCGTAAGGCTAAATGTATCTGCAATGCCTGGCCATGGAACAGTCACTTTGTACTCAAAGAGTTCCTCTTCTGCCTTCAAATCTTCATGTTCTTTGTCATTAACCTTCTTCGTAATTTCTGTTACAACTGGAGGTTTCACGTAAACTGGATTTGAACGGCGAATGGTACTTGGTTTGTCAGCTGTTTTAGCATGTTTACTTGGATCAGGATTATTATCCTCACCATTCCACATGATATTACCCTGGTTCAGCAAACCGAAGCCATCATTATCCTGAAGAAGGGCCATGAATTCTTTGCTCGCTTGATTATTGCGATATTGTTCCTTCAAGCGAACGGTAATGGTCATTTTAGCTTTTTGAAGCACTAAGTATTCATAACCATTCACACTTGGTACATCAGCAACAACAACTTCACGTTCGTTTCCGAGATCGTCATTTTGTTTCACTACACGAGTCAAGATTTGACCTTGTGGTCCAGAAGCATGATGACCTACAACTTCTAAACGATAGTCAAGAGGGTCTGTCAACATAACGTTTTGCTTAAACTCATAAGGAACGTTGTTGAAGTTGTAATCTACTGTATAAGTAAATGTTTCGTCTTTGGCAGACAAGTTCGCTGCATAGGATGGTTTTTTTGTTAATTGAAGCGGATCTTCAATAGTACCAGTATCATTGCTTTGATCTTGGTCTGCAATTTTCTTGGTGGCACTTGGGTAACAGTATTCAAGTTTTTGAACTTCTACAGTTTCTTCGAACCACCGATTGTTTCAGTCGCAAAATCACCAACTTTAAATTTACCAGTCAGCTCAGGAACTGGAACTGTCTCCTTAACTGGTTTGTAGTCTGCAGGAGGGTCTTGCTCATCATCCTCATCAACTTGTTCAGCATGTGCTTCCTTACTCAAATCATAGTCAAACTTGTTGTTTCCTGGATTAAAGACACTCTCTGGAACAGAGATTGTAACCTTGTCTCCTTCTTGAACAATCTTACCACGAATTTCTTTCTTCGAATCGGTAACCTTTGATACAATCTTCTTACCATTAATTCGAACTGCATCTACCTTATATCCTGGAGTAACTTCAAACTCACCTTTGATATCTTCTTTAACCAGAGCAGCACCAACAGATTCTAGAACTCGACTTGAGAATTTATTGATATCGCTTTGTTCATTAACATAGAAGGAAACATCTTTTCCATTGATATTTTTAGCTGAAGAAGCCATCCCCTCTAATGCTTCATGGAAAATCTCTTGGACACTTCGGTTATCCCCTATATCAAAATATTTTGAATAACCTTCTTTATATGTGTCATAGTACTGAGCTTTGGAATTCGCAAAGATTGTTACGTCTTCCCAGAAACCAACTACTACTGTTCCTTCAGAACCAACAACATTTTTAAGTCTTGTAGATGCTTCCTTAACCTCTTTCACACGCCCTAAAACGTTTTGAGACGCCTCTGTTAGTTCATTAAAATTCCATGCACGTGTAAGAATATTGTTCCGATAGTCACTGTACTCTAGACGAACCTTACCATCAGGGTCACGTTTCCCATTGGCAACACCATCCGTAATCAAAAGAAAGATAGTTTTACGACCATTAGCCATATTCCCTTTTCTTTCATTATATTGAGCAATGACATCGTCAATAGCTGGAACAGTTGGTGTTCCTCCCGCTACTTTAATATTATTAATGAATTGATGGATATCATTTTGGTCAGAAGACAAGTTACTTGCCTTGTATTTGTAATCATAGTCAGGTCCCCAACTACCATAAACATCTTTACGGCCTGTAAAATCGTTATTGTAGTAGTAGTTGTATCCATCTGCACCTTGGAAGGTCGCCATCATAACCCGGTCTGATGTATCTGGATTATCAGTCTTAACCAAACGTGGGTTATTTTCATCATACTCTTCTTCCTTCACAAATGTCGTCAGAGTTTTTAAAGCATTCTGGACATTTGGAATGGTGTTCTTAAATGATCCACTCGCATCCTGCAAGATTACCAAATCCACTGGTTTTCTAGGCAGGCGCCAGCTAATTTTTTCCGTTTTTTCAATTTTACGGGAACATCCATTTTGTGTTATCTTTGTATTTCCACCTACTTCAATAGTACTACCGCCTTCATTTGCTGCAGCGCTACCAAGTATCTGTCCCATTAAGGCTAATGGAACAGATAAGAATAAAATGATAAACAATATGGAGACCTTTTTAATGAAATCTCTCATTGCTATTTCTGAAATCCTATTGTGATTTCTTCTTCCCCCTTTTCTATAGTAGATATATGTTAGTTGAGTAGTGTTTGCAACTCTTTAGAAAAGCTTTCCGCATCGGAATGGTTAACCAATACATTTTTTACTTCTTGCTTTTTGGTTACAAAATACATACTTGGTATGGTCTGAACCTGTAATAGATCTGCAGCTGATTGATCTTCGTCATAGTAATAAGGGAAAGTGTATCCTTTTTCCTTAATGTATCGATCAGCACTCTCTTTTGTTTCTTTACCAGGTTCGTTCATATTTAGTAAAACAAAATTGATCTGTTCACCATACTTTTCATACATCTGCTGAACAATGGGTAGTTGTTTCTGACAATGAGGACACCAACTAGCCCATTCGACAATTAACATAGGTTTATCATACAGCTCTGAACTAGCAACCAATTTACCGTCTTGAGAAGTCATTTTAAATTCTGGAAGTTGTTGACCTTTTAGACTCAAGGCAGTATTGTTCTCAGCACTTGAAGTTGATTGCGAAACTGATGAAGTCCCTACTTCTCCGTCCTTAGCGGGTCTAGTATAATAAATCAAACCCACCGACAATCCGATGATGACTCCCACTGCTAAAAACGGAAGCCACCACTTATCTTTTTGCATAGAATCTCCTTTCCTTTTTGATGAAATATGGCGAGTAGAACTTGAGTAAATAATATATTAAATAATTTATAAACTCTCCAAAACTCATCCATTCCAAAAAACATTTTATCATTTACTAATTCGTATTTCAAGAAATATGTTGTCAAATTGTAAACTTTTTTCTTTCCCACGCTAAACCCGCCACACTACTGCATTAAATAGGTATAATGAAAATGATTGGACGTTATTTTCTAATTATTTTTCAGAATATTATTTCTTTTTAATGCATAATTCACTCTTTTCTTGTTTTCTGTTTTTTTCTATATAATAACTATACTAAAAACAGCAACGAAATACATTTAAAAATTTGCAATAATAAAAAAGATTGCCCAATCAGACAATCTTTTTTATGTTCTTAATACAAATCAAGATAATTATCAACTTCCCATTGTGACACAAAGGTTGCATAGCTAGCCCACTCGATACGTTTAGCTTCAAGGAAGCTCGTGTAGATGTGTTCACCTAGGGCTGCCTTGACCACTTCATCCTCAGTCAAGGCTTTCAAGGCGTTGTGAAGCGTTGATGGAAGGTCAGTAATTCCAGCTTCCTTACGCTCTTCCGCTGTCATGATATAGATATTTTCTTCGATAGGAGCTGGTGCTTCGATTTTGTTTTCAATACCATGCAAACCAACTTCCAAAAGAACCGCCATAGCGATGTATGGGTTTGCCATTGGGTCCACTGAACGCAACTCAAGACGAGTTCCCATACCACGTGAAGCCGGCACGCGCACAAGTGGCGAACGGTTACGACCAGCCCAAGCAATGTAAACAGGCGCTTCATAACCTGGAACCAAACGTTTGTATGAGTTAACCGTTGGGTTCATGATGGCAGTATAGTTGTAAGCATGTTTGATCAAACCGCCAAGGAAATGGTAGGCCGTTTCAGACAACTGCATTCCTTTTGGATCATTTGGATCAAAGAAGGCATTGTTTCCTTCTGCATCAAACAAGGACATATTACAGTGCATACCTGATCCAGCAATACCAAATTTTGGTTTTGCCATAAAGGTTGCGTACAAACCGTGTTTACGAGCAATGGTTTTTACTACGAGCTTAAAGATTTGAATCTTGTCACAGGCACGAAGGACTTCATCATACTTGAAGTCAATTTCATGTTGTCCAACCGCAACCTCGTGGTGACTCGCTTCTACTTCAAATCCCATTTTGGTCAAGACATTCACGATTTCACGACGTGTATTGTCCGCAAGGTCAGTAGGCGCCAAATCAAAGTAGCCACCCTTGTCATTTACTTCAAGAGTCGGATCCCCATTTTCATCCAACTTAAATAGGAAGAATTCTGGTTCTGGACCAAGGTTGAAAGATTTGAATCCTACTTCTTCCATATGACGAAGTGCACGCTTCAGATTACCACGTGGGTCACCTGCAAATGGTTCTCCTTCTGTTGTATAGACATCACAGATCAAACCTGCAACACTTCCATTTTCATCTCCCCAAGGGAAGACTGTCCATGTATCCAAGTCTGGGTACAAGTACATATCTGACTCATTGATACGTACAAAACCTTCAATAGAAGAGCCATCAAACATGGCTTTGTTTGACAAGACCTTATCTAACTGTTCATCTGTAGCAGGAATTTCGACGTTTCATGGTTCCCAGAATATCTGAAAACATGAGACGGATAAAGGTAACATTTTTTTCCTTGACTTCACGACGAATATCTGCAGCTGTGATTGGCATGGGTTTTCTCCTTAATATATATGACTACTTGCGATTGCCTAACCGCGACCAAAGGGTGAACGTACTGAAGCAAAGCGCCCCTGCTGGAGGAGTTCATTGTGGAGTGCACGACGCACTTCCGTCTGACTCACGGCTTTCTTGGACTTCGCCTCGCGTTCAGCATATTTTTTCTTAATCGCAGCAATATTATGACCTTCAGAGATATAATCTTTGATTTCAAGCAGACGATCCATGTCATTCAACGAATACATGCGACGGTTACCTTCGTTTCGATCAGGTTTGATCAACTCTTGATCTTCATAATAACGAATCTGACGCGCCGAGAGATCGGTCAACTTCATAACACTGCCGATAGGAAAAACAGCCATATTTCGGCGAAATTCTCTTTCCTTCATTTACAATTTCCTTCTTCCTGTCTATTATAGTCTAAAAAAAGATAAACGTCAACGAATAATGTCATAAAATGTAACATTATTTTCTTTTTTTCTCCCAAAAGAGTTTCAGTTGCTCAATATCATAATTTACAAGGATTGCGACAAAAACTCCCATAAATGTTTCAAATACGCGTGCAAACACGTACAAAAATGTTTCTCCGCTTGGTATTGATAGGGTAATAATCAACATAGCCGCTACACCACCGATAACTCCTGCCTTGTTGTTCATGGCAACATTTGTCATAATGGTTAACATGGTGCAAATCGGAACAACTAGTAAGGTTACCCAAAAGGCTCCATGAAATAAAGTATTTAAGAGGAAAAAGACAAGGGCGTAAAAACCGCCAATGCTATTTCCTAAGATACGCGAAGTTCCAAAATGGACGCTCTTATCAAAGCTCTCTCGTAAACTGAAGACCGCTGTCAACGCTCCGATTTGAAGCCCCTTCCAGCCAAAAAAACCAAAAATCAAGAGAACTATAAATACGGCAATCCCTGTTTTGAAGGTTCGCATACCAAGCTTGAACTGTGACTTATCAAACTTATATTTTTTAAAATAACTCATAATCTCAACTTTCTACTACCATTTTAACATAAATTAGTTGATTTTATGAGCCAAAATCAATAGGAAGCGTTTTTAATTTAGGGCTATAAAAAAGAGGAAACAGAGTTCCTCTTTTCTATTTAACTTTTAGAGCTTAGTTGCTTTCGTCTTCTTTACGTTTCAACTGACCAAGTCCTAAAACCCCTACTAAAGCTGCTAGACCAAGATATGGCATGTAGCTTGAATCATTTGTACCTGTTTGAGGTAGAGTAGGGTTACCTTTTGGATTTGGAGTAGGAGTTGTTGGCTCCTCTGGTTTCTTAGGTTCTGGCGTTGTCGTGCGAACTGTATTTGAAGCGTAAGCAACTTTGTTCACAGTATTTACATAGGTATTTTCAAAGGTTCCGACAGCAATTCGTTTCATTTGAATATAAGTCTCAGCTTGGAATGGAGAATCCAGCTGAATCTCTTGAAGGAATTCTTCCTTGAAGCGAATGGTAATCATTCCCTTATCTTGATCATGTTCAACCTGTGTTTCAGCTGTTAAGTCTGTCCCTGCCTTAATAACACGACCGTCTTTCAATCGGATATCAACCTTGGCAAGAACTTTATAATTTCCAGTGTATTGATCACCTTTTTGGTCATAATCATCTACAAAACTATAGTCATTCAAGTCCTCAGAATGATTTTGTGGAATCAAACCACCAATCAAACGATAATTGAAGTACTGGTTCAACGGAATTGTTTGGCCATCAATATTGTCACTGCTTGGATCCATACTGATTGTCACATCTTTTTTAGGTGTGATTTTCGGTACGTTGTTGACAACTACTTCTGTAGCATAGCCATTTCCAAAATCAATTTGGTAGGCTTTGTTTTCATACTTACCACCCGTTTGACCAAATTCAGGTTTAACTGTCATCGGATCTGTGATGAGTAATGATTTTCCTGCTGCTACATAGTTCTTGTAGAATTCAGCTGGATTATCAGCTGAGAAGAGTTGGAAAGCACCTTTAACAGTGATGTTGGCTTTCTTCAACAGCTCTTGAACCTTCTTAGGCGCAGCTTCTAAACTATCAAATTGTTGAACACTGATACCTGATACAAGGTTGCCTTCTAGATCACGAATCTTAACCAATTCTGGTTGAAGGGTTAAGGCTTCTTCTGGATAATCATCCACATAGTAGAAACCATTTTGAATCGCTTCTTTAGAAGATTTATCTCCCTTGTATTGATCCAAATCCCATGTGAGTTCATAGTAGTTCGTTGAACCAGCTAGAACTTCTTTACCATCAATATTCACACCTTGCTTGTTCTTGTTAACTTTCAAAGGCTTGATGTAGTTGTTATTTGGATTGTCAGGATCATTTGGTTTACCTGGAGTCGTTACACGAACAATGTTTGACTTGACACCGTAGGCATCGTTGACTGTCAATGTAAAGTTATTCGTATAAGTCGCCCCATCATTCAAGACACGACCAACAACAGTTGGATATAGAGTCTCAAAGGATTTTGTCAAATCTGCATTGAAAGCAGCTAAGGTCTCCTCAGTAGCCTTAAAGGTTACAGTGTGACTAGCTTTGTCATAGCTTGTTTCAAAACCTTTGCTTGCAGCCTTGGTTGCTTCCAAATCAAACTGATAGCCAGTTGGAAGTGGATCTACCAATACAAACGAAGTTGTTTTTGGACGACCAGCAGTTAAAGCTTCTGTTTTCAGCTCAAACTTCACTACAGACTGCTTAGCAACTAGAGTACGATCAATATCTACTCCATCCTCGTTTTTAATTTCTTTATTAATCTGAGGTTGTGCAAATAGACGATTGTAATGGAAGTGAACTGTTGGCACCGCTGGTGGTGTTGGCAACTGCTTAGGAGTTGGTGCTAGCGGCGGAGTTGGCAATGGATCATAATTTGGCTCTTCTGGTTTTGATGGCTCTGGTTGATCTGGAGTTTTTACCGGTGGAGTTGGCTCATTTTCATAGCTTGGTGCTACTGGAGCTGGTTCCAATGGTTTCTCTGTCTCATATGTTGGCTCTTCTGGTTTTGATGGCTCCGGTTGATCTGGAGTTTTTACCGGTGGAGTTGGCTCATTTTCGTAGTTTGGTGCTACTGGAGCTGGTTCCAATGGTTTCTCTGTCTCATATGTTGGCTCTTCTGGTTTTGATGGCTCCGGTTGATCTGGAGTTTTTACTGGTGGAGTTGGCTCATTTTCGTAGCTTGGTGCTACTGGAGCTGGTTCCAGTGGTTTCTCCACTTCATAGGTAGGAGCTTGTGGTTCAGTTGGTGCTACCGGTGGAGTTGGTTTTTCTAATGTGATGGTTGGCAAATTAGTTGCTCGAACATTTCCGTTAATCGCAAACCAAATATTTGGCTTTTTGGGAGATAATTTCTCTGCTCTACGTGGATCATTCGCTGCAGGCTGTCCCAACACTTCTGAAGACGAAATTGTTCCGATAGTCATACTATTTGAAGGACCTGAGATTTCCACTGCTCCCGCACCATACCAAGAGTTTGGTGCATCTGCATTATCCCAACCAGAATCTGGTTGACTATTCTTATACATGGTGAAGCGGGAACCACCAACTCCTTTTTTGAAGTTTTCAGATTCTGTCGCATAAATTTGGCCGTTCTTTTCACCAACTGAAGAACCCGAAATTTTGATGAAATTCCCAGTATAATCTTTAGCCATCTCGATTGAGTTTGCTTCGCGGTTAAGAGACGCTACAGACATCAAGGCCTTGTCAAAATTAATAATTTGACCATCTTCATCATAGAATTGAAACTCAGTCTTAACGAAGAGAGAGGTAGCATCTTCTGTATTACCAGTATAAGCCGAAGCGAAAACCCCCATCGTTGGGTCTTTAAAAATTCCCAACCAAGCCTTATCATTGCGGAACTTGGAACTAGGATCAAGAGTATAAGTATAGACGATTTTAGAAACTTTTTTCCCTTGATAGTAAGTCCCCTGAAGATTCGTATAAGTTGCTGTTGCAGACTGACCTCGTTTCAGCAGGACTGAAGACCATTCAGTTGGTCCCTTACCACTTGTTACATTTGAATTGTACTCAGAATACTTACCGACTGTACCAAAGCTTTCCTGTTTGTTTGTCTGGTAGTTAGCATTTTGAATGTCTGTTACTTTAAAGTTATCCAACTGGAAGAGTTTATTGGCAAATTCTGCAGTATTCTTCACAGCTGCTTCCATGCCAGTATAGCTAACAAATTCACCAGTTGTAGTCAATGAAAGTTCAGCATTAGGCTCCGATTTGAAAATCAAACTTTGAGCACTTGGGCGACTCAAGTTTCCATCTTCATTCTTCTTTGATTCTGCTAAAGCCATAGCTGCCTTAATTTTAGCCTGCTCATCTTTATAAGCCTGCAACTTAGCCGGATACTCAGCCAACTCTTTCTTATATTTGGCAAGATCAGCTTCATATTTAGCTAATTTTGCTTCATAGTCAGTTTTAGCCGCGGCATTCCGTTGCTTGATTTCTTCGTTTTCAGCTTGGAGCGCTGCATTTTTAGCTGTGTTTTCTTCAACAGCCTTCTCATAAGCTGCTTTAGCATCAGCATTTGCCTTTTGAACACGAGCTAGTTCTGTCTGATAAGCCGCTAACTTAGTTTGGTAGTCTGTTTCGTTAGCTGCATTCGCTTGTTTGACTGCTGCCAAGTCTTTTTCGTATTGTGCTATTTTAGCCTCATAAGTTGCCTTGGCTGTTTCATTTCGTTGTTTAATAGCTTCATTTTCAGCTTGGATAGCATTGTTTTTAGCTGTGTTTTCTTCAACAGCCTTTTCATAGGCTATTTTTTTGCATCAGAATTAGCCTTTTTGAACACGTGCCAATTCTGTTTGATAAGTCGCTAATTTAGCTTGATAATCAGCATCATTATCCTCTTTAGCTTTCTTAATAGCTGCAAGGTCTGCTTCATACTGCTTCATCGCTGCTTCATAATTCGCTTTTGCAGTTTCATTACGCTGTTTAATCGCTTCATTTTCAGCTTTAAGCGCTTCGTTTTTAGCTGTATTTTCTTTTACTGCTTTATCATAAGCCTCTTTAGCTTCAGCATTAGCTTTTTGTACTCGAGCTAATTCTGTCTGGTAAGCTGAAAGTTTATTTTGATAATCCTGTTGACTATCTTCATTTGCTTTTTTGACAGTTGCTAAATCTTTTTGATATTGTGCTAGCTTAGCCTCATATTCTGCTTTAGCTGTTGCATTAGCAGTGTTGATTTTTTCAACTTCTTCTTGATGACTTTTTAGATCTTTTTGGTACTTGTCATCCGCTGCTTTGTTTTCAGCATTGATTTTATCTGTTTCAGCCTGATGAGCTGCGACTTCTTTTTTATATGCTTCAGTTGTTGTCTTTACTTCTTCAGCCTGTTTAGCATAGTCGCTTTTAATCTCATCTTGTTTTTGAGCATTCTCTGTAGCAGTTGTGGCTGTTCCTTTGTCTTTTGTTTCATCTTGAACTACCTTAACTCCTGCAGATTTTGCATCAGCAACTGCTTTATCCAAATCAGCTGATGATACTTCTACTGGCAAAGCTGAGTCTTTAGAACCAGCCTTAGCTTGGCTTGCTTTGGCAACTTGGCTCATTTCACCCTGAGCTTCAGGTAGATTTGTGGCTGGGTTCCCTGTAGTAGCTACCTCAACTGTACTTGTACTAGTTGTCTCTGTAACTTCATCAGCAAATACTGCTTTGTCTGCAAAAGCAATCAAAGCAGTTCCTAAAACAGCACCACACAACGTTTTCGCAACTTTGCTTTTACGAAATCCATAGACTTCTTTTTTATTTTTCATTATAATCCTTTTCCTTATCTAAATTTAGTCGTTACTTTTTATACTAGCACTTTACAAGGCAGGATGCAAATATTTACTCTTTTTTTATTTATAGAAAAATTCCACCTATTTATAAATTAAATTAAAAAGAAGATGGTCACACCATCTTCCTTTAGTTAAACTATTTATTTTTTTCAGTCAAAAGTCGCAAGTCCTGGCAATACTTTTACCTTCAAGGAGTTCCATTGATGCTCCACCACCAGTAGAGATCCATGAGAACTTGTCTGCACGGCCAAGGTTGATGGCTGCAGCAGCTGAGTCACCACCACCGATGATTGATTTAACACCAGGTTGTTTCACGATAGCGTCCATGACACCGATTGTACCAGCTTGGAAGTCAGGGTTTTCAAATACACCCATAGGTCCGTTCCATACAACTGTTTTGGCACCAGTCAAAGCTTCGTCAAATTTAGCGATAGATTTGGACCGATATCCAAACCAAGGAAACCTGGGTCTACTGCTTCACCTTCAGTGTCTTTCACTTCAGTGTAGTCAGCAAATGCGTTTGCTTCTTTTGAGTCAACTGGCAAGATCAATTTGCCGTTTGCTTTTTCAAGAAGAGCTTTCGCAACATCCAATTTGTCTTCTTCTACAAGTGAGTTACCGATTTCGATACCTTGAGCTTTGTAGAATGTGTAAGTCATCCCACCACCGATAAGCACTTTATCAGCTTTTTCAAGCAAGTTTTCGATAACACCAATCTTGTCTGAAACTTTTGAACCACCAAGAATCGCTACGAATGGACGTTCTGGAGCTTCAACTGCTTCTTGGATGTAAGCAATCTCGTTTTCAAGAAGGAATCCAGCAACTGCTTTTTCAACGTTTGCTGAGATACCAACGTTAGATGCGTGTGCACGGTGAGCTGTACCAAATGCATCGTTTACGAAGATACCGTCTCCAAGTGATGCCCAGTATTTACCAAGCTCAGGGTCATTTTTAGATTCTTTCTTGCCGTCAACATCTTCGAAACGAGTGTTTTCAACCAAGAGAACTTGTCCATCTTCAAGAGCGTTGATCGCAGCTTCCAATTCAGCACCACGAGTGACACCTGGAAGGAAAGCAACGTCTTGACCCAATTTAGCTGCCAAGTCAGCAGCTACAGGAGCAAGTGATTTACCAGCTTTGTCTGCTTCTTCTTTTACACGGCCAAGGTGAGAGAAGAGGATAGCACGTCCACCTTGTTCAAGGATGTACTTGATAGTTGGAAGAGCTGCAGTGATACGGTTGTCGTTGGTAATCACGCCATCTTTTACAGGTACGTTGAAGTCAACACGAACGAGAACTTTTTTCCCTTTCAATTCAACGTCTTTAACAGTCAATTTTGCCATTAGATATGACTCCTTCTTTTTTTATACGTGTTAATTATATCACAAAATCAGCAAAAGAGATAGCAAAACCCTAAACTTTTCTTGTTCATTCTTCTATCTATTAACCTAAAAACCTAGGATTGCAGTGCGGGAAATAGTAATCTTCACATAATTCGGTTGGAATAATTTAGGTGAATTTCTTGATTGATCTGCCTAATTACTTCTATACCATTCTTTTTCTAAGATTTTAATCCTTAATATTCTAAACTCTACAGTCCTTCTTTGAATTGCTAGGTTTCTTATTATACAATATAACTAAAATAGTTTCTTTAGTTTGTGCTATTTGAGATTAAAAGAAGGGGAATTGCTACCATGAAATTAGAAAGACTAATCTATATTTTACTGTCTCTTTTAAATAAGAAGAGAATAACAGCTAAAGAGATTGCAGAGAGGTTTGAAATATCTACTCGAACTGTATATAGGGACATGGATACACTCAGTTTAGCGGGAATCCCAATCTATTCGGAACGTGGAGATAAGGGAGGTTTCTATATACCAAGCGACTATAAGATAGACAGAAACTTTTTCACTGAGGAAGAGAGACAGTTTATCATTAATATGAGCCAAAATGTTAGTAAAATCGTTGGTCATTCAAGTCTTGACAGTATCGAACATAAGCTGTCTTCTCAAGAAATTACAAGAGCAAACAGTCCTTTTTACTTTGATCTCAGTTCCTGGACTCTTAATACAAATTATTTACTAGAAATTGAGGAAGCGATACAAACTGAACAGATGATTTCTTTTTCTTACTATTCGAAAAAACAAGAGAAAAGTCAGCGAACAGTTATTCCATACAGATTGATCTATAAACTGAATGCTTGGTATGTTATCGGTTACTGCTTAGAGAAATTAGATTTTCGTATTTTTAAATTAACTCGAATTCGAGAACTAGAACCAGTGGAGATAAAAGATAAATCATTCGATTATCCACGTTTATCTCAAGAAAAGTTAGAGCTTTTTTTAAATCCCCCAAAACATAAAGTGGAGGGCCAAAGAGAAGAAATCGAACTAGTTTTTACAAGATTTGCACTTCCAAAAATCTACGATCACTTCACGGAAGAAGAAATCAGAGTCGAGGACGAAATAATAAAAGTTCAGGCACTTAGAGCTTTAACTCCCTCGTTTTTTGATTTACTATTAAGTTTTGGTTATCAAGTAAAGGTCGTATCTCCAAGTCACTTACAAAATCTACTGGTCAGTACTCTCAAAAAAAATCTTCAGCAATATGACAACCTGTAGTCATATTTCCTTTTGTATACTCTTAAGTGGGCAAAATATTTCGTGATATTCATCATAGCCCAATTATTTTACAGGAGGTTCCAAATGGATACAAAAACACTTGCAGAAAGCTATTTTACGGCAGTAAATGAGGGAGGCTGGGAAGATTTCGTAGCTGAAAACTTTGATTATGGCATGTGCGATAGTATAGAAATTCGACAAGGACGTGATGTTTATTTGCAAGGCGCAGGCCAATTCTATGCTTTGAGCCAGCATCTTGAAGTGAAGCAATTACTTGTTGATGGTCGAACAGTCTCAGCTTTAAATCGCTACCGTCTACATTCTCCTCAAGGAAAAGAACTCGAACTGGATGTCGCAGAATTTCTGAAATTCGATGAGTTTGATAAATTAGTTGCATCCAATATTTATTTCGACACCTATCGTTTTCAAAAATTTATCCAAGGAATTGAATAACAAAAATCTAGCTTCAAATTTACTCTTCAATTTCAAAACTAAAAACAAGATCTGACTAATCTACAGTCAAACCTTGTTTTTTATTTTTATGAGAAAATCCAAGATTCGTAAATCTGATTAGTTTTCTCTCCCCTTTCTAGAGAGCAAGCCGTAGCCACTCATTACTCCGAGGAGTCCCAGCGCTACTAGACTAGCATCTCTTGTCGCTCCCGTATTTGGGAGCTCTCTGCTTGTTTCTTCAACTTTTGCTGGTGCTGCTGAAAGAGCTTGATCCCTTGTTTGTGAGACCTGCTCTTCTTTCGTTCCTACTTCAACAATTTCTGGGATTGATTCCTTGAGAACCTCAGTAGAATGAAGGGTGCGTTTGCCCTGAGCATCAACTTCTACAAAGCGACGAACATGGCCTTCAACTCCTACTTGTACTAGCTGACGTTGGCCTTTGAGAAGGGCTGCATTTGGTCGTTCTTGACGTTTGAAGGAAACTGTCCCCTCTTCAACTTCCAGTTTCGGAGTTTCTAGAACTAAATCTTTCACACCTTCAGCTGGTTGGTTGCTCGATAGAACTTTTGTACCAACTTCGGTAATTTCTGGGATTGATTCCTTGACTACCTCATTCGAACGAAGAGTGCGTTTGCCTTGGCTATCTACTTCTACAAAGCGACGGACTTGACCTTCAACTCCAGCTTGCACAATACGGCGTTGTCCTTTGAGAAGTTCGGAGTTTGGTCGCTCCTGACGTTCAAAGGCTGTTGTTTCAGTTTCAATAACTAGTTCAGGGAGGGCCTCAACCGTTGGAGCCACTTCATTTGGATCCATACTTCCAACATGGTGACTTTCTTCTGCAGGAGCTAGTTTCTTATTTAGCTTTTCTTTCATTTCCGCAAACGCTTGAGGAGTTGGCATCTCTGAAGCTAATAAAGTTTCTGCTTGTTCAATCAACTCAGCTTGGGAATCTTTTTCACGGACAGATTCGAGCAAGCCTTCCAATTCTTCTCTAGCAGTCTGATAACGTTGATTTCCATCCAGGTCTGTCCCTGCTTGTTTCAACTCATTCAAAGCTCTGTTGACCTCTTCTTGACTGGCATCATGGTTTTCTGCAACAGCTTTCGCTGCATTGAGCTTCTCTACTAGTGCTGCTTGTTTGTCCTCGCTTGAGAAGGTGTAGGCAAGAGTTGACTGACGGCCTTGGGCAGCAGTGATTTCTTGTTTGAGGTACTCATCGTTGACAGCTGCTTTTGGAGAAACCAAGACATCAAACTCGGCGGTGTGTCCCTTGTAATGCAAGGTCAAGGTTTGTCGTCCAGTCTTCTGAGCATCGTAGCCTGTAATTTCAACACCTTGATCTGTGAAGGCATGACTTTCTTCTGTCTCATCATCATAGAGAACGCCGAAGCGACCTTCTGCAAGATCCAGTTGCTCTCCTACTAGATAGTCTGTTTCGGTTTCTGAGTAATGTACAAGCCTGCTACTTCTTTCGGCTTCCCTTCATCTTGACCAGTCACTTGTACCTTCAAGGCACCAGTAACTGGAAGTCCAAGGTAGCTGACTGTGAGCTTTTGTTCCCCTTTTTGATGAGCGTTGTAGCCAGATACTGTCACACCTGAGTGAGTAAGGTTGATCAGCTCATCGGCTTGTCCCCCTTCGTATTGAACACGGAGAGTCCCACCTCTAAGGTCAAGTTTTTCTCCCTCTTTGTAAACTATCTTCTTAGGTCCTTTTTCAAGGCTAACTGCAGCAATTTTTCTCTCATCCTGCGGAATTGCTACTGCCAAGGTGTTACTGATTTCTTTGCCAGGTAGTTGGGTACGATAGTAGAGGAGAGTTGGTTGCTTGTCAAAGCCCAATGGTGCTGTTGCCAAGTCGCCTCCAGTTTCAGACTTCAAGGTTGCAATTGGTGTTTGTGAATCTGCCTTGTCGTAAACGGTGATAGTTGCACCCGCTGGAACATCAGAGAAACCAAGTTGAACTTGATGGTTTCCAAGTGAACGAGCAGCTACCTTAGCCATTGGAATATTTTGACTTTCTGTGTCCAAGGTTTCGTACATCTTCCAGTTGTAGATACGAATGGCTTTCCAAGGTGTTCCGTTATCAGATGTAATGACATGCAAACGCCAGTCTTGGGCGGTGATTGGTTTATCAAGAGTGATATCCGTCACGTGCGCTTTATTGCCACGGACTTCCTTAGCTAGTTTCCACTCGCCATCTGTATCCTTGTAGTAAAGATCAAAGTCCTTGGTGTTCATCAAACCGTCGTTTACGGATTCTCCACCAGCTCCCGCATGATCCATGACCCATCTAACAACGGTACGTGGCTTGGTCAAGCGAATATCCACACTACCGCTCAATTGTCCTGAAGACCACTTGTCTGACAGACTTGTAATCGTACCGTTCAACATACCTTCAATACCTTCTCCACCTTCAGTATTTGGGAAAGTGCTACCAATAACCTTTGCACCTGGAACGATATTTCAGCTAAAGGTCTTGGAAGAGTCGTATCCTGAACTGTCATCCCCCAGTTAAAGGATGCCGTCGCAGCTTCGGAACGAAGGCCATTTTTACCAACTGCAACGACCTTCAATTCTTGAGTCGTACCAGTCGCATTAGCAGAACGGCTAACTTTTGGCAAGTAGATGGTTGAAGCAGATGATCCTGTCAACAAACGCCAGTTATCTCCATCTTTTTCGTAGACTTCATAGAAATCTGCATCTTGGTTACCCGAAAATTGAACCACTGCTTCAGCTTCTTGGGCATTCTTAAGAGATTGCTTCACCACAGAGAGACCTGTAGGCGCTTGCGGTGCTTGGTGACTGTCTGAAATTGTTAATTGTCCTAGGTTAAACTGATAATCTTTTACAGCTCCTTCATGCTCGAAGAAGAGTTTGACTGCATAGATGGTTTTACCTGCTAGTGAGCTGAGGTCAAATTCTTCATTCTTCCAGTCATCAGAGAGAGTCAGTTCTTTCCATGCAGCTGCATCCTCAAATTTGTAGTCTGGAGTCGTAGAGAAGGCCATATAAACTTTAGAGCCTTTTCCTCCCTTGTGGGCAACACGAAGTTTGGTTTTCTCTGTTACTTCTAGTTTGGTAGAATACAAATTCACATCCTGGTCCGTCTTACCAACTACATCACCTGAGAATTTAAGAGAGTTCCCTCCATTGTAGGCATCTGTAAAGTCATATTCTGCACGAAGTTTATCCCCCGTTGAAGTCTGCCACCAACGCCATGTTGGCAAGACTCCTGAAACAGAACGGTAGTTCCACTCAGAATCCTTAGAAACTTTGCCGTCTACAAACCACTTTCTACCATGACCTGTATTAAAAGAGGTAGTGAAGGTGCGTCCCACTGCTGGAGTGCGGTCCGCAACTAAATTGGCAATTCCATACCACTCTTTATCTCCTGGTTTTTGAGCCGTTGGATCTCCTTGGTAACCTGTAAAGAAGATGTCCTCGTTCTTGTGGTAGTCTTCGCCTGTTTTTCCTAGACTGGTAATCGTATCTGGCGCAAAAAGTCCAAGAGACAAGCGCAACTTGCCATTTTCATCTAAAAGAGCATCCCAGTTGACTTTGGTTTTATAAGAACCACCTTGTTGCAATTCCAAGCCTGCAAAGACATCATACTGGCTACGCTCTAGCCATTTAGCCATCTCTACAGAGTGGTCATTTTTTTCCTTGTTCCAGTTGAAGTTAGCAAAGAATTGATCTGCAGGGACCTTGTCACCTTCCTTTTGCATGAATTGGTAGTTGTAATCGCCTAGACCATCTTCGTGGTAACGGCCGTATTTGTAGGTCATAGCATCGTACCAAGCATACTTGATTGGGTGGTTGACCTTAGCCGCGTATTCTTTTGTATAGAGCATGAATTGGCGCATTTTTTCACCAAGAGGTGCTACCAATTCCCCCGTTGTTTCTTGGTTGATGAAATAGCCATCAAAGCCATAGTACTTAGCGAGATCAACAAGTTTTCTTGCGATAGGGAAGGTACCATCTGCATCTTGTTTCAAGGCAGCGGCAAATTTCTCTTGGTCGGCAATGCTGTTTGACCAGTTGAAAAAGAGGGTTCCATAAACGGGAACTCCGTTGCGGTGCCCGGCATCAATGACATCTGGAGTAGGGACTAGACCTTCCCAGAAGACCATTGAATCTAAGTATTGCCAGTAGTCAAAAGCATAGGCCTTGAATTCTTCTCCACCAACAGAAGCGTGGTCTTTAGCTTTCGAGTTGGTATTTGCTAGAGCTTGAACCTTGGCTCTTCTGCTTGCTTTTTCATTGACCAACTGACCTCTATGGCGCTTAGCGAGTTCAACTGATGAACGGTTAATGGGATCATCCTCACGCGCACCCGGTTCCCATTTCAACAAATCTTCCCATGTATCAAATTTGATTTCTTTTGGTCGGAGACTCTTTTCTTCATTTTTAGGAACGTCTGCTAGAGTCGGTTTGTCGGCTTTATTGTCAACCACTTGAGGAGCTTCCTCTGGTTTAGCTTCTTCTTTATCAGTTGGTTGAGCAGGTTTGTCAGCTTTATCTGTCGAAGCTGGCTTTGCCTCTTCTTTTTCATTGACCAAATCAGTTATTGCTGGAGTGTTTTCTGAAATTGGTTGCTCTGCTACTTTGTTTTCAGTTTCCTCTAATTGTTTTTCGATAGCTGCAGTGTCTGGATTAGCGGTTTCACTCGCACTTGTAGCTTGGGCGCTCGTATTTGCAGCTGTTTCAGGAACACCAACCTGTTCCGCAAGAGCTGGGCTCGCAAATAAAGCTGAACCAATCATCAAGGAACAAGCCCCGATTGACAGCTTACGAATACTGTAACGGCAACGTTTTTCAAAAAATAGATTTTTCATCTTATCCTCCTAATAAAATATAAAGTAAGCGCTTCACTTTTTGATAAAAAGTAACTGTTCTCAGTGTACACCACCAGAACAGGATCATCTTCATTTTATCCTATATGAAAGCGATGTCAATCTATTTAACATAAAAACTATAACTAGGATAATAATCAGTAAAATTTGGACACAATCCTATAAATCATCTATCTTAAAGGGAAACTATCTCTCATTTTAAAAGAAAGTTCTTGTTTCTTATGGAAATTTCAGCTAAACACTTGTGAGATTTACTTTTATCCTTTAAAATAGAATAGGAGAAATTCCGTTATTATTTTTCGGAGGAAAAAGAAATGTCCATTAATTGGCAGGAAATTTTATTTCACTTTTTAGGTGGTCTGGGACTATTTTTATATAGTATCAAGACCATGGGAGACGGTTTGCAACAAGCTGCTGGAGATCGCCTTCGTTTTTACATTGACAAATATACTAGCAATCCCTTCTTCGGTGTGCTGGTTGGTATCGGTATGACGGCGCTGATTCAATCAAGTTCTGGTGTTACAGTCATTACAGTGGGACTTGTCAGTGCAGGACTTTTGACCTTGCGTCAGGCTATCGGTATTGTCATGGGTGCCAATATTGGAACCACCGTTACATCCTTTATCATCGGTTTTAAGCTAGGAGATTACGCCTTACCTATGCTCTTTATCGGAGCGGTTTGTCTCTTCTTCACCAAGAATCGCTCCATCAATAACATCGGACGGATTATCTTGGTGTAGGAGGTATCTTCTTCGCTCTCAATCTTATGAGCGGTGCAATGGAACCCCTAAAAGACCTGCAAGTCTTTAGAGACTACATGGTTGAACTAAGTAAGAGTCCTATTCTAGGTGTCTTTGTCGGAACTGGACTGACCCTACTCATTCAAGCTTCATCCGCAACTATCGGTATCTTACAGAACTTATACGCAAGTGGTTTGATTGACCTGCAAGGTGCTCTACCGGTCTTGTTTGGTGATAATATCGGAACGACCATTACAGCCATCATTGCTTCTCTTGGAGCCAATATCGCTGCCAAACGTGTTGCTGGTGCCCACGTTGCCTTTAACGTGATTGGTACGGTTATCTGTATTGTCCTCCTTGTTCCTTTCACTGGCTTGATTCAATGGTTTGAATCTGCACTCAATCTAGCTCCAGAAATGACCATCGCCTTTGCACACGGGACCTTTAATATTACAAATACCATTATCCAGTTCCCATTCATCGGTGCCTTAGCTTACCTTGTGACCAAGATCATTCCTGGTGAAGATGAAGTTGTTAAATACGAGGCTCTCTACTTGGATGAACAACTCATCAAACAGGCGCCTTCTATCGCTCTAGGAAATGCTAAAAAAGAACTTTTGCACTTAGGGAACTATGCAGCCAAAGCTTTTGACCTTTCTTATACCTATATCATCAGTTTGGATGAAAAGGTAGCTGAAAAAGGGCACAAGACAGAGGAAGCCATCAACACCATCGATGAAAAACTCACTCGTTACCTCATCAGACTCTCAAGCGAATCCTTGAGTCAAAAGGAAAGTGAAATTTTAACCAATATTCTTGACTCATCACGTGATTTGGAACGGATTGGAGACCACGCAGAAGGGTTAATCAACCTAACAGACTATCTCCAACGCAAGAATGTTCAGTTCTCTGAGGCCGCTTTGAAAGAGCTAGCTGAGATTTATCACGCTACCACTGAGTTCATCAAGGATGCCCTTGATAGTGTGGAAAACAATGATATTGAAAGCTCAGAGTCTGATTGAACGCCATAAAGAAATCAACAATATGGAACGCGTTCTCAGAAAGACCCACATCAAACGCCTTAACAAAGGTGAGTGTTCTACACAAGCCGGAGTCAACTTTATCGACATCATTTCCCACTACACTCGTGTATCTGACCACGCCATGAACCTTGCTGAAAAGGTCATCGCTGAACAAATTTAATTGGTAAGAATCCACCTTAATTTAGGTGGTTTTTTGTCTCCTAGTCAAGAATATTTTTTCTAACGTAAAAAAAATGCTTTGATTCACAATGGAATCAAAGCATTTTAAATAGCTCTCCAAACATGATAGCAGAAACTGCAGTGCCTCTATACTTGGCTTCTTCTCTTTTGATAAAGCGCGCCAAGTTGATCAATTCAGGTGCCGGGTGTTTGGGATTGATGAGCAATTCACGAGTGACCAGTCCTGAGAGTCGCACTGCTAGTAATTGCTCATTTGTAGTAGGTAGTTTTTTAGCAGTCTCTAGGAGAGCAGCAACTAAATCTTCACTCAAGCCCTGACGGGCATGGTTATAGAGATCTTTTATAAGGCTTTCTAGGTTTGGTTCTGCCATCCTGACCACCTCCCTTATGTTTAATAATTTTTAATCAAATTAACCGTTGAGCGGTCCAATTTTTTCACCAAGGCTTGCAAGAAAGCTTGAGCTTCTAGGAAGTCATCCATCGCGTAGAGAGTTTGGTGAGAATGGATATAACGAGCGCAGACACCGATAGTTGTAGATGGAACACCTCCATTTTTCAGGTGAGCTGCTCCAGCATCCGTTCCGCCTTTTCCACAGTAGTATTGATACTTGATACCAGCTTCTTCAGCCGTTGTCAAAAGGAAATCCTTCATACCTGGGAGAAGCAAGTGACCTGGATCGTAGAAGCGAATCAAGGTTCCGTCCCCAATCTTACCTTGGCCACCATAAACATCACCAGCAGGTGAACAGTCAACTGCCAGAAAGACTTCTGGGTCAAACTTAGTTGTGGAAGTATGAGCCCCACGGAGACCAACCTCTTCTTGGACGTTAGAGCCAAGATAGAGTTCATTTCCGAGTTTTTGACCTGATAAAGCTTCAGCTAGCTCGCTTACCATGAGGACACCGTAGCGATTGTCCCAAGCTTTTGAGATGATATTTTTTTCATTGGCTGTCAAGATAGCGGAACTATCAGGGACAATGGTGTCACCTGGACGGATGCCAAAACTTTCTGCTTCAGCCTTATCCGCAAACCCACCATCAAAAATGATATCAGAGATAGCTGGCATGGTTGGGCCACCTGTTCCACGTGTCAAATGTGGCGGAACAGAACCTGAAATCACAGGAATTTCACGACCATCACGAGTAAAGAGTTTAAAGCGTTGGCTGCTGACTACCATTGGATTCCAACCACCGATTTCAACGACACGGAAGGTCCCATCTGGCTTAATCTCGCTGACCATAAAACCAACTTCATCCATATGAGAAGCGACCAAAACACGGGGTGCATCGGCAGCTTCTGAATGTTTGATACCAAAAATACCACCCAATCCATCTGTCACCACTTCGTCCACATGCGGTGTCAACTTTTCACGAAGATAGGTACGGACAGGTGCCTCATGACCTGAGATTGCAGGGATTTCTGTTACTTCTTTGATTTTTGAAAATAATGTTGTCATATCAGTTCCTTCTTTCTGTCCTCCATTTTACCACTTTTTATAGGAGAAGGATAGTGGAAATCTTAATCTTCCAACTTCCTTTCTAGAGTAAACAAAAAGAATCAGGCTGATTCTTTTTGTTTATGATTCCGTTTGAGTGAAAAGTGGTCTGGCACAGGATCCTTTCCTATTGGCGACCAGGGATGACAACGCAAAATCCGAGCCAAGCCCATCAGAACACCCTTGAAGCCATGTTTTTCAATAGCCTGAATCATGTAGTTGGAACAAGTCGGCTCAAAGCGACAAGAGGGGGGAAAGGCTGGGGAGATAAAACGTTGGTAAAAGCGTACTGGCGCTATTAAGATGCGTTTCATTATTTCTTGGTTACAGCCATGGTGTGTAGTTGGCTGATTTCTTTTTTATTAAGGCGACGGGATTCTCCTGGACGAAGACCAGTCAAGTCCAGGTGACCGAAACGTGTCCGAGACAACTTATCCACTTGAAGACCGACGGCTTCAAACATCTTTTTAACCTGATGATTACGTCCTTCATGGATTGTCAACTGTACTACTGAGCGATTTGACTGGATCCACTTTGAGGATTTCATAAACAGCTGGCTTGGTTTTCTTGCCATCAATCTCAAGACCACGAGTCAAGGGGCGGAGATTTTCCTTATTGGCTACGCCTTTAACACGCGCAACATAAACCTTGTCAATCTCATTACGGGGGTGAATCATCTCATCCGTAAAATCACCATCATTGGTCAAAATCAAGACACCTGATGTATCCCAGTCCAAACGTCCAACTGGGTAAATGCGTTCTTTGACATTGGGCAAGAGATCCACAACAGTCTTGCGGCCCTTGTCATCTGTCACACTGGAAATGACACCGCGTGGTTTGTTAAGCAGATAATAAACCTTTTCTTCGTTGTAGATTGGTTGACCTTCCACTTCGACCTTGTCGCCTGACTTGATGGTTGTTGCGAGTTCACGTACCACTTGGCCGTTGACGGTCACCAAGCCTTGCTTGATCAACTCTTCTGCTTTTCTCCTACTGGCCACACCTGCGTGGGCAATATACTTATTGATTCTCATCTTCTTCTATCCTTTCACCAAATAATTGGCTTTCTTGGGCTTGAATCTCAAGCTCATCAATCACTGGCAGTTCTTCCAAATGGTTAATCCCCATGTAATCTAGGAAATAATCCGTAGTCACATAGAGATTGGGGCGGCCCAACACTTCTTTTTTCCCATCTTCTCTTATCAATTCAAAAGCCTGCAACTTTGCCAAGGCTCCACTCGAGTTAACCCCACGAATAGCATCAATCTCAATTCGGGTAATCGGTTGCTTGTAGGCAATGATGGACAAGGTCTCAAGAGCAGCCCGAGACAAGCTCTGGTTGATGGGTGCCTTGGAGTATTCCTTCAAAATCGCTGCAAATTGAGGCTTGGTGACCAATCTGTATGCACCACCTGTCTCGATCAGGGACAAGCTCGAATCTTGGTCTTTTTCATACTTCTGGGCTAATTTTTCTAAACTCTGTTGGATGCCTGTCGGTGGAAGTGAGAGGAGTTCAGCCAACTGACGGACTCGAATCCCATCTTCACCTGCTACAAACAAGAGCGCTTCTATTTCTGCTAAGTACTCATCTTTCCTCTCTATCAAGTCTAGCTTTGTGCCTCTTGACTTTCTTCCTTCTTTTCCATGAGATAGATATCTCCGAAACTCTCCTCTTGCACGAGTGTCAATTCCTGAGTTTTGATTAACTCTAAGGTCGCCAAAAAGAGGGTAATGACCTCTTGAACATTCTGGGCTTCCTTGAACAAATCCTGCAAACGCAACTGGTCTCGTCCTGACAAGGACTCTTTTACGATGACCATCATGTCCTCAATCTTATACTCATCCCGCAAGATAGTTGTATGATTCTGAGCAAATTCCTCTTTTTTCTTGGCTAGGATATTTGAAAAAGCCAAAAAGAGGTCAATGGTCGTCCTGTCATGCACAAGCTCCGCATCCTCGTAAATCAACTCTGTTGGCGCTTTGGAATAGTACCGGGCCCGATCTTGGTGCTTAGCCTCCAAGTGCTCACCCAAGAGCTTGAACTTGCGGTATTCTTCGATTTGGGAGAGAAGGTCCTGCTCTAGGTCATCCTCCAAGTCGGTCACTTCTGCTACCTTTGGCAAGAGCTTGCGACTCTTGATCAGCATCAGCTGACTAGCCATGACCATATACTCGCCCGTCACTTCCAGACGCATGGCCTGCAGAGTTGAGACATAGGCTAGATACTGTTCGATAACTTCCGTAATGGGCACATCGTAAATATCCATCTGGTACTTAGAAACCAAGTGCAAGAGCAGGTCCAGGGGCCCTTCAAAATCTTTTAATTTAATATCCATTATCTATATTTTTCTAAGGTCAGGACTGTTTTTAATCCTAATTTTTTTGCAATTTCGTACAAATCGACCTTCATTTCTATCTGTCTTAGAATGAACTGTTCCCGCAAGGCTTGAGCGGATAAGGTTGGGTAACCTTTCTCCTTGACAAAGGACTCCAGCTGACGAAAGGCCCACTGACGAGAATAGGCTTTCCCTCCCCTTTCAAAGAGATAGGTCTGCCCCATCAAGGGTTCCAATTCTGGAGTCAAGGTCGTGGGTATGGTGACAATCCTCTGTTGGGAAGCCTTGCTGATTCTCAACACTTGAAAATCCAGATTGATATCTGCAACCTTAAGGGCTAAAATCTCACTTGGCAAGAGCCCTATTTCCAAGATAAGAAGCGCCAGCAAGCGTCCTTCTGGATAATTACTTTCCTGCCAAAAAGAGTCTAAATTTAGAATCTCTGGTTTTTCAATCTTCTTTCAGCTTGTTTGGCTAATTCCAAACGATAAAAACTGTCCTCTTCTCCTTTTCGATAGAGAAAGTAGAGAAATTGGTTACAGGCCGAAAGTTTTCGCTTCTGAGCGCTGATTTTTAGATTGGTTAGCTGGGCTTGGTAAATCTTAAGACTGGTCTCAGAAATCCGCTCACCCACAATGTCTAAAAATTGCTCCAGATCATACTTATAGGACTGCTTGGAATTGGCAGACAAGCCCTGTTTTTCCTCTAAAAAGGCTGAAATCCTATCTCTCATTTGCATCGAATCTCATATTCCTTACTAAAGTCATGTAAGAGAGCATTGACGGCCTTGAGGATAGACTTTCGCGTGATGATTCCTTGGAAAATTCCTTCATCATCTACGACTGGCAAGAAGGGTTCATCGACCAGTTTATGGAGGACCTCTGTGATGTTATAGTCTGGAGCGACGACTGCCACATCTGTCTTGGTCATATTAACGATATCTGTCGTTGCCATCTGTTCATCCGTCAAACCTTGCTCCATTTGATAAGCCAAAATATCTCTCAGACCAATGGTTCCAACAAAGCGTTTGTCAAAGGTCACAACAGGGATACGGGTGTAGGTAATTTGACTCAGCACCAAAATTGCATGATCAGCGTTATGGGTATCAATCAAAGCTGCTAGATTCTCAGCAGGGGTAAGAAAAGTTTCTTCCTGCTCCAGTAAAAATGCTTCAAATTCCTTGGCAATCATCGAGCAAACTCCTTGGACAAGCCTGGATAAACCTCATGATCACGTGTCAAAAAGTCTACTTTGAAATAGCTGTCATCAATCTCTACACGGGCATAGAGGCATTCTCTGATGGTTCCTCGCGGCTGGCTGATGGAGCCTGGATTTAAAAAGAGTGTTTTGCCTTCCATCCAAGCATTTGGCACATGCAAGTGACCATAGAGACAGATATCGGCATCTTCTTCCTGAGCCCAGTAGTCTAACTTTTGAAAGTTGAAATTGATATCAAACAAATGTCCATGGGTCTGGATGATCTTTGTAGGACCAAGTTGAGTCACCAAACGTTCTGGGTAGCCAGCATAAAAGTCCATATTTCCTTTGACGACATGGATGCCTTCCCAAAGAGGAGAATCGGGACGGAGTTCAGAGTCACCATCGTGAAATGGCATCGACTTTCCCCAGATAGCGGTCACGAATTTCTTCGACAATCAAGCTATCGCCATGGGAGTCACTCATTACAATGATGGTTTGCTTTGCCATGATGGAAATACCTCCAAAAGTTTCTTAACGGCTAAGGCACGGTGAGATTGACTATTTTTTTCTTCAAGGGTTAATTCAGCTGCTGACTTGCCTGTCTCTCCCACAAGGAAAAGGGGATCATAGCCAAAACCATTTTCACCCTTGGGTTCAAAATTGATATAACCTGGCCAGTCAGCTTCAACCACCAAGCTTTCCTTGTTTGGACTAGCTACAACTAGGGTCGTATGGAACTGAGCCGAACGGTCCTTGAGATCAAAGACCATGGCCAATTCGTGCAAGAGTTTGGCATTGTTTTCTCGGTCAGTAGCTCCCACACCTGCGAAACGGGCTGACCAGACTCCTGGCAAACCGCCGAGGACATCGACTTTGAGACCTGAGTCATCTGCTAGCACCATCTTGCCTGTTAATTGGGAAATGGTTTCTGCTTTCAGGCGAGCATTTTCTTCAAAGGTCATACCTGTTTCAGCTACTTCAGGTAGGTCAGGGTAGTCATTGAGATTTTCCACATCGTAGCCTAACTTGTCAAAGATAGCTCGGAATTCCTTGGTCTTACCTTCGTTTCGGGTCGCAATCAACAAGGTTTCTCTAACCTTGCTAGTTTCAAAAAAGGCTTCTACATCAACACCTTCTTTAGGCAATTCTACATGCAGGAGTTGCCCATTTTCAACCAAGAGCAGAGCCCCCTGACGTTGGATGACTTCTAGATTGCGGCCTGCTTCGGCATTTAAAATCTCAACGATAAAGGAGAGCAGACGGTAGTTAGAAGACCAGCGCATCACCGTTATCGTAATTGGAAAGCCATTTTCCTCATCACGAAAAATCCGCGCCAAATCCATAAAATCAAGATTAAGCGGATCTTTGATAAGGCTATAGATGCCTCCATAGACATCCCAGACACCGACATACCAGTCCTGGTCATCCTTGTATTCATAAATTTTGTTTGTCATAAAGTTACATGCTCCACATGAATCTCTTTTTCCAGCCATTCTTCCCCAATTTGGGCAAAACTTTGGCTATTGGCTGTTGTGTAAAAACGATGTTGAAGAGGTCCCGCATCTCGGCTACGATTGATTTCAAAATAGTTAAGCAAAACCGAGATATCTCGTACGCACTCTGCCCCACTATCAATGAGCTGAACCTTTGGTCCCATGACATTTTGGATGATAGGGCGAAGGAGCGGGTAATGGGTACAACCCAAAATCAGGCTATCCACCTTGCCGACCAAGGGACGCAGGGTTTCATAAACCACTTTCTTGGTTACACTGGTTGATAAGGCACCAGATTCGACCAAGGGGGCAAACTTGGGACAGGCCAAACTTTCCACCTGTAAGTCTGGATCCAAATCATGGATTTTCTGACGGTAGATGTCTGATTTTACCGTCATGGGAGTTCCAATCACTCCGATTTTCCCGCCTTGACTGGACTTGATAGCTGCCGAAGCTCCTGGCAAAATCACACCTAGGACTGGAATGTTTAGTTTCGCCTTGATTTCTTCCCAGACGACCGCAGTCGCAGTATTACAAGCAATGACAATCATTTGACATCCTTGGTCAAGAGAAAGTTGACCAACTGCCAAGTATATTCACGAATTTGCTCAGCAGGACGGGGACCATAGGGCGCCCGTGCCGAATCTCCAATATAAACGATTTCTTCATGGGGAAGCTGGCGCATGAGCTCACGAACAACGGTTAAGCCCCCGACACCCGAATCCAAAAAACCAATTGGTCGATTATCCATACAGTCTTCTTTCTAGTCTTTTTTCTGATTGATAGTTCATCATAATTACTCGTCCTAAATGAACGGATAGACAGCTTGATAGAATGGCAACTGCCTCTCTCTTAATCATAATCAAATATCAATAGAATGCAAGGAAAAAGTCTTATCCTTGAGAACTATTGAACATAGTGAGAAGTCTGGAACTTTCATCCCAGACTTTTCCTATTTATTTCTTTTTATTGTTAGCAAGGGCTGCTTTTTGTTGACGGATGATTTGGTGGTAAACTTGTTGTACCTTGGCTTCGCTTGGTTTTTGACCATTTGCACTCAAGAGAGCACGAACTGCCTCAGCGTTCAAACGTGGGTTGTCAGCATATTTTTTTTTCGATTTGCTTACGAGCCAAGTAAATCCCTCCAAGAGCTCCTCCTAGAAAAGCTAACACAATCAAGATAATTGCTAAAAGTAAATCCATTCTTTTTCTCCTGTTTCTTTTTGAGTCTTCTATATTATACCATAAAGTGACTTTCCTGACTAGTTTGTTTTACGCTTTCAAGAGGGGTAAGCCAATTCTAAGCTAGTCTTACAATCAGATTGAACTATGAAATTACGAATAATTTCACCCTTTCCTCTCTTTCTTCTACTTTTTAAGGAAAAAAACAACAGCAAATATGTATCTTGCTAAAAAGCTCTTGACAAATGCTAAACGACCATTAGAATGGGAGGTAAGGAGATAAATAGAAACAAAATAAACGAAACTGCTTCATGAAATGTAAGCGGTTTCTAACAAACAAAGGAGGGTTTTATGAAAAAACACTTTTGGGAGAAATCCTGTCGCTATAGCATCCGTAAACTAACGGTTGGGACTGCTTCTGTTTTGCTGGGAGCTGTTTTTCTAGTCAACCACACTGTAGCTGCAGACAGTGTTGAGGTTAAGCAAACTGAACCAACCTCTGTCGAAGCTATCACTAAGCCTGATAGTGAGCCTAAAGCAGCTGAAACTACTGAAACTACAAATCCGTCTCTAGCAGAAAGTCCAGTAGTTTCCGAAAGCAAACCAGCTAACGAAACTCAGACGACAAATAGCCAAACTAGTTCTGATGCCATTGTAGAAGCTAAAGAAAATAAGGAACCTGAAAAAGCAGAGCAGCCAGTGACAAAGCAAGAAAACTATCAACTCAACTACGATCAGCCAACAGCTCCCTCCTATGATGGATGGGAAAAACAAGCCCTTCCTGTCGGAAATGGAGATATGGGAGCCAAGGTTTTCGGTCTCATTGGGGAAGAGAGAATCCAGTACAACGAAAAGACTCTCTGGTCTGGAGGTCCCCAACCCGATAGCACCGACTATAACGGAGGGAACTACAAGAATCGCTACAAGGTCTTGGCGGAGATTCGTAAAGCTCTAGAAGATGGAGACCGCCAAAAAGCCAAACAACTGGCTGAACAAAATCTAGTTGGACCAAACAACGCCCAGTATGGACGTTACCTAGCCTTTGGTGATATCTTCATGGTCTTTAATAACCAGAAGAAAGGACTAGATACTGTAACTGATTATCACCGTAATCTAGACATCACCGAAGCCACTACGACCACTTCTTACACTCAAGATGGGACAACCTTCAAACGCGAAACTTTCTCCAGTTATCCTGATGATGTCACTGTGACCCACTTGACCAAAAAAAGGAAACAAGACACTTGACTTTACCCTTTGGAACAGTTTGACAGAAGACTTGCTTGCTAATGGCAACTACTCTTGGGAATATTCCAACTATAAGAATGGCCATGTCACTACAGATGCAAACGGAATCCTTCTAAAGGGAACTGTCAAAGATAACGGCCTCAAATTTGCATCCTATCTAGGAATTAAAACAGATGGAAAGGTGACTGTTCAGGACGAAACGCTGACCGTCACAGGCGCAAGCTATGCGACCCTTTATCTCAGTGCCAAGACTAACTTTGCCCAGAATCCAAAAACCAACTATCGAAAAGATATCAACCTCGAAAAAACAGTTAAAAGGATTGTCGAAGCAGCTAAGGCCAAAGACTACGAGACACTTAAAAAGGCCCATATCAAGGACTATCAAAGTCTCTTTAACCGCGTTAAACTAAACCTAGGTGGAAGCAAGACTGCTCAAACGACGAAAGAGGCCCTTCAAAGCTATAACCCAGAAAAAGGGCAAAAATTGGAAGAACTCTTCTTCCAATACGGACGTTATTTACTCATCAGTTCGTCTCGTGATCGGACAGATGCCCTTCCTGCCAACCTACAAGGAGTCTGGAATGCTGTAGACAATCCACCTTGGAACGCTGACTACCACCTCAATGTCAATTTGCAAATGAACTATTGGCCTGCCTACATGAGTAACCTTGCTGAAACAGCCAAGCCAATGATCAATTACATTGACGACATGCGCTACTATGGTCGTATCGCTGCTAAAGAATACACTGGTATTGAATCAAAAGACGGACAAGAAAATGGTTGGCTGGTCCATACTCAGGCAACACCATTTGGCTGGACTACTCCTGGTTGGAATTACTATTGGGGTTGGTCGCCAGCCGCTAATGCCTGGATGATGCAGAACGTTTATGACTACTATAAATTCACCAAGGATGAGACTTATCTCAAAGAAAAGATCTATCCTATGTTGAAAGAGACTGCTAAGTTCTGGAACTCCTTCTTGCACTATGACAAGACCAGCGACCGTTGGGTGTCTTCTCCATCCTACTCACCAGAACACGGGACCATCACAATCGGGAACACCTTTGACCAGTCGCTAGTCTGGCAACTATTCCACGACTACATGGAAGTTGCCAACCATCTGAAAGTCGACCAAGACTTAGTCACAGAGGTTAAGGCTAAATTTGACAAACTAAAACCCCTTCATATCAATAAAGAAGGACGTATCAAGGAATGGTATGAGGAGGACAGTCCCCAATTCACCAATGAAGGGATTGAAAATCACCACCGCCACGTTTCCCATCTAGTTGGGCTCTTCCCTGGTACGCTCTTTAGCAAGGACCAGGCTGAATACCTAGAGGCTGCGCGTGCTACTTTAAACCACCGTGGAGATGGTGGTACTGGTTGGTCTAAGGCCAATAAAATCAACCTTTGGGCCCGTCTCTTAGACGGTAACCGTGCCCATCGTCTACTCGCTGAACAGCTCAAGTACTCAACCCTAGAAAACCTTTGGGATACCCACGCACCATTCCAAATCGACGGAAACTTTGGGGCAACTAGTGGGATGGCAGAAATGCTCCTCCAATCTCATACTGGCTATATTGCGCCATTGCCAGCCCTTCCAGATGCTTGGAAAGACGGTCAAGTTTCTGGTTTGATTGCCCGTGGTAACTTTGAAGTCAGCATGAAATGGAAAGATAAAAACCTGCAAAGCTTGTCCTTCCTTTCAAATGTCGGTGGAGACCTAGTTGTAGACTATCCAAATATCGAAGCTAGCCAAATCAAGGTCAATGGCAAACCAGTCACGGCAACTGTGCTTAAAGATAATCGCATCCAACTGGCAACACAAAAGGGGGATGTCATTACCTTTGAACATTTCCCTGGTCGTGTAACCAGTCTGACAGCCGTTCGACAAAATGGAGTCACTGCCGAACTCACCTTCAACCAAGTAGAAGGCGCTACCCACTATGTCATCCAAAGACAAGTGAAAGACGAAACTGGCCAAACCTCTGCGACCAGAGAATTTGTAACTAATCAAACCCACTTTATTGACCGGTCACTCAATCCTCAACATGCCTACACCTATACTGTCAAGGCTATGCTGGGCGAGCTTGCCACACAAGTCTCTGAACAGGCCATTGTAGAAACCCCTAGTGAATTGATGGATGACCGAGACGTTCGTATCCAGTACGGAGCTGCCTTTGGAAACTGGGCGGACTCAGAATTATTTGGAGGAACTGAGAAATTTGCTGACCTTTCAAAAGGAGACTACACAGACGAAGACCTCACTGCCACCATTCCTTTCACTGGCGTTGGTATCGAAATCTATGGACTGAAATCATCTGAACTAGGTCTTGCCACTGCTAAAATTGATGGCAAAGAGGTCGGCGAACTTGATTTCCATACTGCTGGAGCAACTGAAAAAGGTAGTCTCATCGGTCGCTTCTCAGGATTATCTGACGGACCTCACACATTGACTCTTCGTGTTAAACGTGAGCACAAAGGACGTGGTAGTGAGCGCTCGAAAATTTCCTTAGACTACTTCAAGATCCTAGCAGGAGCAGGAAATACGATTGAAAAAATGGATGATCGTGATTCGCGCATCCAGTATGGTTCCCAGTTTAAGGACTGGTCTGACCCTGAACTCTACGGAGGTACGGAAAAATACGCGGACATCAACAACAGTGACTCTAGTGCAGCTTCAGAAGCTCAGGCAACTATTTCCTTTACAGGGACAGGCATTCGTATTTATGGCTTGAAGAGCCTTGCCCTTGGACGAGCACGTGTTACACTAGATGGCAAAGAAATGCCAAGTCTAGACTTCTACACTTCAGGTGCAACTGAAAAGAGGGCTTTTATTGGCGAATTTACAAACCTTACTGACGGTCCGCACACCCTGACACTACAAGTTGACCCAGATTCGCCAGAAGGTCGCAAGAAAATCTCTCTAGACTCCTTTGATATCATCAAAGCCCCTGCTGTTGGTATAGATAGCCCTAGCATCGCGCCTCTTAAGGAAAATGACAAAACCATTTCCTTAACCCTACCAGCTGGAGACTGGGAAGCCATCGCTGTAACCTTCCCAGGTGTCAAAGATCCTCTCGTTTTGCGTAAGGTAGATGAAACGCATCTGGTTACCAGTGGAGATCAGACTATCCTATCAATCCAAGACAATCAAGTTCAAATCCCAATCCCTGACGAAACCGATCGCAAAGCTGGAAATGCCATTGAAGCTTATACCATTCAAGGAAATACCACAAGCAGCCCTATCGTAGCCGTCTTTACTAAAAAGGATGAAAAGAAAGTCGATGAGAAGCGACCAACTACAAGCAAGGGGGACGAACCAGCTCCTACTGTTGAAATTCCGGAATACACTAAACCTATCGGGACTGCAGGGCAAGAAGTGCCACCCACTATAGATAAGCCTAAATACACTGAGCCTATCGGGACTGCAGGGCAAGAAGTGCCACCTGCTGTAGAAATTCCTGAGTACACTGAACCTATCGGAATGGCCGGACAAGAAGAGTCTCCTACTGTAGAAAAGCCTGAATACACCGAACCGATCGGAACTAGTGGAGATCAGGCCACTCCAACCCTTAGCCTTCCTGACTATCCAGTTCAAGTCTTGAAAGATAAGGAAACCGGAGTGGAAATTATTGGTGGGAGTCAGTGACTTAGAAGGAATTTCTCACGTTTCTAGCCGACGTGTCCTAGCTCAAGAACTCTTTGGCAAGACCTATGACGCTTACGACCTACAACTTAAAGATCCAACAGATCATAGCTTGCAGCCAAAAGGCTCTGTCTTAGTTCGCTTGCCTATTTCAGCTAGCGTAGAAAATATCTACTACATCACTCCGACCAAGGAGTTGCAAACCCTTGATTTCACCGTTCAAGACGGAAAGGTAGAATTCATCACTAATCATTTCAGTACCTATGCTGTCGTCTATCAAGCAACTGGAACAAGCTCTAACACTGAGGAAAAACCAAGTACTTCAGATGAAGAAGCCTTGGCACACGAGGCTGAACAACTTTCAGCTAGTCCGAGCCTTACTAAAGCTGGAAATCATTCTCCTAAAGAAGAACTTCCAGCAACAGGAGAAGCGTCCAACCCACTCCTCTTCTTAGCAGGACTCAGCCTAGCCCTTACAGCCACTTTTATGTTAAAAGGAAGAAAGGATGACTCCAACTAACCTTTAAACACACAAAAACAGGATGAAGATCACCTTCATCCTGTTTTATTTTGTAATCAAAAGTTAGTTTTACAGTAGGTATAAAAAGGCTAGGGTCAAGAGACTTGCTAGAAGCCCAACTCCCCAAAAGAAGAAGTCAACCTTCCACTCGCTCCAAGGATTGCCCTTGCCTGAGAATCCTCCAAGCTCAAAATGATGATGGACAGGCGTCATACGGAAAATACGCTTTCCACCACTAAGTTTGAAGTAGGTAACCTGCATCATAACAGAGCTTGTCTCAAAGACATAGATAATCCCAATCAGCAAAAGGGTCCATTCTTGGTGGAGGGCCATAGAGATTGCTGCCAACATCCCACCTAGAGCCAAACTTCCCACATCTCCCATGAAAACCTTAGCAGGCTTGTGGTTAAAGACGAAGAAACCTAGCAAACCACCAATCATGGCAAGAATCACAAGAAGGATATCCAGTTGATTTTGCATATAAGCAATCACACCGTAGGCCGATAAGCTAATCACCACTGAAATACTTGCTAAGCCGTCGATCCCGTCCGTCAAATTCACCGCATTTGAAAAGCCAACTAGCCAGAAAAGGGCAAAGAAAATATAGAAAATGCCTAGATGAACTTGGTAGCCAAAGACTGAAAGCATGTCGCCACCACGCTCATAAAAGAGGTAGAAATCACTCCTCCAAGGAGCTGGAGAGCAAGTTTTTGCTTGGGATTTAAGCCTTCGTTAATCTTACGAAAGACCTTGAGGAAATCATCCAAAAAACCTACCAAACCATACAAAACCAAGATAAACAAAATCATGCCTACATTGTTGGTCAATTGTTGTGTAAAGAGAGCGACAAGGAAACTCACAACTACTGCAACGATCAGGAAAACAAGACCCCCCATGGTTGGAGTCCCAGCTTTAGCTTGGTGTTGCTTGACATCCTCGTGCATCTGCTGACCCGTAATCTGTGCTTTTCGATAAAATCGGATAAAGGCTGGAATACCAATCAAGGTCAATAGAAAGGCTAGAATTCCAGCACTAATGGAACTAATCATCTTAATCTCCTAAAGTTATTTTCATTTTTTTAAGGTCTTTGAGGGCTGTATTGGCACGGACACTTTGTTTCTTGACCGTTTTGCCACTACCTTCCCACTCGACTTCTATATTCAGCCATTTGGCAAATGTTTGCACATTTTCATCTGTCCATCCATACATATCAGGCATTTCTTCGACCTTATCAGACAGGATCAAGATCTGCTGATTGACTTCCAAATTATCTCCTTCAGAAACCGAGAGTTCCTTGATCTTAGTTCCTGTTCCGATAACGATTGGTTGGACAAGGTTACGACGCAATTCCTCTGCTAGGTCTCCCGGAGTAAAGTCCTTGGTAGCTGGCATGGCATAGCTTGTCGTCTTGCTGACCTGATCCAAGCTCTTGGCAGTTGACTGAAGATTGAGGGATTCTTTCATAGCAGAAGCTCGCTCAAGGATTGGGTTGGCAAACTCTCCCAGCTGAACACCAGAATAATGCTCTGGCTGTTGCACCGTTACATAGAGGATAAAATCAGGATTTTCTGCAGGATGCATCGACACAACAGAGAAGATATAATTGGTTTCACCTATTAGATATCCCCCATTCTTCTCATCGGCAATCTGAGCAGTTCCTGACTTCAGGGCAACATTCTGTCCCGGAACATTAACAGTTGGTTTTCCTGTACTGTGGTTGTACATGGTACCGTAGACAGGATCTGTCCCGACCATGACCATGTGATCCCGAGTAGAGGAAGCTGCCGCTTTTGACACAGGATTCCCGACTATTTCCTTTTGAGACTTACGAACAGACTGGTCATTTGGATCATAAAGGGCACTGATAAATTTTGGTTCCAACATAACCCCATCGTTGGCAATGGCTGTAAAAGCACGTAGCATCTGGGTCTGCGTTACAGAAATCCCCTGACCAAATGCACTCATGGCAATATTGACAATATTATCTGCAGGCAATTGACCTGTATACTCATCAGTCAGACCAAAACGCGTCGGCACCCCAAATTTAAAGCGGTTTAGATAATCCAACCAAGTAGTATCTCCCATTTTTTGTTCAAGAAGACTCATTCCAACATTACTGGAGTGAGCGAAACCTTGTGAGAAAGTCATCATCCCACCAGTAGTCAAACCATCATTAACATCCCAATCTCGAATCGTCGCATCCGCTATTTTTAATTCACTGCTATTGAAGTATTCTCCACCTGGGAAAGTATTATTATCAATAGATGCTGCTAGCGTCATGACCTTCATGGCTGATCCTGGTTCGTAATTACTTTGATAAAGAATATCACGCCAAACAAAGTCTTTTGTGATGCCATCCTTGGTATCTGCGTTAAAGGTTGGCCGTTGGGTCGTAGCCAGGATTTCCCCTGTTTTAGCGCTGACCAAGGTAGCCGTCATATACTTGCCTTTTACCTTTTCCTGAAAGGCATCCATCTGCGTTTCCATAAAGGATTGCAAAGGACTAGAAAGGGTTGTGTAAACATCCTTTCCGTCTACCATGTGTTGGGAAGCCTGCTCCGTACCCGGAACAATATTTCCCAGACGATCCTTCTCATAGGTGATAATCCCATCTGTACCCGCCAGAATGTTATTTAAAGAACTCTCCAACCCAGATGTCCCAATCAAACGTTTGGTACCATCCTCATTTTCATGGAGTTGCGCTAAACCGATAAAGGATGAAGCAAACTGTCCATTGGGATAACTACGGTTAGGGCTAGTTGTAAAGTCAACTCCCTCAACACCAGCAGTTTTGAGGTCATTTTTAATGGCCATCATATTGGCATAGGTGATCCCATTTCCCTTGGTACCAAAAGATACCTGTTTCAGATCTGGTTGAGAAAGCTGTTCTTTGACATAGGACTCCTCCATATCCAGATACTTATGGAAAATTTCAGCTACCTTATTAAATTGAGAATCCTCTACATAGAGAATTTTGCCTGTTGCTGACTTGTAGGTCTTGTCAATAACGGCATAGATATTATACGAAGTCGCATCCTCAGCAATAGGCGTTCCATTACGATCGTAGATGGTTCCTCGTTTTGCAGGAATCGTCTTGGTTGTTTGATGGACCTTGTTTGCTTCTTGAACCAAGTCCTTACCAAATTTTTTACCCGTTCCGATGATGACCGCAAAGTTGACCAAAAAGACCGCGAAGAGTATGACAGCCAATAAACTCAGGCTTTTCCCTACTCTTCGACGATTTTCTTCTGGAGATTTACGGTTACGAACGGCATAACGGATGATTTTTTCTTTCCACTGTTTCATTTCTTACTCCGCTGCTCGGATATTTTCGTTATTCAGCTGCAAATCCTTGGAGTTTGCAATTTCTTTCAAACGTTCTGAACGAATCAATTCATTGACCTCTTGCTTGGCATCATCTAGCTCTGTTTTCTTTTCTTCGATTTGAGCATTGACCTTGGTCAATTCATTCTGAACTTGTAATAGCTTGGTCTGCATAAACACAACGCTAATTGCCAGGATAATCATTGTTGCAGCAATCGAAACATAGAAGGCCTTTTCCACACGTGAAAAACCTTTAAACTTCGTTTGCAATAACTGGCTTGTTTTTTCGATTCTTTCTGCCATGTTTTTCCTCTTACTTGTGAATTTTTCTAGCCACGCGCAACTTGGCTGAATGCGAACGATTGTTGGCTGCTAGCTCTTCAGCACTTGGCAAGATTGGCTTGCGGGATACCAATTCCATCTTGGGCTTAAGATCATCTGGAATGAAGGGCAAGCCTTTGGGAACTTCCACTGTTGAAGCTTCTTTGAATAATTGCTTGGTCAAGCGGTCTTCCAACGAATGGAAGGTAATGACCGAGATTCTCCCATCCAGAGCCAGCATGTCCATGGCCTGTTGGATGGATTCATCTGCCGCACCCAGCTCATCATTGACTTCGATTCGGATAGCCTGGAAAATCTGCTTGGCAGGGTGCCCCTTTTTCTTGAGCTCCTTGGCGGGCTTTGCTGACTTGATAATCTCTGCCAACTCCGTCGTCGTCTCAATGGGTTTCACCTCACGCGCTTGCTCAATCTTACGGGCAATCTGTTTAGAGAATTTATCCTCACCATACTTGAAAAAGATCCGAACCAAGTCATGATAGTCATAATGATTGACCACCTCATAGGCCGTCAGACTAGCTTCCTGATTCATCCGCATATCCAGTGGCGCATCCTTTTTATAAGAAAAACCACGTTCACGCTGATCCAGCTGAGGACTGGACACTCCCAAGTCATAACAAATTCCATCAATTTCCTGGACACCAGCCTCCTGCAAACGTGCCTGCAAATGACGGAAGTTATCCTTGATAAAGGTTACCATCCCTTTTTCGATATAGGGTGCCAACCGTTTATGCGCGTTGTCAATGGCATTCTGGTCCTGGTCAAAGGCATAGAGATGCCCTTTTTCGCTCAATTTACTTAATAAATATTCGCTATGGCCTGCTCCACCCAAAGTCGCATCAACGTAGATACCGTCAGGTTTTACGTCAAGCATATCAATCGTTTCATGAAGCAAGACCGTTACATGATGAAATTCTTTTGTCATATCCTATCTATTTTACCACAAATCTGATCAGCTTGCACTTGTCAGACAAGGCTAAGTTTCTTCGAAAAAAATTCTCAAAAATATGTCATATATACTTGACATCTCATCTCCAAAAGAATACAATATAGTCAAATATATACGACACATCAGAAAGGAGACCCTATGAATCGTGTGAAAGAATTCCGCAAGGAACTGGGCATTTCTCAGCTCGAGCTCGCCAAAGATATCGGTGTCTCGAGACAGACCATCAACATGATTGAAAACGACAAGTACAATCCAACCCTGGAACTCTGTCTCAACCTCGCCCGCAGCCTCCAAACTGACCTCAACAGTCTCTTTTGGGAAGACGATTTTTAAAAAAGGAGCAAACAAATGAAAAAAGAAACTCTCACTGACAAACTCATCAAACGCACATACGGCATTTCTGGCCCCCTTGACGAACACAAACGGCGCGAGGCCGATCGTATCGGGAATCAGGTCTTTATCGTTCTCTTTTATCTCATGATATTTGGCAACCTCATCCCCTTTGTCCTTGCTTATAAATACCCACAAATTGTCGCTATCGGCTATCCTCTCGTGGTGTTTGGCATTTCGATGATGGCTGCCCTCTATGTGGTCTCTCAAACCAAGAAAACGGGCATCACAGCTATTGATCCCGAAATGCTGAGTCAAAAAGAAAGCAAACAGCTACATCTTCCGGGTCTAAAAGCCGGTCTAATCTATGGCATGGGCATGTTCTTTGGAATACCGCTTTTGAATGTCCTAACCGATGGTAGCAAGGATTATCTTGGTTCTCTTTTAAATACAGGGCATTTTGTATCAACTATCCTAGCTACCCTCTTCTTCGGATTTACCATACAAATTATCGTCTCTCTTCGCATTCAAAAAGCAAAGAAAGACCAAGAAGACGACTAGGAGGTGCCTTATGAAATCACTAGCTAGACTACTGATCAGTCATGTTTTTATCAGTATCTTCGTTACCTTTTTCCTACTTTCTGGACATATTGAGCATCCTTTCTTGATTTTCTTTCTTTTATTCCTTCCTGTATTGAACAAGGGACAGAGATCCCAGAAAATCCAATCAAAAAAAATACGTCTTCTAAACGCATCTCTCTGTTTTATCCTCGTATCCTTTCCACAACTTTTAACAAATCCTATGGATTGGAGATACCTGGTATTTCTAATAATCTGTATCATTTTTAGTTTGGTTTACTTCTATACTCTCTATCAACTCTTTAAAGAAGTCAATCAAAAATCGCTCATTTAGGAGATTACTCCCATGAAAAAAGAAGATCTCACCACTCGCTTACTTAAACTATTCTTTCACATACAAGAGCCTTTTGATGAATGCCGTCAAGAGATGATTTACAAGGCTTGTGCCCGTGCCTTGATCCAAATCGTATACTCCTCCCTCCTACTCTTCTTGTTCTATCTCCTATTTGGACGCTTCATAGAGTTGGTTCGAGATGCCATGCCCTACCTCTATTTTGGACTTATCTTCGTCCTCGCATCTAGGGCGAGACTAGCAGTTCGCGACTTACGTTTAGACAAGGATGACCTGTCCGAAATCCATCACAAAAGCTACAGCAAAAGTCAAATCAACCTTCGTAGTTGGGGTGTATTCATCAGCATTCAGCTTGGTCTCTTCCTCTTACTAATCTTTCACAAACTCTTTGTTCAGCATCTTCCCCTCGATACCTTTTGGGACAATCTCTCCCAGTTCGATAAAATGCTCCCTTTACTAGTGTTGGGATTGGGTATTGGTGCCATCTTTGGAACCATGACCTACGCCTTTTTATCGGAACACGAGATGAAACACTCTGAATCAGGAATGCATAAGGAGAATATAGAAAAATGACCAGTATATATGATTTTTCCGTTTTGAACCAAAACAACCAAGCAACTTCCCTGGAGAGCTATCGTGGCAAGGTTCTCTTGATTGTCAACACTGCTACAGGATGTGGTTTAACGCCCCAGTACCAAGGGCTCCAAGAACTCTATGACCGCTATCAAGGTCAGGGTTTTGAAATCTTGGATTTCCCTTGCAATCAGTTCATGGGACAAGCACCCGGTAGCGCAGAGGAAATCAATAGTTTCTGTAGCCTACACTATCAGACCACTCTCCCTCGCTTTGCCAAGATTAAGGTCAACGGCAAGGAGGCTGATCCTCTTTATGTTTGGCTAAAAGACCAGAAATATGGCCCGCTAGGAAAACGAATCGAATGGAATTTTGCTAAGTTTCTCATTGGTCGAGATGGGCAAGTCCTTGAGCGCTTCTCTTCCAAAACAGACCCCCAAACCATCCAAGAGTCTCTCCAAAAAATACTCTAATTTCTTTTTAAAACGTATCCTTTCATTTAGTTTGATCCCTGAAGGGTGCGTTTTTTCTTTAAAAAGTAACTGATTTTCTTTAATTTATATTTATTTTTTTGCTTTTTGCTATTGCAATTCTTTCATTAATTTAGTATATTTGTTATATTAAAAGTTTTCAGTCATTTTAAGGGAGAAATGACCTTTTAAATTTTTTTATCTTAAAATGAAAGCGCTTTATAAACAGGAGGTAAGGTGGCTTACAAATTATCAGAGAGTTTTTCATTAAATCAAGTTGTAACCAAGTCAGACTTGGGCTTGGGCAGTAGCTGACTGCCTTTCTAAAAACTAGGAGTATATTATGAATCGATACCTTTTTGAAAAAGGGCAAACATTTAGCATTCGGAAGTTGACTGTAGGTGTGGCATCTGTTATCGTGGGACTGGCATTTTTTGCTTCTGGAACCGTGCGTGCAGATGAAACGTCTCCTGCCACAACATCCAATTTAGATCAGCAAATGAAACAAGTCGCAGATATAGAAGAGACCAAGACTGAACCAGTCAAAGAAGAAGGCCGTGTAGAAGCTGAAAAACAAGAAACACCTGTTGCCGATACCAACAGTGCTGACTTGCTCCCTGAAGACATTCAGGACCGTGCCTATCCCGACACACCTGTCAAAGAACTCGATACGACTACTATCGTTGACCAAAAAGCTAGTCCAAAAGTAGAAACTAAGAGCATTCTAAAGGACAAGGAAGAAGCTCCAAAAGAAACTGAGAACGGAAACCGTGCCATCATTAACGGTGGACAAGACCTCAAACACATCAACTACGAGGGGCAACCTGCAACTGCTGCCACTATGGTTTACAGCACTTACAATGCAGGGGAGCAACGCTACCTCGTTTCAGGATCTGGTATCTTTGTTGCACCTAATCTAATCCTTACCGTTGCTCATAACTTCCTAGAGGCCAATAAAGAAACTGGCGAAGGTCACATTCGTGGTGGAAAATCTGCCCAGTTCTACTATAACGTTGGTTCAAACAGCGAAAAGAAAAATTCACTTCCATCTTCTGGAACTACGGTTTTATTCAGAGAAAAGGACATCCATTTCTGGAACAAGAAAGAGTTTGGAAAAGGCTATAAAAACGACCTTGCTCTTGTAGAAGCTCCTATTCCTCTTCCGATCGCTAGTCCAAACAAAGCAGCAACCTTTGCACCTTTGGCGGAGCACAAGACGCATCAGCCGGGAGAAGCCATCAGTACGATTGGCTACCCAACTGACTCGAGCTCAAAAGAACTGAAACAACCTATCCTAGCTGGTCAGCTTTACAAGGCAGATGGGACTATCCGATCTGTTGAGTCCTATGATGATAAGGGAACGACTGGTATCACCTATAAAACCACTTCTGTATCTGGTTTGTCTGGTGGAGGGATTGTGGATAGCCAAGGAAAAGTTCTGGGGGTTCACCAACACGGAACCGTTGACAATGGTGTGGCTGAAAAGGATCGCTTTGGTGGCGGACTCGTCCTTTCACCTGAACAACTGAAATGGGTTAAGGACATGATTGCCAAGTATGGTGTGAAAGGCTGGTACCAAGGTGATAACGGAAACCGTTACTACTTTACCGATGAAGGACGTATGCTTCGGAATGAGAAAGCTGTGATCGGAAGCAACGAATATTCCTTCAACCAAGATGGGATCGCTACCTTGACCAAGGGAGTTGAGTACGGTCGTGTGGTTATCCAACACGAAGACGAAGAAGGAAATCCTGTCAAAGATAATGACACCTTTATCGAACAGACAGCTGTTGATTCGCCATTTGACTATAATTTCAAAAAAGAAATCGAGAAAACGGACTTCTACCAGAAGAATAAAGACAAATACGAAATTGTATCCATTGATGGTGTAGCAGTCAATAAACAACTAAAGGATGCTTGGGCTGAAGATCACAATGTTGTCAGCAAAGCGCCTGCCGGTACACGTGTCATCAAGGTAGTCTATAAAGTCAACAAAGGCTCCTTCAAAGTTTACTACCGTCAAAAAGGAAGCACTACTGAACTAGCGGAAGCGACAGTTGATAACAATGACGGCCAAGAGTATGACGTTTCCTTTGTCAACACCTTCCATGCAAAGACATTGCTGGCTACCGTCCAGTCAAGGCTAGCCTGGAAGCAAGGATCCAGCAAAAAGGGGTGAATGAGGTCGTCTTTGAATACGAGCCAGTCGCTGATACAGCTAATCCAACGACACCGACTCCACCAGTGGCTCATCCAGAAGATAAGGAAACTGAGATTGGCAACCATGGACCTCTTCCAAGCAAGGCTCAACTTGATTACCACAAGGAAGAATTGGCAGCCTTCATCCACTATGGAATGAACACTTATACCAATTCTGAATGGGGTAATGGGAAAGAAGACCCTCGATATTTCAATCCAACCAACTTGGATACTGACCAGTGGATTCGAACTCTGAAGGAAACTGGCTTCAAACGAACCATTATGGTTGTTAAACACCACGACGGATTCGTTGCTTACCCATCTAAGTACACCAACCATACCGTAGCTGCCAGCCCATGGAAAGATGGTAAGGGTGACCTTCTCGAAGAAGTTTCCAAGTCTGCTAGCAAGTACGATATGAATATGGGTGTTTACCTATCCCCATGGGATGCCAATCATCCAAAATACCATGTCGCAACCGAAAAGGAATACAACCAATACTATCTCAACCAACTGAAAGAAATCCTTGGTAATCCAAAATACGGTAATAAAGGGAAATTTATCGAGGTTTGGATGGACGGTGCGCGTGGGTAGCGGTGCCCAAAAAGTAACCTATACCTTTGATGAATGGTTCAAATACATCAAAGAAGCTGAAGGAGATATTGCTATCTTCTCTGCTCAACCGACAAGCGTTCGCTGGATCGGAAATGAACGGGGAATCGCAGGTGACCCTGTATGGCATAAAGTCAAAAGGGCCAACATCACAGACGATGTGAAAAATGAATACCTCAACCATGGTGATCCAGATGGTGATATGTACTCTGTAGGGGAAGCTGACGTTTCGATCCGTTCGGGCTGGTTCTACCATGACAATCAACAGCCGAAATCACTCAAAGAGTTGATGGACATCTACTTCAAGTCTGTTGGTCGTGGAACCCCACTCCTTCTCAATATTCCACCAAATAAAGAAGGAAAATTCGCAGATGCGGATGTGGCTCGCTTGAAGGAATTCAAAGCAACCCTAGATCAAATGTATGCGACTGACTTTGCCAAAGGTGCCACCGTAACAGCAAGTTCGACTCGTCAAAACCACCTTTACAAGGAAAGCCACCTCACAGACGGTAAAGATGACACCAGCTGGGCGCTCTCAAATGATGCCACAACCGGTAGCTTACAGTCGATTTGGGGCAAAAGAGACGCTTTGACGTCGTTGAACTCAAGGAAGATATCGCCAAAGGTCAACGTATCTCTGGTTTCAAGATTGAAGTTGAAATCAACGGACGTTGGGTGACATACGGCGAAGGTTCGACCGTTGGTTACCGTCGCTTGGTTCAAGGCAAGCCTGTTGAAGCACAAAAAATCCGTGTAACCATCACTGGTGCTCAAGCAACTCCAATCTTGACTAACTTCTCAGTCTACAAGACACCAAGCAGCATTGAAAAGACTGATGGCTATCCTCTTGGACTGGAATACCACTCAAACACAACTGCGGATACAGCCGGAACAACTTGGTACAATGAATCTGAAGGGGTTCGTGGCACTTCTATGTGGACCAATCAAAAAGATGCCAAAGCAAGCTATTCCTTCACAGGAACCAAGGCCTATGTCGTCTCTACGGTCGATCCAGGTCATGGAGAAATGTCCGTCTACGTTGATGGTCAAAAGGTTGCAGATGTTCAAACTAAGAATGCTAGCCGTAAACGTAGCCAAAAAGTCTTTGAGACAGGCGATTTAGCACCAGGCCAACACACTATTACCCTCGTGAACAAAACAGGCGAACCAATTGCTACAGAAGGAATCTACACCCTAAACAATGATAGCAAAGGGATGTTTGAACTTGAGTCTACCAACTACGAAGTCGAAAAAGGAAAACCAGTCACTGTTAAGATTAAACGTGTTGGTGGAAGCAAGGGGGCTGCTACTGTTCGCTTCATCACAGAACCTGGAACTGGAGTTCACGGTAAAGTTTACCAAGATACAACTCAAGATGTGACCTTTAAAGATGGAGAAACAGAAAAGACTGTTACCATCCCAACGATTGACTTTACAGAACAGGCCGACTCTGTCTTTGACTTCAAAGCCAAGCTCACTTCTGTCACTGATGGTGCCCTGCTCGGTTTTGCTACAGATGCAACCATCCAAGTGATGAAAGCCGAATTGCTAATCAAGGACCAAACAAGTTATGATGACCAAGCTAGTCAGTTGGATTACAGTCCTGGCTGGCACCATGAAACCAATTCGGCAGACAAGTACCAAAAGACTGAGTCTTGGGCTTCCTTTGGTCGCTTAACTGATGAGCAAAAGAAAAAGACAACTGTCACAGCCTACTTCTACGGTACTGGACTTGATATCAAGGGCTATGTCGATCCAAATCATGGTATCTACAAAGTCTTCTTAGATGGCAAGAAGTTCCTTACCAAGATGGAATGGGAAATGCTTCAACTATTGATGGTAAGAAATACTTTAGCGGTCGTGCAGCTCAACGCCAAGGCAATCAAACTCTGGTTAGCCTAAAAGGTCTGGACGAAAACTTGCACGCAGTCACACTTCAACTAGATCCTGATCGAAACGATCTGTCTCAAAATATCGGTATTCAGGTAGACCAATTCATCACTCGTGGCGAAGGTAGCGAACTCTACAGCAAGGCAGATATCATCCAGTCTATCTCTAAATGGAAAGACGATCTGTCCAACTTTGACCCAGCAGGCTTGAAAAATACGGCCACTGCACGCCAAGCTTTCCAAGCAAATCTAGAAAAATTGAGAAACCAACTCAGTGCTGATGCAGTGGATGTTCAGGATGTCATGTTGACAGTCAGTGCCCTACAAGATATCCTATCCAAGGATGAGAACTATCAAAGAGGCCAAGAGGAACCTAGTCCAGAGCAACCGGAACAGCCTGAAGAACCTTCTAAACCTGATCAACCAGCTGAACCAAAACAACCGGAAATTGAGTACGACAAGGCAATGGCTAGTTTGACTGAAGCAATCGAAAAGAAAGTAGCTCAACTCGGAGCAGACAATGATGCTAAGAAGAAATTAGTCGAAATTACTAATCAAGCCATTGCTGCAATCCAAGAAGCTAAAACTCAGGAAGCAGTCAATCAAGCGCTAGAAACTGCTCTCGAACAAATCAACAAACTCGAAGCGGCTCAGCCTGAAAAACCGGCGCAACCGGAAAATCCGGTGCAGCCTGAAAAACCAGTTCAACCGGAAAAACCAGTTCAACCGGAAAAGCCAGCTCAACCTGAGAAACCTGCTGAACCTGAAAAACCAGCTCAGCCTGAAAATCCGACTCAACCGGAAAAACCTGTTCAACCGGAAACTCCAGCGCAACCTGAGAAACCTGCTCAGCCTGAAAATCCGACTCAACCGGAAAAACCTGCTGAGCCTGAAAAGCCAGTTCAGCCTGAAAAACCAAATCAACCGGAAACTCCGGCTCAGCCTGAAAAGCCAGCGCAACCGGAAAAACCAACTCAACCTGATAATCCAGTTCAACCGGAAAAACCTGCTGAGCCTGAGAAACCGGCGCAACCGGAAAAGCCAGCTCAGCCTGAAAAGCCAGCTCAGCCTGAAAAGCCGACTCAACCTGAGAAACCGGCGCAACCTGAGAAACCAATTACTTCTTCAAGTCCTGAGGAAGGGGTTAAAGACCTTGTCTTTACACTTCCAAGCTTAGAAATCGTCAATAAGGTCGTACCGTTCAAGACGATTCGTCGCGAAAACCCACAATTAGACAAAGGAAAAGAGCAAGTTCTATCAGAAGGGAAAGACGGTCTCTTAGTCGAGTATGTTGAAGTGGACGGTGACAATCGCAAGGTTCTCCAAACAGAAGCAACTCCAGCTCAAGATCGAGTGATTGAGGTAGGTAGCAAACAAAGCTCAGTTGGAACAGAGGCACCTCCTGTTGTGACCCTTCCTGAGCACCCTCTACCAGCTCAACCTGAAAAACCATTACTTCTTCAAGTCCTGAAGAAGGAGTTAGAGATCTTGTCTTTACACTTCCAAGTTTGGAAATTGTCAATAAGGTCGTACCATTCAAGACTATCCGTCGCGAAAAATGCCCCTACTAGATAAAGGTAAAGAGCAAATCCTATCAGAAGGTAAAACGGTCTTCTTGTTGAGTATGTTGAAGTAGATGGCAGCAATCGCAAAGTTGTCCAAACGGAAACAACTCCAGCTCAAGAGCGAGTGATTGAGGTGGGTATCAAGCAAAAGCTCAGTAGGAACAGAGGCACCACCTGTTGTGACCCTTCCTGAGTATGTTGTCCCAAGAGAGACCGAAAAACCAGCTCCAGTCGTAATAGACAATTCATCAGCAAAAGATGAAAAAAAGTTCCTGTTGCAACTACAGTCAAACAAGACAAGGAAAAAAACAACTCCCAGCAACTGGGGAACAAGAAGCGAATGCTTTCCTATTCTTGGCAGCTATTACTTCTATCTTGTCTCTCCTTATCTTCCAAAAGAATTTCAAAGACTAAAAATCTTTGATTGATTCTTTTTCCATCATTCTAGTTCCCCGCAGAGAAGACCATCTGGTCTTCTCTTTTTCTATCTGTAAAATTTTAAAAAAACACCCCTTCAATGAATGACCCCTCACTATCGTCTCCGAAAATAATCTCTTTCGTTTGATGAGGATTTTTTATATATTCATCCATAGCAATATAAACCTTGCTCATCTCCTCTTCAAAAATGTAGCATAACTGATAAATTGTTAGATATTTTGTCTCACAATCCAGTCTTATTTCACAAAATTTTTCTGTTTTGTCGAACCACTCAGTCCGTAGAATTATATTATCCAATCCATTTCCTTCATTCATTCTCCCCTACCCCAACTCCTTAGCTATCCTGCTCTTTTTCAAGTTTCCCCTTGGTAATTCGTTTCCATAAAACAAGAGGGTTCAGACTATAAGATAGGCGTACAAGGAAATAATTAATCCATTCGATAAGGGAAAAAAGCTGTATCAGTGTGGCTAAGATAGCCACTTGGACACTCTGTGTATTCCAGAAAATAAAAGGAAAGCCTGAAATAAGTAAAACAAGGTCTAGTATCCTGAAACCACTATAAAGTTTGGGAACACTTCCACTTCCACTTCCAAACCGAGGATTCGACAGTCTTCTAATCAAAATCGCCCAATAGATTGAACCTTGAAGCAAAATAAATGTCAGTAAAGACAAAGGATAGAGAATGGTTACTAGACTATTCACATCAGCAAGCCGATTTTTCAAAAGGAAAAAACAAAACCAAAAGGTTAGGACGGCTGTGAACTCTCCCAAACAGAGGGACACCAACTCTTTTCTAACTTTCTCTTTTTCTATGTTCATCATCTCACCCATCTATCTATCATCCTATATCAGAAAAAAGCCATTCGAACCAGTTTCTAGTCAACATTTATCAGAATCAAGGCATTCTAAGTATCGAACAGCTTGCTTCCTTTAATATCAATGCAATTCTAAACTTAGAATTACATTGAAATAAATGTTTTAGAGCTATTCTAAGTCTATGACAGCTTTAAATTTTTAATTTTTAAAGGATTCTAAAAGCTAGAAGAACTTAAAAATCACGAGAATGAAGCCATTCAAAACTTAGAAGAACCTTTGGTGAATTTCAATAGCACTTCAACTAGCTATTCTTACAATTTCTCTGATGAGCTTTGAGTTTTTTCAGAGCCCAATCATAATGACTGGATGTGCTACTGACAAAGTAGGGCCCAGACTTGTCCTGCTTGTCCACTGTGAGGCTAGTATAAAAATAAACTAGGGGAAAAATTTCCCTAGTTAGTAATTGAACTGAGTCACAAATTGTCTTTGTGAAAGTAATTTATAATTTCCAATCATCTAAACTCAAAACTTTACTTATTCTAGAGTTTCATTATCCTGCCAAAAAGAATTGAGCATCCTTTAAAGCAAGATGTTCTATCTGAATATCACGACAAACAATTGTTATATCCGTAATACCTAGATCAATTCTGCACTCAACAAAATTTTTCCCTCCTTAGTCACTGTAAGCAACTGATCCTTTAAGTCATAGATGTAACATAAAACTCTCGAAGAAATCCTTCCTCGAGAGTCTTTGCATGTTTCTATCACAACAGAAGAGGTTAATTTAAAGAATTAGTACGATTCTAGTTAAGATAATCATGTAATTTAATTTCTCTTTTTAAGTTTTTCAAAAACATTCTAAGCAATTATTTCTGAGAACTTTTCAATTTATTAACTTAAATAAATAATTAAATTCCTATAGTCTCAGATACTAAATAACAATCACTTTTCCAACTTGAAAATAAGAGGAAGTTTCTCAGAAATTACATCTATCCCAAAATTAATACCAATTACTTGATAATGATGAAAAGTTTTTGAAATATACTTGTTGTAATTTTTTTCTCTTAACCTAGTATTCTCATCTAGCCTTTATCACTGTGCAATATCGGACCAAAAAGGAATTTGGGGTAAATTAGATAGATTTGTCTCTCTGCTTACTGTGATTCCATGAAAATAATCAGTTAGGCTTTTTGAATAATAAATGATATCTGAACCAACAATTGAAAATACAGGCGAAATTGGAGTATTACATGATGCAATATACCTATGACCAAAAATGGGCAATAATGTTGGGGAATTCATTAAACGACTTAGTATTTCTCCTTTTGTAAGTTCTAAATTACTTGGAGCTTCTCCCCAATTATCGCTCCAATCAACATATTCTATTTCTTCTGCTATATTTTCTTTTTATTACTTGTATATAATTACTCAACACCTTAACATTCTGAGGTGAAAAATCACTCCAATCATACCAGTTTTCAGGAAGTTCCTCCATATTTCCATAAACTTTTTTTAAATTCGTCAGGTAAATAAACGCTATAAATTTCTTCTATCTTTCTAAATGTTCTATTATTAAATTTCTTTGACATTATATTCCCCTTATTTTATTCTTATAAAAGTTTGATAGTGATCTTGAGTATACCATATGGATCCATCTTCACCTATAACAATTCTTTCCGTTCCTCTTGGCACTCCTTTTTGATATGGATGAACATCGTACTCTTTTATAAAGTAATTCCATCAGGAAGGGTTCTTCACCATTTAAAGGCTCATTTTTATAAACTTTTCCTCCTTTAAATCCATCTGGTGGATTACCCTTATTGTTTTTAATCTATGAAATAGTATCTTCAACATATTGAGGAATTTTATTAACATCTTTGACATCATCCACTTTATCCGCCACACGGGCAGCATCTTTAGCTTTATCAGCTGCCTTTGTAGCTTTTTGAAGCATCATTGACTGCGTCTACTGCATCGAGTGCTTTTTCAAGTTTCCTTAATTTGCCAGCCTTAGCTATAGGAAAGAAATTACTTGCAATATCAACAGCTAACTCTGCACCTGCCGCCCAACGATTTGCGTCTTCGCCCGTTAGTGGATCTTTCCCTGTAACTAAACGTTCTCCATTATTCCAGCCTATGAATTCAGCTGCTAAAGTTGGAAGTTTAGCTTTTATTTTTCTTGGTTAAACTTCGCAAATTTTTACATTAGAGGCATAGGCATTTTTCCTCAGGAGTCATTGGGGAGCCTTTTAGATACTCCTCTAATGTCATCCTATCAATTCGCTCTTTCTGATCCAATCTGAGTCCATGTCTTGCCGCATCTTCATACTTTCTAAAGTCTGCGACAGATGGAACTTTATTTTCTCCCTTATCGGAGGCACCAGTTGTTTTTGGATCACAGACATGTTTTCAAGGTATTCTGCAAGGCTGTACTCCCCAGTTTCGGAGGAATATATCCTCCAATCGTCATACTCATAGTCGTAGCTGGAGATGAGCTTATCCTACTTATCCATATGGCGGAGTTCAGTGAGACTAAAATATATTTTGATTTCAAAAAATCCCCCAAAAATTTAGATTTTCTGTCTAATTTTGAGGGAGTTCAAATCGTTTTTTAGTGTAATCTATCTATTGTCCTATACAATTTTTCATCACCTTAAAGTGCCCCTCTGGATAATTGCCTTGGTAACCAACTGGAATGTACCCTCCCTCATAAATTAAAAGTAAATCATCATGGAATGCAGACTCTATCCCGAAATCGTCTTGCAATAATTTATAGTTTCTAAGAGTACTTAAATCAAATAAAATCGAATCTATGCATGTCTGTGGCAAAAATTTCTCTGTAGGTATTCTTTTTAATATAGGGCAATAGATTTACGAAAATAGGCTGAATTTTCATTCCAAATTTTTCCTATTCCAGTTCTAACTTCACCTTTGTTCTTAAGTAAAAATTCACTTCGAAATTCCCAGACAAGCTCTTCCCATTCACTAGACTCTATACTTAGCAATCCTTCAGTACTGTCTAATATTTCTATCTCAAATGGGAATTCAATATTGCTTTCACTAAAACATTCAATAATATACTTCATATCCATATATTTTTCTTTCATTTAGAAAAAAACCTCATTTCTTTTTTAGGTAACGGCATTCTACCTGGTAAAATTATTTCTGAATCACTATTCAATCCATAATAACTTTGTTCAGCTCTAGTAGCAGACATAACTTCACCAACTTGAGAATCTGTCAAACCTGCATCTTTTAATGATTTCGTCGTTGCATCATTGTAATCAGAAATAGTAGGGATATCACCATATTTAGCGCCCCCTTCCTATACTGATTATAAAATTCTTCCATAGTAGCATGGGCGTTGTAATGAGGACTACCAATATCTTTTCTTATGTTTCCAATTAACGGAACAGTGACACCATCATTATAACTATAATTTGGAGCAGTTTTCTTCATCATAGCCGCTTGATTAACATGGTGAGCCTGATAATCAGTTCCTTTTTAAAGACTTCGTTTGGTTTTTATAAGTTCCCACCTGAGTATTTTCTTTGAATACTTCAAGTCTTAGCGTACCAGCCCTTGGCCCATCTAACAATTTCTGTGAAGATTCTGCTGCTGGAGTGACATCTTTCAATGATCGATGATGCTTATACCCCACATCAAGGACTTCGACATCCCCTGATTTCGGCTTCGTCGTCACCACATCAGTCTTAGGAGCCTTCTTAGGAGACACACTACCTGCTCCGTTGGTAAAAAGGTGTTAAAGGCAAAGTTCATGGCGACTGTTTGACCAGTAATCTTATTTCCTGTGGTAAATCAATACCTGTGTCAATCGCAGTCTCAACCGCAGATTCCACTCCCATCTTGGCAACTTGTCGAACTGCTTGATTGCCAATATTTTGAGTCACATTGGTTGCTAGACTAGCTCCTGCTCCCCATCAAGTGGTCGCCAATAAGACCTGAGATTGCACCTGTTCCTGCTCCTTTGGCAATCGAACCAGCAATTCCCAACCACGTTGGCCAGAACTATAGGCATCATATCCTGAGATGATTGCTCCAGAGTCTGCACCACCGATAGCTCCCTGCAGTTACGGCAACCTTCTTCCAGTCGACATTTTTCACGAAATCAACTTTACATCTAGTATTGTTAGAAAGCATCTAATTTTATCACTTTTAGAAACTTTCTATATCAAATTTCTTCAGCTGAAGAAGAGCTACACTATTTATAGCTTTGAAAAAGTAATCTTCTATTAACGCATTCGTGTCGTACATTTTTAATATATTTTTCAAAATCTATAGATGAAATTTCAGACACATCAAACTCATCTGTTGCATTTATTGCATCAAAATCACTTGGATACGGGTCTTCATTCAACTCCATAGGTGTCCGAGTATCAAAAGTAAGCTACATGTCCATCACGGAATATATCTAATCGTTTCATTTCATAACGTTCTTCGTCTATTGCAGAATACATTATGATCGGATCATAGTCATTCGTATGATTCCAAATTGTTTTATAATATAACATAAAAATATCTCCTAATTCTTTCCGTGACTAACAATTCTATCAGTCAAGTCTAGAGGATTTTTCATTAGGGAGTACATATACCCCATCTCTACCTTTTACTACTGTCAAATTGCTAGTATCAACACCTATATAATTAGAATACTTACTTCCTTGCCAAGGATTGTTTATAAATTGTTTAGAAAGAAGCATTACTTCGCGTTCCTGGAGCTATGTCTGAGAAATATTGACCATTTCCATAACGAGCATCTTTCGGATTATTCGCCTTTAATGACGGATTTAAAGTTCCTGTATCTAATATACCAGCCAACCCTTTCTCGGATGTATAATGGTACAAGGTAGATGGTTTCTAAACAATATCTGACGCTTTATATACTGTTCCATCAGGATTTATATTTAATCATCATATTATCAGTTTTTATAAAAAAATAACTATTGCATATTCAAAATAATTAAAAATTATCCGTATTTACATGATGTGTGAAAAAGTCTCGAATAGCAGAAGTTCGAGACTTTAACGAGACAGTGTTATTCATTCCCACATAATTTCGTCATTATATTTACTTATAAAAGAATAGATTACCTGTGGATTAGTAAATAAATGAACAATCTGGTCATATAGATTTTTTTATTCATGCCGAAATCTCCATCTAAAAAAAAGTGTAACTCAATAGTTCCAGCATCAGTATTCATCTCTAAATCTTCAAAGTTCTTCATCTTATTTTTACGAAAGTAAGAATCTAAAAAAATTTTTCCCAATTATAACCATTCATGTAAATTCCAAAATGTACTTCAATATAATTTGAAATTTCTCTAACAATTTATCTCCAATATCTATCGTAATTATACCTTCATCATTTTTATGAAACTATCAATTTTTGTAGACAGATTATCATTCTTTAATAAAAAAATTAGGGACTGATGGATGGATTCATAATTAATGAACGGTTAATTTCAGCAGCTACTCCTGTAATTGTACAAAGTCCGTACATTTCCTAAAATCTGAGGTTCATGTTCTAAACGCTCTCCACTTGAAGTACAAAATGAATTTCCTAAAGGATGAATCTTATAGAATCCTATATCCAGTTTTTTCTCTTCTTCATTGAGAGGAGAATGTTTAATTACGTAAAAGTAACCTTTTTCCCAATATTGATTATTAACAATAAAAGGATCTGTCAACAATTCATGATAGTTAGGTTTAAATGTTTCTATATCCATAGTATTGAAACATGTTGAAAATATTACTACAACATGGCTTCCACTCATCAGGCTATTGCTTGATTCAATGTTTGATTCCATGACTTTTCCCCAAAAATAATATCCTTTTTTTGGGTGATAAAACAAATATATCCCCTTCTTTAGGCAACTCATTACTAGGCTTTATTACTTGGGTTGATAATCTTTCGAATTTAGTTCTTCAAACCTTTTTAATTTTTCTTTGTATTTCTTTTTGAAAGACTATTAATTTTTATCTCTTCTTTCTTTCATCAAATTATTAAAAATCATAATCTCCTCCTATTTATTATTTTGAGCCCATTTAATAGCCTCATCATGAAATTTATTTTTTGGACTAATGCTATTGATCTTATTCAATTTATTTTGAGTTACCTATTGGATTTTCTATTAAATTCTGTTCATGTGCTCTTGCCTGATTTCTAGTTAGATTATCATATACAGGAACTAACATATCAATATCTTTGCCAGCTTTTAACATGCTGATTTTTGTCTCTTTTCCAATGACTGTTTAGTAATACCAGTATATACTGGCTCATTATTTTTCATTGCAAAGTATACAGTATTATCAAAATCTCCCTTATTTAGCCAATTATTAAAATGATTATCTTTAGATGTTACTAAATTGACTTTAGGCTTCTCCGCAAACATTTGGAGATTCTCTACTGTCATTGGTATACGTCCACCCGTAGGCTTCGTCGTCACCACATCAGCCTTAGGAGCCTTCTTAGGAGACACACTACCTGCTCCGTTGGTAAAGGTGTTAAAGGCAAAGTTCATGGCGACTGTTTGACCAGTAATCTTATTTCCTGTAGTAAATCAATACCTGTGTCAATCGCAGTCTCAACCGCAGATTCCACTCCAATCTTGGCAACTTGTCGAACTGCTTGATTGCCAATATTTTGGATCACATTGGTTGCTAGACTAGCTCCTGCTCCCATCAAGTGGCCGCCAATAAGACCTGAGATTGCACCCGTTCCTGCTCCTTTGGCAATCGAACCAACCAATTCCCAACCACGTTGGTACCAGAACTATAGGCATCATATCCTGAGATGATTGCTCCAGAGGCTGCACCACCGATAGCCATCGCTACGGGAGCTCCAAGACCTCCAGTCGCTACGGTAAGAGCAATACCGACACCGATAGCTCCCGCAGTTACGGCAACCTTCTTCCAATCGACATTTTTCACGAAGTCAACGACTTGATTCTTGATCCGTTCAGCTGTCGTACAGACATGTTTCAAGGTATTCTGCAAGGCTGTACCCCAGTTTCGAAGAAGATTCATACCTTCTCGGATGGTTGGGGAAGAGCTCAAGCCTGTTGCCAGGGCATAGGCAGACCGAACCACTTGTTGGCGCTTGTACTCTATCTGTGCTGCTGCTTGCTGGTATTTCGTTTGTACATAGTCACTGGCACTATTGTAGGTCGTTTTGAACCTTATTCCACTGTCTGCCAACCCAATTCGATGCGCGATTGAATTGGGTGCTGACCCAGTTAGTCGCGTGGTTGAAGGCACTCTTGGTCGCATTCCAAGCCTTGGAGGCGAAACTCTTCACACCATTCCATGTGTTTGATGCCACTCTTTTTCACCGTATTCCAGGTATTAGAGGCAACTCGTTTTACACCATTCCAAGCATTAGAGGCCGTCTTTTTAACATAGTTCCAGCCTTTTTGATACTGTTCCAGAAGTGTCCACTCGGGTCTGTATAGTTGACGGGGTTGTTCTGCACATAGCTGTAGCGGTTCTGACTGAGAGGATCTGTGTCCTCACCTGGGTAGCTATCCTCAGTTGAAAAGTACCTCCTGACTATCATAATACCTTGCTCGTAAATAGTCAAGTCCAGTATCGTCACGGGCTTCACCGTTATAGGCAAATGGCTGACCTGTTGTGTCTGTGCTTGTCTTTCTTACCCCATAGAGATGATAGCGACTGGATGCGACGGCTTGTCCATCCTTGGTCAAAGCCTGTCACAGAACCTGATTGGTTGGTCAAGTAGTTGTAGCTGTCACCTGTTTGGTTGTTGAGGTAGCTGGTTCGACCCTGACCATAGCTATAGGTCTCACGAGCCTTGCCATCATGGTCATAGGTTTCGAGGACTTCTGTATGTTCACGATTGACATCATTGACATAGTTATGTTCTTCGTAGTAGTTGTAGGTGTCCTCTCGTGTGGTGTAGGGATCAGGACATCCTGAATCTGACTGGCATGGTCACTTCTCCCTGACCCGGTAAGTTCCCAAGTTCTGGTGGGGTGACGACGATTCCCTCCTTGGTCGCTCGGTCCTTAGCCACTTTCTGGCGGTAGGCTGTCGACACATCATCAAAGATACTGTGCCAGATGCTTCCCTACACCATCATAAGTGTAGCTATAAGTTCCACCTTCTTCATTCGAAGTACCGATTTTATACTGAATCCATCATACTTTTATAAAAAAACGTTTGGTGGGAATCCTACAAAGCAGGTCAGACTACTTACTGCTAAACCACCAAGCAGGTCAACAATTGCAAAATACCAAAACCTATTTTTGAAAAACATATACTACCACTTCTTGGAAACTATACGATACAGTTTCTAAATCAAAATAAAGCAAGTTATCCTAAATCTAATGACATCTAAGGCTAATGAATATGCGAACTCAAATCTTTTACGTAGCTATGTGATTTCCATTTTTTGATTGGGCAGAAGAACTTGAGTATATAGAAGCTAATAAAGTTGCAAAAATATTAAGAAAGAATAAAAGCTACTAAAAGATTCAACTTGCAGAGGCAAAAGAGAGAAGATTTATATCTAACTCATGAACAACTCCAAGAATGGTTCTCAGCATTTCAAGAAGATTTAGACAATGATAAAATAACCCTTAAAGATTATGTCCTATTTTATCTTACTTTTTCTTAGGTGATAGAAAATCTGAAACATATGCTCTTCAATGGAAACATATCGACTTTTTCAAAATCACAGATTCAGCTAATTCAAGCTTTTAGATAGATATGGACAAGTAAAAATCAACTAAGGGAAATAAGAAAACTATTTTCTCTATTTCTAATGACTTACTTCAACTTCTTACCTCTTGGAAAGAGCAACAAAAATATGAACTAGCAAAGTTTGGCATCATCAGTAATCCAGAACAATTTGTTTTTACATATATAGACACAAGAGGAAACATCAATAAGCCTTTACACGCTGACTATCTAAACAATAAAATGAAAAAGCATCAGAAAGCGACATAAAGAGCTGGCACACGCTACACCTCATAAACTGCGACATACAGGAGCGACACTTGCCAAACAAGCAGGAATGAGCTTAGAAGCTATTTCTGAAGCTCTAACATCACAGTGACACAGGAACAAACACAGATTTATGTAAATACTTCTAATGTAGTTCCTATGGCAGTTGGTGAATTTGCTTTAAAGTCTCTAAAAGCAATAAGGTGAAAATAAGGTAAACTTTGAGGTGAACTTTTTCAAAAAACACGAAAAAGCACCCATAAGGTAAACTTTTGAGTGCTTTTGAAACGTTGATATAATCGTATTGATTAACGTTTTGAGAATTGTGATGCTTTACGAGCTTTCTTAAGACCTGGTTTCTTACGTTCAACTTTACGTGAGTCGTGTAA